>Ga0209051_1000217_pt1 | contig 97218 bp, 89 predicted proteins | sample AraplaCvi_mMS_r2_2_FD_184286 | JGI IMG/M metagenome (GOLD analysis project Ga0209051, IMG submission 184286) | Arabidopsis root microbial communities from North Carolina, USA - plate scrape MF_Cvi_mMS_r2 (SPAdes) (version 2) | ecosystem: Host-associated > Plants > Roots > Endosphere | place...
TTAGAACGAAAGACTTCGTCGCCAGCAGCGCCGCCGCCCTCGTTCAGTGAGTGGGCTTATAGAACTAACCCTCCCAAACAGTCAACACACATACCCAAAGTTTTTTGACATTTTTGTAACAGGTTGATTCAGCTGGCGTTTTTGTCGGTCGATATTATCCACAGGGCACCCTTTCGGGACGGATTCCCGAAAATTCCTTTATCAGTTGGTCAAAAATCCCTCGAAAAGGCGCCCCCGGCCACCGAAAGATAACGAGAAAACAGCGGCTTGAGCGGATTTATGGTTAATGGAGGATTAAACTGCTTCCCGCCGCGAGCTTTAAATTTCCGTCACAAATCAACGGCAGACATTTCGGAACCTATCGCCGTCTTAGGTGTTGTCTTTCCCATTGAAGGAAGGAGACCGATATGGCTGCCAACACCGATGATATCAGAGCATCTGTCAGCAAGGACATTACCGCACTCCAGCAGGAAGTCTCGCGCCTGCAGAAGATGATTTCCGCTCAAGGCGCCGAAGCCTATTACGAAGTGCGCGGCCGCGCCGGCAAGGCTTATGACGAGGCCCTGCCCCGCGCTAAGAAAGCCGTCGCCCAGATCAGAGCCGAAGGGTCAGCTGCTGCCGGCGCCGCCCGCGAACACCCGACCGCAGCGACCACTGCGCTGGTGCTTGCAGGCGCTATTGGATTCCTCGCCGGCTATCTGCTTTCCGGTAGTTCGCAGCCGGAGCCTCGCCATTGGTGGCGGTAAGGCTCCGCCGCATCCGCTGAAAAATCATATTTTTACGCACCCGCCGATCCGTTTTTCGGCAGGGTGCGTAAATGCTTATGTCTTAGAAAAACCAATTTTTAATGCGATTGATGGGAACATAAAAAACGACAGGGAGGACAACATGGAAAACAAGAGGGCCAATTGCATTATTGAAGTCAGCGTCGATGGCGTTAACGGCCGTTACGCGGTCGGCATCATGAACATGCGCCAGGCACTCGACCTGCCCGAAATGCCAAGTCTGTCGTATACGCATCCGGACCCGGTCAAGGCCGCCGCGGGTATCGTTGTCAGCCGCAAGGAACTTGCCGGCTTTATGGCCTGCCGCTGAACCAGCGCAAGTCTGCCATGCCGTAACAGCGCTTCCACCAAAGCGCTGGCGTTTTTTAACGCGTCTCTTCTGCCCACTTTTTCTTTGCCTTGCTGGCATCCTTGCGCCGTTCATGCCAAGAGAAGGCATCGAGGCAGTATAAGGACAGCAGATGAGGGAACGGCGCCCATCGCATAAGACGCGTGAGCGGACAAAGCCCGCCGTCGGCGCCGCGGCCAAGCGTGTCACCCTCCCCCGCGCCCTTTCCAAACTTGGTTATTGCTCCCGCACCCAGGCCGAACGGCTGATTGCCGAGAGCCGCGTTGCCGTCGACGGCCGCACCGTCAGCGATATCTCCGCCTGGGTCGACCTTGCTACCGCCAAGATCAGTGTCGACGGCCTCGTCATTGCCGCCGAAGCGAAAATCTATCTGATGCTTAACAAGCCCCGCGGGCTCGTCACCACCCGCGACGATCCCGAAGGCAGGCCGACGGTCTATGATTGCCTGAGGGATTTCGACATCCCGCATCTCTCTCCGGTCGGCCGGCTCGACAAGGCGAGCGAGGGGCTGCTGCTGTTCACCAATGACACGGAATTCGCCCAGATCCTTCTCGATCCGGTCACCCACGTGACGAAGACCTATCATGTCCAGATAGACCGGATCATGGACGATGAGGGCATTGCCGCCATGACATCGGGCATCCGCCACGACGGCGAACTGCTGACGGCAACCGCCGCGCGGCGCCTCCGCCAGGGCGACCGGAATTCATGGATCGAGGTCGAGCTCGACGAGGGCCGCAACCGCCAGATCCGCCGCATGCTGGAGGCGCTCGGGACCGAATGCCTGCGCCTCGTGCGCGTTGCGATCGGCAGGCTCGAGCTCGGCGAACTGCCGAAAGGCGCCGTGCGCGCGCTGACCGAGGCGGAGTTACAGTCGTTGCGCCGGAAAACCGGGATCGAGAAGGCGAGACGCAATTGACTAATCAAAGGGATATGGCGCCGCACGATTTCTGGCAGGAGGTTCATCCGCCCGAGACCTTTGCCGTCGACGGCGAATTCGCCTCCTTCTACGTCGCCGTCCTGGAAGACGGCCGTCAGGTTCGCCTGCCGATCCGCGTGCTGGCGGACGGCGATCACGCTCTCGCCTCGCTGATCATCAACCAGGCGAGCTTCGCCGTGCTCGATGTGCTCACCGAAAGCCTCGCCGAAAAGATCCGGCCCATGCGCATCGACGTCGTCGCCGGCCTGCCAACGCTCGGCCTGACGCTTGCCGCCGCCGTTGCGCAGAAGCTCGGCCACAGCCGTTATGTTCCGCTCGGCACCTCGCGCAAATTCTGGTACCGCGACGAGCTTTCCGTCCCCCTGTCCTCGATCACCACGCCGACACAGCAGAAGCGCCTTTATATCGATCCGCGCATGCTGCCGCTGCTTGCCGGACGGCGCGTCGCTCTGATCGACGACGTCATTTCCAGCGGCGCCTCGATCGTCGCGGCTCTTGATCTGCTCGAGGTCTGCGGCATCGAACCGGTCGTCATCGGCGCGGCCATGCTGCAGTCGCAGCGCTGGCGCGAAAGCCTTGCTGCCGCCGGCCCGCGATGGATCGCACGCACCGTCGGCGTCTTCACAACGCCCATATTGGAGCGGAACGCCGCAGGCCGGTGGCAGACACCCGCCTGAGGCGATACATGAGGATTGGTCAATCTTTGCCCGAGGGCACCTCTGTACAGCGCAGGAGGAACGATTACAGTCTGCCCAATCGATGAAACACCGGATCCACGCATGACGTTCGAGCAAGCATCCCTGCTGATCCTCCTGCTGGCGATGCTCGTTCTCTTCTCTTTCGATCGCATCCGCATCGAGGTGATTTCGATCGCTGGCCTGCTCGCCGGCTATTCGCTCGGACTTTATCCCGCCGACCACATCTTCACCGGCTTTGCCAGTCCCGTTGTCATCACCGTCGTCGAGATCCTGCTGATCGTCCAGGTGCTGGCGCGCGCCGGGCTCTTCGACAATCTCGCCGCCCGTTTCGCCGCCGCCAGGCCTTCGAGCTTCAAGGTCATCGCCGGCGCTTCCTCGCTTGCCGGCTTCATTTCTATCTTCATGAACAATATCGGCGCCTTTGCAATCAGCCTGCCCGTGGCGCTGCGGCTCGGCATGGCGCTGACGATCCCTCGCCGCCAGCTCGTCATGCCGCTCTCGTTTGCGGCGTTGCTCGGCGGTCTCGTTTCGCTGATCGGCACGCCGGCCAACCTGCTCGTCAGCGATGCGCTCGCCAAGGCGACCGGAGCAGGCTTTCACTTCTTCGATTTCGCCTATGTCGGCCTGCCGGTTGCAATCGCCGGCATTCTGCTTATCGCCTTTCGCATCCAGCGTCTCTTTCCTGAACCTGACGAAACGCCGGCAGCGATCTCCCTAGGCACGCGCCGCATCGTCGTCGAGCGCCGCATTCCCGACATTTCGCCGCTGATCGGCATCCGCCTTTCCGATTGTCCGGCGGGTTTCGGCATTAAACCGCACGCGCTCATCCGCGGCGACAATTTCGTCTTCGGTCCGCTCGATCAGTCAGTCATTTCAGCCGGCGACGTGCTGCTTGCCGAAGGCGCCGATGCGGTTTTTGCCGGGCTAGCCGCCACCCAGGCGCTGATCGCCGATGCCCATCCGCATGGCCTCCAGCCGGATTTTTCCCGTGTCGAAGCCGTCGTCATGCCGGAAAGCACGCTGGTCGGTTCGCGCGTCCGCTCGCTTGAAGTGTTCCAAAGCCGCGGCGTCGCAGTCACCGCTCTTTCCATGCGCGCGCCGCGCATCGAAGGCCGTTTCATCGACCTGCAACTATCGATCGGCGATATATTGACACTGGAAGGGCCGCGAACGGCAATCGCCGAAGCGCTGGAAGAAAGCGAGTGCCTGCCGCTCGCCCCGACAGCCCCGGCCGAACCGGCCGTCCTCTCCTGGCGGCCCTTCGCGCTCTTTGTCTGCGGCGTCGCCGCCTCTGCGGCCGGGTTGCCTCCCGACATCGCCTTTGCCGCTGTCGTGCTCGTGCTCGCCTTGCTCAATCACCTGAACATCCGCCAGGCGATGGCCGATCTCAACTGGCCGATCATCATCATGCTGGCAGCGATGATCCCAATCGGCCAGGCGGTGGCAACGACCGGGGCGGCCGAAACGATCGCCGGCTGGCTGAGTCTCGTCGTGCCGGTCAGCCGGCCGCTCTTCGGCATCGCCCTCATCCTCTTCCTCGCCATGGCGCTGACGCCCTTCGTCAACAACGCGACGGTTGCGATCGTCCTGGCCCCGATCGCACTGGAATTCGCCAAAGCCGGCAGCCATGCGCCGGACGCCTATCTGATTGCCGTCGCCGTCGGCGCCTCACTGGATTTTCTGACACCCTTCGGCCATCACAACAACACACTGGCAATGGGCATCGGCGGCTACCGCTTCAGTGACTTCCTGCGCGCCGGCTGGCCGCTTGCCGTCACAAGCTACGGCCTCGCTTTGTTTCTCCTGGCCCTGTTCTGGCTCTGATGCGATAGTTGGGCCACCTTGACTTCCCGGCAATGACTACAGCGCCGAGTGTCTTTCAGACAAGCAAAGAACGCTGTAGCACTTTGAGTGCTGCATAATTTCTTAAATCGATTCCGATTTGAGGAATTTTGCAGTAGAGCAGGAAGCCTTCCCCCCAATCACAAGGACAGTCGAGCGCCGTGCGAATTCTCTCCGAAGCCCATTTCCCGGAACTGCCGAACTACTATCGCGGCAAGGTGCGCGAGAATTACGATCTGCCGGACGGACGCCGCATCATCATCAGCACCGACCGGCTGAGCGCTTTCGACCGCATCCTCACCTGTATTCCTTATAAGGGCCAGGTGCTGACGCAGACGGCACGCTACTGGTTCGAGGCGACGAAGGACATCTGCCCGAACCATGTCCTCGACTATCCCGATGCCAATGTCGTCATCGGCAAGCGGCTAGACATTCTGCCGGTCGAAATTGTCGTGCGCGGTTATCTCGCCGGCACCACCGGCACGTCGATCCTGACGCTCTATAAGAAGGGTGAGCGCGAGATGTACGGCATGCGCCTGCCGGACGGCATGCGCGACAACCAGATCCTGCCCGAACCGGTCATCACCCCGACCAGCAAGGAATTCGACGGCGGCCATGACGAGCCGCTGACGCCTGCCGAAATCGTCAGCCGCGGCCTTCTGACCAAGGAGCAGTGGGAGACACTGTCGCGATACGCGCTCGCGCTCTTCGCCCGCGGCCAGGAGATGGCGGCCAAACGCGGCCTGATCCTCGTCGACACCAAGTATGAATTCGGCACCGACGGCGACGACAACATCATCCTCGCCGACGAGATCCACACGCCTGACAGCAGCCGCTACTGGCTTGCCGAAAGCTATCCGGCCAGTTTTGCCGCCGGAAAACGTCCGGAAAGTTTCGACAAGGATTTCGTCCGCGCCTGGGTGGCGGAGCGCTGCGACCCATATAAGGATGAGATCCCCGAGATTCCCACCGGACTGATCGAACAGACCTCGGCTGTTTATATCAGGGCCTATGAGGCGATCACCGGCGAGCACTTTGTTCCCGACGATAGCGGCGAGACACCGCTTGCCCGCATCCGGCAGAACCTCGCCCCCCACTTCCCCTGAGATGGCAGCGCGCGAAAGCCTCCGGCCGATCATCGGCTTGCGGCATTTCGTGCAATCGCGCTAACATCAGCCAGAAGGATCGGGCCTGGCCCGGCGGGGGACGGATGGCAAGAAGGCCGAGACGCAAGGCCGAGGAAACGCGGGAGGACATTCTCTCGATGGCGGAGATGCTGTTTCGTCAGCGCGGCTATCTCGCGGTGTCGATCGCCGATATCGCCGGCGCGCTGCACATGTCGCCCGCCAATGTCTTCAAGCATTTCCATACCAAAGTCGCCCTGGTCGATGCGATCGCCGGACGCCATCTCGACAATGCTACCGAGCGTTTCGCAGCCTTCGACCAGAACCTGCCCCCGAAGGAGCAATTGCTCCGCTTCGTCCTGCGCCTGCTGGAAGGCCATCTGCAGGACATCCACAAAAATCCCTACATCTTCGAAATGGTGCTTTCGACGATCGAGGCAAAACTCGAGGCCGGCAACCGTTATCGCGCCCGAATCGAGTTGAAGCTGGACGAAATCATCCGAGAGGGTATCGCGGAGGGACGCTATCAGTGCCGCGATCCCGAGCGCGCGGCACGCACGGTCGCAGACCTCCTGGCCTGCGTCCTGCACCCGATCCTGATTGCCCGCGACGACAAGGAAACTCTGGTGCATCGCGCCGAGGACATCGTCGGCTTTGTCGATGCCGCACTGCAAAATAACGCTTGCTAAGTGATGATTGCTGACTTACGTCACTTCGTAAAGCTTTTGTTAAATTCGGATAAAGGCATTTGCAGCCAGATCAATCCTGACGCTTTTACAAGCCTGCGCTCGGCCCGTGCCGAGCCCGTGGATCGAACCGCAATTGCCACCGCACAGGAAATTCAGAATGATACGGCGTGCCCTTCTCATCTCCTCGGCGCTGGCGCTCGGCGTGTTGCTCGCAGCCTGCAGCGACAACGCCAGCAAGCCTGCCGGCAACGCAGGCGCGGCCCAGCCGGCCTCGCCGGTCGGCGTGATCACGCTGAATAAGGGTAGTTTTCCGGTCACCACTATCCTTCCCGGCCGCGCCGAGACCTTCCAGACGGCCGATATCCGGCCGCAGGTGAGCGGCCTCATCCGCGAGATCGCCTTCAAGGAAGGTGGCGAGATCAAGAAGGGCGACCTTCTCTACCAGATCGAGGATGCGCCCTATATTGCTGCCGTTGAGCAGGCCAAGGCGGCGATCTCCAAGGCCGAGGCGAGTGTGCCGAGCGCTGAAAGCAATCTCGACCGCTACCAGCGCCTCGTCGGCAGCGGCGCCACTCAGATCGAATTCGAAACCGCCAAGACGACGCTGCTTCAGGCCAAGGCCGAAGTCGAGTCGGCGAAGGCCGCACTGTCCGCCGCGCAGATTGATCTCGACCACACCAGGATCATCGCGCCCTTCGACGGCATCATCGACCAGACCGCCTATAATGTCGGCAACGTCGTCTCGGCCAATCAGACGACGGCGCTGACGACGATCCGCCAGCTCGATCCGATCTATATTTCGCTGACGGAATCGAGCACCAACCTCTTGAAGCTGCGCGATGCGATGGCCGCCGGCGACATCAAGGGTGCAGCCAATGTCGTCTTCCACCTGATCCTCGAAGACGGCAAGGAATACAACCAGCAGGGCAAGCTCGACATGTCGAAGCAGGTGGTCAGTGAGACCACGGGCACCTTCATCATCCGCGTGCTCTTTCCCAATCCCGACCGGGTCGTGCTGCCCGGCATGTATGTCCGGGCGACCGTCGAACTCGGCGCGGAGAACGGTTATGCGCTGCCGCAGTTGGCAACGAGCCGCGACGCCAACGGCCGGCTGACGGCGCAGTTCGTTTCGGCCGAGGGCAAGGTCGAGACCCGTGCTTTCGAAAACAGCTCGCCCTCCAACAATTCCTGGCTCGTGACCGAAGGCATCAAGGACGGTGATCAGCTGATCGTCAGCGGTCTGCAATCGATCACGTCAGGCATGCCGGTGAAACCGGTCCCGATGAAGATCACCGACAACGGCGTGGTCGTGGCTGCCGATCAGCCCGCGGCCGGTGACGCGCAGAAGCCCGCAGCGAATTAATCGCTTCGAGCCCCCGACGTCACCGTTCAGCCGCACAGGAACAACCGATGGCCAAGTTTTTCATCCGACGTCCGATTTTCGCCTGGGTCATTGCGATCACCATCATGCTCGCCGGCCTGCTGGCGATCTTCACGCTGTCGATCTCGCAATATCCCGACATCGCTCCGACGACGGTCCGCATCAACGCCACCTATCGGGGTGCGAGTGCCGAGACCGTCGAGAAATCGGTGACGACGATCATCGAGGATGGCATGACCGGCCTCGACGACCTGACCTACATGACCTCGACCTCGTCGACAGGTTCGGCCAGCATCCAGCTGACCTTCGGAACGAGCGCCGACCCGGATATCGCCCAGGTGCAGGTGCAGAACAAGCTGCAGCTGGTTCAGTCGCAGCTTCCGAGCGACGTCATCGATGCCGGCATCAGCGTCACCCGCTCGACCTCGAGCATCCTTCTGGTCGGCTCGCTGGTTTCCACCGACGGCAAGCGCAAGTCGGTCGACCTCGGCAACATTCTGTCGACCTCGATCGAGGATCAGATCCAGCGCCTGGAAGGCGTCGGCAGCATCAACGTTTTCGGTTCGGGATATGCCATGCGCGTCTGGCTCGATCCCTTCAAGCTGCTGAAATATCAGTTGACGCCCAGCGACGTCACCGCGGCCATCCAGGCGCAGAACACCCAGGTTTCCGTCGGTTCGCTCGGCGCCCAGCCGGCCATTCCCGGCCAGCAGATAAACGTCACCATCACCGCGCAAAGCCAGCTGACCACCGTCGCCGATTTTGAGCACATCATCCTGAAGGTCGAGAAGGATGGCGCGACGGTCCGCTTGAGCGACGTCTCGCGCATCGAGATCGGCCAGGAAAGCTATGGCGGCAATTCGCGTTACAACGGCCAGCCCTCGACCGGTTTTGCCGTCAATCTCGCGATTGGCGCCAACGCCATCGATACCGCCGCCCGCGTGCGCTCGGCGCTCGATGTTATCGGCCGCGGCCTGCCGCCAGGTGTGGAGATCACCTATCCCTACGACACGACGCCCTTCGTCGAGCTGTCGATCGAAAAGGTCGTGCACACGCTGATCGAAGCGATAGTGCTCGTTTTCGTCGTCCTTCTCATCTTCCTGCAGAACCTGCGGGCGACGCTGATCCCGACGATTGCCGTTCCTGTGGTGCTGCTCGGCACCTTCGGGGTGCTGGCGGTCACCGGCTACTCGATCAATACCTTGACAATGTTCGCCATGGTGCTGGCGATCGGCCTTCTCGTCGACGACGCTATCGTCGTCGTCGAAAACGTCGAACGCATCATGTCCGAAGAGAAGCTCTCGCCGATCGAGGCGACGGAAAAATCGATGGGCGAGATCACCGGCGCCATTGTCGGCATCGCGCTCGTATTGACCGCCGTATTCATTCCGATGGCCTTCTTCGGCGGTTCGACCGGCATTATCTATCGCCAGTTCTCGACCACCATCGTCTCGGCCATGCTGCTGTCGGCGCTCGTCGCGCTCGTGCTGACGCCGGCCCTTTGCGCCACGATGCTGAAACCGGTCGGCGAACACAGGAAGCACCGTGTCGGCGACTGGTTCAACCGCAACTTCACGCGCTCGACCAACGGTTATATCGGCGCCATCGGCTATCTGTTGAAACGGCCGATCCGCGTCATGGTGGTCTTCCTGCTCGTCGGCGCCGGCTGCGCCTATCTCTTCACCCGCCTGCCGAGCTCCTTCCTGCCGCAGGAAGACCAGGGCGTGCTGCTGACGATCGTCACCACGCCGCCGGGCTCGACCACCCAGCAGACCCAGGCAGTGGTCGAGAAGGTCGAGAAATATTACCGTGAAAACGAGAAGGACGCGGTCGAATCCGTGTTCGGCGCGCTCGGCTTCGGCTTCAACGGATCCGGCCAGAACAGCGCCATCGTCTTCACCAAGCTCAAGGATTTCGCAAAACGCACCGATCCCAAGCTCAGCGCCCAATCGGTCGTCAACCGTGCGCTCGGCAATTTCTTTGCGATCCGCGAGGCGCAGGTTTTCGCCCTCCTGCCGCCGGCGATCCAGGGTCTTGGCGTATCGAGCGGCTTCTCCATGTATCTCGTCGATACCGGTGGCCACGGCAATGACGCCTTGACAGCCGCCTCCAAGCGGCTGATTCAGATGGGCAACACCTCGGGCAAGATCGTGGCGCTGCGCACCAGCAACAAGGAAGTCGAGCCGCAGATGCGAATCGTGCTCGATCAGGAGAAGATCGGCGCCATGGGCGTCGACATCGCCTCGGTCAATTCGATGCTGTCGATCATCTTCACCGGCCGCGACGTCAACGACTTCACCCTGAACGGCGAAATCAAACCGGTCTACGTCGAGGGCGATGCCCCCTTCCGCATGCAGCCCGATGACCTCAACCACTGGTATGCGCGCAACAACGACGGCGAAATGGTGCCCTTCTCCGCCTTTACCAAGACGGAATGGGTGAAGGGTGCGCCCTCGCTTGCCCGCTTCAACGCCGTCAGCGCCATCCCGCTCGACGGGGCTTCGGCTCCCGGAGTGTCGTCCGGCGATGCGATGAACCAGATGGAAGCGCTGACCGAACAGCTCGGCGGCGGGTATACGGTCGCATGGCAGGGCATTTCCTATCAGGAGCGCCTTTCCGGGTCACAGGCGCCGATGCTCTATGCGATCTCCGTTTTGGTCGTCTTCCTTTGCCTGGCAGCACTTTACGAAAGCTGGTCGATTCCCTTCTCGGTGATCATGGCGGTGCCCGTCGGCATTCTCGGAGCGCTGACGGCAGCAACGCTCTTCGGTCAGGCGAACGATGTCTATTTCAAAGTCGGCCTGCTGACGACCATCGGGCTGGCGGCGAAGAACGCGATCCTGATCGTCGAGTTCGCCAAGGACCGCATGGAAAGCGGCATGGGGCTCTACGAGGCGACATTGGAAGCGGCGAGATTGCGCCTGCGGCCGATCATCATGACCTCGCTTGCTTTCATTCTCGGCGTTGTGCCGCTGGCGATCGCGACAGGCGCGGGTTCGGCGGCACAGAACGCCATCGGTATCGGCGTTCTCGGCGGCATGCTGGCGGCGACGATGCTCGGAATTTTCTTCGTGCCGTCGTTTTTCGTCGTCATCCGACGCATCTTTGCCACAGGCGGCAAAAATGCGGCAGGAGTGTGATATAAATGCACTGTGATAATGCTGTCGGCGTTGCTACATTGCGCCCGACTGCTTCGGAATGGTGTTTTTGGTAAAACGAGGCGCGGCGGCCGATAGTGAAGCATGAAGCTTCGGACAAGAATTGACTTGCTCGAGTACAGGATGAAATGAATGGTATCTCTTCGTTTTGCCGCTACACCGGCATTATTGTTATTGTTGTCGGGCTGCGTTGTTGGCCCGGATCATGTTCCTCCTGAGATGCCGCTGCCCGCTAAATTCGGAGAGGGCGGAACGAAGAGTGTAGGCGATGTTGCTACTGCCGCCTGGTGGACCGCCTTCAACGACCCCAAACTGAATGGCTATGTCAAGGCCGGCCTCGATCAGAACCTAACTGTCCAGCAGGCGATCGAGCGCATCAATGCGGCCTCCGCCAACGTCACCACCGCCGGTGCCGGCGCCCTGCCGAACCTGACGGTCGGCGGCTCGCACACGATCAGCGGCCAGAAGGGCGAGCTGCGCACGCAGTTCGACACGCGCAACACCAGTGCCGGCGACGTCCAGCTGAGCTGGTTGCTCGATCTCTTCGGCCTCTACAAGCGCAGCACCGAGAGCGCGCTTGCTTCGCTCGATTCCGCCTACGCATCCGCCGATGTCGCCAAGCTGACCCTGGTGCAGGATCTCGTCTCGAGCTATATCGACGTTCGCTACTATCAACAGCGCCTGGCGCTCTCGAGAGCCAACCTGAAGTCGCGTCAGGAAACCTACGAGCTCACCAAATTCCAGCTTGAAGCCGGCGCCGCCTCGCGTCTTGACGTCGTCCAGGCCGAAGGCCTGGTACAATCGACGCTCGCCGAAATTCCCGGCCTCGAAACCAACATCCGCATATCAGCCCATCACATTGCCACGTTGCTCGGCCTGCCGGCCTCGGCCCTCGTCGACGAATTGCTGAAGGGTCATGGACAGCCCGTATTCCGGGGCGGCATCAACTCCGGCATCCCGGCAGACCTGATCCGCAACCGTCCCGACGTTCGCGTCGCGGAGCGCGATCTCGCCGCGGCAACGGCCAATATCGGTGTTGCCCAGGCACAGCTTTATCCGAGCATCTCGCTCAGCGGTTCGATCTCGCCGTCCTACATCAACCAGCGCGGCATCCATGGCGGCCTGACGCCTTGGTCCTTCGGTCCGACCCTCAACCTGCCGATCTTCGATGGCGGCCGCCTGCGCGCCAACGTCAAGTCTGCACAGTCCGACGCCGCGACCGCCTACCTCAACTGGAAATCGACGGTGCTGACCTCCGTCGAGCAGGTTGAGAACGCGCTAGCCGCTGTCCGGCGTGACGCCCGCACGGTCTCGGCACTCCAGGCCCAGGTGAAGACCACGCAGGAAACCCTCGAACTGTCGACTGCATCTTACAAGGACGGCGCCTCTTCGTTGCTCGACGTTCTCGACGCGCAGCGCCAGGTTTCGCTCGCCCAGGCAAGCCTTGCCCAGGCAGTTCAGCAGATGGCCAAGGACTATGTCTCCCTCAACATCGCGGTCGGCGGCGGCTATGCCCCCGGCGGCAAGACGACCGTAGCCAACACCACTGTCGTGGTAAAGCCGGCCAAGACCTGATCGGCTGCCTTGTGCCGTCTGGACATACACAGCCCCGCGATCGTCTCGCGGGGCTTTTTTCATATCGGCCGAGTTTGTATCGCGGATAATGCGCAATAAGATGAATTGGGAATCGACAAGCGAAAAGAGCTGAGGTAAAGCTCTGATTAAACGATTAATCAGAGCGCCGTCGATCATGGCTTCATCGCGTTCGGGACCGAACCTCAGCAGGATAGCGACGTCTCTCGGCGTCTCCGTCGCCACCGTCTCCAATGCGCTATCAGGCAAGGGCCGCGTCTCCGGCCAACTGGTCGAAAGGATTCGCGAGCATGCCGCCGAGCTCGGTTATGTCCCGAGCCAGGCCGGGCGGGCGCTCCGGACCGGCCGCAGCGGCGTTCTCGGCCTGGTGCTGCCCGATATCGCCAATCCGCTGTTCCCAAAGATCGCCCAGGCGATCGAATTCGCCGCCTCTGCCGCCGGTTACGGCGTGCTGATCGCCGATTCCCGCGGCGAGGTCGCCACCCAGACCGAGGCGATCAATCGGCTGGTCGAGCGCGGCGTCGACGGCATGGTCGTCATTCCCCGCCGCGCCACCCGCATCTCTTCGGCCGTCTGTCCTGTCGCCGTCATCGATACCCCATCGACGTCAGGCAACACAGTTGCTGCCGACCATTGGCAGGGGGGCAGCGAAATCGCCAGCCATCTCGCCGGCCTTGGCCATCGCCGCATCCTCATCATTGGCAACAATCAGGAATCCAGCGTCCAGAACGACCGCGCCGATGGCATCCGCTCCAGCATGCGCCCGGACATGCATGCGGAAACACTGTGGATCGACAGGCTCGAGCGGGATAGCGGCAGCGGCTGCCCGCTCGGTCTCGCCGAAAAAGTCAGGCAGGGTTTCACCGCCTTCGCAGCCCTCTCCGACCTGCAGGCGCTACGGGCGCTGACAGAGTTGCAGCAGGCCGGCGTCAACATTCCCGCCGATGTCAGCGTCACCGGCTTCGACGATCTCATCTGGTCGCCGGTCGTTACGCCGTCGTTGACGACGGTTCGTATGGACATGGACGCTATTGCCGGGATTGCCGTGTCGGCACTGGTGGATACCATAAGGGCGAGCAGCATCCGGCAGGGCATGCTCGTGACCGCCGAGGTCGACCGTGTCCCCATGCAGCTGATCGTCCGCCAATCATCCGGGCCTTGCGGACCCGGCACAAAAAACCTCAGAGATGGAGAACATGTAAGATGAAAAAAGCGCTCATTGCCTCGGCAGCACTCGCCGCCCTATCTCCGTTCGGAGCAACAGCAGCGGACCGCACATTGACCATCTCGGTCTATGCTTTTGCACAAGACGATTTCAAAACTCTGGTCTATGATCCCTTCGAAGCCAAATGCGGCTGCAAGCTCGTGGTCGAGACAGGCAATAGCGTCGAGCGTCTGGCCAAGATGGAAGCGAACAAGGCCAATCCCGTCGTCGACCTCGCCGCCGTTTCCATGGCCGATGCACTGGCTGCCTCCCGTGCAAGCCTGATCGACAAGGTCGACACCGCTAAGCTCGCCAATTTCGCCAAGCTCTACGACGTCGCCAAGGATCCGAACGGCGACGGCATGAGCGTCGGTTACACTTTCTATGCCACCTCGATCGCCTATCGTTCCGACAAGATGAAGATCGACTCCTGGGCCGATCTCCTGAAGCCGGAATATGTCGGCCACGTCGCCTTTCCGAACGTGACGACCAACCAGGGGCCGCCGGCGCTCTACATGCTGGGCCAGGCGCTCGGAAAGGACACGCCCGATCTGAAGGGTCCGATCGAGGCGCTGGGCGAGAAGAAGGACGACATCGTCACCTTCTACGAAAAATCCTCGCAGCTCGTACAGCTGATGCAGCAGGAGGAGATTTGGGCAGCGCCGATCGGCCGTTTCTCCTGGGCAGGCTTTACCAAGCTCGACGTTCCAGTCGCCTGGGCAACGCCGAAAGAGGGTCAGACCGGCGGCATGAATGTGCTGGTGCTGACGAAAGGTTCGAAGAACCAGGATCTCGCCTTGCAGTTCATGGATTTCTGGCTTTCGACCGACATCCAGACCAAACTCGCCGAAAAGCTGGTCGACAGTCCAGCAAACAGCGAGGTCAAGCTTTCCGAAGCCGCCGCCAACAACCTCACCTATGGCGAAGAAACGGCCAAGAGCCTCAAGCTGATCCCTTCGGCCGTCGCACTCGACAACCGCGCCGGCTGGCTGAAGTCATGGAACGACAAGGTCGGCCAGTAAGGCCTGCGTGAGAACCGGTCCCGGCGCCCTGCCGGGACCATCCTCTGTCCGCTCGAAAGGCGCCTCATGTTCCAGAACCGCGCAGAAGCCATGGCGCTGGCCTTGCCGGCAGCCGTCTTCGCGACCGTGGTCTTCCTGCTGCCCGTCGCAGTCTTGCTGTCGGAGGGCTTCCGTGCCGGCGGCGCCTGGACACTGTCGGCCTATGCCGGTTTCTTCTCCGAGACGCTGAACCGCACCGTTTTCCTGCGCAGCTTCCGGCTCGGCCTCGAAGTCACCGCCGTCTCGGCGGTCATCGGTTATGCCGCAGCCTTTGCTATTGTGAACCTGCCGCCGACTGGCAAGGGTCGCATGATCGGCCTCATCACCCTGCCGCTGATGATCTCGCCGGTGGCGCGCACCTATGCCTGGATCGTCATTCTCGGCCGCACCGGCATCGTCAACCAGGCGATAACGGGCCTCGGCCTCAGCGGCGAGCCGCTACGGCTGCTGTTCACCGAGACCGCCGTGTTCATCGGCCTCCTGCAGCTCTTTCTGCCGCTGATGATCCTCTCCTTGATCAGTGCGCTCGAGAACATGCCGAAGGATGCGATTCCCGCTGCCCGCGTGCTCGGCGCCAACTGGTTCCAGGTCTTTTGGAAAGTCATCCTGCCGCTGACCAGGGAAGGCCTCGTCGTCGGCGGCACGCTTGTCTTCACCGGATCGCTGACCGCCTATATCACCCCTGCCGTGCTCGGCGGCTCCAAGGTGCTGATGTTGGAAACGCTGCTGTATCAGCAGGTTTCCGTCGCCAATGATTTCGTCTCGGCCAGCGTCATCGCCTTCATCCTGATCATCATGAGCTTTGCGGCCAACATCCTGCTGAAACGGCTTGCGACGGCAAGGAGCCGCCGATGACCCTGCGCCTGTTTTCGCTCATTGTGCTTTTCCTGCTGTTGGTCTTTCTGATCGGTCCCTTCCTGATCATCATCGCCGCGTCGCTGTCGGCAGGCGATACGCTGGCCTTCCCGCCGCAAGGACTGTCGCTGCGCTGGGTGATGAAGGTGTTCACCGTCGAGAGTTTCCGCGACAGCTTCGCCATGTCGATGTTCCTTGCCGTCTTCGGGACGCTCGCAGCCCTCGTCCTCGGCATCCCGGCCGCCTATGCCCTGTCGCGCTACCGGCTGCCGGCGGCCGAAACCGTCCGCACCGTCGTCTCGCTGCCGATCATCGTGCCCGGCATCATCGTCGGCCTGGCGCTGCTGCGTTATCTCGTCGTGCCCTTCGGCTTCAACATCACGCTCGCGCTCTTCTTTGCCCATACCGCCCTTGTACTGCCCTATGCCGTGCGCGTCGTCTCGGCGAGCCTCGACAATCTGCGCTCGGATATCGAGGAGGCCGCCGTCCTGCTCGGCTCCTCCAGGCTCGGCGCCTTCTTCCGCGTGGTGATACCGAATATCCGCGGCGGCATTCTTGCAGCCTTCATCCTCGGCTTTGTTACCAGCTTCAACCAGGTGCCTGTCTCCCTCTTCCTTTCCGGTCCCGGCGTCAGGACGCTGCCGGTCGACATGCTCGGCTACATGGAAACCACCTACGACCCGTCCATTGCGGCGCTCTCCGCCCTTCTCGCCTTTCTCTCCATCGGCATCGTCTTCCTCGCCGAACGTTTCCTGGGATTCTCGCGTTATGTCTGATGCCTATCTTCAACTCGACAAGCTGACGCTTGCCTATGGCGATACGGTTGCGGTCGGAAATCTCGACCTCGCGATCGGCAAGGGCGAACTGGTGGCGCTGCTCGGCCCCTCGGGCTGCGGCAAGACGACAACGATGCGCGCCATCGCCGGCCTGCTGACGCCTGCCTCCGGCCGCATCCGCCTCGACGGCGCCGATATCACCCGCGTCTCAGCCAACAAACGCGCCGTCGGCCTCGTCTTCCAGTCCTACGCGCTTTTCCCGCATCTGACGGTCTATGAGAATGTCGCTTTCGGCCTGCGTCTCAAAGGCATCTCGGGCGCCGATCTCGACGCCCGCGTCGGCGCTGGCCTCAAATCCGTCGGCCTCGCCGCCTTCGCGAGCCGCAAGCCGGCCGAACTCTCCGGCGGCCAGCAGCAGCGTGTGGCCCTCGCCCGCTCAATGGTGATGGAGCCGAAAGTGCTGCTGCTTGACGAGCCGCTCTCCAATCTCGATGCCCGGCTACGCCTCGAAATGCGCGCCGAATTGCAGCGCGTCCAGAAGGAAACCGGGGTCACCATGATCTTCGTGACTCACGATCAGGTGGAGGCTTTGGCGCTCGCCGACCGCATCGTCGTCATGCTGAACGGCGGCATTGAGCAGATCGGTACGCCTGAGGAGATCTACAATCATCCCGCCTCCGCCTTCGTCGCCGATTTCGTCGGCTTCGAGAATGTCTTTGCGCTGAAGGATGGAAAGCTTGCGACGCCGAACGGCCCAGTCGCGCTTTCCGCTCCGGTCGCAGACGCCGGGGCGGGCCTCGCCTGGCGTCCGCGCATGGTGAACCTTGGCTCCGGTCCATTCCAGGGCACCGTGCGCGGCACCTCTTTCGCCGGCAATACCCGCGAATATCTCCTTGATACGCCGCTTGGGCCCATCAAGGCCGAGATCGATGCACGCCTGCCGCCGCACGAGATCGGCAGCGCGCTCGCCTTCGACCTGCCGGTTGCCGGTGCGGCCAACCTCAAACGGTTCGGGTGAAGTCATGGGCGTCTGGATCGATACAGACATGGGCTTCGACGACATCGCCGCCATTATGGTGGTGGCACAGTCGGAATTCGAAATCGACGGCATATCGCTGGTCTTCGGCAATGCGCCGCTGCCCCAGGTGAGAAGGAACGCCGCCGGCGCAGCCACTGCATTCGGCTGGAAGTTCCCCATCCACACCGGCCGCGCCATGCCGGTTCTCGGCAAGCTCGAAACCGCCCAGGCGATCCTCGGCGCAACCGGCATCCCGACGAGCGGCAGGAGCCTGCCGGAGGCATCAGCCCTTGCCGAAAGCGATGCCTTCTCAGCGCTTTGCCGCTGGCTGGAACGTGACGGCCAGCACCGCATCCTGGCGCTCGGACCGCTCACCAATATCGCCGCCGTGGCGCTCGCCCGCCCCGACCTCGCCGCCCGCATCGACGACCTCGTCTGGATGGGCGGCGGCGTCACATTGGGCAACCACACGGCGTCCGCTGAGTTCAACGCACTCGCCGATCCCGAAGCTCTGTCGATCGTCATCGCCCATGGCCTGCCGCTGCGCATGGTCGACCTCGACCTCTGCCGCAAGGTGCTGGCAAAGCCGGAGGATACCGAGCCGGTGCGCAATGCCGGCGGCACCAATGCCGAGCTGATCGCCGATCTATTTGCAGGTTACATTCGCATCGGCACCAGCCGCGGCCGTCCCGGTATGGCGATCTACGATCCTTCTGCCGCGGTCGCCTTCGTGGCTCCCGATATCGTCGGCTTCCGCCCCGCGCGCATCGACGTCGAGCTTCAGGGCAGCTTGACCCGTGGCCGCACCGTCGTCGAGACCCGCGCCACGCACGCGGCTTTCAATGCGCAATTCGCCGCCGAAATCGATGCCGATAGGGCGCGCGGGATCATTCTCGCCGCCTTGGTCAACGAGGCCCGCAAATGAACGCCACCCCTCGCCAAGAACCCGCCGATCTTAACGATCCCGCCTTGCGCGCCCGCGCCGTCGCGGCTGCGCGCGGCGACGCCCCCTTCGATGTGCTGATTACCGGCGGCCGGCTGCTAGACGCGGTGACAGGCCTGATCCGGGAGGCCGATATCGGACTCGTCGGCGCGCTGATCGCAAGCGTCCATGCCCCGGCAAGCCGCACGGATGCGGCCCAGATCATCGATGCGGCGGGCAGCATCGCAACACCCGGCCTGATCGACACCCATATGCATATCGAAAGTTCGATGGTGACGCCGGCCGAATATGCGCGCGCCGTGCTGCCGCGCGGCGTCACCACCATCGTCTGGGATCCGCACGAATTCGGCAATGTCCATGGCCTTGATGGGGTGCGCTGGGCGATCGAGGCGGCACGCTCACTGCCGCTGCGCATGATCCTGCTCGCCCCCTCCTGTGTGCCGTCGGCACCGGGCCTGGAATTGGCCGGCGCCGATTTCGATGCCGCCGTCATCGCCGAGATGCTGCGCTCGCCGGCCGTAGGCGGCGTTGCCGAGGTCATGAACATGCGCGGCGTCATCGACGGCGATCCGCGCATGAACGCCATCGTCAATGCCGGTCTTGCCACTGGCAAGCTCGTTTGTGGCCATGCCCGCGGCCTTGAGGGTGCCGACCTCAACGCCTTCATGGCAGCGGGCGTCACCTCCGACCACGAACTTACTTCCGGCGCCGACCTCGCCGCCAAGCTTTCAGCCGGCCTGACGATCGAGCTGCGCGGCTCCCACGACCATCTGCTGCAGGAATTCGTCGAGGTGCTGAACGGTTTCGGCCACCTGCCCGCGACCGTGACGCTCTGCACCGACGACGTCTTTCCCGATGAACTCGATCAAAGCGGCGGCCTCGACGACGTCATCCGCCGCCTCGTGCGCTACGGCATGAAGCCGGAATGGGCGCTCTGCGCTGCGACCTTCAACGCCGCTCAGCGCCTGAAGCGCTCCGATCTCGGCCTTGTCGCCGCTGGCCGCCGCGCCGACATCGTGCTCTTCGAAGATCTTGATGAATTCCGGGCGCGGCTGGTCATCTCAAGCGGCCGCATCGTCGCCCGCAACGGCAGCATGCAGGTCGACATCCAGCAGCTCGACACGGCGCCGCTTGAAAATTCGGTGAAGCTGCCGCAATTCACCGAGGATGATTTCCGCATCCCGTCGAGAGGCGAACGCGTCCGGGTCGCCACCATCGACCGCCCGCGTTTCACGCAATGGGGTGAGGCGGAGACGGAGGTCACGAATGGCTTCGTGGTACCGCCGGCCGGCAGCGCCATGATCGCCGTCGCCCATCGCCACGGCAAGGCCGACCGCATCCCGCGCCTCGGCTTCCTCACCGGCTGGGGCGACTGGCGCGGCGCCTTCTGCACCACCGTTTCGCATGACAGCCACAACCTCACCGTCTTCGGCGGCAATGCGCGCGACATGGCGCTCGCCGCCAACGCCGTCATATCAGCCGGCGGCGGCATGGCGGTCGCCAAAGACGGCGCGATCGAGGCAATCTTGCCGCTGCCGCTCTCCGGCCTGGTGACCGACGCGTCGCTGAAGGACACAGCTTCGGCCTTCGCCGGCATCCGCAAGGCCATGGAAAAAATCGTCGACTGGAAACCGCCCTACCGGGTCTTCAAGGCCTGCTTCGGCGCCACGCTTGCCTGCAATGCCGGCCCGCACCAGACGGACCGGGGGATTGCCGATGTGGTGACGGGCAAGGTGCTGGAAAGCCCGGTGCTGGAGGTTTTGTAGGGTCGGGGCGCACAGACCGCAACCAAGGGATTGCGGTGCAGCCCCCTCATCCGCCCTACGGGCCACCTTCTCCCCGAGGGGAGAAGAGGAGTCGAAACGTCGCAGCAACCCTCTTCTCCCCAGCGGGGAGAAGGTGGCCCGAAGGGTCGGATGAGAGGGTGCGGCAAACGCTTAAGTTTCCCTTTTCAACTCCCGCTCCACCAACGCCACCCAATAAGCCGCCCCATACCCAAGCGCCTCATCATTGAAATCGTAAGCGGTGTTGTGATGCAGCGCCCCGTCCACTGCCGGGCCGTTGCCGAGCCAGACGTAGCAGCCTGGCGAATTCTGCGCGAAGAAGGCAAAGTCGTCGCCTGCTGTCGACGGCGGAAAGCTTGTCCGCACCTTCCCGCCGAACACCGCGCCGGCGGCGGCAAGCGCTCGGGAGGTCGCATCCCCATCATTGACGACGGGCGGAATGCGCCGCTCGAAACGATAATCGGCCGATATGCCGTACATGGCGGCCGTTCCGCTGGCCAGCCGACCAATCTCGCTCTCCAACTGATCGCGCACATCGGGCGAATAAGCTCGCGCCGTCCCGCCGATCTCTACGATATCGGGAATGACATTCAAAGCCTTCGGGTCGCCCGCCTGCAGGAAACAGGCGCTGACAACCGCCGGCTGCAGCGGATCGACCACCCGCCCGACGATCGTCTGCAGCGATGACAGGAAGGTGGCGGCGGCCGTGATCGGATCGCGGCCGAGATGCGGCTTGGCGCCGTGCGTGCCGATGCCGCGAAAGGTGATGCGCCAGCTGTCGGAGGAGGCGAGCTGCGGCCCCTCGACCACGGCAATCTCGTCGACCGACAGTCCCGGCATATTGTGCAGCCCGTAGACAGCGTCGCAGGGGAAAAGCTTGAACAGCCCCTCCTCCACCATGCGCTTCGCGCCGCCACGGCCCTCTTCGGCCGGCTGGAAGATGAAATGCACCGTGCCCGAAAAACCCCGCGTCGCCGCCAGATGACGCGCGGCACCCAGCAGCATCGTGGTGTGGCCATCATGGCCGCAGGCATGCATCTTTCCGGGTACGGTCGATTTATAAGCCCGCTCCGCCGTTTCAGGCATGGCGAGCGCATCCATATCGGCCCTGAGCCCGATCCTGCGCGTGCCGTTGCCGACTGTGAGCGTGCCGACCACGCCGGTGCCGGCCAGCCCGCGATGCACCGTGATATTAGCCTCCTCGAGAAGCCTCGCGACGATGCCGGCAGTGCGCTCCTCCTCGAAGCCGAGTTCGGGATAGGCATGCAGATCGCGGCGCAAAGAGATCAGGAACGGCAGATCGTCCTTGATCCGGGCGGGGATGCTCATGAGCCTGAATGTCCTGTCAAGCGTAACGGGCGCCCATCGGCGCCCGCGTCAGATCATCCTTTGTTCATCAAACAGGCCGCAAGTTCAACCATCAAGTCTCTTCGACGAACACCTCTTCGCGCTTCTTCTTGACGCTCGGCAGGAAGACCACGATCAGCACGGCGACCGCGATCGCCAGCAGCGTGGCGCTGATCGGCCGTGTGACGAAGGTCATCGGATCGCCGCGCGACAGGATCATCGCCCGCCGCAGGTTCTCCTCAAGCAGTGGCCCGAGCACAAAGCCGAGCAGGAGCGGCGCCGGCTCGCAGCGAAGCTTTGCCAGCACGTAGCCGATCAGCCCGAAGAAGGCGACGGCATAGAGGTCGTAGACATTGGCGTTGACGCTGTAGACCCCGATCGAGCAGAAGGCCATGATGACGGGGAAAAGCACGTAATAGGGCACGGTTAAGAGTTTCACCCAGAGCCCGATCAGCGGCAGGTTGAGGATAACCAGCATCAGGTTGCCGATCCACATCGAGGCGATGATGCCCCAGAACAGCGCCGGCTGCTCGGTGGCGACATTCGGTCCCGGGACGATCCCCTGAATGATCATCGCGCCGACCATCAGCGCCATGACGGGATTGGCCGGAATGCCAAGCGTCAAAAGCGGAATGAACGAGGTCTGCGCCCCTGCATTGTTGGCCGATTCCGGCCCCGCCACGCCGGCAACGGCGCCCTTGCCGAATTCCTCCGGCGTCTTCGACAGGCGTTTCTCCACCGTATAGGAGGCAAAGGAGGCAAGGATCGCGCCGCCACCCGGTAGAATGCCGAGCGCCGAACCGATCGCCGTGCCGCGAATGATCGGCGCAATCATTTCCTTGAATTCCTGACGAGACGGTAAAAGGCCGGACACCTTGGCCATCAGTACGGTACGTGTCGACTCGCCTTCGAGGTTGCGGAGGATTTCCGCCACGCCGAAGACACCGACGGCGAGCGCCACAAAATTCAGCCCGTCGGCATATTCGCGGATGCCGAGCGTGAAGCGCGGCGTGCCGGTATAGATGTCGGTGCCGACCAGACCGAGCAGCAACCCGAGCGCCACCATCGCTAAGGCCTTGACGACGGAGCCGTGCGCAAGCGCGATCGACGAAACGAGGCCGACGATCATCAGCGAGAAATATTCCGCCGAGCCGAATTGCAGCGCAATCGCGGTGAGCGGCGGCGCGAAGATCGCAACGAGGAAGGTCGAGACCGTGCCGGCAAAGAACGAACCGAGTGCTGCGATCGCAAGCGCTGCCCCCGCCCTGCCCTTGCGCGCCATCTGGTAACCGTCGATCGCGGTGACGGCGGAGGAGGATTCGCCCGGCATGTTGATGAGGATCGCCGTCGTCGAACCGCCGTACTGGGCGCCGTAATAGATACCGGCCAGCATGATCAGCGAGGAGACCGGTTCGAGCTGGAAGGTGATCGGCAAAAGCATGGCGATCGTCGCCGTGGCGCCGATACCGGGCAGCACCCCGATCAGCGTGCCGAGCAGCACGCCGATCAGGCAGAAAAGCAGATTGTCAAGAGTGCCGGCTGTCGCAAAACCGAGCGCGAGATTGCTGAAAAGGTCCATCATCGCCTCCTAGAACCGGACCCAGGGGCCGAAGCGCTCGAACGGCAGGCCGAGGCCATAGCTGAAAACCGCAACCGAAAAGACCGTCAGCAGCAGCGAAAGGATGATCGCGAAGAACACGTTCATCTTTTGCGATGCGAAACAGGCGATGAACGCGGTAAAAAACAGCGCCGGCGCAAATCCGAGCCCGCGCACCGTCAGCCCGAAAAAGACGGGCGCTGGCAGGATGAAGAACATGCCGCGCCAGGCGAAGAGACCGATCGGCTCTCCCTCGACGCGCAACGCCTGAATGAAGATGATCGCGCCGAGAAGCACGAGCACGCAGGCCAGCACCAGCGGAAAATAACCGGGTCCCATGCGCACCGCCGTGCCGAGGTCGAGCCCCAGCGACTGGATGGCGAAGAAAGCGCCGGTCGCGACGAAAAGCCCGCCGCAGATCGCATTGGTCGTATCGAAACTGATGGATTTCATGGTGTCTCCTGGAGTTGGAGATGAAGCGTCGTTGCTGCAGCGATTTCCCCTCATCCGCCTGCCGGCACCTTCTCCCCGCAAGCGGGGAGAAGAGGATCCGCCGCCGGCCTCTGCCACTATTCTTCGGGCAGGTCCTCTCCCCGTTCAGGGTCGAAAGGACGGGTCGAGACCAGTGGCTCGACCCCGGTCGGGTTAGGGTGAGGGGCTATTCCTGGCACATCCCTCACTAGTCCGCATATTCCCCCGCAGCCTCGATCACGGGCTTCCAGCGGGCTATCTCGCTTTCAAGCTTGGCCTTCAGCGCAGCCGGCGTCGCATCGGCGTCGGAGGATGGCGTCGTGCCGAGTTCGGCGAAACGGGCACCGACATTCGGGTCCTTCAGAGCAACCTGCAGCGACTTCGACAGGCGTTCGTTGATGGCGGCCGGCGTGCCCTTCGGCGTGTAGATGCCGTGCCAGATGCCGACTTCGAAGCCTGGCAGGCCGGCTTCAACTGCGGTCGGAATGTCCTTCATCACGTCGAGGCGCTTCGGCGAGGTCACGGCATAGGCCTTGATCGTGCCGCCCTGGATCTGCTTGGTCGTGTTGGTCGTCTGGTCGCACATGACGTCGACCTGGCCGCCGAGAAGGTCGGTCATGGCAGGGCCGGTGCCCTTGTAGGGAACGGTCGTGAGCTGTGTCTGGATGGCGCTCATGAACATCATGCCGCACAGATGCGAGGCCGCACCGATACCGGCATTCGCGACCGTCACCTTGTCCTTGTTGGCCTTGACGTATTCGATCAGGGCCTTGAGGTCGGTCGGCTCGAAATCCTTGCGCGCGACGATCGTCATCGGCACCTCGGTGACGAGGCCGACATAGTCGAAGGCACCGAGCGTGTCATAGGCGAGCTTGCGGTAGAGCGTGGCGCTGGTCGCCATGCCGATATGGTGAAGCAGGATCGTGTAGCCGTCGGGATCGGCGCTCGCCACGCGGCCGGCGCCGAGCGTCCCGCCGGCGCCGCCGACATTTTCGACGACGATCTGCTGACCGAGATCCTTCGACATGGATTCGGCGACGAGGCGCGCGACGGTGTCGGTCGGGCCGCCGGCCGCAAAGGGCACGACCATGGTGATGGTGCGTTCGGGATAGGTCTGCGCCGAAGCGGCGCCGGCGAGAAGAGAGACTGCGGCAGCCGCGGTCAGGCCAAGCATGGCCTTCAGAATTTTCATCGTTTCCTCCCTGATGAAACAAGCAAGCCCGCCGACACATCCTCCGCGCCGGGCATGACCTATTTGCCGCCGGGAAAAACCGACCCGCAATCAGTGCGGCCACTTTCGACAGACGATTTTGCGTCAGTGCGATGCAGCATGGGTCGATTTGGAAACAAACGGCTTGTGCGATGGGTGGATTTCCACCCATAACGAACACAGGCAACCGCCGAGATTAGTCCTCGGTGGTCAGCATCCGCTTGTCGAGGCCATATTTCTGCATCTTTTCGTAGAGGGTCTTCCGGGAAATGCCGAGTGTCTCATAGACCGGCTTGAGGCTGCCGCCATGCGCCACCAGCGCGCTGGCAATGACACCCCGCTCGAATTCGGCGACGCGCTCCGCAAGCCCGGTCGCCTCGCCGGTCTGTGGGCCGCCATCGTCGAGACCGAGAACCAAACGGTCGGCCGCATTCCTCAGTTCACGCACATTGCCCGGCCAGTCGCGCTGGGCGATGTCGGAGATCACCTCGGGCGGCACGGCCACCTCGTCGCGGCCGTAGCGGGCGGCGGCTTCCCGCACCAACTGCAGAAAGAGCAGCGGAACGTCCGCCCGCCGCTGCGACAGCGACGGCACATGCAGCGTCGCAACGTTCAGCCGGTAGAACAGGTCGGCGCGGAAACGCCCCGCCGCCACCTCCGCCTCGAGATCCACCTTGCTAGTCGCGATAAAGCGCACGTCAAGTGCCACCGTCTCATTCGATCCCAACCGGGAAATCATCCGCTCCTGCAGCACCCGTAGGAACTTTGCCTGCAGGTCGAAGGGCATGGAGCCGATTTCATCAAGCAGAATGGTGCCGCCGCGCCCGTGTTCGAATTTTCCGTAACGCGGCCTTACCGCGCCCGGAAAGGCGCCGACCTCATGGCCGAAAAGCTCGCTCTCGATCAGGTTCGCCGGCAGGGCGGCGCAATTGATCGCGATGAACGGCCGGCTTGCCCGGCCGCTGATATCGTGGAGCGCCCGCGCCACCACCTCCTTGCCGGCTCCCGTCTCGCCGACAATGAGCGTATCGGCATCGCTCGCCCCGATCGCACGGATGCGATAGCGCAGGTCCACCATCACCTGCGTGCGCCCCGGCAGCCGCGCCTCGATATCGTCGCGTTTGCCGGCGACCGCCTTCAGCAGCCGGTTTTCAAGCACGAGGCCGCGCCGCTCCATCGCCCGGCGGATGACGCCGGCGAGCATTTCGGGCGTGAACGGCTTCTCGATGAAATCATAGGCGCCTTCGCGCATCGCCTTCACCGCAAGCTGCACGTCGCCGTGGCCGGTGACGAGAATGACCGGCACCTCCGGATCGATCTCGCGGATCTTCTGCATCAGCGTCATGCCATCAATGCCGGGCATGCGGATATCGCTGACGACGACGCCGGGAAAGCTGTAGCCGATCAGTTCCAGCACATGGTCGCCGTTGGAAAAGGTCTCGACGCTGAAGCCTGATAGTTCCAGCGCCTGCGCCGTCGAACGGCGCAACTCCTCCTCGTCATCGACCAGAAGGATCTTCGCATCGTTCATTCCGCCGCCTCCGGCATCAGCCCCGCCGCCGATTGCAGCTCGATGCGGAACACCGCACCGCCGTCAGGATGATTGCCGGCGACAAGGCTGCCGCCGAAATCCTTGACGATATTGTAGGAGATCGAAAGCCCGAGGCCGAGACCCTTGCCAACGCCTTTGGTCGTGAAGAACGGGTCAAAGATGCGCTCGCCGATTGCCGGTGGCACGCCCGGCCCATGGTCGCGTACCGTCAACACCACCTTGCCGGCTTCCTCGAAGGCCGAAATCTCGATGCGCCTGTCGTCCAGGCCTTCCACGGCATCGGCCGCATTGGAAATCACATTCACCAGCACCTGCTGCAAACGCACCGAGCCGGCACGCACCACCGGCGGAGGCGGCCCGAGATCGAGCAACAGCTCTGCATCCGCCGCCTTCAGCCGCCAGGCGATGATCTCGAGCGTATCGCGCATAGCCTCGTCGAGCGAAACAGGACCGAGCTTCTCGTTCGGCTTACGGGCGAAGTTGCGCAGGTGACGGCTGATCGATGCCATCCGGTCGATCAGGCCGCCGATGCGCCGGATATTGTCCCGCGCCTCCTCCGTCCGACCGCGATCAATGAGCACCGAGGCGCTGTCCGTATAGGTCTTGGCGGCGGCGAGCGGCTGGTTGAACTCGTGGGAAAGGGCAGCCGACATCTGTCCGAGACCGGCAAGTTTTCCGGCCTGGATGAGGTCGGCCTGGGTCTGGCGCAGCTGCTGCTCGGTCAACCGCCGCTCGGCTATTTCCTCTTCGATGCGGCTGTTAACGCGAGCAAGGTCGGCCGTGCGTTCCTCGACGCGCCGTTCCAGCTCGTTGCGGGCCTCGGCCTGCAACTGCATGCGCTCGGCAAGCCGCGCCCGCCGTTGGCGCAGAACTGCGACCGCAAGCCCGGCGATGCAGAGGATGAGAAAGACGGCCGCAAGCGCCGTGCGCGCCTGGGCGCGAATGGAACTCGTTTCCATCAGCACGTTCACCGTCCAATCTTCGGTCGGCATGTAGTGCGAGAGCACCAGATATTCGCTAGACCCGCGCTCGCCGTTAAGCGTCATCAGCTCATGCGGCTCAAAGCGCTGGCGCGACACCGGCAACTCTGTCAGCCTGGCATTGGCATAACGCCGCGACGCTTCCGTCCGTGCGATACGGTCAGCCGTCAGCGGCAGGATCGCCCCGTACAGCCATTCCGGGCTGCCCGACATGAAGATGATACCCTCCGGATCGGAAACGAAGATCTTGTATTCGCCGCCGCCCCAGGAGGCTTCGATCATGTCGATATCGACCTTGAAGACGATGACGCCACGAATATCCGCCTCCACCCTGATAGGCGCCGAGAAATAATACCCGCGCTTTAGCGAGGTAGTGCCGAGTGCATAGAACCGCGCCTGCCGGCCTTCGATCGCGTCCTGGAAATAAGGCCGGTAGCTGAAATTCTGCCCGACGAAGCTTCCCGGTCCATCGTAATTGCTGGCCGCGATGGTCTCTCCATCAGGCTTGACCACATAAATGTCGGAGGATTTCAGCAGGCCGTTGATCTCCTTGAGATAGAGATTGGCCGCATCGCGCAAGACCGCATCCTCGGGTGCACTCACCAGTTCCTTGATGTCGTCGTGATCGGCGATCAGTGCCGGCAGCGCCTCGTAGCGGTTGAGGTGACCGCTGAGGGCCGAGACGGCAAGGCGCAACGCCGTTCCCGCCTGCGCCGAGGCTTCCCCCATATAGGCGCGCGTCGCGATCGCGCTTCCATAGGTGAAGAAGGCGAAGATGATCACCGGCACCACCAGCAACGCCGCTATCGCACGATATCTCGAAGACAGATCCGGCTCCTCCCCTTTCCGCCTCCACTCCCCAGTGAGGCATACCCAAGTCTAATAATACCGGCAGCGATTTCCAAGGGCCGTCGAACTTGACACCCGGCAAAGGCCGATATCCTATTGCTGCATCGCAAGGGAACCCTATCATGAGCGACGACAACACGCCCGCCGATAGCAAGCTCACCAGCTCCAAGCGGCGCTGGGCGGCTGAGGGCAAGTTCCTGACTGGTCGCATAGCCCGCCCTGAAACCGAGCGCCTGCCGCCCGGCCAGCACCTCGTCAAGAACTGGCCGGTGCTCGATCTCGGCCAGCAGCCCGTCATATCCACCGAAACCTGGCGTCTCGAAGTGCGCGGCCTTGTCGAAACCCCGCTCACCCTCACCTGGGCCAACTTCCACGCGATTGAGCAGAGCACCAAGGTCAGCGATATCCACTGCGTCACCACCTGGTCGCGCTACGACAACAAATGGAAGGGTGTTTCCACGCGCGATCTGCTCGATCTCGCCATGCCGAAGCCGGAAGCCGCTTACGTCATGCTGACGAGTTATGATGGCTATACCACCAACCTGCCGCTTGCCGACTTCGCCGCCGAGGACGCGATCCTAGTGACATCCTGGGAAGGCCTGCCGCTGACGCCGGACCACGGCGGCCCGATGCGCCTCGTCGTGCCGCATCTTTACTTCTGGAAAAGCGCCAAATGGCTGCGCCGCATCGAACTGATGCCGGAGGACGAAGCCGGCTTCTGGGAAAAGAACGGCTATCATATGTATGGCGATCCGTGGCGCGAGCAGCGCTATTCCGACGATTGAGTCTTCGGCCGCAGAAAGCGGCCCAGCGCAAGGACACCAAGCCCGAGCATCAAGGCGAGCGCCGTCAGCGACGCCATGCTGGCGGGATGAAGCGGCACCTTGCTCCAGCGTGGATTGACGAGACCGGCGGTGTTGAAGGCCTCGCCGCTGAACCGGCAGGTGATGAGCGCAAGCCCGCGCCGCACCATGTCGGCGTCGACCGCGGAAATGATTTCACTCGCCACAGCCCGCTCCCCTGGCATCTCGCGCATCGCCATCAACACAGCTTTCGTCGCCGCGAGGTAGGCGTGGGCGCATTCGTTGAAGGGACTTTCCTCGTCGGCCACGCTGCCCGGCATCCGCCCCCAAAGACAATAGGAATATTGGATTTCGGCATAGTTCAGAACGCGGCGGAAGGGCTCGTTTGTATCGACTGCGCGGGACGCCAGGCCGATAATTCGGCCGCGATAGTGCGAAATCACCGCCATCTCGCCATGCGAAATTTCTGGGATATCGAGACCCGCTTGGCTGCCGCCGGCGCTGCGACTATGAGCAAGGGCGTTTTCAGCAGGCATGCAAAAGAAGGCGGCGGCAAAGGCCGCCGACAGGATTGATATGGCTCTGCTGCTTTTCATGGTCGCTTGAAAACCCAAGGGCGCCGGCAAAACGGCGCCCTTCATTGCGTTCAGCGGAGTGCCGTTGCCGGCCGGCTCCGCTGGCCGCCCTTCGCAGCAAGCCGCTTTTCCGCCAGCGCCCCGAAGCCAAGGCCAAGTGTTGCCCAGAGGATCGCATGCATGGCGAGCGTTGTCGTCCGGAAACGCCAGAGCACCATGGCCGAGAAGTTCTCCGGCACCTCGTTGATCGGCGGCAGCAGATAGAGCACGAGCACGATGAAGACGAGATAGGCGATGCCGGCAATGATCGCGCCGTTCCAGAGGCCGAAACGCTCGGAAAGACGGCGCGACAGCGCCACCGCGGCAATCAGCGCGGCGAGCGAGACGACAATCATCAGGAAGAACAGCTCGGTCCTGACGCCGATCGTATCGGCATTGCCGACCGCCGGCGGGTTGGCCGGATATTTGATAGCGGGAACGAGCACGATCGCCACGTAGGCGAAAATGGCGATGACCGCCGAGGTGCCGCGCGCCGAAAGATTGCTGACGCGGCCGTGCACGAAAGCAAAAGCGAGCGCGAAAAGCCCGCCGACGGCGATGCTGTAAGCCATGACGCCGGTGAAAAGGCCGAGACCGGCCTGGGTGGCCCGGCTGACGATTTCAGGTTCGGCAGCTTCGCCGGCCGCCTGGGCGCTCGCCTCCTCGAAAGCGATCGCCGCATCGACCAGCGGCTCGCCGAAGACATGGGCGAAAGCGAAAACGAGGATGCCACCGAGCAGCCCCGCGAGCATGCCGCGAAGGAGAAGGTTTCCAACCATGTCAATATCTCCCTAGTGGCAGGGAAAGCCAAGGAGATGGCGGGCGTCATGCACGAATTCGTGCACATACATGCCGTTGAACAGCGCCATCGCGCCTTCCTCGGTGCCAACGAAATAGATGGCGATAAGCATCAGCAGGCCGCCGAAGATCGCCCAGGGCAGGATTTCGCCGACGGGGATCGGGGCCGGCGCCGCGGCGGGCGCGAAAGTGGTGTCAGACATGTATTCCTCCGGAATGACGCGTTCAGTCGAAAGAGTGTTTGTGCGGTAAGGTCTGACTTCCAGCGTGAAAAAGCTTCAACACGCTGGTCACAGTGGCGCGACCGCGCCGGATTTCCACCGGCTTCCAAACCCGCAACAACACGGTTATATCTGCTCGCCGAAGAGACTGTCAACGAAACTTCACGAGCCGGCAAAGGGCCGTCCCACTGCACCCCGGGAGATCGGAAGACTGTGAATACGCGCCTCACCTGGATCTGCCACGGCGCGACGACGGCGAGCCGCAAGACGCTGTTCCCACTTGACGAACCGCTGGAAGGCAAGGCGGCGGAAGACGCCGGCCGGATGGCTGCCCCACCCCGCGCCGACCGTATCGCCACCAGCCCCGCTTTGCGCGCCCGCCAGACCGCTGACGCGCTCCGCCTCGAAGCCCGGATAGATCAGGCGCTGCGTGATTGCGACCATGGCCGCTGGGCCGGCAGGTCGATCACAACGATCGAGGCCGAAGAGCCGGGGAACCTCGTGGCCTGGATGAGCGATCCGGAAGCGGCCCCGCATGGTGGCGAAAGCCTTCTTGATCTCAGAACACGCGTCGCCGGCTGGATGGACGGTGAATCCGCCCTCGGCGGCCATGTGATTGCCATCAGCCACGCGGCCGTGATCCGGGCGGCGGTCGCCCATGTGCTTCAGGCGCCGCACTCCTCCTTCTGGCGGAGCGATATCGAGCCGCTCGCCATCGTTTGCATGACCAGCAATGGCAGCCGCTGGTCTCTGCGCTTTCCGTATTAGCGGCTCCTCATTTTATCCAGCCTTACACAAGCAAATCGCGTCATCTCTATTGAACCGGGTTTGACCGGGACTACTTCCTTTCCCAAGGAGATGGAAGAATGACATATGATTGGAGTGGGGAGCGCACGCGTCGTCTGCGTTTGATGCGTGTCGCCACAATCACGGTTCTGGTCGGTCTCATCGTCAGCGTTCCGCTGCTGATCGTCACCGCCTGAAGCACGAGAAAAGGCGAGCGATGCACCAGCACGCTCGCCTTCGTTCTTTCCCGTCCCGGCTCAGCATCCTCAGTCCCTCAACGGTGCAGCAACAGGCTGCCGCCTCCAAAAATTCGCCTTCTGGTTTCAACGAACATTTCAGACTTTCATGATAGTTCGGCAGATGGTGGAGATGGAGAAGGCCACATGCCGGTGTTTTTCCAGAGCAGGGCCGGAAGGCAATGCGTATCGATCGTCGGGCTTGGGATAACTCTCTGGCTCCTCGGCGCGCTTTTGCAGCTTGACGACAGCCTTGTCTTCTTCATGACCGGTTTCGGCGAATACGGCGCCGACAAACTCGTTCTGGCGCTTGGCATCGCCGGCGCCATGAGCTTCATCTATTCGGTGCTGCGCATCGCCGACCTGCGCAAGGAAACGGAACTGCGCGCCGCCGCCCAGGCGAAGGCCGATTGGACTGCGACCCACGACCATCTGACCAAGCTGCCGAACCGCTACGCCTTCGAACGCAAGATCCTCTCACGGCCGATCAAGGACGACGAGGACCAGATCGAGGAGTGGGACGAGAACGTCACGCTTTTCTCCGTCGATCTCGACGGCTTCAAGAAAGTCAACGATCTCGTCGGCCACAAGGGGGGCGACATTCTGCTGATCGAGGTTGCCCGGCGGATCTGCGCGCTCGGCAATGCCGATTGCGTCTATCGATTCGGCGGCGACGAATTCATCATTGTAGCCTTTGCCCTGACAGCGCAGCGGGAGGAGCGCTTTGCCAAGCTGCTGATCCAGGCGGTCACCAGGCCGATCCATATCGATGGTTTTGCCGTCGAAGTCGGCGCCAGCGTCGGCTACGACCGCTGGGCCGAGGGAACCGAACCGCTGGAGGATGCCGCTCATCGGGCCGACCTCGCCATGTACGAGGCGAAATCACGCGGCCCCAACCATTATTTCGTTTTCGAACCGGCCATGCAGGACAAGGTCACGGAACGCGCAGCGCTGGAAACCAGATTGCGCGCCGCAATCTCCAGCAAGGCGATCAAACCCTTTTATCAGCCGCTGATCGACCTGAAGACCGGTCAGCTCTGCGGCTTCGAGGCCTTGGCGCGCTGGATCAGTGACGATGGCGTCAACATACCGCCGCCTGTTTTCATCGATATCGCCGAGGAAAACGGGATGATCACCGCATTGTTCGAGGATCTTCTCGCCCAGGCCTGCAGCGACGCACTCACCTGGCCGGACCATGTGATGTTGTCCTTCAACGTCTCGCCGGTGCAGATGGAAGACAGGCTGCTGACGTCGCGTATTCTCAAAGTCCTTGCGGCAAGCCGGCTGCCGCCGCAGCGCCTGGAGGTGGAGATCACCGAGAACGCGCTGATCCAGGATCCCGTCGTCGCCGCCGTCATCCTCGACGAGCTGCACGCGGCCGGCATCCAGATCGCGCTCGACGATTTCGGCACGGGCTATTCGAGTCTGGCCCAGCTCGCCCGTTATCATTTCGACAAGATCAAGATCGACAAAAGCTTCATCGCCACCTATCGCGGCGACGAACGCCAGGAAAAGATCGTCCGCGCTATGCTTGGCCTCGGCCGGAGCCTCAACATCAAGACGACTGCCGAAGGCGTCGAGGAGCACGGCCAGCTTGCCTTCCTGCTGCAGCTTGGCTGCGACATCGGCCAAGGCTATCTTTTCGGCAAGGCAATGCCCGCCGCCGAGGCGGGCATCTTCATCAGCGATCGCAATGCCAGTCTGGCCTCCACGGCCTGACGCTATGTCTTAAAAAACTTGGCGCAGGATCACGAAGAGCACGAAGGCGATCGCGATCGAGGCCGGCAGGGTCAGCACCCAGGCCATTAGCATATTGCGCACGGTTGACCATTGCAGGCCGGAACCGTTCGCCGCCATAGTGCCGGCGACGCCTGACGACAGGACATGCGTGGTCGAGACCGGCAGGCCGAGGTGATCGGCCGAAGCGATGGTGACCATCGCCACGACTTCGGCTGCCGCGCCCTGGCCGTAAGTCAGGTGCGTCTTGCCGATCTTTTCGCCGACGGTGACGACGATGCGCTTCCAGCCCACCATCGTGCCGAGGCCAAGCGCGATCGCGACCGCCACCTTCACCCAAAGCGGGATGAACTTCGTCGCGTTGTCGACCGCCTTGTGGTAGTTCGTCACCGCGCTGAGATCGCCGGCATCCATCGGTAGCAGCTTCTGCTTGTCGATCAGCTTCAGCGCCTCGCCGATCAGGTAGATGTCGTTGCGGACGTTGCCGACGAGATTGGTCGGCACCGCTTCGAGCGTCGGGAAGGCCGCGACTTCGGCGCTTGTCCGATGGATATATTGCTGCAGGGCCGGTGTCGTCGCGTCCGTCCAGATCTTGTTCTTGACCGCGTTGCTGACCTCCGCCTTGTAGTCCGTGACGGTAACGCCCGGCTTCACATATTTGGCGAGCGCGGATTCGACCTGGACCGATGCCGACTTGTAGGCCTCGAGATAGTTCACATCAGGCGTGCGGTTCAGCGCGAAGGCCGTCGGCACCAGGCCGATCAGGATGAGCATGATCAGACCCATGCCCTTCTGGCCGTCGTTGGAGCCGTGGGCGAAGCTGACGCCGGTGCAGGTGAAGATCAGGATCGCGCGGATCCAAAGCGGCGGCGGCTGGTTGCCCTTCGGTTCGGCATAGAGCGCATTGTTGCGCACCAGAAGCTTCATCACCAGCAGCAGAACAGCGGATAGACCGAAGCCGATCAGCGGCGAGATCAGCAGCGACAGGCCGATATTGGTCGCCTGCGACCAGTCGACACCGCTCGTCGCCGTGCCTGCCGGCGCCAGGAACTGATTGGCGAGGCCGACGCCCATGATTGATCCCACGAGCGTATGCGAGCTCGACGATGGCAGACCGAGATACCAGGTGCCGAGGTTCCAGACGATCGCGGCGATCAGCAGCGCAAAGACCATGGCAAGGCCGGAGCCGGAGCCGACCTGCAGGATCAGTTCCACCGGCAGCAGCGCCAGAATGCCGAAAGCGACGGCGCCGCTCGAGGTCAGCACCCCGAGGAAGTTGAAGAAGCCCGACCAGATGACGGCGAATTCGGCCGGCATGGAACGGGTGTAGATGACGGTGGCGACGGCATTGGCCGTATCGTGGAAACCGTTGACGAATTCGAAACCGAGCGCGATCAGCAGCGCAAGGCCGAGCAGAATCCAGGGAACGGCAACTGCGGTTGTCAGGTCGCGTCCGAGTGCATAGGCGACATATCCAAGACCGCAGACCAGAACGAGCGCGAAGAGCGGCAAGAACCATTTGCCTGATGAATTTGAGCTGTGGAGCGGGTGGGAAGTGTCGCTATGAACCTGGCTGGGGGCAATATCGGCCATGGCATAGTTCCTTATTCCGTTTTGCAAGTTTGCCTTTTGTTAATAGTTCCGCAGCATGAAGCTCTCGTGACGTGTTCGGGTCCGCTCCGTAACGCACTGACATCAGGCGATATTGGCCGTCGCAGACTTGCCGCCCGGCGCATCCTGTGAGATGCCGCGTCACATTCCCAGCCGGACAGGATGATATAGGATGTGCAGGGAGAAAATATGCGACGGGCGAACAGATGCCTTTCCGTCCGCTGCCCCGACCCTAAGTTCGGTCATCGTGACGACTGCGCGGAGCCCCGAAGATCATGTCATCGACCGACTTCCTCCTGACCTTCAATGCCGGCTCCTCCACGATCAAGATCGGCATCTTCGCCATGGATGGCGGCGAGGCGCGGCGAATCGGCAAGGGGGTGATCGATTTCCGCGCCGAACCGCTCTCGCTCGGTCTGAGCCAGGGAGCGCAGACGGTCGACATGCCGTTGAAGGCCGAGGTGACGGAAGACCTGCACGGCGTTATCGATGAGGTCCTCGGACTTCTCGCCGATCATTTCGACATTGCCGCCACCCGCGCCGCCGGCCACCGCGTCGTCCATGGCGGCGACCGTTTCACCGGTGCAATCGCCCTCGACGCAGCCGCAATCGATGGCGTCGATGCGCTGACGCCGCTGGCACCCCTGCATCAGCCGCAGGCGCTGCGGTTCATCCGAGCGCTCACGCATCTGAAACCGCATCTTGCCCAGACGGCGTCCTTCGACACCGCCTTCCATGCCACGCAGGACGATCTCGTTCGCCGCTTCGCCATTCCTCGTGCGTTGCATGCGGAAGGCATCAAGCGCTACGGCTTTCATGGCCTTTCCTATAAATTCATCGCCGGCGAGCTAACCCGCAAGGCGCCACAAGCGGCAAAGGCAGTGGTCGCCCATCTCGGCAGCGGCGCCAGCCTCTGTGCGCTCGATCAAGGCGTCAGCCGCGACTGCAGCATGGGCTTTTCGACGCTCGACGGCATCCCGATGGGGACGCGCCCGGGCTCACTCGATCCCGGCGTCATTCTGCATCTAGCCGGTCAGCGGAAACAATCCTTCGAAGAGATCGAAGACCTGCTCTATCACCGCTCCGGCCTGCTCGGGGTCTCCGGCATCAGCGCCGATATCCGCGACCTTTTGAACGACACACGGCCGGAGGCGCGCCAGGCAATCGACCTCTTCACGCTGCGCATTGCCGGCGAAATCGGCCGCATGGCTGTAACGCTCGGCGGCCTTGATGCAGTCGTCTTCACTGCTGGTATCGGCGAGCATCAGCCGGAGATCCGCGCCGGCGTAGCGAAACGGCTCTCCTGGCTCGGCCTTGCGGTCGACGAAAAGGCCAATATCGCCAATGAATTCACGATCAGCACCGGGGAAAGTCGTATCACCGCCCACGTCATCGCCACCGATGAGGAGCAGGTTATCGCCGACGAGGCGCTGTCCATTCTTGGCACTGGCTGATCGAGATCAAACAACATGCCGGCGCCAGCCGGTAGAACAAGCGTTAAAGACGTTTTCGAACGGGAGAAACCCATGGAGAAGCATGTCTCGACCGCCGCCCTGACCGACGCCGAACTCACCCTGACCGACCGCTATTGGCGAGCCGCCAATTATCTCTCGGTCGGGCAGATCTATCTGCTTGCCAATCCCCTGCTGCGCGAGCCGCTGAAACCGGAGCACATCAAGCCCCGCCTGCTTGGCCACTGGGGCACGACACCCGGCCTCAACTTCGTCTATGCGCATCTAAACCGTCTGATCCGCGCCCGCGATCTCGACGTCATATACATATGCGGCCCCGGCCATGGCGGGCCTGGTATGGTCGCCAATACCTATCTCGAAGGCAGCTACAGCGAGCTTTACCCTGACATATCCGAGGACGCCGAAGGCATGCGCAAGCTTTTCCGGCAATTCTCCTTCCCGGGCGGCATCCCGAGCCATGCAGCGCCAGAAACCCCCGGTTCCATTCACGAGGGCGGCGAACTCGGCTACGCCCTCGTCCATGCCTATGGCGCAGCCTTTGACAACCCCGATCTGATCGTCGCCTGCGTCGTCGGGGATGGCGAGGCCGAGACCGGGCCGCTGGCCGCCAGCTGGCATTCCAACAAATTCCTCAATCCTGCCCGCGACGGCGCCGTGCTGCCGATCCTGCATCTGAACGGCTACAAGATCGCCAACCCGACGATTCTCGGCCGTGCGGGTGACGATGACCTCCGGCGCCTCTTCGAAGGCTACGGCTACGAACCCTTCTTCGTCGAAGGACACGAGCCGCACGACATGCATCAGCAGATGGCGGCGACAATGGACCAGGTCTTCGACGGCATCCGCGAGATCCAGAAGCAGGCCCGCAACGGTCAGGCCGCGAAGGGCTGCCCGCGCTGGCCGATGATCGTGCTGCGTAGCCCCAAGGGCTGGACGGGCCCGAAGGAGGTCGACGGCAAGAAGGTGGAAGGCTTCTGGCGCGCTCATCAAGTGCCGGTATCCAACTGCCGCGGAAACGATCGCCATCGTAATATCCTCGAGGATTGGATGCGCAGCTACGATCCGGAAGATCTTTTCGGCACCGACGGCCGGCTGAAGCCCGAGCTGCGGGCACTCGCCCCTGCCGGCAAACGTCGCATGGGCGCCAATCCCCACACCAATGGCGGCTTGCTTCGCAAAGAACTCGATGTTCCCGATATAAGCGACTATGCGGTCGATATCGGCAAGCGCGGCAGCGCCATGGTGCAGTCGACGGAGATCCTCGGCCATTACCTGCGCGACACGATGAAGCGCAACGCGGAGGCTGCCAACTTCCGTATCTTCGGCCCCGATGAGACGGAATCGAACCGTCTCGGCAGCGTCTTCGAAGTCACCGACCGCATCTGGATGGAAGGTATCGAACCCTACGATATCAACCTCTCCCGGGATGGGCGCGTCATGGAGGTGCTCTCCGAACATCTCTGCCAGGGCTGGCTGGAAGGCTACCTGCTGACCGGCCGGCACGGCCTCTTCTCCTGCTACGAGGCCTTCATCCACATCATCGATTCCATGTTCAACCAGCACGCCAAATGGCTGAAGGTGACGCGCGAGCTCGAATGGCGAAAGCCGATCTCATCGCTGAACTATCTGCTGACGTCGCATGTCTGGCGCCAGGACCATAACGGCTTCAGCCATCAGGATCCGGGTTTCGTCGATCTCGTCGCCAACAAGAAGGCCGACATCGTCCGCATTTATCTGCCGCCGGATGCCAACACCCTGCTCTGGGTCGGCGACCATTGCCTGCGCACCTACGATCGCATCAACGTCATCGTCGCCGGCAAACAGCCGGAACCGCAATGGCTGTCGATGGACGAGGCGGTGAAACACTGCGAGGCCGGCATCGGCATCTGGCGCTGGGCGAGCAACGAGGAAGACACGATTTCTCCCGACCTCGTCATGGCCTGCGCCGGCGACGTGCCGACCCTGGAAACGCTCGCTGCCGTCGACCTTTTGCGCAAGGCCATTCCGGAACTGAAGATTCGCACCGTCAACATCGTTGATCTGATGGCACTGCAATCCAAAGATCAGCATCCGCACGGCCTGACCGATGAGGCCTTCGATGCGATCTTCACATCAGACAAGCCGGTGATTTTCGCCTATCACGGCTATCCCTATCTTATTCACCGGCTGACCTATAAACGCACCAACCACCGCAACATTCATGTCCGCGGCTTCATCGAGGAGGGCACGACGACGACACCCTTCGACATGACCGTCCTCAACCAACTCGACCGCTTCCACCTCGCCATCGAAGCGATCGAACGCGTCCCGGGTCTCAAGGAGAAGGCGTCGGATGCACTCACCGCCTTCCGTGGCCAGCTTGCCAAGCATCACGACTATGTCAGGGAGTATGGCGAGGACATGCCAGAGGTGCAGAACTGGACGTGGCCGGCGGCATAACGGATCCGAGCTCGGGAATGCGTCGTAGGTCAATGCCCGAAACCTATGCGCGCTCGAGCCGAACCTTCTCTTTCACGCGCCAGACCCGCGGCGTTTCTCCCGTATATTTGAGAAAGAAGCGCGAGAAATAGGCGGGGTCGGCAAAGCCGAGCCGGAAGGAGATCTCCTGAACGCTGCTGAGCGTAAAAACGAGCTGCCGTTTTGCCTCCTCGATGAGTTTGCCGGCGATCAACTCGTGTGGGGTACTGCCGGTCGTCGACCGAACGATGCGGGTGAGATGCGTCGGCGAAATTCCAAGCTCGCTGGCGTAGAAGGAAGCGGGCTTGTGCGATCGAAAATGTTGTTGAAGAAGCTCGTTGAGTATCTCCATGCGCCGCTCATTCTCATTCGACACAAGCTCATAACTGTTTCCCTCATGGGAAATTCTCGCCGTCAGCCGCAGCGCCAGAGCAACGTAAGCGCCGAGCGTCTCGTTGCGGCCGCTGCGGCGATTTTCGAACTCGTCGCCCAGCCGCCGCAACGTCTGCATGACATAGGCAGCCTCGGCATTGTCAGGATCGAGCGGTGTCAGATGCGGCGTCGCCAGCCATTCGCCGAACTGGCTTCGGTCGCCGAGCGGGTGATGGGACCGCAACAGGGTGATGACGAGACCGTCGATATCGCGCGAAAAGCGAAAGCCGTGGTTGAGCCCGGGCGGCACGGTGATGATTGCCGGCGGGCGGATGGTATAGCTCTTTTCGCCGAAGATCGCATCGCCCGAGCCGCTTTCGATGTACAATATTTGAAAGAAGCTCTCATGGCGGTGCAGGCGGATTTCCCATTGATGCAAGCTGCTGCGGGAGCGAATTGTTTCGCAATGCAACCAAAAATCCGGGCCTCGCGCGGTATTTTCGCCATAGAGATCGTAGGTCGGTACAGGCCTGCTCATCGGGCTCCTCCCGCGCAATGTTCGATTAGTGCAATTTTTTGGCCGGGATGTCCATTGCTGCGGCAGAGACCGCGCGGCAGAATCTGACAAAACGCAAAAATGGGAGGACGCATTTGCGAACCCAGGTCGCCATCATCGGTTCGGGGCCATCCGGCCTGCTGCTCGGTCAGCTTCTGACCGAGGCCGGCATCGACAATGTCGTTCTCGATCGCGTTCACAAGGATTACATCCTCGGCCGGGTGCGCGCCGGCGTTCTGGAGGAAGGCACGGTCGGGCTGCTGGATCAGGCCAAGGCGGGAGCGAGGCTGCATGCCGAAGGCCTGCCGCATGACGGCTTCTCCTTGGCTTTCGACGGCCGTGACCATCACATCGACCTGCACGACCTGACGGGCGGCAGGCGCGTCACCGTTTACGGACAGACCGAGGTGACGCGCGACCTGATGGAGCGCCGCGAAGCAAGCGGCGCCCTGTCGATCTACGATGCCGCCGATGTCGCGCCGCATGATTTCGACGGCCGCTCCACCTTCGTCACCTACACCAAGGACGGCGTCGCGCAGCGTATCGATTGCGACTTCATTGCCGGCTGCGACGGCTTTCACGGAGCGAGCCGCAAGGCCGTTCCCGAACCGGCGATCAGGCGCTTCGAAAAGATCTATCCCTTCGGCTGGTTGGGCCTGCTTGCCGACGTAGCACCTGTCAGCCATGAGCTGATCTACGCCAACCATCCGAGGGGCTTTGCGCTCTGTTCGATGCGCTCCGCCACGCGCAGCCGCTATTACATCCAATGCGGGCTCGACGAGAAGGCAGAGGACTGGAGTGATGACCGCTTCTGGGACGAAATCAGAAGGCGTCTGCCGGCGCATCATGCCGAAGCGCTGATGACGGCGCCCTCCTTCGAGAAATCGATCGCGCCATTGCGCTCCTTCGTCGCCGAGCCCATGCGTTTCGGCCGGCTCTTCCTCGTCGGCGACGCCGCGCATATCGTGCCGCCGACCGGCGCCAAGGGGCTGAACCTTGCGGCCAGCGACGTCCATTATCTTTTCTCCGGACTGATCGAGCATTACCGCGAAGGCTCGGACCACGGCATCGACACCTATTCGCAGACCGCGCTTGCCCGCGTGTGGAAGGCGGTGCGGTTTTCCTGGTGGATGACGACGATGATGCACCGTTTTCCCGATAGTGGCGATTTCGACCAGAAGATCCAGGAGGCGGAGCTGGATTATCTCACCCATTCCCGTGCGGCCTCGACGGCGCTCGCGGAAAACTATGTGGGACTGCCATTCTGACAGGAAGATTTGAGACTGGTGCGAACCATCGAGGTCCGCATTTTGAAAAGGGAGGAATCAAAACCATGAAGAAGCTCGTTCTCGCCGCGCTTGCGGCAATCGTGCTCAGCAGCGTTGCCCATGCCGACACCATCAAGGTCGGCGTCATCGGCCCGTTCTCCGGTCCGTTCGCCCTTCAGGGCAAGAACTTCAAGGCCGGCATCGACGCCTATATGGCGGTCAACGGCAGCAAGGTCGGCAACGACACGGTCGAGATCGTCTATCGCGACGTGCCGCAGGCCGATCCCGCCCAATCCAAGGCTCTGGCGCAGGAACTGATCGTCAAGGAGAAGGTCCAGTATCTGGCCGGCTTCTATTTCACCCCCGATGCCATGGCGGTGACGCCGATCCTAAAGCAGGGCAATGTGCCGATGGTCATCATGAACGCCGCCACCTCGGCGATCGTCACTAAGAGCCCGCTGGTCGTGCGCACCTCGTTTACCACCTGGCAGACCTCGACGCCAATCGCCAAGGTCGCGTTCGACGCGGGCGTCAAGAAAGTGATCTCGATCGTCAGCGATTACGGCCCGGGCATCGACGCCGAGAATGCCTTCAAGACCGGCTTCGAAAAGGCCGGCGGCCAAGTGGTCGAGGCGATCCGCATGCCGCTCGCAACCAACGACTTCAGCCCGATCATGCAGCGCATCAAGGATTCCGGCGCGGAAGGCGTCTTCGCCTTCCTGCCCTCCGGCCCGACGACGCTTGGCTTCGTCAAGGCCTACAATGAAAACGGCCTGAAGGCCGCCGGTATCAAGTTCTTTGCGCCGGGAGATCTGACGCAGGAATCCGACCTGCCGGCGCTAGGTGACGCCGCACTCGGCATCCAGACGACCTTCCATTATGCCGTATCGCACGACTCGCCCGAGAACAAGGCTTTCGTCGAGGCCGCCGCCAAGGCGATCGGCAACAAGGCCGAACTCTCCTTCCCCGCGGTCAGCGCCTATGACGGCATGTATGTCATCTACAAGATGATCGAGGCGACGGGCGGCAAGCAGGATGCCGAAAAGGCGGTCAATGCGGTGAAGGGTCTTGCCTGGGTAAGCCCGCGCGGCCCGGTTTCGATCGACCCCGAAAGCCGTCACATCACGCAGAACATCTATCTTCGCGAAGTCGCCAAGGCCGATGACGGGACCTACATCAACAAGGAGGTCCAGACCTTCGAGAAGCAAGGCGATCCGGGCCTGGCCGCCGCCAAGTAACGTCCGGCATCGTGATAGGCGGCGGACGCGGGGCAACCCGCGCCCGTCGCATCGTAGCAAGGTATTTCCATGCAGACAGTCTTCAGCATAGCCGTCGACGCTTTTGCCTATGGCATGGTGCTCTTCGTCATATCGATCGGACTTTCCGTGACCATGGGGCTGATGCGGGTCGTCAACCTGGCGCACGGCGCCTTCGCGATGATCGGAGGCTATATCGCCTCCTATGCCGCCCGCGATCTCGGCCTCGCTTATGCGGTAGCGGTCATCGCCGCCATCGTCGTCACGATCCTCGTCGCGATCCCGCTGGAGCGTTTTCTCTACCGCCGGATCTACGGCGCGCCGGAGCTGACCCAGGTGCTGATGACGATCGGCATCACCTTCTGCGTCATCGGCATCGCCAATTACGCGATGGGGCCGACGCTGAAGACCATACCGCTTCCGGCCGCGCTGCAGGGATCAGCCGATCTCGGCTTCCGCACCATTCCCGTTCACCGGCTTTTCGTCATTCTTTGCGGCCTGGCTGTTGCACTGGGGCTCTGGTTTGCGATCGAAAGGACCAGCTTCGGCGTCAAGCTGCGCGCCTCCGTGGACGATGCGGCAATGGCTGCGGCACTCGGCGTGCGCACCGAGATCATCTACGCAGTGAGCTTTGCCGTCGCCGTCGGGCTTGCCGCTTTTGGCGGCGTGGTCGGCGCCGAACTCCTGCCGGTCGAGCCCTATTACGCGTTGCGCTACATGGTCACCTTCCTGGTCGTCGTCTCCGTCGGCGGCGCGGGTTCCATTTCGGGCGCGCTGATCGCCTGCCTGCTGCTTGGGGCAATCGATACGACGGGACGTTATCTGATGCCTGAATTCGGCGAATTCTTCTTCTATCTCGCGGTGATCGCGATCATTTGTGTTTTCCCGCGCGGCCTTGCCGGAAGGACGAAGTGAGATGGTGCTCGTGGTGAACAACGAAAACGGACGTCTTCGGCATCGGCGCGGGGCTCTCGGCCACGATCTCATCGGAATAGCGGTGATGACGGTCATCGCTGCAATCGGCTATTTCGCCTTCCCTGATAATCTGGCGTTTCTGACCCGGATGATCACGATCGCGCTGCTCGTCCTGTCGCTCGATCTGGTGACCGGTTATTGCGGCGTCGCAACGCTCGGCCATGCCGCGCTCTTCGGCTCCGGCGCCTATGCCGCCGGGATCCTGTCGGCGCATTACGGCATCAATGATCCGCTGCTGATGATGCTAGCCGGCATTGCAGGCGGCGCCATTGCCGGGCTGCTCAGCGGCGTAATCATTCTGCGGGCGCATGGGCTGCCGCAGCTTGTGCTGTCGATTGCACTCATCAACCTCTTCCACGAATTCGCCAACAAAGCGTCGTCATGGACGGGAGGCAGCGATGGACTTTCCGGCATCGCGCCGGATCCGATCTTCGGCATTTTCGAGTTCGATCTTTACGGTCAAACCGCCTTTTTCTTCGGCATGGCGCTGCTGCTTGTTGTCTTCGTGCTGCTCAGATTCCTGGTCCGCTCGCCCTTCGGCATGCTCTGCCGCGGCATAAAGCAGGACCCGCTGCGCATCCGCGCCATGGGTGCTTCGCCGAAGGCGGCGCTCATCAGGATGTACGTCATTTCGGGCGCCGTGGCTGGGGTCGGCGGCGCCTTGAATGCGATCTCGACGCAGGTCGTCGGCCTCGACAGCCTGTCTTTCACCCAATCTGCCGAAGCGTTGGTCATGCTCGTGCTCGGCGGTGCCGGCTCTCTCTTCGGCGCGCTCTCCGGCACGGTCATCTTCATGCTCTTCGAGGACTATGTCTCGGCCGCCAATCCCTTCCACTGGCTGACCATGGTCGGAGCGCTGCTGATCGCCGTCGTGCTTTTCGCGCCGAAAGGCCTGTTCGGCACGGCTGCCGCCTTCGTCCGCCGTCGCAAGGAGGCACGCGCATGAGCCCGGTCTTCGAAGTTGTCAATCTCAGGAAAGCCTTTGGCGGCCTTGCCGTCACCCATGATGTGTCGCTGGCGATGTCTCCAGGCGACCGCATCGCGCTGATTGGCCCGAACGGCGCTGGCAAGACCACTTTCGTCAATCTCGTCACCGGCAACCTCGCCGCCGATTCCGGCGAGGTCCGCCTCGGCGGCGAGAGGGTGACGAAGGTCGATGCTATCGGCAGGGTCAAACGCGGTCTGGTGCGATCTTTCCAGGTGACACGGCTTTTCCAGGATATGACACCGGCCGAACATGTCGGGCTCGCTGTTCTTCAGCGGGACGGACGCAGCGGACGTATGTTCGGCAATTTCCTGCATATGCCCGAGGTCATGGCGGAGGTCGACGATCTACTGGGAAAGCTCGGGCTGACGCCGCTGATGCATCGCAAGGTCAGCGAAATCGCCTATGGCCAGCAGCGGCTTCTCGAGATCGCCGTGGCGCTGGCGCTGAAGCCGAAGGTGCTGCTGCTCGACGAGCCGGCAGCCGGCGTGCCGCAAAGCGATACCGGCCGCATCGAGCAGGCGCTTGCCGATCTGCCTGCCGATCTCGCCGTCCTCATGATCGAACACGATATGGACCTTGTCTTCCGTTTTGCCAGGCGCGTCATCGTGCTGGCGGCCGGCGCCATCATCTTCGATGGCCGGCCTGAAGACGTCACTAAGGATGCGCGCGTGCGCGAGGCCTATCTCGGGAGCTATGCCAATGCCAGCCCTGTCGCTTGAGGTCGAAAATCTGTCGGCCGGATATGGGCCGACGCGCGTGCTCGAAGGCATTTCCTTCTCCGTGCCGGCAGGTGCCCGGCTTGCTGTGCTCGGCCGCAACGGCATGGGCAAGACCACGCTGCTCGCGACGCTTGCCGGCCAGACCAGGCGCTATGAAGGGTACATCCGCCTCGGCGATTCCGATGTCACCACGGCGCCAAGTGCCGCACGGGCGCATAAGGGTCTCGGATACGTTCCGCAGACGCGCTGCGTCTTCCCGACGTTGACGGTCGAGGAAAACCTCTTCGTCGGCCTGAAGGCGCGGCCGAAAACGGCGCTTGAGGAAGCCTATGCCATGTTCCCGCGCCTGAAGGAGCGTCACCGCAACCTCGGCAGCCAGCTCTCTGGCGGCGAGCAGCAGATGCTCTCCACCGCCCGCACCATTCTCGGCCGCCCGTCCGTGCTGCTGCTCGACGAGCCGCTGGAGGGCCTGGCGCCGGTTATCTGCGAGGAACTGATGGCCGCCTTCGCCGTGCTCGCCAAGACAGGCGACATGACCATCGTGCTTGTGGAACAGCGCATCCAGAGCGCGCTTGATTTCGCTGATCAGGTCGTCGTTCTCGAACGGGGCAGACTAGCCTGGGCGGGAACGCCTGCGAACCTCACCAAGGATCATGAGGCTGTCGAGAGCCTGCTGGGCGTTGGCGGTCTGCATTGATTGATAGCCGGCCGAAGTCGGGGCCGTCGGTGACCCCGCTCCGCCTTCCAGATTGAGCTTGGCCATTCATGCAGTATATCGTCATCACGACGTCATCATCGACCTGCCAATATTATCCTGACCGAAAGTTTCCTGCCGACCGAATTGATGGATCGCCTGAAGAGGCGAGAAACATGATGGTCGACCGTGCCGCAGCAGCGCAGGACAAGACGTAAAACCCTGGTTCCTGCACCTTCTTTACTTGGGTGTTTGAGCTACAGCCGGCCGAAAATTCATGGGATTGACCGGAACTGCTCTGACCCTCCCAGCAATTTGGGTTGCCATACACCCGACAGGGTTGCATAGTCGAATTTAAAATCACACGGGAGGTAGAAATGGCAAATCACAAGCCGGTCGCAGGTGACGTATACCAGTCTATTTTCAACATCGACAACCCGATCGACGGCAACATCCTGGACAGCACCAGTTCCACAGATGCCGACGGAGATCGGGTGCGTCTCAACTTCGTGAACGGACAGCGAATTCCGCAGCCGGCCGATCCGGATGGACCCGCCACGACGACGACAATCGAGGGAAAATACGGCACACTGACCGTCTATTCCAACGGCAACTACACCTATGAACTCGATCACTCCAACCCGGTGGTTGCAGCGCTCGGCCCGGGCGATCAACTCGTGGACCAATTCAATTTCAAGATATCGGATGGCAAAGGCGCCACCGACTTCGGCTTGCTCAATATCGCGGTCGACTTGCCGGAACGCGGCGACGTCTTCGTCAATTTCGAGGATGTCGGCAAACACGACTTCCCCACGGGTTACAAAGGCTTCGATTGGGGCGCTTGGCACGATGGTGATGATGCAACGGTACATAAGGAAGCCGACGGCAACCATTACCTCGCAGGGGGCGTGTTCTGGACACCCATCCAAGCCGCTGATGGCGGCACCTTCCAGATCGAGCAATTCAGCGTGGCAAACGGCACATCGGACTACGACAACGTTTTAACGATCGAAGGCAAGCTGAATGGCGATACCGTATTCCTGGTCACGGTCAACGTGACCGCCGACAGCATTCATGACCCGCAAGTGATCGATCTCAGCGCCTACGGCGAAATCGACTCTCTCGTGCTCGACACCGAGCCGGTCATTACCGAAACGAGCGGCCCGGATTATTATGGCGCACAATACGACAACTTTCATTTCATCGTTTGAGTGTCGTGCCGGATGAACAAATGGTGCGGCCTTCCGACCCGCATCGCAAACGAGGTGATGTTCCAGAGGTCAGGGGGCCGAAGCGGTTTGCCATGGTGAAGAATAACCACGAGCGTTACCCGCGGGAAGCATCCTCACACTGTAGCCGCCTGCCTAGTACCAATTTCTTGCGATAGCGGACGGACCTGCGTGTTTGCTAGCATGAGAATGTCCGAGGAGGACACGGGTGCTGGGACGGAGGAAATGATGCAGCCAGTCGGGATCAAGTTAGCGGCGGTGACGTTCTCGCTTGCCGTATGGGCTATTATTATCGCTGCCGCATCCAACCTTTGGACGATGAAGCTGCCAATATTGCTTCTGACGCAATAGTCCTGTCTTCGGCGCTAAAGCATGTCGCGCAAAAGTGTGCCGCGGTTTTGCGGCAACGACATGCGTGAAAACTAAGAGCTAAAGCGCGTCGCATGAATCAAGTTTGACGCGATGCGCCTTAGCGGAAATCCTGCTGATCGGAAGCTGACCGGCTTTGCCGGCCGCAGGCCTGTTTGCGCTGCTGCCAATGCACTGCCGCGGCTGCCGGCACCGGCTCGAAGCAAGCCGCAAAAATCGCCAATTCTGCAATGAGAGTTGGTAGCGGAGGAGGGATTTGAACCCCCGACACAAGGATTATGATTCCTCTGCTCTGACCTACTGAGCTACTCCGCCACTGGTCAAACGATACCTGCTCGCGAAGCGCTGCGGGCTCGTGGGATGAGCGGCTTATAAGGCGCGCTTCGGCTTTGTGTCAAGCGCATGATGGAGAAAAACGCTGGGCTTTTCCGCCCGCCCTCTCCTATTGGTTTCAGGCGGCGACGGGGCTGGCCAGCAGGGCCTTCAGCGAGGCCTCGGCCGAGGGTTCGCGCTCGGAGCGGTCGATGAAGCCGCCGCCGAAGACCCGGGCATTGTCGCCGGGCGCGGAATAAAGCGCGCAGGCCTGGCCGGGGGCTATGCCCGCCTCTCCGACCGTCAGGTCGACATAGGTGCCCGTGGCATCGACATGGAGCACGGCGGGCGCCGGCGCCCGTGTCGAGCGGACCTTGGCGTAGCAGGCAAAACCGTTGCCGGAGGCAGCTTGCACAAGCGTCTCGTCGCCCAGCCAGTTGACGTCGCGCAGGTAGACGCGATGGGTTTCCAGCGCCTCCTTCGGTCCGACGATGACGCGGCGCGAGCGGGCGTCGAGAAAGACGACGTAGAGCGGCTCGCCGGTGGCGATGCCGATGCCGCGGCGCTGGCCGATGGTGAAGTGCAGGATGCCCTCATGGGTTCCAAGGATCCGGCCATCGAGATGGACGATTTCGCCGGCGAGCGCCGCATTCGGCTTCAGCTTGGTGATGATGTCGGAATACTTGCCCTGCGGCACGAAGCAGATGTCCTGGCTGTCGGCCTTCTTGGCGACGACGAGGCCCATCTGTTCGGCGAGCCTGCGGGTCTCGGCTTTCGGCAGGCCGCCGAGCGGAAAGCGCAGATAGTCGATCTGTTCCTGCGTCGTGGCGAACAGGAAATAGCTCTGGTCGCGGTCGGCATCGGCCGGGCGGTACAGCGCGCGGCGGCCGGGATGCTCCGGCGACGGGTTCGGCCGCGACCGGATATAGTGGCCGGTCGCCAGCGCATCGGCGCCGAGTTCCTTGGCGGTCGCCAGCAGGTCGGCGAACTTGACGGTCTGATTGCAGGAGACACAGGGGATCGGCGTTTCGCCGGCAACATAACTTTCGGCGAAGGGATTGATCACCGTCTCGCGAAAGCGCTTCTCGTAATCGAGCACGTAATGCGGGATGCCGAGCGTTTCGCAGACGCGGCGGGCATCGTCGATATCCTGGCCGGCGCAGCACGAGCCGGCGCGGTGAACGGCGGCGCCGTGGTCGTAAAGCTGCAGGGTAATGCCGAGCACGTCGTAACCCTGCTGTTTGAGAAGGCCGGCGACGACGGATGAATCGACGCCGCCCGACATGGCGACGACGACACGGGTCTCTTCCGGCTGCTTGTCAAAATCCAGTGTGTTCAACGGTAGTGCCAAATTCTGCGTGGGTCACGATCCGCCCTTGCGCTGCAATTGCGGCGGATTTGCCGATATCAGGCGGGATCGGCCGCCATTTCTCGATGAGCAATCGATATAGAAAGGATTGTACCGGGACGCAAGGGGCGGCCTCGGATAGAGAATTTTTGGAATTCCCGGCAAAGCAAGGCGCAGCCTGGCCACGCCTTGGAAGCGGGGGTGCGGCTTAGGTACCGATCAGCTTGTTGCAGGCGAATGCGACGCTCGGATTGGCGATGATGGCGGTCAAGAGCGCCAGTCCGATTATCGAGAATGAATAGCGTTTCATAGACATCCTCCTTTCCAGCCCAGGTGAATTATGACGGTTCGGCCGCCATTCTCAAAATGACGAATGCTTGAGCGGGGAGCCGGCTCGCCAGGCAATCATTCGATAGAATAATTTACACGCCGTGGAACGTTTCGCTCGATCATGCGTTGCAGGCGGTGAATGTCGCAATCGAATTACTGCGGAGGGTTTCATGGCCAGGTTCGGAACGACACCGGATTACAGCAGGATCAGACACTGGATTGAGGAACGCGGCGGCCATCCCGCCCGTATCAAGGACGCCCGGGATAGCGAAACCGTCGGCATCGATTTCTCGTCGGCGCCGATGGAAGAAATTTCCTGGGACGAATTCTTCCAGGGTTTTGACGGCAGCCGGCTCGCTTTTCTACATCGCACCAAGGCACAGGACGATGCCGCCCGCCTCGGCCGGATCGTCCGCCGACGCAAGCACCACTGAATTCCATTCCTAACGCAGCAAAAACCCGGCGCCGTCCAGCGCCGGGTTTTTGCTGTTTTCCTTGGGAGGAAGAAACCTAAAGCGCGTCGCAGTTAACTTGATTCATGCGACGCGCTTTTAGCTCTTTGTTTTATGTATGTCGTTATCCGGGAACCGCTGCGCACTTCCCGGCGATGCATTAGTCGATATTGAAGGTGAGCAGCTTCGCCTGGCGGATCGCCTGGTGGGCGGTCAGCTGCCCGAGCACGGTGTCATCCACCTCGCCGTCGACATAGAGCAGCGCGATGGCGTCGCCGCCCTGCTTGTCGCGGCCGAGCTGGAAGTTGGCGATGTTGACGCCGGCAGCGCCAAGCGTCGTGCCGATGAAGCCGATCATGCCGGGAACGTCGGTGTTGGTGATGTAGATCATATGCGAGCCGACATCGGCATCGAGGTTGATGCCCTTGATCTGGATGAAGCGCGGCTTGCCATCCGAAAACACCGTGCCGGCGACCGAACGCGTCATGCTCTCGGTCGTCACCGTCAGCTTGATATAGCCGTCGAAGACACCCGTCTTGTCGCGCTTGACCTCGGAAAGCACGACGCCCTTTTCCTTGACCATGATCGGCGCCGAAACCATGTTGACGTCGGCGACCTGCGGGCGGATGAGGCCGGCAAGCACCGCGCTCGTCAGCGCCCGGGTGTTCATGTTGGCAGTGATGCCGTCATAGAGGATCTCGATTTCCTTGATCGGCTCTTCAGTGACCTGGCCGACGAAGGCGCCGAGAACATCAGCAAGGCGGATGAAGGGCTTCAGGATCGGCGCTTCTTCAGCCGTGATCGACGGCATGTTGATGGCGTTGGAGACCGCGCCCTTGACGAGGTAATCGGCCATCTGCTCGGCCACCTGGAGAGCGACGTTTTCCTGCGCCTCGGTCGTCGAGGCGCCGAGATGCGGCGTGCAGACGACGTTCGGCAGCCCGAAGAGCGGGCTTTCCTTGGCGGGCTCGACTTCGAACACGTCGAAGGCGGCACCCGCGACGTGGCCGGACTTGATGGCTTCGGCCAGCGCTGCTTCATCGACCAGGCCGCCGCGGGCGCAGTTGATGATGCGCACACCCGGCTTGGTCTTCGCCAGCGCTTCCTTGTTGAGGATGCCGCGTGTCTTGTCGGTCATCGGCACGTGCAGCGTGATGAAATCGGCCCGAGCGAATAGCTCGTCCAGCTCGACCTTGGTGACGCCCATCTCCTCGGCGCGCTCCTTGGAGAGGAACGGGTCATAGGCAACGACATGCATCTTCAGACCGATGGCGCGGGCGCAGACGATCGAGCCGATATTGCCGGCGCCGATGACGCCGAGCGTCTTGCCGGTGATCTCGACGCCCATGAATTTCGACTTCTCCCATTTGCCGGCCTGCGTCGAGGTATCGGCTGCCGGAAGCTGGCGGGCGACGGCGAACATCAGCGCGATCGCGTGTTCGGCCGTGGTGATCGAATTGCCGAACGGCGTGTTCATGACGATGATGCCGCGGCGCGAAGCGGCCGGAATATCGACATTATCGACGCCGATGCCGGCGCGGCCGACGACCTTGAGGTTCGTCGCTCCCTGGATGATCTTTTCCGTCACCTTGGTGGCGGAGCGGATGGCGAGACCGTCATACTTGCCGATGACGTCGAGCAGACGGTCCTTGTCCTTGCCGAGCTGCGGTTCGAAATCGACTTCGACGCCGCGGTCGCGGAAGATCTGGACGGCGGTTTCCGACAATTCGTCGGATACGAGAACGCGAGGTGCCATTGTGGCCTCCTTCAAATGTGTTCAGCGATGGATGAAATCAGGGATGCCAGAGCATGATGCCGAAAAGTGTATGCGGTTTTCGGACGACATCATGCTCTTATTCTTTGATCCACTCCGCCCTTTGGCGGAGCCGGATGCGATCACGTCAGGCGGCCGCCTGAGCGAGCTGCGCCTTCTGGGTTTCGAAGGCCCAGGAAAGCCAGGGCATCAGCTTCTGCATGTCGGATGCCTCGATCGTGGCGCCGGCCCAGATGCGCAAGCCGGACGGCGCGTCGCGGTAATGGCCGACGTCATAGGCAACGCCTTCCTTTTCCAGCAGGCCGACCAGGCCCTTGGCGAAAGCCGCCTGGCCGTCTTCGTCGAGCGCCGCAATGTCCTTGTCGACGATCTTCAGGCAGACGGAAGTGTTGGAGGCCGTTTCCGCCTTGACGGCGAGATTGGCGATCCAGTCGTTTGACAAGACGAAATCATGGATGACCTTGGCGTTGGCATCGGCGCGCGCAATCAGCGCCTTGAGGCCGCCGAGGCCCTTTGCCCAGATAAGCGCATCGATATAGTCCTCGACGCAGAGCATCGACGGCGTGTTGATCGTCTCGCCCTGGAAGATGCCTTCCGTCAGCTTGCCGCCCGAGGTCATGCGGAAGATCTTCGGCAGCGGCCAGGCGGGCGTATAGGTGGTGAGACGCTCGACGGCGCGCGGCGAAAGAATGATGACGCCGTGCGCGCCCTCGCCGCCCAGAACCTTCTGCCAGGAGAAGGTGACGACATCGAGCTTGGCGAAATCGAGTTCCTGCGCGAAAGCGGCCGAGGTGGCATCGCAGATCGTCAGACCCTTGCGGTCGGCAGGGATGAAATCGGCGTTCGGCACGCGCACACCCGAGGTGGTGCCGTTCCAGGTAAAGACGACGTCGCGGTCGAAATCGACGGTCGAAAGATCGGGAAGCTCGCCGTAACCGGCTTCGAGCTTGCGCACGTCCTTGAGCTTCAGCTGCTTGACGACATCGGTCACCCAGCCGGCGCCGAAGCTTTCCCAGGCAAGCATGTCGACGCCGCGTTCGCCGAGCAGCGACCAGAGCGCCATTTCGACGGCGCCGGTATCGGACGCCGGAACGATGCCGATGCGGTAATCCGCCGGCACGTCGAGAATTTCACGGGTAAGGTCGATGGCCTGTTTCAGCTTGGTCTTGCCGACTTTCGCGCGGTGCGAACGGCCAAGGGCCGCGTCGGAAAGAGCGTCGAGCGACCAGCCGGGACGCTTCGAGCAGGGGCCAGAAGAAAAATGAGTATTATTCGGACGGATGTCCGGCTTTGCGGTCTTCGCCATGATGCTATCCTCTCAGATAGAAAGCCCTTCGTTGGGGAAGGGTGTCCCGCCGCCGTGTGTATGGATAGCAGGCGTCTTAGTCAAGATCGAAGTGTCGCAGAGAGAGGATATTTTGACGCAGGCACGCTTGACGCAGCAAAGCCGCCCGGGCGGGCGGCTTTGCTGATGGGCGCGAATTGAGCTTACTTGTAGACCGCCGGCTGCAGCGGAATTTCCGGCGGCGGTTCGTAGCTCGCCTGGGCGCATCCGCCGAAGAGGTAGCGGCCACCGACGCGGACTTCATGGGCGCTGAGGCCCTTGTCTCGGCCCGGACCGCCATTTTCGGCATAGCCGAACATGTTGCCGCCATCGATATGCAGGTAGCGGTAGCCGACATCGGCCTTGAAGTTGCAGGTCACGTCGACCGAGGCGCCGGCCATGAGGGCGTAAGTAAAGCGCCAGTTGCCCTTGCCGCCATGGGTGACCTGATCGTCGCAGAAGCTGCCGTCATCGGCGCAGGCGACGTTGCGCAGGTTCTTCCACTTCACATAGGAACCACCGATACCGGCGCCGACATAAGGCGTAACATAGCCATAGGTGCCGAGATCGACATAGGCGTTGGCAAGCAGCGTGTAGGCGGTCAGCGAAGAGCGGTCGGTCGACGTGCAATCCACCAGCGGGAAGCCGCACTGCCCCACAGTCGAGCCCTTGAAATCAGCCTGCGTCAGATAGTCGAAGGTCAGATCGGTGCGCAGATAGCTATTGATCTGATAACCAACGCCGCCGCCGATCGTCCATGCGTCGTCGAGGTCAGCATCATCGAAATCGACCTCGGTAGCGTTGCTGCCCTGGAAATAGCGGGCGCCGCGCAGATCGGTGAAGGCGTAACCGATATCGCCGCGCAGGTACCAGCCGGTCGCTTCGCTGACCGTGACTTCGGGCGGCTGCTCCGGGATCGGTTCGGCAGGGGCGAGGTCCGCGGAATAGGCGTTTGTCGCGATCAACAATGCGGCGAAGATGCCGGACAAGCTTCTTTTCATGGATCCCACTCCAAAATTCGTTGAGACGGCAGGCTCAAGTCGCTGCCAAACTGATACGCTTCGGATGGATAATGAACGGGAAACGTTAAAAGCTGCTTAACCACGATTATTTACCGTAGATCCTGAAGCTTCCGGTAGAGGAACATGAATTGCCGCGGTAAATCTTTGAAGAGACGCCCTTATGAAGGCGATTTGGCTGGTTAACGGAATTAACAAAAGAGCCGACACCTCCCACAATCTTTGTCTTGCCGTGGCCGACTGTGAGCATCACTGGCGGGTGATAAGTTGGCGAGAACGTTAACCCCCACCCACCCTCTTTCCTGTGCTCGTCACAGGAATCCAGTGCGCCCAGGTCCTTGGGCGCGGAAAACTTCCTTAATTTGCATGGGAGTCATTCACGGCACCGACGCGCCGCGGCTGGATTCCTGTGACATCCCTGGGGCGAAGCCTGAGGCCACAGGAATGAGGGCAGATGGGTTTATACTTGCGCTAGATTTCTGCCGTAGAGCGTAGCGCCGAACGACGCTGCGCGAGCAAGCACGCCGACCAGCCCTCATGTATCTCCAAAGAATCAGGCGGCAGTCCGCACGTTCGAGATCATGCCGATCAGCTCGTTGACGATTCGCTCGATCTGGGCGCGGTCGTCGCCCTCGGCCATGACGCGGATCAGCGGCTCGGTGCCCGAGGGGCGAATGACGAGGCGGCCGTTCTTGGCCAGTTCGGCTTCGGCATCGGCGATCGCCTTCTGCACCTGGATATCCTCCAGCGGCTTGCCGCCGCTGATGCGGACATTGCGCAGCAGCTGCGGCACCGGCTCGAAGCGGCGGCAGACCTCGCTGACGGTCCGGCCGGTCCGCTTGACCGCGGCCAGGATCTGCAGCGCTGCGACCAGACCGTCGCCAGTCGTGCCGTAGTCCGAGAGCACGATGTGGCCCGACTGCTCACCGCCGACATTGTAATTGTGCTGGCGCATATGCTCGACGACATAGCGGTCGCCGACCCGCGTGCGGGCAAGCGCCATGCCGCGCTCGTCGAGGAACCGCTCGAGGCCGAGATTGGACATCACGGTGGCGACGATGCCGTTGCCGCGCAGCTGCTGGCTCTCGGCCCAGCTCTCGGCGATGACGGCCATCAATTGGTCGCCGTCGACGATCGAGCCGTTTTCATCGACGATGATGACGCGGTCGGCATCGCCATCGAGCGCGATGCCGATATCGGCGCGCACTTCGTCGACTTTCTTCTGCAGCGCGACCGGGCTGGTGGAGCCGCAATTGAGATTGATGTTGGTGCCGTTCGGCTCGTTGCCGATGGTGACGACCTCGGCGCCGAGCTCCCAGAGCACGGCCGGCGCCACTTTGTAGGCGGCACCATTGGCGCAGTCGATCGCGATCCTCAGACCCTGCAGCGTCACGTCGCGCGGCAGCGTGCGCTTGGCATGTTCGATATAGCGGTCATGCACGCCATCGACGCGTTTGGCGCGGCCGATATCGTCGGATTTGGCAAGCTGGGCGTTCAGGTCCTTTTCGAGCAGATCCTCGATCTCGGCTTCGAGGTCGTCGGAAAGCTTGTAACCATCAGGGCCGAAGAGCTTGATGCCGTTATCCTCGTAAGGATTGTGCGACGCCGAGATCATCACGCCGATATCGCAGCGCAGCGAGCGCGTTAGCATGGCGACGGCAGGCGTCGGAATCGGCCCGAGAATGAAGGCGTCGAGGCCGGCGGCCGTAAAGCCAGCGACCATGGCGTTCTCAAGCATATAACCGGAAAGGCGCGTATCCTTGCCGATGACGACGCGGTGGCGGTGGTTGCCGCGGCGGAAGATCGTGCCGGCGGCAATGCCGACCCGCATGGCGAGATCCGGCGTCATCGGGAAGACGTTGGATTGGCCGCGAATACCGTCCGTACCGAAATAGCGTCTCTTCATCTGCACTCCTGCGCTTTCCGCGCGCCATTCAAGGCAGCGCACCGTTCCAAGCGAATCCGGCTTCCATGGAATGTCGTCAATCCAGGAGCGTGATTCACGCTTGCCTCAATTCAGCGGAATGCCACAAAATGCGGCGATCGGCACGTAAATTAGCAAGAAAAATGATTATATCCCGTTACCAATAGAAAAGGCCGGATCTCCCCGCTGGGGAAATCCGGCCTTGTTCACAATCGTGCAAGCCGCTCAATGCGGCTGCGGTTCAAGGCCGGCTTCGGGCTCATCACCCTTGGCGGCAGGCCGTGCGCCGGCTTTTGGAACCGCCGAGCCGCGGCTTGGCGGTGAATCATCGCCGAGATCGCGCGACGGCTTCTCGCCGCGAATCAGCGCCTTGATCTCTTCACCGGTCAGCGTCTCGTATTCGAGCAGACCTTCGGCAAGAGCGACGAATTCGTTGTGCTTGTCCGTCAGGATCGTGCGGGCCTGGGTATAGGCTTCGTCGATCAGGCGGCGCACTTCATTGTCGATCTTCTGCGCGGTTGCTTCCGAAACATTCTTCGATTGCGAAACCGAGTGGCCGAGGAAGACCTCCTGCTGGTTCTCGCCATAGGCGACTTGACCGAGCTGGTCGGAGAAGCCCCATTGCGTGACCATGGCGCGGGCAAGCTTGGTGGCCTGCTCGATGTCTGAAGAGGCACCCGAGGTGATGTTCTCCTTACCGAAGGTAAGTTCTTCGGCGACACGGCCGCCCATCATGATGCAGAGGCGCGACACCATCCACTTGTAGCTCATCGAGTAGCGGTCGCCCTCGGGAAGCTGCATGACCATGCCGAGCGCACGGCCGCGCGGAATGATCGTCGCCTTGTGCAAAGGATCGGCGACGGCGACATTGAGCGCGGTGATGGCGTGGCCGGCCTCATGGTAAGCAGTGAGCTTCTTTTCCGCCTCGGTCATGGCCGAGGATCGGCGCTCGGCGCCCATCATGATCTTGTCCTTGGCGTCTTCGAATTCCTGCATGGTGACGACGCGCTTGTTGCGGCGGGCCGCCATCAGGGCGGCTTCGTTGACGAGGTTCATCAGATCGGCGCCGGAGAAACCGGGCGTGCCGCGGGCGAGAACCTTGAGATCGACATTCGGCGCCAGCGGAACGTTGCGGGCATGCACCTTAAGGATGCGCTCGCGGCCGACGATATCCGGGTTCGGAACCACGACCTGACGGTCGAAACGGCCCGGACGCAGAAGCGCCGGGTCGAGCACGTCGGGGCGGTTGGTGGCGGCAATCAGGATCACGCCTTCATTCGCCTCGAATCCATCCATCTCGACCAACAGCTGGTTCAGCGTCTGCTCGCGTTCGTCGTTGCCGCCGCCGAGACCGGCGCCGCGATGGCGGCCGACGGCATCGATTTCGTCGATGAAGATGATGCAGGGCGCATTCTTCTTCGCCTGCTCGAACATATCGCGCACACGGCTAGCGCCGACGCCGACAAACATTTCGACGAAGTCGGAACCGGAAATGGTAAAGAAGGGCACGTTGGCTTCGCCGGCGACCGAGCGGGCGAGCAGCGTCTTACCGGTGCCCGGAGGGCCGACGAGCAGCACGCCGCGCGGGATCTTGCCACCGAGACGCTGGAACTTCTGCGGATCCCGCAGGAATTCGACGATTTCTTCGAGATCCTGCTTGGCCTCGTCGACACCGGCGACGTCTTCGAAGGTGACACGGCCATGTGCTTCTGTCAGCAGCTTGGCCTTCGACTTGCCGAAGCCCATCGCGCCACGCGAGCCGCCCTGCATCTGCCGCATGAAGAACAGCCATACGCCGAGGATGAGCAGCATCGGCAGCAGCGTTCCGAGGTAGCTCAGAAAGCCGGAGGAACCATCGGTCTCCGGACGCGCAGTGACAGCAACGTTTTTGGCCTGCAGGCGATCGAGCAAGCTGTCGTCGATAACGGGCGAATAGGTCTGGAAATTATTGTTATTCTCCAGATATGTTCCGCTCAGCCGGTTGCCGGTGACCACGACGTCCTTCACGCGGCCCGCATCGACCTCACGCAGGAACTGCGAATAAGGGATTTCGCGGGAGCCCGTCTGCGCCGGCGCCGTCTGGAACATACTGAATAGGGCGATCAGCAGAAGCGCTATGATCGCCCACAAGGCGAAATTACGTAAGTTAGGGTTCATTGAACTCCCCAGCACTGGAACAGCCGCCTCATGGCGACCGTCTTATTCGTTTCTAACATAGGGTTGCGCCGTGCGATTGCCAAGGCGACACCCCAGGTCAGATGGTTTTTCCGTCAATACTTCTTAAAGGCGGCCTCGCATAGGGCGCCGTCGCGAAAACCGCCGAAAGCCTGTTGGCAAAGATGAAATCAAATCGTGTCAAAAAGCGGTCGAAGGGTGCGAAATAGGGCGTGAGGTGGATCGCTTCGGCGGTTTCCGCAGATAGAGGGACCTCTTGCGCCGATATGGCCGGCGCCGAGGCGATTGCACGCTTCCACGCGGCCTTGGGAAGGTGCCCGATATGATACTCCCTTATTCCTGTGCTTGTCACAGGAATCCAGCCACCGCGCGTCCGCGCGGTGATTGACCCCATAAAGTGCAAACTGTCTTTCGCGCCCAAGGACTTGTTCGCACTGGTTTCCTGTGACAAGCACAGGAATGAGGGGGAGTGTGTAGCGGTGGTTTCTATTATAATCGGAGCCGCCGACCCATTGCGCGCCACAAACCTCCCATCCCACACGCCCGCCTCCCCGGGCTGCAAGACCAGCGGCAAGATCCCGCGGCTTTCGCGCGTGAGGTAAAGCCCGTCCCGTCTGAGATCGAAGACCACCCGGCCGACCGTCATCCGCCCCGGCTCCCCGCCGGCGGCAAATGAGAGAAGGCGCTCAATCTGCGCCCTCCCCGGCGCAAACGGTTGCCCACCGAAAATGGCCGTGAGACGACCGAGCACATAGTCGAGAACGGCGCGATCCTGCCGCAATCCGTCAGGCACCACCTGCCCGAGCAGGCCGCCGTGAAGCTTGAAATGGTGATCCAGCCATTCGGCTCCCTTGGCCGAAACAGCCAGTCGCTCGTCCCAGACGGCACTGACATTCGCCTCGGCACCGGCATCGGCCAAAAGCTGCCGGCGCACCCGCACACGCTCGTGCTTCACATCTTCATTGCTCGGATCGTCGATCCACTTCACGCCCCGCTCGTTGAGGAAAGCGCGGATGTCCGCCCGGCTGGAAAAGAGAAGCGGCCGCAAGATCCAGAAACGCCGATCGAAGAGCACCGCGTCGGCAATGCCTGATGAAACCTGCTCCGTTCGCACGCCGCGCATGGCAAGTGTTTCGCGCTGGTCGTCGAATGTGTGTCCGGTGACGATGAGATCGGCGCCAAACGCTTCCGCCGCTTCGGCGAGCAAGCCGTAACGCGCCTCGCGGGCCGCGGCCATGATGCCGGTTTTCGGCTTGTCGCCCTGCCAGGTCATGCTGGTGTGGGCAATGCCTAGCGACGCGCAGAGGGCTGCGACTTCTCGCGCCTCGTCTGCGGAGCCGGCGCGCAACGCATGGTCGACGGTCGCAGCGCATAGGGAAATTTTGAAATGGGGCGCGGCCTTCACGGCTTCATCGAGAAGGAGAAGCAGGCCGGTGGAATCGCTGCCGCCTGATATGGCGACGAGAATACGTGCGGGGCTTTGAAGCGACGTGAGAAACTGGAGGATCGCCTCTCGCGGCGATCGGGCTTCCGGAGACATGCCGGAAGACCTTAACAGGCGAGGCGCTTCTGTTCGCTCGCAACCTTGCTTATGACGGCACGCGAAGCCTTCGGATAACGCTTCGAGACTTCGCGCAACGTCGCGCAGGCCGTCTCGGTATTGTCGAGGGCGGCCAGCGACATGCCGAGTTTCAATAGCATCTCGGGCGCCTTTTCGGATGTGCCGTATTTCTGGTGCGCATTGAGGAATGTCTTGGCAGCCTCATTGTACTTGCCCTGCGAATAGAGCGCTTCGCCGAGCCAAAAATTAGCGTCCGCCGCCCGCGCGCTGCTCGGGTAGCGGGTAATGTATTGGGTGAATTCCTGTTCGGCGGTGCTGTAATCGCCGGACAAGACATGTCCATAGGCCGCCTTGTACTGGTCCGCCTCACCGCCGAGCGAGGCAGTCTGCTGCGGCGCTCCGGGATTGGCATCGGGTATCGGGCCGGAGCCCACGCCCGCATTTGCATCAACGGTTCCGCCGACCGGATTGCCGTTCTGATCGAAATCGATCGAGCCGAGCTCCTTCGGCGGCTGGCCGAGGCCAGTATTGCTGGGCACGTTGGTGGAGGGAGCCGTCTCGGCTCCCTGCGGTGCTTGGATCACCCTGGCAACGTCATCGCTGCCGGACGCTGCCGGAGCGGTATCGGTCTCGCTCTTTTTCACAGGAGCTTTGGCACCGCCGCCGCTGGCACCCGTCTTTTCCAACTGTTGGAAGCGGAATTCATTGTCTTCCTGCTGCTTGCGGATCGTTTCCTGCATCTGCAGCAGCTGGAAGCTCATCTCCTCGATCCGGCCATTCAGCTGCCGAAGTTGCTCTTCGAGCTGCTGCACGCGCATCTCGGCATCGCCGCTCTGCACCTTGACAACAGGCGGCGCCGCTTGGTTTTCCGCGGACCGGCCGCCGAGATGCAACCCAAAGAACGAGGCGGAATAGGCCGCCCGTTCGCTCCCGGTCACAGCCGCGAGGCACAGCATGCCTGCCACGACAAGTTTCTTCATATGTATCGTCCTGTCCCAGTGATTCTTCGCACCTCGATGGCACGAACAGGAGATTTTTCCAATTGCTGTCAAAAAGCAACGGAGTCTGGCCAAAGTGTGGTCAAAAAGAAAGGCGGTCCCCGAGAGGACCGCCTTCCGAAAGTGACCGAAATCGGCAGATTACATGCCGGCGCCGCCGAGAACCGTGACCGCGCGGCGGTTCTGCGACCAGCAGGAAATATCGTCGCAGACGGCAACCGGACGTTCCTTGCCGTAGGAAATCGTCTTCAGGCGCTGCGCCGGAACGCCGCGCGAAGCGAGATAATCCTTGGCGGCAGCTGCACGGCGGGCGCCGAGCGCGAGGTTGTATTCGCGCGTGCCGCGTTCGTCGGCATGGCCTTCGACGGTGATCTGATAATTCGGGTAGCGGGCGAGCCACTGGGCCTGGCGGTCGAGCGTCTGCGAAGCATCGGCGCGGATCGACGAGGAGTCGGTGTCGAAGAAGATGCGATCGCCGACATTGACCGTGAAGTCCTGGGCAGAGCCCGGCGTTGCGGCACCGGCGCCGAGGCCGATATCGCCAGCGTTATTCGGCATGCCGCCGTTCTTCTTGGCGCAGCTCGCAAGAGCGAGACCGGCGACAAGCGCGATCATGACGGGGTTACGGGCGAAATTCTGCATGCGGCTCATTGCCGGGGTATGAATTCGGCTCATGGCCGGTCTCCTTGCGGGTTCATCAGGGTTTCCGGACAGTAACCGCACTCGGTTAACCGCCCCTCAAAGATTATGGTTAACAATTTATTGATTTGTCCCGTAGTCGCCGGGTTTCCATGATTCTGAGGCGACATGAAGGCATTCCCGCGCCTGCTACTCCAGAAGCGGCGACCAAGCCGGGTCGGAACCGTAGCTCGGCGTTTTGACGAGTTGTTCATTATAGCCGGTCAGATCGATCGAATAGAGCTGCGGCCCGCCAGCGCCTGCCGCCTGGCGGAAGAACATCAGCACGCGGCCGTTCGGCGCCCAGGTCGGGCCCTCGTTATGGAAGCCGGTCGTCAGGATGCGTTCGCCAGAACCATCCGGTTTCATCACGCCGATCGAGAACTTGCCGCCGGCCTGCTTGGTGAAGGCGATGAGATCACCGCGCGGCGACCAGACCGGCGTCGAATAGGAGCCGTCGCCGAAGGAGATACGGGTCTGGCCCGAACCGTCGGCGTTCATCACGTAAATCTGCGGCTTGCCGCCCCGGTCACTCTCGAAGCTGACGCGGGCACCGTCGGGCGAATAGGAAGGCGAAGTGTCGATCGCAGCCGTCGAGGTCAGGCGCGTCGTCGTGCGCGAGCGCAGATCCATCGTATAGATGTTGGAGTTGCCTTCCTGCTGAAGGCTCATGATCACCTTCTGACCATCGGGCGAAAAGCGCGGCGAGAAGGTCATGCCGGGAAAATTGCCGACGACTTCACGTTGCCCGGTTTCGAGCTGCAGCAGATAGACCCGCGGCTGCTGGTTGGCAAAGGACATATAGGTGACTTCCTGCCGGCTCGGCGAGAAGCGCGGCGTCAGCACGAGATCGCTGCCATCCGTCAGCATACGCACGTTGAAGCCATCCTGATCCATGATCGCCAGCTGGCGCTTGCGCTGCTGCTTGGTGCCGGATTCGGAGACGAAGACGACGCGGGTGTCGAAATAACCCTCTTCGCCGGTGATCTGCTTGTAGATCGCATCGGCGATGATGTGAGCCACCCGGCGCCAGTTCTCCGGCTGCGTATAGAATTGCTGACCGGTCATCTGCTGCCCGGCGAACGGGTCCCAGAGCCGGAATTCGGCGCGAAGACGGCCATCCGCTTCCTTGGTAACCCGGCCGGTAACCAGTGCCTGCGCATTGATGACCTTCCAGTCTTCGAAGCGCGGCGCGGCATCAGGATTGGAAATCTTTTCGATGAAGGCGGTTTTGTTGATCGGTGCGAAGAGACCGGACCGCTGCAGGTCTGCGGCGATGACTTGCGAGACCTGCGCGCCCAAATCACCCTGGAAGTCGGTCACCGCAATCGGCATCGGCTGGACATTGCCTTTTCGGATGTCGAGGGTAACCAGCGCGTTGGCCGGCGTTGCAAAGACGGCAGTGGTTATCAGACCGACTGCAACCAAAATGGCGCGAAAAAAGGAACACTTTGTCATACCAAACAGCCTTTCAGCATCTATGGAGTCGGATCGCCGGATTCAAAGTGCAGGACGACTTCGTTCCAGGATTCGTATTTTTCTTTCGGGAGCATCGGGAATGGCAATGAGCGCTTCACCGCCCGGAGAGCCGGAGCCGACAGGCTTTTTCGAGCAGCTTCGTTGCCGCCCGAGGCTATTGCCTCGGGTGAATCAACGATCGCCCCATTCTTGTCGAGCCGCAGATGGACGGTGATCACAACTCTGCCGCCCCTCGCCTGCCCGGGAGGAACATTGAAGGAGGAAGCAATTGCGTGCTGTAAATCCAAGGCTGACTTCTTGGAGGTCGCCGCGTCCACCGACTGTGCCAACGCCTCAGGCGCACAAGCCAGAATCGCTCCAAGCATGATAGCGGCTGCAAAAGGCTTGTTGCCATGGGACAGATCCGTCAGCATCTAGATTCCCATAGAACTCGGATCGAAATTCAGGTCGAACTCATTCCAAGCCTCATATTTGTCCTTCGGAAGCATCGAGAAGGGGGCGGACTTCATGACAGCTCTATAGGCCCCGCCTTCCAACGCACGGCGTGTGGCATCGCTGCTACTGCCGCCCGATGACTCGACTTCTGGCTGACCAATAATATTGCCATCCTTGTCGAGTTTCATATGCACTTTGATGACCATGCCGGAAAGGCCTTCCATCCCCGGCGTGACAAGCCAATTGCCCTCGATCAAGCCGCGCACCGCATCTTCTTCGCTCTGGCTGAGTTTGGAACCACCATTGCTCTTCTTCGCACCAAGCGACGCTTCCTGCGTCGAGCGCTTGGCGCCACCGGCGGAAGGATCGGTCTTGTTCAGCAAGATCGAAATCTCGTCGGCATTGAAGTCGCTCTTCATCGACGAGGCGGATTTCGCCGTTTCCTGCTTCTTGTCCGCCTTCTTCTTGTCGGTCGGCATGTCGGCGGTCTTCGGCTGGTCGGGGGTCTTTTCCGGCGGCTTTTCGGCGGGCTTCTGCGGTTCCGGCGGCTTCACCTGCGGCTTGGCGACGGGGGTCGGCACATTGTCCGGCAGTGCCTCGGCCTCCGGCTTCGGCGGTTCCTCAGGCTTGGCCTGCTCTTCCGGCGGCTTTTCCTCCGGCTTCGGCGGCGTCACTTCGACGGGCTTCGGCGGCGGAATCGAAGCGACCTCCTTCGGCTGCTCGACTTCCGTTTCCTCCTTGACGATGTCCTTGACGTCGTTCGGCTTCGGATCGGTCTTCGGCATCGGCTTTTCGCTCGAATTCGCCGCGGCGGCCTCGCTGTTGCTCGGCTTGGCGTTCGGCACCGGCGGCGTCTTCAGGTCGACATTGTTGTCGCCGGCATTCTCGGCCGGCTGTGCGATCGGCGGACGTGTCGTCGGTACCGGCGCAGACGTCTCCTTCTTCGGAGCCTTCTTGTCGCCCTGCTGCATCTGGGTAATGGATTCCACCGGCACGAGATCGACCGGCATCGCCTCGAAATCCTCCACCTTGAAGGATTCCGGGGCGCTAAGCGACACCATCGCCCAGGTAAGCACCAGGCAGTGCAGAACAGCAGATGTGACGACGCTGGTCTTCATCTTGAACGCTATTGGTCCTTCTTCTGCTGCGTCACGAGGCCGATATTCTTAAAGCCTGCGCCCTGAATACGGGCCATGACGTCGGCGATGACGCCATAAGGCGCCGTCGCGTCGCCGCGCACGAAGATCCGTTCGTTATAGCCGGTGGTGGCGATCGCCTCGAGCTTGGCGGCAATCTCGGCGGCCGGGATCGGCGTTTCCTGCAGGAACACTTCGCCGTCGTTCTTGACGGAGATGGTGATCGGCTGCGTCTCGGAATTCAGCGCCTTGGCCTGCGTTTCCGGCAGGTCGATCGGCACGCCGACGGTCATCATCGGTGCCGCGACCATAAAGATGATCAAAAGCACCAGCATGACGTCGACGAGCGGCGTCACGTTGATTTCGGAAATCACGGCCCTGTTCCGACCGCCGCGACGGCGGCGTCCGCCGCCCCCGCCGCCATTGCCTCCAACAGCCATACCCATGTCAGTATACTCCGCTGGTTACTGAGCTGCAGCGCGCGGCTGCAGCTTCTCGTCGATCTGGCGCGAAAGTATGGCGGAGAATTCATCCGCGAAACCTTCCATGCGGCCCGAGAGCTTGCCGGCATCGGCAGAGAACTTGTTGTAGGCGATAACCGCCGGAATAGCGGCAACGAGGCCGATGGCGGTTGCAAGCAGCGCTTCGGCGATACCGGGCGCAACGACCGCAAGATTGGTCGACTTCGAACCAGCGATCGCCTGGAACGAGGTCATGATGCCGACGACCGTGCCGAAGAGGCCGATGAACGGACCGGCCGAACCGATCGTCGCCAGCGATCCGAGGCGAGCGCCGAGAAATTCCGATTCGCGTGAAAGCGTCACGTCCATCGCCCGGTCGATACGCATCTGCAGGCCGATCGGCGAACGGGCGCCGCGCTCGAAGGATTTCTTCCACTCGCGCATGGCGGCCACGAAAATCGCCGCCAGCCCCGTATTGTTGCGTTCCGACAGCGAGCGATAGAGTTCTTCCAGCGACTGGCCCGACCAGAACACCTGCTCGAACTTGTCGAACTGGCGCCGTGCGCGGCCATAGGCCAGGTATTTGTCGATGACGATCGCCCAGGTCCACACCGAAGCGGCGATAAGCCCGAGCATGACGAGCTTGACGACGATACCGGCCTGCATGAAAAGCGACCAGAGGCTGACGTCCGTCGTTGCTGCTGCCAATCCTACTTGTTCCATTGATCCAAAATCCCCGAATCCAAACGCCCGGTGCTGGACCGGGCGGCACAAAGTGATCTCGCAAGAAGTGTCCGGCGGCCGCCGCCCAAAGCCCTGGTCAAACTTCCAAGCTCATCTTCCGCCTTCTTGCCGTCAAATTTGGTCAAAGGAAGGCGTGCACCGCACAAACTCCGACTTTCCCAGTAAGACACTATTATGGTTAATAGATCGTTAGTGCCTGACTGTGACAGTAAGCCTGTGTTTGGAAGATTTCGTTCCATGGTTTACTTGACCGGAGTAAGATCCGGCTGCCGAAAGAGCGCTCATCCTGCAGCGCGGGAATTCCTTCACATAAAGCTCAAGTTTTGACAAGCCTGAATTCCGCGCGATTCGCGCCTATAGCGGCGTGCTGCCTTCCAGGAATTTCGCCGCCAGCGTTTCCGGCAGCCGCCGCGGCCGCCCCTTGGCGTTGATGACGGCGATGATCACCTTGGCTGATATCAGCAGCGTTTCGCCCGAGCGGATCTGCTGATTGAGCACCATCTTGGCACCGCCGGCTTTTTCCGTGTGGGTCAGGATGGTCAGCACGTCGTCCATGCGCGCCGGGCTCTTGAAGTCGATCTCCATGCGGTGGACGACGAAGACGAGGCCCTCCTCGTCGGCGCTGACGAGTTCGCGCTGCTCCACGCCGAGGCAACGCAGATAATCGGTGCGGCCGCGCTCGAGGAAATGCAGGTAGCGGGCGTGGTAGACCAGACCGGAGAAGTCGGTATCTTCATAATAGACCCGTTGCACGAGGCGGTGTCCGGCCTCAGTCAGCTCCCCCGAAATGGAAAATGGGCGCTCCGTCATAATTTTCTCCAAACTGCGGTGCCCTCTTTGGCGCAACGCTTCCCGACAGGCAAGCACTGAATGACCGGTAGGCAGGCATTGAATGCCCCGCCGGTAGGCATTGAATGATTGTCATAATTCCTAACTATTCCCGATATTGAGCGACAGATCAGGAGACGATGTGATGAAGATTGCGGTTATGGGCGGAGACGGTTTCATTGGCTGGCCAACGTCGCTGCACCTCTCCGATGCCGGGCATGACGTTCATATCCTCGACAATCTCTCACGCCGCTGGATCGACACGGAACTTGGCGTTCAGTCGCTGACACCGATGGATTCGATCCAGGAGCGCACCCGCATCTGGCATGCCGAAACCGGGCGCCGCATCCACTTCAACCTGATCGATCTCGCCAAGGACTATGAACTACTGAAGAACTGGCTTTCCGAACACCGCCCGGATGCTGTCATCCATTTCGCCGAGCAGCGGGCCGCGCCCTATTCCATGAAAAGCGACCGCCACAAGAATTACACTGTTAATAACAACGTCAGCGCCACCCACAACCTCTTAAATGCGCTGACCGAGCTCAATCTCGACGCCCATCTCATCCACCTCGGCACCATGGGCGTCTACGGCTATTCGACGGTGGGCGCAGCGATCCCCGAAGGCTACCTGCCGGTCGGCATCGAAACCGCGGCCGGCGAGACGGTCAGCCAGGAGATCCTCTATCCCTCCAATCCCGGCTCGATCTACCACATGACCAAGTGCCTGGATCAGCTTCTCTTCCAGTTCTACGCCAAGAATGACGGGTTGAGGATCACCGACTTGCACCAGGGCATCGTCTGGGGCACGCATACCGAGCAGACGCGCCGCCATGCGCAGTTGGTCAACCGCTTCGATTACGACGGCGATTACGGCACGGTGCTGAACCGCTTCCTTATCCAGGCGGCGATCGGCTATCCCTTGACGGTATATGGCACCGGCGGCCAGACCCGCGCCTTCATCCATATCCAGGATTCGGTGCGCTGCATCGAACTGGCGCTGAGAAACCCGCCCGCCCGCGGCGCCCGTGTCGAAATCTTCAACCAGATGACGGAAACCCACCGGGTGCGCGACCTTGCCCAGATGATCGCGGGGATAAGCGGCGCCGACATCGCCTGGCTGCCCAACCCGCGCAAGGAAGCCGCCGAGAACGAGCTGATCGTTCAGAACGAGAAATTCCGCATTCTCGGCCTCGAACCGATCACGCTGGAAGCAGGCCTTCTCGGCGAGATCGTCGACGTGGCGAAGAAATTCGCCTATCGCGTCGACCGCTCGCGCGTGCCGGCCGTCTCCGCCTGGACCAAGGACATCGCCGCGACGATCAACCACGATCCGGAAGGCAAGCGACTGAAGTCAGTGTCATGAGTGATGGTTTGCTATTGAGGCGCCACCAGTCCAACGATCTCTCCCTCATTCCTGTGCTTGTCACAGGAATCCAGCGCGCCCAAGTCTTTGGGCGCTGGAGAATCATTCACGGCGCGGACGGGCCGTGGCTGGATTCCTGTGACAAGCACAGGAATGAGGGCGTGCAAGGAAGTCGCCGGCGCCGATGACCTCTACCTCAAACCTCGCCTATGTCACCCTCGTCACCAATCCCGACTACGCCATGGGCGCCACCGCCCTGGCGAATTCTCTCCGTCGCACCGATACCAGCGCCGACATCGTCGTCCTCCACACCGGCGGCGTCGATGCAACCGCCCTCGCCCCGCTTGAAACTCTCGGCTGCCGCCTCATCGAGGTCGAGCACCTGCCGCTCTCCGATGCCTTCAATGAACGCCACGCCCGCGGCCAACTCCATTCCGCCGCCCCCTTCACCAAGGGCCGCAAGCCGGACTTCCATTCGCCGCTCGACAATTTCTGCAAGCTCAGGCTGTGGCAGCTCGTCGAATACGAACGCTGCGTCTTCATCGACGCCGATGCCCTCGTGCTGAAGAACGTCGACAGGCTTTTCCTCTATCCGGAATTCTCAGCCGCGCCCAATGTCTATGAAAGCCTTGCCGACTTCCGCCGCATGAATTCCGGCGTCTTCGTCGCCACCCCATCGCATGACACATTCCGGCACATGCTCGAAAGCCTCGACAGGCCGGGCGCCTTCTGGCGGCGCACCGACCAGACCTTTCTCGAGACGTTCTTCCCGGATTGGCACGGCCTGCCGGTCTATTTCAACATGCTACAATATGTATGGTTCACCATGCCGGAGCTTTGGGACTGGAAGAGCGTTTCGATCCTGCACTACCAATATGAAAAGCCGTGGGAAAAGGATCATCCGAAGGCAGCGCGGCTACAACCTTTGATCGATTTGTGGCACCGTTTCCACGATGGCGGCGATCCGCCCGAGATCGCGGCGCTGGCCAATCCGGAAGGAGCAGCATGAAGGTACTGGTATCCGGCGGAACGGGTCTCGTCGGCCGCTATGTCGTCGAGGAACTTTTGAGCGCCGGTTATCAGGTGATCGTCGGCGGGCGCCGTGCGCCGCCACCTCGTCTCTTCTCCCGCCCGGTTGAGTTCGCGGCACTTTCGCTCGATCCCAATAAGGATCAGATCGACATTTTCGACGACGCCTATTTCTTCGTCCACGCCGCCTTCAACCATGTTCCGGGCAAATATCGCGGCGGCGAAGGCGACGATCCAAAGAGTTTCCACAGGTTGAACCTCGACGGCACCGTCCGCCTTTTCGACGCCGCCAAACGCGCCGGCACGCGCCGCTGCATCTTCCTCTCCAGCCGCGCCGCCTATGGCGAACATTCTGAGGGAACCGAGCTCGCGGAAACGATGCTGGCCAAGCCGGAAACGCTCTACGGCCAGGTCAAGCTGGATGCCGAACGCGCGCTTGCCCACCTCTCCACTCCAGGTTTTGCCGGCGTAAGCCTGAGGGCGACCGGCGTCTACGGAGATCTCTCGCCGAACAAGTGGGACGGCCTCATCGCCGATTACCTCGCCGGCCGGCCGGTGGTTTCGCGTGTGGGGACGGAAGTTCACGGCCACGACCTCGGGCGTGCGGTACGGCTGATGCTGGAGACGGAAAGCACCCGCATCTCCGGCGAGGTCTTCAACGTCTCGGACATATCAGTCGACACGCGCGACATCCTTTCAGCCATCCGACGCGAGACCGGCTGTCGGCACGTGCTGCCGCCACTCGCCGACAGGGCGGCGCTCAATCCCATGAGCACGGCGAAAATCCGCGCGCTCGGCTGGATGCCGGGCGGAGCCCCGCTGTTCGAGGAAACGATGCAACGGCTCGCCGCGGCGCTGCCGGCGGCCCCGGAACACAGGTCCACGCAAGTCTGACGTTGCAGAATGCGCCGAATTGCAATCGGGGACCCGGACTGTCGGGAATTGTCCATGCAGGTCGCAACCACCTCTGCCTCCAACATCTTGCGCGGCACGTCTTCAGCAACGGTCATCTCTGCTGCCGGAGACGAGAGCGGTCAGAGTGTGCTGAAACTACAACGTAGCACCCAGACGCTGCAGCAGATGCGGCAGACTTTGGCGAATTCCGGGGAAGAAACCAAGACGAAGGCAGAACGCAAGCTCGAAGAGGCGAAGCAGCAATTGGAGATGCTGCGCAGCTCCAACATGCCGCCCGAGGTGGTCGCCCGTCTGGCCGCCGAACTCGCGCGCAAGCTCGGCACCGCCGCCTCCGAATTCGCATCATCAGTCGCGACTGGCAGCCCGGCAGCAGTCGCTTCAATGGATACAACCACGGATACAACGGCCGCCGGGACGAGTGGGATCGAGGCTGCGCCGGCGGATGCCTCAGGAAAAACCGCGGACGAAGAGACCGGCTCGCAAGAGCCGGACGACGCCGCCAACGCCCGCAAGGCCTATCAGAGTGTTGCCGAGGACACCCCACAATTCTCGGGCATCTCGGCCGATGATCGAGAAACCATGGAGGATTTCAAGGCGGTCGTGCGCGAACTCAAGCAGTTGCTCGAAAACGCAATGCACGATCTGCGGCAGCAGAACCGGCAGGCCGGGGCGAACGCCGTTCCTGACATGGCAGTCTTCTCCATCGCCACCACGACAATACCGACAAGCATCGTCGTCTGACCTTCGGCCGCATCCCGCGACAGGGCGTGAAACGGGCGCAGTGCTGTCGCATCCGGCATTTGCATCGGACACCCAGCCGTCTATGCTCGCTCGACCTTTTCCATATCCGGCGGATGGAATGACCGTGAAAGACCTGAAAGCGCAGCTGCGCAACGAACGACTGTCGGCACGCGACGCCATGTCTCCTGAGAACCGCGCCTCCAAAAGCCTTGCGATGGCCGATCATGCCGGCGAGGCGGTTGGCTTTGCGCTGGGCACAATTGTCTCCGGCTTCCTGCCGATCCGTTCGGAAGCAGATCTCAGGCCGCTGATGGCGCGCTTTGCCGTGCGCGGTGCGCGGCTCTGCGTGCCGGCGATCCTCGACCGGCAGACCATCGTCTTTCGCGAGCTCGCGGAGGACGCCCCGCTTGTCGATACCGGTTTCGGCACGGTCGGCCCTTCGGCGGATGCCGCTATTCTCGATCCGGAAATCATGCTGGTGCCGCTTTCAGCTTTCGATGGCCGCGGCCACCGCATCGGCTACGGCGCCGGCCATTATGACCGCGCCATCAGCCGGCTGAGGCAAAAAGGCCTGCATCCGAAGCTGATCGGCATTGCATTCGACTGCCAGGAAGTGGCACATGTGCCCGACGAGCCGCATGACATAAGCCTGGATGCCATCCTGACAGAAAGCGGCCTTCGCTTTTTTGCCTCTTGGATTGGATAGGGAATGCGGCTGCTTTTTCTGGGTGACATGGTCGGCAAGACGGGACGCTCGGCGGTCTGGGACCGCCTTCCCGGCCTGATCTCCGACCTCAAACTCGATTTCGTCATCGTCAACGGCGAGAATGCCGCCGGCGGGTTCGGCATCACCGAGGACATCTTTCTGGAAACGATCAATGCCGGCGCCGATGTGGTGACGACGGGCAATCACGTCTGGGACCAGAAGGAAGCCGTGGCTTTTGCTGGGCGCCACGATCAATTCCTGCGGCCGGCCAACTATCCGCAAGGCACGCCCGGTCGCGGCTCCGGGCTGTTCTATGCCAGGAACGGCGCGCGCGTGCTCGTCGCCAATGTCATGGGCCGGGTCTTCATGCATCCGGAACTCGACGATCCGTTCAAATCGGCGGAAGTGATCCTCGACGCCTGCCCGCTGAAGGAGCAGGCCGATGCGATCATCTTCGATTTTCATGCGGAAGCGACCAGCGAGAAGCAGTGCTTCGGACATTTCGTTGATGGCCGCGCCAGTTTCGTCGTCGGCACCCACACGCATGTGCCGACGGCCGACGCGCAGATCCTGAACGGCGGCACCGCCTATATGTCGGATGCCGGCATGTGCGGCGACTACGACTCCTCCCTCGGCATGGACAAGGAAGAGCCGCTCAACCGCTTCATCTCCAAGATGCCGAAGGGCCGCATGGAAGCCGCCAGCGGGCCGGCGACGATCTGCGGCGTCGGCGTGGAGATTTCCGACAGCACGGGCTTGGCCGAAAAGATCGCGCCGCTCAGGCTCGGACCGCGGCTGGCCGAGACAGTGCCGGAGTTCTGGCGCTAGCCTCTACGTGTAGCTAACACGCAATCGTGAGCATCCCTCGTCTGGACCGCTGCGACCTCATGCCGCATCCTCCCGCCGCTACTTTCAAAGTGGTAGAGCGCCGGAGGGCCGGTATGAAGCCGCAATATCTCGTCCTCGCTATCGCGTGCCTTACGGCCTTCGCTGCGGCAGATCCTGCCGGAGCGCAGGAACAGCGAACACCCGTCAGCCACTGCCAGGCAATCGCTAAGAATATCCCCAAGGTCACCTTCGCCAGCTTTTCCGGCGCCGCGCCGCTGACGCCTGCCGTCTCCGAGGGAGAAGAGGTCAAATTCACCTTCCTCGGCCATTCCACCTTCGAGATCGACACCCCTGGCGGCATCGTCATCGCGACAGACTATAATGGCTGGTACAGGCCGGCGACGATGCCGGATGTCGTGACCATGAACAAGGCGCACACGACCCACTTCACCTTGGCGCCCGATCCAGGCATCAAACATGTACTGCATGGCTGGAGCGATATTCCGGGCGAGAAGGCCAACATCAATCTCGTCGTCGGCGATGCCTATATCCGCAATGTCCCCACGGATATCCGCTTCAGCTACGGCCTCGGCGGAGCGCATGAGAATGGCAATTCAATCTTCATTTTCGAGATCGCAGGTCTGTGCATCGGCCATCTCGGCCACCTGCACTACGAACTGACAGATGTCCAATATACGGAGATCGGCCGCCTCGACGTCGTCATGGTTCCTGTCGATGGCGGTCTGACCATGGGCGCCGACAGCATGAGCCGCGTCATCAAGCGGCTGCGCTCGTCACTTATCCTGCCGATGCACCGGCGCGGCCCGCCGGTCGAAGCATTCGTCTCGATGTTCGGCAAGGATTTCGACGTCGCCTATGCCCCTGACGACAGCGTCACCGTCTCCATGCGGACGCTACCGAAAAGGCCGCTGATCTATGTGCTGAAGGGTGTGCAGTAAAAAGCCCGGCGGTTTGCTTCCGGGCTTCGGCGCGTTAGGCGAATTGCAGGTGACGCTTGATGCCGACATCAGGCACCTTGTCGTCATCGAGATTGGCCTTGGCAATCTCCCAACCGAATTTCAGCTTGTTGCCCGTCGAGACCCATATCTCGGCATCGTCGACATGCAAAGCAAGCATGGTGAGCTTCGGATCCTTCTTGCCACCATCATACCAGGCAGCGACGATCGAACTCCAATATTCCTCAATCTTGGCAGGGTCGGGACGCACATCGATCACACCGGCAAGGCAGGCGTGATAATCGTGATCCTTGCCGATGACGCAGAAATGCGCGCGGCTGCCGGGCTTGATGGCGCGGACGATATCGGCATCGGTCTTGGTGTAGAACCAAATCGTATTGGTGGTGGGATCGGCATGCGGCGCCATCGGCTGCATGTGCATGTCGAGCCCGGAAATTCCGAGCATGCCGGCATGAACATCGTTGACCTGATCCCAGAGCTGACGTGCTGGCTGTTCCTGCGCATCGCTGAGACTTGCCATGACCGTTCCTTTCCGTTGGATGGAGTTCTTGAAACGTCATCCCCTCACCTTTGTTCCAAACTGCTTTTTCCTTGAAAGGGTGCGGTTTCGCTCTTATAAGGCGGCCCATTCCGAACAATGAGACGTGAACAGGGGTGCCATGGCTGGCCATTCACAGTTTAAAAACATCATGCACCGCAAGGGCCGTCAGGATGCCGTGCGGTCGAAAATGTTCTCCAAGCTTGCGCGCGAAATCACCGTAGCCGCCAAGGCCGGCCTGCCCGACCCGATGATGAACGCCCGTCTTCGCCTGGCGATCCAGAACGCCAAGGCCCAGTCCATGCCGAAGGACAACATCGACCGCGCCATCAAGAAGGCAGCTGGCGCCGACGGCGAAAACTATGACGAAGTCCGCTATGAGGGTTACGGCCCCGGCGGCACGGCGATCATCGTCGAGGCCCTGACCGACAATCGCAACCGCACCGCTTCCAACGTCCGCTCGATCTTCACCAAGGCCGGCGGCGCTCTTGGCGAAACCGGTTCCGTTTCCTTCTCCTTCGACCATGTCGGCGAAATCACCTACAAGCTTTCCGTCGGCGACGCCGACAAGGTGATGGAAGCCGCGATCGAAGCCGGCGCCGATGATGTCGAGACCGACGAAGAGGGCCACTACATCACCTGCGCCTTCGAAGCCCTTGGTGAGGTCTCGAAAGCGCTGGAATCCGGCCTCGGCGAAGCCGAAACCGTCAAGGCAGTCTGGCGCGCTCAGAACAATGTGCCGGTGGACGAAGAAAAGGCCCAGTCGCTGATGAAGCTCATCGACAGCCTGGAAGACGATGACGACGTGCAGAACGTCTATTCCAACTTCGAGGTCTCGGAAGAAGTGCTGGCCAAGCTCTCCGCCTGATTCTCTTAAAACGATCTTCTATGGAAGAACCCGGCGGTGACGTCGGGTTTTTTGTGCCAAGCCGCTCGTTGCGAACCTATGCGGCCACCCGCATGAAGTTGCCGAGGCCCGCGAACAGTTCCACCGATCTCAGCCGCGTCTCGATATCATGGATCGGCATGGAGATGATCACCTCGTCGGCCTGTGTTTCCTTGAGAAACGCCGTCAGTTTCGCCTCCGCCGTCGTCGGCGACCCGACCACGGCGTAACGCAGGGTGTGTTCGACATTCATCTTCTCCATCGGCGACCAGAACCCCTCCATATCGGCCAGCGGACGCGGGAACGGGCCGCGGACATTGCGGCGCAAGTTGACGAATTGCTGCTCGGCGGAGGTGAAATGATAGCGCGCCTCCTCATCCGTCGCCGCCACCGAGCCCATGACGCCGACCATCACATAGGGCTTGTCGAGCGTCGCCGAAGGCTGGAAGCGGTCGCGGTAGATCGCGATCGCGTCGAGCAGCATGTCGGGCGCGAAATGCGAGGCGAAGGCATAGGGGAGCCCAAGCATCGCGGCAAGCTGGGCGCTGTAGAGGCTGGAGCCGAGCAGCCAGATCGGGATATTCGATGAATTCCCCGGAACCGCGAGGATCGCCTGGTTCTCGACCGGCGTACCGAGCAGTTGCTGCAGTTCCACCACATCGTTCGGAAAGCTGTTGGCGGCGGCCTCGAGGTTGCGACGCAGCGCCTGCGCCGTGCGCATATCCGTTCCCGGTGCGCGCCCGAGGCCGAGATCGACGCGGCCGGGGAAGAGCGCCTCAAGCGTGCCGAACTGCTCGGCGATGACGAGCGGCGAATGATTGGGCAGCATGATGCCGCCGGAACCGATGCGAATGCGCTTGGTAGCGGCGCCGACATGGCCGATGACGACTGATGTGGCCGCGCTGGCGATCCCCGGCATGCCGTGATGTTCGGCGAGCCAGAAGCGCTTGTAACCGAATTCCTCGGCCTTGCGAGCCATCCGCGCCGAACTCTCGAGCGACTGGCTAACGGTGCTGCCGTCGGCAACGGGGGAAAGGTCGAGTATGGAGAAGGGAACCATGGGAAACCTGCCGGCCAGTTGAAGGATGCAGCCTATGTAGGTTCGCGCCCGCACCATTCCAAACCGTGCGTGCAAAGAAAAAGGGCCGCGCCAGCGCGACCCTTTTGCCATACCGTCAGATAGTGGTTACCGGTCAGATAGTGGTTACCGGTGACGGCGCAGCACGTGCACCTCGGCGCTGGACTGGTGGTGGCCAGACGGCAGCGTGAAATTGCCGAGCTGGCGGTCCATTTCCAGGGCTTCCGTCGCCAGCCTGTGGATCGCCGCCGTCGTTTCCTCCACCATCGAGGCATTCTGCTGCGTCATCGCGTCGAGTTCGGCCACAGCGCTGTTGATCTCCCGCAGCGTATCGGCCTCCTCGCGGGTCGCACCCATGATGTCGTGGATCTGCCCGTTGATCGCCTCGACATGGGCGCCGATGCCGGTCAGCGCCACTCCAGCCCTTTCCACAAGCGCCACACCGCTTTCGACCTCATGCGTCGATTTCTGCAGCAGGCTGGAGATCTCCTTGGCCGCGCTCGACGAGCGCTGGGCGAGTTCGCGCACTTCCATGGCGACGACAGCGAAGCCCTTGCCCGATTCACCGGCGCGCGCTGCCTCGACGCCTGCATTGAGCGCCAGGAGGTTGGTCTGGAAGGCGATGTCGTCGATCACCGAGATGATCGTGTTGATCTGGCGCGAGGAGGCCTGGATCGCCTCCATCGCCGCAATCGTCTCGCGCATGATCTGGCCGGAGCCGGTCGTCTCCTTCTTGGCGTCGCGGGCGATGCGCTCGGCCTGTTCGGCCCGCTCGATCTGCCGCCGGACGGACTGGGTGATGGCGCTGATCGCATTCGCCGTCTCGGTGATCGAGCCGGCCTGGCGCTCGGTGCGCCCCGCGAGCTCGTCGGCGCCGGTGCGCATTTCCTCGGAGCCTGCGCGCACCGCCATCGAATTTCCACCGATGGCCGTCATGGTTTCGCTGAGCGTCGCGAGCGCCTCGTTGAAATTGATGCGCAGGCTTTCGAGCTCGTTCGGGAAGCGCGTATCGATCTGATAGGCAAGATCGCCGCTGGCCAGATGATGCAGGCCTTCGTCGATCGCTTCGACCACCTGCTGCAGCGTCTTTGCCTCGGCCTCGCGCTCGGCCATATTCTGCTGGCGATCCTGCTCGGCCTGCAGGCGCGTCTCTTCGCTGGCGGCTTCGAGTTCGCGGCTTTCGATCAGCGACTGCCGGAAGCGGGCGAGCGCATTCGCCATCGTGCCGATCTCGTCCTTGCGGTTCAGGCTGCCGATCTCGCTGTCGAGCTTGCCGTCGGCGACGTCGCGGGTCACACCGGCAAGCCGCGCAAGCGGCGAGAACAGGAAATTGGTGACCAGCCCGGTGGCGACTGCCATGACGACGAGCACGCCGATGCCGATCATGGTTAGCAAAGTGGCGATCTCGATCGAACCGGCATTGAGCTCACTGAGCAGCACGCTCTCGACGACAAGGAAACGGTCGCCGCGATAGTCAATACCGCGGACATAGGCGCGGGCCGCCCCATCCGCTCGGCTGAAATCGGCAACCGTCATCGCCGAACTGGCAAGCGCATCCTTGATGAAAGTGAAGGGTGTCGCGTCGAGCGTCGCAAGCCTGCCGTTCGCGTCGAGCCCGATGGCCGACCCATCGCCGGAAACTATCGCCGCCCGCGCCGTGCTGCCCTGGACGATGCCTTTGGCAAGGATGCCGGTGACGATGTCGTCGCGCACCTTGAACAGGATGATGCCCTTGGCCGCCCCGAGCTTGACGATCGGCACGGCATAGAAGATCGCCGAATTGCCGCTGGCGGCATCGACGCGAAGGCCGGAAAAACCTGTCGGTGCGGCGTCATCGGTCGCTTTGGCGGTATTCTCGATTGCCTTGGCGAAAGCGATACCGGCGCCGGTTGGCTTCCACGCGTCCGTCTTCAGATTCTCGGCGAAGTCGTCTTGCTTCTTGTAGGAATAGAGGACGGTGCCGTCGAGATCGGCGATCAGCAGATCGCTGAAGGCGGTATCTGCGAGGTCGCGGGCGACTTCGCCCTGCGTCTTCTCGTGGTTCGAATAATAAAAGCCGCTCGGCCCTTCCGGCTTCATCAGTTTCTCGCGCTGATCCGCCGGGTTGGGATTGCCGGAGATGAAAATCTTCTTCAACTCGGCGCGGGCATCGCCGGAGGTCTTCTCAATCGTCTTCCAACCGCTTTTCAGGCTGGTGATCGACATCTGCAGCGCTTCGATGCGCGCAATCGACGTTGCCTGGTTTTCAAGCTGCGTCAGTTGATCCTGCAGCATGTCGCCGCGAAAGATCAGCACGCTCTCCTTGGCTTTGAGCGCCTGCTCGTCGGAGATCCGGCTGCTGGCGAAATAGGCAAGCACGTCGATCACTGCGATCGACAGCACCGTCAGCAGAATGAATGTGGCGATGACCTTGAAGGACAGGGATTGAAATCTCTGTGCCATGTACGACGAACCCCTCTGAACACGCCTGCCGGCGTTGGCACGCAGCGCATGCCTGATCGACCGATCTTATAAACAGAACATCGGGGCTCCTTGCGACACGAGACCCCCTTCGTATTTGACACTAGAATTCAAGCATCTGTTTTAATTCGCGGTAAATGGACCGGCTTAAAACCGAGAATGTTTTTGTTTTGTTCACATATCGGTGGCAGTTATTTCGCAGTCGCTATAGGTTGAAGCATGCAAAATACGATTCGCATCGTCGGCATCGATCCCGGCCTTCGCCGCACCGGCTGGGGAATCATCGACACACTTGGCAATTCCCTGCGCTTTGTCGCCTCCGGAACCGTGACATCCGACGGTGACATGGACCTTGCCTCTCGCCTCTGCCAGCTGCATGACGGCTTGGCGGAGGTCGTCCACACTTACAAGCCGGATGAAGCCGCCGTCGAACAGACCTTCGTCAACAAGGATGCGGTGGCGACCCTGAAGCTTGGCCAGGCCCGCGGCATCGCCATGCTGGTGCCGGCGCGCGCCGGTCTGCGGGTCTCCGAATATGCTCCGAACGCCGTGAAGAAGGCCGTCATCGGCGTCGGCCACGGCGAAAAGCACCAGATCCACATGATGTTGAAGATCCTCATGCCGAAGGTCGAATTCAAAGGCGATGACGCTGCCGACGCCCTGGCGATCGCCATTTGCCATGCCCACAATCGCGGCAGCAACCGGATGCGGGAAGCGCTGGCCGGCTAATATGTTCTTGACTTGTTCCAACAGTAAGGATAATTCTTACTTCGAAGGAGCAGCAAGATGCGCGTGACTTCCAAAGGCCAGGTCACCATTCCTCGCGATCTTAGAGAGCTTGCGGGCATCGAGGCCAACAGCGAGGTCATCTTCTCGATCGAGAACGGCAAGCTCGTTCTCTCGCCGAAGAACGGCAAGCAGGAGATCGACGATCGGGGCCGGCTGGACCGTTTCCTGCAGACGATCCGTCGGCTCGAGGGAACTGGCGATCAGGCGATTGATGCCGAAGACCTCATGTCGATGACCCGTGATCGCTGATGGCGACGCTTGTCGATACAAACATACTCGTCGACCTGGCTGTGGCCGGTTCGGACTGGCACGGTTGGTCGCGTCGGAAAATGCTCGACGTCTTTAAAGATGGACCGGTCCTCATAAATCCGATCATCTATTCCGAGTTTTGCGTTCGCTACGACGATATGGATGAAGTCGACCAACTGCTTCCGCAGGATGAATTTCGCCGCGAGAACCTGCCTTGGCCGGCTGCCTTCGCCGCGGCGCAAGTCTTCCGGCTTTACCGTCACGCCGGCGGCGGACGCGAACAGATATTGCCTAACTTCTTCATCGGCGCCCATGCGGCGGTAAGGGGCTACAAGATTTTGACCCGCGACCCCAGCGGATACCGATCTTATTTTCCCTCCGTTGAACTTATCACGCCCGAAACCCACCCTTGAGAGACCGCGCCCTATGATCGGCAAGCTGAAAGGCACAATAGACGAGATCGGCGAAGACTATGTGCTCGTCGATGTGCACGGCGTTTGCTACGTCGCCCATTGCTCGGCCCGCACCCTGTCCAAGCTTGGCTCGGCCGGTGAGGCCTGCGTACTGTTCATCGAAACCTATGTGCGCGAGGACCAGTTGAAGCTGTTCGGCTTCATGACCGCCTTGGAGCGGGAATGGTTCAATCTGCTCCAGAGCGTCCAGGGCGTCGGCGCCAAGGTGGCGCTCGCGGTGCTCTCGACGCTGACGCCGGGCGAACTCGCCAATGCGATCGCCCTGCAGGACCGCGCCGCCGTCTCCCGCGCGCCGGGCGTCGGCCCGAAAGTGGCCATGCGTCTCGTCACCGAACTCAAGAACCGGGCGCCGGCCTTTGCCGGAGAAGCGATCAACATCGCCCTCAAGCAGGAGCTCGGCGAAGGTGTCGCGGCCGCACCCGTTGCCGACGCGGTTTCCGCCCTGACCAACCTCGGCTACAGCAGAGACCAGGCGGCAAATGCGGTTGCCGCGGCGATGAAGACGGCCGGCGAAAACGCCGATAGCGCCAAGCTGATCAGGTTGGGCTTGAAAGAACTGGCGCGGTGAAGCCAGGAAAACCGATGATTGGATGTCGAGGCGGCCGATTTTTGGTGTATTGCTGTGACAGGTTTCAAAACGGAATGAGAGCATGAGCGAACCCGCCCGCCTGATATCGCCGGAAAAGCGGGGCGAAGATCTCGACATCACCCTGCGCCCGCAATCGCTGGACGAGTTCACCGGCCAGGCCGAAGCCCGCGCCAATCTCAAGGTCTTCATCGAGGCGGCGAAGAACCGCGGCGAGGCACTGGACCATGTGCTCTTCGTCGGTCCGCCCGGCCTCGGCAAGACGACGCTGGCGCAGATCATGGCGAAGGAACTCGGCGTCAATTTCCGCTCGACGTCAGGCCCTGTGATTGCCAAGGCCGGCGATCTCGCCGCCCTCCTCACCAATCTCGAGGAGCGAGACGTGCTCTTCATCGACGAGATCCATCGCCTCAACCCGGCCGTCGAGGAAATCCTCTATCCGGCCATGGAAGATTTCCAGCTCGACCTGATAATCGGCGAAGGCCCTGCCGCCCGCTCGGTAAAAATCGATCTCTCGAAATTCACCCTGGTGGCGGCTACCACCCGTCTCGGTCTGTTGACGACGCCGCTGCGTGACCGCTTCGGCATCCCGGTGCGCCTGAGCTTCTACACCGTCGAGGAGTTGGAACTGATCGTGCGCCGCGGCGCGCGGCTGATGAACCTGCCGATGACCGAAGAGGGCGCTCGCGAAATAGCAAGACGCGCCCGCGGCACGCCGCGCATCGCGGGTCGGCTGCTGCGGCGCGTGCGCGACTTCGCCGAGGTGGCAAGGGCCGAGGCGGTGACGCGTGAGATCGCCGACGAGGCACTGACTCGCTTGCTCGTCGACAATGTCGGCTTCGACCAGCTCGACAAACGTTACCTCAACATGATCGCCGTCAATTTCGGCGGCGGCCCGGTCGGCATCGAGACCATCGCCGCCGGCCTTTCCGAGCCGCGCGACGCGATCGAGGACATCATCGAGCCTTACATGATCCAGCAGGGTTTCATTCAGCGTACACCGCGCGGCCGTGTTCTGACCGCAATCGCGTGGAAACATCTCGGAATGCAACCGCCCAAGGAAATGGAGGCTGCGCAGTTCCGGCTGTTCCAGGAGGACAACTGAGTGATTACCCGCCGCGGATTTTTCAAGGTTCTTGGCGGCGGCATTGCAGGCGTCATGTCGCTTGGTGGTTACGCCTTCGCTTATGAACCGCTGGCGCGGCTCGGCATTGCCCGTTACCGGTTGACGCCGCCGGGGTGGACACCAGGGCTGAAGCTCCGCGTCGTCGCGCTCGCCGATATCCATGCCTGCGAACCCTGGATGTCGGCAAGCCGCATTGCCGCGATCTGCCACAGGGCCAACGAGCTCGAAGGCGACGTCACCCTCCTTCTCGGCGATTACGCCGCCGGCATGAATATGGTGACGCAATATGTGCATTCGAGCCAATGGTCGAAGGCGCTCGCCACCCTGCAGGCCCCCCTCGGCGTCCATGCGATCATGGGCAACCACGACTGGTGGGAGGACAGGACCGCCCAGAAGAACGGCGGAATGGAGACATTCGGGCACCGGGCGCTTGCCGATGTCGGTATCCCTGTCTACGGCAACCGCGCCGTCCGGCTCGAAAAGGATGGCCGCGGCTTCTGGCTCGCAGGCCTCGAAGATCAGCTGGCGCTATTGCCCGGAAGGAGATGGGGCCGCACGCATATGCTCGGCCTCGATGACCTTGAGGGAACGCTGACTCAAGTGACCGACGATGCCCCCGTCATCCTGCTCGCCCATGAGCCCGACATCTTTCCGCGCGTGCCCGAGCGGGTGTCCCTGACGCTGTCTGGCCACACCCATGGCGGACAGATCCGCTTCCTCGGCCGTTCGCCGATCGTCCCCTCGCGTTACGGCAATCGCTACGCTTATGGCCATATTGTCGAGGAGGGCCGCAATATCATCGTCTCCGGCGGCCTCGGCTGCTCCATCGCACCGGTGCGCTTCGGCGTGCCGCCGGAAATCGTCGTGATCGATCTCGGATAGAATGACATGAGCAAGCGCACTCTCATCCGCCTGACGGCAGCCGCTGAGCGTTTCAATTACCGTATCGCCGGCCTCGGCTTTCGCGATGGCCACGTGCTCGTTCATCGCGCCGTGCATGAGCCTTTCTGGACCTTTCCGGGCGGCAGGGCGGAAATCGGCGAGACGTCGGAGGAAACGCTGAAACGGGAGATGGTGGAAGAACTCGGCCTCGAAGTCACCGTCTCCCGCCTGCTCTGGGTCGTCGAGAACTTTTTCCGCTATGAACAACGCGACTGGCACGAACTCGGCCTCTATTACCTGATGGACATCCCCCCGGAATTCCCCTTTCAGCCGGGTGAAATCATCCACCGCGTCGAAGACGGTGACAACCACCTCGAATTCAAATGGGTGCTTGCGACGCGCCAGGCCCTGACCGACCTCGATATCCCGCCCTATTTCATCGCCGATGAGATCGAGAATCTGCCTGTCGCCCCCCGTCATCTCGTCTGGCGGGACGGCAATCTCGATGAGAAAAACTGACGCAAGCCAGTCCGAAAGCACGCGAAGAGGAGATGCGCCGATGCCGACCTTCGATCCCATCAGGTCATTTCGCAAGCTCGCCTATAACAACGCCCTTGCCAACCACCGTCTGCTTCAGGCCTGCACGGCATTGAAGCCCGGCGAATTCGAAGCGCCGCGCACCAGCTTCTTCCCCTCGATCAAGGAAACCTTGAACCACATCATCACGGTCGACTGGTTCTATGTCGACGGCCTGGAAGGCGGCACGCTCGGCTACCAAGCCTTCGAGATCGACGAACCGTTCGATGATATTTCATCGCTGGCGCAAGCTCAGGCCAGGGTCGATCAGCGCCTGGTCGAACTTTGCGAGGCTCTAACGCCGGAAAGGCTAGTGTCGGCCGTCCGCCTCCATCGCGGCGACCGCATCCAGGAAGAGCGGATGGACGACGTCCTCGCCCATCTCTTCCAGCACCAGACGCATCATCGCGGCCAGGTGCATGCAATGCTCTCCGGCACCAGCGTGGCTCCGCCGCAGCTCGACGAATTCATTGTCGCCGGCGACGCGCGGTTCCGCGGTGAGGAACTCGCCGAGCTCGGATGGAGCGAAGAAATGCTGATGCGTTAGAGCCTTTCCTGGTCAGATTGAAGCATTCTGTTGGCTCAAACGGAGTCGGATGGTCGACCGGCCGGCGCGTCGTAGCAAAGCTCCACGGCCAAGCCGGCCGGTCGATCAGCCGGCCCGTTTCAGCCAACCCTCCCGCAGATTTGCCAGGCAAATCTGCAAGACTTGGAAATCGCCGGACGCACTTATCGCTTCGCCACGGCGAATCGGTGCGGTCGGTGGGCCGGGCATCTCTCCGCCAGGATCAGAGGCGATCGGCTCGAGCGTACCAACGGGTATGCCCTTCGCCAATCGCCTCTGCCCTGACGAAAACCGGCTCCGGCAGAATGCTTCAATCTGACCAGGAAAGGTTCTAATTCCGCAGCCGCTTTTTCAGCCCGTCGATGATCGTCTTGGTGAGAAGATCGTAATTCTCGTCGAAGTGATGGTCGCCGGGCAGTTCGACCACCTCCGCGCCGCTATCTTTCACCGCCGGACAGGCGACATCGTCATCGTCGTCCTTGCCATAGATGCATTGCACAAGTTTCGGATCGATATTCTTCAGATCGGCGACGGGATCGCCTCCAGCCCCTTCCGTCTTCTGGCCAAGCCAGCCGAGAACGGAGATGACGTAGTCGACCTGGTGCGAGAGCGACAGCAGCGACAATTGCGCCACCGCCGACTTTTCGGCCGGCTTGAGGAGCTGATAGGTGGCAGGCACAACGTCCGCGCCGAAGGAATAACCGACGAGCAGCACATGCTTCACCTTCCACTGCTTCCGGTAGAAATCGATGATCTTCGAAAGATCGGTGGCCGTCTCCTCCGGCTTGCGCTCCGACCAGAAATAATGAAGCGAATCGACGCCGACGACCGGAATGCCTTCCTTCTGCAGCGTGCCGCCGACCTCCTTGTCGATGTCGCGCCAGCCGCCGTCGCCGGAATAGATCACCGCCATCGTATCGAGGGCAGGCGTCGCCTCCAGGATCGCCAGCGGCAGTCCGAGCGGATTGCCGAAGGCGCCGGAGGCGGTAACGAGATCGTCAAGCGTATCGGCAAGCACCGTCTGCGCGTCGTCGGTGGAATCGCGAATTTCGATTGCGGAATGGGTCTTCTTCAGTGCCTCGACATGCGCCCGGCCGTCCTTGTCGGCCTTGGGCGTGAAGACTGACACAACAGGATCCGGCAGGGGCTCCTCGCTGAGGCCATACACCGTGCGTTGGCCGACCACCTGCTTGGAAGCCGGCGTGCAAAGCTCCTTGGCAAGCGGAATGCCGGCGGCCGGATCGACGGCAAGCGTTTGGCCGATCGTCGCATCCGGCGTCTGCGCGGCGATCGCCAGCGCCAGGGCTCCGCCCTCGCCGATGCCGGCAACGATCGGCAAGTGATAGGCGTTGTTGCCGGTCGCACGCTGCACCTGCTGGCTCAGCGATTCGATATCCGAAACCATGTAGAGACAGCCGTCATTGAGGCCGACATCGTAGCGGTCAAGCGCCTGGATATAGGAGGGAAAATCGACACCGATGACGACGGCGCCTTCAGCGACCAGCCTGTCGGCCTCCCCCTTCTCATAGTCGCCCCAGCCGGCGGCATCCGAGATCAGCATCACCGTGCCCTTCACCTCTCCTTCCGGCAGGAAGATGTGCGGCGACGGGATGAGCCCGGTTTCGAAGCTCTGCGTGGTCTCCTCGGCGGCATCAGCCGATGCGGCCGCGAGCATGCAGACGCATGCCGTGGCAAGTAGGATTGTCCTGATCATTTTCTCACTACCCCTTTCAATCCGCCCCCGATCAGAAATGTCGCGTCCATCAACGCGATCATCGGATTGCCCCCTCCGGAGACCGCAAGATAGCGCGGTTGCCAGTGCGGATGAAATTTTGATTTGAATGCCCGAAGGCCTTTGAAGTTGTAGAAGCGCTCGCCGTGTTCGAAAACGGTGCTGCCGATGCGGTCCCAGACGGGCGCCGCCTCGCGTTTCGACATGCCGGAGAGAGGCGCCATGCCGAGATTGAAGTGGGTGAAACCCTGGCCGCGCAGATATTCCATGATCTGCACGAAGAGAAAGTCCATCGAGCCCTTCGGCGCGTCCGGCGAAAAGCGCATGAGATCGATCGTGCCCTCCTGCCTGGATTCGGTGACGAGGATATTGGCGAAGGCGACGATCCTGCCGTCCTTTTTCAGAATGCCGACCGGCTGGGAAGAGACGTAATTGGGATCGAAGGCGCCGAGCGAAAAACCCTTTTCCTTTGCGTTGTGATGCTCGAGCCAGGCCGTCGAAACGGCGGAGAGATCATCGATGACCGAGGGCACGTCCTCAGGTTCGACAACGGCAAATTCCAGCCCGTCGCGCTGGGCGCGGCTCGCCGTCTGGCGAAGGTTTGCCCATTTGCCCCCCTTCATCTCGAAGGTTCGAAGATCGGTCACGGCTAGTTCGCCGAGCTTGAAGGCGCGCAGGCCGGCATCGGCGCAATGGGAAAGCAGCGACGGCGAGATCTGATAGAACACGGCCCGGCAGCCGGCGGCGCGCGCTGCTTCGACGAAACGCCAGACAAGCTCCTGCCCGGCGCGATGTTCGCCGACCGGGTCGAATAGCGCGATCCAGGACCGGCCCTGCCGGCCGTACATGATGAAGGCGTCGCCCTTTTCCGAGAACATGATGCTCTTGTCGCCCATGCGCACCAGATTGGCGTCGGCATTGCCCTGCTTGCCGACGATCTCGACGGCACGCGCCAGCGCCTCCTCCGTCGCCGGTTCGGGCCGGAAGGTCGCCGGCCGGAGCAGGCTGAAGATGGCGATCGCCGACGAGATGATGGTGATGCCGAGGACGGCGCGTAGGCCACGCGGCGCTTCGGCGGTGAACTCGAACTGCCACCAGAGCTGGTTGCTGTATTCGACATCGCGATAGACGAAGAGCAGGATGACGACGGCGCCGACGACGATGACCGCGATCGCCATCAGCCAGGACGCCGTCAGCGCCTGGTTGAGCAGCGAGGCATGGCGGGTAAAGAGCCGCCGGCTGACGAAGAGCCCGAAGATGAGGAAGGCAAGAAAGGCGGCTTCGACGAGCGCGATCGCTTTCAAGAGCGACAAAGTCAGTGCGGCAAGGGCCGAAAATACCGCCACCCACCAGGCGCCGTCGAGCCGCTGGCCGAGGCCGCGCGCAGCAACGACGAGCGCGAGCCCGAGCAGGCTGGAAAGGAAATGCGCCCCTTCCACCATCGGCAGCGGCAGATAGTTGGAGAGGAATTCGAGGTTCTGGTCCGGTGTCGGCGTGACGCTCGAAAAGATCAGCATGACGCCGAGCAGCAGCGCAAGCGCCGATAGCAGCTGCGGCATCAGTCGTCCGCCGATGCGCCGGACGCTGGAGGCGGCCGGATGGTCGACGAAACGGCGCAGCTCCGTCGCCGAAACCGCAAGCACGGCGATCAGCAGCGGCAGCACATGATAGACCAGCCGGTAGAGCACCAGCGATCCGAGCACCGCATCAATGTTCACCGCGCTGCCGAGCGAGGCGATGATCACGGTTTCGAACACGCCGAGCCCGGCCGGAACGTGGCTGAGTACGCCGAGACCGACGGCGATCGCATAGACGGCCAGGAAGACCGGCCAGCCGATGGCCGTCTGCGGCAGCAGCACGTAAAGCACGGACGCCGAGGCGGCGATATCGAAGGCGGTGACGAGGAACTGCCGCGACCAGGTGCGCGAATCCGGCAGGCGGATTGCCACAGGGCCGAGATCGAGTACGCGGCCATCACGGCCGATGATCATCACTGCACTCAGAATGGCAACGATCGAGCCGGCGATCAACCGCAGCAGGAAGGGGCTGACACCGATTAGCGGGCCGATCTCGTCGGCGATGATGATGAGGGCGATCGCGCCGACTCCGGCAAGCCCGAGACCGAAGGAAAGCGTGACGAAGGCGATGATGCGGCCGATATCTTCGGGCGAAAGCCCGAGACGCGTATACGCGCGGTAGCGGATCGCGCCACCCGAAAGCGCACCGAAGCCGGCGGTATTGCCAACCGCATAGGCACTGAACGCCGTCAGCGCCACATGCGGAAAGGGCAGCTTCTTGCCGATATATTCGATGGCGTTGAGATCGTAGAAAACCAGCGAGAGGAAGCTGAGTGCGGTGAAGAACAGGGCAAGCAGGATGGCGCTCGGCCTGGTCGCCGCCAGCGCATCGACGACATCGTCATAGCGCACTTCGTTGGTGAGCTGCATGATCGCGTAGCCGACGAGGCAGAAGACCACGAGTGTCGCCGCTGCCGTCAGCGGTGTCCTGTAACGTCTGAACAAACCACGAAAAGAAAATCCTTCCGCGTCTTCGATCTCTTTCAAATTGTCGTGACCCGACATCTCTTATCCTGCTGCAATTGCCAGCTCGGCGGGAATCATTTTGAAAGACGTAACATGAGAGGCATACAAGCTCTATGAAGACATGCCGCCGCAACCCCAGCCCGCCGCTTGGGCCTCCATCACTCTCAATTGGGGCGAATTTGCGCAGGTGAGCGTAACGGCGCATTGCATTTTCGTAAGCTTCGGACGAGCTTTACCCGCGACGGCGAATTGAAACACAGGAGAACGGTTCGATATGCAGGATGGTCCGGTCCTGATGATGATCGTCCTCGGCCGCCTGTTGCTGGGCGGCCTCTATGTCGCTGGCGGCATTCATCATTTTTTCGTCATCGTGCCGCTGACCGATGCGATCGAAGCCCGCGGCATCCCTTTTGCGAAATGGGTACTGCTTTCCGGCAGCATGTTCCAGATCCTGGCCGGCACGCAGCTGATGTTAGGGCTCTTCGTGACCGCTGCGGCATTCGGTCTTATCCTCTTCACCCTTGCCGCCACTATCATGCTGCTGAATTTCTGGGACATGCAGGGAACGGCCCGCGAAAGCGCGATCAATACCTGGAAAACCAACATGGCGATCATCGGCGGTCTGCTGATCGCCGCCGCCGGCCCGATGTGAAGCGGCTTATGCCGCCGGTTCGCCATTCGCCCGCGCATGGGCGGCGTAGCGCGCCACGGCGGCATCCACCTCCGCATCGCGATCACCCGCCACCTGCACTGTCGGCACGGCGAATTCGATGCCGTTTTCCTTGAAGGCGTTGCGGATCATCGCCAGCGCATTGCGGCGGATGACGAATTGCTCGCCGGGCTTCGTCATCATCGACAGCCGGATTTCGATCGCGAATTCGCCGAACTGCTCGACACCCTTCATCTTGAGCGTCTCGATGATATGAGGGCCGAATTCTGGATTTTCGAGCAGCGTCTGGCCGATTTGCTTGATCACCTTCTTCGCCTTGACGAGATCGGTGTCGTATTTGACGTTGAGGCTGATCTTGTCGATCGTCCAGTCGCGGTTGAGGTTCTTCACCGCGCCGAGTTCGCCGAACGGCACCGTCGTCAGCGGCCCGCGATGATGCCTGAGCTTCACCGAGCGCAGGCTGAAAGCCTCGACCACGCCCTTGTGGCTGCCGCTTTCGATATATTCGCCGATACGGAAAGCATCATCCCAGAGATAGAACATGCCGCTGATGACGTCCTTGACGATCGTCTGCGCGCCGAAACCGACCGCCACGCCGACGACACCGGCACCGGCGATCAGTGGCCCGATCTCGATGCCGAGGCCGGAGAGCACCATCAAAACGGCGATGACGGCGATGACGACGGCCAGGATATTGCGGAAGATCGGCAACAGCGTCTGTATCCGTGCGCGTCTGGCCCTCTCCTCATCCGTTGCTCCGCCATCCACGGAAGAATCGAGTAGCTTGCCGTCGATATAGGCTTTGACGACATGCCAGAGCAGATCGGCGGCCAGCAGGATGACGATGCCGCCGATGACGCCGCGGGCGATCTTGTCCACCATGGTCTCGCCGGCAGCCATCGTATCGGCGCCGACGCCGAGCATATGCCCGAGCCAGATGGCAGCAACGGCAATGATCAGCGCCCGCACACCCCGGTCGAGAAGCACGGTCGCAATGCGGCGCGTCGCCAGGAAGCTCGCTTCAGTCTGCTGCAGCGATTTCACCGCAATCGTCGAAACGGCAAGCACGCGCGGCAGCAGCAGTACGTAGATGCCGAGCCAGAGCAGCCAGTTGAAGCCTGCGACCCAAAGGCTCCAAAGCAATAGGAAATAAACGGTGAGCGCCCAGGAGGTCCCGTGACCGCGCTTCTCGTCCTTGTGCGGCCGCGACCAGACCGCTTCGATCGCAATCAGCAGCAGGCCGATACCGAGGATGTAGCCGACGAGGAGCCGCGCACTCGGGGAATAGCCAAGCGGCTCCATCGACTGGATCGCCGCCCAGCCAAGCATGAAATAGATGACGAAGGTCGCGCAGCGGCGGTACCAGAAGAGTGCAACGACATGCCCTGGCATGGTGGGAGCGGTGATGCCCTGCCTCTCCTCCTCGGTCCGCGCCAGCCCGATGAGATCGACCAGCACACCGCCGAGGCAAATGGTGAAGCGTTGGACGATGAGCGCGACGACGCAGACGATCGCGATACTCTGGCTGAGCGGCGGCCAGCCGAGGCTCAGAAGCGCAAGCACCGTTGCCGCCGCGAAGATCAGCGCCGGTATGACCCGCGGCGCCAGATGCATGCCGGCCATCTCGGCCAGTCGACGACGGCGGCGGCGGAAGGCATAACGGGCAAGGCTTTCGACAATCGCGCCGAGCAGGAAGATGGCCAGGAACTGCGCCACCATGCGCGGCCAGCCGTTAGCGGCGATTTCACCTAGCAACAGCGAGGACGCATTGCCGATCTGAAAGGGCAGCGTCATCGCCGCATCTGAGACCATCGCGACGTGCCGGCGGGCATGCTGCAGCAGGCCCGACAGCACCGACATCTGATCCGCAGCCGCCGAACCGCCCGCAGGTGCCGTCGCCATCTGGGTCGACATCCACTGCTTAACTTCGGGCGTCTGCATGAGCTGCATCATCTCACGCACCTGCGCCGGAGGAGCGGCCGCGGCCGGGACTTGCGCCGGCGATGTCTGGGCAAAGCTTGGCGAGATCACCCCAAGAAGTACGATGAGTGCCAATATTCCCGATATGGCGGCCTTCAAGACCCCTGCCCCGTCACGCTCCATCACCGCCCTCCAATGGAGTGTCGGCCGCTTGGACGAAGCAGCCCCGACATTTCCCGTTCGGCAATGGATACTCGCGACCGCTGCCGCCAGCAAGCGGTAGGAACCCCATACCGATGGCTAGAGCCTTTCCTGGTCTGGAAGGCGCCGAAAGCCTCTGGCCTTCAGGATTTCGGAGCCGGCTTTTCCACGTGGCCGCCAAAGCCCGCCCGCATCGCCGACAGAACCTTATTGGCGAATTCGTCGTTATCGCGCGAGGAGAAGCGGCCGTAGAGTGCGGCACTCAGCACCGGCGTCGGCACGCTTTCGTCGATTGCCGCCATGATCGTCCAGCGGCCTTCGCCGCTATCGGAGACACGCCCGGCATATTTCGCCAGCGCCGGATCGGCATGCAGTGCATCGGCCGTCAGATCGAGCAGCCAGGAGGTGATGACGCTGCCGCGGCGCCAGACTTCGGCGACGTCCTGCAGATTGAAGTCGTATTGAAAATGTTCAGGATGGGCGAGCGGCGCGGTTTCCGCATCAGCCTCATGCGAGGCTGCTCCGATATTGGCATGTTTCAGGATGTTGATGCCCTCGGCATAGGCGGCCATGAGACCGTATTCGATGCCGTTGTGCACCATCTTGACGAAATGGCCGGCGCCATGCGGGCCGCAATGCAGGTAGCCCTGTTCGGCGGTGCTCGCCGCAGCCGCTTCGGCGGTGCGGTTCGGCGAGGCTTCCGTTGTGCCGGCGCCGGGCGCCAGTGTTGCGAAAATCGGCGAAAGGTGCTGAACGGTGCCCTTCTCGCCGCCGATCATCAGGCAGTAGCCGCGCTCCAGGCCGAACACGCCGCCACTGGTGCCGACATCGACATAGTGGATGCCCTTGGTGATAAGGTCGGCGCCGCGGCGGATATCGTCGTGGTAATAGGAATTGCCGCCGTCGATGACGATGTCGCCATTCTCAAGCAGCGGCACCAGGTTCGCGAGCACCTTGTCGACGATCGCCGCCGGCAGCATCAGCCAGATCGCCCGCGGATGCGAGAGCTTCGAGACGAACTCTTCGAGCGAAGCACTGCCGGTCGCACCGAGGCCTGCGAGTTCGGCAACGCTTTCCGGCCTGGCGTCGTAGACGACGCATTCGTGACCGCCCCGCATCAGGCGCTGGACCATGTAATTGCCCATGCGGCCCAAACCAACCATGCCAAGCTGCATAATGAAATCTCCTGGAAATCGAGATGAAGTGTCGAATCCGGAAACTAGCACCCGCAGTGTGACAGGCAAGCGAACTCTCGCTCCTCTTGGCGAATGCGACGATTACGCCGCCGATCTCCTTGAAGCCGACTTGCCGGTCAGGCGTCCGGCGCGCTGGCCGGCTCTCCCTTCATTTCGCTGAGGAACATGCCCTCGCGCAGATTGATGCCGTATTCGACGAAAGCCTTCATGCAGCAGAGCATCTGCGTCCAGCCTTCACAGTTGAGATAGGTGCCGCGCCGGCCGGCATCGTCCTCACGCCAGCCGCTCTCGGCGATGGTCACCAGCGTGCCGCCATCTTCGAGCGGCTTGAAGTTCATCTCCACCGACGTCTTATAGGTCTTCTTGTCGTCGCCCGTGCCGCCATCCCAGCTGAGCACGATGCGACTTTCCGGCACGAGTTCGACCACCTCCACCTGGGCGTCCTTCCACCAGGTCACAGTGGTGCCCTTGACCAGCGGCGCGCTCGCCCCGCCGATCGTGGTGAAATAGCTGCTGAGCTTCTTCGGGTTGACGACAGCGTCGAATACCTCTGCGACGGGTCGGCCGATACGGCCTGAAACGCGGATTCCGAGAGACATGGTCCTTCTCCTCTTCTCCATTGTGTGAGTTTCCATTGTACTCGGCGCCATTATGTTATAAAAATATAACATGTCAAGCGAATCGACCGACGACCCCGTTTTCAAGGCGCTGGCGCATCATCGCCGGCGCGAAATTCTCGACCTGCTCAAGGATGGCCCCCGCACGACGGGGGCGCTTTGCGAAATGTTTCCGCAGATGGACCGCTGCACCGTGATGCAGCATCTGAAAGTGCTGGAAGAGGCCGATCTGGTCATCGCCAGGAAGGAGGGCCGCGAACGCTGGAACCACCTGAACAGCCTGCCGATCAAGCACATCCATGACCGCTGGATCAGCGCCTATGCCGGACACGCTCTATCGATCCTCGACCGGTTGAAAAACGATCTCGAAGGCCAGCCGGAACAATGATCCGGCCTGCAGCTTTCCTGCACCCCCATGCATAATTTATGCGTTGCCTGGCAATCCCGGCCCTTATAGCCTCCGGCGCCGAAACACTGAAGAGGCGGTGCGATGACGATACTGGTGACGGGAAGCGCTGGCCATCTCGGCGAGGCGCTGATGCGTAGCCTGAGAGGTGAAGGCCGGCCGGCGCGCGGCATCGATGTCAAGCCGTCGGCTTTCACAGACATGGTCGGCTCGATCGGCGATCGTGCTTTTGTCAGACAGGCGATGTCGGACATCCGCCACGTCGTCCATGCCGCGACCCTGCACAAGCCGCATGTGGCGACCCATGGAAATTGCGATTTCCTAGACACCAATGTCGGCGGCACGCTGAACCTGCTCGAAGAGGCGATCGCCGCGGACGTTGCAAGCTTCGTCTTCACCAGCACCACCAGCACCTTCGGTGCGGCATTGACGCCGGCCGCGGGCCAGCCGGCCGCATGGATCACCGAGGAGGTACTGCCGGTTGCCAAAAACATCTACGGCGTGACGAAACTCGCTGCCGAAGGCCCGTGCGAACTCTTCGCCCGCAAATCCCGCCTGCCGGTCGTCATTCTCAGGACCTCGCGTTTCTTCCCCGAACGCGACGATGATCCTGATATTCGCGGCGGCTATTCGGCAGAGAATGCACAAGCCAACGAGCTTCTTCACCGCCGCGTCGACATCGCCGATGTGGCCGGCGCCCATCTGCTGGCGCTCGATAAGGCACCGGCAGTCGGCTTCGGCCGCTACATCATCTCGGCCACGACGCCATTTTCGTCGGACGATCTCGCCGAGATAAGGCGCGACGCGCCTGCCGCCGTCGAGCGGTTGTTTCCAGGTGCGGGTACGCTCTATGCCGAGCGCGGCTGGAAGATGTTCCCGAGCCTCGGTCGCGTCTATGTCAACGCCCGCGCGAGGCGGGAACTCGGCTGGCAGCCGCGCTATGATTTTCGTTTCGTGCTCGATTGCCTCAGCGACAAAAGGGAATGGCGCAGCCCGCTGGCGCTCGATGTCGGCTCGAGGGGCTACCACGACGAGGTCTTCACCGAAGGACCTTACCCGGTCGATCAGGCAACGGCCTCAATTGCAGGCTCTCCCGCATAATTCCTTCAATCGGAACCGATTTAAAGATAAAATCATGCAGCACTTCAAAAGTGCTACAACGTCCTTAGCGCGTCCTTTCAGACGCGCGGCGCTGTAGGAGCGTCATCCAGATATCACGATCCCATCCTAGACCATTAGCCGGGGATATGGGGGACGAGATCCAGGACGTGTTCTGTCTGCGGATCGATCCCAAGGCCGAGGGTGTCATTTGAAGCGGTGTCCAGCCTGCGGGCGGAAGCCGCTGCAGGAACGCTTTGACCGAGAGGGTATTTCATGAACAACGTCAAATCATACGCATCGCGGCTGTTTGCTGCGGTTCTCGCGGCATCCGCCGCCATTCCGGCCGCAGCAAGCGCGGAGAATTCCGCCACCGTCGGCAGCCTTACCTTCGTCAACAAGGGCCTGGTCGGCATCGGCCGCATCCCGGCCAATCAGCGCGACAAATTCGGCGAAACCTTCGGCTCCGGCTCCGGCATGGCGATCGATTCCACCGCCTGGAGCCGCGATGGCGCCGGTTACAAGGGCACGCTCTACCTGTTGCCCGACCGCGGTTACAACGCCGTCGGCACCGTCGACTATCGGCCGCGCCTGAACACCATTGCGATCGGCCTGACACCGACCGCTCCGGGTGCGGCGCCAGAGAACGGCAAGGGAGCAATCCGGGGTCGATGCGAAACTTGTCGATTCCAGCCTGTTTGTCGATGACAAGGGCGGCGACATGACCGGCCTCGACCCGGAATCCGGCGTCCGCGCCGCCGCCGGCGACTTTCCGCCGCTGCCGCAGGCTGTAAACGGCAAGATCGCGCTCGACAATGAAGCCATCATCCGCATGACCGACGGAAGCATGTTCGTCAGCGACGAATACGGCCCCTATATCTATCGCTTCGCAGCCGACGGTCACCTGCTCTCGGCTACCCAGCCGCCGAAGGCGCTGTTGCCGATGCGCAAGGGCGCGCTGAGCTTCGCCTCCAACAATCCCGGCCCCGGCGCATCCGCTCCGGATCCGAAGGACCCGGAGACCGGCCGCCAGAACAACCAGGGCCTTGAAGGCATGGCGATGACGCCGGACGGCAAGTTCATCATAGCAGTGCTGCAGTCGGCAGCCCGCCAGGATGGCGGCGATTCCGGCTCGACCCGCCAGAATACCCGCGCCATGATCTATGACGCCGCCGATCCCGATCACCTGAAGCTGGTGCACGAATATGTCGTGCCGCTGCCGGTCTTCAAAGATGCCAAGGACAAGACGGTGATCGCGGCAGAAAGCGAAATCGTCGCTCTTTCCGACAGGACCTTCCTGATGCTTGCCCGCGACAGCGGCAACGGTCGGGGCCTGAAGGGCGACACCTCGCTCTACCGCAAGATCAACATCGTCGATCTCTCCACTGCGACCGATATCGCCGGCAGCGATTTCGATGCCGGCAAGCCGATCGCGCCGAAGGGCGTCGTCGATCCTTCGCTGACGCCGGCGACGCTGACGCCTTTCATCGACATCAACGATAAGGCCGAGCTTGCCCGCTTCGGCCTGCACAATGGCGCACCGAACGACAAGAACAACCTGTCGGAAAAATGGGAAGCCATGGGTCTTGCGAGCGTTCTCGATCCGAACCTGCCGGACGACTATTTCCTGCTTGTCGCCAACGACAACGACTTCCTGACGCAGGATGGTTTCCAGGTGGGCGCAGCCTACAAGGCGGAGGGCGGCGCCGACGTCGACACCATGTTCCAGATCTTCCAGGTCACCCTTCCCGGCTTGAGGAAGTAGCCGCACTCGACGAAGGGCGGACGGCCATTCAAAGTGCTACAGCGTCCTTTGCGCGTCTAGAAAGACGCGCCGCGCTTTAGCCGCCTTCGCCCGCTTGGTCCGGCGTCTTCGCTGAAGATCAAAGGGAAAGTGCGATCCACGGCAACCGATGGATGTTTACGATCCTGGGTGCCTACAAACGTAGGTGGGCGCCGTGTGTCCAGGCCCACGGGCCTGGCCAGGGACAGCTCCCTTTGGATCGAGTATGGCCCCAGGGATTGTGGTTCCTGTCGAGAGGCGCAGACCGCATCGCGATATATAAGGTCGTTTGCGCCGACGCGCCAGTGGCGGCTGCAAGTCGTCCTTATTTAATTGAAGATCAATTGAGTTCGGGGGCTGGCCGGCCGTTCAGCTTGTCGGTGATGCCGCGAATGCGGGATGAAACCTCGCTGAGCGCCGCCGCGAGGTTCTCCTCGGTGCGGGCAGTAGCGGCAAGCACCGTGTCGCGGTTGCCGCGCAAGGATTCGAGTTCGGATTCCAGCCCGGTGACGCGGCGCGTCAGCTCGGCAATCTCGTCCATGATCATGATACCGGCCATGACCGTAATCCTGAGATCGCCGATTTCCCCGAACTGCCCCTTGAGATGGCCGACATAGCGGTCGAAACGGGTGGCGAGATCGGTCAGGTGATCCTCCTGCCCTTCCTCGCAGGCCATGCGATAGGCTTTGCCGTCGATCGTTACCGTCACCTGCGCCATGCCAAACTCTTTCTATAAGAGCATGATGCCGAAAAGTGTGAGCGGCTTTCGGACGACGTCATGCTCTAACTCTTTCAATGAGAACAGGATCTAGATTTTGGGCCAACCTGGCCTGAAACCATCCTGTTCTAGCGATCCAGAACCGCCCGGATCGTTTCCATGGCCGTCACCAGCCGCCGCGATACCTCGCGGTTGACTTCCTCAAGCCGGTTGGCGCGGAATTCGGCCTGATCAAGCTCCTGCGCCAACCGGGAGCGATCGGCGTGCACGCGCCGCACCTCGCCCTCGATCTCGCCCTGCTCGCGCTCCCGCTCGACGCGCATGTCGACGGCGTTTTCGAGACTCGAAATCGCCTGTCTCAATTCGTTGAGCGCTGCTTCCATGGTTTTGCCTGTAGGCATCATGCCTTCCCGATTCCCGCGCAGGATACGCGAATCGGCACGCCGCGCCGGTCCTGCGATTTCAAAAAGGATATGCAGCTCGCCGACGGCCCGTCAATAAATCCTGTCACTTGCCCACCGGCCTATCTTGTGGATGAGCGTTTTAGAGATCCTCGCCAAGCAAGATTTGTCTTTTGTACAATCGCGCGATCAAATGTCAAAAATCGCGGCGACCCGCCCGGATTTGGTGTCCCATTTGTTGACTTGCTAGCGCCAACTGCTATGTGTCTGCCGCTTTCACTCGATGGTCTTGGAGGCTCTAGGCCATCCCCCGACACCCGGAACTTGCGGAAAAGCCATGACCTCTCCCGAACAACATGACCGGATGGCGAATGCGATCCGTTTCCTCGCCATGGACGCCGTCGAAAAGGCGAACTCCGGCCACCCGGGCATGCCGATGGGCATGGCCGATGTGGCGACGGTCCTGTTCACCAAATATCTGAAGTTCGATCCGAAGAAGCCGCATTGGCCGAACCGCGATCGCTTCGTGCTCTCGGCCGGCCACGGCTCGATGCTGCTCTATTCGCTGCTGTATCTGACTGGCTATCCCGACATGACGATCGAGGATCTGAAGCAGTTCCGCCAGCTCGGCTCGAAGACCGCCGGCCATCCGGAATATGGTCACGCGACCGGCATCGAAACGACCACCGGTCCGCTCGGCCAGGGTATTGCCAATTCCGTCGGCATGGCGATTGCCGAACGCAAGCTGCGCGAGGAGTTCGGCTCCGATCTCCAGGATCACTATACCTATGCGATCTGCGGCGACGGCTGCCTGATGG
>Ga0209051_1000223_pt1 | contig 95695 bp, 94 predicted proteins | sample AraplaCvi_mMS_r2_2_FD_184286 | JGI IMG/M metagenome (GOLD analysis project Ga0209051, IMG submission 184286) | Arabidopsis root microbial communities from North Carolina, USA - plate scrape MF_Cvi_mMS_r2 (SPAdes) (version 2) | ecosystem: Host-associated > Plants > Roots > Endosphere | place...
GGAACGTGAACATCACGTCAAAGGCATAGCGCGTGAAATCCTACTGGCTGCCGATCGAGGCACGCCAGAGATCCACCTGGGCCGACAGCTTAAGGGGGCGAACACAATTGAGATTGAGGAGGCAACTCTTCATCACCTGTTCCTGCCGGCCTTGTCGACGGCGATCTGGCTGGTGCCGGTTCTGACTCAGAGCCTTCGCGCCGCCCTCATCGAAAAGACAACGGCCGACTTCGTCACAGCCGCGCGGGCGCTGGGCGCCACAGAGCGGCAGATATTCTGGGAGACCATGTTGCCGAATGACATGAACAACGAAGTGCCTATGCCCGACGGTAAGGTGGAAACCCGCTTCCGCGGTGTTCACGTTACAGAAAGCGAGCTTATGGTTCCCGATCGAATAGACGGTATTGGATCGCCAGGCTTGCCCGGCTACATGGATGCACAGCATGATAAACTATTCAGGCAAGCTGTGAATAACGCCAGATCATCGATTGCCGCGCCTCTTCCGGCAAACGCGCCGATTTGGAGCTCGAACTCTCCATACGGAGACTTTTCCTACGGCGGTTATTCTTGGAATAATGATGTATGGGGAACCGGCGCCGGGCCTCAGACGATTTCGGTTCATGCAGGCAAACAGTGGAGCGTTTGGTCGAACCAGCCTAATACAGATGGCATCAAGAGCTATCCCCACCAGGCGTTAAATATCGAAAAACCTCTCAGTTCAATTAATACTCTGACTTCGAGCTTCAAGACACTGAAGCACCCCATCTCGTTCGACGCGCCCGACGACAGGAAAGTCAATCTGCTGCTCGGCGTGATATGGCCTCGCGACAGCAGGGAAGGATTCGTTCCCGCGCTGTCGCGATCCGTCCGCCTGCTTCGCCAGCCTGGCTATCGGGAATGCCTTCGCAACGCGACGTCGTCGGCCGAAGCCCACGCCGGGATCGAAGCCTTTGAGGCGGGAAGTGGCGGGTCCCTTCGGTACGCCCCTTCCAAGGGGCGGAAGGCATGAGTCGATAGCGCTTCCGCGCGGGCCGCGGGACTCCGGACGAGGGTGCGAATGCGGGTGCGCGTCCCGAAGATCAGGGCACCCGGTCGTTCGCGACTATCCCGCCCTCGCCCTCCATGCGGGCGATGCGCTTCGCTTCCGATTCCGTGAACTTACGCCGTACCCCGATGCCGCCGCCGTTCTCCTCGATGAACACCGCGCCAAGTTCTTCAAGGGCTGCCTGGAGGGCCGCGATGGTCTTGTCGTCAGGCTCGTAGTGCTTGTGTTCGAAGTCGCGGATGACGGCTTCATCGATGCCGGAGCGGATGGTGAGCTTGCCGCGGGTGATCTCGACGAGTGCCCTCGCCGCCCGGCATTGCGAACCAGTTATCATTCTCTTCTCCTTCAGTCCTTAATGGCGGGCCAGTCTTCTCCTGCCGCCGTCCGGAAGCAAGGGGCGCCGGGCCCGGGTCGCGGCCGTCACGTGTCGCCGGAAGGCTCGCCGTAGTGTGGCAGCGACTAATTCCAATGCAAGGCCCCGAAACGGGTCGCTAGGGCCACGACGAAACCAGTTACGATCGCCGGCCAGCGCCAACCGGTCACGCGCTTTCAGGCCGTTCTCGGCAGCCGCGAGCAGCCAGTGGGCGATGGGGAGCAATCGCGACTCACGATTGCGATCCCGGCGGCTGCCAGCGTCCAGTGCTGTTTGCCGCCGCCGCTCACCTTAATCCAAGTCGATGATGCGTTGACGCGCTTCACACTGACGCCGCGGCCCCCTGAGTGCGGAACGGGCTATACTGATGAAGGTTGTCGCGTGAAATGGACGCTCGACAAAACTGACATTGCCCAAGATTTCCGGCAGTCTCGCCGCCGATGGATTGCGTTCTGGACCACCGCCGCGCCCCGTCAGAATTACGAACGGAAGATAGGACCAGCTTGGTTGTTTTTCAATCCAGAGCGCAATGGAGCGTAGATCAGCTGCGCGTGAGGCCCCCTCCGTGACTACTCCAAAGGCGATCAACGGCACGCCAAAGCCAGTGTTTGCTATTTTGATCGCGCGAAGCTTGCAGCCGTTGCACAGGTGCTGGTTTAGCGTTCTTGTATTCCGCTCCCATGCAAGCCGTGGATGACCGTTCGACGCCACGAGTGGTCAGGAGACTCGACGTCTTTCAAAAGATCGTGTTGTCACCGGAGTGTGTGTGGTCGGGCTCGCTAGCTCAGGCTAATTGCGTAATTCGGTGAGTACGAATGCGCTCTGTTGATAAAGGCTGATCAATGTCGATTTTGAATACCCTGAGTTCCGGACATCATGTCGTCGATATCGATGGAATTCGCCAAAGTTTTCATGTCACGGGCAAAGGGCCGGTGATCGTGGTTCATCCCGGCGGCCCAGGAATTCACTGGCAATATCTTCGCATGCCCCTCTTGGAGCGCCATTTTACCATGGTGTACCTTGAGCCGATTGGTACAGGTGGTTCAGGCCAATTAGCAGAACATCCGCACGGCTATACTATTGAACTCTTTGCAAATCAGCTTCGCAGATTTCTTGAGACGCTCGACATTTCTAATGTCATCCTTCTCGGTCATTCGCACGGCGGTTTTGTCATCCAGGAACATACGAGCGGAAGCCCCGATCGCGTATCGGGGATGATCTTGTACTCATCGTCGGCGGTGACAGGCAATGACTTTATGAGGAACGCCGCAAACGGCATTCAAGCCTTTGCTGATCGCCATCACGCCGATGGGCCAGCGGTACTCCAAGCTTGGCAGTCGGTCCCTAAGATGTCGAGCGATGACGACTATACAAAGATAATGCGCGACCTACTCCCCGCTTACTTTGCCGATGGTGTCCGAGAGAAGCTTGATCTTGAAGCGTTTCGCGCAGGGATTAACGCCACACTTCTCATTGGCAACAACGAACCCTTTGATGCTCGATCGAGACTTCAAAATCTTTCCGTGCGGACGCTAATTCTCACAGGTGATCACGATTTCATATGCGGGCCTAAATGGGGCGAAACCCTGCATGACAGCCTTCGAAATTCCGAGCTGGTACGCTTTGCCCATAGCGGCCATTTCGCTCATCTTGAGCAGCCGGAGGAATTCCTCGCCTCGGTACTTGCATTCGTTAAAGCTCATAAGCTAACCCCGCACTGAGGCCTTAGCCAATCTCAGCTTCCTCGCAGGATCGTCACTCCGCATGACTTTGTTTCCAGATGGACATTACGTTGCCGTCGGTTGGCTAGCCTTCTCGACATCTTAGAGTTCGCCGATCCGGTGTAAGGCTGGGATCTCGTCGTGCTGCCAGTAAATGATTTTCAGCCAGATGCGGCAGGGCCGCTGTTCAACCTTCATTCCCCGGGGCGTCCACAGATGCCCCTTTAATGTTCAGGGGCCTGGATGGTAACGAGGTGGCTCACATGATCCGCAAGCGCCAATTTTCAACCAGTGGCCAATCGGCATTTCAGCAATTCGCCGCACTCGCTGCATAACTGTGTCCAGCGATGGCCGCTTCTGCGATCTTTTCAAACGTTTGCGACAAAACCCGCGCGGCTTCTGAGCAGTACGTGAATGAGAACCAGTCTTGGAGGGGAAGTGGCGTCACCCCGCCGGAGCACTGATACTCGCATGAATCTTTCGGCGCCCCCTTGCAAAACCGCCCGCGAACGTTTAGATGATTGTTATCATCCATTTGCTAGGGAAGGTGAGCCGCCATGCGAAACAGCGCAGCCAAGAAAGACGCTAATCGCCAGCTGATCTTGCAGGCCGCAGGACGGCTATTTCGAGAAAAGGGCATCGAGCAGGTCGGCGTGGCGGATGTCATGAGAGCCGCTGGAATGACGCACGGCGGATTCTACAGGCATTTCTCGGACAAGTCGGATTTGGCAACGCAAGCCATCAGCCAAGCCTTAGCCGTGCAGCAGGAGGCAGCGATCAACGGTGCTCCTGGCATTCCCGCACTTGCAGAGAGTTACCTGAACTCCGAGCACCGGGACAGCATCGGTTCAGGCTGTGTATTTGCGGCCCTTGGCTCGGAGACGGCCCGCGGACATGATGCGAGCCGTGCGGCGATGTCGCAGGCCATTCGCAGCCAGATCGATTTTCTTGCGGCAGGGGCTGCCGGCAAGACTGACGAACAGCGGCGACAGATAGCGGTCGGCAGTTGGTCCGCAATGATCGGCGCCTTGATCCTCTCGCGGATCAGCGAAGATGCCACTCTCTCAGAAGAGATTCTCCACGAAACCAAAGGTTGGCTGCTCAGCCAGCAAACATCTATCTCGGCCGATCGCCCGTGAGCGTCGGCACGAAAGCAAGTACGCAAGCGCGATCGAATTGAGGATTCTGCACCATGAACGTCACCCCCCTTTTCCGTCCCTTTAAGCTTGGGCAATTGGACCTGAGAAACCGCATCGTCATGGCTCCGATGACGCGGAAGCTAAGTCCAGACGGCGTTCCGGGTGAGGATGTATCGCAATATTATCGGCGTCGCGCCGAGGGTGGTGTCGGATTGATCATCACCGAAGGCACGACTATCGGGCGTCCTGCCGCCTCAAGTAGTTCGTCTATCCCGAATTTCCATTCACCCGACAGCCTCGTTGGCTGGGCAAAAGTAGTGAGGGAAGTCCATGCTGCCGGGTCGCGAATTGCGCCGCAGCTCTGGCATCTCGGCAACCTCCGCGCAAAAGGGACCGGACCATCACCGGAAACGCCCTCTGAAGGCCCGAGCGAAACGGAATCTGGGGCGAGGGCGATGACCGATGCCGATATCGCCGATAGCATTGCGGCGTTTGCCACGGCTGCCGCGGCCGCTCGCAAGATTGGATTTGACGCGGTAGAGCTCCACGGAGCCCATGGCTACCTCCTCGACCAGTTTTTGTGGTCGCGCACAAACGGCCGCGCGGATGCTTACGGTGGCGACGCGGCGCAACGGACGCGATTTGCGACAGATGTCGTCCGGGCCGTTCGTCAGGCCGTCGGACCTGACTTCCCGATCATCTTCCGCTTTTCGCAATGGAAACTTCAGGACTATGCGGCAACGCTCGCGGGAGATGCTGTGGAGCTTGAGCAGGTTCTAGGCCCACTCAGCGACGCCGGGGTCGATATTTTTCATGCTTCGACGAGGCGCTTTTGGGAGCCGGCATTTACGGGCTCCTCACTTAATCTCGCGGGATGGACCCGCAAGATCACAGGGCGGCCAACGATCAGCGTTGGTTCGGTTGGCCTCTCTGGTGCCGATTTCCTCGAACAGCTGCTCGGCGAGTCAAATGGCGCACCGCTCGGCACGCTGGAGGAACTGTTGCGACGCATGGAAGAGGAAGAATTCGATCTGATAGCAATCGGACGAGCCCTCATCAGCAACCCGAACTGGCCGAACGCCATGCGGCGGGGGGATTTCCAGGCGCTGTTCCCCTTCGAAAAGTCGCATTTGGCTTCACTCGCCTAGCATCGACAGTTTCCAATTTAATCCATCAACAGGAGTTAAACCTTGACTACTTATCTGATCAACCACCTGCGAATCCCCGGCGACGTTCCCAATGACCAGGGCCTCACTTATCTCGAAAGCGTTGAAGCAACAGTTGCTCCATTTGGCGGTAAATGGCTTGCGCAGGGACCTGCGACCGTTGTCGAGGGGACTTGGTCTGGTGCCGTCGTCCTCATGGAATTTCCGAGCCGCGAAGCAGCTGACACCTGGTACAATTCGCCTGAATACCAGGCTATCCTGCCGCTTCGCACGAAGAACTCGATCTCCGACCTTATCTTGATCGATCAGTTGCCTGAAGGCTTCACCGTCAAGGGCTTTGCCCAGGATGTCCGGCGCGCGATCGCCGGCGCCTGACCCAAAACAAGTCGCTGCGCCGCGTCACGCGGCGCAGCACAAGATGACGGGTTCTGTCGCGCGCTGCTGCATGGACTCATGACTGTTAGACCGCCTGCGAGACCAGGAGATAAAAACACACCAGCCGGCGGATGGGCCGCTCCGCATGAAGTTGGCTCCTCACCAAGCGGTTGGTTCCGTTGTGAGCAATAGGCTGTAGTTCCACTGGGCTGTTAGACGCGGGATCCCATTCATTTGATTGAGAGGGAAGAGCCGTCTCATCTGCATCCGCAACGAAGACTGCGAGTAACCTTGCTGCATCGTCTCGTCGCATTTCACACCGGCTGGATCCCACCAAGTGGTTCAACGCGTAGGTCTTTTTTGTCAGACGCCGCCGTCGAACGCCGACTGAGAGATCAGGGCCTAGCCCGGGCGATCAATGGATTTCACGGACGTTCCTACCATACGAACGAACGGAGAAAGGCGATGAAGCGAAGCGCGGACACTTGCGGAGGCCGAGGGCGCAGTCCTCCGCCACCTATCCTCATGCGCTATTTGCACTGAGCTTGGCTTGGCTGTGTACGGACAGGTCGGTGCGGCGTGGGAGATACTGGCGCAGCAATCGATTGGTGTTTTCATTCGAACCGCGCTGCCAGGGTGATCGGGGATCGCAGAAGTAGATCTCAACGTCAGCGGCCATTGCCAGACGCTGATGGTCGGCCAGTTCCTTGCCCCGATCCCAGGTCAGTGATTGAAGTTCGCACGGTAGTTTCTGCGACTGCTTGATAAGGGCAGAGACCACGCTTTCGGTATCCTTGTTTGCGACCTTGATCAGCATGACATAATGCGAGTGACGCTCGACCAACGTCGCTATGTAGCTGTTCCTCGACCCGCCGATAAGATCGCCCTCCCAATGACCGGGAACGGCACGGTCTTCGACAGACGCAGGTCTCTCGCTTATGGAAATCGCATCTTTGATCTGGCCCAAGCCGCTCCGTGTCATGCTGGCATGCCGGGAACGACGGATTGTTCGTCTTGCCCTAAGGTGTTCGAGAATTCGTTTTTCAGCGCCCCGCGGGCCTGTACGTACAGGCTGCGGTAGATCGTTTCGGAGAGGCGCGAAAGCGACCAGGAACTCCTGGGGCCGCGCGGGGCAAGACGCTCGCGAGGCGGGACCTGCTGAACCCGGCGATCCTCCACACGGTTAGCACTGCCAGAAGAGAGACCTCCAAGTCAAATTGCGCGGCAGGGTAAGTTTGTCGGGTGTCTTATGGCCGATTGTGCTTGCCCTGTTGCCAGTGCGGGACACGTAATCCGCGGTCCGGCGCGATGCCGTTACGGCCGGGCGACATGCCAGACGCCTTCGGCGCCGTCACCATGGACGTCTCCCGGCTGGGAATCGAAGTGATAGGTATAGAGCGGCGCGCCGTTATAGGCCCACTGGGTGACGCCTGTCGGCCGCGTGACGATGCTCCAAGGGCCGGAAGCCTTGGCGCCGGCCGGTGCTTCGAACGGAGGCCAGGCGAGAGCGCAGATCAGGGTGCATTCGGACTTTCCGGGCTGGTCCTTGTCGAAGGTGTAAAGCGACTGACCATCGGCATCCGTCAGCAGCTTGTGCTGTCCGATTGTTGCGACGGCAGCGGGCGACATGGTCTTTGCCTCTGCCAGCGATGCCGACATCAGGGCGAGGCCGAGGGAAACGAAGAGGGTTCTGGTCATTGCAGACATTTCGAGGTCCTTTCTGTTGTTGCTCCGAGCCGAATGGGGGTATGCGGCACGGGCGGCGTGTGTTTGGGGGAGGGTTTCAGTCTCGCGGGCACCTAACCCTTGGGGGCGAGTGCCGTCGGCACCGGCAGAATGAATTCCGAAGCAACCTTCAGGTCGTATTGTCTTCGACGGCGCGCATCGTGCCGTCGCGATTCCAGTCCCCTCCAAACTGAATCCAGTCGATGATCATAAGGAAGGGCTTGGGCGTCCGCCCTGGCTAGCATAGGAGACGGTGATGTTCATCGGCGCGTAGGATTCGGCCACCGTCCCTGCAGTCTATCAAAGGTGGGACCGGAACCAGTCGATGACGGCTCCCGATGAGGTTTCGAATTCCCGCTCGTAGGGGTCAAAGTGGCCGCCCTGGATCATGACGAGACGCTTGGGATGCAGGGCGCGCTCATAGGCCTTGAGTGCAAGATCGGTCGGGGCGGTATGGTCGTGGTCTGCCACGATCACCAGAAGCGGGGTGGGAGAGACGCGGTCTATCCATTCGCCGGGGGCATACATGCGGGACCAGCGGGTCGAGCGCAGCGTGACCTTGTTTTCCCATTTTCCGGCGGGCGCTTTCTTCAGGTAGAAGTCCACGGCGTCGGTTGCCTTGTAGGACGAGTTCTGATCCGCCTCCGTGCTGACGATCACCTGCATCGCGGGGGGCTCGCCGCGAAGCTGGGCAAGGTCGTCGGCGGCCAGCAGCGCTTCGAGATCGGCCACTTTTTCCGAGGGTACCCGGCGCAGGCCCGAGGCATATCCATCGATCGTTGGAACCTGGGCCGCGATCGCCTTCAAGCGGCGGTCGGTCGCACCGAGGACGATGGCGTGGCCGCCAGCGAAACTCGTTCCCCACAGGCCGACGCGATTTTCGTCGACTTCGGGGCGCTGCTGCAGATACGAGATCGCCCGGCGCCAGTCGGTGATCTGCTGCCACGGGTTGACGTCATGGCGGGGTTGACCGCCGCTGTCGCCAAAGCCGCGATGGTCATGCAGCAGCACCACGAAACCGGCCTTTGCGAAGGCTTCGGCAAAGGCATCAATGCCGTGATACTTCGTACCGGCATAGCCATGGGCCATGGTGATGGCCGGAAGCGGTTGCTGCTGGCCCTGCGGTATGTAGAGCCATGCGGATAACTCGATACCGCCCTCTGCGGGAAAGCGAACGTCTTTTTTCGTAAACATCGGTCGATCCTCTCATTGATCCAGTGAGCCCAGCAAGGGGGCAAGGCTAAGCTCTGCGTCTCGCGTCTGAAAGCCGTGCTCCAATGCGCGTCGAATGCGCCGTCCGGCCTCTTCATGGCGCAGGCTTTCGCCGAAGAGGTCGGAGTCGCGCCGGAAGTCCTCGATCGGCGCAAGGCAGGCGGCGTTCACCCGATCCTTGATAGCGGCGAGCCCCGCGGCCGGGAAGCGCGCGATGCGATGGGCCAGTGCGGTCACGAAATCGGCAAGCTCCAGGGGCGGCAGCGCCCGATTGATCCAGCCGTAGCGCTCGGCGGTATCGGCATCATAATCCTCGGCGGACAGCATGATTTCCAGCGCGCGGCCGCGGCCGACAAGCGGGGCCAGATGCTGGACGCCACCGGCGCCCGGAAGCGCGCCGAAGGCAGCCTCGATCTGGCTGAAGACCGCCGCACCCCGGGCCGCGAAGCGCATGTCGCAGGCAAGGACAAACTCGCTTCCGGCGCCCCGGGCGCGACCCTCGATCTGGGCGATCGATATGAGGCGGCTCTGGCTGAGGTGGCGGAACAGGAGACCGATGGAGGGTTCGCCTGCGAGCCTTGCGGCCTCGTTGCGATACTCGCTGACGCGGGTCACATCGACGTGGGAAATGAAAAAGTCGGGATCGGTGCTGCGGAAGACGACGACCTTGATGTCAGGGTCGCTCTCGGCATGTTCGATCAGCGATACGAAATCCCGAACCAGTTCGGGGCCGATCAGGTTCATCGGCGGTGCGTCGATCTCTGCAAACAGGACGCCTTCAGCACTCTTCGTCTTGATGGTTTCGAGGTTCATGGCAGCAACCCTTCCTTGGCATGGTTTAAAATAAACCCTTCCAAGGCTGAGCAGCAGCCGTTAAAAACGAGAAGCACCCTTTCATAGGTGGAAGGATATGGATCGCCTCGAGGCAATGACAATATTTCTGGCGGCCGTGGAAACGGGCAGCCTGTCGGCGGCCAGCAGGCGCCTGCGTATTCCCCTGGCGACGGTGAGCCGAAGGGTGTCCGAGCTCGAAGACCATTTGAAGTTTCGCCTGTTGGTGCGGGGCAATCGCAAGCTCACGCTCACGCGGGCCGGGCGGACCTATCTGTCCTCCTGCCGACGGATCCTCGAAGACCTGGCCGAAGCGGAACGCGATGCGGCCGGCGAATACGAGACGCCGCGCGGCTTGCTTACGGTCAGCGTGCCGCAGGTTCTGGGGCGCGTTCATGTGATGCCGGTCGTTGCCGAATTCCTGCGCGAATACCCCGACATCCGCGTCAGCGTTCAACTCACCGACCGCAAGATCAGCGTGGGAGAGGAAGGCGTCGATCTTGCGCTTCGCGTCGGCGAACTTCCAGACAGCAGCATGATCGCCTTGCGCGCCGGTTCGTTCGGCCAGGTCCTCTGCGCCAGTCCATCCTATTTCGAGGATCGGCACGTTCCGGAACATCCTGCGGATCTGGCCGCGCATAGCTGCATTGGCTATGAGGGTCTGGCAACCGGAAGGCGCTGGGAGTTCGGCTCCGGCACCGCGCGCCGGACTGTCGAGGTGCCGTGCCGCCTCCTCGTCAACTCGATCGAGGCAGCGTTGAGCGCCGCGCTGGCCGGCGGGGGGATTGCGTGCGTTTTGTCTTACCTGGCCGATGAGCTGGTCGAGGCGAAAAAGCTTGTGACCGTTCTCGACGCTCACGCTCCGCCTGCCATCCCGGTCAGCTTCATTTATCCCGGTCAGCGCCAGGTGCCACTCAAGTTGCGCGCATTTCTGGATTTCGCAGTCCCGCGGATGAAAGACAGATTGCGGTACGGACAGCACTAGAACTGTCAGGCGAAAACGGGGGAGCGCCCGTCATCGGGCGGCGGACGTCGATCTATAGCAGCCAGTGGCCGGTGCAACCCTCACGCCTCGGCGCCTGCCATCCGGTCCATTAAGGAGCATCTGTTGCGCGACATAGCTCCCAAAGGTGGCGTCGCCTTTACGGATCGTAGCCGCGGGCAAGGCGCGCGTCCCGAATTTCAGAGCACGTCGACAATGCGATTTCACGCCAGGTGTTGACGGCGCTGGCGCGGAGTTGGCCGTGGTCTGCGGCAGTGAGATGTTTCCGATGGAGATGAAAGAGGTTGGCGACCTGGCCATGAACCGAGACGAAACGTTGACATTGCCGCGCCGATTTGACGCGCATCATCCGCCTCTCTCGTCGCCGCAGCGGAAGATGAGAATATCCGGCGCGGTTGTTCAACCCCTTGTGCGATCGATGCTCAACGCCGGGTATCAACTCAGCTTTCGCGGCAGCATAGGAGCGCAGCTTGTCGGTGACCATCACCCTCGGCGTGGCACCCTGGCTTTTGAGCAGTTTGCGGATCAGCCGCAGCGCAGCGCTCTTGTTCCTACGGCTTTGTAAAAGCGCATCGAGAATAAAGCCTTCGGCATCGACGGCACGCCACAGCCAGTATTTCCTGCCCTTGATCGATACCACAAGTTCACCAAGATGCCATTTGTCGGCAAAGTTGCCGCGTGATCGCCGCCGGAGTTGATAAGTGAACTTGAGGCCAAATTTCACCACCCATTTCGACACTGTCTGAAACGACACTGCAATCCCGCGTTCGGCAAGCAGGTCTTCGACATCGCGGAGGCTCAGCGGAAATCGGCAATAAAGCCACACGGCATGGGCGATAATCTCGGCCGGAAAACGTTGGCGGTGGTAACGGGCAAGCGGTTCTTCGGTCATGCTGGTCGAATATCGCCTCGATCAGCAAAATCCGTTAAGGCGACGCCACCTTTCAGAGAGATTTCTCTGTCTAAAATAGCAGCCAATCGCTCGGAAAAAGTGTCCTGCGACTCACGGTGTTCTTGGACAGCAATCTTAGCGAAGCTAGATCGATATCGCCGGATCCTCGACGGGGACCGCCCAAGATGAAGACATCGGCGACTGAAACCAACGAGGAGATCGAAAACGATAAGCTGGCTCCTGAGACTAAATCCAGAAGCCACTCTCGCCACCGGATAAGGCGGCATTTCCTTGTTGGCGCACGGCCCTATAGTAATACGCGGTCGGTTTCCTGAACCAGTATTCGCCGCCGGAATCAGCCGGGCCAGCTTGAACCCAGGATGACGCTGCACATATCGACCCGCTGAAACCTCGGGTCCTTGAATGCCAGCACGTCATCATTGAAGGTCCCGAAGGTGGTGTGGGGCCGGTGCTTCATGCCGTGATAGAACGCATTGATGATCCCGTGCTTAAAGTTATCCTCACGCGGAAAAGCCTGGACGACAGCCTGCCGTTCCTCATCGGTGAACTGATCATAGCCGCGGCCGGCCACATCCATGCCGGCGCCGCTCTGAAGCAGCGCGATCTCGGGATCCATGAATTCCGGTATGCCGGGCGTGGTGTGGAGAGCGACCGCGTTCCAGACGATTTGCAGGTCGTTGTTGGTGACGCCGTAACTCTTGAGGAAATCCCGGGCAGCATTGGCCCCATCGACCTCAAAGCGCAGCTGGCTGTTCTCGTAGTGCGCCGTCAAGCCGATGTCGTGGAACATCGCAGCCGTGTAGAGCAGCTCGGGATCGAAGGTCATGCCTTTGCGGCGTCCTGTTATGGCGCCCCAACAAAAGACGCGCGCAGAATGATGGAAGAGCAGGTCGCCCTCCGTGTCGCGAATAAACTGCGTCACATCGCGACTGAGTTTGCTGCCAGGAATTCCTAAGTTGGAAAGCTCGTCTGTGTTCATATCAGTATCTCCTTTGCTGCGAGACCGGTCGATAAATAGCACCCGGCTGGCTAGGCGGCTCAGCATGACTTGGGATATCGCGCCGCGCGGCTCGGTGCCTTGTGGAGCGATATGGCTGTGGTCCGACCGCTTCATTGGTCAGCGCCCGGATCCCGTTCATTTGATCGGGGTGGTAAGGGTAGTCTCGTCAGCATCGACAACGAAGACGGCGAGCAACCTGGCTGGTTTCGTCTTGCTCGCGTTGCGGCTCACCGAGTGGACCGCACCGGGTGGTTCAAACCAGCTGTCGCCGACCTTGTAGATCCTGGTTCGGCCGTCGTTCACCTTCGATTCGATCGCGCCTGCAAGCACATAGGCGTAGATGAAGGCGGATTTGGCGTGGCTATGTGCCGGCGATGCTGCGCCCGGTGCATAATCGACCTCTACGACACGAAACGACTTACCGGGGATATTACCAATCGCCTGATCGAATTTGGGTATGACCGTTTCGACCTGGCCGTCATGGGCAAAGGTATGCCCGCCAAGAGTAAAGGCGAGTGCGACGCAGATCGCGGGGAGGATGGTGCGGATTTTCATGGGTTTCTCCTTCTGATGCTGGAAAGATGGCCAGCCGGAAGATCAGAATAAAGTACCAAGAACGAAGCAAAATCCTGTACCATGGCTCATGAACAAGCCATTGAACTTTAATATCGATCGGTCAGCCAAAACGTCCCTATCGGAGCAAATCCGAAAAGCGATGGCCGTGGCTATGGAAAGCGGGGTGTTGGTACCCGGCGCACGCCTGCCGTCATGGCAGGATCTTTCTGCCCAACTCGGTGTCGCGCGGGGAACGGTTCGAACTGCATACGCAAAACTCGCCGCCGCACAACTGATCGAAGCGTCCCGAGCCTCAGGTACCCGGGTTGCGCAGCGCCCTCATGCGGTCAAAAAAGGCGACCCTCTGCCACAGGCAGGCTCGTTTCTGGAGACCTATCTGGAGATGACGCAGGGACCGGCGTTCTTCCAGATGGGCGTCCCGGCAACCGACACCTTCCCAGCGACGTTGTTCTCACGCATCCACGCGAAGGCTGCCCGCACAAAGGCAGGTGCGTTGCCTCTTTATCCCGATCCGCGCGGCGAGTTCGAGCTCAGGCGCGAAATCGCCTCCTACCTCGCCGTCGCCCGAGGGATAAACTGCTCGCCCTCGCAGGTGATTATCACCGGTGGATTCGGCGCGGGCCTCGGCTTAGCGCTCAGCGTCCTTGCTCTGGCTGGCCATGCCGCCTGGGTCGAAAATCCGGGATTCCCTTGGTCAAGAAAAGGCCTTGAGCTTTCCGGCCTTTCACTCGCACCAATTCCCGTCGATGCGGATGGCATCGATATTGATTTCGGATTGCGTCAGCATCCCGACGCCAAGATTGCCGTTGTGACTCCAGGGCAGCAAGCCCCTCTCGGGCCGACGATGTCGCTTGATCGACGTCTTGGTCTCCTCGAATGGGCCAGCAACGCTGGCGCATGGGTCATCGAAGACGACTATCTGAGTGAGCTTCAGTTGACGGGACGCGCCGCGCCGGCGCTGGCATCACTCGACCGGGGCGGGCGCGTCATCCACATCGGCTCGTTCAGCAAGACGATCAGCCCGGCAATACGGCTCGGTTTCATTGTCGCGCCGGCCGATCTAGTCGGCCGGTTCTCCGAGATGGCAGCCTGCCTGGCGCCGGCCCCTGGACCTGCGATACAGGTCGCCACCGCGGAGTTCATGCAGGAGGGTCACTATATCCGCCATCTGCGCCGAACCAAGCGCGCCTACGCAGCCAGGCAAGAGGCGCTATTGGATTACCTGCGGTCGCGTGTTGGTATCGATAGGGCCGAGGCGACCGGTTTGGCCGTCTTACTGAGATTGCCCGAGGATGTATCAGACGTGGCAGCTGCTCGCGCAGCTTTCAGCTTTGGAATGTCGCCATCGCCGCTGTCGGCCTGGTACGTGTCGTCCGACGACGCGGCATCCGGGCTCCTTCTCGGCGTCGCGACGACGCCGATGAAGAATCTCGACCGATCCTGTGATCGACTGCTCGAGGTGATACGTCAGCCGCGCGTGCCCGCTTTACCCTAAACCAGCTCTACGCGATCTTGTCGGGCAGTTCTTTAGACGGAGAGAACGATCTTGCCGCCCGGCGCACGACGCACCCCGTCCAGCATCAGATGAGCCTCGTACGCTTCCTCAAGCGGGAGGATCGTCCCGACCCGCGTCTTCAAAGCGCCATTGTCGATCAGCTCGGCGATCTTCGTCAGCTGCTCGGTTCCGACGCTGACCAGAAAGAACGCCGCTTCAACCCCATGCTGGCTGGCAAGATCCTGTTCGGGCGGTGAGACAGCCGAGACCAGTTTTCCGCCGCGCCTCAGGACCTGAAACGAACGCCTTTGCGTTTCGCCGCCGACGAGATCGAGGACAGCGTCCACATCGCGGGCAACGTCTTCAAAGCGCTCGCTGTGATAGTCGACCAAAATATCTGTGCCCAGTTCACGCAGGTAGGGAAAATCTTTGCGGGCGGCGGTGGCGATGATCTCGATGCCCGCACGTCTCGCAAGCTGCACGGCGTAAGCGCCGACATTTCCGGCGGCGCCATGGATGAGCACCTTTTGCCCGGCGACGAGCTGCGCTTGATCAAAAAGGCCCTGCCAGGCCGTGACGGCGATCACCGGTATGGAGGCAGCATCTGCGTAGCTGATCGTTGCAGGCTTGCGAGCCACCATCTCCGCCGACGCCACCGCGTACTGCGCATATGCGCCGATGAACCTCGGATTGGTTACGCCATAGACCGGGTCGCCAACGGCAAGACCGGCCACACCGGCGCCGATGGAAACGACGTCTCCGGATAGATCAGAGCCGAGCGTCAGGGGCAGGGGCTGAGGCAAGGCGCTCTTGCCTGCCCTGATCCATCCATCCCATGGGCCCACTCCAGCGGCCTTGACCTTGATCAGCACCTCGCCTGGATCAGGCACCGGCTTCGGGACAGACTCGAATTTCATAGCCTCTGGCGAGCCGAAGTTATGGACGCGCCACGCCATCACGGATGCATCCCTTTGTTCGGGATTTGGATTGGTGGTTTCGAATGTCATCATGAACTCCTTGAGTTTGCTTTTCGTGAAAGCTCGGAACTTCTGCCTGTCCGCCTAATCGCCGACAGCCCATTTCGAGTTGCGCATCAAATTGCTGAAGTCCCTGCGGCGAAAGGCGGGATCTTTATAAGCCATGACATCGGCAAGCCCTGTGCCTTGTGTCGTCTCCGGCCGATGCCCAAGGCTCTTGTAAAGAATGTCCATGAAGCCATCCGCAAAGTGTGGCGGGTGGGGATGGGCCGCCTCCACTGCGTTACGCTCTGCAGTCGTGAAATCATCGTAGCCTGCCCCAACTAAATCCATATTGGCACCCTCGGCAACCAGTGCCGCGGTCGGGGAAAGGTTGGCGGAAATGCCATTCGTCGTGTGGAGCGCGATCGCAAGCCAGATATTCTCGCGTGAAACTTCCGCAACGGCGTGGCCGCGCAAGAAATCACGTGCGGCGTTTGCTCCGTCGACTTCGAAGCGAAGATGGCTCTGACCGTACCTGTCGGTCAGGCCAAAGTCATGAAACAAAGCCGCCACATATAGTAGCTCAGGATCAAAGATGAGCCCTTTGCGTCTGCCCGCCAGCGCGGCCCACTGATAGACGCGGACAGAGTGCTCGAACAGAAAGTCGCCCTCCGCCTCGCGAACCAGGCGCGTCGCGTCGCGTGTCAATTCGGTGTCCGGTATATCTGCTGCGGGTTTACTCGTGTTGATATCTGCCTCGGCTACAAGCGGTTCGGCTTGGCCGTCTTTCGGAAGACCAGTCAAGCCGGCAAAAACCGAAAGCGTGGTGCAGGTAGCCGCGATGATGGTTCGGAAGTTCATTGGATTTCTCCTTATCGCACGCTGGATATAATTCCGCGCTGGATCAGGAAACAGGACCAAGAATTTCGAAAAATTATGTACCAGCTGGGTCCGTCCAGTAGCGTCCTACACTGAGACCGCGGCGCCGAAGCTGAAGCCGGACTTACGGCGTCCAGCCGTTCTTGATCGCCGCTACCATATTGCGAGACGTTGCGATCGCCGTAGGCGTTGACCGTTATATATAGAGCTGTGTTTCACACAAAGCCTGTCGCCTTGAAGGGATCCGAACCGTCGGCCCCATTATTTCCTCAAACCCCTCTGAAAATATCGACGCATTATACATGTCGGCGAAGCCTCATAGCCGGGTCATGCCATCCTGGCTGTGGGCCAGTAGTGGCATGTGGATGCCCATGCATGATTGACGATCGCTGTCGGTAGGCGCTCGAAGGCACCCTCGTCCCCTTGCCGAACACGCCGTGACACTCCGTGCATCGGGCGAAAACCCGATCTGGTTTACAATCTTAGCCGCGGTAACTGCAGGATCAGTTGCGCTTCACCAACGCTATGATGCAATTTGACCTGTCAGTAGGTTCCGAGCAGACAACTAATTCGAAAAATTCTGTTAATACTCTAAGCATTTCGGCACGATGTTCTTGAATAGTTCCGAATTCGATCCCAAATTCGACAGATTGAAGTGGAGGCGCTTATGTCCGCATCGGTTGTATTCTTTCCCGTAGCAAACGGGGATATGACATTAATCACATTGGACAACGGTCAGACGATCCTGATCGACATCAAAATCCGCGCGGCGGCCGACGACGAGGACGACGAGACCTACGATGTCGCCTCTGACCTCAAAGATCGCCTTAAGACGGACTCCGAGGGCCGCTCCTACGTTGACTCGTTTCTACTCTCTCATCCGGATCAGGATCACATCACCGGTCTTGAAAACCATTTCTATCTGGGACCGCCGGCGGACTATCCTAAAGATAGCGGCTTGATTTTCATACGGGAAATGTGGTCATCCCCGCTTGTCTTCCGCCGCGCCAGCACGCAGCACGTCCTGTGCGCGGATGCCAAGGCCTGGGCGAAAGAGGCCCGCCGCCGGGTCCAAAGGTTCAAGGACGACAAATTCGGGACCGTTGATGGTGATCGCATCCTGATCATGGGTAAGGATAAAGACGGCAAGACCGACGAGATCACGGACATCGTGGTCGAACAGGGAGAGCTGATTACATCCGCGAACCGCGGCAGCTCCGGTCAGTTCACCGGGCGCCTGCTTGCGCCCATGTTGGTGGCTGAAGACGATGAGTTGGTCGCCTTGCTCGAGAAAAACAACTCTTCAGTCATCATCAATTTCTCCCTCACTGGTGGCGGGAATGCCGATAAGTGTCGGTTTCTTACCGGTGGTGACGCTGGCGTCGCAATTTGGGAGCGGCTCTGGCAGAACCATAAGGACAGTGACCCCGACTGGTTTACCTACGATCTTATGCAGGCGCCGCACCACTGCTCATGGCGTACTTTGAGCTATGACCGATGGTCGGAGATGGGCGAGAAGGTCAAGGTGTGTGAAGACGCTCGCAGTGCTCTTGGACAGGCCAAGTTCGGCGCGACTATCGTGGCCAGCTGTAAGCCCATTCTCAAAGACGACAGTGACCCGCCGCACGAACGCGCAAAACGGGAATACGTCTCGATACTTAAGCCAGACACCGTGAAGGGCGAGTTCATCTGCACATCCGAATACACGAACGCCAATGACCGACCTCTTGAGTTTACTGTGACGTTCTCGGGCGTGTCAAAGAAGCTTCGGGCGGCAGCTGCGGCGGCCACGATCGTTGGGGTATCAGCCGTCGCTTCGAGTGCCCGCGGACACGGTTGATGTCAGCTGGGAAGTCCGAGCTCGTGCAACACGCGGAGCATCTGCTCCGTGTGGTTCGACGCCACCCTCAAGTCCGCAGCGCGGAGCTAGTGATTGCCGAAGCGGATGAGTGCCGTGTCGCCATCATGTTCGACGTGGAAATGCCGTTCGACGTGAAAGCGCGCGGTCTTTCCACGACGGGTGTTCGAACTCTTGAGGAGGTCGAGATTGTCATCCGTGCCGGTTACCCTTGGAAAAGTCCGACGATCTATCTGCGTCAGGATTTTCCGCGGGATCTTCCGCATCTTCAGCCGTCCCCCGCGGATGCATTGCCCCGCCCTTGCCTGGTGGACGGGTCGCAGGACGAGTTCTTTAGCCATTTTGCCCTGATAGAATCAGGGATCATTGGCTTGCTCGAACAGCTTGCGTCCTGGCTCGCGAATGCCGCGGTAGATTCGCTAATCAATCCCGCTCAAGGCTGGGAACCGGCCCTTCGTGCCGGGCTCGCCGACACGCTCATCGTCGATAGTGAATTTCTTGAGGAAAAGACGTCCGCAGAAGGTGCTTGGAGGAGCTACCGTACCTATTATCTCCGCTCACTAGGGAAAACGGGACCAGGCGCATTTACCTTCTTGGAAGCCGGTACGGAGCTCGCAAGCCTTTTCTCGAAGACGGATATGACCCTTTTTCAGAGTCAACGGCTCTCGAAAATTAACGGCATTTCCGGTACTTCGGTTATGGCATTCATCACACCCGACCCCGATGACGACGGCAACCCGCGGATTAACCGCCGATATTTGCCGGAAACCGTGACTAATCTCACTCAGCTGCACGCTCGCGCCAAGGCGCTTGGTTGCGGCCGTCATTTCCGCGAGTTTATGGAAACGCTGGTGAAGAACTGGGGCATTTATCAATTCGAAACCGCCATTCCCATCGCGGTGATCTTCGCTGCCCGCCGGCCTTTCCATCTCATAGGCTCAGTCTCAAACCTCGAGCATCTCCCCTACCTGTTCGAAATCTATCCGCGACCCGGCCGGACGACCCTGTGGGACGAACCAGGGGAGGATACTGTTAAGCCCACTCGGCTGCTCTCCAGGGCGACCCCCAAGCTCCTCCGCAAGCTTTCCCCCGTAACGTCGGCGGCGCCCACGGCGATGATCGGGGCCGGCAGCGTTGGATCGAAAGCTGCGCTTCATCTTGCCCGCGCTGGCGTGCCTGTCACCGCGATCACAGATACATTGGTCCTGATGCCCCACAATATGGCCCGGCATGCCTTGGTCAGGCCATCCTTGGGCTCGGGAAAAGCGGAAGAGCTCGCGACAGAACTCAAGGTGCTCGGTCAGACGCCCGCAGTGTGTTTCGAGGACGCCGTGGAGCAACTACGTTCGGCAGACGGTCGGCAGACGCTCGCGCCGGAAAATACCGAGCGCGTGCTCAATTCCACCGCATCCTTACTGGTGCGCGAGGCACTGTCCATCGTACCAAAGGATGCCTTCCCGCCACGGATCTCCGAGATTGCGCTGTTCGGCCGGGGAGACGGTGCCTTCCTGCTGCAGGAAGGCACCGCCAGGAATCCTACGCTCGCCGATCTTCTGACCGAGATTAGTGCGCACGCGACAACAGCCGAGCGCAACTTGCTCTTCAACCCTGAACATGGGTTGACCGAAGTTCAGATCGGCCAGGGATGCGGCTCCCTAACGATGCCCATGACGGACGCGCGGCTGTCCGCGATGACTGCCGCGGCCACCGAGATCTTCCTAGGCCGAGAACCGGAACAATCGTCGGGAACCTACGCGATCGGCCATCGGCTTGCTGGCGATCCCACCACGCATTGGCGTGCCATCGAAGTTGGGCCGTTCATCGAGGTTCCTGTAGAGGGCCGCAACGGTTGGCAAGTCCGACTTTCCCCTTCAGTCGATCGTCGGATCCGTGAAGAGGTTGCCTTGTATTCGCATGTGGAAACTGGTGGACTTCTCATCGGTACGACGAGCGCCCGGTGCAAGACCATTACAGTGGTTGACCTCCTTCCCGCTCCTGAAGACAGCCGACGCACAGCAGGCCTGTTTGAACTCGGGACTAAGGGCTTGAAAAAGGCGATCAAGGTCCGTCATCGTGCCAGTGGCGGAAGCCTGTTTGACGTAGGAACGTGGCACAGCCACCTCGCCGATATGGGTCCTTCCTGCCTCGATAGAAAGACCGCGGCGCAGCTGGCAGGCGAACGCCCCCCTCCCAGCGTGCTGCTGATCATTACTCCGAACCGGTATCACGCCCTGGTTCACCCGGAGGTCTAAGCAGGCAACGAGTGGTGATAGCTCGTAAGGACCTGACGGCCATAAGCCGCATAGTATTTGAGGAAGCGACCGTACATCCCGATAGCGACAGCCGCAGCACCGAGAGCGAGCCAGCCGTCCTTCGGCGCAGAACCTTGCCAATATTTGTAGGTCAGCATTCCGGTAGCCAACAGGGCGACAAAGCAGATGTTTCGACAAAACCCGTAACTGTTCTGGAAGCTCTCGAGCCTTGTCACGGTATCGGGACTCGCCCGCGCGGCGGGAAAAGCAACCTGGAAGATGTGCTCACCATCCAGGTTTGCCATACTCATACCCAGCTTGTCGGCCGCTCCCGACTTAATACGATCTCGAACTTTCGTCGCAAGCGGACTGTATTCCCGATTGGCAAAGAGCCACGCCGCTACGTGCTCGCGCCAACGGCGTTTCCGCAAACCAAGGGCGATTTCCGTGGGCGAACGGAAAATTATGCGGGCAATCACGAATTCAACGAGTCCTGATGATGGAGCGGCACAGATCTGGCCGGCGATGTACGAGACAACGGTCCAGAAAATGATCTGCACCACCGTCCATTCAGTCCTGTTGACCAAGACAGCGTCAGCAAAACAATAGTCGATGCTGGCCACTAGCAGCATGCCTGATGCCACGAAAGCGTAGAACTCGTAGTTAGTGAGTGGGAACCAGTCACGCATCTTCAGCACCCTAACCAGCGCAGGCAAGTACGAACGACGAGCCTTTCAAACTCTCATTCATATAGCTCGTTCATTGTTAAATCGCGAGGCAGAATTAGGATGAGGATCACAGCATGATTTTGATTCACCAGCAACAATTTGGAGTGATCGAGGCCATTTGCCCCGCACATGATCACCAGACGAGACGGCTGGCTGCCCCTTTCACCGGCAATGCTCCAAATCGAGATGTAACCACTTTCCTTACATAACCCCCCACGCCCGAAACCTCCCCCTCCCCGTCATCTCCCGCAAGCCGAGTTCCAAAACGATCCGCCGCGCCGCCTGCGGCGTCACCTCGAGCGTCTTCGCCACCATTTTTGCCGACACCAACGGTTTGGCCATCACCAACTCAACCAGCTCCGGCAGTTTTGACGACGTCCGCCGACCATCCAGTTTTCGCTCCAATAGGGTGCGGGCCAGCGCCAACCGGTCATGTTCTTTCAGGCCGATCTCGGCGGTCGCCAAAAATCCGTGGGCGATGGCGAGCAGCCGCGTCTCCCGATCACGCTGCCGGCGGCGATCCACGGGAATGGTTTTCAGGCCGAGGTTGATGGCAGCGAGATGAGCACCTGACGTGATGCCCGCCTGGCGCAGGATCGAGGCGGCAAGCAGCCGACCGAGCCACGGCGCATGCTGAAGGACGGCGATCTCGTTCCAGGCATCAAGGACGGTGATCGCCTGCAGCACCGCTGGCAGGTTTTCCGCCTGGCGCACCACGCCCCGCCATTCGTCCAGCCTGGAATCCTCGTCCCAGTCGAGATCATACACCAGCGGATCTTTTTCCGCCGCGCCGCCACGGCCGGGCCGGGTCGCGTTTGCGAGCGCAGCTTCGGAGCGGGCCAGCACCGCATCGATGGCGGCATAGTCGATGCCGGGAAGATTTTCGATGTCGTCGACATCTTCCCCCTCCCCTTCCGGATCTTTTACGACCGCGCGCCGGATGACACCTACCGTGTCTGCCGCTTCACTGCCGGACAACGTGATCTCCGAGGTCTGCCGGAGCGTCCGAAGCCCGTCGGCGGAAAAAGCCCAGTCGGGTTGCTGGCCAGAAATGCGCCGGCGGGTTCGCAGCACGTCGCGGGCGATTGTCAGCTCATGGGTGGGTGTGCGAATATCGCGGGTGGCGTCATGGAGGACGAGGTCTTCGAGGTGGACGAGTTCGCCGTCTATCCAGAGCGAGGCGCAGGCGTCGGTGAATTGGGATCGCTCGATGAAGCCCGCGCCGACCGGTGAGCGGGCGATCCGCTCGTCCAGACGCGCGAGAGCGACACCGGCGTCGAAAGCCGGTCGCATGAGTGGTGTCATGCTGATTTTTTTGAGTTCGTAAGCCATTGAAATCATGGTAAATGATTTCTTAAAAGAACTCTATCTAAATATTGTGGTTCCTCACATGGTATGGTCGCTAGCTGTGGCGATAACCATCGATAAGTACCTCTTATCGATGGTAGATTGATTTCAGGGCGCAAATCAGCGAGAATCGCAGCAGATCACGGTCCTGGAGACCGCTGAAACCCGCTATTGTGGAGCCTCCGTGGCAAAACCCAAGACATCACTGACCGCCGTCAAGCGTCGCGCCGAGGAGCTCGACACGATCGCCGCCGTGCTGCCGCTGGAACGCCGCGACGAACTCGCCGAGCTGCTCACCGACCACGACGTCGAGACGCTGCGCCATCTCGTCAACCAGGGCATGGGCGACAACACCCTTCGCGCCCTGACCTCGGATCTCGCCTATCTTGAAGCCTGGGGACTGGCAGCGACCGGACGATCGCTGCCCTGGCCGGCGCCCGAAGCGTTGCTGCTGAAGTTCGTCGCGCATCATCTTTGGGATCCGCAGCACCGGGAAACCGACCCTGATCATGGAATGCCTGTAAATGTCGACGACAACCTTCGAAGCCAGGGGTTTCTCAAGTCCGTCGGCCCGCACGCGCCAGCCACCGTGCGCCGGCGGCTGGCGAACTGGTCGACGCTGAGCAAATGGCGCGGTTTTGACGGCGCCTTCGCCTCCCCTGCCCTCAAGTCGGCCATCCGCCTTGCGGTTCGCGCCGTCCCCCGGACGCGGGGTCGCAAGAGTGCCAAGGCGGTGACTGGTGACGTGCTGGCAAGACTGCTGGCGACCTGCGCGAGCGACAGTCTGCGCGATCTGCGGGACCGGGCGATGCTGATGGTCGCCTTTGCCTCAGGTGGCCGCCGGCGCAGCGAGATTGCCGGCCTTCGTGTTGAGCAGCTGAGCCCTGAGACTCCGATCGAGATGCCGGACGGGCCTCCCCTCCCCTCTCTCGCCATTCACCTTGGCCGCACCAAGACGACCACCGGCGAGCAGGACGATATCGTCTATCTGACCGGTCGGCCGGTAGAGGCGCTCATCGCCTGGCTGCAGGCTGCGAAGATCGACAATGGCAGTGTGTTTCGGGCGATCGGGCGATGGGGGACTGTTTCGCGACGGGCGATCGATCCGCAGTCGGTCAACGCGATCATCAAGCAGCGGGTGGAACTGGCTGGATTAGACCGTGGGGAGTTTTCGGCGCACGGGCTGCGGTCGGGCTACCTCACCGAAGCTGCCAATCGCGGCATCCCCCTTCCAGAGGCGATGGAACAGTCGCGACATCGGTCGGTGCAGCAGGCATCGAGCTACTACAATGACGCCACGCGTCGGAGCGGACGGGCTGCACGTATGCTTTGATTGCGGGAGGGGATTTTCTCAGATTACCGATAGTCACTTATGTGACATTCCCGACTCATCGCTACTCTATCGAAGAACGCCCGACCCGGGTCGCTTGCCCAGCAGTGCAAACCCGTGCAGCCATGCATCGCGCTGCATCCTCGCAGCGGCGGTTTTATGGCCTCTCCGGCGGTGATGATTCTCAATCATCGGTACGCCCGGATGCTAATCTGAGTTGCCAGATGGGTGGTCGCCACCGCAAAATGGCTCCCCTCCGCCTTTTTTTCAAAGATTCCAGTGTACGGTTGAAAACCGGATCTTGAGTTGCGGTGCTTATAACCGTTTGTTGTTGCTTAATAATGTTGAGATCTCTTGGCCTGAGCAACCGTCGTCATTAAGGTTCTGTTAACCCTAAATAGCTTGCCAGCCCGTTAGAATCGATGCTTATTGCAAGCAGCGGATTGAATAAGAAATTCCGCTGAAAAGCGCTATTTCAAGAAATCAGGTCCGGGGATGCCAAAAATCGCTGCAAAATTACCGCCAAAAGATGAAGACTTGATGGGGTTGATTGAGCGCCATTCTCGTTCCTTGTCGGCGCAACTGCAAGAGCATCAGCTCGCGACTTTTCCCCCTACGGCGGAAAAGGGCATCCGCACGTTTCAGCCAGCCGAGGCGGCCAAACTGGTCGGCGTGAAAGAGGTATATCTTCGTCAACTCGCAAACGAGCTGGAAGGTCTCCAGGTCAGCACCAGTCCGACCGGCCGCCGGTCATATTCTGTCGAGGACATGCACAAGATACGCAAGCATCTCGATCAGGTGGGCCGTGGCAATCGCCGCTATCTTCCACACCGCCGCGACGATGAAGCGTTGCAGGTTATCTCGGTCATGAATTTCAAGGGCGGGTCCGGCAAAACCACGACCGCTGCTCATCTGGCCCAATATCTCGCGCTTCGCGGCTACCGGGTGCTTGCCATCGATCTTGACCCGCAGGCGAGCCTGTCCACACTCTTTGGCAACCAGCCAGAAACCGACGTCGGCGCAAACGAGACGCTTTATGGTGCCATTCGATACGACGACGCCCGCCCAATGGCCGAAATTGTTCGGGCGACCTACATTCCCGATCTTCATCTGATCCCAGGCAATCTCGAACTTATGGAGTTCGAACATGATACGCCCCGGGCGCTGATGAAGCGGAAGATCGGCGATACCATGTTCTTCCACCGGATCAGCGAAGTGCTTGACCAGGTGGCCCCCAATTACGACGTTGTGGTAATCGACTGCCCGCCACAGCTCGGCTACCTGACCCTATCTGCGCTGACCGCAGCAACGTCTGTTTTGATCACCGTGCATCCGCAGATGCTCGACGTCATGTCGATGAACCAGTTTTTGTCGATGACATCGGACCTGCTTCGGGAGATCTCCTCCCACGGCGCGCGCTTCGACTATAACTGGATGCGCTATCTCGTCACTCGTTTCGAGCCGAGTGACGGGCCACAGAACCAGATGGTCGGATATCTCAGGGCGATTTTCGGAGAAAATGTTCTGAACTTCCCAATGCTGAAGACAACGGCCGTTTCCGATGCCGGTCTCACGAACCAGACCCTTTTCGAGGTGGAGAGAGGCCAATTCACGCGGGCCACCTACGATCGCGCGTTGGAGGCGATGAACAACGTCAACAATGAGATCGAGTCACTGATCAAGAAAGCATGGGGAAGAAAATCATGAGCAGAAAGGACATCCTCCGCACCCCCCAGCCGACTGGTGCCGTCGCGGTGGCGGCTGATAGACCGGTCAAGAGCCGAAGTATCCTTCCGCTCCTGGGCTCCCCGCCAGCGGAAGGGGCGACAGCGGCATCTTCGCGTCTCACCAGCCAGGTTGGCGGCGCTTTTGCAGAGGGCAAGGCTAGGTTCGAGCGCGCCGAAGAGATCGAAAAGCGCCTGGCAGAAGGCCAGACCATCATTGAGCTCGATTCGGGTACGATCGATCCATCTTTCGTTCAGGACCGCATGCCCGGTGAAATTGACGGTCTTGTCGAAGCGATCCGCGAACAAGGCCAGCAGATCCCTATTCTGGTGCGCCCTCACCCCGAGGCACCGGGGCGCTATCAAGTCGCATTTGGGCACCGTCGTTTGCGCGCAGTCGCGAAACTTAACCGGCCCGTCAAGGCGGTTGTCAGGGAACTGACCGACGAGCAGCTGGTAATTGCGCAAGGTCAGGAGAACAATGAAAGAAAGGACCTGACATTCATCGAAAAGGCGCGATTTGCCTCCCGGCTGACCGAACAGTTTTCACGAGATGTGGTGATGGCAGCGTTGTCAGTCTACAAAAGCGATCTCTCGAACATGCTGTCGGTGGTGACGCGCATCCCGACCGAAATTGTCGACGCAATCGGCTCGGCGCCCGGAATTGGCTTGAAAAGTTGGGTGGCTCTTGCCGAGCTTCTCACGCGCGACAGCGACCTTGAGCAGGCTTCAACTTTCCTGCGATCGCCCGAGGCGAAAGCCCTGCCCTCGCCCGACCGGTTCAAATCGCTCGTCGCCAGCCTCAAACCTGCACCCACCAAGCGCGGACTACCGGATCTCCTGACAACGGCAACGGGGCTCCGTCTGGCCCAGGTGACCAAAAGCAAAACCAAGTTGGACCTGTCAATCGATCGGCGCGAGATGCCAGAATTCGCAGCCTTCGTCTTGGAGCGCTTGCCAGCGCTCTTCGAGGAGCATCGCTCCAGAAACAGCGCTCAAGACCATTTGAACAACGGAGATTAGCGGAAAAAGAAAAAGGCCCCCAAAACGTCGCCGTCGTGGAAACCTCTTTCAGATCTAAGCAACCTGAGAATCGCACTTCCACGGATATTCGTCAAGAGTCTTTGGCACCGACTTGGTGAGCCGATTTCTTTTGCCTTTTGAAAGGTGAAAGACGATGCAAACAGGAAGTGTGACGACGCCCTTCGGGCGGCGATCGATGACGCTTGCCCTCGTGAAGCGCCAAGTCGCTACAAGAGAGATCAAGGCGGGAAAATCTGTCGAAAAATGGAAGGTCTTTCGGGACGCTTCTGAGGCCAGGGAAGCGCTCGGCCTGCAGTCGAGCAGCCTTGCTGTGCTCGACGCGCTGCTGAGTTTCTACCCGGAGAACGAATTGCGCCAGGAAGCACAGTTGGTGGTGTTTCCGTCGAACGCACAATTGATCCTGCGTGCCCATGGCATGGCTGGAGCAACACTTCGCCGTCACATTGCATTGCTGGTGGAATCCGGGTTGATCGTTCGGAAGGACAGCGCGAACGGCAAACGCTTCGCGCGTAAGAATAATGCTGGAGAAATCGAGAATGCCTTCGGTTTTGATCTCTCGCCAATGCTCGCCCGATCCGAAGAACTGGCTCTCATCGCTCAGAATGTCGTTGCCGCGCGGTCCGCTTTCAGGAAAGCCAAGGAGAACCTGACGATCTGCCGCCGTGACGTTCGCAAGCTAATTTTGGCAGCAATGGAGGAGGGAGCCGAAGGCGATTGGGCAGCCATTGAAGCAATATATGTCGAACTCGTTGCCCGCATCCCCCGTTCCCCGGCCATGATCGACGTAGCGGGGATTCTGGATGAAATGGAGCTTCTTCGCGACGAGATCATCAATCAGTTGGACAACCAGCAGAATTCACAATTTAATAGCACCAATGACGCTCAATTTGAGCAGCACATACAGAATTCAAATCCCGAATCTACCTATGAACTTGAACCAAGCTCTGAAAAAGAGCAGGGCGCAAAGCCGCGCAAACCCGACAAGCGAATGGTCGAGCCGCTGAAGGCTTTCCCTCTTGGTGTGGTGCTGAAGGCCTGCCGGCAGATTGCTGACTATGGGCCGGGCGGGGCGGTTGGAAGCTGGCGCGACCTCATGTCGGCCGCAGTGGTGGTGAGATCGATGCTGGGGATCAGTCCGTCTGCTTTCCAAGATGCGTGCGAGACTATGGGGCCGGAAAATGCCGCAGTGGCGGTCGGTTGCATCCTTGAGCGCGCAAATCTGATCAATTCGCCAGGCGGATATCTGCGGGATCTGACGCGGCGCGCCGAGCGGGGTGAGTTTTCTCTCGGTCCGGTAATCATGGCTCTGCTCCGCAACAGTGTTGGCAGGCTGCCTCAAGCAGTGTAGATCGCGGTTAGTTGCGACTAACCGCGCTAAAGGACTGAAATAGCAGGTATTTCTGGATTGCGTTTCCCTCGGTAGAACGAACTTTGCTGCCCGACCGCGAAATTCGCAGGGTTAGACGCGCAATACACGCATCGCGATATTGGATGCCCGGACGGGGGAAGTTTAGTGCTGGCTGTAGAGTTGCTGGTGTGAATCTTTGGTAATTTCTTTACCTACCATGGTCTGAAACACTCGAACGGGTCTGGCTTTCAGTTCTCAGACAATCGGGTGGAAGAGAGGCGCCTGCGTTCGCTGGAATAGTTCAACAGGCGTTGCTGACGGGAGCGCATTGGCCGGTTAGTCGTGACTAACCGCCTCAAGCGACTGAAATCACATCGGATTCACAGATGTTGACCAACGGTCTTCGTCGCCGCCAGGTTCTTCGAGTTGAGCGGCGCGCCGGCAATGAGCGCGCGGGCTTTTGAAAAGTCGACCCCGCGGTGCTTAAGCGTCCATCGTCGATAACTCGTGCATGAATACCCGCCTGTTCAATCGCGCCGAGCGTCTCTCTCAGGCGAGACACGGGGTTTCGAGCCTCGACAGTCGTGGCAAGCGCGAACCGCAATGCTCGGAACCCAAGGATTTCCGGATGGAAATTATTGGCGGAACCATGATGTGGCAACGTCATGACCGCAATTCGGTCATCAAAGCCTTCGAAAAACGTCCGCCATTGGCTGGCGCCATTTATCATGCCGAAGCGCGGCGTCGCCCGTGCCCAGCCAGCCGATGCCATCATGTGACCAGAAGAAGCGACCGTAGGGCGGTCCTTCGAGCGAGGAGCGCCATTGCCGGGATGGCTCGGTGTGGCTTGAGCTTGCGACGGCGCGTTGAGATAACGGCCCAGAGTAAAGTGACATCGAAATCGCATTGTGTCCTCCGGCAAAATGCCGGGTGTAGATTTCGACCAGCCGCTTGGCACTTTCCATAGAGCGTATGTGCTTAAGCAGCGATTTGGCGAGCTTTGCCTCGTCATTTCCCCGGAAATCAAGCACCTTTTTAATGTCCCTTAGAAACCGCCTTCGGGCGGGATCATTGACCGGATGGACATAGGGCAGGAGAACCCAATCGCCCCTGCGCCACGCGTCACCTGTAAAGGATTGCCACTCAAGCTGGAGATACGAGCCGGATGCAGCCACATAGGCGCCGTTTTGCGTCTCTCGCGCTGTCGGATCCGCAGGAGTGAGCTTTTCAGCGATCGGCCGGTGTGGGGCACGCAAGTAAGACGCCAGTCTGTTTGCCGACGAGCCTTTGGACGGAGCGTCATCAAATTGTATCCGGCGTCCAGCGGACGGGCCGTCGATCGGACCGTCCGGTTCCGCGCCACGCGGAGGAGGGATATCGTCAGGCCCGCCCGGTTGAAGGAAGATGACCCGCTCCGCACCTCTCCCAACCCACCAGGCTACGGGGCTCTCAAAGTAGTCGAGCGACGACGGGATACCGTACCGCGCTCAAAATCGGAAAGCACGAAAAGCAGCGCTCTACAGCATCCAGGTAGGGAACGATGACCGTCTTCGCTGGCTCCATTGCCTGCAGACGATCGATGCCGTTGATGTGATCAGCATGAAGATGTGAAACAAAAAGCACGTCCGTCTTTCCGTCGCATGCTGCCGGGTAGAGCGACATTTCACTGTTGAAAGCGTCGCTTCGTTCCGAGCCGCAGTCATAGACATAGGAAAAGCTTGTGACGGGGCGCTCATTGGCAGAGCGCACGCCGTCGGGCGACCCCTCGACAGTCGAGATCAATCCGGAGTGAAAGCCGCCATGGCCGACCGGGTGCTGGGTACGTGTAATTTTTGCGTGTTGCATCTATGTCCGGATTTTTAGGGGTGAAGATCCTCGTTGGCAGTCGAGGGTCTATCGTTTGAGAAGCGATTGGGGTGGTGGTCGACGTCGGCTCAAGAGGAGATGGACGAGGTGTGCTGCATTTTTCTGCGGCCGAGAAGGCTCGCATGTATCTGCTCTGATTTTGTCGCGCCTGGCGTCGAGGAAGGGGAGGATGAAGACGCTCTGTTCGCTCACCGCCGGTTGCCTTTTTGCTTCAAACCTAGAAACGGTTCTGCGCCGTCATGCAATCATCCTCGCTCAGGGCTTCCAGCGGCCTACCGTCCAGACCATGGCGAACGGAATTGGGCCGGGCGCTCGCGAAATAATATCGCTTGGAGTGGACAAAGGCAGCAAGCGCGCGGCGCAACGTCGTGATGCCAACACCGGGTTTCAAAAGCGGGCGAATTTCCTCAAAGAGCCCGATAGCAAAGGGTCGGATAGGATCGCCTTGCCTTCCCGGTAGGATCCCGACCTGGCATACCAGCAAGGCGTTTATGGCGTCTGCTTTCCGGATGTCGATCTGCGAAGCTACGATCGGGCCGCGGCTGACTATCCAAGGTTTTGTCATAGGTTCCAACCCAATCTTTTCTTCCCCTGCGAGGCTGGGATCTACATCGTCTAAGCTGTTCTTGTTGCAGAATTGCATATTGCGGCAGCCGATCTCAAGGCACGACTGCGCTTCATCCGTCTGTTTGGTACAGACCAGTCTGCGCATGAGCTATGAAATGCTCGCCCTCGTCTCTGCGGGAGTGGCGGTCCTTGGCAGAATCCTCTATATTGCAAACATGAGCGACGAACAGACCATATCGAAATCCACCAAGTCGGCCGTTGAGAAAGTCCTCCGTGATCGCCTCGGCCAGGCAGGGTTTTCTGGCGCCGACATTCGGGCCGATCGAGACAGCGATGGCGATCCCATCCTGCTCGTTGACGTGAATTATGCCTATTCGGACAAGCCGATCAGTTCGAAACTCACTTACGGTCTTTCGACTGAGGTGCGAAAGGCTTTGAGCGCCCTTGGAGAGACGCGGTTTCCGCATATTCGGCATCATTTCGACGAACAGCAGAAGATCGCAAGCTAAGTGTCGAATGATTTAATCGCCACCGCTCGGCGGCTTGCCAAGGCCAGCCCCAAGCGTCCACGCCAGTCCGACCTCAAACGTGGTGTCAGTACAGCTTACTATGCGCTGTTTCATGCGCTGGCTCGCGATTGTGCCGATCTACTGGTGGGGACAGGCGATACGCGCAGTGAACCGGCATGGGCGCAAGTCTATCGGACTCTCGAGCACGGTGTCGCGAAAAATTCCTGCAAAGCAGCGGCAGCCCGCGGCTTTCCGGGCAGTATTGTCTCATTCGCCGATACGTTTGTCATCCTGCAGGAAGAACGTCATCGCGCCGATTACGACCCGCTTGCGCGTTATGTGCGGGCAGAAGTCCTCGTTCTAATCGACAACTGTGAGCAGGCAATCAGAGATCTTGCATCGGCGCCACGATCGGATCGCAAGGCATTCGCAGTATGGGTTCTGCTCCAGAGAAAAAGATAGCGCCGTTTTCCTGGAGCTGGTCAGGACGACGAACAGAACAAGAACATCGATGGATTGCGGACATAGGTCCTGTCTGGAAACGGTAACCTGAGTAGGTCTGGGGACGATGTCGCGCGCCCACCCTCGGGTGATAGGGAAGTGGCGAGAGCGGATTTCGCACACTGAGAGGCAGCCCGGGCCGCAAGGCCGTGGTGCTGCCGTTCGGCGTTGCTCCAATGGATGTCACAGACTGCCTAGCGGAGGTCTCGCATTCAGTGCGCTGCATGAGGGGTCAGGTGGAGGCGCGGGCACGGTTGACGGTGCGGCAGTGTTGGCAAAGCTGAAGCCAGGATGCGCCAGTCTTTATCCGAGGGGCTTCGATCCCCGACGCAGCATTACCGGGTCTTGACCGCAAGGGAAGCTTCGCTTGTCGAAGAGACGGTGGGACATGGTGGGGAGGCGATAGAGGGAGAGGAGGGAAGGGGAAAGCTGTGACGGATTGAGAGGGTTGGAGAGAGGCTCCGCCCGGTCCGTCATGGAGAAACCGACATGGCCCAGGCCATTCAGAAAATCACCCTCAGTGCAGCCCGGGATATTCCCTTCAACAAGCTGGTGCTCAGCCAGCAGAACGTCCGCAAGATCAAGGCAGGCGTCTCGATCGAGGACCTGGCGGAGGACATCGCCCATCGCGGGCTGCTCACCAGCCTCAACGTCCGCCCCGAACTCGACGACGATGGCAACGAGACGGGAAGTTATCGGATTCCGGCCGGCGGACGCCGTTATCGCGCCCTCGAGCGCCTTGTCGCGCAGAAGCGATTGGCCAAAACCGCCGGCGTTCCCTGCATCGTCAGCCAAGGCGAAACCCTCGAAGTCGAGGACTCGCTCGCCGAAAACGTCCAACGCGTCAGCCTTCATCCGCTCGATCAGTTCCGCGCCTTCCAGACCTTGCGCGAGCAGGGGCTTGGCGAAGAGGAGATCGCCGCGCGCTTCTTCGTTTCGGTCGCGACGGTCAGGCAGCGGCTTCGGTTGGCATCCGTCTCACCGCGGCTTCTCGATCTTTATGCCGAGGATGAGATGACGCTCGAACAGATCATGGCGTTCTCAATCACCAACGACCACGTTCGCCAGGAGCAAGTCTGGGACACGATCTCGCGTTCGCATAGCCGCGAGCCCTATTACGTCCGTCGGCTGCTGACCGAAACCGCAATCCGTGCCAGCGACCGCCGCGCCGTCTATGTCGGCATCGAAGCCTACGAGGCCGCAGGCGGTGTGACCATGCGCGATCTGTTCGAGCAGGACCAGGGCGGCTGGCTGCAGGATCCGGCGCTGCTGGAGCAGCTTGTGATGGAAAAGCTCAAGGCTGACGCCGAGGCAATTCGGATAAGCGGGGGCTGGAAATGGGTCGAAGCCGCCTTCGACTTCCCTTACGGCCACACGTCCGGCCTGCGCCGCGTCTATGGCGAGCAGGCCGAAATGACTGAAGATGAACTGGCCCGCTATGACGCGACCCGCGCCGAATACGACAAGCTCGATGCAGAGTATGCGGAGGCAAACGAATACTCGGAAGCGACCGAACAGGAGCTCGAGGAACTCGGCAGCGAACTCGACCGGCTCAACGACCGGCCATTCGTCTTCGATCCTCAGGATATTGCTCGCGGCGGCGTCTTCGTGTCGCTCGGCGCCAGTGGCGAGATCAAGATCGAACGAGGCTTCGTGCGTCCCGAGGACGAGCCGCAGGCTGAGGTCGATCCGTCGACTGATGGCGGCGACGGTCGTGCCGATCATGGCAGTGCTCTTGCGGTAACCGGCGCGGCCGGCGGCGAGGACACCCAACCGGACGACGAGGACGAAGCGATCAAGCCGCTTCCGGACCGTCTGGTTCTCGATCTGACGGCGGCGCGCACCGTCGCGCTACGCAATGCGTTGGCAAACAATCCTGTCATCGCCTTTATCGGCGTGCTGCATGCCCTCGTCCTGAAGACCTTCTACGTCTATGGTTCCGATTCGTGCCTGGAGGTGACGCTGCAAAGCGCTCGCTTCAGCCAGACGCCCGGCCTCGGCGATACAGTCTGGGCGAAGGAGATCGATCAGCGGCACGATGGCTGGGGCCAGGATCTTCCCAAAGATCCAAACGATCTCTGGGATTTCCTGATCAAGCTCGACGAGGTCAGCCGCCAGGCATTGTTCGCGCATTGCACCTCCTTGTCGGTCAACGCGGTGATCGAACCCTGGAACAAGCGGGCTCGGGCGATTGCCCACGCTGAGCAGCTGGCCCGCTCGATCGGTTTCGACATGGTGGAAGCCGGTTGGACGTCGACCGCCGACAACTATCTCGGCCGCGTCACCAAGGCCCGCATCCTGCAGGCAGTTCGAGAAGCCAAGGGTGACCAGGCGGCGGAGCTGATTGGCCATCTCAAGAAGACCGACATGGCCCGCGAGGCCGAACGGCTGATGACAGGCAGCAGTTGGTTGCCTGAACCCCTTCGCATGATGGTCGAGGGAGGCACCATCGAACACAACGCTGTCGGAGACACCATCGGGTCCGACGAGGGCGAGACAATCTTCGAAGCTCAGGACCTACCGGTCTTCCTGCTCGATGAGCCGGAAACGTCGGACGACGACACCGGCGATACGGAGAGGGAGATCGGCGGCGAGCATCTCGCCGCCGCCGAATAGTGACCCGACTCAGCCTGACCCGATCGTCATTGCGGTCGGGTCCTTTTCCCAATAGCCCGGCCATCGCGCCGGGCTTTTCCGTTTCAGGAGGCACCTATGCCTGACTTCACCATCGAGACCACCTATCACCTGCCGGTCTTCCGGCATCGCACCCATTCCGCTGACACGCTGGACGCGGCCTGCCGTGCCGCTATCGAGGACGACACTTGGGATATCGCCGAGACGGACTTCGATTCCTCGGGCGCAATTCATGTCACCGGCATCTGGGACGGTGCACATGCGGCCTATGCGGGTCCGCCGATCCAGATCCCCCAGCAATTCAACGAACCTGTTCAGCGCCGGGCGCGTCACTTCGAGATCCTGCTCGGATTGCTGAAGATCCTGTTCGATGATGTCGGTGCTGCCCGGCCACGTCGCTCGATTGGCTCGCTCGATCTGCCTGGGCGATTACACGAGGAGAAGCCATTCTCGCCGGAGACCCGGATCCTGAAGAAGCCGGTCAATCCGCCAAAGCCTTCCCACGTCCTGGTCAGGCTGCAGGAGGGTGGTGTGCGCGACGCAATCACCGCGGTGCTCGAAGTCGACCCGAGCTTTAAGGGTTTAACATCCGAGGCGGTGACCGACGACGAGATCCATGCTGCATGCCTCTCTGTCGCCACCACGATGGATTTTTCCGACATGGTCGGGAACGCCGAATTCCAGGCGGCGCTCTTGGCAATCCGGTCGGCGCACCGCCGGCTGGCTTCCGATTGATTCCTCTTCCCAGCATCCTTCTCAACCTCGCCCGGCCATCGCGCCGGGTTTCTGCTTATAAGGAGACAGCTTATGACCACTCTCACCTCCAACAACCTGTCCGCCCGATCCGCCTTCAAGGTCGATATCTCCCGCGGCGAACGGATCGGCCGCGTTTCGTCCGAATGGTTTTCCCGTCCTGACGATGAACGCTTCCTGTCGCTGAGCGATCTCTACGACACCGTCCGGTCCCGCGCCGAACGCGCCCATGCCCGAACGATCGAAAGCGCTGCGATCCGCGTCGAAGCAACGCGCGACAATGCCGAGCGGCTTGAGCTTCTCGTTCCAGGTCAGCGCCAAACGATCGCACCGACCCACTGGAGCTACGGCCAGCTTTGCAGCCTCGTGGGTGCTCCCGCCACCTATATGCGGCAACTGCCGGCGCCGCTTGCGGCGATCAACCTGCAGCATGGCCTGCTCAATCACCGCGCCGAGCTCGTCAAGACGCTTGAGATGGATGACGGCCGGCTGGAACTGCGCGCGGTGACCGGACCGGAATACGGTCGCATCTGGGACCACGAACTGGTCTCAGCGGTGATGAAGATCGCCGGTAACGGGACCGGCGATACGATGTGGAAAGTACCGGGCGTTCTCGACTGGGCGACGATGTCCCACAATCCTTTCGTCGACATCACCAAGGACACGACGACGCTTTATGGCAGCGACCGCGACGTCTTCCTGTTTCTGGTTGACGACACCCATCCGATCGAAGCCGGACGCCTGCCGAACGGCGAGCCCGACCTCTATTTCCGCGGCTTCTACGCCTGGAACTCGGAAGTTGGATCGAAGACGCTCGGCATCGCCTCCTTCTATTTGCGAGCGGTCTGCGCCAACCGCAATCTCTGGGGCACGGAGAATTTCGAGGAAATCACCATCCGGCATTCGAAATTTGCTGCTCAGCGGTTCGCGCATGAAGCAGCACCCGCGCTGACCACCTTCGCCAATTCGTCGCCTGCGCCCTTCATCGCCGGCATCAGGGCGGCGCGCGAGCGGATCGTCGCGCGCGAGGACGACGACCGCGAAAACTTCCTGCGCCGGCGCGGATTTTCGAAAGGCGAGACCGGCAAGGTGATCGAGATGGTGCTGTCGGAGGAGGGACGGCCACCGGAGTCAGTCTTCGATTTCGTGCAGGGCATCACCGCGCTGGCGCGCACCAAGACCAATCAGGACACGCGTCTCGAACTCGAAGGCAAAGCGAAGAAGCTGCTCGAGAGCGCTGCCTGACATGTTCATGCGCCCCTGGCTCAGGCCCGGCCGCGTCTGCAAATCCCATCGTCGTCATCCCAGAGCCCGGTCAAGCGCCGGGCCTCATTTTGTCTGGAGCACCCAATGGCTATCCCCGATCATGCCCGCACAAACTTCGACACGCTGCTGCGCGCCGCAGCCGATGGCAATCTCGCTCTGTTGGAATGCCTCGATGCCGCTACACGCGAGCCGCGTTACGTGCTCTGCGCTGTCGGCCGCACCAATGGCGAATACGTCTTTACGCCATTCGGCCATCTCGCCGACGGCAATCCTTACGACGCCTATCTGCCACCTAATCCTGACGATTCGACGGGCTTCATCGTAAGCGCGACGACCTAATCCTGACGATCGCCAGCAGTTCAAGCTGGCGATCCCAATCCCTCCCTGGCTGCCCGATTTCGTTCCTCCGACCTTCGGCAGGACGCTGGGCTCCGCTGTTCTTTCCTCACTCTTGGAGCATCCTTCGATGAATATCATCTCGCATCCTCAGAACATTTCCACCACTCCACGATCTCACGTCGCAAGCAGCGCTGAAGGCCTCATGGACGCTGCTGCCCAAGTCATGTTTCTTTTGGAACGGGGCAAAACTGTCGCCACCACAGACTTGCGGCAAATCATGAACAAGATTTTCGGCGGCAGCGACGCCGAGGGCGCCTGGCTCTGGAAGGAGGCTTATGAGGCGACTGAAATCGCCCAGGTGCTGTTCCTCCGCAAATTCCGCGCGATCGTATCCGGAACCCAGTCGCCCCAAGCGACGCTAGCAATGCTGACGAAAGTGGCAAACCTCATGCCGACCCATACACGCCGATCCGAGGAGAGCCAGGCACGACAGCAATTCTCGACCCCGATCCCGCTTGCCTACGTCGTATCTCGTGCTGCCGGCGTCATAGCCGCTGACGTGGTGCTCGAGCCGTCGGCTGGGACCGGCATGATGGCGATCTTTGCGGAGCTTGCAGGCGCACGCTTGGCGCTCAACGAATATGCGGTGGTCCGGTACTCGCTGCTACAGCGGCTTTTCCCTGGCGTTCCGGTATCGCAGCACGATGCCGCGCATATCGACGATTACCTCGATCGTTCCATTCGACCGACCGTGGTGCTGATGAACCCGCCTTTCTCAGCCGGCGTTCACGTCGAAGGTCGCGTGGCAGATGCCGCCTGGCGGCATCTGGCCTCCGCATTCGCGCGCCTTGCTCCCGGTGGCCGACTTGTCGCGATCACCGGCGCGAGCCTCTCTCCCGACAATCCCGCATGGCGGGACGTTTTCGTGCGGCTGCAGGAGAAGGGTACGGTCCTGTTCACCGCAGCGATCGACGGGAGCATCTATGCCCGGCATGGAACGACGAAGGAAACGCGCCTGATCGTGATCGACAAGATCCAGGCGGGCGATCCTTCGAAGCTGGTGACGTCGAAGGGTACCGCGCACGATCTCGAAACACTGCTCACCTGGATCACCGGCCTTCCGCCCCGCGCGCCCGCGGCGGCGTCGAACTCCATCGGTGCGCTCTCCAACGGTAGCCTGCGCGCGGACACGATGCGTCCAGCAGCGGTTGCCGCCCCGGCGTATCGCCCCGCGGTCGGAGGACAGGCGCAGCCTGCAGCAACGGTCCGTCCGATACCCGTCGATGACGAGATCATCGAACTCTCCTACGAACTGCGGGACGCTCGGCCGAAGGATGAGGCAAACGCTGCTGACGGTATCTACGAGACCTACCGGCTGCAGTCGATCCACGTTCCCGACGCAAAACCTCATCCTGACACGCTGGTCGAATCGGTTGCGATGGCCTCGGTCGCACCGCCGAAGCCGAGCTATCGCCCGCACCTGCCGAAGCGCATCGTCACCAACGGTGATCTCTCCGACGCCCAGCTCGAAAGCGTCATCTATGCCGGCGAAGCCCATTCCCGTTACCTCGCTGGCCATTGGAGCGCCGATGCCTCCTTCGACAATCTCAAGGCTGTGGCGCCCGACGTTGAGGATGCCGTTCGTTTTCGCCGTGGGTGGTTTCTCGGCGACGGAACCGGGGCCGGCAAGGGCCGCCAGGCTGCCGGCATCATTCTCGACAACTGGCTGAAGGGCCGCCGTCGCCACGTCTGGATTTCCAAGTCAGACAAGCTGATCGAGGACGCGCAGCGCGACTGGAGCGCGTTGGGCCAAGAAAAGCTGCTGGTCACACCTCTGTCCCGTTTCCGGCAGGGCAAGCCGATCAAGCTGGAGGAAGGCATCCTCTTCACCACCTTTGCGACGCTGCGCAGCGATGAGCGCGAGGGCAAGCGATCACGGGTTCAGCAGATCGTCGACTGGTTAGGTCAAGAGGCGGGGAGCGGCAAAGACGGGACTGGAAATGCAAAGAGCTTCGATGGTGTTGTCGTCTTTGACGAAGGCCACGCCATGGCCAATGCCGCCGGCGGCAAGACTGAGCGCGGCGACAAGGCGGCATCGCAACAGGGCAGGGCGGGACTTCGCCTGCAACGTGCCGTTCCGGACGCCCGCGTCGTCTACGTCTCGGCAACCGGCGCAACAGACGTTGAATCCCTTGCTTATGCCGAACGACTCGGTCTCTGGGGCAGCAGCGACTTTCCCTTCCCGAGCCGCTCCGAGTTCATCGCGGCTATCGAGGATGGCGGTGTTGCGGCGATGGAAGTGCTGGCCCGAGACTTGAAGGCAATGGGTCTCTACGCATCGCGGTCGCTCTCCTTCGAGGGCGTCGAATATGAGATCCTCGAGCACGAGCTCACCGAGGAACAGATCCGCATCTACGACGCCTATGCCGAGGTGTTCCAGGTCATCCACAACCATCTCGATGCTGCCATGGAGGCGTCCGGCATAATCGGCAAAACCGGGACGTTGAACAGACAAGCCAAGGCGGCCGCACGTTCGGCCTTCGAGAGCTCGAAGCAGCGCTTCTTCAATCATCTCCTCACCAGCATGAAGACGCCGGCATTGCTCGCGGTGACCGCCGGGGATTTGGAGGACGGCCATGCCGCCATCATCCAGATCGTCTCGACGGGCGCGGCTTTGACCGAGCGCCGGCTGGCACAGATCCCGACCGAGGAATGGGGCGATCTGCAGGTCGACGTGACGCCGCGGGAATATGTCATCGACTACCTCATGCACTCCTTTCCCGTGCAGCTCTTCGAGGAATTCTCCGACGCTGAGGGCAATCTCAGCTCCCGGCCTGTTCATGACGCAAACGGCAACCCAGTGATCTGCCGGGAGGCCGAACGCCGCCGCGACGAACTGGTCGAAACCTTGGGCAGCCTGGCGGCGATCCCGACGGCTCTCGACCAGATCGTCCAGCACTTCGGCACCAGCCAGGTCGCCGAGATCACCGGCCGCTCGCGCCGCATCGTTCGCCGCGAAGACGGCAGCACGATCGCCCGCTATGCCGTGCAGAACCGGCCGGGCAGCGCCAATCTCGACGAGGCCCGCGCCTTCATGGACGACGAGAAAGGCATTCTCGTCTTCAGCGACGCCGGCGGGACCGGCAGATCCTATCACGCCGATCTCACGGCAAAAAATCAGCGCCTGCGTCTCCACAACCTTCTGGAAGCCGGGTGGCGCGCCGACGTGGCGATCCAAGGCCTCGGGCGCAGCCATCGCACCAACCAGAAACAGCCGCCGCGCTTCCGGATGATTGCTACCAACGTCAAGGCGGAGAGGCGGTTCTTGTCGACCATCGCCCGGCGTCTCGACACGCTTGGCGCCATCACCCGTGGCCAGCGTCAGACCGGCGGGCAGGGCATGTTTCGCAGCGAAGACAATCTTGAATCCCAATATGCCCGCGACGCGCTGCGGCAATTCTACGGACTGCTGCATGCTGGCAGGATCGAAGGCTGCTCGCTGGAAACGTTCGAAAGCATCACCGGCCTGTCGCTGACATCAGAGGAGGGCGGATTGAAGGATGAGCTGCCACCCATCCAGACCTTCCTCAATCGCATGCTGGCGCTGACCATCACCATGCAGAACGTGCTGTTCGAGGCCTTCGAGCAGCTGCTCGCCGCCCGCATCGAGGGGGCGATTGCTGCCGGCATTTACGACAAGGGCCTGGAGACGATCACCGCAGACAGCATGACGGTCACCGACCGCCGGCTGATCTACACGCATCCGGTCACCGGCGCGCGGTCGCATCTCTTGACCATCGAGCGCAGGGATCGCAATGCGCCGATGCAGCTCGAGGACGTTCAGACCCTTGTGAGCCAGGATCCGCGCGCGAAGCTGATGATCAACGGCAAGTCGGGCCGGGCAGCCGTGACGGTCCCGACCCGCTCCATCATGCTGGAAGACGGCTCCATTCAGCCGCGCGTCTCGCTAATCCGGCCGACGGATGAGCTCCGCTTCGAAGTCCGGCAGCTCGAAGAGACCAGCTGGCAGGAAATAGACGAGCAGGCTTTCGCAAATGCCTGGGATGCCGAGGTTGCCGCCGTGCCCGAATTCTCGACGTCCACGGTGCACATCGTCAGCGGATTGCTGCTGCCGATCTGGAAACTGCTGCCACAGGATTTCTGCCGGGTGCGGCGTCTGCAGACCGATGACGGCGAGCGGATCGTCGGCCGCGTCATTGCTCCGGATCGGCTCGCTGGCCTTTGCCGCAACTTCGGGATCGATCAGACGCAAGTGCTGAGCGGCGACCAAGCGTGGGCGGCGGTGGTCGACGGATCCTCGATTGTCGGTCTTGCCGGTGACATGACGCTCCGCCGCGTGCGTGTGATGAACGAGTACCGCGTCGAACTGACCGGCTTTACCGACGGCATGCGCGACTGGCTGCGGTCTATCGGCCTGTTCTCCGAGATGATCAATTGGAAGCTGCGCTTCTTCGTGCCGCTGACAGATGAGGGTGCGGAGATACTGTCGAAGCTGATGCAGCGTCATCGCCTCATCGACATTGCGCGCCGGTCGTGACGGAGGTCTGCCATGCTTTCCGCTTCCGATCTGGCGGGCCGTCTCGCGCAAAACGCGGAGGCGGTCTGCCGCCACTATCTTTCCGCGGGCCGCCGGGCCGGTAATTACTGGCTCATCGGCGATGTCGACAACAACAAGGGCCGGTCGCTCTACGTGCATCTGGTCGGTCCGCGCGCCGGCAGGTGGACGGATGCCGCGACCGGTCAGTTCGGTGACCTGCTCGATCTCCTCCGCGAGACCTGTGGCCTCGTGGACTTCCGTGACGTTGCCGAGGAGGCGCGTCATTTTCTCAGTCTGCCCCAACCCGAACCGGTGTCAGACGTCAGGGGCGACGTCGGTGATGCCTCTCCGGTCGAGCGGCCGGCGACGGAGCAGGCACGACGGCTGTTTCGAATGACGCAGCCGTTGGCGGGTACGCTCGCCGATATCTATCTGCGCGAGCGTGGCATCTTGCGGGCGTCGACCCACGCGGCCCTGCGCTTCCACCCGTCATGCTACTATCGCAATTTCATGACTGGCCGGACGACGAGCTATCCGGCCCTGATCGCAGCCGTCACCGACGACGCCGGAGTGATCACCGGCGTGCACCGCACCTATTTGTCCCCGGGGCTCGACCCGAACGGAGTCGGCAAGGCCAAGCTGGACGATCCCCGCCGCGCGCTCGGCGGACTGCTCGGTAATGGCGTCCGTTTCCGCTTTCCGGTCAACGCGTCCGCGCCTGTCCTGGTGGCAGGTGAGGGCCTCGAAACCATGCTGTCCCTCTCACACGTGATGCCCGGCATGCCGATGGTTGCGGCCCTGACTGCTAATCATCTCGCGACTTTCAACGTCCCGCCCGAATGCCGGCGCCTCTACATCGCCGCCGACGCGGATGCGGCCGGCCGGCATGGGATCGAGGGATTGAGCCGCAGGGCGCAGGATCGAGGCATCCTGCCGTTGGTGCTGTCGCCGGAACTCGGCGACTTCAACGAGGATCTGCGCTGGCTGGGTCCGGACCAGATGACCGCAAGTCTGCGGCTTCAACTCACTCCGGAAGATGCGGTGACCTTCCTGCCCCGATGAGCCTTGCCGGAAGGCGCAGGAGAGCGGGACGCAGGCGGCGTGGGCGAGAGGACGGTCCGTGGTGCGGGCTCCTCGTGTGGATTCGCGCCCGCGGGCCTGCCGAGAGGCGACCCTTACCACGCGGGCCTCCGGGCCTTCAGCGGGTCGGTCGGGTTTCTTCCCCTGCCGGGCCATTTCCGCGCATCGGCTCCCCGAAAACCGGTTCCCACTTTTCGGCCGAATGCGATGGCCCGTCATTCCTCGCGGATCAAGAAACCCTTCCTCCGCCGCCCGGCGCTTCGCTGGGCCGCTGCGCTTCGCTCGCGGTTCCGGCCTCGGCCCGCGTGACCGGGTTCGCCGTCAGGCCGCGAGAGGCGCGGCCCACGAAACGGAGACCACTATGGACCTGATCCTTCCCCCCGACGACGGCTTCGAGCCCCATCACGCGTCCTCTCCGACCGACCGCTTCATCTACGAGATGCAGGTCTTCGGCTATCGCCCCTTCCAGGACGAGCCCGACCCACGGCCATTGCCGGAGGAACCGCAGGTCCAGTCATCGATCACCGCGATCTTCGACGCCTTCGCCGAGATGCTCGGCGACACCCGGCTGGAGCCCGATCTCGAAGACCTGTTCTGGTCGGTCCCCAATCTCTTCCATCGCGCCGGCGAGCGCATCCAGCGCGAACTCGACCGCAACGAGGAAGCGCAGCGCACCGGCCAGCGCGAGCAGGACGGCTCGGAGGTGAAAAGTGTCGAGCTCGAACGCCTGGTCGCCGAGGGCATCACGCTCTTGGAACGCAGGAATAGCTTCGAGTTCATGCGCGACTATGCCGCCGACCTGTTCGAGGCGCAGACCGGATCCTCCTGGCGACCGCGCACCGGATCCAAGGTAAATCATGCGAACATGACGGCGGCGATGATCGACAGCCGTGACTTCCTCTCGGCCAGACGCCGCGCCGAGACCGAGGTGCTAATCCCGGCCGGCACCAAGATCGCTTTCGCCGGTGGCATGGACTATAACGATCATGAGCGGATCTGGGCCAAGCTCGATCAGGCGCATGCGAAGTATCCTGACATGGTATTGCTGCACGGTGGCGCGCCGAAGGGTGCAGAACGTATCGCCGCCTGCTGGGCTGAAGCCCGCCGGGTGACGCAGATCACCTTCAAGCCCAACTGGACGAAGCATGCCAAGGCAGCACCCTTCCGCCGCAATGACGATATGCTGTCGGTCATACCCGCCGGATTGATCGTCTTTCCCGGAAACGGCATCACAGGCAATCTCGCCGACAAGACACGCCGGCTCGGTATTCCGGTCTGGCAGGCATCAGGAGACGGCGCGTGAGCGCCGGTTTCCTGAATATATGGAAAACATGGAGAAGATGGATTATATGGAAACTGAAGTGGACACGATAGCGATGAAGCAATTCACGACAGGTGACTTGAATAAACAAATCGGCGATATCACCGACGCGGCGAGCCGCGAGCCGGTGATGCTCACCCGGCACAAGAAGCCGCGTTTCGTGCTGATGAGCTACGAGCACTATGAGCGCATGCGCACCGGCGGCGATCCGCGCCGGGCCTATCATATCTCGGAGATGCCCGCCGAGCATGCAGAACTGTTCGACGAGGCGCTCGATAAGTTGGCGCGCGGCGAAGGCTACGACGATGAGCCGTGAATTCCGCCCCGGCGAGGTCATCTCCTATCCGTACCTACGGGCCTGGCAGCAGCAGCGCGGGGAAACCGAGGGCCGTAAGCAGCGCCCCGTCTGCGTCGTGATCGCCATCCGCAATGCCGCCGACGGAAACACGCACCTTGCCCTTCTCGCCATCACCACCCAACCGCCGCAGACGGGCCGGATCGCTCTGGAGATCCCGGAGATCGAGCGCAAGCGTGCGGGCTTAAGCGATCTGAAGCAGTGCTGGATCATGGTCGACGAATACAACTACGATATCGTCGAGCGCTCCTGGTACATTGAGCCCGATCAGGACATCCTCGGCCGCTTCAGCAAACCCTTCATGGTGAAGATCGCCAGACTGTTTGCCGAGGCGCGCGGCCGAACCGGCCGGGTCAACCGCCTCGACTGAGACTTCCCGCATCCCCGCCGCCCTCCGAAGCGACATCCCTTGAAATCACCTCCGTCAGGCGGTCCGGCTCCGCAGAACTGCAGTTGCGACAGGAGAGGCGGATAATTCGAGTGTCGCGCCGACCGAAGCCGCTCTGATGACGAGGATGGGATCAGAACGGTGCCAATCTCTCGCGATGTGCCCGACTGGTTGACGGCCAGGGTCCATTGATCCGAACACCACGACGCATGTCACGAGCGCGGCACTCCGCGCGGCAGCAAACGGCCGCCACGGCGAGGTCTCCTGACGACGTCGCAATCAAGGACCATTCCCGTTCTTTATGTCGCCTTTCTAAGGGACCGGCCGCGATCAGCGTCAACCCCGCAAGGGGGTTTCCCTTCGCTACGCTGCGGTGACGCCTGCGGCGCGGCCCCTTCTTCGGGCGCCATCGGGAATGGTCCCGATGCAACGAAGGAGACAATCCCATGGCTACCACGATCGCAACCCTCACCGAAAAGACCGACGGCACTCTCGAAGGCGTCTTCGCCACCATCCGGGTCAATGCCCCGATCGCCCTTATCCCGAACGCCAACAAGGCGAGCGAAGAAGCCCCGGACTACCGCATCATCCACCGCAAGACCGGCTTTGAGATCGGCGCGGCCTGGAACCGCATCTCCCGCCAGACCGGCGAGGAATACATCTCTACGAAGCTCGAAGCGCCCGAGATCGGCGTGATCTTCGGCAACGTCGCCCCGGCGCCCGGCGGCGAGCCCGGGAAGAAGGTCATCCTCTGGAACAGCCCTGCCTGAACCGGACCGCCGGCCCCGCAATCGGGGTCGGCTCCCCCCAATTGAAAGGAGGCCGCCATGAGCCGCTACACAATTACCGTCACCAGAACCGCATCCCGCCACTCGGACCCTGATGCCGTTATCGGCTACGACCGCCCGCTTCAGACGTTCTTCCTCCAGGCATTTCCGGACGCAGGTGCCGAGGATCTTGGACTCTGGCTTGGCACTGACCTCAGGGAGTTCGAAACACTGTCGCAACTGCGGTCCGCAGCAATCGCACGCGGTTTCGACTTCATACCCTTGGCATCGGGCATCCTTCACAAGCTGCTGGACGACCGTGCCCGCGAAGCGCATCACGCGGTCAGCGACACGATTATCCAGGATCTTCTCAACGGAACATCCGCTCGCTGACGCAAACGCAAAACGAAAATAGCCCGGCACGGCGCCGGGCTATTTTTTGCTTGGCTGACAAGATTACTTGTTCAGCGCATCCTTCAATGCCTTCGCCGGCGTAAAGGCCAACTTTTTGGCCGCGGCAACCTTGATCGTCGCGCCGGTCGACGGGTTGCGAGCCTCGCGCTCCGGTGTCGCCTTCACCTTGAACTTCCCGAAGCCGGGGAGGGACGTCTCGTTGCCGGCAACGGCTGCCTCGGTGATCGATGCAATCACTGCTTCGACGATCGCCTTTCCCTGGGCCTTCGTGAGGCTGTGTTCGCCGGCGATCTTGTCGGCGATTTCATTGGTCGTAGTCATTTTCCTCTCCGCATCAATGTTAATGCGAGAATCCCTGACAGGGGATCCAAGCGCTGTCATCGACGCACCGCACCAACTTCAGCGATTTGCCCGTTTTTCCACAACTACGAAGGGTCTTTGGGGCATCGCCGTAGGTCTGCATGGTGGATCCGCAAGCGGGCATCGAGCCCGCTCGCGGATCTCTGGTGCCATACGGAGAGGGAATGTCTGCTCAGTCCGGCCGAGTATGCCATGGCGGCATGAAGGCCTCAAGGACGAGCGGTTCCCCCAAATTTCAGGCCCGGTCCTGCGGCCCGAACCAGAAATTCGGCTCCCCCACTCGCCGGCTCCGCCGGTCGCTACCGCGATCCTTTACCCCTCCATCCCGCCATGACCGCGGGCGTCGTCTTTCACAAACGTCAAGGAGACGATGACAATGACAAACGAACTGGATCGGACCATCGTGGAACTGCAGGCCGAGTTGCGGAACGCGCACCCGGACGAACGTCGCCAGATCGAGGCGGAACTCGACCTGGCACTGGCCGAGCGCGAGGTTCTGGTGGCAGAACAGGAAGGGCGCCTCAGTGCCGAGCCACCCTTTTGAGGGTGGCTTTCGCCATGTCACCTGGACCGACGCGCCGGATCGACCGGCGCTTCAGGCGCGCTTCGCTCGCCGCCGGTATGTGTCAGAACCTGCGGAGGTTCTTGCGGGAAGGGCGGAAGCGGTGGGATACCCCCACTCCTGTTTCGCTCCCATGCCATCGACATCAGGATGGCATCTGCCTCCGCGGCACTCCCTTCGCTATCGATCACCCGATGCATCTTCCCGGATATGCGGTTTCGGCCTGTATCCGCGCGACCGCCTCTTTCGCAAAAGCTGAAGGAACAGCCTGACCGCCTCTTCCTCCCGCGCGAAATGATGCTCCCGCCTTTGACCTCTTGCGCCGATACGACCCCATCGACGGATGAGACAGGCCTCGCCGAACAGGTTGGGCTCGATCGACATGGCATAGTAGCGGGCCATGTTTTTCGAAGCGTCGGTGCGTTCGACATAGAGCTGGTAGCGTTGCGCAATCATGGCACGGAGAATCGAGCAAGGCGGTCTCGGCGTCCAACGACATATTTGAATCGGTCGGTATCAATTGATTCATGCTGATGATGGCTTGTCGGCGGATGATCCGGGCGAGCCGCCTGCGGCGGACGGTGCTATTCGCCGTCGCTCACGGAGCCCGCAAAACGGTCTCCGCCCATTCGGGTCACGCCCCTCTCGCGGTTGTCGCATCGGCGGCGGGAATGTTTCACGACTACGGCCGATGATAAGGCTGCATGGCCGGCTGGACGCCGGATACGGACACGGCGCCTGGCGGCGCCGTGGTCTATCTCTCTCTGACGTCCCATTGTGCACCCGCCGCTCCGGCGTCAAGCACTGCGCGGCCCCTCCAATTTTCAGTCGCCGTCCCTTCGGGCCATCACCAGAAAATCGGTTCCTCCGCTTGCCGCCGCTGGCGGTCGCGTCCGCGATCCCTGACCCCTCGCGGCTACGGTGCGGCCTCCTTTCGTCAGAGACGGAAAGGAGACACTACAATGTCCAATGACTGGTACTACGTCCATCAGCTCGCAGTGCTTGCGGGCTTCAGGCTCACCGTCCTCGCAAATCGCTTGGGTTGCGAAGATGAATTCCTATTGGAACTGCATGACAAGCTCAGCGAGGGACTGGCATGTGCAATTGCGCGGGTGCAATCCATCACGGCACTGGAGCGCCAGCTTGCCAACGAGCCGGACGAGGGAGGCCTCGCCGCTTTCCAGCTTCACGGCGAAGAGGAATGGCTTGCCCGTTTCCGGATCACGCTGCTTGATCATCTCGAAATCGACGTCGACACTCACGAGTACCGTGTGAACGGCGGCGACTGGCACTATGCGCTCGCGGCCGATTGCGACGGCATCGAGATCAGTTATCCGAGCCTTGTCGCCCTCACCGACGCCGAGTTGGGCACGCTCGCCCCGATCATGCGCGCCATCCGCAGCGAGGCGGGCATTGCTATCAGCATCGCCCGTGTCATCTACGGTTGATGCGCCGGCGAGGGGCGGCTACGGCCGTCTCTCGCCTTTTCTGCTGGCTTGACCGCTCGCGGGCGTCGAGCCTGCGCGCGGTCTTGAGGGGAGAGACTTGCCGCCTCTCCCCTCAACTCCTCTCTCCCTGTGGTGCGGGTTGAGACCCGCCCGGCCTGTCGGGCCGGTAGGCGGACGCTGCCGCGACTTCCCCAAACAAGACGGAGAGGACGAGTACCTTGCGCTGCGCCCTCCTGCTTCGGGCATCCGCTCCAGGTGCGCGTCCACTCCTGCGGTGCGCTCGCCGTCTCATCGTTCGCATGTCGTCGAGGCCGTTCCCTCCGGTCACGGTCCTCTCGACTGCTTACGACGACGGCTTGCTTCAGCATCTCTCAAGAAATCTGTCCGGCCCACTGTGCTGTTCCTCCGGCGCGGATCACAGGCAATGAGCCCGTGATCGCTGTTGCTTTGTCTGGCGACTCGCAACAGCATCGGCGCCTCGGGCACGGTGGGCCAGACAGATTTCTTGAGAGATGGCAGGATAGGCTAACGGTATACCATTAGCCGTTTTCGCCCGAGGGGGGATTGCCGAGAGGCGTGATCAGTGCCGGAATCTGTCACCGCTTATTCGCAGGCGTAGGGTCTGCCCGGACATGGACTTGGTCCTGGTAGAGTTCGTTCGGCGGCAGAAAGAGGCACCTCCTCACGGCGCCACCTTGAATCGTTAGTCGGTGAATCGGCGGGCGGGCAATTCCCCCGTTTCGCCAATCGGTAGAAGAGAGATCCGGCGTTCTCGCGTTTCGGCGGTTGGGCTGGTCGGTGGAGCAGCGAATAGGTTCGTCCGCGATTGTGCGGCTGGGATAATGGGCGATGGGGTGCTTCGCTAACTCCGCGCATCGGCGAACCGGCGATCGCGTTTATTACTCATCGACGATTTCGGCGAATAGGTGGTTGAGCAAAGCGGCGTTTTGCGGATTGCGCGTATGAGCCGGTAGGTGATTTCGCGAATCCGCGGTTCGGCGATTGCGCTGATGAGCGATCTTGCGAATGATGTCTCGGCTACTTTTAGCGGGGAGGCTCTTACCTGCCATTTGCCAACGTAAGCCGCCAGTTCATCGGGCATTTCGTTGGGAACCGTCTGCTTGAGAAATTGCAGGAAAGCTGCCAGGCGTGCGCTGAGCAGACGTCGCGACGGATAGATCGCCGACAGTGCGAACTCAGATCATCAGCAGGTGCGGGTTCAAGACGTCGTTTGTGCGTGGCTGCGGGTGAGGCAAACGACCTTACGGCGAGCCTCGGTCTTCAACACGAGTCTTTCAGATGGTATGCCGCCCGATCAGAGGAGTCCCTGTCCGAGCGATGGAGGTTGATGATCCGAGCGGCATCTTTGAGGCTTATCCCGTGCTTCTTGGCGGAGTAGTCGACGTCATATGGATCGGAAATCTTCTTGCGTGTCTCCTGCTCGATTTGTTGACGTCGCTGCATAGAATCTCCTGAAATGATTGAGGGAAGGGTTCATGCAACGATGGCTGCTTCGTCGTTGTTTGACGATAGTGAATGCTATTCAGCAATCATCTTGGAGGCAGTTCCTGGCTGGCTGTGGCAGCGAAGACTCTGCCGCGTCAGCGGGAGGGACCGCTTCATCGGGTTTTGGTGCTTCCATTGATGTGGGCGGCGCCCCTTGCTCAATATAAACCTCATGCGTCGGATGTTGCGGCAGGTCGTCTCCGCAGCATTTGAAGCCCTCAGGCGGCCTCATCTGGTTGATAAAATATTACACTGGAGTATAAGTATAGCTCGCTGCGCGAGGGGTAAGGTCGGAGATCAGAACACCACCTGCGCGCCCTCTACGCTGTTAACAACCGGGTCTGCATCTGACACACAATCGATCCCTACTGACGAAGGAATGGTACAAAGTTCCGATATCCATCGATTGCCCGGGCTGCGGCGCACAGACCCGGTCCGCCGGCATTGTCGTCGGACCATCGAGCCTCGTCAACGCTGCCGACAGCTCTGAGAACGATGTTCTGAAGCGGCCATGGACACCGCTTGATGCCTTCGCATTCGTCGAGTCGCTCGGTGGTCGAACGAAGAATGTCGAGCAGTTCATTGTCAACCGCTTTCACAACGCGTTCGAATTCAGGAACGATCACTTGCTGGCGATCTGCCAGCACTGCGGGGAGAGTCTTTCACCTGCCGCTACCCGCTCTGTCGCCATGAACGGCTTTGTCCGCCTTGGGCAGAGACGTCTGCTGGTCAACGAACGGATGCTGCTCTTCGCATCGCACGTTGTGTTGACGGAATTCCATGGCGGCACGTCAATCGAGGAAAGCGGCCTGCTGCATCCAGATTACGCGCTCATGCTGATCTGCGATGCGGAAAGTACAGGCGGCGAAACCGGTACCGTCGAACTGTGGCACAGCATCGCGCGTAATGACTACGCCATCACTGTGAAAGGTCACGAAGGTCGGGAGATTTGCCGTGACACCCTCCATGATGACCTCGCCGTCGTAGTGGCCACTGTTTCCAATCTCGGACTGGTCCTGACGCAGCTCCACCTGGCACAGCCATCATCACCCTACTGCCGGCTTGCCCGTGATCTCTTCCTCGAAACCCTTGCCCATGCCGGATATCGGCAGGAAAATTAGAAAGCAACACGATGCGGATTTCCAAAACGCGATCGGGATCTTTGGCTATATTGATCCTGTTGTCCGGATGTGGCGACCTGACACACCCAACGCGACCGCTGCCCCCAGTCCCATTTGCTTACCTCAGCCTCACCGCTTGCAGAGCCTATGCCAGCAATATCGTCGAGTGCCAGCTTGAGTATGGTACACGGTTTGGACGCCAACGCCTCGGTCCTGTCCAGCAGACGGGTCTTAATATCAGTGGCGGTGACAGCCGCTATCAGGTCGCGTCCTGCTATCCGGTCTCGAGGATCCAGAGGGAATTGCCCAATTTCGTCTGCCGAATCTATGAGCCTCGATCAGGAACGGATGTCAGTCCGGTGTTGATCAAAGGAGGCACTGCGGTGCGCTTAGCGCGTGTTCTGGGCGATCGCGAACAGATCCAATATCGCTGGATGCCAGATAAATGGTCGCGGCTAGACGACTGAATTTGCTCAGGAAAAGAGCGCCCCGCCATCGCTATCGCTGCCGATAATTATACCGGAGTGAAATTTTAAGCTTGATTTCCGTAACGGAATGCAGTTCAAAATCTTATACCGCAGTATAATTATGAACTGGTTCGGCCATGGAACGAATCCCACTTCCGCCTGTGAAAACACCGCAAAAGGCATGGTCGCGAAGCACGCTGTGGGTTGCTGGAATGTCGACAATTCTGCTCACCGGTTTCGCTTCCAACTCCGGCGACAGCGATCTGCCCTTCTATCCAGGAACGCCTGCTCACGCTGTTGGGCCTGGCGGTATCACGACTGAGAAGGTGGGGAGAGTGGCAGCCCGGTTGAACCCAATCGCCGGGTCAAGTCTGGCCGCTGCAGCCAAGCAGCCGCCACAGCCGACAATCGATTGGGTCAGCTTCAGCCAGCGCTTTGACGCGCCGAACGATGAACGTCCGATTGGTGCCAGTGCTCTCCCATTGGAAAAGGTTGAAGAGTTTGATAACCGGCGTGCGGGTTTACCAGGAGAAGCGGCTGATACTGCGAATGCACGGCGCGATCGCACCGTGCATTCGCCAATCGGCGTCTTCTCTTTCGACCAGAGGCCAGCCACACCGGTCATTGATCCGGCGGCCGAACCAAACTTGGATGCCAAACAGTCGTTGGCGCCGCCTCGAGCTGATCTGCTTTCCGGCATTCCCGAAGAATATGCAAAACTGGCAGTGACGATCGCCGCTGCGGAAGAGGTTGACCCGAACTGGGTGCTCTCGATCATGCGCGCTGAAAATGCGAGCTACGATCCACGCCTCGTCAGTCCTGCCGGTGCCGTCGGTTTGATGCAGGTGATGCCGCGGATCGGCGCAGCCTTTGGTGCGAATGATCTCACCGATCCCGAACAGAATATCCGCGCCGGCACTCGATTCCTCCGTGTTCTCATCGACAAGTATCGCAATCCTGTGCTTGTCGCCTCTGCTTATAATGCCGGTGAGCCTCGTGTCGATCTTCGCCACTCCTTGCCGCAGATCCGGGAAACCGCGGACTATGTCACGCGTGTCGTCGGGTTCTACGTTGGCGCGGTGGCGACCGCTACGGGCATGCATGGCGGCCTGTTAGTTCCGTCGGAGTCCGGCTCGAAGCGCCGGGCAGGAACTGCCGACCGCGCGAAGTCGCCGATGCTTGTTTTTTCTGTTGCAGATCCGCTCACAGCGGCGAACCGCTCCCCCCAGGAAGACGGACCGACCCACGTTGGCGGTGCGGTTAAAATCGTCAAGGAAGAGGTGCATTGATGAATGTAATCGCAATGGCAGTCCTTTATGCCGGCGTCGCCTGGCGTTCGAGGGCAAAGCGCAAGTGGCTCGGCAATGCCGCGATGGTGTTGGCGACCACCCTGATCCTGCTTGTCAGCCAGTTCGAACCAGCGGCGGCGCAGAACCTTGATGCGCTGCAAAATGCCGCTGACCGGCTGGTGCAGTTCTTTACCGGCCCCTTCGGCCGCTCGGTCGGAGCGATCGCCTTCATCGGCATGTTTCTGGCCGCAGCCTTCGGATACTGGTCCTGGGGCGCCCTGCTTCGGGTCGGGGGAAGCCTTGCCGGCATGTTTGCTGCCGCCGAACTGGTCGACTTCCTCGCTGGCAGTGGGTCGTAATCATGGCGGCATTCAGCGGCAACACCGACGGCGGGGACGACTACATCGAATGCCATCCGGTCATCCTCGCTCTGACACGGCCGCCGACGGTCATGGGGATCCCTTACACATACTTTCTGGCGGAATGCTTCATCTCGCTGATGGTGTTCATGATCTTAGGCTCGATCCTTTGGTTCCCGGTCTCCTTCGTGATCCTTCACAGCATTCTCTATGTGCTGACGGTGAAGCTCGACCTGTGGTTTTTCGAGATCGTCGGACGCCTCAGCATGTGCGGCGTCAATCCTCTGGGTCGAAGGCTCGGCGGTGGCATCAGGACCTATGGGGCGTGATCGATGGGCACCATGGCGAGATCGTTGAAAGGGAGCTTGTCGAAAGGTTGGGAGATATTCGCCGACCGCAGCATATCGACACACGTCCCGTTCTATGTGCCGATCGAAAACGGCATTATCCGACTGAAGAACGACTGCCTGGTCTCCACAGTGCAATTGACCGGCTTTTCCTTCGAGACCGCCGATATCGAGACGATCAACATGCTGCAGCGGCAGCGGAACGCCGCTTTTCGCGCGATTTCGTCGATCGGCAATTTTGCTCTCTACACCCATGTCATCAGGCGCAAGGTAGCGCCGTCGCTGCCATCGGCGTTCGCCGATCCCTTCATGCGGCGTCTCGATGACGTCTATCAGTCGAGCATCTCCAGGAACGAGATGTTCGTCAACGACACCTATGTGTCCCTTGTTGTACGGCCCTTGTTCAAGAAGGGTTCGGCGCTCTCCCGTGTCATGGGCATCGGCGGCGATGTCGTGCGCAGGGAGCAGTTTCGTGCGATGCGCGACAAGCTTGTCGAAGCAACAAGGGCACTGGAAAAATCGCTTGCCGCCTACGGTCCGAAAGTCTTGCGAGACGTGCGGCGCGCCGAGGTCGATCTTCGCGACGGAAAGACGATCTACCGGACCATCTCCGACGACACGATGCTTGAGGAAGGCACGCGAACAATCTGGTTCTCGGAGCAATGCGAGTTCTTCTACACGCTGCTGAACGGCGGCCGTGTCCGGCCGATCCGTCTCGGCAACATACCGATCGACGAGATGCTGCCGGCGCGGCGCACGTCGATCGGCAACCGGATCATCCATCTCCAAGGCGAAACATCAGGCGATGATCGCTATGCCGCGATGGTATCGCTGAAGGAATATCCGCCCGAGACCGGCGCCGGCATGCTCGACTACATCCTCAAGCTGCCCTTCGAGATGGTGCTGACCCAGTCGATGTCGTTCATCGACGACATGGCTGCGCGCAGCCGCATCGAAAGGCTCGATCGGCAGATGTCGAAGGCCGACGAGGGCGGCTCCAGCGTGCAGGCCAATCTCGACATCGCCCGCGACGAGCTTGCGCGCAAACGCGTTGCCTTCACCGAGCATCACCTCACCATCATGCCGGTCGCAAGGACGACCGCTCAACTCGACGATGCGGTGGCGCTGACCGGAAACGAGCTTGGGGCGCTTGGCGCCTCCTATGTTCGCGAAGATCTGAACGCCGAGCCGGCTTACTGGGCGCAACTGCCTGGCAACCAGGCCTATATTGCGCGGCGCGCGCTCATCTCGACGCTCAATTGCGCGGGCTTGAGTAGTTTTCACGCCTATCCCTATGGCAAGCCGGACGGAAACCACTGGGGACCGGCGATCACCATTTTTGAGACGACCTCCGGCACGCCGTTCTTTTTCAACTTCCACCAGGGAGACGTCGGGCACACGACGGTGTTCGGACCGACGGGTTCAGGCAAGACCGTTATCATGGCTTTCTTGATTCTGCAGGCCTACCGCGTCAGCCCGCGACTGAAGACGATCGTCTTCGACAAGGATCGTGGTCTCGACATCATGGTTCGTGCGGCAGGCGGGCGATACATGACACTCGAACCCGGCGAACCGGCGGGCTGGAATCCCTTGCTTCTCGACGACACCGAGGAGAACCGCGTTTTCCTGTACCGGCTTTTGAGCTTCATGCTGAAGCCATCGAAGGAAGGCGAGAGCCTGACGCCACAGGAAGAAGCGATCATCCGTAGCGCGATCAAATCCGTCCTTAAGACGAAGGACAAGTCGTATCGTCGTCTATCCTCGCTGCGGGCGCTGCTCGCTGGAAGCGAGAGGACCGAAGGCAGTCTGATCGCACGACTCGACAAATGGATCGATCGCGGCCCCTATGCCTGGCTCTTCGACAATGCCGATGACAATTTGGATATTTCGAGGCCGATGATTGGCTTCGACATGACATCGATCCTCGACGATCCGACGGTGCGTACCGCGGCCCTCCTCTACATGTTCCATCGGTTGGACGAGGTTTATGACGGGAAGGCGCCGATCATCAACCTGATGGACGAAGCCTGGAAGCTGCTCGACGACGACGAGTTCAAGCGCACCATGAAGGACTACTTCAAGACCATCCGGAAACGGAACGGTCTGGTGATATTTGGCACGCAGTCGGCCGACGACGTCGTGCAGTCCAGCGTCAGCCGCACGATCATCGAGCAAACGTCGACCAATATCTTCTTTGCCAATCCGAAGGCCGACGAGCACTCCTACATGGAGAATTTCGGACTCTCGAGGGCCGAATTCGAATGGGTCAAGAACGGCGACCCGAGCTCGCGTTTCATGCTGATCAAGCAGGCGAAGAGCAGCGTGATCGCGCGTGTCGACATGTCCCACATGCCGGAATTCATCAAGGTCTTGTCCGGCCGGGAGGAGACCGTTCGCGAGGTCGAGATGCTGCTCGACGAATACGGAGACGATCCGAAGAACTGGCTGTCGAGATTTTGCGACTGGGAGGGAGAAGCGTCCGATGACCAACGCAAGACTTCCTGAGCTGGCGACGGCCGCCGTGCTGGCGCTGGCGACAGTGGTGGCCCCCGCCGCCACCCGCGCCCAGGTTCCGGTCATCGACAATGCCCGCCAGAAGATCCAGCAGGCGACCTTGAACTGGTACCAGGGCTATCAGGCAGATACCCGGAAACTGAAAGGCGCCTCGGGCGGAACGACGGACAGCGTGGCGCCCGGCCAAGGCTCCGGCGCACCCGCCGATTGCTCGGCAGATGACATGAGTGGCGATACCGCACCGGCGGCATCATCGCAGCGGACGCCGAGTCAGCAGGAAGTCGCTCGCATGGTCGAGGACGAGGCGATCCGCCAGGGCGTCGATCCGAATTTCGCGCTCGCTATCGCCGAACAGGAATCGCGTTTCCGACAGTCCGCGCGCTCGGCGGTCGGCGCCACTGGTGTCATGCAGCTGATGCCAGGAACCGCAGCTCAGGTGGGCGTCAATCCCTACGATACGCGCGATAATATCCGCGGGGGCGTCAAATACATCAAGCAACTCCAGGGAATGTTCGGCAGTCGCTACGACCTGATCTCCGCCGGCTACAATGCCGGGCCATATCGCCAGTCGCTGCAGAATGGTCAGATCCCGGACATTCCTGAAACCCAGGATTATGTCAAAAAGGTCTCCGCCTACTACGGCCGCAACAAGGCGCAGAATGGCGACCGAACCCCACCAGCTGGCGACAACACCGAGCCCGAAAGCGCGAGCTACGGGAACGGTTGCGGTGAGCAGCTGAAAAAGGCTGTCGATCGCAACACGCAGGCGCAGGTCGAGCACGGATCGGTCTGGAATGATCTGCTTGGGAAATCGATTGAAGCGAACCAGCAATATCTGCAGCGCCTGCAGGCCGGGCTGCAATCGTCATCGGCGAACTTGCGCGGCTCCGGTGGCGGCAATTCCAAAGATTTCGACGGCTCGCTCGTCATGGCGCAAATCCAATGCCCTTCGACGATCGTCGACACCGGCAGCACCCGCTGCTTTGCCGTGCCGTCGAGTGCCACGACCGAGCAGATCCAGCGCTGGCTCGATGACCTGCAGGAACAGGCACGCGCCGATGGCACCATCGCGACCTTTTCGGCGATGCAGGATCCCGTATTGGGCCTGGTGACGGTCGTCGATGCCAGACCGACAGCAAACTGAACGGACAAGAGAGGTTAGGCACATGAAGACATTTGTCATCGCGGCAGCCCTTGGCATCGTTGCCGTCTCGCATGCTTACGCGCAGGTCCCGGTCAAGGATTCGGAAAACATCTCGCTCAGTGAGGACATCAAGAAACTGTCGTCTGAGATCCAGCAGGACACCTCGGTCGTCAAGGACAACACGACGAAGACCTTGCAGGCGATCACCGGCGATCGCAGTCAAGATGCCAGCCAGTTTGCCAAGCTTGCGACCGGCAATGGCTTCAGCATGGGGCAAGCGCCGGATTTCGGGAGGATCCTGTCGGGAAACCAAGCCGTGTTCGGCGGCATCAGCGGTGAGTTTCAGAATACGGCCGCCAAACTTATCAACGGCCTCAACCTGGTGAAGATGGTGGTCGATACCGTCAAGGGTGGAGAGCTCTCCGGCGCCAACCAGGCCTATTCGCAAGGGGTCAATGCCTTGACGACGATGACGGCGCTGACGGATGCGATGAACAGCGCCACCAAGGATCGGCAGAACTCGTTCATGCAGGCAACCGAGAAGATCGGCACGGCTCAGGATCTGAAGGGTGCGCTCGAACAAAACACCCAGATGGTGCTGCAGGGCAATCAGACCGCCAATGAGGCCGTTGGTTCCCTCAACAACCAGGTCATGCTTTTAAACCAGCAGTACAAGGCGGCGCTCGCCACCTCGTCGCAGAACCTCAAGACCTTCGCACCCCTTCCCGACAGCGTGATGCGTGATGGGGGCGGGGAGCAGCAGGGGGCCTCGGTTCGAGATCAGTTGAAGGCGTTCCAGGAGCAGGAGCAGTGAGGCTGACCCTCATCCTGGCATTTTGTTGCGCGGCCCTCACTGGCTGCGGCGGCAAATACGAACAACTGGCGAAATGCTCGGCCGACGAAAACCCGGTGCCGGCGCTCGGCTACGATAGAGCGCCGCAACCAGCGCGGCCGGAACAGGCGCTGGCGAGAGCCGTCACGGATGATTGCGGCCCGATGCGGCCTGTCAATTAGGATGCGACATGGATCCAGTCAGCTACGCGATCAATTTCTATGGCGATGCGCTCAGATATTTCGACAAGATCAACGAAGCCTCCCTTGAACGGGCCTGGGGCCTGTTTGCTCAACACAGCAATCTTGTCTCAGCCATCCTGGCGATCTTCCTGATCCTCTACTTCCTCTGGGGCGCACTCGGACTGTCTGCTGTCTCCCTCCAGGATATGGCGGTGACAGGTTTCAAGATCGCGCTGGCTTACGCCTTGGTCATGTCCTGGGCTACCTTCTACGACAATATCGGCCAGTTCGTGCTGTCGACGCCACAGGATCTCGGTTCGGCTATTTCCTCGGCAATGGGCGGCCAGTCGGCCGGTTCCGATCTGGCCCAGCAGGTCGCCAGCATGGCACGCAAGGTCTACGACTTCGCCATGCAGCTTTTCAATTCTTACGAGTCGGGATGGCTGCCGAATGTTACTGGCGCCGTGGTCGTGTTCATTGTGCTGGTGTTCGGTCTGCTGCCGATGCTGCTCATCCTCACCGGCGTCACGCTGTTTGCCAAGATGATCACCGCCGTCATGCTGGCGATCGGGCCGATCGCGATCCTCTGCCACTTCTTCGGCACCACGCGATTTGTCTTCGACGCGTGGGTGAGGGGCGTCGCCTACGGCATGTTCATGCTGCTCTTCACCTACATCATGGCCGGCCTGTCCTTCGGTTTTCTAATCGGCATGATGGACACCATCAACGGTGACATGGCGACCAAGGAAAATGCGCTGGCGATCGTGCTCGCCATGGTGCTTTACCTGGCGCTGATCTCCTATTTCATTTTTCAGGTGCCGGATTTCGCCAGAACCTTTTCCTACGGGACGGCAATTTCGGGCGTGCCGGGTGGAGGCGGTTTCGATACCGGTTACAGCGCCGCGCGCAGAACACTCGCATCCAGCAATTCGAGGGCCGGGCAGGCGGGAGCCGTCGCGCTTGGCATGCTGGCTGGACCGAGAGGCGCCGTGACGGCGGCCGCACTTGCCGGCCGCGGTAGTGTGGCAGGTGTCGGTGCGCTTGGCCGGATGCTGACCAATCGCCGCCGCAACAGCGAGTGAACGAGACACCGTTATTCGAGGGCAACACTTGGCATTGTTCAGAAGACAGACAACACCTGCGCCGACCGATCATGTCCCCGGGCCGCAGGAAATCTATGACCGGCACTTGTCCTGGGGCGAAAAGAACCGCTCGCTTCGGACCTTGATCGGTCTGATCCTGCTTGTGTTCGCGGTGGCCGGCTGGGCTATCGCCGGGATACTCTCATTTTCGGTGGCACAACTCTTCCCGCTTGTCCGCACCGAGGTCGTACCCCTGATCGTGGACAAGAACACCGGCTACATGGAGACGGTGACGACGCTCGACAAGGATCGGTCGAGCGTCTCGGAAATCCAGGCCGTTCGAGCCTCCTTCGTCGGCAACTACGTCATCCGCCGCGAGACCTACGACCCCCGCTATCTCTCGGATAACTTCGACATGATCGCGCTCTGGTCGGAACCGAACTCGGACGCCTTCAAGGAGTATGAGGCGTGGATGAACCCAAGCAATCCACGAGGGCCCGTGAAGACGCTTGGTGCCACCGGCGACATCCAGCCGGAAATCCTCTCGGTCAATCCTCTCAATGCCTCGACCATGGCGGTCCGATTTGAGACGCGGGAGCGCCAGCGCGGTGGCGACGTCGTCAATCGTTGGTCTGCCACGGTGCGCTACCGGCAGATCAATCTTCCCGCCAGCAACCGGGTTCGTCTGTACAATCCGCTGGGCTTTGTCGTCACTGAATACGCGAGGGTTCCGGAAACCATGCCGTCGGGGCCCGCCCAATGATGAAATGGATGGCGGCGCTCTCATTCTTACTGCTGCTGGGAACCACGGTCGGTCATGCCGAACTGGTTGCACGTCCGGGAAGGGTCGATCCTCGGGTGCGCTCGCTACCCTATTCGGCTGAACAGGTTTTCCTGGTGACCGGCACCTACGGGATGGTGACGACGATCCTCTTCGGCACGGACGAAGAGATCACCCAGGTCGTTGCCGGCGACACCGTCTCCTGGCAGATCCTCACCTCGGCCGACCGGCGTTCCCTGACCTTGAAGCCAATGGAAAAGGACGCTTCGACCAATCTCTCCGTTGTGACCACCAGGCGGACCTACTCCTTTGATCTGCGGGTCAACGACAGCAAGGCGATCCAGAACCAGACCTTCAAGCTGCAGTTCACCTATCCCGAAGATGCCGGGCTGAAGGGGACTGCCGAGCTTTGGAAACAGGCGCAGGATGCTGCGCGCAATCCGAACCTCAAGAACATCCGTCGCGACAAGGTCAACTACGACTATGGCTTCAAGGGAAGCGATGCGGCAAAGCCGCTCTGGGTGTTTGACGACGGATTGAAGACCTTCATGAAATTCACCGGCGACATTCCGGCGATCTTCATCGTCGACCGGAAACGCCGCGAGAGCCTCGTGAACTACCGCCGCGAGGCCGATTACATCGTCATCGATACCGTCTCGCGGCAGTGGTCGCTGCGCTATGGCACCGAGGACGAGACCTGCCTGTTCAATCTGCGAACTGTTCCCGCCGATATTCCGGCGCCGATCGAAGGTGCGGTTGCGCCGAAGCGGATCGGTGCCGGCGGTCCCCCGCAACAAGCTCAACACTAGGAAAGCGCGCCATGTCGGATCCAAATTATCATTCGCTCGACACCGACAGCGCCATTGGCGGTCCGGTCCGGAGGAGCAGCGTTGGTCTCATGCGGCCGATCGCGGTTATCGCGGCCATCGCCGGCGTCGGCGTCGTCCTTTATTTTCTGCTTGCCGGCGGCGAGCAGCAGCCGGCGATCGACACGACGCCGCGCGAGGAGTTCCGTCCGGTCCAGACACCCAGGAACGAAGGGTTCAGAACGCCGGCCCCGCCTCCTTTGCCGACGGTCGTCGTTCCGGAAGCGCCGCCGCCACCCCCTCCGCCGCCGCCAGCGCCCGTCGTTCCGGCGGCTGCTCCCGTTTTGCCACCGGCCGAGGTCGACTGCACCAGAGGCAAGAACCCGGACAATCCCCGCTGCATCGAGCTCGCACGGCAAGCCAAGCTGCTGGAGCGTGTTCGCTCTTCCGCCATGGTCTTCGATCAATCGGATCAGAGGAACGGCGCGGCACGGGCCTCGACCGACGTCACGGGTGCGGGACTGTTCGGCGCCAGTGATTCGTCCGGGGCGCAAACGGCAGCAGCGTCAAACGGCGGCGGCGCGGTCGACAATGATCGTGCTTTCCTGAAGGCGATGGGCGGGCAGGGTGTGGACGTTTCAGTCGCAACCGAGAACCGCCGCACGGACGCCTGGATCCCGCAGGGCACGATGATCCGCGGCACGCTGGAGACGGCGATCAATTCAGACCTCGCCGGCATGGTGAAGGGGATTGTACGGGAAGACGTCTATTCGTTCGACGGCCGGCGCATCCTCATACCGGCAGGCTCGTCCCTAATCGGCGATTATAAATCCGGGGTCGAGCGGGGGCAGGAGCGGATCCTGATTGTCTGGACACGGATGATCCGCGGAGACGGCGTTTCGGTGCAGCTCGGCTCCTATGGCACCGATCGGCTTGGGCGCTCGGGCATGACGGGTGTCGTCGACCGCAAGTATTGGGAACGGTTCGGGCCGCCGGCGATGATGACGTTGATTGGTGGCGCCACTCAGTACATCGCCCAGCTCGGCCAGAAGCAGGACCGCAATATCACGATCGTCAACACGGATGGAACGGTGACCAGCATTCCTCAGGATAATGGAAGCACGTCACAGGATCGTGCCCGCGAAATTGCTGCCGAGACGATTGCGTCCGGCATCCAGCAGCTGGCGTCAGAAGCTTTCCAGGACAGCCGCAACATCCGGCCGACGATCCACATTCCTCAGGGCTCCGACATCAATGTCTTCGTCACACGCGATCTCGACTTCGCCGGGCTTTATCCGGATCCGGTCCGCGAAGAGTTTGAGAGACTGCGCAGAAGGAAGCTTGGCAAATGAACGCGCGCCCGTCGATTTCTGCTGAGCAGCATTTTCTGTCTGAGGCCATCGAGCCGATCCGACCGTTCCTCGACGATCCCGGCGTGGTTGAGATTTCCTGCCAGCGCAGCAATGAGATCTGGCTCGAGCGTATCGGCCAGCTCAGCATGATGAGGCAGCAAGTCGACGGCCTCGACCAGGAATCAATCCGCCATATGGCATCGCGCGCCGCCTCGTTCACCAAGCAGACGGTCAACGCTGAACATCCGCTCCTATCGGCGACGCTCGTCAATGGCGAGCGCGTGCAGTTCGTGCTGAACCCGACTTCCGCGACGGGCCACGCCTTCTCCATCCGCAAGCAATTCATCCGCCGGTTCGATTTGAACGACTATGAGAAGGCTGGCGCGTTCCGCTTCACCAAGGTGACGGGAGACGACTATATCGACGACGTCGATATCGAGCTGTCGCGGCTGCTGCGGGCCGGCAAGGTTCGCGCCTTCCTGGAGCTCGCGGCAATCAATCACCGCAGCATGCTGATTTCGGGCGGCACCTCCACCGGCAAGACGACGTTTCTGAATACGATGCTCACCGCCATTCCGAACCATGAGCGGTTCATCCTCATGCAGGACACGGCTGAGCTGGAGCCGCTACAGGAAAACGTCGTCTCGCTGCTGGTCTCGAAGGGTGGCCAGGGCGAGGCAAGGGTGACGATGGGCGATCTGCTGGCCACGGCGCTCCGTCTCAGACCGGATCGGATCTTCATGGGCGAGCTGCGCGGCGACGAGGCCTTCGACTTCCTGAATGCGATCAATACCGGGCATCCCGGTTCAATGTCGACGATCCATGCAAACTCGCCGCACCACGCCTTCAACCGGCTGTCGACGCTGGTACTCAACAGCAATGTGCGCATGGAGCGCGACGACATCATTCGATACATCCGCTCGATCATCCCGATCGTGGTCCAGTTGAAGAAGAGTGATGCCGCCGGCGGCCGCGGCGTCAGCGAGATCTACTTTGCCGACGAGGTGGACGAAAATGGCAAGCGTATCCACGCACACCGAGACTGACCGCCCGAAATGGACGGGCCTGCAGCGGGCATCGTTGTTCACCTTGCCGATCGCACTGCTCGGAATCGTTCTCCTGTGGCTCGCCTTCTTCACGCTGATCTACGACGCCTACATCACCTCGTTCGGATCTTCGTCCTACTTCGACTATGTCGCACAAGCGCGCTGGATCGACGCCGTGCGCTATACCTGGTCTATCATCCATGTCCGCAACACGGTCGGAATTTCGCTGCTGGCCTTCGTGGTTGCCTTGCCGTTCCTGTTTTTCTTGGCTTGCCTCTGGATGCTGAAAGGCGGCAGGGCGTTGTCGCGCAAGATCCTCTACCTGCTGCATGTCCGGTCGATGTTCAGCCTGATCGCCCATACGGCTCTCATCTTCGCCGCCGCCTATGCCGGCGTCATCGTCTACGGCGTGGCCTTTTATCTCGTTGCCACAAAGGCCGGTGAGCATGCCGAGATTGCCAGCTACTACGGCAATCATCTGGCCGCGATGTATCAGGCTCCTTTCGGCGCAATCGATGCAGCCGGCGCCTATCAAAAACCCTCCCGGCAGACGGTGCTCGCCGCGCTCGCCGGTCTCGCTGCCGCCGGTGCCATCGTCGGATTTCCGATCGGCGCGGCAATTCAGAAACGCCAGCGGATGATCATGGGAAAGGCACGCCTCGCAACCTTGAAGGACGCAGCCGATTTTCGGCTGCGCGACAAGCACGGCATCGTTCTCGGACTGAAGCAGGGATTGCTGCTGCGCAACGACGGCGATCAGCACGTCATGGTCATCGGTTCGCCGGGACAGGGCAAATCGCGCGGCTTCGTCATCCCGACGATGATGAGTTTTCAGGGATCGCAGGTCGTCCTCGACATGAGCGGCGAGCTCTTCGAGGAGACCTCCGGTTATCTCAAGGACAAGGGGTACGAGGTCTTCCTGCTCGCTCCGGGCTCGAAGTTCACCGACGGCTACAATCCCCTCGACCTGATCAGTGACGAGCCGAACCAGCGGATTACCGACCTGCAGAAGCTTACGCAAATGCTTCTGCCGGAACGTCTGCGATCGGATTCCTCCGACTTCTGGGAGGAAAGCGCCAGGATCCTGTTGACGGCCATGCTCGGCTTCGTGCTCGAATGCCCCGACACCCGCAAGTCGCTCAGCGAGCTCTATCGCATTCTCAATTCGATGTCGGACGAGCGCAAGGCGATCATCCAGCTATTGGAAAACTATGAGCCGGTTCTCTCCGACCAGACCCGGATGCAGCTCACCAAATTCGCCGGGCGCCATGAAAAGCTCGGGGAGGGGATCGCCGCGGAGATCGTCGCCAAGCTCAATTTCCTGCAGAACCCGCTGGTGGAAGCGCTGACCTCGATCACCACAATCCCGATCGGCACCATCAGAAAGCGGAAGATGGTGATCTACATCCAGGCCGACTGGAACGCCATGCAGATCTATGAGCGGCTGATCTCGATGTTCATCCAGCAGATGGCCGACAAGCTCGTGCAGATGGGACCGTTGCGCAACCGTGAGCATGAAGTGCTGATGATGCTCGACGAATTCGGCAATGGCGGCCGGATCGATACGGTGCTGACGCTCGCCCCGCTGATCCGCAAGAATGGCGTGCGGTTCGTCTTCATCCTCCAGGACGGCGCCCAATTGGAGCGGCTGTACCAGCGCTCCGGCCAAAAGATCCTGATGGGCGCTTCGACGATCAAGCTGTTCATGAATTTCCAGAACCAGGAAGATGCGACCGCTGTCTCGATGGCTGCTGGCAAAACGACGGAGTGGGTCGAACAATCGTCTTATTCGCATCGCCACGGCCGAAGACAGCGATCGATCTCGAAGGTGCCGGTCTCGGTCGATCTTCTTCCCGTCAACACGCTGATGATGATGAAGCCGGAAGAGGCGATCCTGCAGGTCACCGGTATGCCGCTGATGCGCATCATGAAGCTCGATTCCGGCGGCGAGCGGATGTTTTCGAAAGTGCGGAAGTTCAAGCCGGCGAAAAGGCCTTGCATTGAGCCGGTTGAATGGACGATCGACGACAGCAAGTCCGCTGCGGCGGCCCCGGCCTCGACAGGCACTGACAACGACGCCGTGCGCTTCGTCGTCAAGGATGGTGTCCGCCACGTCTACATTTCCTCGCTCGACGAGCTGCGTCATCGCCTGGATCTCGACGAGACGCGCGAGGCCGGTGTGGCGGAGGAGGAGGTACAGGCGGAAAAGAAGAAGCAGTCGGGAGACAAGCAAAAGGGGGATTCGGCGAGCGGGCAACGAAAGTGCGGCATACCCAAAACGCCTGGAGCCGCTCGCGAGAGTGACATCGGTCTCGATATCGACGAGGAGAAGCTCAGCCGCAATGTCTATTCGGGCTCACCGGCACATCGGAGCGTTCGAGCCAAACAGGCCAATGGTCCGTCGGATCAAAGCGGCCCTCGGCCTGCTGCAACTGTTCTTCGGCGGCAGGAGGTCAGAGACGTATTCGGGGCAGATCTTACCGCGTTGAACGAGGTGATCTTCCAGCAGGCCGAAGAGAACGCGCTTGAGCCGGTCGAGCTGAACGCGGATGTCGAGCTCTTGATAGAGAGCCTGTCGGATCGGCTCACGGAGGACAGCTCGAGAGCCTACCTGCGCCAGTTCGCTAGCTTAGTGCGGGATCCGCTGGGCGAGGATCGGGAGCAATCTGAGTCCGAGGCGCATGCTGAGTAGATGCGACGTCGCCCGCAACGACGCAACACTGCGTCCCCATCCGCCAGGGAAAACGATACATGGGTGAGATCCGACATTTCTTACACGGCGATATTTTAAATAATGGTCATCTCGAACGAATTGTCGCTGCCGCCAAGGCTGACGCCGGCTTTTGGCTGATGGTGAAGGAGCGCGAGATGGAAAGGCAAACGATCGGAGCCGAAGTTGACCTGGAGGGCGATGGTGAGGATGCGATCGACAAGTCGGCGCCGGCGAGGTTGACGCCCACGATCACAGAGCTGGCTGACGACCTCGTCTCGCGCATGTTCGGAACTTGCCCACCCGAGGTACTGGTGATCATCCAACAGGCGCTCCTCGATGCCGCGAGAGTCGAACTGAGCGCTGTCCGGTGAAGGCCAATCAAACGCTGAGGAAAACGGCGATCATAAATTGATCTTCAGGTCAGGATGTCGTCATCGGATGTCGGGGAAGTGTCGTATCCAGGCCGACGAACCTGATCGATCACCCAGTCTTGTAGCCGCCTGGCGGTGTCTGCGGCCTTCGCCTCAGTGAGATCCTTGGGAGAAATCCCAAAGATCGGCCCGAGATGCTTCATGCGCGGCAAAGTCCTTTCCTTCGCCTCTCGATATTCGTCGGTCTCCATCCCAAAGGCTTCGATAATGAGGGTCACCGAGATGGATCCTCCATATGTTGCCTCTAACATGAAGTCCGGCCTGCACAGACCGGCGGGAGTCTCTGATGCGAACAGCGGCTTGGTGATCTTGATGCGAAGGTCCGGTACCGCGTCGAAAAGAGCTTGCTGCAGCCAGAACAACAGATGCGAAACGTCTCTTTCGAATCCCGATTCCACCGGAAAGAGCGTGTCGCCGTTATAAACCGGCTGCGCATAGGCCTGGATCGCCCGCACGGGTCCCTCGTCATCGTCCTGAAAATCGACGTTCAGCAAGGTCAGGAACGGACCTCTGAGTGTGGGATCGCCACGCAATGGCTGGCGGACTGTACCGAGCACATCGATCTTTCTCAAGGACGATGCCGGCATGATCGCCTGCGCCGACACGGTTTTGACAAACAGCAACATAAAGCCGGTTCGCCGAAGGCTCTCCGGCCAGTCGGGACGAGAGGTCCAGAGCAATCGCTGCCAACGACTATCTGGATCCCAGTAATCCGCGGCCCATGTCGACATCAGCGCGTTGAGCGTCCAGGTCCGCAGCACCCTGAGCTCCCGCGCGGCGGAACGTATCCCTGAGAGCTGACCTCCTAGTGCAAGTTCGAGATTGTCCTGCAGCGCAGGGATAACATTCGTGCCTGCCTTGTCCAGCATCCGCCACAGGATGCTCGCAAGTCTGGAAGGACGGTCGTTTCGTTCCCTCGATCGGGTGGGATCATCCTCCGAGATATCAGCAAGACGGTTGGGAATGGCCGGAAGGGCGTCGATATAGCTGCGCTCGGATTTTGGCAGCGGGCGAATCTGATAGCGACGGTCGAACAGAGGCGGAGCAGCGTCCTTGTCCACATGGAACGGGCATGTCTGCGCATGGTTTGGACGCTCTTCATTTTGTTGGGGGTCCGCCTCCTTCGAGGTCAGTCGTCGCAGCGTAAATGTACGCTCCTGTTGGATCGGTGCGAGCAATGGCTGCAAGCCAGCGGCGAGGCAATCGCATTCAATCCAGCCGTCCATCACTTTGGCGCGTTTGATGACCGAAAGCGCAATAGCCTCATCTTCCTTGGATGCAGCGTTGCCATACCAGGCACGCAACGCGGTTGCCTCTCGGTCGGACAGGTCGGCAACTGGATGCGCTGGACTGTTGCGAACGACGATCCGCATGCCAGACCTTCAATAGCCGAGGAGCCAGAGCCGATAGCCGAGGTATCCCACACCGGCGGCGGCGCTTGCGGCGATGATCGTCTCTCCCCAAGCTCGGATGTTCCAAGCCCTGCCTTTGTCGATGCGCGAACCTTCGAGCACAGCCGAAAGGAAGGCATAGATCGGGATCATCATCGCGTAGCCCACCGTGAGACTGTCTCGGATTACGATGCAGGCGAGGAGGAAAACAAATCCGAAAACCAGGGTCGCCAAACATAGCCGCTGCAAGTCAAATCGGTAGCCACGCTTTTTAAGCGACGTCATCGAGTGCCTCCTTCGAACCCAGTCTCGAAAAATATAACTGCAGTATAAGTGGCGGGCAAGCTACGGCAAGGGGTTCGGATCTATGGAGGGAACTATCCATGAGGATTCGTGCCAATTGAAGACGGTGCCCCAACTACGGGGCTCAGTGACCCGAGGAGGCTCTGCCATCCTCTTGCAGGGCGTGATCGTCGCGGTGTAAGACGTGTAACAAAGTTGTGAATGCTTGGATGCAAGAGATAGGCAACAAAGGGTTTACGCTTGGTCATCATGGTCTCTAGCCGGCGTCAGGCATTGGATGAGCAGTAGAATACCAAACAAATCCCCGGCCAGCAGCTGTGGCAGTACCCTCTGTAGGCGGGATAATACGTTTGCTGGTCCCGTATCGAGCACATCTTCCGCCAGGGAAGGCGTTTCATGTCGCGTGTGAAAGACGATCAGTCCGGCAACGCAGTGGGCGTCTCGATGTTGAAGGCACTATCGTTTCAAGAAAGGCTGGCAATCGGCCTGCGCCGATTGAAGGCCGAGCGCGGCCTAACGAACAAGGATCTGGCCGAACAACTCGGCGTATCAGAGGCCTATATGTCGCAAGTGACCCGCTGCATGCGTGACGTCAAGCTGTCGACGCTCGACAAGATGCAGCGGGAGTGGAATGTCATTATCGAGGATTTGCTCAGAGTCACCGAAGACGATCTCTCTCTGATAGAAGCGTTGAAAGCCCGCCGTGGGAAGAAAAAAGCTCCCGAGACCGCGACCTGATTTTCTCCTTCATAGCGTGGGATCGGCCCGGACTAGTGATCGAGGTTAAACCAGAACCTTTCCTTCATGCCTTGGTCATTCGGGATATCAAAGAAATAGGGATCAGCGCGCCGCGGTCGCGGGGTGGCAACTTGCTGGATGCAGCCATCATGGCCGTTGCCGAAACTGCGCTCTATCGTCATACCTGACTGTCTCGTGTGGGCATTGCGCTCCATCGGTGATCGGCAGACATCGACTGTTTTGATGCACTGGTCGGGCTCGCCGCGCCAGCCACCGTCGCCTTGCGAGCTATAGCCGACCGTCGTTCCGGCCGGGCAATCCTCGTAGTTTTCCCGCCCCGGCTTGCCGGCCTTAGCCTCATGGCAAATCGGCCAGGAAAATCCCGGGTCCTTCATCGCGGCAATGAGCCTTGTCATAGGTGGAACGCAATAGGCAACGCCGTGCCATGACGGATTTTTTGATGCCGAACACAACAGAACCTGGCATCCCCACGAGGCGTCCTCGGCTTTTGCGCCGCCGACCGGGGTTCCAAGGGCTGTACCTATCAATGTTGCGACGAGAATCACCAACGGTCTCATAATTCGCCTCCGTTATCGACTACTGGATTTGCGCCCAGGCACCGTCGATCCTCCCAAAGGAAAGCACGCCCGGTTGCGCCGAGCCGGCAAAGGTGCCTGACGTTGTTGTGATGATGCCGGTACAGGTGACGCCAGGTATTGCCTCGCGCGGCTTGCACTCCGAGATCCTGATTGAAGGGCCTGACTTCGCGATTGCAGCACTTGCCTCTTCGTCACTCGGAGCGTCCACGGGCAACGGTTGCTGGGCCGACTCCTTCAGTCGGACGATCTCTTTTTCCAGGCCTGCGATATGACCGGTTCGCGCCAGCTCACTGATCGCATATCCTCCCGCTGTTCCAGCAAGGAGGGCGATGGCGGCAGCAATCACCCTGGTATCGGGACGCTTGGCCATCGGGAACCTCAATACCCCTCGATGCCCAGTCGCTTGAGGACAGCAACCGGATCGGTCTCGCAGACCTTCTTCCAGTCCGCATGCTTGGCGCAGGCGTAAGCGTATTGGCTAAGGTCTGCCGATGACAGGTCGGCAAGCCTGTTGCCAATTGCTTTCCATTGCTGCACGTCCGTCGGATCGCAGCCGGCGCCGCCCGCGCCGCAAAAGTCCGGATCACGCTGATCGGTCAGATTAGGAGTGGCGCTATCTTGCGCGCCGCTCGCGACCGGAGCGAGGACGAGCAGGATTGCCGCGGCAACGACGGAACAATAGATGCGGTTCATTCAATCTCCTTACACGTTTTTGAGTTTACCGAGCCGCTTGGGTAACAGGCAAAGGCAGGGGCAGGCCCGTCTCGGCTTCTGGTGATTGGCCGTCCGGCTTCTCTGCGGCCACAGTCGATGCGGTGTAAAGCCAAGGGGGAAGCAGGTCCGGTGACGACCAGACTCCAAAGCCCAGCCCCCTGGCTTTCCGCTCAATATCGAAATATGCAGGGACTTGTGGCTCGTTGCGGTAGTTGAATGCGTAACCGATACCCTCCGCAATTGCCGTTGCTGCCAGATTTATTTCGCCGACAAAGCAATGAGCGATCAGGATCTTGTTGGTGTCGCGGCCAATTGGCGCGCAGTTGACGTTCTGCCCAAGTGTCCGGAGGATCATCCAGGCACGCGAAACCTGACCGGCGGGCCACTCCACGCCATCGCTCGTTGCGGTCTGCTCAAGGCGAGGGGCTTCATACCCAGCCAGGCGGACGATCTGTCGGCTCTTGACGAATTCGAACGTGGTCGCGTCAACGACCTGAACCTTGCCGTAGATCTGACGCGGCACATCGGACGGGCGGCTTTGCGCAAGCAACGCCGTCGGGACCATTACGAGCCATAGTATCGAGGCAGCCGCAACTCTCATTGTTGTGCCCCCGCCTGTTGTTGGAGAACGGAAACCGGATGCGGTAGGTCCGAATAGGCCCAGAGTCCGGCGCGCGCCGAACGTGCAGATTCCTCCGCAGCCCGGTAACCTGGAACAATCAGTCGCCCCGCGCTGTCGACGGCGGCAAATCCCCAACCTTGGGCAATCATATAGGTTGCCAGGTCGTACCGATGCCGGCCTGTCGTCGTTTGGCATGCGACGACCGCGTTGTTCTGGTCGAGATTTTTGATGGTCGCGCAGACGGGCCTCGTGTCTCGGATCAACGCCTGCGCCATGACCAGATCGAGCTCTCCGCAATCCCGGACAACGCCGGCAGAGACGGTGACGTTGGTTCCCCGGAGACAGGCCTGCAGACCATAGAGGCGATAGCGTCGGCCGCCGGAGATCCAGGTGTCGCCCGTCTCGAATTGTGCCTCCGTCGGAAACGGAACGAATTCGGGTTGGACGCGACCAGCGTCAACGGCCGAGGGAATGTCGGTTTGCGATGCCTGAACAGGGACGACCGATGGCGAGAAATGCGGTTCGCGCGCGACATTGCCGTCGGCGAGCATCGGCATGATTGTCGTGGCAGCACAGACACCGGAAGCTGTGATCGTCGAAATGAACATAAGAAGCCCGATCCGCATCAATTGGTCGACGGATTGACCGGGTGGTAAGGATGGGTGAACTGGCCGTTTGCCCAGATTCCGGCCTGCTCACCGCGTGCGGTTTCCTCGGCTTGCAGGTATTCCGGGAAGACAGGCCGACCGGCGCGGTCACGGGCAGCGAACGCCAAGCCCTTGCGGATGAGCGCTTCGGAGAGCGATCGAACCGCGCCATTCTCGACGAAAAAACATTCAGCAAAACGCACGGTCGGTCTGCCGGGATTTTGCGCGAAAACGTGGCAAGGAAATGCGTCGCCGGCACCTGCCTTTGCCTCATCGAGCGTCGCAGTCATGCCGGCAAGCGAAATCATCGCACAGGTCGTCGGCATTCCGGCAAACTCCAGTGGCTCGGCCGAGAGGCAACCCTGGACGCCGGCTAGTTTGATCACGTCACCATCGGCGCCGAGAAAGGCGCTGCCGCTCAGCGCGGCCTTTGGGCTAACAGTTTGCAGATCAAGTCGGGACGCGATCGATGAGATGTCCAGCGGTATTTGTGGGCCAGGAATCAAATCCCGGCCCTCTGCGTAGGCGTTCTGATAATAGCCGACAAAATCCGAGACCGTGTCGGCCCGCGCGGCAGAGGGCAGGGCGATCAAGGCATTGAGAAGGGTGCAAAAGAGGAGGCGGTCGAACCGCCGAGCGCCATTGTTCATCCTCGCATCCGTCACCTGTTGACTGTTTCGAGCATGCACGAAATTATACTGCAGTGCAAGTCTGGAAAATGGCCTTGGATTGCAGTATGTGTTGTTGGACACTGGAAACGTGCAGATGGAGAAGGGTAATGTCCGCGGCAAGAAAGGCGCTCAGGGTTGTTGTCTTCCCGTTTCGGGCGGCATGGTTCTTAATATTGATCGCGAACTTTTTGGTCGTCTCGGCCGTCTGCCTTCTTGTCGCGTCCCTTCTTGCATACGGCGTTGCCCTGGCCTTTTCGTATGCCTTTCTGCCGGCAGAATGGACGCAAACGCTGTGGCGATGGGTGGTCGATCTTTATGTTCAGTCTTCCTGGTTCAAAGCTGCCACGATCGCTTTCTTCATATTCTTGCTCTTGCCCGTCCTCCGATTTTGGCTGGCGAGGGATCCGGTTGCGGATGTAGCCCGAGAACGCGAGATCACCAGGCTGAATGATGATCTGATTGCCGCGCGGCGGCAGGAACAGTTGCGAGCCAAATTTCGGGCCTAAAGGAGAGGCAGCTGGCACGTTTGCAGGGCGCCGGAGCCCACAACGTCCTTGTCTCCAAATTCTGAGGCTGTCGGCCGCCACTGCGATGGAAGATAGTTTGCAGCGGCGGTGACTTTTGTTGCAAAGGGCGAGGAATTCAATGGCAGCCAAACCACTTTCGCTTGCTATCTCGACGTTCAAAGGCGGTGCGGGAAAGTCGACGCTGAATGTCAATCTTGCAGCGGAATTCGCGCAACAGGGACACAGAACGCTGCTCATCGATTGCGATGAGCAGGAGTCGTCGACACGCTGGTACAATGTCTCGATGAAGCGCGGCTTGCTTCCGACCGACGGCACGTTGCTGCACCTGCGAGTGGCGCCCGGAGATCAGTTTCGGGACCGGTTGGCCGACGCGCCCGAGGCGGATATTCGGATCTATGACGTTGGCGGCTATGTCCATCAACGCGCGATCGAGGTCTATCACGAGTGCGACGCCGTTCTCATTCCGATTATTCCGGAACCGACCGCCGCGACGTCAGCGATCAAGGTCGCAACCATTTTGAAAGAGATATCCAAAAAACGGCCCCAGGGACCGATCCCTTACGCGGCGATCTGGAATTATGTCGACATGATCGCTCTCAAACATAACAGGTCGCTTCCGGAAGTCCATGCGATCCTGACGAGCGGCAGGATTCCCATGGTGGAGACCGTCATCCGCAAGAGCAATCATTTCAGCGATGTCGGGGCAGGCTTCGGCTCGCTCTATTCCAAGCTGGCCAGCATTGAGAACAACCCATCGTTGACCCCATCGGCCAAGCGCCGGGCAAGCGAGAGCGTGCTCGATGCGATCGATCTCGTCAAGAAGATCAACAACGAATTCATCGGCCTCCTGCAGGCGGAGGCGGCTTAGAGAGATGGCGGGGGAAAGAACACCGGCCGGCAACATTCTAGCCCTTGCCCGATCGAGAGAGGATCAGGCCAAGGAGGTGGAGGAAACTGCAACCTCCTATATGCCGACCAATATCGACCTTGAAATGCTAATGCCCGATGAGGCTCCTGAAGAGCAGGATGAGCGCGTCACGCCGAGCGTCAGTTCACCGGAAATACGCACTCCGGACAAAAAACGACGCCGTGAGCGACTGGCCTCCAAGGGCGCCACAGCGGCAGGCGAAGCCACGAAACGCAAGCGTATCTCGCTATATCTCGATGACGACGTGCTGACGAAGATCTTCCAAGTTTCGTTGGAGCGTCACGAGCAACTGTCCTCCGCGACGCACCGGCTGATTGTCGAGGCTCTGAAGGCGAGGGGGCTGTAGTCGATGCGCGAACCGGCCATCATGTTCCGGCTGCCTGCTCAGGTCTTAATCAACCTCGACGCCCTTGCCCGCAGGCTCGATGTCTCCGTCAACATCGTCGCCAAGCTCATTGTCACCAGGGAGATCATGCACATTCCGGCGATGCTCGAGGAGCACGACCGGCAGCTGGCAAACATGCACCAGTTTTTACGAGATCTCGCCTTCCGGAACGAGGAGTTCCTCTCGGAGGAGAGTGTGCATGCCGAAAGTACCAAAGCGATCGCGCATCAGCTCGAAGAAGTCATGAGCGCTCTTGATGCCATCCGCGACGCTGGCTTCATCCGGCCGTCCACATTTATCGCCGATCTGATCAGGAGCCACGATGAACGACCTGTCCAGAAGTCGCTCCGCATCTAAACCCGGAAGTCGTCGGCTGCCGAGCTATTTCGATCTCATCGAAGACGAGCTGCGGCGCCGCGGGGGCGGTGGCGGTGGATCGGCGAAGCGGTCGACGTTTACGAATTCCGGCTTGCCCTCCGCCAAGCATCCCGGAGCTGCTTCGGCGTTCAGCCGTGCGGCCGGCAACAATGCGGTCGTCGTCAAGGTCTTGTCTTACGGGGCCGGCGCGAGTTCGGCCCGCAACGTCCTCGCCTACCAAAGCAAGGAAGAGAAAGCGCGCGACCAGGACGGTCGCGAGGTCACCGATCTCAGTGCCGCCGTCCGGTCCTGGGAGAGGGAGTTTGGCAACCGGAAAGGCAGCCAGGACATTCTCCGTCTGACCTACGAGCTTGAAAAAGCCAACCGCGAGCACTTAGGGCGCGCTCTCGCTTCGCTGGCGGAGGATGGATTCCGTCAGCCGGGCGACGGCGATCGAACCTATGCCTTCAGCGTCAGCGAGGGTGTGAAGGGGCAGACCCGTCTGCAATTTGCTCTGGTAATTGCACACGAGAAGAAGGACAGGTCGGATCGAAGCAGCGCCAATCGTATTCCTGCAGAAATCGATGATGTCCGCGCGATCGATGAGCGACTCGACAAGGTATTGCGCGGCGCCGGTATTACTCCGGTTTCGCGCTATCCCGCTGAATTCTCCTCCGGGCCCAAAGGCCTGACCGCCACCCTACATGCGATGCAACGGGCAGGGGCGGAGGTAACGCTGTCGACGAAAACACACCTTAGAGACCGCCCTGGCAAGAGCGGCCGTTACGAGCGCGGCGGAGAACGGCGCGAAGTCACGACCAAAGACCACAAGGAATTGACGGCCGAGGGCAAGGTCGTCGGTGCTCTCATGCAGACCCGCCAGCCGCGGGACTTCATGCACCTGTTGCTCTCGGGGCCGGCCAACGTTGATCGCGACCGGTTCATCCTGGCAGGCCGAGATTTCCTGAGGGAGCAGTTTGAGGGCCACCGCTACTCCTATGCCGTCCATAATCGCAATGATCTTGAACAGCATCCGCACCTGCATGTCATCGTTGCGCTGCGCAACGCGAGCGGAAAGATGCTCAACCCCAATATCCGCGACTTCGCCGAATGGCGGGTCCGTTTTGCTGACAAGGCGCGGGAGCGCGGCATCCCGATCGATCGGCAGAAGCGCCTCGAACGTGCTGGCCCGCCGCCCGTCAAACGATGGGAGTGGGAAATGTTTCGCCGGATGGGAGCAACGGCGCCGTCGAACGTCGTCGAAAAGGTAATGTCCAAGCTCCGCGACACGCCGACGGCGCCGAAGCGTGAGGAGGCCAGGACGCGGTTCGACCAGAGCCGGCGTTCGGTCGGGCACGTCATTCGCATGCTGGATGGTATTGCCAAGGACCGCGGTGCACCGAGCACCGCACGAGAACTCAGCCAGGATCTGTCCATCGGGCTTCGGCGCGAATATGGGCGGCTTAAAACAGCGGTCCGCGAAGGCCGTGATCCCACACGAGAGAAAGGCGAGGACCACATGCTGCGATCCACACCCATTAGTGCCGCGCAAGCAAAGGCGGCGAAGGAAACGCTGGCGAACACCGCGCTCACGGTTGCCGCGAAGATTGCCAATCCATCTGATCGGCTAATCTTCGAGCAGGCGACGAAGATCATCGGCAAAGTCGTCGGGCTGCAGCTCGACTCACGCGTTGACAAGAATCGAGACCGAACGGAGTCTGGCAGGGATAAGCGGAGTTCGGACAGCCTCGAAACCAAGTCGGGTGCCGGTCGCGATCATATTGCGGAGCAGGGCGTGGTTAATAGGAGTTCGAACAACCGTTCTCTCGACGCATCGCGCATCGCCCGGTCTAATGCGGAGCATGACGCGCCGGAAACAGATCGTTCGAATCGGGAGCGCCCGAAACCCCGGCAGCAGGATCGCGACATACCAAAATCGATCAAGCTTCGCCCGCCTCAGGAGAAGGACAGGGACCGCACCCGCTAACCCTGCGAACCGCGCTGTTGGACACAGTTAAGCTCTCCAGCGATGGACCAGCCCAACGTCGCCTGGATCTCGGCGCGGAGTCGCTGGACCTCCGTGGCTTCAGGCGAAGACAAATTGGGGGCATGCTTTCGGGCCCAACTCTGAGCGGTTCCCTCGCTTCGGTTGCTGAAGTAGTCGATTACCGAGACACCCGCATCGTTGGCAGCGAGGCTACCAGCGGTCGAGCTGCCGATGAATACGGTTTCCTTCTTGCCGATCCCATACCGCTCCATAACTTGGAAGATCGCTCCGGCGCCAGCCTCCTGTTGCCGATCCGCCTCGCGCTGAAGGCCGGTTCCGCTTGCATGTGGGACATCACTCCATGTCACCCAGAAATCCGGCAGGGCACATCTGATGCTCAGTAATGCGTCAAGCAGTTCGGTCAGGGTTGCGAATTCTGATCCTCCGTAGGCATCCGCGTCCATTCCACGCTCGTCCGAAATAAAGCCGAAACGAGCATCGAGGTGTCGCAGATGCCTTAACATTTCAACGAATTCTTCGTTGATATCTCCGAGCATGTAATCCCCGGAGGGACTAGTCTTTCTCAGGAGGGTGCCATCTCTCTCGAAAATGACGAGGCCGTTTGAACCGATACTCCTAAAGATCCTGTCTGCATATTTTGCATGATTATTCATTGGCTAAATTCCAAACCTTGAAGCCAGCTTCGCCATCACACGACTTCGAAATGATGCGCAGCTTCCTCTTGGGACAAGTCGGTCGCGATTGTCGTCATTACCCGGTTATGGGATGGGAAACGGTGAGGTATCTCCGGCGTTCGTACAAGCGAGCGGCAAAATGGCTTCCTCCTCTCACTCGCCGCTCATCTGTTCTGAAATCAACATCCCAACTTCAAAGTTTTGCTCCTGATAGTAGAATCGCTATGGAGTTGCGTGTAGTTGCGATACCCGTTAATCGGGCACAGACGCACGAAATATACCGAAACCAAACGAAACCAGAGCCGGTAAGCCATTGCCAAAGAATGGAAAGTTATTTCTCTCTCCGCCGAAGGACGGAAGTGATTTCAAAGAACTCTTCAAACAATTGACCGCGGCGGGAGCGGGCCGGCCGTTGGGAAGTGATGGCTTTCCCGCAGGCCCATGGACGCCCGAACTTCTCGCTGAGGCGATTTCACAGATCGATTCCAACCGGACTGGGGTCGATCTGCGAACGGTCCAGCTTTGGTTTCAAGAAAATGAGAAGGGTATCAGCACGACCAATATTCGTTGGCTGGCGAGAGTCTTCGGGTGTGATGATCCGGTAGCAACAAGCGAATGGCAAATGGAGCTAAGTGCGGCGCAATCTCGCTTGACGGCGAAGAGGCGAGGTTTGAAGAAAGCGGGAAGCAGCCCTGCGGCAGAGGTTCCAAATCTGGCATTGAATGTCGTCGATGAGGAGATGGAGTCGCCGGGGAAGCTGGAAAGGGATACTGAGGCTAATCAGCCGAGCCGACGTTTTAATTTGGCGAGGAGGTCGGAGGCGCTATTTAGCCGCGGATCTACCTTAGATCTACCTGCGTCGGTGTTTGCGGGTGCCACCGCCCTTGGGTTTCTCTCGTATATTGTGGGGATCCACAACGCGACTTACAATCGGGCGGATGGTCTCGTCAAACAGGTAGGTTTCCTCTGGGCACCCAATTGGACGTTCCTCTTTATGGTGTTCTTGCCACTGTTTTTTGCGTTCGTCATAGAGTTGCTGTTGTTTTGGAAGAATGAAGGGCGCTTACGGATTGTCGCGGCGGGCAATCGTGTGGAAAGCGACGACGCTTGGGCCCGCAACGTAGATGCTTCTTCGTATACATATTGGGCGGTCTTTATAGTCTGCGTGTTGTTCGCCGGTCTGTTTCAGTGGATCGGTGTGTGCTTGATCCCGTTGGTAAAAGGCGGTGGCAACTATGCGATAGATTGGGGCAAGTTAGCGCTCGTGCGGCCCGAAGTCATATCGGTGCCGATGGAGATTGTATTCACGGCGTTCGCTTATCTCTACATGTGCTTGTGCTTCTATCTCTTCTTCGTAGGTCTCATTTTGCTTCATACGATGATTAATGACCTTTGGAAAATCGGAGGAGCATCGAGGAGCCAGCCGCGAATTGATTATCAATACCATGTCCATGAAATCGGCTTACGGGTGATGCGCGGAATTTTTCGGTGCACTGTTTTAGGTCTTCTGATCGCCGTATGCATGAAGGCCCAAAGCTCCTACTTGGCGTCGAATGGAAAGAACATCGTGGCTTGGCTGCTTGCCGATATGTCGTCAGCTTTGTATGAGGGCAAAGACATGGGCAAAGGATTCAGCTACAGGATGCCGACCCACTACAGCAGCCTTCTTATCGCTATCTCGACGATTATCGTTTTTCTTTACGGTTCTATCCGTCTAGGTGCCGGAAGCCGATTTCATTTTCCCATGTGGAAGATGTCAGCGGCAGTAGGGTTACTTTTTACCAGCTACCTGCTGATCGACGCATTTACAGGCTTTTCGATCCTTCTGTGCCTTGCAGTGCTGCTCGCGATGTACGGCCTCATTGATCCAGAGCTTGGGCGATGGAGAGCGAGCGACTGGGGAAGCAATCAGAATGTATCATAGTTGGCTTGATCGTTGGGATGAGCGGCGGGCAAGGCGCGGTGAGGAATCCAAGGAAATAACCGATTTCGTCCTTGATGCCAACCTCGCCTTCCCACGCGCCAAGAACATAGGAAGTATCGGCGAGTTTTGTGTCCTCGCGGACCAGGCCGCGGCTGATCCAGCCTTTTTCGATGAACCGAGCGGGGACGATCAGCATTTTCAACGGCAAGACGGGTGGATCAAATTTCCGTCGGACATGTCCACTGACATCGAAGAGAACAATGTAGTCTGGGCAAAAATCACAGAAAGCGGGTCCTTCGAGCAGGCGTTGATGATTTTTCATCACTGGAATGCAAGTGCACGCAATCGTCAGATCGCCAACTTTTTCTCACAGCGTGGAATCACGGTTGTCGAGATCGCTATGCCTTATCATTTCGAGCGCAGCCGCTCCGGGTCCGTGCACGCCGATTTTATGCTTAGCCCTAATCTCGGTCGAACCATCCAGTCTGTACGGCAGGCGGTATGGGACGGGCGAAAACTCATTCGTTGGTTGAAAAGCGAAGGCTATCGAGAGATTTCTGTTCTTGGTATGAGCTTAGGTTCCTGGGTCGCAGGCTTAATCGCTGCGCACGACTTGGCTGTGTCAAAAGCCTCGTTGTTTCTTACAGCGGGAAGTCTCGCGGATATGGTTTGGACAGGGCGCGCGACACGGTCGATACGTGAAAGCCTTGAACCCGTTATTGAGCTGATCGATCTCAGAAGGGCGTGGGGTCCGCTTAATCTAGAGAATTACGCGCACAATTTGGCAAGACCCGATCTCGAACTTCACGTTGTGTTGGCTAAGAGGGACAAGGTTGTTCTGCCAGAGATATCACAGGGGTTCATGCAGATGCTGAAGGCCGCCGGAGCTCGGCCAAACATTTTGGAATTAAACTGTGGTCACTATTCGCTCGGTATGCCGCCTTACATTTTGTTGGCTGGTTTGAGCCTGAAACGGTTTCTGTCGTTCCGCCAGGCTCAGGGCTCAGTGAACAAACCCAGAAGATGACCGTTGTTGCGATCCAGATTTCCGAGAAGAGGATTTCCACACGATACTGACCTCGCTCGGTTCCATGCGGAAATCAACAATGTTGGGGGGCCGGCGCTCTTTCCTATCAACAAGGGGTACCGGTGGGGACGGTGCGGTGTTCGTTCCGACAGTCGGCTCGCGGGAGAGGCATGACTATGGCGTGATGGTATAACGTATCGCATAGGCATATTTGTGGAACTTTGCTGAGGATCGCAACTCATCAGAGCGGGCACATCGCCACTTTGACATCTCGTGAAAGTTCCGCGGACTTAGGACAGTTCTGATGGTTCCAATCTGGATGGAAAGCGTCATCGGTGATGTGGAGTTTTGCGATCTGGGCATTGGAGACCTTGACCCCTTTGTGGTAGGTGCGGGTGTCAGGCCTATTCGGCCTTGAGGCCGGTCTTTGCCGTGGTGGCACCGATCAGTTCGACCGCGGCCAAGCGATTTCGAGCCGGCGACACCGCCGGTTCTGAGTAATATGGCCGAACAGACGGTGCTCGATCTTGTTTCACTTCGAGGTACGGGCGGATAATGGGTGGACGTGAAGGATCAAGGCGGTCTCGTCTCACACTTTCGGCAATTCCAACTTCGGGAGCCTGACGCGCGCGCGGTTTGAGCCGCCGCAATCGGCCGTGACGGTCTGTTCACGTACCTTGGGATAGAGCGCTCTCGTCCCATGCGATTGAGCCAGCACCGGATCGACTGAACGGCGAACATCTTGACGCGGGTCGGCGTACATTTCGGGCGATAGTCGTTGCCGACATTCTTGTAGTTGCCCACCAGTTCCTTGTTCTTGGTGTCGGCGAACGTCACCGTCCTTGGTCAGATCGCCGAAGCCCAACTGTTGACCCGGCCAAGCTTATGACGAAATCACGATATCCGGCAAGTCCCGACACAACGTCAATTGGGTTCGGACCGCACCAGCTACGCGTACCGAGTTGTCAACGGAAACCAGCTAGAGAATATAAGGCGACCCAGCTGAAGGAACCCGAAATGCCTTTCGACCTCAAACGTTCGCCGTTGCGAGCGACCATCGTGCAATTTGGAAAATGCTCGTGCGCAAAGACGTCCACGGCCTCGCGTCGAGGCAGCCGCTTCCAACAAGCCATGGCAGGGAAACTTTGATCTGGATCAAAGCGCGGTCCCGGCGAAATTGATAATCATCAAGCCGTGCCGGAGAAACAGGATAGCCGAACCCTCAATCGCGGCGTAATCGTCTAGGGTATGGCCAGCATGCCCGGCATGCGCAGCTACGCCCGGCACATGTGGGTTTCGAAGGGATCAGGATATGGACGTCGCACATAGTGGGGTTCTCGAGGTTGGCATCCCCGTCGCCTGCCGTTCCTGCCAGGCGCGGCACGGCGTCGTCTGCGGCGTACTGTCGAGCGGTCAGTTGAAGGACCTTGGCCGCCACTCACTGCGCCGCAAGGTCGATGCTGGCTGCGAGATCATCGCACAAGGGTCGGAAAGCTCTTTCTATTCGAACATCATGCGCGGGGTCGTGAAGCTCTGCAAGGTGATGCCGGACGGGCGCCAGCAGATCGTCGGTCTGCAATTCGCTCCCGATTTCGTCGGCAGGCCTTACGTGCGCGAAAGCACGCTGTCGGCCGAGGCTGCGACCGATGCCGAAATCTGCGTCTTCCCGCGCAACCTGCTCGACCGCATGATATCGGAGACGCCGGAACTGCAGCGCAGCCTGCACGATCAGGCGCTGAAGGAGCTGGATGCCGCGCGCGAATGGATGCTGACGCTCGGCCGGCGCACCGCCGAGGAGAAGGTCGCAAGCCTGCTCGACCTCATCGCCACCCATGCCGAACCGCAAACGGCAACAAGCACCGCCTTCGACCTGCCGCTATCCCGCGCCGAGATCGCCGATTTCCTCGGGCTGACGATCGAAACCGTCAGCCGTCAGATGACCAGACTGCGCAAGAGCCGCATCATCCGCATCGAGAACTTCCGACATATTGTCGTTCCCGACATGGATGAGCTGGAGCGAATGATTGGCGCATAAATGGGATCTGCCAACATCGGGGCGCTGAGCCGAGATCAGCGCGTGATCACGACGCGAGTCTTAGCGAGGCCAGCCCGTGGCGCCAGAGAGAAGAACTGGGTGACATTCTCGAAGTGCAGGCGAACGCACCATGCAAGGCCGGCCGGCCCAAGCGCTTCAGGCTATAGCGCTCCTCATCACATCACCCACTCGGGACGCCGGTCCCCATTGAAGCTCGAACGAGGCAGATACATGAAGAAGATCAAGGTCGCCAATCCCGTCGCCGATCTCGACGGCGATGAAATGACGCGCATTATCTGGCAGCTTATCAAGGACAAGCTGATCCATCCGTATCTCGACCTCGACATCGATTATTTCGACCTCTCCGTCGAAAACCGCGACGCCACCAACGACCAGGTCACCGTCGACGCCGCCAACGCCATCAAGAAATACGGCGTCGGCATCAAGTGCGCGACGATCACGCCAGACGAAGACCGCGTCAAGGAATTCAATCTCAAGCAGATGTGGAAGAGCCCGAACGGCACGATCCGCAACATTCTCGGCGGCGTCATCTTCCGCGAACCGATCATCTGCAAGAATGTGCCGCGCCTGGTTCCCGGCTGGACCAAGCCGATCGTTGTCGGCCGCCATGCCTTCGGCGACCAGTACCGTGCCACCGACTTCCGCTTCCCCGGCAAGGGCAAGCTGACGATCAAGTTCGTCGGCGAAGACGGCACGGTTATCGAGAAGGACGTCTTCGACGCCCCCGGCTCCGGCGTTGCCATGGCGATGTACAATCTCGACGAGTCGATCCGCGAATTCGCCCGCGCTTCGATGATGTACGGCCTGATGCGCAAATGGCCAGTTTACCTGTCGACCAAGAACACCATTCTCAAGGCCTATGACGGTCGCTTCAAGGATATCTTCGAAGAGGTGTACCAGACCGAATTCAAGGATCAGTTCAAGGAAGCCGGCATCACCTACGAACACCGCCTGATCGACGACATGGTCGCATCGGCGCTTAAATGGTCTGGCGGCTACGTCTGGGCATGCAAGAACTATGACGGCGACGTCCAGTCCGATACCGTTGCCCAGGGCTTCGGCTCTCTCGGCCTGATGACCTCGGTACTGCTCACGCCGGACGGTAAGACGGTCGAAGCCGAAGCTGCCCACGGCACGGTGACGCGCCACTATCGCCAGCACCAGAAGGGCCAGGAAACCTCGACGAACTCGATCGCCTCGATCTTCGCCTGGACGCGTGGCCTGGCGCACCGCGCCAAGCTCGACGACAATGCCGAGCTCGCCAAATTCGCTTCGACTCTGGAAAAGGTCTGCGCCGACACCGTCGAATCCGGCTTCATGACCAAGGACTTGGCGCGGCTCATCGGCCACGACCAGCCGTGGCTCTCGACCACCGTCTTCCTCGAGAAGATCGACCAGAACCTGCAGAAGGCCATGGCGTAGGCCGGCTTATCCAATATAACATGGAAGCGGCGGGAGATTCCACACATTCAGAGTGCTGACAAAACCCCTGGCCTTGGCTGGGGGTTTATTATTTCAGTGGGACATGTTTAAGAAACTCCCGCCGCAGCAGACGGCTCTCGAGGCACGTGGCTGAAACGTCACTAGAGCGGGATTGTTTTAGGTCTGTTCATATCCGGCTTCCTTGAAGTAGTTTTGGCACTCTTTCGGCGAGACGGTTTGAAGGGTTTCTGCCAGCGCGTCGTCGATGGCCTGTCGGGTTCGGGCCTGCGCCTTGCGCAACCCATGCTTGATCTTGGAAAAAAGAGCTTTTCGATCGGATTGAGATCAGGGGAATACTGCGGCAGGAGGAACAATCGAGCGTCGACCTTGCGGATGGCGACGCGGATCGTTCTGGCCTTATGCGAGCCGAGATTGTCCATGACGACGATGTCGCCGGGGTTGAGCTCCGGTACCAGCACCTTCTCGACATAGATCAGGAAGCGTTTGCCATTGATCGAGCCGTCAATGATCCACGGTGCGCTGACGCGGTCGGCTCGCAAGGCAGCGACAAAGGTCATGGTATTCCAGTGACCGAAGGGCGCATGGCCCAACAGCCGTTCGCCACGCGGCGCCCAGCCCCTGAGCGGCGTCATATTCGTCTTCGTCCCGTTCGGCGGGTACATGACTTCATCGAGGTGTCAGACAGAGAGGCCGCGCAAGCTTGACTTGTGGTTGATGGCATACCATAATACGAGAAGATAAGGTGTACCGGCGGTCAAGTCCGCGGTTATCCAGTGGAGACAGTTCTCATTGAAGGCGTCACATTCGCCTCCACACTCGTTAGGAGGGAGATCGTGCCCCGATATTGATGGGACCATCAAGGTGTGGTGGAATGCGTTTTAAGGGCCTGGACCTAAATCTTCTCGTCGCTCTCAATGCTTTGATGACCGAGCGGAAGCTCACGGCAGCAGCGCGCAGCATCAACCTTAGTCAGCCAGCCATGAGCGCAGCCATCGCTAGGTTGCGCGCCTACTTCAATGACGAGCTGTTTGTGATGCAGCAGCGTAGACTTGTCCCGACCCCGCGAGCCGAGGCGCTCGCCCCTGCAGTTCGCGAAGCTCTACTGCAGATTCAGCTCTCTGTCATTGCGTGGGATCCATTAGTCCCAGCGGAATCTAACCGGCGCTTCAGAATCGTACTGTCCGATTTCATGACGCTCGTATTCTTCGAAAAGGTGATAAAGCGCGTAGCGCGCGAGGCACCCGGCGTCAGTTTTGAATTGCTTCACATCAATGATGATCCGGACGAGCGTCTGCGCAGTGGAGATTTGGATTTTTTGATTTTTCCAGATCAGTTCATGTCAGCCGCTCATCCCAGTGCGAAGCTATTTGAGGAGAAGCTCGTATGCGTCGGCTGCCCTAACAATCAGCAGCTGCGCGGGAAGCTTTCCCTCGAGCGATTCATGTCGCTGGGACACGTCGCGGCCATGTTTGGACGTACTTTGAAGCCATCCATTGAACAATGGCTGTTGCTAGAGCACGGTTTTAAGCGGCGTATCGAAATCGTGGTCCAGGGCTTTAACGCGATCCCGATGCTACTTCAGGGGACGAATCGGATAGCAACCCTTCCCTTGCGGCTCGTCAGACATTTCGAACCCACCATCCGCCTCCAGATCGTCGATCATCCGCTGCCTTCCCTCTGGTTCACGGAGGCTGTGCAGTGGCCCTTGCTTCACAATTCCGACCCCGGAAGCATCTGGATGCGCGAGATAATGTTCCAGGAGGCTTCGCGCATGGAGGCCCCGGCGGAAAGCTCGGCAGACATCGACACGCCTATGTTTGACAGCGTCGCTGCCGAATGGTGTGCGGCTTGAGCCTGAAGATGCGGATACGCAGTTTTGTTAGCGGTGCTCGAAACCCGGGACGTTACTATGTTCCAGCTGGGTGAAGATCTGCTTATCTGCTGATCCGTTCGTGGATGGAAACGAAAACGCTGAAGCTGTCGCGATACTTTGTAGCGCTTCATGATCCTCTCCCGTCGTCGGATGGGTTGATGAGGATTCTCCGCAATATTATTCAGTCGGTTGTGAGAACGATGATTGAGGCCTAGTATGCTCTCTCGTTTCGCCGCACCATAGGACGTAGCTTGTCGGTGATCACTACACGGGGCGGACGGTCTTGTGATTTCAGGAGCTTGCGCATCAAGCGCTTTGCCGCCCGGTTCTTCCGAAGTGGTGGGCCCTTGTCCTAAGAGACAGTATGCTAGCATTCAGAGGTCCGCTACTTCAACCGAAATGCTGGCGAAAACTCGTCGGTCACTCTGCCCCACACCGACCCCGTTTAAGGATCGCCAGGACTCCTCACGGAGTAATGGCGGTAGCCATTGGCGCACCGCCACCGATTACCTGAAGATGGGGCAATTTGCGAGCCAGCCTATTGTGTCTTTGAGAATTTGAAGCACTATTGTTCGAGATTTTCGTCGTTGTCCGCGAAATGAGCAGTCAATGGCGCCCGCATCTGGTCACAATATGATGTCATCTGCAGCCTCCGAAAGGATGGTTTATCACGCAATGCTTTCAAAACTGATCCAGATTGCCATCGTGTTCCCTGCGCTGGTGCTTACCGCTTGCTCAAACACCGAACCGCTCCAGACGTCCACAGGTGCTCCGGTTGCTGCGGCGGCAGTTCCGATCACTGACCAAACGGTGATCGCCGAAACCGTGGGACGGGCGACGATCGGTTCTGATCCGCTAGCGTGGGCCAACCCGTCAACTGGCAGCGCCGGGGTGATCGAGCAGGTCCGGCCGGGTACAAACAATCCAAATGGATGCCGCGACTTCGTCACAAGCAAGCAAAGTCTCGAGGGCGTGACTCGGTTCAATGGTGTCGCTTGTCCATCAGATGGATCTTGGAAGATAAACGGCTCGTCTGGCTTGCATTAGGAACCAAGTTCGGGGATCAGCGATTGCTCTTGAACTTAATCTCCTTCGCGGAACTCAATCAGAATTTGGGCCTGTCGCAAATTTTCTGGTTAACCGCATGTCGCCCATCGGTAGAGATTTTCGGCTGCGAATGTTGGGGAGCACAGACTGCCCTGTGCTCGCTCGAGAAGGCGGCGAATGCGAAAGCCGAGAAACTTGTAACCAAGGGCAAGCCACTCGATCTCGAAGAGCTGATCCGCACCGGGGCCGCGGTAAGACCAACATGCCAGAACTCAATTTTCCGCACAGCCTAATTGAGCGACTGAGCTGAGAGCTTGATCGTCTCGGAACGAGAAAGCCTGCCGCGGGAGGAGGTGCGGCAGGCTTTTCTAATTGAACAGCGGCTGGGGGAGGAGTCCGCTGTTCCGTCAAGCGCCCCTTGGGAGGAGGAATAGGTTCACCTGGGACACGAAGCTTGGCGAGGAAGAGGCGCATCGCTTCAATGGTCAGAAGATAGCAGGACGCCGCCCCAACGCCAGCGCTCAGATCGCAGTGCAGGCATGCGGTTGCTGCAATGCAATATAATCACTTTATAAGTGACCTTGGTGACCTGTTCGGTTTTGGCTGGATCTGCGCCAGCGAGCCCGCCTCTTTGGAAAACTGCTCGGAGACCTTCCGTGCGCGAACGAAGGGTTTTGTCGCAAAATTTTAAAAAGGCCGCAGAAGCGGCCATCGCTGGACACAGTTATGCAGCGAGTGCGGCGAATTGCTGAAATGCCGATCGGCCACTGGTTGAAATTGGCGCTTGCGGATCATGTGAGCCACCTCGATACCATCCAGTGTTGCTGACGCAGACTGAAGGATTTGAAGCCCTTCAGGGGGCGGGTAAGCTTCTTGATAAACCGGTGGTCCTGCTCAATCGTGTTGTTGAGGTTTTTGACCTGCCGGATCTCGATCAGCCAGAACCATCCATACAACAACAGGAGCAGCCTGTTGATGTTTTGCAATCCTGCCAGGTTCGCGCCGCTCTTGTCGATACGACCTTTTCGGGCCAGCCATTGTTCTTAATCGTGCGGGCGAAGAAAGCGCTGGCCGCGGCCTCATCGCAGTACTCGGACAAGCATGAAATCAAGGGTTTTGCAGAATTTGTCGACAGCCCGATAGAAATAGGTCCACTTGCCTTTGACCTGGATATAGGTCTCGTCCATCCGCCAGGAGCTGCTGGTTGCGGATTTGCGCCCGCTGGGCCTGGCAGGCAATCAGGGGCGAATATTTCACGACCCATCTGTTCAGCGTCGCGTGGTCAACGGTAACGCCGCGCTCGGCCATAATCTCTTCCAGATCAGGATAGAAGACCGTATACCTCACGTAGAAATACCGCGCATAAAATCACGTCTTTCGGGTAATGACTGCCTTTGAAATCAACCATGATCGGCAAACTCAATCTGCCTGCTCATCTTCAACCCGGATCTACGCCTACCATACTGGTTGCAAACTCGGTGAAAAGTTTTGCGACAGAGCCGCGGTCACGGCTTTCCACTGCGCCATGGCGCGGATGCGATGAATATGGGTGGCTAGGGCTGAGTGTCGCCGGTGCGGCGCGACGAAAAGATTTCGGACTGCTGAAAAGACCGAGATGAAACGCTGCAAACCTCCGACGGATCGAAAGCCCTGCATCATTCGCTCTCGTTTTCGAAGCGGCACGTGAGAATTCTCTGCGCGATTGTTAAGGCCCTTGTGCGATCGATGTTCGACGGCGGGCATCACGTCCCGTTTTGCCGCTCCGTATGAGCGCAGTTTGTCGGTGATGATGCGCTTCGGTGACAGGCCTGCTTCTTCAGCAGCCTGACCAGCAATCTCTTGGCAGCCTTGGTATCGCGGCGGGTCTGGACGATCTCATCGAGAACGCAAACGTTCTGGTCAACGGCGCGCCACAGCCAATGTTTTTGACCGCCGATGGAAATCACCAAGCGAGTGGCGCGGGGGAGTTTCACCCCACGCTCTCTCAGAACCGGACGTGATACTCTCGCATCATCCGGCTCCCATTGTTCGGCCGTATACGGCTTTGCTCTATCCACGAGGATCTCCCCCTTGTAAACCAGTGTCCGCCCCTGCGCCGGCTGGTCGGGGTTGCAGGGCGCTGGGGCGGACAAGCCGCTTGGTCTTCTTGTCGATGATGCCGAGCGGATGGGCATGGAAGCGTAGCGTCCAGATGCCCGCTTCACTCTCCTCGATCACCACGATCTCGCCGGCCAGCGCTGCTGCGACATAGACGAGGTCGCCGTTCCATTTGATCTCGCCATTGGAGCGCACCCGGCGCACCGCCGCCTCGGCCGGATAGGTCCGGTTCAGGCAGGCGGTCGGGCGGGGGCCGCAGTGACGATCGGTAATGATCAGCAGGCACGTCCATAGCGAGTGCCTCGTGTGGACGCTCGGCGTTGTAATTCTGGCGAAATGCGTCAAAGACCGCCTGCTGCGCGGCATGGTCGACCTCCGGCGCCATGGCCAGCGGCAGCATCGTCGGATGGAAGCGTTCGTGGCGGCCGTTCTGCTGCGGTTTGCCCGGCTGGATGCGCTCCAGGCCGATGCCGAGCTTGATGAACCGCACAGCAAGCGTCGTCAGCCCGGTGACGCCGATCGCCGAAGGGTCAGAACCAACCAAGGAGCGGCTGGTGTTGATGGCCAGACGCATCTGGAACCGACGGTGGAGCCTGAATTCCATCCGGATTCCTATGGGTATCGGCCCGGCAAATCGGCACTCGATGCGATCAGCGTGGCACGGCAGCGATGCTGGCGTTACAACTGGGTTCTTGATCTCGATATCAAGACTTTCTTTGATAGCATCGAACCGGACCTGCTGATGCGGGCTGTGCGCAAGCACACCGATTGCCCGCGGGTGCTTTTATACATCGAATGATGGCTGAAAGCGCCGGTGCAGATGCCGGACGGAGATCTCGTCGCCAGAGAACGAGGAACGCCACAGGGCGGAGTAATCAGCCCCTCTTGGCAAACCTCTTTCTTCACTATGCGTTTGATATGTGGATGTGTCGGAATTTCCCGGACATTCCGTTTGAGCGGTATGCTGACGACGCGATCTGTCATTGTCGGACCGAGGACCAGGCGATGGCTCTTCAGGGAACTCTGGACGCGCGTTTTACTGACTGCGGGCTGACGCTTCCTCCCGACAAGGCTAAAATCGTCTACTGCAGGAATGAAAGTCGGCGAGGTACTCACCCGGTCTATAAGTTCGACTTTCTCGACTACACTTTCCGGCCGAGACTTGTGAGCAAGAAGGCCGGGGGCATGGGTATTTATTCGGTCATGCGGCCAGTCCGACATCGCTCAAGGCGATACGGGGCACGATCCGTAGTTGGTCCTTGCACCTTCGCAATGACAAGGCTCTCGATGATCTGGCAGGGATGTTCAACTCGTACATCCGCGGCTGGATCAATTACTATGGTCGGTTCTGTCCTTCAGCTCTCCAATCTACGCTCTGGAGTGTCGAGCAATACCTGGCTCGATGGGCTTCGGGGAAGTACAAGTCCTTGCGTAGGCATAAACGGCGACCCCGACATTGGCTTTTGCGCATCGCGCAACGCCAACCTCGACCGTTCGCCCATTGGCCCCTGCTTCATGGATACGGCCGAACAATGGGAGCCGGATGATGCGAGAGTATCACGTCCGGTTCTGGGAGAGCGTGGGAGTGAAACTCCCCGCGCCACTCGCCTCGTGGTGCGCATCGACGGTCAGAAATGCTGGTTGCTGACGCGACTTCTGAAGAAGCAGCGCATGCCGCCAAAGCGTATGATCACCGACAAATTGCGCTCCTACGGGGCGGCCACACGCCAGGTCATGCCGAACGTTGAACACCGCTCGCATAAAGGCTTGAACAACCGGGCGGAGAACTCTCACTTGCCGTTGAGAAAACGGGAGCAAACGCGACAGGGTTTCCGGTCGGTTGGCTCATTGCAAGATTTCGTGTCGATCTTCTCCGCCGTCCGAAACTCTATCGACGCCAGGCAATGGCCGCGTGGCAAGCCGAGAGTGCCCGGCCTGCCTGAAAAGCGCAGGCTCGGTCTCACGTGACCACATTCAAACAACGTGACAACGCCGTCCGCACGGGCCTTGACTCGCCTGCCATTCAAAAAATGTGACAGCGCCGGCACCGCACCTCGCGCGCCGCTCAATCATCTTCGACCGTGGGACCGCCGCGGAGATTGGCTTGCGGCGTGGCCGCCAGTTGATCTGCATCAACGCCGCAACGGCAAACCAGACATAGGATCTCGCCGTCGCAACGGAGCAAGAGTCTATGCCCGCAAACACCGTCATTCCTATCGGCGACGACGCCCTTTCCACTGCAGTTAGAATGCGCTTGGAACTGGAACTCGGACTGACGTACGATGTCGTGAAGGTGACGGTTCTCAATGGCGAGGTGACCTTGCGCGGAAGAATGGCGTGTCCGTCGAAAAGGGAAGCAGCGAAGGTCACCGCGGAGAGCGTGCGCGGCGTGCGCAGAGTACTCAGCGACATTTCGACGGCATATTACATGGCCGGAAGCCCAGCTGATCGTTCCAAGGAAGGCTGCGCATGGGCCTGTCGCAAATTTTGGCGCTCAACGGTATGTTGACCATGGGAAGAGAGATGCCGCTCCGAAAGTTGAGGGGCGAGCCTATGATTCTGAATGCTATTGACGAAAAGTTGAAGCGGCAATCGAAGGATGATTTCAATGGCCGGCATTTCGAGGCATGGCCGATGTGCAGGCGGTTGCCTGGTATTTGGGTTATCCACTCAGCTATCGGGATCTTAAGGAGATGTTCCGGGAACGTGGCTTCGAGGTCGATCATAGCAACGTCAACCGTTGGGTTCTGGCCTAGGCGCCGATGATCGAAAAGCGGCTTCGCCAGTTCCGGCGGCCGCATTTCGGCTCTGTCCGGATTGACGAGACCTACGTCAAGATCCGCGGCAACTGGCCGCCGCAGACAACGCTCTGCTTTCCTCCGACGACGGCAATATCGTCGTTTTCGCCGGACTCGGCCTCGCCAACATCAAGGCCCAGGAATTTGTCTATGAAGACAACGCAAGCTCAGCCAGCTGAATTGGGAAAGCAAGGGGATGAGCCTTTTCACTTTGGTGTTGACGCCCAGATTGACAACGACTGGAGCTTGAAGGGTCGGCACCGGCGGCAACGGTCACCTGGTTGACTACGACTGGGATAGTTGCGAGTCATCATGACTGGAGCGACCGCTCAATCCATCCCTTACCGAACTCGATCACTATGTCGCCGGAGTGACCCAGTTGAACCGGATCATCTACGGAAACGAGACCAGCAGTATCGCGGTCGGCGCCCGGTGTCCACTATGCCGACATCAAGTGGACCGCCTATGTCGGGTCCGGCATCTATTCGTCCGCGGGTTGCTTTCGAAACAACCCCTGGAAGGATCCAGAATGGGAAAGAGGCACCAGCTATCAGCGACAGATTCCGATTGACTTCCTCAGCCTGAGGCGACGAACACGTCCTCGGCGATCTTACGATCAGCGGCGGCCTTTCGCAAGGCCAAAACTGCACCGACGCGTTGGGCCGCCGAGCTTCTGGTGAAGAAGCCGTACAATGTCGTCGCTGTTGCTTTGGCGAACAAGATGGCGCGGATCGTCTGTGCATCGGCAAGGCGCCTTCGCTGTCATCGCCGCTGGCCGTCGCATCCCAAGGCGCGGCCAGCAACTCGGCCACATCCAGTTCAGTAGGTGTGGCTATCGATCAGACGCCGGCGTGGACTTTCTCATCCAGCTTGGCTTGCCAATGATATCCTTCGGTGCGTCGATTATGGATGCCGGGTTGTAGTGTGCATCGATCGGAAAAGAGTAGTCCGCATGATTGCCTTCGGTGATAAAGCCAGCGGCATAGAGCGTCTCCAGATAAGGATTGTCGGCCACCAGCACGTCGGCGTAGGGCTCAAGCGCGCCGAAAGTGGCACGGAAATCCATGTCGGGACGTCCGGGCAGGGTGATCGGCACGCCCTGATGGCTGTAGTAAAACTTCTGACCGTTCACGGAGAAGGCTTCGGAGATATAGGACATCGTGAGAGGCGTGTTGGCGAATGTTTCACCCGCTGCCCGGAATGTCTTGGTCACCTGGTTCATCTCGTCGAAGGTAGCGGTTCCCTTGAGGCGGGAGATTTGCACCATGGTCAGGTCGCCCAGCTTGTCGAAGGAGGTCAGCCAATCGCTAGCCTGGGTCACTGAATCGCCTTCGATGTGAGAAGACTGGACCTCTTCGACTGTGCCGAGAACCGGGATCAGGTTGAGCTTGTTGTCCGGTTGGACGGCGACATTGGCCTGCTCCAGCGCATCAAGTACATTGGTGGTCTTCTTGTCCCATTTGGCAATGACGCGATCGGTAGTGGGCACATAGGTCGAATAGATCTTGATGCCGAGGCGGCTCCGTACGTCAGCATTCTCAGGCGCCGAGAGCATCTTGATTGCTGCGATCGTCGACCCTTCGTCCTTGGGGTCAATGAGGACGTTGAACTCGTCGCCGTTTCTTTTTTTCTCACGAATGTAATCGATGATACTCTGCAGGTCCTCCATTTTTTGCGGATTGCCGTTGTGGTCAAGTGCCAGCGTGCGGTTACTAGTGATGGGATTCCATATCGAGAGGTTCATGTTCTTGATTTCCTCGGTAGAGACATCCGAAATCAGGCAATTGTTCGGATCGCCGGTAACCCGCCCGAGTGTTGTGTCGTGCATCATCCAGGCATGGCCGTTCTTATCAGCGCGAAGATCGAGTTCGACACCATGGAAACCGTACTTGAACGCATTGGCGGCGGCTGAAATGGTGTTTTCGAGAATGCCCTCGGAATTATCGAACATGCCGCGGTGGGGTAGTATTTGCTTTCGATGTGGATCGATGCCGCGGGTCTTGGTCTCGAGTCCGGTCAGGAAGAGATCCTTGCCGTAGCCGGCGCTTTCAATTTCGTCTTCTGCGTCGCCGAGAGCGGGGCCGTCCAGACCGAAGTCGGATTTCCAATCGGCCTTGTTGCCGGCCGCCAACCACTCGGTGATGGTCTGGTTGACGGTGCCGTCGACTGGATCATCCGGATCATTGGAGCCAAATTTTGCCGTCGTCTCGCAGCGGGTGGAAATCGATAATGCGACGGGCTCGTCGCCCGGCTGCACCGGGCCGTTTTGGGTTTGCAGGCCAGCCTTCGCCCCTTCCCATGCGATGGCATTGGTGGCACTGTCAACAATGATTGAACTCTCGCTTTGCGCGCCAACCAACGTTGAGGCGAGAACCATGCTCATAATGGACGCTATTAGATCTGTCATGTTGTCTGACTTTCCTTCATTTCATCCGTTGCGTTTCGTGCCACACGAAGCCGGAGGTGCGGTCGGGAAATCCCTGCACCTTATCGTGAGCAATGACATCAGCCGCGCGCCGGCCCCGATGGGGCGCAAAGGGAGATTAAAGCGCTTAGAAGCGTTCGCCGATTGTGTGGAAGGTGCCATCTTGTGTCCTTCGCCGCTCCTTTTTTGCTTAGGCTTTTTGGGCTTCCACTTGGACTTGCCGATATCCTCGATGGCGACCTCCCTCTTGCCGTAATCCGCCTTGGCGAACCCCTTCGTGCCATCCCTGACCCGCTTGACGAAGAAGGCCCTCTTCCGCTTTGTCATCTTGATTGCTCATCGATTGAACCGTTTCGACCTCCTGGGCGATGCGGAATGCCTCCCTGACCGCCGTCGGGCTCATCTGCATTGCTGCTGTGAATTCCTTGGTGGTCGCATGTGTCATAGCTTGTATTCCTTCACGTGTTCGGTGCGGTTATGCCGCACTGTGGATGGCGCCGGTCGCTCCCGCTGCCTTGCAATAGCTCTCAAGATTCATGCCAAGCCGCCGATTGAGCTGACGACAATTATTTGCTGCTATTTCAGCGATGTGGGCGGAAAATACGGGATTGGGGGAGGAAGAATGCATGTCGCGGAGCCGACAAGGTGACGACGATGTCGTAAGTTGATTGTCATCAACAACCGACCCTACCGGAAAACACCGGTGGGCCAGTGCTATGGCGTTAAACTCCTTGGGATAGGATCCTGCTTGCCTCACAGCGCTGTCTCCGGTGGGATCATTTGACGACGGTCAAGCGCCGCGGCGAGCGATCCCATTCACAGGACGAGGTAACCTCGTGCCGCATCTGGTGCCCTGAATAACGTTGCCGTCCTGCTGCGTCATCGGCTAAAAAATGTTTGGGCGGCCTCACCCGTGCAAGGGACCGCGACGTCGCAAATGACGCTTGCCGTTTCATAAATGTATCCGGCCCTGCTCGCGTGGATTGCTGTTGCAGCAGGTCATGATGACAGATCCGCACACGCCGTTCCCAATAGATAGTTCGGGCACGAAGCCGTTTTTTCACAAGATTTACGGAATGTTGATCGACTGTTTTGTCCATCATTATGCCGGTGCGTTGTAGTTGGGCGAAAGCAGGATCTCCGAAGGACGATTGTGCGGCATGCATAAATGTCCCAACATAACGATTCCCTGCTTGCTGATGCCGAGGGCTTGCGCGGGGGAGGCGGACCATCCCGTTGGTGGTGGTGACCTCACGAGGCCCGCGCCTGGCACCTGGATAACCATGACGCTTGCACGAACGAAGGAGACACCCCTGCAGCAAGGTCTTGTTCAGCGATAGCTCGGCGACGTTCTCCTGCTTGACGTACGCCCTTCCAAACTGGCATAGACGCTTCACTTGCGAGAGCATCAGACCGGTATATTTTGCGCGAATTTAGAAGTTCGCGAGTCTGCTGACCCGGCAGCGCCTGGCCCGCAGACGCCGCCCGATGATGGACTTGTATCGCCCGATTGCCGTCACAACCTCTCAACCAGCGAGCGTTTGCCGTAGCCGTTAGAGACCTGCCATTTCATCCGGCCGTCACTGTTGATTGCGGCGATATGCCGGTTCCGTTGGCCGGGAGGTCTATCGTCGCTTGGCTCGACCGCGTTGGCGCGAGGCGGAATGACGATAGCCGCCGCCGCGCTATGATCGATGACCGCGTCGTATGTAGGGTTTCCATCATAGGCACCGTCGGCTGTGAACTGTCCGATCGGACCGCCAATCTGGTCGAGGAGTGGCGCAACTTGAGAGACATCGCCAGCATTCTTGATCCGTCAGGGTATGGGCAACGATCTCGCCGCTATCGGCATCCAGTGCCAGATGCAGCTTTCGCCAACCTCGGCGCGATCTGGCGCCATGCTTCTCGTCCAGCCACTGGCCCGCGCCGTAAACCTGCCGGCCGCTGCTGTCCACCAGAGCATGCAACGGTCCGGCAGGTGGAACCTGATTTCCGGGCCGCTTCCCGGCAGATCGCCGTGCGCGCGGCCGACGGCTCAGCGTGGTGTGCTCGGGACGGCAAGCGCTAAGCCCATCAACCGCAGCACCGATTCCAACAAGCCTTCTGCCTGGCGAAGCCGCAAGCCAAACACCATGGCCCAGCGTCAAGGTGGTCTCGATTGCCAGATCTGAATAACGGTGCTGGCCGCCGCGGGTCTTGCGTCTTGGAGCATACCATTTGGACAGGGCTTCCGGTGTCAGCCACAAGGTCAGGCTGCCACGCCGAGGAAGTCCTGCTTCATATTCCGGCCGTCACCCTGAGCTTCGTCTTCTCATGCGATCATCTCCGCTTGCCCGGTGACAGCTGCCTGTTCGGCACTGTGGGGAATCTCGTAGGTGGGGCTGCTGTACTTACCGGGATGCCCCGGCAGGGGATTGCGGATCAGTTCAACGATTATATTACGGAATTCGAACATGATCGGAACGGTTTCCAGCAGCAAGCTCGGCTGGCCATTATAGGCACGCGTCAAAAGCTCCAGAAACTCGCCATAACATGTATTGAAGTCGGTCGCCGCCTCCCGCAATTCCGAGCCTTCGGATATTTCCGCCACCTTGAGGTTCGGTTTGATGGGATAAGCGCCTTCCCAGTCGACCTGCAAATGCGGACCCGTGGGGTGGTCGGGCTGATCACCTTTCCGGTAATAGCGGCCTTTGACCAGTTCATCGAAACGATAGTAATGGGCCAGTTCGTGCTCGTCA
>Ga0209051_1000224_pt1 | contig 95355 bp, 92 predicted proteins | sample AraplaCvi_mMS_r2_2_FD_184286 | JGI IMG/M metagenome (GOLD analysis project Ga0209051, IMG submission 184286) | Arabidopsis root microbial communities from North Carolina, USA - plate scrape MF_Cvi_mMS_r2 (SPAdes) (version 2) | ecosystem: Host-associated > Plants > Roots > Endosphere | place...
CGCTCTTGCCGGAGCCGCCATTGTCGCTCTTGCCGGAGCCGCCGTTGTCGCTCTTGCCGGAGCCGCCATTGTCGCTCTTGCCGGAGCCGCCATTGTCGTTCTTGCCGGGGCCGTCCTTGCCGTCCTTGCCAGGACCGTCGCGTCCGTCATGGCTCGGGCCATCCTTGTCGTGCCCGTGATCTTTTCCACCCTTGCCGCCGTGATGATCGCCGTCCTTGTCGCCGTGGTGGTCTTTCCCATGGCCACCCTTGCCATGATCGTGATCTTTTCCGCCCTTGCCGCCGTGATGATCGCGGTCCTTGTCGCCGTGGTGGTCTTTCCCATGGCCGTCCTTGCCATGATCGTGATCTTTTCCGCCCTTGCCGCCATGGTGATCGTGGTCCTTGCCGTCGCCATGGTCGTCGTCATCGTCATCGTTGCCGTTGCCGTTGCCGTTGCCGTTGCCGTCGCCGGTGTCCGATCCGCCGCCGTCGGCAACCTGATCGCCATTGCCACCGGTTCCGGTGGCCGAACCGGTGCTGGACGACTTCTTGCCGCTGCCGATGCCTTGGCTGCCACGATCGTTATCGTTCGGGCCGAATTTGCCATCCGCCTGAATTGCTCTGGTCGGCATGCACAGCCTGTATTCGAGCGTGCCGCGAACTGCGCTGCTGCAATTAACGACCGCCGGGGCTGCCGTTGCCAAGCTGCTGCTTGCCAGGAGGGAAGCAATGGCAAGTCCGATTTTCGATGCTCTGCTGATCATTTCATGCGTCTCCCAAGGTTAACCGAATGTTAATGGGGAGAGTTCTTATACTAACAACGAATTAACGTGAAGAATAAACAATGGTTAATCTGTATCGCTTATATAATAGGGTTAAATTCGCAAGTATAAAATTTTAATAAATTTTTATCCCGACTCTGTTATTGTCTCGGGTCAAATAGGGGAATCGGCTATGGCGCGTCTCTTTTCTCTTGCTGCTATTTCATTCTTTTTTCTTGCTTTTCAGGCTGTTGCCGGATCATCGCTGCCGGTGACAAGAAGCATCGGCGCGCCTGTGGGATTCGGCGCAGCCTGTGCCAAGTACAAGTGGCTGTGCGGCAGGATGGCGGCGCAACAGCGAAACGACGGGGCAGGAATAGCGCTTCTTCAAAAGATCAATCGTGCCGTAAATCTACGCATCATTCCCGCAGAAGATCGTCCGCCTTCCCACGGGGATGTTTGGTCTCTGCCGGTTGCCGGCCGCGGCGACTGTGAGGACTATGCTCTCCAGAAGATGAAGGATCTGATCGAGGCTGGTTTTCCATCGAACCGGCTGGCGCTTTCGGTAGTCATTGGGCCGCATGATCAAAACCATGTCGTTCTCATTGCCCGGACGGATGGCGGCGATTTTGTGCTCGACAATCTGACCAGTGCCGTGAGGCCTTGGCGCATGACGGGCTATACGTTTCTGGCCACTCAGGATTTCCAATCGCGCACGGGCTGGCGCGTGACGCTTGCCGGTCCCCGCGCCGGTGAGTTCTCCTGAGGCGTGTCGTAGTTCAGGCGCCAAGGTGCCTGGCGCCACCTCGAACAATGCGTAAATCGGGTGCAGATGGCAGTAAATTCGACGAAGAATTGTGTGCCCAATACGATGCTCGACGCGTGCCTGATGTAAGAATCGGAAACACTTTGTGACTAAGTGTCTCCAAAAGCAGCGTTTTTTGACTTGCTGCGTAAAGAGAGATGAAGGATATTCTGCAAACGTTGAGGGAAGCCTTCATGATCAGAATGATTGAAAACCCTGCCGAACTGGCTGGCGAAGACATCACCGGCAAATATATTCTCCGGAGGCTGAACTATCATTGGTTCGCCTACGGCAAGGCGGCTATTGTAACCGCCTGCAAGGGAACGATCCTGCATCTCGAGCGGGAAGAAACGGTCTATTCCGAGCGTTGGGGCCGTCGCGCCTATACCGGAACCGGCAAGCGTTACCCTGGCGGCATCTGTCCCATTTCGGCGGTCGCCTGCGTCTGCGATACGCCCGATGACGTCAATGCCGTCATTCAACTGGATGTCGAAGCGCAGGACGAATTCTATCAGCTGATCGCCAAGGCGGAAGCCAGGGTTCAGGCGCTTGCCTCTTCCTCGCGAAACAGCCAGTTTCTCGAGGCTGCCGAGTAAGGCGGTTTTTCAACCAAATCAGTCTGGAGCCGTCACCCGGAGGCACCCATAGGGGTGTCTCCAAGGACGCGGCTGGCCCCGCTTCTTCTCTTGCCTGATCACCCGATCTGCTTGAGATCGCGGGCGAAGCGTTGCCAGTTGGCAACGTAGTTTTCCGCCGAGCGGCGGATGGCTTCGATTGCGGCGTCGTCGAGCTGACGAATGGCGCGGGCGGGTGCTCCGACGATCAGCGAGTTGTCGGGGAATTCCTTGCCTTCGGTCACCAGCGCATTGGCGCCGACGAGGCAGTTGCTGCCGATCTTCGCGCCGTTGAGGATGGTGGCGCCCATGCCGATCAGCACATTGTCGCCCAGCGTGCAGCCGTGGAGGATGGCATGGTGGCCGATGGTGCAGCCTTTGCCCATGGTCAGCGGGAAGCCCATGTCGGTATGGGCCATCACCCCTTCCTGGATGTTGGTGCCTTCGCTGACGGTAATCTTCTCATTGTCGCCACGCAGCACCGCGCCGAACCAGACGCCGACATTCTCGCCGAGCTCGACCTGGCCGATGATATTGGCATCCGGTGCAATCCAATAGAGGCCGGCGGCGGGCAGTTTCGGCGTCGATCCGCCGAGCGCATAGACGGGCATGACTCTCTCCTCAGGCGACCTCGACCGATAGAGTGGCAACACCGTCGATACCGCAACTGATGCAGTCGCCCCTGGAAACGGCGCCGACGCCGGCCGGCGTGCCGGTCATGATGATATCGCCCGGCGCAAGGGTGAAGAGCTTCGACAGCTCAGCGATGATCTCCGGCACCTTCCAGATCATCTGGTTGAGATCGCCGTCCTGGACGCGTTTGCCATTCTGCTCCAGCCAGATCCGCCCTTCGCCGGGGTGGCCGAGGCGGCTGGCCGGCACGATCGCCGAGACAGGGGCCGAATGTTCGAAGGCTTTGGCGACTTCCCAGGGGCGGCCGAGTTTCTTGGCCTCGCCCTGCAGATCGCGGCGGGTGAAATCGATGCCGACGGCATAGCCGTAGATGCAGTCGCGCGCTTGCGCGGCCTCGATATTCGTGCCGCCCGATTTCAGCGCCAGCACGCATTCGACCTCGTAATGCACGTCCTTCGACAATGGCGGATAGGGAAAAGCGCTGCCCGCCGGCAGCAGGTTCTCGGCATTCTTCTGGAAGAAGAAGGGGGGCTCGCGGGTGGGATCATGGCCCATCTCGATCGCATGGTCGGCATAATTGCGCCCGACGCAATAGACGCGGCGTACCGGAAAGTGCTCATCGCTGCCTTCGACCGGCAGCAGAACCGGTTTTGGAAGCGGGATGACGGTGGCGGGATCGGACATGGGCGGGCTCTTCCTGGTTGACGAGTCTTGGGGCATCTTAGACGGAAAACAATGCGCCGGGGAAGCATTCTCGGTGCATTGACGCTCCGGCCGCCGGGCGATATCCTCGCCGCCATGACCGGGATCTTTGCAGTTTCGACGATGTCTACGACCACCGCCCCGGGCGGTGGATGCAGACGCGTGAACTGAATTCCGTTCGTTGCTGCTGAGACCCAACCCGCCGGAAAAGAGCGGGTTTTTTCATATCCGCTCGTCTGCCGCCATTCGAGGACGAGATCGTGGACGACATCCAGAAACAGATAGTTGCCGAGCGGGCGCTTGCCGCCGCCCGCCGCGCTCTTGCCAGCCGCTATGCCGGGGCCGCCTTCGCTTACGCCACCGGGTCGCTGCTGCGCGGCGAAGGCACAGCGTTTTCGGATATCGATCTCGTCGTCGTGTTTCCGTCACTGGAACGAGCCTGGCGGGAATCCTTCACCCACGAGGACTTTCCGGTCGAGGCCTTCGTCCACGATGAAGAGACGCTGGCGTATTATATCCATGCCGATACCGAGAGCGGCTGTCCTGTTATGGCCAACATGGTCGCCACGGGGCGCGTGGTCGGACCGGATACCGGGCGCGCGCGCATCGTGCAGGCAAAGGCGGCGGCAATGCTGGCGGCCGGGCCGAAAGCGCTTGCCGGCACCAGCTACGACATGCTGCGCTATCAGGTCACCGATCTTGCCGACGATCTGCGCGGGACGCGCCCGCCCGAGGAGATCGCGGCGATCGCCGCGCAACTCTACCAGAAGCTCGCCGATCTCATTCTGCTCGGACGCGGCGAATGGACCGGCCGCGGCAAGTGGGCGCCGCGTCTCATCGGCAAGCTCGATACCCAACTGGCGGCGGAATTCGACGCGGCGTTCAAGCTGGCGGCAGGAGGCGAGGGCACACGATTGCTGGCTTTGGCCGACCGCGAACTTGCCTTGCATGGCGGCCGCTGTTTCGAGGGTTTCAGGCAGGAGGCGCCGCTGGAGGCACGGCGGCTGGAGTAGGCGTCGATACAGGAGCACTGTTGTCTTGATGAGTTCACTCTAAAAGGCGTTGCTGCGGCGCCAACGCCCACGAGAGCCTCATCCAAAGGTGCTCCGCGGGGGCCTCGAAGGACGAGGCGGGTGCGTCGGCGTTGATGGATGCAAAGAGCAGCCTTGACGCGTGTCCTTCGAAGCTTCGGCCTTTGGCCTGCGCGCCTCTCAGGATGAGCAGTGTTGGAGGATGCCGCCTCCAAGGAGAGGCGTTGGAGAATGGTGCTTTACCTTCGGCGGGTGGAAGAGATCAGGCAGGCGCGAAGCATCTGTGAAAGGCTCGCGCCATTGCAATAAGCTGCCCAATGGATAAAGTGAATTGTAATATTATTAAAACCAAAGGTTGAAAGAAGCATGCCGCGTTCGCATTTTTTCAGAGCAAACCATATTCTAACTCCCATAGTTTTCGCAACCTTTGGTCTGTCTGCATGCGTTACCATCAAGGATGGTGTGCAAGTCTCCCAGGATCATAGCCGCGCCGTGAGTGGCGAGCGAACAAAAATGGGCCAGTCTTACAATTTGAATGCAGACTGCACCGCTGCGACAATGCCGAGCATAAAGCTGGTGCAGCCCCCCGCACATGGATCGGTAGAATTCGTTAGCGAGAAAATTCTTTCACATTATCCGACAGGCGCGCCCCAGATCAGGTGCAATTCCAGAAAATCTCCTGGCGTATCTGAATATTATACTTCCAACAGCCGATACTCCGGGAAGGATATGTATAAGGTGAGAGTGACCTACGGCGAGGGAACAATCAAGGCGTAACAGTCAATATCAATGTAAGAAAGAAATAGAGCCGAGCTGTCGTCGAAGTGTTCAACTGGTTATTCTTCGATGAACGAGTTGGTGGCGTGTGCGCGGCGCACTGTCGCCATCATTCCACGCCTCCCGGGTATCTTAGCCAAGCGCGCCTTGAGCCGCGCAAATCCGGTCGATCAGAGCATCGAGTTCACCCCTCGGTGGACGGCTTATGGCCAGACGCTGCTTGAGGTGCATGATCGGCTCGGCGAGGATTTCATCGAGGCTCTCGGCGCAGGTGAAGTCGCCCGCCACGCGCTTGACCTTCGAATTGTCGAAGATCGCAGTCCAGGCCTTGTCGCCGAGCAACGGGCCGATCCATTCCGGATTGTACCGGATCAGCGTGTCCGTCGGCACGTGGACGATCTTCGCCTCGACGCCGAGCAATCTTGCGATCGTCTTCTGGATATCGTCCCAGATATGCGCACGGTCGGAGGTGATATGGAAAATCTCGGCGAGCGCCGCCTGCTTGCCGAACAGGCCGACGAAAGGCATGGTGAAATCGATTGAGCGGGTCAATGTCCAGGGCGTGTGGCCGTCGCCCGCCACAATGATGGGCTCGCCATCCAGCATGCGTCTCGCCATGACATCACTGTCGCCCATCATAATCGGCAAGCCGGTGCGAACGGTGTGGCTGGGACGGACGATCGTCCAGGCGAGTTTGCCGGACAGTTTGAGCAGTTCCTCGCAGGCGATTTTCGCCTGGCTGTAGGGCCAGTAAGGATTGATCGCCGGGGTTTCCTCGGTGATCAGATAGTGACGCGGCGGCTTTTCATAGACTGAGGCCGAGGAGATGAAGATATACTGGCCGCAATTGCCCGAGAACACCTCGATGTCGCGGGCGACCTGGTCGGGCGTGAAGGCGATGAACTGGCAGACGACGTCATAATTGCGCTTGGCGAGATCCGCATAGGCGCTCGATCCCAATTCGCCGACGATCGAGGTCACCCCTGCGGGCAGGGCAGCACTTCTCAAGCCGCGATTGTAGACGCTGACCTGGTGGCCCTCGGCAACGGCGCGCTCGACGCAGGGGTAGGAGATTTGGCCGGTGCCGCCAATGAAAAGAACTTTCAAAGCCATGAGAGTGACCTCGGGGTCTATGGGCGGGAACTATTGTCGCCTTTCATAGCGCGAAAGAATGTCATCGTCTCCCGCAAATCTCGTCTACGGCGGAGAGCAAAGGGAATAAGCCGTACTCTGGCCTCCTGCGGCGGCTTTAGGTTTGCCGCCGCAGGAACTGGACCGGGGCCTATGCCTGCGCCTTGCGATAGGCTGCGACGACAAGCCAGATCGAGGAAAGCAGGAAGTAGAATGCGCCGAAGCCCGCATAAGGCACGATATCGAGGATCGTCGGCGGGGCGGCGCCAAGCGAGCGGCCGATCATGAAGCCGCCGGCAAGGGCAGACTGCGCGCCGCTCAGGATCATCACCCATTGGGCGCCCTCGGTGCGCCAGCGCCTCACACCAGTATAGAGCTGCAACAGACCCGAGGGGATTGCCCAAGCCCCGAACACGGCCAGGACGGCATAGGTGCTCACGCCGAGCGCGATGACGACGGCGAGAGATGTGACCGTGCTGACCGCGACATTCAACGTCTGCGACGGATTGGCCTGCAGGCCGCCATTGGCCTGGGCGTCGACCAGATTGGCAAGCGCGTCCCACAAGGGATAGATCACCAGCAAAAAGGCTGCGGCGCTCGGCTGCCCGGCGAAGGCAATGGCGGCGGCAATCCATACGATCGAGAATGCGGCGCGCGTGAAATAATAGGATCGCAGCCAGTAGGAGTGGTTTGAAGATTGAGCTTGCATCGACAGTTTCCTTGTTTTGTCTACCTACTAGTAGGAAGGTTATGCGATTGAAGTCAATGCTGCGGGCAGACACCTTCTTGTGATTGAAGAGAAAGCTCCTCGTCTTGACAATCTGCCTACCAGAAGGTAGGCGGCGCTATGAAATCAATGTCTTCGACGTCGGACAAGATCCTCGATATCGCCCAGTCGCTCATCGTGGCGGGCGGCTATAACGGCTTCAGCTATGCCGACATATCCGCCGCGATCGGCATCAGGAAAGCGAGTATCCACCATCATTTTCCGGCCAAGGCCGAGCTGGTCGCGGTGCTGGTCGATCGTTACACCAAGCAGGCGGAGGCGGGTTTGCAGTCTCTGCGCGAACGGGCCGCAAGCCCTGCCGACCAGCTGCAGTTCTACATCGACTACTGGCGTTCATGCATCGAGAACGCTTCGCAACCCTTCTGTGTCTGCGCGATGCTCGCTAGCGAAATGCAGATGCTGCCCGACGAGGTCGCATCACGCGTCCGCGCCCATTTCCAAAATCTCGCGGCATGGCTGACCTCGGTACTGCAGGCCGGAGTAGAGCAGGGCCTGTTTCGGCTGGACAGGCGGCCGGAAGAACAGGCCCACATGCTGATGGCCTCGGTTCACGGGGCCATGCTCTCGACGAGGGCTCTCGGCGATCCCGGATTGTTTATCGCAATCGTCGGGCCTGAGATTGCGAGGCTGCGGGGCGCATAACACATCTCCTCCCGCCAATCTGGAGGATGCCGCCAGCGCTCAAGAGAGCCTCATCCTGAGATGCCCCGCAAGGGGCCTCGAAGGACGAGGCGGGTGCGCCGGCGGTTGATGGCTGCAAGGAGGAACGTTGCGGCGTGTCCTTCGAGGCGCCGGCCCTTGGCCTGCGTGCCTCAGGAATGAAGAGCGTTGGTGAGTGCCGCGCCCAACTCATGTGTGGAGAAATGCTGGGCCGTCACTCCCCGCCATCACCAACCAGCGCATCCCGCACAATCGCATAATAACCGGCAAGCTCGGCGATATCAGCGGCCAGTCTATCGAAGGCCGGATCGGACGGTGCAAGCGTGCCGGCATATTTGGCCTCGATGAAGGTCTGGTGAGCGGCAAGCGCTTTCGCATCGGCCTTGTGCACGACAGTGTAGATCGGCGAGGGCACGGTGCGGCCCTTGACGATGATGCGGTCGAGCTCGACGACGATGTAGGTCTCGGCGACCAGTCTTGCGGTTTCTTCGCCGAGCAGCAATGCCACACCGTAATTCTTCGAGGCGCCTTCGAGGCGGGAGGCGAGGTTGACGCTGTCGCCCAGGCAGGAATAGTCGAAGCGGCGGGTCGAGCCCATATTGCCGACGATGCATTCGCCGGTGTTGATGCCGACGCCCATCTTCAGGACATGCGGCTTGCCGCCAAGCGCGGCCGCCTCCCGCTCCAGTTGGTTGTTCAGCCGCGAAATCGCTGTCTGCATGGCAAGCGCGGCGCGCACGGCGTGGAGGGCGTGGTCGGGATCGTCGAGCGGCGCATTCCAGAAGGCCATGATGCAGTCGCCCATATATTTGTCGATCGTACCGCCATGATCCATCACCACATCGGAGAGTGGCGTCAGCAGCCGGTTGATCAGGCCGGTCAGTTGCTCCGGATCGTCCTTCAGCGTCTCGGCGATGGTGGTGAACCCGCGCACATCGGAGAACAGTACGGAGAGCGTGCGCCGCTCGCCACCGAGCTTCAGCTGCGAGGGATCGTTCGACAGGCGCCTGACGAGATCGGGAGAAATATACTGGGCGAAGGCGCGGATGATCTGGCGCTTGTTGCGGCGCTCCTCGGCATAGTCGAAAGCGGCTTGTCCGAAGACGACCGAGATATAGGCGACGGTCGGGCCAAGCGGTGAGACGAAGACATGGGCAAGCCGGATGCCGGCAAAGCTGACGGTCGCGAAGGCGAGGAGGGCCGCCGCACTGGTGACGATCGTCAGCCATCCCGTCGAGCGCCAGACGGTCGTGGTGGCCAGCAGCACCGATATCAGGATGCAGGCGGCAACTGCCGGCAGCCGGGCTTCCGCGATCGACAGGCCGGCGCGGATATTGTCGTAGATCGTCGCCTGGATTTCGACGCCGGAGACGAGCTTGCCGGTGTGGATCGTGTAGGGTGTCGCAAAGGCATCGACACCGCGCTTGTCGATCTCCGGCGCATTTTGCAGGCTGAGGCCGACGAGGACGACGCGGTCCCTGAAATAACCCGGCGGCAGCAAGTTCTCGGGGTCGAGTGCCTGGTAGTAGGAGACCGTGGGGTAGCTGCGGGCCGGGCCGAAGGATTGGATGAGCCGGCCAGCCGGCAGGTCGGCGTTTGCTGCTCCCGACGCCGCCTGCATCAGCATGGCGGCAAAACCGTCCTGATAGCCCGGAATGCGTCGAAACATGCCGTCGCCGCTGAGATCGATCGAGGCGATGCCGGTCACGGCACCGGCTTGCGTCAGCTGCGGCAGCGGTGTGGCACGGATCAGCTGCGAGGCCTGCGGCGTCTCGATCAGCGTTTCGTCGCCGGCCAGCACGACATCCGGGCCGACCGCCCTGGCGATCGCCGCGTCGTTGTCGGGGTTCGAGGGTTCAGCCATGATGATGTCGAGGCCGATGACGCGGGCGCCAGCGGCGCGCAGCTGGCTGACAAGCTCGGCATGCAGACTGCGCGGCCAAGGCCATTGCGCGTTGATATCAGCAAGCGAAGGCTCATCGATCGCAACGATGACAGGGCCGCCGGCTGGCGGACGGGGATCGTCGACGGTCGAGAGATAGTCGAAGCTTCTGAGCTCCAGCAGTGACCAGGCGGGCAGGCGCGACAGCAGCGAAATGGCGATCAGCACGGCGAGCGACAGCACCAGCAGCCTCAAACGGCGGCCCCCGGTTTGCCTCGCCTGCCGCGGCTTGTCCCGCACCGGCATCAGAAGCGGACTTTGAGCGTGCCCTTGAAGGCGCGGCCCCAGCCGGGAACGCCCGGCGTGATCTCGAAGTCCTCGTCGAGCAGGTTATAGGCGGCGGCCTCGAGGGCGATGCGCTTGTCCAGCGGTTCCCAGATCAGATGGGCGTCGAGGCTCCAGTAATCGTCGAGCTTGGTGCCGAGATCGTCGCCGTCGCGCTCGCCGACATAGTTGGCGGCAACCGTTGCCTTGACCTTGGCTTCGTTGACCCAGGTCAGCGCGATCTGGCCGGAATTCTTGGGAATGAAGGGCAGGGAGCCGCCGTAATTCGGCTCGAGCGGGTCCTTGTTCTCCGATTCCATATAGGCATAGGTGGCGGAAAGGCCGAAACCGGCACCGAGCGCCAGGTTTGCGGTGAGGGCGGCACGGTCGATGCTGCCGCGCGACAGCGGCAGGCTGTCGGCCGCCGGAAGCGAGATCAGCGGAAAATCGATCGAGAAATCATGCAGTTCCTGGTGCTGGTATTCGACTGAGGTAAAAAACCGGTCGGTCCATTCGGCGTCCCATTGCAGCGCCGCCGTATCGGCATATCCCTCGAGGCCGATAGAATATTGGTTGGCCTGCAATCCGAGGACGCCGATCGGGGCAAGAGTGGGTACGCCGGTGTCGAGGCTCTGGCGCATGAAGGCGGCGCGCAGCCAATGGTTCTGGGCGGGTGTCCAGGCAAGGCCGAAACGTGGCTCCAGGCGGTTGACGTCGACTCCGTCGCCTTCCATATGCGTGCCGAAGAGCGCGTATTCGCCCTTGAGATCGGGTGTGATCTCGTGCAGCACGTCGATATAGGCGCGGCTGATATTGACGCGGTTGCTGAATGTGTCCGGGCCGGTCGTGGTCTCTGGGATGATCACGACGAGCGGAAAGAGTTCATGAAGGCGAGAAGAGGTGGTCGTGCTGGCATCGATCCAGCCGCCTTCGATGCCGTACCGCCACGTCAGCGGTCCGCTGCCGATGGAATGGCTGAGCGCGCCGATATAGGTTTTTGAAGACAGATCCTCGGTCCCGTCCAAGAATGGGATGATGTCGGGATCGCGCAGGCCGAGAACCGGCGCATCGTCGACCTGAAGAGAGGTGGACGTCCGCGACTTGCTTTCCGAATAGAGGAAGGCGCCGTTCAAGATGTTTTCGTAGCCGAAGGTATGGCTCCAGCCGAGGCCGGCATTGGTTGTTTCGCTGACATTGCGCCGATAATTATATTCCGAAGAGACTTCAGTTGGAATTCCGAAGCCCAGGAGGTTGAGGAAGTCCGTCAGTGACGAGCCTTGCGTCAGTGCGTTCAGCGTTCCATCGTTTTTGGCATGGTTGACATAGGCCACCACGCGATCGTCAGGCGTCACCGTTGCCGTCAGATAGCCATTGCCGCCGATAAGCTTGTTGTCGGTCTGGAAGCCGCCGAAATCGCGATAGTCGCCATCGAGCGCCAGTTCTTCCCAGGTCAGGTTGCCATAGAAGCTGAGCGGGATCGTCTCGTTCGAGAAACCCTGGATTTCAGCTTCGCCGATACCCCTTGTATGGCCGTCGACGCTGTTGATGCCGCCGCCAAGCGAGCCTTCGATGAACGGCGTGCGCAGCAGCGTTGCCGAACGAGAGCGGCCGGAGAGCATGTGCGGATCAAGCAGCAAGCCCTGAATGAAGGATGAATAGCTCGATGCGTTGCCACGGTTCTGGATGACATTGTCGTCGCTGAAGCTCGTTGCGTTGACGTAAGGGAAGATGCTGCCCTTGATCGACTGGTCGATATAGCCGCTGCCTTCGAAGGGACTGAAGACCGCGTCCCCGTAATAGCGGCCCCAGGCATCCAGACCCTGCAGGCGAAAAGCGTTGTTCAGCGTCGAGCCGGCATCCTGATTGGCGCCAAGGGCGCTGTAGTCGCCGCCGCGGGCGCGCGAACGGCGGAGAAATTCCTGGGCGTTGCGGATCGCGCCGTCGGCGTCGTAATCGTCGATATCGACGGCGGTGCGGAAGGAGGAGATGACCGGATCGTTCTTATCGAGCCTGTCGGCATTGTCGACGGCTTGCTCGGAGGGGATGCGGTCGCCCTTTTCGTAATGGGCAGCGGCGAGCATCAGCTGCGATTGCGAATGGGCGGGATTGGCGGTGCTGGCGGCCAGCAGGTCTGCCAGCGCCTTGTCGCGCTCGCCGGTCTGCAGGTAATAGCGGCCGCGGGCGAGGAGGGCGATGTCGAAGGAGGGGTCGGCGGCGAGCGCCGCATCGATCTCGCGCCTGGCCTCCTTCATGCGCGATTGGTCGAGATAGAGGATGGCAAGGTTGCCGTGGGGGACCGGATCCTGCGGATCGAGTGCGATCGCCCTCAGGAAGGCGGCCTCGGCCTCGCGATTGGCGTCGCGGGCGCTCTGCAGCAGGCCCATCGAGTTCAACGATCCCGAAGCTCCCGGCGCAAGTTCGATGGCACGGTTCAGATCGGCAAGCGCCCCGTTGATATCGCTTTCGTAGCTCGCCTTGTAGGAGGCGCGTGCGGCAAGGGCGATCGGATGGTTGGGATCGAGCGAGAGGGCGCGGTTCACCGCCTCCCGCATCTGGGCGCGGTCATCGATCAGCTGCGCCAGCTGCGCGCGGATGGCAGGAAGAGTGGGATCATCCGGAAAACGCTTTTCGGCATCCTTGATCAAGTCGATGGACGCACGGGGATTTTTGAGGAAACCCGCCGTATAGGCCTGCATGATCGCACCATAGGGACCGACAGCCGATGACGGCGGCTTTTCGACATGTGCTGGATCGGCAAGTGAGCGGGCGAAATAGCCGCCATACTGCGCCATGTTCCGGCGGGCCGGATCGAGATGTGGCAGTGCAGCCGCAAACAGCCTTGCGGCGTCGTCGTAACGTTTTTCGGAGCCGGCGATCGTGGCATCGATCAAGTCAACGCGCGCCTTCTGGAGGGGCGTCAGCTTGCGCCGGCGAACCTCCAGAAGCGTCTCTGCGGCGACCTGCCGACCGTCGAAGGCGCTCTGCACTTCGGCAAGCTCCAACCAGTCCTCGGTGGTGCGACGTTCCGGCGGCAAGGCCAGCAGCCGGCGGCGCTCGTCGGCCATGCGGCCTGCCGGCAGCGGCGAAGTCGGCATCAGGCCGAAGCCGTCGCGCAGGTTCAGATAGAACAGCATCTGTTCGCGGTCGTCGGGCGTGACGATCACCAGCTTGTGCGGTGCTTGGCCGATGGTGGCGACCGCCCCTTCGCCCTCGTTCACCTCGACGCTGCCCTGCGGGTTGCTAAGCGCCACGCGGCCTTCGAGCACGATCATCGAGGTTTTGCTGCCCTCGACGGTCATCGTCCAGTCGGTGCCGCGGATGGCGGCTGCGGCCGCAGGGGTCTCGACCGTCAGGCCCTGGCCGCCGCGCTCGGCGCGTGCCCAGATCGTTCCCGATTGCAGCTCCAGTGTCGTGTCGCCGCTTGCCGCCATCTTCTTGACCTGCAGCGATGAATTGCGGCCGAGGCGAACCTGGGTGTGATCGGAAAAGACGATGGCGAGCTGGCCGTTGGCGTTGGTGCGCAGCACGTCGCCGGTCAGGAGATCCTGATTGATATCGACGACACGCCAATTCGACACGTCGATGAAGCGGACCTCTTCGCCGGTCTTGCGGGCGATGACGGAACCGGCGACCGGTGTTGCTCGCTGCACCGGCTCGGCCATTGCCGACGGCGCGAAACCGGGCAAAGCAAGCGAAAGCGCCATCCCAGCGCGACAGATGTTCTTGGAATAACCCCGCATGACCCAGACCCCATCCCCACTTCCCGTTTGTCCGTGTAGAGTGGAAAAGTCAAGCGCATTGCACACGTGTTCTTGCTTTCGCCGTCAAGTGTAATATCAGGGAAACACTTGGGGACGGAGTATTCACGTGAGCGAATTCGAAACTGCAACTGAGGTTATGCTGAGCCAGCCCACGAGCGCGGATATCGGCGTCGAGTATTTCGACCATATCAAGAAAATCAATGATATATTTTATGATCAGGTCAAGATATCCGATCAGAAGGCTGCCTATATCTTCACATTTATGCTGGCCTTCCTGGTGAGTTCCAGCGAGGTGAGGGCGGTCTTCAGCCCGGCGCGCTATATCACCGGCACGTCAGGCAGTATGCTGTTTTCCGGCCTGCTTGCCGCAGCCTCGGTCTTCTCAATCCTGTCGGCGATCCTCGTCGTGCTGCCGCGCCGTTTGGATAGCTCGACCTCGCTGTTCTGGGGCGCCTGGCAGAACCATCGCGAGCTGTTCTTCGACGCGGCGATTAGGCGCGACGAGCGCTATCTCTTCGACCAATATCTCGAAAACGCCAATATCCTCTCCGCCATCGCCCGCAGCAAATACCGCTGCGTGACCTTTGCGTTTCGTGGCTTGATGGTGAGCGTGATTGCTTATGTGCTGCTGTTGGTGGCGGTGTGAGGCTTGGGTGCGGCTTTGAGCTTTTCAGCCGGCTGAGGACGGCGTGAGCGCCAGAAGCCAAGAATGCGGGCGCGCCGAAGCGCGCCCGTCCGTTTTTAATCCTCGACCTCAACGATCAGCTCAAGCTCGATCGGCACGCCGAGCGGCAGACTGGCGACTCCGAGGACGACGCGGCCGGAGAGCTTTTCCTCGCCGAAGACTTGGAGCAGCATTTCCGACGCTCCGTCCGCGACCTTCGGGTGGTCGCGGAAATCGCCTTCAGTGGCGATATAGACACCGAGCTTGACGACTTTTGCGACCCTGTCCAGCGAGCCGAGATAGTCCTTGGCGGCCGCAAGTGCGCTGAGTGTGGCCGTTTCGGCAGCCTTCCTGCCGTCTTCAGCCGTCAGTGCGCCGCCGACGCGGCCGATATAGCGCGGCTCGCGGTTGATAACCGGCAACATGCCGCTGAAGAAGACCAGTTTGCCTGATCTGACCGCCTCGACATAGGCCCCGAGAGGTGTCGGCGGCGGGGGAAGGATGATGCCGAGTTCCTGCAGCCGCCGTTCTGCGCCGGCTGCCTGCGCTTGCGGGTGGTTTACCATTTGCCCAGATGTGCGCCGCCGTCGACGTGCAGCACCTCCCCGGTTACGCGCGGAGCTTCGGTCAGGAAGACGACCGCATCGACGACTTCCCCAACATTGGAAATGCCAGCCATTGGCGACAGCGTGCTGAGGAAGTCCTTCGGATTGTCCTTGTGCAGCGGCGTATCGACGACACCGGGAGCCACCGTGTTGACGCGGATTCCCTCGCTTGCATATTCCATCGCCAGGTTCTTCGAGATCGCGTCGATGCCGCCCTTGGTCATCATGGCGACCGAAGCCGAGAAACCGGCGATCGGATGGTCGATCAGCGGTGTGGTGATGCTGACGATGCTGCCACCGGTCTTCTGGGCGAGCATCTGCCGGACGACCAGCTGCGTCAGGTGGATGAAGCCTTCAAGATTGGTTGAGGACAGCTTGCGGAAGTCGGTCATGGTGTAATCGACGAACGGCTTGGTGAAGAAAATGCCGGCATTGTTGACGAGGGCGTCGATCGAGCCGAACCGGTCGATTGCGGCCTGTGCGACCCGTGCGGCGGTTTCGGCATCGCCGATATCGCCGTCGACGAGCGCCAGCTTCTCCGAAGCCCGAAAGGCATCCGAGGCGCTGACCTGGCGCGAGGTGGCGACGACATTGTAGCCGCGCTCGATGAAGGCGTTGACGAGCCCGGCTCCGATACCCTGGGAGGCGCCCGTGACGATGACAGTCTTTGCGGTAGTCATGTTGAACTCCATAATTTGGTCGGGCAACGGAGGTCTGCGCTTGCGAAGGCCGGGTCGCTCGAGATGGGGCGGCTGCGAATGCGCCTCCATCGGGTTGTGATTGTTTTCGCAAGGTGAATATGGCGAAAACTCCATTCCTCGATTAGATGGAAATATCTGGATTCTCTTTTGCATCTATGCAAGAATCGCGGCATGGCGGACCTGAACGACATCGCGGTTTTCGTGACGGTGGCGCGCTACGGCAGCTTCAGCCGTGCCGCCCATTCTCTCGGCATGCCGGTCTCGACCGTCAGCCGGAAGGTGACGTCGCTGGAGGAGCAACTCGGCGTGACGCTGCTGCAGCGCACGACCCGCAAGCTCAGCCTGACCGCGCAGGGCCGCGCCTATTTCGATCAGTGCAGCGAGCCGCTTTCCCATCTTATCGACGCCGAGCAGGCCTTGACGGAAACCCAGAGAAAGCCGGAAGGCTTGCTGAAGATCTCCGTGCCCGTCATCTTCGGGCAGGAGGTTTTCTACGAATTCGTTTCGACCTTCCTGAAGACCTATCCCGAAATCCGGATCGATCTCTTCGTCACCAACCTGTTCCTCGATCTGATCGCCGAGAATATCGATCTCGGCATCCGCTTCGGCGAACTCAAGGATTCGTCGATCGTCGCGCAGCGGCTCGGAAAGAGCGTGCGCTATCTGGTCGCGGCGCCGGACTATATGAAGGGCAGGGCGCCTCCCTCAAAGCCCGAAGACCTGAAGGATCATCAGTGCGTGCTGCTGAACGGCCGTAATGGCGAAGCGGAATGGCATCTCGTCAACGGCCGCAAATCGGTCCGCCAGCAGGTGTCGGGGCCGGTATCGAGCCGGGATTTCGAAGCGGTGAGCGCCTTCACCTATCGCGGACACGGCATCGGCCTGCTGCCTTCCACCTATTGCGACGATCAGATCAGAAGAGGCGAGCTCATCCGCCTCTTGCCGGACTGGTCGTCCGAGGAGATATTCGTGCATGCGGTCTATCCGACACGCCGCTTCCTGCCCTTGCGCCTGCAGGTCTTTCTCGAGGCGCTGAAGGCGTGGAAGACCCCCTTGTGGCTTCCCCTGCATTGAGGCGCCCGATGCCATCACCGAAAATTGAAGCCGTGCACGCGGCTGCGCGTCCTTCCTCGATCAAGCTGTGTTAGAGTTCGCTGGCTTGGATGGCGCGGGGATTTACCGATGCTGACGACAGTTGCGGTGCTCATGGGGCTTTCCGGCCTCGTCCCGGCAGCACAGGCGGGGACGAACGAGGTTGACGTCAGCCTCGTGCTCGCCGTCGACACCTCGCGGTCGATGGATTTCGAAGAGATCGGCATTCAGCGCGAGGGGTATGTCGAGGCGCTCAAGCACCAGGAATTCCTTAATGCGGTGAGGGGCGGTCTGACCGGGCGCATTGCCATCAGCTATTTCGAATGGGCAGGCTACGTCGTCCAGGATTCGGTGATCGACTGGCAGGTGATCGAGACGGAAGAGGACGCGATCGCCTTTGCCGGCAAGATCGAAGCCCGGCCGATCGCCACGCAACGGCGCACTTCGATATCCACAGCGATCGGCCAGGGCGCCAGCATGATCATGACCAGCCCGTTTCAGGGTCGGCGGGAGGTGATCGACGTCTCCGGCGACGGCCCGAACAATTCCGGCAATCCGGTTACACCGGCGCGCGACAAGGCGGTTGAAGCCGGCATGATCATCAACGGCCTTGCCATCATGCTGAGGCCCTCCGATGCCCCCAACGGGCTCGACACATATTACGCCGACTGCGTGATCGGCGGCCCTGGCGCCTTCGTGCTGCCGGTGCGCAAGATCGAGGATTTCGCCGTTGCCGTGCGCCGCAAGCTGGTGCTGGAGATCAGCGGCCTTTCCCCGCCGGCTACGGTGCAGAGAATTGCCGGGGCTGTGCCGGCGACAGACTGCATGATTGGAGAAAAGCAGTGGCGGGATATGTTTGACCGATAATGGGGTGGCTTGCCGGCGCTTTCGCTCGGGGTGAAGCGAGAGACAATGAAAGACGTGCCGTGTGGCCCCCTATTGTCCTTCGCTTGGCCTTGAGCGGCAAGCGAAAGGCAAGCGGACTGCAGCATTATTAAGAGGGAACACAGACGCGACCAGCGTCTGCGTCCTTTACCGCCATCTATAACGGCAGCTCCCGGCCGGCCCGTTCGCTGACCATGTATTCGGCGTACCAATCCGGCCAGTTCTCGTCGTGTTTGCCGCCGTTGCGTTTCTCGTGTTCGCCGTGGGCGATGGCCGCGCGGCGCAGCGCTGACGCAAGGTCGCTCGAGGTCGCAAAGGCCGTCTCGTCGGCGTCGATGCGTCCGGGCAGGCGCTGGGTGACTTCCTGGAAAAGCCAGCCGTTGCCGTCGGGATCCTTGAACGAGGCGAAGGAGCGATAGCTGCGGTGATCGGGATCGCGGCCGGCGAGCCTCAGCCGTCCGAAGAGATAGGGTTCGTCCTTGCCGGCATAGACGCCGGCAGCGTCATGGAACACGTCGCTGACCTCGACGCCACGGGCGATGAGATCGCGACGGGCGGCCTCGATGTCGGAGACGATGAGGTAGAGCCCCTGGGCGGAGCCGGGTGCGGCTGCGGTTATGTTCTTGCCGAAAATGATCGCGCAGCCGGAGCCGGGCGGGGTGAACTGGATCACCCGGAAATCGGCATCACTGGCGAAGTCGGCGTCGAGCCGCCAGCCGAGGCCGTCGTAAAAACGTTTGGCGCGGTCGACGTCGGAAACGGGGATGACGACCACTTCGAGCTTGGTGTCGACGGGCCGTGTTTTCGGATTTTCGATAGGGGGTTCACTGCGCATTGCATTGCTCATCTTCAGCTCCTTGAGGTTGTGGATGCGTTAAGAATGGCGATACATGTCGGGGTCGAGTGGACCACAGCGCGGCGAGGGCGTCGAATCAATTATTCTGTCGGAATTGGCCTGATGAAGACGGCGGGATCGGTCCCGCCGCCTCGGTTTCAGCGGATCAGCCTTGCTACGCGGCAAGAGCGGCGCGTGTCTTCCCGATCGTCAGCGCGGCCTTTGCGGCCTCCCGCCCTTTCTCGACGAAGTGTGCCCGGTAGATCTGCTTGTGGTGGTCGGTTTCCTGATATTGGTGCGGCGTCAGCGAAACCGACAGCACCGGCACGCCGGTATCCATGCCGGCGCGCATCAGCCCGTCGACCACGGCCTGGGCGACGAATTCATGGCGGTAAATTCCGCCGTCGACGACGAAAGCGGCGGCAACGACGGCGGCATAGCGCCCGGTTGCGGCAAGATCGCGGGAAAGCAGCGGCATTTCGAAGGCGCCGGGAACATCGAACACATCGACCTGCTCGGGCGGCACGAGTTGGTAGAAGCCGTCAAGGGCGCGGTCGACGATGTCGGCGTGCCAGCTGGCTTTGATAAAGGCGTAGCGGGTGGGTGTCATGGTAATCTCCTTTGGCGAACAGACACATCACCCAAGGCGATCACGAACGTCCCCGACAGCCGCAAGGGCGGCAGGAACGCGCGTTCTCTTTCATCCGGACTATGACCGTCGGCTCAGGCATCTCACCTGATCTGCTGACCCTTCCTTAAGAAGGCGCTCGCGGGCTCGCAATCGAAACTGCATACCGCCGGTAGGGACTTTCACCCCGCCCTGAGAACGGCGGGGACAATAGGGGCAAGGCGGCGGGCTGGCAATAGGGCGAAATACTTTCTGCAATGTGCAAGGAGCAGCGGCTTACCTGTGTCCGCAATATGAGGATGACGCCCCGAGCGCCCTTGCTGAACGTACACGTTTGCCTACATGATTCCGATGAGGACACCCAATCTACACAGCATGACCCGCTGATCCCGCCGGAGGCGAGGGCAGGCCATGACAACCATGGGAGAGAGATATGCAAGATCCCCTCGTCGTTCACCGCGAGGCGCATATCGCGGCGCCGCCGGCCGCGGTGTTTGCGCTGATGACCGACCCTGAAAAGATTCTGCGCTGGATGGGAACCGAGGCTCAGGTCGAGCCGCAGCCGGGCGGGCTGTACCTCGTCAACGTCACCGGCGCTCGTTTTGCGCGCGGCTCGTTTCGCGAGGTGGTGCCGGTTCATCGCCTTGCCTATAGCTTCGGCTGGGACGGCAGCGAGGTGGTTCCGCCGGGGTCGAGCCTGGTCGAGATCGACCTGATCGAGCAAGGAGACGGAACGCTGCTGCGACTCACCCATAGCGGCCTGCCGAGCGCCGATCAATGCGCCGGCCATGCAGAAGGCTGGGCGCACTACCTTGGACGGCTGACCGAGGTCGCCGCCGGGCGCGATCCCGGTCCTGACAGTTTTCACGGCAGAACATGAACGATTTTTTACGGGCAGCGGGCGCCCGCAAGCGCTTGACGCCGCGGGAAAAGCGGTGCGGCGATACCCTGATCGGGCATCCGAAAACGCTGGTTTTTCTCGTCTAAACATGAACGTGCAGTTCATCTCCAGTTCAATTTGGCGGCCATAAGATCAGGGCGGCTGGATGAAATGGAGTTTTCGATGAAGGCACTTTCTATCGCGGCTGCCTTGCTCGCTGGCAGCCTCTCGATCGGCACGGCTGAGGCAATGCCGATGGGGACAATCAATGTCCAGAGCAAAGCCACAAGCGATGTCACGAAGGTCGACTATGCGTGCGGCCGCGGCTGGCATCTGACCCGCTGGGGTGAATGCCGGCCGAATTGGCGACGCCCGCCGCCGGTGGCATTTTACGGTGGCCCGCCGCGTTGGGGCTGGGAGCGACGTCACCGCGATTGGGACGGCCCGCGCTGGAGCCATGAGCGGCGCTGGGATCGCGACCGTCGCTGGCGGGATGATGACTAAAAGCCTTGGTTAGGCAAGTTGACGAGGGCCGGTGCGATGTTTCGCCCGGCCTTTTCCTATGAAATTTCCGCAGGCCCTGTGTCAGATCCTGCTGACGAGCCAGTGCTTGTCGTCGATCAGTTCGGCGAGCTCGATCGGATCCTTGACGCCGAATTCGAACCATTCGACGAGTTCCTTTGCCTTGCGGCTGCTTTCCTCCGCCGTCAGCTCGACCTGATACCTTTCGCACCACCGCCGAAGGATCGACGTCAGCAGCGTCATGTCATTCCCATCCAGCGGATCTTTCGGCCAGAATATCGTGCCCATCGTACCCCTCAATCACACGATGACGAACGGCGCATAATGAAATCAAAACGGCGCAAGTTTAAAGCGTTATTTTTCGCTTTTCCCCGTGATGGAAGGTTCGCGACAGGAATTGTCTGCGCAGGAAGGGCTCAAGGTGTCGATAGGCTCCTGAAGGCATCCTTGCGGACGTCCCGGGGCGGTGTCATGTTGCAGCATGGATCTGCCGTCTCCCCTTGCCTGGCTGGTTGACGAGGCCGGTGCCTCGCCCGGTCCCGAACGGTTTCTGGCCGAGCTCGGGCGCCGGCTTTTGGCTGAGGGCCTGCCGCTTTCGGGCGGCGCGCTGACGCTATCGGTGCCGCATCCGATCATCGCGCGGCGCACCTGGCTGTGGCGGGCCGAGACCGAGGCGGTCATCGAGGCATTGGCCTTTGCCGCCACTCCGCAGAGCGAAGCCGGGCGCGAGTGGCTGGCCGGGCTGGGGCCGGTGTGGGAGACCAGGATCGGGCCAGCACAGGATAATCAGGCATCGGACGGCCCGCTGCTCGGCTGGGCGGGGGTTGCCAGCGGGGCAGGGAACAGCGCATTCGGCCCGGCCGCGATCAGCCTGCTGCGCGAGGTCGCGCGTTTTGCCGCTGCGCCGCTTGCCGCACTTGCTGCGCGGGAGGCGCGGGCCGCGCTCCTCGAAGCCTATCTCGGCCGGCGCAGTGCGGCCCGAGTGCAGGCCGGCGCGCTAGCCCGCGGCACCGGCGAGACCATCCGAGCCGCTCTTCTTTGCGCCGATCTGCGCGATTTCACCGCGCTCTCCGAGGTGACCGATCCTCACCAGATGATCACCGCGCTGGACGCCTATTTCGACCGCGTCGCAGGCGCAGTGCACGCCTTCGGCGGCGAGGTGCTGAAATTCATCGGTGACGGCGTGCTGGCGATCTTTCCGGTGACGGCGGCTTCTGGCGGAGCGATCGAAGGAGACCGGGAGGCCTGCGAGGCCGCATTGCGGGCGGTCGCCGCCAGCCGCGCCGGCATGGTTCATCTCGACCAGGTGCGCCAGGCGCAGGGGCTGGCACCGTTGCCGTTCGGCGCGGCGCTGCATTTCGGCGAGATTCTGTGGGGCAATATCGGCGCGGCCGACCGGCTGGACTTTACCGCCATCGGCCCTGCGGTCAACCTGGTCAGCCGGCTGGAAGGGCTCTGCAAGCCGCTCGGCCGAACTGTGCTGATCTCAGGCGCGGTGGCGGCCAACACGGGGACGCCCTTGATGCCGCTCGGAGAGCATACCCTGCGCGGCATCGCCGATCCTTGCGCGGTCTTCACCCTGCGGGAGGATTGAGCCTGCGGGCAGACGCATCGTTTTTGCAAAGAAATATTTGCAAAGATATGTTTGCAAATATATGCTTGAAGCATGAAACATCCGCACCCGAAACCTGCCGCAGATACCGCCGCCTCCCGCATCGTCAGCCGCGTCGTGCCCGAACCGACCGCGCTGAAGGCGCTGGCTCATCCCGTCCGGCTGCGCATGCTCGGCATGCTGAGGATCGATGGACCTGCCACGGCGACGCAGCTTGCCGCGCGGCTCGGCCTGAACAGCGGCGCGACGAGCTATCATCTGCGCCAGCTTGCCCAATATGGCTTCATCGAGGAGGCGCCGCATGCCTCACGGCGAGACCGTTGGTGGCGCGCCAGCCATGAGCTGACCTCGGTGCCGCCGAGCGAAGCCGAGGGGGAGGCGCTCGATCTCGACCTCGCTTTCAACCAGGCGGCGCTCTCGCTGCAGGTCGGCCAGATGCAGCAGGCGCTCGAGGAATATGCCGAACTGCCGGCCGAATGGCGCAAGGCGACGACTGCCGACGACATCATTATTCCGATGACGGCGCCACAGGCCGAGGCTCTGACGAAACGGCTGACCGACATCATCCTGGAAGCGATGCGGGCGGCTCCGCCGCTGGGCGAGGCGGCGTCCCGGAATTCCGACATGGTTCCTTTCTATGTCATGCTGCACGCCTTCCCCTATCCGGGCCGCCTTCCGCATCGCGAAGGGGAGGACGAGGCGTGAGGAAGGCTGGGCCTTTCCTGGCGCTCGCTGCTGCCGAGACATGTTCGCTTTCCGGCACGCGGCTGTCGACCATCGCCATTCCCTGGCTGGTGTTGAGCACGACGGGCAGCCCTGTCCTGACCGGCGTGACGGCGATGATGGAGATGCTGCCCTATGTCGTCGCCAAGGCGCTCGGCGGGCCGCTGATCGACCGCGTCGGCGCCAAGCGCATCGCCATCGTCTGCGATAGCGTTTCGGTGGCCGTGGTGGCGTTGGTGCCGTTGCTCGATTTTTTCGGCCTGCTCGGCATGCCGGTGCTGCTGCCTGCCGTTTTTGCCATGGGCGTGCTGCGTGGGCCTTCCGACGCCGCCAAGCAGGCGATGGTTCCCGATATCGCCAGGCTCGCGAATGTGCCGCTCGAACGGGTGACTGGCGTCGCCAGCGCCATTGAGCGGCTGGCCTCGACGGCGGGTGCGGCCGGAGCCGGGGCGCTGATCGGCCTGATCGGCCCGGGTCAGGCGCTCCTCGTCAATGCCGCCACCTTCGCCGCGGCCGCGCTGATCGTTGCCGTCGGCATCCCCGATATGCGGCGCACGCCAGAGCTATCCGGCGCCCGACCGGCCGAGAGACCTTCTTATCTCGACGATCTCCGCGAAGGCTGGCGCTTTCTGCGCGGCGATGCTGTGCTCGTCAGCATCGTCGTTATGGTGGCGATCACCAACCTGCTGGATCAGGCCTATCATGCGGTGCTGCTGCCTGTCTGGACACGTGATTCCGGCCATGGTCCGGAACTGCTGGGAGCAATGTTTGCGGCATTCGCCGGCGCATCGATCGCAGGTGCGGCGATCGCCGCAGCAATCGGCGAACGGATGCCGCGCCTGATCGTCTATACCGTGGCATTCCTGTTGACCGGCTTTCCGCGTTTTCTCGTTACTGCGCTGGATGCGCCGCTCGGTCTTGTCTTTACGACCCTGGCCATCGGGGGATTCGCCTCGGGCTTTCTCAACCCGATCCTGTCGGCGGTGATCTTCGAGCGCATCCCCAAGCCGCTGACCGGCCGCGTCATCGCATTGAATACCGCCCTCTGCTTCGCCCTCATTCCCTTCGGCGGCCTTGTCGGCGGTACGCTGATCAGCACGATCGGTCTTGCCGCGGCGCTGCTGCTCACCGGGTTTGCCTATCTCGTCGCCACTCTCTTTCCCCTTGCCTTGAAAAGTTTCCGCGGTTTCGACAGGGCGGTTGCCGATGTTGGTGCTTCCGTATCAAGGCGATGAGCGCGCGCCCGATCTCTCGTGTCCCAGTGCCTCGACCATCAGATCGACGAAACGGTGGATGCGCGGTTCCAGCAGGCGCTTGTCGGGATAGAGCGTGACGATCTTGGCGTCATCGGCTTCCAGGTCGGGCAGGACCTGCCGAAGACGCCCGGCGGCGAGATCGCCGCCGATGAGAAAATCGGGCAGGAGCGCGATACCCAATCCCGCCAGGGCAGCGTCGCGGATCGCCTCGCCGTTGTCGAGCCTCAGGCGGCTGCGCCCCTGCGCCTTGATCCAGGCACCGCCCTTGCCACGAAAACGCCAGCCTTGCCTTTGATTGCGGTTGGCGAAAATCAGGCAGTCGTGGGCTGCGAGATCGTCGATTTCGCGTGGCTCGCCGTTCGCGGCGAGATAGGAAGGCGAGGCGCAGAGGCGTGTCTTGTAGGTGGCGATCACGCGCGAGACCAGCCGGGTATCCGACGCCGCGGCGCCGATACGGATCGCCAGATCGAAGCCGTCCTCGATGATGTCGGAGAGGTGATCGGTAAAGCTCACCTCGACCTGGATGTCGGGCCAGGCCCGAAGATATTTTTCCAGCAGCGGCATCACGACGAGCCGGCCGAAGGCATCGGGTACAGTCAGTCTGAGAAGGCCGCGCGGCATGCCGCTCTGGCCTCCAAGACTCGCTTCCGCCTCATCGACCGCCGCAAGGATCTGCAGGCCGCGCTCGTAAAAGACCCGCCCTTCATCGGTCAGGCTCAGCGTTCTCGTCGTGCGGTTGAGCAGACGTGCGCCGAGCCGGTCTTCGAGGCGGATGACGGCCTTTCCGGCCGCCGAGCGGGACAGGCCCATGGCCTGGCCGCCGGCGATAAAACTTCCGGCATCGACGACGGCCATGAAGATCAGGATATCGTTCAGGTTCGTGCGCGGCATCAGGCAACTCGAGCGGTTCGGTCCCAGCCATAAGTCGGTCAGTCATGCAACCGATTCAAGGCTTGGACCATCAACGCTCACGGCGGCAGTAAGGTCCCGACGCTTCGCTGCCGGGGCGCTGAAGCCGGGCTACAGCATATCGCCGAGGCTCCAATGGTTGTTCCATCGGGCGTCGATCTCGTCGTCGACATTCTGATATCTGATGTCGGTGGAAAGGCGCAGCCGCCGGCTGCTGTTCTGGTTGGTGGTTGAGGCGTGGATCATGTAGGGCGAGTGCAGCACAACGTCGCCGGCCTCATAATCGGCGGCGAGCCAGCGGGTGTCGAAGCGCTCCGCCATATCGGGAAGATCTTTCGAGACCCAGCCGCCTTCCGTCATGTGGCTGTTATAGGCGCTGATCCGCTCTTCCGGAGAAAGATCGCCGCTTGCGGCCTGGAACTTCGCCTCCATCTTGACTCCAAGCGCGTGCGAACCTTCGAGGTAGACGAGGCCGCCCATCTCGGCAGGGATGTCGCCGATCGGGATCCATACCGTCACCAGGCGACTGGTGCCGCCGCGGAGATAAACGAGATCGTAGTGAGCGGGTGTGGCCGTCGGCGTTCCCGGCTGGGTGAAACGCATGATCTTGCGCTTGTGCAGATAGGAGATGCCCTGCAGAAATTCGTCCATGAAGCGGGTGAGCGGCGGCTGCGCGCAAAAACCTTCATAGGCGGCGGAGCGGACAAGCGACATCAGGCGCCGGTCCGCCAGGCTCCAGTCGACGCTGGCGGCCGACGCAATCCCTTGCGAAAAATCGCTGCCGGGCTCGACCAATCCTGTCACCGCGAGGCGCTCGAACGCCCAGCCACGGAAATCGATGACATCGGCCCGCGGCAGGAGGCCCTTCAGCCAAACATAGCCGTCGTTCTGGTAGCGGCGGCGGATGGCGTCGACGCCGATGGCGGAATCGGTCGGCGTGAGCCAGCCGATCCGCTCCGCAGCCAAGGTTTTGCCGTGGGCGGTCAGGGGAAATTCCGGTGTTCGGGCCTGCACGGCTTCGGCGGCAATCGACATTTCAGCCTTCCCCAGCTTGAATTGAGTTGCGCTTAATTATCTGATCTGCAGGAATAACCGACATAGAGGAAACTGGTAGCTGGACTTTTCGCTCATCATGAAACAGGCCGAGGCCATTTACAGAACGCCGCTTGGCGCGGCCGGCGGACTGGCGGTCACCGGAAGCGGCAGGCAGCATGCCCGCCATGCGGTGACCGACCGGAAACTTCCGAGTTTCGCCGTCGTGCTGGTGGAGCGCGGGCAGGGCTGGCTGGAGACCGCCGCCAGCGGCCGCTTCAGCCTGACCGGGCCTGCCCTGTTCTGGCTGTTTCCCAACCGCGCGCATTCCTACGCTCCCGACGAAGGCGGCTGGGACGAGCGCTGGGCGCTTTTCGAAGGATCCTTCACGCGGGACTTCGTCAGGCTGAGGATCATTGGCGAACGGCATCCCGTCGTGACCTTGCATCGCCTCGATGAAGTGGCGCGGCTCTTCGGGATGCTCCATGCCGATCTGCTCGACGATACCCATCTGGGACAGGCGTCGGCGGCACTGATGCTGCATCGCATCGTCATATCAGCCGCCAGACAGGCAATTGGAGCGGCGGATCGGCGCCAGGAGAGGCCCGCCATGGCCGTGATCGTGGAAACGCTACGGCGGCGGGCGATGCAACCGCTCGACCTTGCCGCCTTTGCCGCCGAGCACGGTATGTCTCCGGCAACATTGCGCCGGCGGTTCACGCTGGAAACAGGACTGCCGCCCAAGGCATTTCAGCTTCGGGCGCGCATGGACCATGCCAAACAGTTGTTGGCCACCACCGACGAAAAAATCGAAGCGGTTGCCGCCATGATCGGTCTGGATGACCCCTTTTATTTTTCACGGGTCTTCCACGAGCGCGAGGGCTGCAGTCCCCGCGAATTCCGCGCCAGATACAGGCGAATGTGAGCGCCCGGTGCTTTGGCGAGCGTCAGCGCCAGCCAAGCGCCGGAGCGACGTGGGTCAGAATTGCCTCGATGACATGGGCGTTGTAAGCGACGCCGAGCTGGTTGGGGACGGTGAGCAGCAGCGTGTCGGCCTCAGCGATCGCCTGGTCTTCGGCAAGCTGTTTGATCAGAATGTCGGGCTCGGCGGCATAGCTGCGGCCGAAGATCGCCCGGGTCTTCTCGTCAATGAAACCGATCTTGTCGTCCTCGTCGCTGCCATAGCCGAAATAGGCGCGGTCGCGGTCGTCGACGAGCGCGAAGATGCTGCGGCTGACCGAGACGCGCGGCTGGCGGGTGTGGCCGGCGGCCTTCCAGGCCTCACGGTAAGCACGAATCTGGTCGGCCTGCTGGACGTGGAACGGCTCTCCCGTCTCGTCGTCCTTCAGCGTCGAGCTCTGCAGGTTCATGCCGAGCTTGGCCGCCCAGACGGCGGTGGCATTGGAGCTTGCGCCCCACCAGATCCGCTCGCGCAGGCCCTCCGAATGCGGCTCGAGACGCAGAAGGCCGGGCGGGTTCGGAAACATCGGCCGCGGGTTGGGTTTGGCAAAGCCTTCGCCGCGCAGCACCTCAAGAAACACTTCGGCGTGGCGGCGGGCCATCTCGGCCTCGTCCTGACCTTCCGATGGGGCATAGCCGAAATGGCGCCAGCCATCGATCACCTGCTCGGGCGAACCGCGGCTGATGCCGAGCTGCAGCCGGCCGCCGGCGATGAGGTCGGCGGCACCCGCATCCTCGGCCATGTAGAGCGGGTTCTCGTAACGCATGTCGATGACGGCGGTGCCGATCTCGATCCGGCTGGTTCTCGCGCCGACGGCCGATAGTAGCGGGAAGGGCGCGGCGAGCTGGCGGGCGAAATGATGCACGCGAAAATACGCCCCGTCAGCACCGAGTTCTTCGGCCGCGACGGCAAGGTCGATCGACTGCAGAAGGGCATCGCCCGCCGAGCGCGTCTGCGATTGCGGCGAGGGCGTCCAGTGCCCGAACGAAAGGAACCCGATCTTCTTCATGTTAATGCCGCACCTTGCGCTGTTGCGTTGTCAGGTCATGACACAATTCCGGCCTGGAAGACAATCGGAGATGGCGCCGGGGTTTGAGTTTGTTATGATGCGACGGACGGCGGAGGGGGCGTGAGCCTCCGCGCCATGCCCTTGCGCGCCTTTTCGTCCTTGATCGCCGGCCGTCACATCGCAGCCGAGAGGCTTGGAACATGCGCTACACGTTTGCCATAGGCGATATTCACGGCTGCATCGATCCGCTCGACAGCATGATCGATCGCATCGAGACATACGCGTCCAAGGGCACAGTCGTTTTCCTTGGCGACTATATCGATCGCGGGCCAGACAGCAAAAGCGTCCTCGACCGGCTCATTGCCGGTCCGGCCGGCCCGTGGCGCTGGATCTGCCTGAAAGGCAATCATGAAGACATGATGGTCGCTGCATATGCCGATAGCGACGACAGACCCGTATGGATCAGCAATGGCGGACTTGAAACCGAAATGTCCTATGATGGCAGGGTTCCGCCTCAGCATTTGCAATGGGCTGGTGATCGTCCGCTTATGCATGTTGATCGATATCGCATCTTTGTCCATGCCGGCGTTGTTCCGGAATTTCCGCTGGAACGGCAGACCAAGCTCGATCTTCTCTGGCTACGGTTCCCGCCCGGTGAGTCCAGCGACTATTGGGGCAAACATCTGGTCCACGGCCATACTCCCTCACTGTCTAACCCGGTGACGACAGGAAACCGCACCAATATCGATAGCGGCTGCGTCTTCGGCGGCAAGCTTTCCTGTGCTGTGTTCGACGACGAGGTTGCCGGCGGGCCGATCGACTTTATCGAGGTGAGGGCATGAAGCTGGTCGCGTCGGTTAGGGTGTAAAGTCAGAGACGGCGGAGTGGAGCAGCGGGAACGCACCCCCATCTCCGTCATTCCTGTGACATCCCTCGGTTAAAGCCCGAGGGCAGGATGACGGAAGAGAGGTGTCGCGACGTTGGCACCATCACCTTCGGCCCATGCCTCGCCAGCCGGCGGCCAGGCGCAGCCAGGGCGCCACGTGGAAGCCGCTCATCAGCAGGTACATCGGGACCATTCCGCCGATCGGGAAAGCATTCGGCGTCGCGGTGCAGATCGTGTCGGCGCTGCCGGTGGTGGCCGTCAGCAGCGCCATGAGCGCGAATGTCGGGGCGGCGGCGAGGGATAGCCGGTCGGCGGCATGGGCGGCGATGCTGCCGGCCGGGTTGGTCATCCTCCCGCTCGGCTTACCGGTTGATACTTCGTCGGCGGCTGCCAGCGACAGCCATTCGGCGTCGTTGAGAGGCGCGTTGCCATCGCCTCTCTTTGCGGTGTGGGCGGAACGCAGCATCGCCGTTACTCCTTGCTGTAGCGGTCGTGATGGCGCCACCAGATGCCGGTTTCGTTACGGCCCTTGGGCGCGCGGTCGAGCCATTGATACATGCCCCACAGTCCGTCCAACCCGCGGGCATAGCTGGAATAGCTATGATAGACCCTACCGTCGACGAGTTCGAAGGCGCTGACTCCAGGCCGGTCGCGGGTGTAGGTCATGACATCGGTGCCGGTCATGGCGGCGATTTGGGCGACCGGGCCTTCTCCCTCCGGCTGCTGCCATTGCTGCACGGTTTGGCCGGCGAGCGGTTCGGGGGCGGGCGGCTCGAGCCGGTAATTGTATTCTATATCGCCCCGGCGCTGATCTTCGGCACTGAACCAGACGCTAAAATCGCCGTTGAAATCGCTGCCGAAGGACGAGGCCCAGGGGAAGCTCCAACCCATGCGCTGCTTGAATGCCTGAAGCTTTGTGAGCGGCGCGCGCGACACCGCCCAGAAGGCGACATCGTGGTTCTCGAGATGGACGAAGACGCCGTTGAAACCGTCAGCGATCGAGGAGCAGGACGGGCATCCGGCGGTATAATCGGGGCCGAACATGAAGTGATAGACGAGAAGCTGTGAACGGCCGCCGAAGAGCTCTTTCAGCGAGATGTTGCCGCTTTCGGTGTCGAAGCGGTATTCCTTATCGATCCCAACACGCGGCAATTGCTGGCGCTTGACCGCCAGCGCGTCGCTCCGCCGGGTCAATTCCTTCTCCTCCTCGAGTAGATCGAGCCTTGCTGCCAGCCATTGCTGGCGCGTTGCGTTGAGTTGTGCCGTCATGGGGTCTTCTCCTTTGCCTGTCTATCGTCGTAGCATCCGGCGCGGGTTGCCTGCCGGTCCCAAGCAGATTACGGCCGGGCAGCGAAATGGCGGGAGTGACAAGTGTGACGGGATTTGAATGGACTCGTTGATCACAGCGGCCGCAAGGGCGCTGGCATCGGGCGATGCGCTTGGCGCGCTGAAGCGGGTGGCGCTGCGCGACGACGCGCCGGCGCTGGCGCTGCGCGGCATTGCAATGGCCCAGCTTGGTGATCTCGTCCGCGCCAAGGCGCTGTTGAAGAGTGCGGCGCGCGCCTTCGGACCGCGGGAGGCGGTGGCGCGGGCGCGATGCGTGGTCGCCGAAGCCGAGATCGCGCTGGTCTCACGCGATCTCATCTGGCCGCCGAAGGTGTTGGAATCGGCGCGCAGGGTGCTGGAAGCGCATGACGACAGGGTCAATGCCGCCCATGCGGGCAATGTGGCCATTCGCAGGCTGGTGCTGATCGGCCGCCTCGATGAGGCCGAGCGCGCGCTCGCAGCACTCGATCCGGCGCCGCTGCCGCCGGCGCTGCGGACTGCCCACGAACTGGTGGCGGCGGGCATCGCCGTTCGGCGCCTGCAGACGCAGGCAGCGCGCGCCGCTCTCGACCGGGCAAGGCTTTCGGCGCGGGCTGCCGCGATCCCCGCTTTGACGGCGGAGGTCGAAACCGCCGCGCTGGTGCTCGACACCCCGGCGGCGCGGCTGATCTCGCACGGTCAAGAACGTCCGCTGTTGCTCGCCGAGGTAGAAGCGCTGCTTTCCTCCGGCACGCTCGTCGTCGATGCCTGCCGCCATGTGGTGTGGACCGCGGGAGCCGCCGTCCCGCTCGCGACGCGGCCGGTGCTGTTTGCACTTGCCCGCACGCTCGCCGAAGCCTGGCCGGGGGATGTGGCAAGGGGTACGCTGATTGCCCGCGCCTTCCGTGGCAAACATGCCGATGAATCGCATCGCGCCCGGCTGCGGGTCGAGATCGGCCGGCTGCGCGCTGAACTGCGGGGACTGGCGGAGGTTGCGGCGACAAAGCGCGGCTTTGCGCTTTCGCCGCGCGGCGCCCCGGAGATTGCCGTGCTGGCGCCAATCGTCGAAGGGGCGCATGGAGCGGTGCTCGCTTTTCTGGCCGACGGGGAGGCGTGGTCGAGTTCGGCGCTGGCGATTGCGCTTGCGGCGAGCCCCCGCACGGTGCAGCGGGCGCTGGATTCTCTCGCCGGCGAAGGCAAGGTGCAATCGCTGGGGCGCGGGCGGGCACGGCGCTGGATGAGCCCGCCGCTGCCTGGTTTCCCGACGATCTTGTTACTCCCCGGGCCGCTGCCGAGCGATTAGGATGATCGGAGTAACAGGGAAGGAAGAGATGAAAAAATCAGCTGCGAATATCCTGCGTGAATATGGGCCTTTTCCCGGCGCTGAGCGCGTCAACGGCGTCACGTTCGACGGCCAGCACGTCTGGTTTGCCTCGGGCGACAGACTGAACGCGCTCGATCCCGCAAGCGGCGAGGTGGTGCGCTCCATCGAGGTCGCGTCGCATGCGGGGACGGCTTTCGACGGAGAGTTTCTCTACCAGATCGCCGAGGACGTCATTCACAAGATCGACCCGAAGACCGGCCATATCCTTTCCACCATCCCGGCACCCGGCAATGGCGGCGATTCCGGCCTCGCTTGGGCCGAGGGCACGCTCTGGGTCGGCCAGCATCGCGGCCGCAGGATCCATCAGATCGATCCGGAAACCGGCAAAATCCTCCGCACCATCGAATCCAACCGCGTCGTCACCGGCGTGACCTGGGTCGACGGCCAGCTCTGGCACGGCACCTGGGAGGGCGACGACAGCGACGTCAGGCGCATCAATCCGGAAACCGGAGAGGTGCTCGAGCGGCTGGACATGCCCGAAGGCGCCGGCGTCTCCGGCCTCGAATCCGACGGCGGCGACTGCTTCTTCTGTGGAGGCGGCGGCAGCGGCAAGATCCGCGCCATCAGCCGGCCGAAAGGGAAATAGATGCGGCCGATGCGGCATAACTCTCCCCAAGCGATAGTTAGCGCGCCTAGAAATCGGCTCCAAAATCGTCGGCATCCAGGTCTAGTTGTCAGAATTTCGATCGGGTGAGCGATTGATTTCCTGACCTGACGATCTAGTTTGGCGGCAGTGTCGAGGCTTCGGTATCGGCCTGGACGCAAAGCTGGCGTGACCGGGGGAAGACTTTGAAATTTCTGCGCACGACGCTCGGGCCCAAGAGCAAATCCGAACTTGGGATGATCCTGCCGCACGAGCACGTCTTCGTCGACCTCAGGACACCCGACCAGCCCGGTTATGCCGACGCAGAAACCGAAGACGTTGTTCGGCTGATGGCGCCTGAAATCGAGCGCATCAAGAAGCTCGGGGTGACGGCACTGGTCGAATGCTCAACGGGCGGCGTTGGACGCCGTGCGGATATCGATCTTGCCGTGTCAATTGCGACGGATTTTCCGATCGTCGTTCCCACCGGCAATTACCGTGAACCCTGGATTCCCGAATGGGTCCGCCATGCGTCCGAGCAGGAGCTGGAGGCGTGGATGCTGCGCGAGCTGACGGAGCAGATCGACCAGATCGGGTTCCAGGCCGGCTGGATCAAGCTCAGCGCCGGTGATGACGGCATGACGGCGCTCGAGACGAAAATCCTGCGGGCAGCGGCGCGCGCCGCTGCCCAGACGGACGCCGTCATCGGCAGTCATACGATCAGGGGACGGGTCGTCATGGATCAGCTCGATGTCATCGAGGCGGAAGGCTATCGGGCCGATAGGTTCATCTCGATTCACACGCAGGAAGAAAAAGACTTCGCCTATAATCTTGCCGTTGCCGAGCGAGGTGCGTGGATCGAGTATGACCATGTCGGCCGGGCCGGGGACGACGAAGTGGCCGAGCTGGTGATCAGGGCGCTGGAGGCTGGTTGCGGCGACCGCCTGTTGTTGAGCCATGACCGGGGCTGGTACGATCCGGCGCTGCTGATGGGCGGGACACCCAAGCCCTACACCCATCTTTCCACGGTCCTGCTGCCCGAGCTAAGACGGCGAGGCGTGGACGACGGGACGCTGATGCGCCTGACCCACGATAATCCGTTCGAGGCTTTCGCCCGATAGGAGCAGGCCGGGCGAAAGAACCCTGACGGCGAGCTGGGCGTCCTAAACAGTGCCCACGGCTTGTTCGAAATCCCTTTAGCCGATTTGCGCACATCTATAAAAGCCCGATCGTTAGAACGACGAAAGTGTTCGTGCCTGCCGCCAGGTTCGCGATTCACTCGACCAGAAGCCTTTTCGCTGGCCCCTAAGGATGGGTTTCTGAGCGCTGCGCCGATCCAATCGATTGCCGCGCTATTGTCCAAAAACGCTGACGATACTCCGATTTATGCCGGCCCATCCTCATCGAACAAGAGCGCCATGCCGATCGCATCGATGAACCGGCCGTCGATACGCGCGGCGCGCCGGATTATGCCCTCGCGCACGAACCCCATTTTTTCATAGAGGGCGATCGCCCGGCGATTGTCCTGGTAAACATCGAGTTCGACCCGGAGAAAGCCGGCCTCCTGGGCGGCTCTCAACGTGGTCTCGATGAGCTTTCGTCCGAGACCCTGGCTGCGATAGGCGGGAAGAATCCCCATTCCGAGCTTGCCGCGATGGGCGTGCGACGGGAAGAAATGCCGGTCGATGTCGCACCAGCCGACGACCTCGTCTTGCGCGATAGCCACGAACTGCGGATTGCCTTTTGCAATCATGCCCATCACGAAGGCGCGCGTTTCCGAAAGCGGCGTCGCCTCAAGCATTGACAGGTATTTTTTCTCCCGCGCGACGACGTCGAGCGCGCGATGAAAGCTGTCGATGTGCGCGGCAGCAATCGGTTCGATCCTGATGTCTGACGTTTCCGACGCGGCGGCGTCCATGCGCTTCTCCTTCGAATGTCGCGAATGCCTTCGGAGACAGTCGGGGTGCAGGGGAGCGCATAATTCACGGTACGTCAACCTTTGCGTGTCAATTTCTCGGCAGCGGGCGCCGTCAAAAGGTTGCAGATATTGAAGGTCAGGCTAACATCCCACATTACATTCGTCTTGGTGACACTCACCAGTGCGGCGGCTGTGTTGCTGTGCGGATTTGCGTGGCTCGCCGCCATAAAGGTCGATGATCTCTCGCTGCGCCGGCAGGCCGACTTTGTCCGGCAGGGACTGGAGGAGCAGATCGCGGCGCTTCCCCGGGAACAGGAAAGCGTTGCCAAATGGGATGACGCCTTCCTTTATGCCAAGCAGCGGAACCATGAATGGCTGCTCGACAATATCGGCCGGTGGACCAGCCAGTATTTCGGGCATGACCGGACCTATATCTTCGACGATACCAATCGCCTGATGTTTGCATTCCGCGACGGCGCGGATGCCATGCCGCCGCGGTTTGGCAGCGACGACGGCCGAGAAATGACCGCGCTTGCCGGAGAGATGCGCGCGGTTCTCGTCGAGCAGGCGGCAAAGCCCGGCGCCAAACCGCTTGGTCAGCTGGCGACGGTTCGCACGATCATGATCGGCAATCGGCCGGCGATCGCAAGCGCGCGGCCCATTCTGCCGAGCTCGGCCAGAATGCAGATCGAGGCGGGCCAGGAGTTCATCGCCGTCTCGGTCAAGTTCATCGATGGAAAAGCCGCTGAAAGCATCGCCCATTATGCGCGCCTCGAAGGCTTGCATTTCGCGCCGAAAAGCAATGACGAACGGGCCCAGGTGCCGGTCTTGTCCCATGACGGCGGCACGATCGGTTATCTCGTCTGGCCACCGATCCTGCCCGGATTCATGCTCTTTCAACAGATCGCGCCGGCTGGGCTTGGCTGCCTGGCGCTGCTGATCGCTGTCGTCTTCTGGCTCGGACGCGGTCTGCATCGGACCTCGCTGACCCTGCTGGACAGCCAGGCTGAGCTCACCCACCACCGCAACCATCTGGAAGAAATGGTGGCCGATCGAACGGCCGAGATCGAACGGCAGAGGGAGGAGCTGGACCGGCTGCTGGTGCACGAACGCCAGGTGAATGCGCTCCAGCGCCAGTTCGTCGCCATGGCGTCGCACGAGTTTCGCACGCCGCTCGCAATCATCGACGCCGCGGCTCAGCGGCTCTGCCGCTCGACCACCAATGTCAGCGGTGATTACGTTCACGAAAAAGCCGGCGTGATCCGCAGCGCGGTGGTGCGCATGGTCGATCTGATGGAGAGTATCCTCGCCAGTGGCCGGCTCGAAACCGGACAGATTACATTGAAGCGGAGCGAGGGCGATCTGAAAGCCTTGCTCGTCACCTGCTGCGACAGACAGCGCCACCTCAGCCGCTCGCATCTGTTCCATCTCGATCTCGAGCCGATACCCGAGGGTTTGACGTTCGACCGCAGCGCGATGGAGCAGGTCTTCACCAACCTGATTTCGAACGCCGTCAAATATTCGCCCAATGCACCTGATATCTATGTTCGCGCCCGGGTTGATGAAAAGACGCTGGAGATCGCCATCGCCGACAGCGGCATCGGCATGGATGCGGATGATCTGCCGAAGCTGTTTCAGCCCTATTACCGCGCCCGCAGCGCGACGGGCATTGCCGGAACCGGCATCGGGCTCAACGTTGTCAAGCAGGTCGTCGAACTGCATGGCGGCACCGTCGAGGTGACGAGCAAGCTCGGCAAGGGCACAACATTTATCATTCGTCTGCCAATAGGGTCTCTATTGTCGGATCAACACGTCGCAGCTTAGGGAAAAGCTTATGGTTACAGTCCTGTGCATAGAAGATGAAGTCGAGATCCGGAACCTCCTCGTCGAGGAGTTGACCGAAGCCGGCTACAGGACGCTCGAGGCCTCAAACGGCGCCGAAGGGCTCGAAATGATCCTGTCGAAATGGCCCGACATCGTCATCAGCGATATTTCCATGCCGGTCATGGACGGGCACCAGCTTCTCGCCGAAATTCAGATCAACCACCCCGAGCTCTCCAACATCCCCTTCATCCTGCTGACAGCGCTGACCGACCGCGAAAACACGCTTGCGGGCCTTCGCGCCGGGGCGGCGGACTACCTGACGAAGCCGCTCGACTTCGACTTGCTGCTCGCCAAGCTCGAAGGCTGCGTGACGCGGCTGGAGAACGACAAGGCGGTCAATCGGTCGTTTTGAGGTATGGTTTGGGCGACGATGAAGGGCGTGCCGCGCGGCCCTGGACCGGCATCGACTAGCGCCTAACCTCTCCTCCGTCACTCCTGGGCTTGTCACAGAAATCCAAGCCACGGCGCGTCTGCGCCGTGTGACAAGCGCAGGAATGACGGAGGAGAGGTTGGTGCAAGGTGACCGCGGATGCCGCAAGCCGTTGCCCGCAGCGTCTCGGCTCAATCCCGGCCTGACGTCCCCTGCCTCCCCAACACCTCCCCCAGCACCTCGAACACGCGCGCATTGAGCATCTGCGACACATTGAACCGCATGAAATTCGTCGCCGATTGCGACAGGCTGAAGGCGTTGCCGGGGGCCAGCACGATCTTCTTTTCCAAGGCGGCGCGTGCCACATCAGCCGCATCGATGCCGTCGGGCAGGCGGCACCAAAGGAACATGCCGGCCTGGGGCTCCAGCCACGGTGTTATCCCCAAAGCCTTCAGCTTGGCAGAGACCTCGCTCATCGCTTGGGAGAGCCGTTGTCTCAGCATTTCCGTATGTTTGCGATAGCTGCCGTCGCTCAAGACGTTCAGCACCAGTTCGGCCGTCAGCCGGCCGCCGCCGAAGGAGGTGGCGATCTTGAGATCGGTCAGGCCGTCGATCCATTCCGGTTTGGCGGCGACGAAGCCGCAGCGGGCCGAGGCCGACAAAGTCTTCGAAAAGCTGCCGATGTGAATGACCCGATCGAGCCCGTCGAAGGCGGCAAGGCGAGGCGCCGGCGTATATTCGAAATCGGCAAAGATATCGTCCTCGATGATGGTGAGGTCGAACTGGTCGGCGAGTTTAAGAAGCCGGTGGGCCGTCACCGGGGAAAGCGTTGCGCCCGTCGGATTATGGATGGCGGAGTTGGTGATGTAGAGCCGCGGCCGGTGTTCGGCGACGACGTGGGCAAACAGATCGATATCGGGACCGGACGGCGTGTAGGGCACACCAACGATCTTTGCCCGATGGGCGCGCAGCAGCGCATGAAAATTGAAATAGCAGGGGTCGTCGACCAGCACCGTGTCGCCGGGTTCCAGCAGGAAGCGGCAGAGCAGATCGATTGCCTGCGTGCCGGAATCGGCGAGCATGATCTGGTCGGGGGAGGCTTCGATGCCGCGTTCGCCCATACGCCGCGAAATCAGCTGGCGCAGCGGCGGCAGGCCGAGTGGCGAGCCGTACTCGGCAAGCGCCGGCCCGTCGGCGCGGGCAAGGGTCCTCAGCCCGCGGCGCATGCCTTCCGCCGGCAGCCAAGAAGGCGGCAGCCAGCCGCAGCCGGGCTTCAGGTCGGTTTCATCTGCCTCCAGCGATTGCCGGGATATCCAGAACGGATCGACGGCGCGGTCGAGCTTCGGCCCGGTCTCGGCGAGCGCAAAGGGGGCTGCCTGGTTGGCGACGTAGAATCCCGAGCCCGGCCGCGCCAGGATCGCCCCTTCGGCGACGAGACGCTCATAGGCATCCACCACAGTCGAAGTTGACAGCTTCAATGTCGTGGCCAGACCTCGGACGGAAGGCAATCTTGCGCCGGGCGTCAGGCTGCGGCCGGCAATGCGCTGCCTGATCGTTGAGACGACCATCTCCACCCGTGTGCGTCCTTCGTTCATCCGTACTGCTTTCTGAACCATAACAGTTTCGCGAAATCGTATCAGACCGTCACTGTCCTGACCATCCATCTTGGCCGATAAGGGGACCAGCAAAGAAGGAGTGCGACGCATCATGGACCGCATGGCATCGGGATGGATCAATGGTTTCATCGGAGTGGTGATCTTCAGCGGATCGCTGCCGGCGACCCGCGTGGCGGTGATGCAGTTCGATCCGGTCTTCCTCACCGTTGCGCGCGCGGCGATCGCCGGCATTCTCGCCCTCGGCCTGTTGATCGCTTTCCGGGAGAAGCGGCCAAGCGGGCGCGACATCCTCTCTCTTGCCGTCGTCGCGCTCGGTGTCGTGGTCGGTTTCCCCCTGCTGACGGCGCTGGCGCTGCAGCACGTCACATCAGCCCATTCCATCGTCTTCATCGGCCTGCTGCCGCTCTCGACGGCAATCTTTGGCGTGATCCGCGGCGGCGAGCGGCCCAAGCCGGCCTTCTGGCTGTTCTCCGTTCTCGGCAGCGCGCTGGTGGCGGGCTTCGCATTGATGCAGGGCCTGACGGCATCACCGATCGGTGACCTTTTGATGCTGGCGGCAATCCTCGTCTGCGGCCTCGGTTATGCCGAAGGCGGCCGGCTTTCGCGCACGCTCGGCGGCTGGCAGGTGATTTCCTGGGCGCTGGTTCTGTCGCTGCCGGTGATGGCCGCCGTGGCGTTCCTCTACCGGCCGGTGAGTTTCGCGGCGATAGAAACGCCGGCGCTGATCGGCCTTGCCTATGTCTCGCTGTTCTCCATGCTGATCGGCTTCATCTTCTGGTATCGCGGCCTGTCGCAGGGCGGCATCGCCGCCGTCGGCCAGTTGCAGCTGCTGCAGCCGTTCTTCGGCCTGACGCTCGCCGCCACGCTGCTGCACGAGTCTGTGACGTGGAGCATGCTGGCTGTGACGGTTGCCGTTATTCTATGCGTCGCCGGCGCAAAGAGGTTTGCTCGGTAGGAAAGGATCCATTGACGGACGGGTCCGTCGCCGCGCTTTTTCACCAAGCCTCCTCACGCCTCTTCAATGTTGAAGCCATAGGCTCGCTCGACGAGCCCAACGCGAATCTCATAGCGGCTGTACCAATCTGAGCGTCCACGATTTTGCGCCTCGATATGGTCGACGACTGATTTCCAGGCTCGAATGCTGTCCTCGTCCTTCCAATAGGAGATGAGTATACCAAAACCGTCTGCGCCGCGGACGCTTTCGAAGCCGAGATATCCGGGTTGCAGTTTTGCAAGTTCCGTCATCGCATACCCCATCTCGCCATAACCATCGTCGACTTTGGTTCGCTGAGAGGAAAAACTGACCATGTAATAGGGCGGCTCAGGTAAAGCGGCGATGGGCATTTGGGCTCCTCCGTTTGGCGTAGTGCAGGACCATACGATTGCCGCAGAGCCTGCACAACTCCGCCTCTTACTGCGGCGAGAATGCCACCCTCAGGCGATACGTACGCCATCGGCATCGGCGCGGTGGGGCCGGTCGGCGTCACAAAGCCGCCGTTCAATCGTCAGCAAATGGCCCCGTTACCGCCGCACCGTGCCCTCTTAGGGGCTCCATGTTCGCGACCTCGCCGGCCATTCAGCGGCTGGCGATCGACCGAGGCGGCTTGCTGCCAATCAAATCATGCACGTGAAAAGGAACGAATATGATCACTCGTTACACATCCCTGGCAATGATGACCGCGGCTGTCTTCAGCCTGCTTGCTTCCAGCCCGGCATCCGCTGCGGAGATGGCCCAGGCGCAAGCCCAGCCGCCGGCACAGGGCCAGGCGCCGATGCAGGGCCAAAGCGGCGGTGCGGCGGCGCCCGCGGCCGTCAGCGATCAGAAGCTCGAGGCCTTTGCCGTTGCCTATCTGCAGGTCGACAAGGTCAGGCAGGAATATTCGGCCAAGATCGGCGCGACGAAGGACGAGGCCGGCAAGCAAAAGCTGCAGGCAGAAGCCAAGAAACAGATGGTCGATACCGTCGAAGCCTCCAAAGATATCTCCGTCGAGGAATATTCCTCGATCCTGACGGCCGCCCAGAGCGACCCGGCGCTGGCCAAGAAGGTTCTGGAAAAGATCGGCACCCCCCCGCCGGCGCAGCCGCAGCAATAGCCTCACTCAAACGCAGGGGCGGGCCAAGAGTCCGGGCGGCGAGCGCTTCCGGCGCCCGCCGCATTCCTGACGCAGGCTCACTTGGCAGGCACGACCAGCGGCTCTCCCTTGTGCACGATATAGGTCGCCAGCTCCGACGCCTTGCGGCTGCCGACGTTCTTGGCCGAGTGCACCACGCCGGAGGGAATGAACAGGGACTGGCCGGCCTTGAGCGTCACCGGCTCCCGGCCTTCGAGCCGGTATTCCAGCGTGCCGTCGACAACGAAGGCGATCTCTTCGCCGGGATGAGAATGATTGGGGGCGAGAACGCCGGGGGCGAAATCGACGCGTACCTGAACGGCCTCATGGCCGGGCACGTCGATGTCGCTCCGGACGAGATCGGTGCGCTGCAGCGGCTGGTCCGCATGCGCTGTCGTGGCAGCGCCGAGAACAAGGGCGAGGACCATAGCCTGGATCGTTTTCATCGTGTCATCCTTCCTGAATTGACCTTTCCGGCTCATCGGCCGCAATCGCATTTCAGCCGATGATTGAACCTGGGATGTGTCGGGAATCCTGCCTTTTTGTAAGCGAGTGTATATAGGCCACGGTGGCTGCTCGGGTTGGATGTATCCTCTGTCGTGCCGTGCAAGCCCGCCTTGCACGGAATGAGTTATCCGGCAAATCCGGCCTATCTCCCGCGTCTCAAGCCGCCGACGTCGAGCCTCTGACATTCCCCAGAGTCGCAATATCCGTCACCCCGCCCGACGATTCGAAGTCGAAGATCTTCTGGGTGACCAGGGCGGCAGCACCCCGGGCCCAGGAATTGTCTTCCCAGTCGGGCAAAAGCGGCGGGGCGGTGCGGAAGGTTCGGGCGGCGAGGGCTTCGCGCAGTGGTGTCAGGAAGGGATCGCCGAGGGAGACGGCTTCGCCGCCGGCGACGATGACTTCGGGGTCGGTGATGTTGACGAGATTGGCAAGGGCGGTGCCGATGCCGCGGCCGGAATCGGCGACGAGGGCGAGGGCGGTGGCGTCGCCTGATAACAGTGCCTCGCAGAGTTGAGGCAAGCCCAGTTCCTCGCCGCGGCCGGTTGCTTCCCGCCAGCGGCGCAGCATCGACAGTTCCGAGTGATAGGCCATCAGACAGCCGCGTTTGCCGCATTCGCAGAGCCGGCCGCCTTCCTCGAAGAGCGTGTGGCCGAACTTGCCGGCGGCACCATTGGCGCCGCGATAGAGCTTGCCGTCAATGACGAGTGCGCAGCTGATGCCGACGCCGACGGCGAGCACCGCCATGTTGCGGTGCTGGCGGCCAAGCCCGAAGAGCTGCTGGGCGATGGCATAGGCGTTGGTGTCGTCCTCCAGCCAGACCGGCACGTGGACGCGGGCCGCGACCAGCGCGGCCAGCGGAACGTTGTTCCAGCCGAAGCGGTAGCTCCGCACGCAGGCCGTCTGCTCGTGGTTGATGACGCCGGGCATGGAAATGCCGATGCCGGCAAGCCTGGCGTCGGGCCGGCCGGCGAGCTTGACCAGTTCCGGGACGGTCGCCGCCAGCAGGTCGGCGACTTTATCGGGGTCGTGGCCGGCAAGGCTGACCCGCATGGCGGCGACTGTGTTGGTAGCGAGGTCCGTCGCCACGCACTCGACCGAATCCACCATCAGCTTGAAGCCGACGGCAAGCGCGTGTTCGTAGTTGATATCGACCGGGATCGGCCGGCGGCCGGTAAGGCCGGGCACGGTCTTGCCTTCGAGGACGATGCCTTCCTCCAGCAGGTCGGTGACGACGAAGGTGACGGCGGCCGGGCTCAAGCCGATGACGGCGGCGATGTCGGCGCGGCTCCTCGGCCCTTCGCGCCGGAGAAGGTTGAGAATGAGGCGTCGGTTCATGGCTCTCGCCGTGGTCTGGTCGCCTTTTAACTTCACGATGCATTCCTTAATTTTGTAAATTAATTATTGCGGGCCGAAAAGATCTATGCATAAGTTCGCCCGCCGATCAACTCAGCCAAGCGGATTATCGCTGGAATTGCGGGTGGATCGCGGTGTTGAAGCCTGGTCGGATCGTTTCATGGAGGAGGCGGCGGTCGGGAGATGTCGATCGATCAACTGGGAGGAATTCAATGACATTTTTGAAGCAATTTCCGTCAACCACCCGCAGGCGCTTCCTGAAGGGCGCGGGCCTGGTGTCCGCCGCGGCTGTCACCGGCGGCTTCCCGATCCCGGCGATCGCCCAGGCGCAGGAGGTCACGATGATCTCCGCCGAAAACAATGGCGAAGCGCTCGGCGCGCTGAAGGCGATCGCCGCGGGCTTCAGCAAGGAAGCCGGCGTCAATGTCGTCATCAACAATATGGATCACGAGGCCCACAAGACGGCGATCCGCAACTATCTCGTCGCCGGCGCGCCGGATGTCTGCTCCTGGTTTTCCGGCAACCGCATGCGCGCCTTCGTCAAGCGCGGCCTGTTCGACGATATTTCCGATCTCTTCGAGAAGGAAAAGTACAAGGATGTGTTGGGGGCGACGGCCGGCGCCGTCACCGAAGACGGCAAGCAGTACGGCCTTCCCACCGGCGGCACGCTCTGGGGTATGTTCTACCGCAAGGACGTGTTCGAAGTGCATGGATTGACCGTGCCGAAAACGGCCGAGGACTTCATGGCCTATGGCGACAAGTGCAAGGCGGCCGGCATCACCCCGGTTGCGATCGGCACCAAGGAATTGTGGCCGGCGGCCGGCTGGTTCGACCAGATGAACCTGCGCATCAACGGTCTCGACAAGCACATGGCGCTGATGAATGGCGAAATGAGCTATCTTGATCCGTCGCTGACCGCTGTTTTCGACCAGTGGGAAGCGATGATTGCGAAGGGTTTCTTCACCCCGAACCATACCTCGTTCGGCTGGCAGGAGGCGGCAGCCCTTCTGGCGCAGAAGAAGGCGGGCATGATGAACCTCGGCGCCTTCCTGCGCTCGGCCTTCACCGCCGAGGATCTGCCGCAGCTCGGCTACGCGACCTTCCCGGTGCTCGACGCCAAGGTCGGCCATTTCGAGGAGTTCTCGGTCAATTCGATCCATATTCCCGCCAAGGCTAAGAATAAGCAGGGCGCGCGCGACTTCCTCGCCTATTTCTACAGACCGGAGAACCTGGCGGCCTATCTGGAGCCCGGCGGCAACGTGCCGCCGCGCAACGACCTGCCTGCGAGCAAGGATCCGCTCGTCAATATCGCTGTGGAGACGATGAAGACGGTGCAGGGCACCTCGCAATATTACGACCGAGACAGCGACCCCGACATGGCCCAGGCCGGCCTCGTCGGCTTCCAGGAGTTCATGGCCAAGCCCGACCGGCGCAAGGCGATCCTCACGCGCCTCGAGGGCACGCGCAAGCGGATCTATAAGATCTGAGCTTGCAACCGGTTTGGTGACAGACTGCGCTCTTACTCAACGTCATTCCTCGGCCTCGTGCCGAGGATCTGCTGCCCTATCGATCGTTGCAGGTGCTCGGGACAACCCGAGCCTGACGAAGGGGGAGTTGGCAGGCTTTGCCAGCAAACCGAGGGCGTCGCTCTACTCCCGGCGACGCCCGCCTCCACTCGACGTCATGCTCGGGCTTGTGCCGAGGATCTGCTGCGCATCGACGTGTGCAGATGCTCGGGACAAGCCCGAGCATGACGAAAGAGGGGTTGGCGGGCTTTGCCGGCGGCTCGAGCGGAAAGACCTCGCACCTCTAACATGAGGCTCCTGACATGCAGACATTATGGCGCCGCCAGCGTTGGTGGCTTACCCCGACTTTGCTCATCGCACCAGCGATCGTGCTGTTTTCGACCGTCATCCTGCTGTCGGCCGTCCGCAGCGTCTGGATCAGTTTGCACGACTGGGACGGCTTCGGCCCGATGGTGTGGATCGGCTTCGGCAATTACGTCGAGCTCTACAACGATCCGCAATTCTACGTGTCGCTGAAGAACAATCTGATCTGGCTCGTCATGTTCATGGCCGCCCCGCCGATCGGGCTTGCCATCGCGCTGCTGGTCAACCAGAAAATCCGCGGCATGCGCTTCCTGAAGTCGCTGTTCTTCATTCCGCTGGTGCTCGCCTCGGTGACCGTCGGCGTCGTCTTCACCTGGGTCTATACGCCGGAGTTCGGCCTTCTCGCGCTGATCTTCCGGGCCTTCGGGGCGGTCGCGCCGGCGGTTCTGTCCGACGAGCATTTCGTCACCTTCGCCATTGTCATCGCCGCTCTCTGGCCGCAGGTCACCTTCTGCATGGTGCTCTATCTCGCCGGTCTCAACAATTTGAGCGAAGAGCTGATCGGCGCCGGCCGCGTCGACGGGGCGAGGGGCTGGAACATGCTGCGCCACATCGTGCTGCCGCAGCTGACCCAGGTCACTTTCATCGCCATTGCCGTCACCGTCGTCGGCGCCCTGCGCTCCTTCGACATGGTGTCGGTGATGACCTCAGGCGGGCCGTTCGGCTCGTCCTCGGTGCTTGCCTACCAGATGTACGAGCAGTCGATCTTTTCCTACCGCTTCGGCTACGGCGCGGCGATCGCCTCCGTGCTCTTCGTGATCATGGCCGTCTTCATCGCCTGGTATCTCAGTCACATCATCCGCAGCGAAGAGAGGGGAGGCTGATGTATCCTCGTCCCATTCCGGAAGCCGCCGTCTGGCAGCGCCGCCTCTATGTGCTTGCCGTCGTCATCGTGCTGCTGCTCTGGCTCTGCCCGCTGTTTGCAATCATCCTCACCTCGTTCCGCTCGACCGAGGATGTCATGGGCGGCAATCTGTGGGGATGGCCGACCGGCATCGGTGTCATCGATAATTACACCGCCGTCTTCACCCAGACGCCGATGGCGCGCTACTTCATCAACAGCCTGATCATCACCATTCCCTCGGTGATCGGCGTGCTGGCGCTCTCGACGCTCGCCGGCTACGTGCTATCGCGCTACCGCTTTCCCGGCAATATGTTGATCTTCGCGCTGTTCGTCGGCGGCAATTTCCTGCCGCATCAGATCATGATGATCCCGGTGCGCGACCTGATGGTCCGCCTCGACCTGATCGACACCACGGCGGCGCTGATCATCTTCCATGTCGCCTTCCAGACCGGGTTCGCGACGCTGTTCATGCGCAATTTCATCGCCGCCCTGCCGGACGAACTCTTTCAGGCGGCCCGCGCCGAAGGGGCGTCGCCCTTCCAGACGCTCATCCATGTGGCGATCCCGCTGGTGCGGCCGGCACTGGCGGCGCTTGCCATCCTGATCTTCACCTTCATCTGGAACGACTATTTCTGGGCGGTGGTGCTGACCGTCAGCGACAGCGTCAAGCCGGTCACCGCAGGCCTTGCCAATCTGCGCGGCGAATGGGTCTCGGCCTGGAACCTGATTTCCGCGGGCACCATCGTCGTCGCCGTGCCGCCGGTGGTGATGTTCTTCCTAATGCAGCGCCACTTCATCGCCGGCCTGACCATGGGGGCGGTGAAGGGATGAGCGTGCGTTTTCCATTTCAACAAGAGAGGGCCAGGACATGACCAGTCTCGAACTCCGTGAGATCAACAAGAATTACGGCAGCTATCATGCGCTGCGCGGCATCGATCTTTCCGTGGCGCAAGGCGAGTTCATCGTCATGGTCGGGCCGTCGGGCTGCGGCAAGTCCACGCTTTTGAAATCGATCGCCGGCCTGGAGGAGATTTCCTCCGGCCAGATCCTGATCAATGGCCGCGACGTCAGCAAGCAGGAACCGGGTGATCGCGGCATCGCCATGGTCTTCCAGTCCTATGCGCTCTATCCGCATATGACGGTGGCGGAGAATATGGGCTTCGGCCTGCGCATGGCCAAGCGCCCGAAGGCCGAGATCGACGTGGCCGTCGCACGCGCCGCCAAGATCTTGAGGATTACCGATCAGCTCGACAAGCGCCCGAAGCAGCTTTCCGGTGGCCAGCGGCAGCGTGTGGCGATCGGCCGGGCGATCACCCGCTCGCCCGAGGTCTTCCTGTTCGACGAGCCGCTGTCGAACCTCGATGCGGCGCTCCGCACCCAGATGCGCGTCGAATTGAGCAGCCTGCATGCCGAACTCGGCGCCACCATGGTCTACGTCACCCACGACCAGGTGGAGGCGATGACCATGGCAAGCCGCATCGTCGTGCTGAACCAGGGGATCATCGAGCAGGTCGGCTCGCCGTTGGAGCTTTACCGCAACCCCGACAATCTTTTTGTCGCCGGCTTCCTCGGCGCGCCGCGCATGAATTTCCTCGGCGTCACCGTCGACGACGTGTCGGGCCGCAATATCACCGTTTCGGCACCCGGCCTCGTGCCGGTGACAGTGGAGCTGGCGCAGCCGTCGGCGCTTGGAAAAGGCGCCAGCCTGACGCTCGGCGTTCGTCCGGAGACGATATCGATCGTCACCGATGCCAGCCAGGGCGGGGCGATCGAAGGCGATGTCCGGCTGGTCGAGCATCTCGGCCGCGAAACCATTCTCTATGTCGACGCCGGCAATATGCGAACCATCGCCTCGGAGAGCGGCACCGGCCACATCACCGTGCAGCTCAGCTACGTCGCGCCCTTCGCCGCTGAGCAGAAGGTGGCGCTGAAGCTCGATGCCAGCGAGCTCTATCTCTTTTCATCCGAAGGCGGCCGCACGATCAGCGCCCGCAAGACCATTCTCGACAGATAAGGAAAGACCCACCGTGTCCGATAAGACCCTCTCCGTATGGAACCCCGTCAAGACCGACCGCTTCCTCGTCGGCGCCCCGCACTATCCCGAGCATGTCGATGAAAGCTATTGGGAACGCGACGCCGAGCGCATGGCCAAAGCCGGCTTCAATGTCGTCAGAATTGCAGAATTCGCCTGGCACATTCTCGAGCCGAAGCTCGGTACTTTCGATTTCGATCTGTTCGACCGTGCCATATCACTGCTCGGGCGTTACGGCATCGATACGATCATGTGCACGCCGACGGCGACGCCGCCGCGCTGGCTGACCGCAGCCCACCCTGAAATTTTAAGGGTGGACGGCAAGGGCCGGCCGATGAGCCACGGCTCGCGCCAGCATTGCGACACGGCAAGCCCTGTTTTCCGCGAGCACAGCAAGCGCATCACCAAGGCGATGGCCGAGCACTACCGCGACAATCCGCATGTCGTGGGATGGCAGACCGACAACGAGCTGAACACCAGCATGCCGGAGAGCTTTTCCAAGACGACGCTCAGTGAATTCCAGGCCTTCCTCGCCGATAAATACGGCGAGATCGCCAAGCTCAACCGGGCCTGGGGCGGCGATTTCTGGGCGACGGCCTATGACGGCTTCGATCAGGTGGTGCTGCCGATCGAGTTCGGCCCGACCTTCCCGAGCCCCGGCCATCTGCAGGATTACCACCGCTTCCTCGCCTTCTCCACCGCGCGCTTCCAGCACGATCAGGTGGAAATCCTCAGAGCCGTCAAACCCTCCTGGTTCGTCTTCCACAATCTCGGGGGCTTGAGGGATATCGATTTCCGCGGGCAGTTCAGCAAGGATCTCGATTTCGTCGGCTACGACATCTATCCGATGCTCTATGACGAGTTCCAGCGGCTCGGCAACCACGCCAAGGTGCAGGCGCTGCACCTCGATATCTGCCGCGGCTTCTCCGGCAATTACATCGTTCCCGAGCAGCAATCGGGTTTCGGCAGCCAGCCGGGCTTCTGCACGCTGACGCCGGAGCCGGGCGAGTTGCGCCGCATGGCGCTCTCCTCGGTCGCCCACGGGGCTGACGGCTTGATGTTCTTCCGCTGGCGCCCGGCCCATTTCGGCGCCGAGATCTACTGGATGGGCATCATCGATCATGACGATATCGGCCGCCACCGCTATGAGGAGGCCAAGCGCTTCGCGACCGAGATGATCGCGCTGCAGCCGAAGATCCTCGGCACCTATGTGCGCATGGATGTCGGCATCGCCGGCTCCGATTTCGACAATCAGGAAGCCCACAAGACCTATCCGATCGGCCTGCCGAGCCCGCAGGACGACGCGATCCTGATGCATCAATATTGCTACGATCGCGGCATCGCCTGCGGTTTCATTCATCCCGAAGACGATCTTTCCAGGCTGAAACTTTTCTATGTCCCGCATTGGGTGATGTGGAAGGATGAATGGACGGCCAAGCTCGAAGCCTTCGCAGCCTCAGGCGGCACCGTCGTCATCGGCGCCCGCACCGGCACCCGCGACGAAGACAACCACGTCATCCGGCAAACCGCGCCGGGCACAGCGCTGTCTAAACTCACCGGCGTGCGCGTCGAAGATTTCGGCCGTCTTACCGCCCCCGGCGCCAACGGCCTGTTCGACGTGATGGAGCGCTCCGGCGGTCTCGTCATCCCGCCGAACAAACCGGCCGAATCCCAGCGCCGCCAACGCCGCTTCAAGATCGGCAACCGCGAAATCACCGCCGGCCACTTCTATGAAAACCTCACCGTCGATAGCGACGTCGAAGTGATCGCCGCCTGGTCGAACCGCTATGCCGAGGGCCGGGCAATGGCGACCGCCCGCAAGGTCGGCAAGGGGCAGGTGGTCTATCTCGGCACCTATCTCACGCCTGAGTTGACCGAAGCGCTGACCGAACGCCTCTTCCCCCAGGCAGGCATCGAACCGCTGGTCGGCGGCCTGCCCGAAGGCGTGGAGGTGACGATGCGGATGAATGACGAGCGGCGGCTGCTGTTTGTGCAGAACTATACGGACCAGCCGGCGACGATCGGCGGCGTGCCGGCCGGGCGAGATCTGCTGGATGGGGGGAAGGCGGTGAAGGGGAGGCTGGAGCTTGAGGGGTATGGCTGTGCGATTGTGGAGTTGGAGGGGTGAGGCGAGGGCGCATAGAACGGTGATAATGGAGGGTGTGCCGTGTGGCTCCCTCATCCGACCTACGGGCCACCTTCTCCCCGCTGGGGAGAAGAGTGGAGAATCCCGCTTCGCCTGGACTCCATTGAATGGAGTGCCTCAGAAGAATCGGGTTCGTTGGACAATGTCGGCGCGCCTTGCTCCCTCTTCTCCCCAGCGGGGAGAAGGTGGCCCGCAGGATCGGATGAGGGGAGCACACGGCACGCCGGCGCTTACATAAGTCCAACCAATATACGGCGACGCCGTGTTTTAGGCGGCCACCGCCTAACGTCTCAACCCCCGCGTCACCCCAACCGCAGTCACCGCCGAACCCAGCATGGTCACCGCACTCAACACAAACGGGCTCCACCAGCCGACATGATCGAACAACAGACCGCCGGCGAATGCCCCTGAAGTGATCGCAAACTGAATGAGGGCGACAAACCAGGCGCCGGCTTCCTCCAGATGGTGCGGGACTGTCCGGGTCATCCAGGTCGTCCATGCCGCCGGCACCGGCGTCGTCAGCAAGCCCCAGAAAAGCAGCAAGCCGGCCGTCGCGAAGGCGAAGGGGCCAAGGCCGACGAGCGCCAGGGCCACGGTCACCAGCACCGCCGGAAACCCGATGAGCACGTGGGCCATGTGAGAGCGCAGCATGGAGGGGATCAGCGAGGTTCCGGCGAGGCCGGCAAGGCCGATTCCGAGGAGCACCAGCGAGAGCGTGTTCACGCCGAGATGGGTGATGTCTTCGAGAAACGGCCTGAGATAGGTCGAGAGCGCGAATTGCCCCATGAAGAACAGGATCATCGCCGTCATGCCGAGGGCGAAGGTGCGGTTGCCTATCAGGCTGAAGGTCCTGCCGAGCGATCCGCTTTGGCCACCCGGCATCCGGGGCAGGGCGATGGCTTGCCAGATGAAGGCGATAATGCCGATCGGCACGACGATGAAGAAGGCGCCGCGCCATCCGACAAGGCTGCCGAGGAAGCTTCCAAGCGGTGCGGCGATCACTGCGGCGAGCGCGCTTCCGCCTTGCAGCATGGCCAGCGCCTTCGGCACGTCGGGACCGGAGGCGATGCGGGCGATGATCGCCGTCGCCAAGGACCAGTAGCCGCCGATCGACACGCCGATGAGCGCGCGGCCGACCATGAATATGAGGTAATTGGGGGCAAAGGTGACCGCCAGGCCCGACGCCAGGAGCACGACGGTGTAGCAGAGGATCACCAGTCGTCGGTCGAAACGCGCAAACAACACGTTGCTGAACAAGGCGGTGATGACGGCGAAGAAACCGGAGATCGAGATCGCCTGACCTGCCTGGCCGGCGGTGCTCGCCAGTTCGTCGGCGATCGGGGTCAGCAGGCTTACCGGCATGAATTCCGGCGCGACGAGCACGAAGGAGGTCAGCATCATGCAGATGACCGCACTCCACGGCGTCGTCTTGGCTTCGATTTTCATGTCGTAATTGATGTCCATCGGGCTGTCCCTTCAAAGCGGGGTTGTTCATGGCGCCGGGCGACGGCTGCGCGTCGCCGTTCCGGCGACCAGGGTCGCGCCGACAAGCCATGCCAGCGTCGTCGATTTCGAAATCTCGGACGGCTAAGTTTCGGGGGGTGATCTGGAAACCGGACGTCACATTCGCAGAAGCGTCTTGATCGCCGAGCGCTCGTCCATTGCCTTGTAGCCTTGGCCGACATCGGCGAGCGGCACTTCGAGGTCGAAGACCCTTCCGGGGTTGATCTTGCGCGACAGGATGAGATCGATCAGGTGCGGCAGGAAGCGGCGAACCGGGGCAGGGCCGCCCAACAGGTTCTTCTGTGCGAAGAAAAGCATCTGTCCGTCGAGACTGACGCCATGGGGAACGCCGACATAGCCGATCGAACCGCCGGGGCGGCAGGCATTGATCGCCTGCATCATCGACTCCTCAGTGCCGACGCATTCCAGCACCGAGTCCGCGCCGACTCCGTCAGTCAATTCCTTGATCCTGGCCACACCCGCGTCGCCGCGCTCGGTGACGATGTCGGTCGCCCCATATTCGAGCGCCAGTTCCTGGCGCTGCTTGTGGCGGCTCATCGCAATGATGCGGCCGGCGCCAAGCTGTTTGGCCGCGAGCACGCCCATCAGGCCGACCGCGCCGTCGCCGACCACGACCGCCGTGCATCCCGGCGTGACCCGCGCGGCATCGGCCGCATACCAGCCAGTGCCAAGGACATCCGAAGCCGCGAGCAAGCTCGGGATCAGGTCGTCGGACGGCATGGTGTCGGTTGCGACCAGTGTGCCGTCGGCCATAGCGATCCGGGCATAGGGAGCCTGCGCGCCCGACATGAATTCGCGATGTTCGCATGACGACTGGAAGCCATAGCGGCAATGCGGGCAGGTGTTGTCGGACAGGCAGAACGAGCCGACCACGAACTGGCCGGGCCGGACGGTCCTGACCTCGCTGCCGACCTCGACGACCACGCCGCAATATTCGTGACCCATGTGCTGCGGGGCATTCACCGGTTGAAGGCCTCGATAGGGCCAGAGGTCGGAGCCGCAGACACAGGACGCCGACAGCTTGATGATCGCGTCGGTGGGTTTCTGGATTGTGGGTTCCGCGACTTCCTCGCAGCGGATATCGCCGGGGGCGCGAAGGACGGTGCCGAGCATGGTCATCTCCTGTCCGGGCGGAATGCCCGTCTCATTCTTTGGGAGATGGATAGCACCATTCGATAACTCCGATTAGCCGTTGCAATTTGCATGGACTTATCGAAATCGGCTATTAATGGCGTCGGATCGGAGTGACTGGAGATATCGCCGTGGCCCGCGAGAATTTCAATGAACTGCTGCTCTTCCTGGCGGTGGCGGAGGAACGCAGCTTCACCAGGGCTGCGGCGAAACTGGGGGTCGCGCAATCGACGCTGAGCTACGCCGTGAAGGAACTCGAAGCGCGCATGGGGTTGCGGCTTCTCACCCGCACGACGCGGAGCGTGGCGACGACAGAGGCCGGCGAGCGTCTCCGGCAATCGCTTGCACCGCGCATTTCCGAAATCGAGGCGGATATCGCGGCATTGATGGCCTATCGCGACAAACCGGCCGGCACCGTCAAGATCACCCTTTCGAACCACGCGATGGAAAGCGTGGTCTGGCCGAAGCTCGCCCCCGTCCTTGGGGAATATCCGGATATCAAACTGGAACTCAGCGTCGACAACAGCTTCCGCAACATCGTCGAGGATGGCTTCGATGCGGGCGTGCGTCTTGGCGAGAGCCTGGAGAAGGACATGGTCGCGGTGCGGATCGGGCCGGACTGGCGGCTGGTGGCCATCGCTTCCCCTGACTATTTCAAGACAAGAGCGGTGCCGACGACACCGCAGGAGCTCATGCATCACAACTGCATCAACAGGCGTCTCGACCGGGTGGGCGGACTGTACGCCTGGGAATTCGAAAAGAACGACGAGGAGGTCCGGGTGAGGGTGGAGGGCCAGTTCACCTTCAACACCGATCGCGAAATGGTCGCCGCAGCCCTTCAAGGCTACGGCATCGCCTTCGTTCCGGAAAGCTATATCGAAACGCATATCGCGGAAGGGCGTCTCCAACTCTTCCTCGAAGACTGGACCCCCAAATTCGCCGGCTATTACCTCTACTACCCAAGCCGTCGGCAGAACCTCCCAGCCTTCTCCGTCATCGTCGATGCGCTTCGAGAGAGAAATCTCTAGCTCCGTCACACCCGCCCCGTCCTTCGAGGGCCCTGCGGGCACCTCAGGATGAGGTCGGAGAGAGGTTGCGGTACTCTCCAAGGCTCCTCGTGCTGAGGCGTGTAGCCCGAAAGGGCGGAGCCTCGAAGCACCCTCCAACGCTGCTTCTTGCATTCGCCGAACTGCAATCTCCGGCCAGGCTGGACGATCCAAAAACGACAACCTAAAAGAGATGAAGCCCAACCCACCTCTTGAAGGAGGAGAAAAAATGAAACGCATCGAGATGCAGCTCAGCGGCGGCTGCCAGTGCGGTGCCGTGCGCTACCACGCAACCGCGATGTTCGACAATTCGCATCTCTGCCATTGCCGCATGTGCCAGAAAGCCTCGGGAAACATCTTTGCCGCGCTCGTTGCTGCGCCCGATGATGTGCTCACCTGGACACGCGGCAAGCCGGGCATTTGGAAGAGCTCGGAGCTTGTCGAGCGCGGCTTCTGCGCCAATTGCGGCACGCCCTTGTTTTTCCACCACCTCGAAAACGGCCGCACCAACCTGATGATCGGTTCGCTCGACGACCCAAACCTCTTCCCGCCGCATGCCAATACCTGCACCGAGAACATGGTGGTATGGTTCGATACGATCACCGGCATCGAAAATACCGGCGCGACCGAAACCAACGGCGCCGACTGGGCTGCGGCGATCAAAGAGAGCAACAACCAGCACCCCGATCACGATACCAGCTCATGGGCGATGAGGGGGCGTGAAGGCTGAGGCTATTGCGGCAGCCCTCGTGCTTCGAAGCTCCTGGGAAGTCCACGTTTTAAGCGATTATTCCGCTATCGTATTGCAGTATCATGTTGTCGAGCTAGGCATAAGCGGTGCCAAATTGGTGCCAAAGTGCATTGTTTCCGCTGCGTGTTCTCGTCTTCCAGCGTCTTCAGCCGCTTGGCTTAGGATACGTCCATGCCGCCGAATTTGGCCTTCCATTTATAGATGCTGGCATCACTGACGCCATGCTTGCGGCAAAGCTCCGAGACCGGCGTGCCGTTCGCAGGCTCACCGTGCTCCTTCAGAACGGCGATGATCTGTTCGTCTGTGAACGATTGCGCTTCATTCCCTGGTCCTCTCAATGGGCCAGAGCTGACCTCAAAATGGATTATTCCAACCGGGCAAGGTCACGCCCAGCGGGCTTTCTGGGATGATAGAGTGGACATTCCCCTAGTTGCCCCAGCCGATTTGGAATCGATCAAATCGAACCTCGCTCAACGGCTGGTTGGAGGCGCTCAGCCTCACCGAACGAAGAACGAGATGAAGCTCGGGGGAATAGTATTGTTCGAAAATAATCGGAGGCAATTCCGTCAGTTCCAGACGGCTGTTGATGGCCCAGACTTTGTAGGAACAAGATGCAATAGTTTCCTCTCCCAAGCCGTCGAACCTCATGAAGGTCGTGCCCGAAACGGATTTTTTGCCATTGATGAAAAGCGTGGTGTCTGATTGCCAGTTCTTCTTCTGGGGTAGATCGTCTAACGCAATCGCATTCGCGTATTTCAGCTCATGCGTCCCGCTGGCACTCACTCTCTTTTCGACGAGCAAGGGGTGCAGATATACAGCCGAGACTGGCTGCAGCGAACCGTCGCGCTCCACCAGCCGTTGTTCGTTTAGACCCGGGCCGTTCGGCTTGTAGAATACGGAATAGAAAGGCGCCTCTCTGGTCAGCAGCACGCCCTGTTTGGTCTCATTGGCGGTTAAGCAATTGCCAAAGGCTGGTACCGCCAATGTTATTCCAACCAGTAGCGACAAATTTCTTAGCAAGATGGACATCCTAGATTCCCCTCATCCAAGTCCGCTACCACCGTGCTTGGGTGAAATTGGGGAAATCTAGTCTAGTCGCCGGCCCGGGGCTCGCCCACAGCCTGACCGAACTTGGCCTGATCGACGCGTATCGGATCTGCCCGCATCCGGTCGTGGTGGGGCAGGGGAAGTCCTATTTCGCGGGGCCTCGCCCTCCGCGTCAGTCGAAAATCCATTCACCATACCAAGACACCCGCGATAAACCCTAATCTCACAACCCCACGCCCAACCCTCCCAAACACCGGCATTTCCGTACTCGTCGCCCGCCCATTTCAACCTTCCTTAAGCGACCGCTGATTAGCGTGCCCTCTGAAATCGAGGGCCTCTTCCATGTTTACCGTTCTGACGTGCGTTACCGACCAGCATGATCTCACGCTGGTCGGGCTTGCGGGTCTGATCTGCTTTCTCGCCAGCCATTGCGCGCTCGTTCTGCTGCATCGGGCGACCTTATCCGATGGCGCGGTTCGGTGGGTGTGGCTAGCGACAGCGGGGGCGGCGGGTGGTTTCGGCATCTGGGCCACGCATTTCATCGCCATGCTGGCCTACGACCCCGGCGTCGTCGTCGGTTATCATGCCGGATTGACGCTGATCTCGCTCTTGGTCGCGATCGTGGCGACCACGGCGGCAGTTGCCGCCAAGATCGCCTATGACAGATGGGTGGCGAACGTCCTGGCGGGCGTGCTCTTCGGCGTCGGTATCTGGTCTATGCATTTCGCCGGCATGTTGGCGATCGAATTCCCCGGTGAAATCTCGTGGGATACGGGCTTCGTGACGGCCTCAGTCGTTCTCGGCGTGGCGTTTTCGGTCGCGGCCTTTCGATTTGCCGGCCGGAGCGGCCGGTCGACTTTGGGTAAGCTGGCGCCGACAGTTCTCCTGACATTTGGTGTCGTTGCCCTGCATTTCACCGCAATGGCGGGGATCACGGTCATTCCCGGGATCACTGCGCTCAATCCCGCCATGCTTCTTTCGCCGGCGCTGATGGCGGTGACGATCGCAGCCGTCACCCTTTCGCTGCTGGCGGCGGGTTTTGCGGCCGCCATCTTCGCCGTGCGCTCGCAGGCCAAGACGGCCGGGGCGGAGCGCAACTTCAAGCTCCTGGTGCAGGGAGTGACCGACTACGCGATCTACATGCTCGATCCGGATGGCAAGGTCAGCAACTGGAATGCCGGCGCCCAGCGTGCCAAGGGCTATAGCGCCGACGAGATCGTCGGCAAGGATTTCTCGCTGTTCTATTCTGATGAAGATCGCCGCAAAGGCCTGCCGCAGCGGGCGCTTCGAACCGCCCGCAGCGAAGGCAAGTTCGAAGCCCAGGGATGGCGTTACCGCAAGGACGGCTCCTCCTTCTGGGCTCATGTCGTCATCGACCCGATCTATGACGAGGCCGGCGAACTGATCGGCTATGCCAAGATCACCAAGGATAACAGCAAGCAGAAGGACGATGCCGACCGGATCGAGGAGGTCACCCGCAATCTCGACGTCGCGCTCGAAAATATCGGGCAGGGCATCTGCATGTTCAACAGGGACGAGCGCCTGCTGCTTTGCAACAAACGCTATCTGGAAATCTTCCGGTTCCCCGAGGGATCGGTGCGTCCCGGCATGATCTACCGTGAGATCGTCGACATCGGCTATGCCGCCAATACGGAGGATCCCGGCGAGGCGGCCGCGCGGGCCGAGGCGCATTATACCAGGAACATGGCGCTGATCAGATCAGGCGCCGGCAGCGCGGTTCACAAATATCCGAGCGGCATATCCATCCAGCAGAATGTCAACATGCTGCCCAATGGCGGCTGGGTCGTCACCTTCGAAGACATCACCGATCGCCTGAAATCCGAGGAGCAGGTTACCTTCCTTGCCAAGCATGACGGCCTGACGGGCCTGCCGAACCGGCTACAGTTCGGCGAGAGCGTCTCCGAGGAAATGATGATCGCCGACCGGGTGAGGGGCAATGTCGCCGTCATCGGCATCGATCTCGACAAGTTCAAGGAGATCAACGACCAGCACGGGCACGGCACCGGCGACAAGGTGCTTGTCGAGCTGGCGCGGCGTCTCGATGAAGCGCGGCAGGAGGGCGAGTTCATCGCCCGGTTCGGCGGAGACGAGTTCGCCGCGACCAAGCGCTTCGATGAGCTGAGCGCGCTCCACGATTTCATCGCACGGCTGGAAGGCGCGCTCACCGGGACGGTCACGATCGACGGCTTCGAGATCAAGACGGGCGCCAGCCTCGGCGTGGCGGTTTATCCGAGCGATGCGGCCGGAGTCGACGGCCTTCTCGCCAATGCCGACCTTGCCATGTACCGCGCCAAACAATCCTTGCTGCAGAAGGTCTGCTTCTACGAGGCTGCCATGGACGAGCATGCGCGCCGCCGCCGTTCGCTCGCCAAGGACCTCTGGGCCTCGATCGACCGCAGCCAGCTGCATCTGCACTATCAGGTGCAAAAATCGGTGCGGACGGGCGAGATCACCGGCTACGAAGTTCTGCTGCGCTGGCGCCATCATGAACGCGGCAACATCCCGCCCATGGATTTCATCGGCCTTGCCGAGGAATGCGGCGCGATCCTCCCGATCGGCGAATGGGTTCTCAGGGAAGCCTGCCGCGAGGCGGCGAGCTGGAACAACAGCCACAAGATCGCCGTCAACCTTTCGCCGATTCAGCTCGGCCATGCCGATATGGCCGCCGTCATATCGGAGATCCTTGCGGAAACCGGCCTGAACCCGCGGCGTCTCGAAATCGAGATCACCGAAAGCTCGATCATCGTCGACAAGGATAAGGCCTTGCGGACGATGCGGCAGATCAAGGCGCTCGGCGTGTCGCTCGCCATCGACGACTTCGGCACCGGCTATTCCTCACTGGAAACGCTGCGCTCCTTCCCGTTCGACAAGATCAAACTCGACAAGAGCTTCATGGCCGAGGTCGAAACCAGCCCGCAATCAAAGGCGATCGTCCGCGCCATCCTGGCCCTTGGCCGCAGCCTTGAGGTGCCGGTGCTGGCGGAGGGCGTGGAAACCCAGGCGCAACTCGACACGCTCTTGGAAGAACAATGCGACGAGGCGCAGGGTTATCTGCTTGGCAAGCCGCAGGCGATGGGCGAGCCGGCGGTTGAGAAGGCCGCTTGACCGAAGGGTTCTATAAAAGGCGGAGGTGCCGATGGATAGGCAAGAAGGCTACAGGCTGTTGCAGCGCTTGAGTGAGCTGGAAAGGCATCGAAAGCCGTTCGAACCGGTGCTGCGATATCGGCCGGCCTCTGTCGAGCGCCCCGACTATAACGGTCTCTCGGAACCTGAGATAAAGGTCTTCGAAAGCGCAATGGAGATCTTGTTGTCCGCGCTAGGTACGGCCGCGAACCATCTTAAGTTCGATGGTTGGCAGCAGACGCGAAGCCCGGACCTTGCCGATAGGATCGAGTTCACCAGGGCGGTTCATCGTTTCAATGCTGGCTTCTACGAGCACGAAATTCCAGGCTACGACCGGGAATCCCGGATGCGACGTCTTAAACGGATACGCTCCGTTTACGGAGCATGGGCGGAACCTATGAACGCACTGCCCCCGCGTCTCGAATACAAGATATTTGTCCATCCAAGCAGCAACGAGGTGCTCATTCAGACCGTCGCCGGAAGCGAGGTCGCAATTTTCTTGGGACGAAAATTCGTGCCGGCAGCACTCATCGGACTTCAATGTGAGTTCATCAAGAACCGTTTCACGAGCCCAGACGATAAACAGTCAAGCAGTTACACTGCCAAAAGCGGTGGAAGGAAAATCTCGGGCTCGCTCACGCGACACACAAGGGATACGTCCGATGACTATCAGTTTGAGGCAAGGGTCGGTGACGATTTACCGTCCAGCTTTGACAGCATGAGAGAGCAATTCTTTCACGTGTTTGCCGAGATGCGAACTCTCGGCCGGTCTCTTTAAGCGATTTCAGATAATCTTGGCGACATGTGAGATCTTGGTCGGCGGCTGTCTTGGCGCCCAATGTGCATGCCATTTTAACCTGATGAAAGATAGATTGCTGTCGCGCATTGCACATCGGGCTGAGGTCGGGTTCGCGGCCTCGGCTATGGTCCTAGGCTACGCGGCCGCTCCTCGCCCGTGAACCCTTGCAATATCCGCTCGGCATGCTGCCCGCCACGGCCGGGAGCATAGGTAAAAGCGACACCGGGTGGGGGCACGCGACGCCTGGCGGACCGCTGCCGCCCCAAGGGCGATCATCCCGCGCCAGCGCCCAGAAGTATCCAGTCTTCGTCTTGCGAGAAACCGGGATCGAGAACCGGGGCACGGGTCCTCCAGGTCGATGGGTATGCCGGATATAGTCGGCTGATCGCACCCGACCGCGTCGGCCCTGACATCCGGCTAGCCTATTGTTGGGCGCAAGCTGGTCGAGATCACTCGTATTGGCAAAGCGCCGATTGCAGAGGAAGGCATGAAGCAAATCGGCGAACTCTATCGCATTGAGGCTGAGTTACGTTGATCTTTCCCCAGAAGCTCGCTTCGCCGGGCGGCAGGAACGATCAGCTTCGTTGATTGCGGACATGCGAACCTGGCTCACTCAGCATCGTGCCCGCGTCGCTGGATGTGCCAAAGGCTTTCGTCGGCCCTTTGCGGACTTCTCGGGACCGGCTAAACGTGCCGCTGGAACAGCGAGGGCGCGATGCTCAGAGGCAGAAAGCAGAAGCGAGGCGATATCGTTAGGATCGACATTGGAAACGGAAAGCAATTTCACGCCGTCGCCCTAACACATCCGCTGTTCGCTTTCCTCGACGGTGTTTCCGAACGTGAAGAGCCGGTTCAAGACGTGCGAGATCGAGCGGTTCTCTTCAAGCTATGGGTGATGGACAGCGCTGCGAAGTCCGGGCGATGGCCCATCGTTGGAAAGGTTGATCCACCCACGGTGTCCGCGTTGGACGGCGCGGTGTTTTTCAAGAAGGACCGGATTTCGGGCAGAATTTCAGCGTATGATGCCATCGCGAATGCCGAGTCTCCGCTCAGCTTTGAAGAGGCGGACTGCCTAGAATGCGCTGCTGTTTGGAGCCCTGAGCATGTCGAAGACAGGCTTCGTGATCATCTGAACGGCATCTCGAACAAGTGGTGGGCATCAATGCGGCCCCGAAAATAGCGCTGATCGACCTTGTCGGAACGCCCTATGTTGCGGCGAAGCGTCGTCGCACCTTCACGACGGCAGGCTTCGAAACGGCAGAAGCTTCAAGGTGGGAGCGAGGCAGCGCTTACGGTTCAGGGAAGACTATCGCGAGGTTTTCAGGTGGCGATCGCCGCGCAGCAGGTTCAGCCAGGCCCGCCAGTTTTTCCGCGCCTATGGCCGCGATACGACAATCGTCGTAGCGGAAGTCTCCGTCGAGCAAGGCGGCTTGAGGCGCCACCCCGCCTGTGCACCGAACGGTGCGTCAGGTCGCTGCCCGTTACCCTAATCCGACCGGAATCGAGGCCGGTGGCTCGACTCCGATCGGTGTCGGCAGGTGGATGAGGGGCATCCCTGCCGATCTCTCAGAGCACGTTCGCGCCCCGAATTTGCTCAAAAAAAGAGAGCATTCCGTTACTCAAACAAAGACGGAAATGCTCTCATAGTCTGGTGCGCAACATAACCGATTAGCTGCGCACCTCACGCAACCCACTGGTGGCTATTCGTCTGACGTCGCCGGCGCGGCGTTTTCCAGCGAGGTGCGGATTTGATCGATCTTACCGTTCGCATCGCCCACGCCCAGAATGGTCTTCGCTTCAGCCAGGACCGCCGGGCTCACCTGACCGGATTTCGTTGCGGAAGCCAATGCATCCTCCAGCGCCGCGTCCCCAAGCAGAGGATCGGTGGCTGTGGGCTCGATTCCGTTGTCGATTTCATACTGGGCATAAGCCACGGCATAGGCCGAGATGGCCGTCATGCGTGGGTCCGAGGTATGCATCAACGCCCTGTAATTCCGCTTCAAGGAGTTCAGGCCCGCAAGCTGCGCCGAAAGGTTTTTCTCTTTTATGACCCTGTCTGTTTTTGCCGACTTGGACTTGCCTTCCGCTTCCGAAGATTTGCCTTTCAAGCCTGTCGATTTGGAGCCGCTATTGGCTGAACCTCTGCCCTGGTTGTCGCTGCCGTGGCTGCCGCTGCTTCCATGACCGCCGCCGTTGCCGCCGCCGTTACCGCCGCCGTTGCCACCACCATTGCCGCCGTCCTTCGCTAGCGCGGCCATATCAATACCGGCAATCGTGACCGGGCCTGCGGCAAGAGCCAGCGAGAGCACAGCCAGAGACGCTAAGGTTGCTATCCGCATCGTTTTCCTCCGGATCAGATCAATAGGCGCCGTGCAGTTTCACGACGTAAGCAGTTGTGAAAGATTAAACCGCGATCGCATTCTGCACATCGGACTGAGGTCTGGTCCCGGCCCACGGCTATGGTCTTAGAGGAAACGCCGGCTTAGCTGACTTGGTGAGGGTGGAAAGGTGTGCCGGCCCGATGAAACAGCCGAGACCCAGCGGCTTGTAAGCCCCCAAGTTTGGCTGGAAAACCAGCCCACTCTCCGTCTTCCTCGGCCTTGAGCCGAGGACCCACGCCACGATGCGGTGGATGCTCGGCTCAAGGCCAAGCACGACGGAGGGAGGGCGGGCACAAATATCTATTCACGGCGCAGAGTCGGTTCTGACCGCCGACGTGCCGGCGGCCATCATCGCGGCCAATCTGGTGGAGTCGATGCGGGAGGGGCGAGCAGGAACAGGGTGTGTGCTACACCATGTGAGCGGAGGATTGGGCGCGTGGACGCCAGCCGTGCTCCCTCATTCCTGTGCTTGTCACAGGAATCCCGTGCGCCCAAGTCCTTGGGCGTGAAAGACTTTTTCCGCGCGATTTGGTTCATTCACGGCGCGGACGCGCCGTGGCTGGATTTCTGTGACGAGCACAGGAATAGGGGTGGAGACATGAATGCCTTGAAGCACGGACGCCCCAAATCACGCCAACCGCAAATCAAGAAGCGGGTGCAGCTTCTTGAGGTTCGGGAGGGATTTGGCTTGCCAGGGATATTGATGCGTGCCTTTGACGATGAGCAGCAGGTCGCCCATCTTTCTGGCCTCGATAGTCAACTTCGCCAGGAGATTTATGCCGGAGGAATTGAGGAACTCGAGACCGGTCAGGTTGAACGTCACCTGTTTGTGCCCGTCGTGGAGCAGGCCGGAGATCAATGAATAGATCGGTGCATAGGCGTCCGGTCCGGCCAGCCGGAAGACGCCGTCGAAATAGACTTCGTTCTGTTCCGCCCATACACGGAAGTTTTCGTCGCTGATTTCCATTCTTCGCTCACGGATTGGAGGAGGGCGGCATTGCCACGGCTGCAGTCGTCGTCAGGATAATACGCTCATTATTATTCTCTTCGAATGCCCATGCCATTTTTGCGTCGTAATCGCTCAAAAGGGTCAGCAAGCCCAAGCCGGAACCGCTTGCAGACGATATGGCGTTGGTTTCGATTTGCTCAAGAAGAAGTTCCCCAGGATCCTTCGATTGCAGGCGGCGCAGCAGTTGCTGAAAGCGTGAGGCTGTCGCGCCGTCGATGGTGTTCTTTACCCGTATCAAAAAGCTCCCCTCGGATATGCCGGCTTCAATGAGGATCTCACCCGGCTGTCGAAACTTGACGGCGTTTTCGATCAGCTCGTTGCTGAGATAGCCGATGTCATGATGCGCCTGCATGTAGTCCTTTCTTGAACGTGAAAAGGGCAGGGCCATGACCTCAGCGATGAAGTCGGCCGTCATGCCCGAGTGCTTCCATCCAAGCTGAAGCGGTCCATCGGTCAAGGTGAGGCGCGTGCCCGAATCCAGGCTTATGTCAGTCAGAGATTCGATGCCGTATACCGTTGGCGCCATGACTCACCTATGCCGTACTGCGAGAAGCGTGATGTCGTCGTAGATTTTCTGCGATCCGATAAAGAGCATGAGTGTCGCCACAATTTCGGAAACGACTTTCTCAGCGCTCAAATTCCTGAGGCGTACGGCTTCGCAGCACAGCCGGTCCATGCCGAACAATTCTCCGGCGTCGTTTTCGGCTTCCGTGACGCCATCGGTATGCAAGAGTATGAGATCCCCCTTTTCGAACGCGATTTCACGGGTTTTGATGAAGGCGGAGATATCCGCCTCCAGCCCGATCGGTATGCCCAGATCCATGGTGTCTATGCGTTCGACCTCGCCGTTTGCCCTGACGACGATAACTTCCTCGTGTTGCCCCGACAGGATCATCTCTTTTCCGTCGTAGTCAAGAAACGCCAAAGTGAGGTGCTTATCGATTTTCGTCCTGACGATATTTTTGAACAGGGCGCTGTTCAGATTTGTCAAGAATTCGACGGCATCGGTGTTTCCGGCTTCCTGCAGGGCGCGGGCGACAGACTGAACCATCAGCATCAACACGCCGCTTTCCAGCCCGTGTCCGGTGACGTCGCCGATGCCGATCTTCAACCGGCTTCCGTTCTTCAAGACGTCGTAATAATCGCCGCCGACCTCTTCCGCAGGTCTCATATAGGCGGCGATCTCGAGTGCCTGAAAGTCCTCGAGCTCCTGATGCAGCGGAAGCACCATCAGCTGGATTCTCTCGGCGACGGCGAGCTCCGTTCCAAGACGTCTGTTTTCTCGCTGCAGTTGTGCGTTCAGCGTCGAAATCTCTTCCTTTGCATCTTCGATTTGAGCGGTCCGCTCTTCGACGAGCTGCTCGAGATTTTCGGTGTGATAGCTGATTTCTTCGGCCATGCGATTGAAGGCTTCACCGGCCTCACCGACTTCGTCCTTGCTCGATATGGCGACCCTAACCGAATAATCCTTCGTCTGGATTCGTTTGGCAGCACCTGCCAGGGCGCTGATTCCGCTGGTTATTCGTTTCGATGCCGCAAAGACCGCGATCGTCACGATCAGCAGGGACATCAGGATCGCCAGAATTTGGTAGAGCACGATCCGGTTCGTCGCCTCGGAAATCTTGGCCTGGGCCGCATAGAGCGAGGCGTCGATTTCACGCTCGGGCACAACCACCCCAAGCAGCATTGCCTCTTGGCGAACCGGGCCGCTGACCCAGAGATTGGTCGCAGGCAGTTTCTTCACGATGGCGATATACGGGACCTCGCTGCCGTCCTGCTGTAACAGCAAGTGTTGGATGCCCTGTTCGCGGTCGAGGGCCAGTTTGGCGATTGCAGGCTGGGAGCTTCCCTTCAGCGAGCGCTCCAGGCCGGTCACGCCGGTTCCGCTCGCACCGCTTGCGGAGCGCAGGCCGAGGGTTTTTTCGCCCGTGCTGTTAATCGCGACGACATTGCCGTCGGACATGGCGAGAAACCCGAAGCCCGATTGGGCGACTTTGACATTTTCAACCGTTTGCGCCAGCTGATCGAGCGTGATGTCGGCGCCGGCCGTCCCGGCGACATCCTGCCTGTCGGCTGTCCATAGGGGATGAAAGAAACTGACGATCAGCTTGCCGGTAATGGCGTCGGTATAGGGCGCTGTCTGGGTGATGTCATCCGCGACAGGCCGCGTCTTCATATCCTTGGCCCAGCCCTGCCAGGATTCGTAAAGTCCGGGGAAAAAGAAGTCCCAGAAATTGGCCTCGTTATGGCCGGGATAAAGGCGGTCGAAAGTCTGGGCCTGGTCGGTATAGGGCGCCGTTCTGAAGATCGGCCGTTCTTTCGAGCCGATGTAATACATCTGCAGCTTCGAAGCACCGTGCTGCAGCAGGCTCGGCGCAACAAGATCCAGAACCGCGCTCGTGCGGATATCGCTCTCGACGTCCTGCCTTGGCTGCCGGTCCTGTCCGAGCAGGTAACCCCAGACGCTCACGACCGAGACCGAGCCCGGAGCGTTCTGAGACCACTTCCCCTGCGGATCATAGGAAAGGCTGACGCTGCCCGGAGATGTGCGGGAGATGGCCGCGCCGACGTCGGAATTGCGCGCGGGATCGTCGATCTGCGCCTGCAGCACGCCGGCGAGCGTACTGACGTCGCTATGAACCTGCCGCAGCAGCAAACTCACCTGTGACGCTGTCGAATCCGCGTAGGTGCGGATGTACTCCTGGCTTGCCGCTTCGAGACCCTGGCCGACCTCGAGCGTTGCGTCGCGCGACAGCCTCTGAACGTTCCAGAGCGCCAGCCCGCCGCTGACCAGCAGGTCGAAGAGGACAGCTCCGCCTACGACCAGGATGAACTTTGCCCGAAAGCCTATTCCTGCCGGTCTTTTCAGTGATCTGCCTCCCATCACAGTGGCTTTCGTCCGGAAGCCGCCCAGATCGGCCAGCCGGCATAACCCTTGGGGTGAAGGGCGGCAAAAACGTGATCCTTGAACCCTTGCCGGAACCTGCGGATAAAGTCCACCGAGTCGCCGCGCCGGACCGCCATCTCACCAGCATAGACATTCTCCCAGGCTTCGATGATGTCGGCGAAGTCCTGAGGATCCCCGTCGAGGTTCGTCACCATGAAGCAATCGACCTTGATGGCATCGAATCCCGCATCGGCGAGAAGATGCCGGCTTTTCGGCCCCATCTCGACATCCATGTCGAAGTGCCTGAACAGTTTGGCGACTTCCTCGTAAGTCCATTTGATCGTTTCCGCATGCGGCTCGCCCAGGCAATGCGAATTTTTTTCGTTGGTGATGTAGACACGGCCGCCGGGTTTGCAGATGCGGTAAAGCTCCCGCAACAGCATCTCGGGACGGTTGAAAATCTGCAGCGAATGCCGGCAGGTCACAAAGTCGAACTGGTTGTCCCGAAGCAGCATTTGAGAGGCGTCGCCATAAGTATACTCGATCCCCTGCAGATCGAAGTCGGCAGCGACCCTGCGGGCATAGTCGAGGCTGCGTATGGAATGATCGAGCGCCACAAGCCGTTCCGGTTTGAATTCCCGTTGAACCAAGGCGGCGAAATCACCAATTCCGCAACAGATGTCCGCCATGACAAGGCCGTTGCGCAGGCCGTGGCGCGGCAGCAGCTCGCGTTCATGCCTCCATGTCATTTTCGTCTGGGTCCGCAGGATGGGGATGAAGCTCTCATCCTCTACAAAGGTCTGGCCCGGATAAAACGCCGAATCGTAGACTTCAACCGACAGGTTTGGCTGTGATGTCGCCAACGTCTGGAACAATGAGGTCGACCAGGCCACCACGCTCGACGTAATGATGACGATCTTCCGTTCCGGCCTTGTCCGGCAGTGTGCCGTCAAAATATCGGAGAGGGCTGTAAACGCCGTCATGTTGATGTGCGTCAAACGTTTGACGTTCAGGTAAACGACGCCGCTGTATTGTTCCAAAGTTTGCCGCACCAGCTTAAGAGCATCGGCAATCTCGTTTGCACTTTCGGGCCGCATCTTGCCGGACAGCAGCAGCTCCTGATTTGTCGGATCAAAATGGACGGTGAACGGGCGGGCAAGCAGGTTCATTGGAAATCCTCGGCCGAGGGGAAATCCGCGATGATCTGCATCCCGTGGGTGCCGTCCTGCTCAATTCGGATAGCGGCACGGAATATGGTGGCCAGATCTTTGAGCAAAATCGTCCCGTCGGACTTCAGGTCAGGCCCGGCGCCCGGGAGAGGCTGGCGTCCAGTTGACCTCATGCCGGTGCTCTCGCGGTCCTCGCGGGCAAAGGCAATTCTCAGCCGGTTGGACGTCGCGCCGCGATAGAGACTGAAACTTATCCTTCCCGGCTCACGCGTCGAGCGGAAGGCAAGTTCAATGAGTTCGTTGGCCGCGACGGAAAGAAAATTCGAATATCGAGCCGGGTCGCTGTGACCTTGGCCGAGAATGTCGGAGAGATATTCGGTAATTCTGTCGCAAAACTGCCACTGAGATTTGAACGTCGCAACATTCAGTTCCAGCGATACCATCGGCGCCAATGCATGGTCATCGAAGCCAGATGCTTGCTCTTCCAATACAGCCTCCATCAGTTTGTCTGGCGCGTCAGATGCCCTCAAAAAAGCACGGCGAAAAATCTCTGGCTTGCTATACCAGCGCGTGGCTCACAGGTGTTTCAGCCCGGTTGATGAATTCGCCGATCGCCTCGACCGGAAGCGGCCTGCTCACCAGATAGCCCTGAAGCCTGTCGCAGCCCACACTGTGCAGCCATTCCGCCTGAGCCGGCGTCTCGACCCCTTCGGCCGTCACCTGCATGTCGAGGCCATGTGCGAGGTTGACGATGCAGCGGACGATCGTCTGGCTTTTCGGATCGCTTTCCAGATCGGTGATGAAGTATTTGTCGATTTTGATCGTGTCGAAAGGGAATGTCTTGAGATAGCTGAGTGAAGAATATTCGGTCCCGAAATCATCCAGCGAGATCCGTATCCCCAGTACGTTGAGCGTATTCAGCGTGTCGATGTTGTTGACGGTGCGCTCGAGCAGCACGCTTTCGGTGATCTCAAGCTCCAGACGCTCGGGCGGAAGTCCGACAAGGTCCAGCGTCTGCGATATGCGATCCGTGAGGCCGCTCGTCAGGAATTCTGCCGCCGAGACATTGACGGCCACGATGTAATTCTCAGGCCACTTCATCGCTTCGCGGCATGCCTGCTCCAAAACCCATGCGCCGATGTCAGGCATCATTCCATCGGCCTCGGCCATCGGAATGAATGCCGCCGGTGGAATTTTTCCAAGCAGCGGGTGGTGCCATCTCAGCAACGCTTCGAACCCGACAATGCAGCCGCCTTCGGCAAGGGGTTGATATTCGACGAAGAATTGCTGTTGGTCCAAAGCCATGCGCAGGCTGCGGCGCAGCAATTCGCGTTGCTCCAGCAATTCCAGCATTGCGGCATCGAAGGCTTTTGCCCGGCCGCGCCCCTCTTGCTTGGCGGCATAAAGCGCAAGATCGGATGCCTTCATCAACTGCTCCGGATTGGTTCCATCTGGAGGAGCTGTGGATATGCCGATGCTGGTGCCGACAAAGACCGCGATGCCATCGATCGTGAAAGGCTTTTTGAATGCGGCAACCAAAGCTTCCGCCAACCGGTGCGCTTTGGCCGGATGTCCCGAGCCCCTGGAAATGACCGTGAATTCGTCGCCGGCCAGTCGGTAGGCTCTGTCATCGCTGGTCAGGCAGTCTTGAATACGCCTTGCGGCAAATTGAAGAAGCTTGTCACCGGCTGGATGCCCAAGCGTGTCGTTAACGGGCTTGAAATCGTCGAGGTCGAGCTGCATCAGAGACAGGGTCTCGTCCGAGCCTGCGGTCTCCTGCAGCAGCGCAGCAAGGTCGTCGCTGAACTGGCGTCGGTTCGGCAGTCCCGTCAGCGGATCGTGGGTCGCCAGATGCAAAAGGGTCGCGCGCTCATCGTCGACAAGCTCCTCGGAGCGAACCACGGCAAACAGCTCTCCGATCCGATAGATCGTCAGCCCGTGCGCGCCCGGCCTGCCCAGATCGCCCGATATTCGCAACGGCTGGGCGCTGTCATCCAAGGAGCGGAAAGCGAGCGTAATCGCTGATTTGTCCAGCTGTGGAAAATGCTCCCAAAGTGACGCGGCCGGTTTGACGGAAGCAGGCAGTTCATTGCCCAGCAAATTCTCGACGGGATTGAAGTCGCGGTCAAAGAACAAAAGCCGGTCGATCGAAGTCGAAGCTTCTGGCTGTGTTTGTCCGAGGGCCGAGCTGGCCGCACGAATTTTCCGCATCTTCGGGCCTCTCTCAGTCGAATGTCCTAACCAGATATCGTAGCAAATCAACTGTCGCACAACTTGTGCACGTCAAGATTTACATTAGGCACCCCTGATTAACAATCCCAAACCTCTGCCGACACGCTTACGATTTGGGGCACACTGCACTGATCCAACAGGGGATTTGCACGATGAGGACGCGGAGTAACGGGATTTAGGCAGCGGCGGCCCAGAGTTCACGCACCAGCTGCCGCAGCGCCAGGGCCTCAGCCCATCGATCGGTCGAGTCGTTGCCGTCTCTGCCGGTGATCGCATAGGGTTTGGGACCCAGCTCGCATGTAAAGATCAGTTCAGCGTCCTCGGCGGAGCGGGATCGCCAGTGGCGAAAACCATACTCCCACCACTCGATGAAGAGATCGACCCAGGGCCGGTGGTGCGGAAAGGAGATCTCGATCTGCACCTGTTCAGGCGAGGCAACCCGACCGTGAAATGCCTGGGTGTTCCCTAGGATGCGTCGGATCAGAGCGTGGTTTTCCTCATCGACCGGAAAGGCGAATTCGCGGCCGACGAGGAAATGCGACAGGTCGGCCAGCAGCGGGAGGTCGGGACGCTGATCGAGCAGATCCAGCGTAAAGAACAGGTCCGCGGTCATCCTGTCGCGATGCGTTTCAATGAACACGGGGATGCCGGCATCTTCCGCGAGCCGCATCCAGCCGTCGAGAAGCGGCAGGCAGGCATCGATGCGGCGCGGGCGGATATCGGGTTGCAGGTTGAGGTGGCTGACCGGAAACTCCGCGGCCAGTTCCAGCGGCAGACGCAGATCGTCGACAAAGCGAGGGAAGCAGCCCCCTTCGATCTTCAAGCCGCTGCCCCGGATGGCCTCGTTGAGGGCAACGACATCGCCCCGGTTGGTGTAATGCGCGCTGATGCCGTCGAAGCCCGCCTCTGAGATCATCGCGATGTTCTCGTCGAGTGTGCGCTCGAACCCATCCGTGTGCCGTCGCTCCATGGCCCAGAGCGATTGGAAGATCAGCAGCTTCTGTGTCATGCGGCCCGCGCGCTCTTAAGAAGCATTTTGAGGTTTACGCCCGGGTCTGCCAGTTCTGCGGGGCTGGGGCTGAGGCCCGCGGCAATCAGCATCTCGGCGAGCTTGATGTCTCTGGCCAGGCCATTGCCGGTGCCAAGGCCCGCGGATGCCGCGAGGCGTCCGTCGTCGAGATAAAACTCCAGTTCGCCCTCCGCGGCCGAACGCAGGACGATCTGATGGGCGGGCTGCGGCAGTCCCGCCACCTGGAGGCCGAGATCATACTGGTCTGACCAGAACCAGGGGAGGGCGCCGAAGGTCTCGGCGGCACCGGCCATATTTCGCGCCGCGGTCTCCGCCTGCGTCCTGGCGTTGCGCCAGCTTTCATAGCGGATATATCCGCCGCCCGGCTGGGCCACCGCCGCGCAATCGCCTGAAGCGAAGACGTTCGGTGCGCTGGTGCGAAGATCGGCGTCCGTCAGAATGCCGTTGCCGGTGGCCAGTCCCGCTGCTTCCGCCAAAGCGATGTCAGGCACCACTCCGATGGCGCTAACGACGAGATCAGCATGCACCAGACTGCCATCGGTCAGGGTGACGCCGTCGTCGCTGATCGCCGCCACGCCTCGATCGAGGTGAAAGCGCACGCCTTCCGCAACATGTCTGGCGTGCAGCGTTTCGGCAAAGCGGGCGGGGACGGCACGGCCCAAAGGTCTCAGCGCGGCTTCGATCACGCTGACCGAAACGTCCTTTCCGCGCAGGACCGCTGCGAGTTCCATCCCGATCAGGCCGGCGCCGATGATCGCCACGCTCCGGCCCGGCGCAACACGGGAGAAGATCGCTTCGGCATCGGCGTGGGTGCGGAAATCGAGTGCGCCCGCTGCACCGGGACATGTGAGCCGTCTCGGCCGCGCGCCGGTGGCCAGAAGCAGCTTTTCATAGTGGAGCACCCGGCCGTCGCTCAAGCGCACCGCTCCTGCGCCAGCATCCAGCTCGGCGGCCGACAAGCCCTTGAGATAGGTGATGCCGGCCGCATCCAGCGCTTCTGCAGCGCAGATCAGCTTCATCTGCACCGCATCGCCGACGGTCTTCGACAAAGGCGGCCGTTCATAGGGCAGGTGGGGCTCGGCGCCGACCAGCGTGACGGGCCCCGAATAGCCTGCTTCACGCAGGGCAAAGGCTGCCCGGGTGCCGGGTTCGCCGGCGCCGATGATGACCATACCGTCCATGTTTTCTCCGTGAAAAAAGCGGCCGGCGCTCGTGACGACATAAAAACCAAGGCCTAAAGCGCTGCGCATGTCCGGGCGACATGCATCAAGCCAGAGCGACGCGAACCTCTCCGTCGATGACCTCTGCCGGATAGGTTTTCAGATTTTCGCAGGCCGGAAGCCTGATGGCCTCGCCAGTGCGATAGTCGAACGCGCCGGAATGTTTTGGACATTCCACCTCGAAATCCATCACCAATCCGTCGGCGAGATGGATCGCCTCGTGGGTGCAGAGCCCGGCGGTGCAGTAGACGCTATCATCCGGGCCACGGTAGATCGCGTAGGTGCGCCCGCCATGGTCGAAGCGGATGGCGCCTTCCTGTTCGATGTCGTCGAGTTTGCCAGCTGAAACCCAGGTCATTCGGCCGCTCCCCCGACTTCCAGGCGGGCCTTGCGGGCCGCGAGTTTTTCCTTGCGCCTGCGGTAGCGCTCCTGCATCTGCGCTTCGCCTTCGGGCGAGCCGTCGTGCCAGGTGCCGAACCATTTATCGAGCGGGATCAGTGCGTCGCCGTAGTTCACCTCGAAATATTTGTGGTGGAGGTAATGCGCATAGGCGTGGCTATCGACCAGTTTCTCCTTACCGATCTCGACCTTGTCGAAGCCGACATGGCCGGGAATGGCCCCGAAACCCGCATAGTGCAGCTGGTAGAGCATGAGGATCGGGTTGGAGGGCAGGAACAGATGGTAGAAGGCGGTCCCAAAATAAAGCAGGTGCTCGATCGGATGCATCGACAGCGACGACCAGGGTGAGGGGTTCACCGAATTGTGGTGGACCGAGTGCACCCATTTGTAGAGCAAGGGCGTGTGAATCAGCCGGTGTATACAGAAAAAATGGAACTCATGAATAATCGGCACCACGAGCGCGACAAGCGCCAGCGTCCATGGATTTTCCGCAAAGCTCAGCCACGGCGCGTAGCCATTGGCATAGGCCCAGAGCATGCCGACCTCGACGGCGGTCCAGATCGTCACACCCCACAGGAAGGTGCGCAGCATATTGTCGAGGTTCTGGCGTTCGAACCAGAAGGCGTTGCTCTTGTGGTCGGCCGGGAACTTGCCATTGTACTTGAAGCGGTTTTCCTGCCGTTTCAGCACGTAGAGATGCAGTTCGAAGGCGCCGTAGAACAGGAAGACCGCGACGGCGTTCACCGCATAGAGCCAGGCGATCCAGCCAAAGCTGAGCGTGCGCATTGTTTCCACCGGCGGAATGACCCAGGCCCAATAAGCGACGGCGGAGGCGGCAAAAATCGCATTCCAGGGAAAGAAGTAATGCGGAAGCCATTTCAGGACCGCCATCAGCCGCGGCGGAAACGCAAACAGCGGGGCGGTTTCGGCAGGCTGGTTCGGCGCCCAGTCGCCACGCTTGTTGCGCTTGCCGAATTTCAGATCATCCATTGGCATCTCCTTACGGCGGGCCGGATGTTTCCGCGTCCGCCCGCATCTCTCTGCTGACTGGAAATTAGCAGGGACGCCGGTAAATGCCGAAGCCTTCCTTGATCTGATTAGATCAAAGCCCTTCCTTGGTGATGGTAATAAAACGGATTGGTGCCTGGTCCGGTTTGATATCGGTCAGGCCAACCCGGCGCAGGATCAGATCGAGCGATCGTCTGGCCTGCGCCTCGGGCGCCTGGTCGAGCACTACATCCATGATGCCGTCCTGCAAGGCGCTGCGCGTATAATCGGTGAGTTCGTGGCCGACGAAGAAGATGCCGCGTTCGCGCGCCTGCCGTCGCAGCACATTGATCAGCGCGGAATTGCCGCCGCCGGCATTGTAGAGGCCGGCAAGGTCCGGATACATCCGCAAGGCCGAAGACAGGAGTTCGGCGCCGAGATGCTCGTCGTCGAGACCGAACCCCAGCTGCTGGAAGCTGGTGGAGCCGGGATGCTCGAGAAAATAATCCGAAAAACCGCGGATGCGATCGCGGTGCACCTGATAGATCGGATGGCAGATCGCAAAGACCGGACCGGTCCGGCGTGCCATTCGGCTGATGAAAAGCGCTGCCGTCCGGCCGGCGGCATAATTGTCGATGCCGACGAATTCGCCTGTCCGTTCCGAGGCGCGAGTGACGACGTGGACCACCGGCAAGCCTTGGGCGCTGACCGTCTCGACGGCCGCGCCGATCACCGGATTGCTGGGCACCGCCAGGATCAGGCCGGCGCGCCGCAGGCCGGCCGACAAGATGCGGCGCGCGATTTCTTCCGGCTTCATCTCTTCGGTAAAGCTGCGATGCACGATCACCAGCGGGTCGAGGGTGGCCGCGATCCTCTCGAATGCTGCGGAGAGCCGCTGATAGAAGGTCGTTTCAGGACGGACCATCAACACCTCTATGCGCAGCAGGCCGCGATGCGTGTCCGGGAGCTTGCGGGGATAATCCAGTGCGCGCGCGGCAATGATCACCTTCTCGACCAGTTCCGGGCGAACGCCGCCGCGTCCGTTCAGGACCCGCTCGACCGTGGCCGTCCCGACGCCGGCATGGCGGGCGATATCCCGATAATTCGGCTTGTTCACTTTTCAGGTCCCTGGAATGGCCAACGCGATCGGATCGATCCTATGGGCAATCCGTCCCTCTTCATACACCGGAGCCTCGGAACGTACAGAGGCTGGTCGGTGCAGGGTTTGAGCGACACTTGTATCGCGGGTGCAGTCGATCTATGATTTCTTCCACTTCAGCATGAGATTGCAGGCAGTATTTCACCGTTAAACCGGACGCGGGGGACTTTGTCCTCCGGCCGGCCGAAGGAGCTGGGCAATGAAAATTCTCATGGTTCTCACATCGCATGATCAGCTGGGAAATACCGGCAAGAAGACCGGATTCTGGCTCGAGGAACTCGCCGCCCCTTATTTCGTCTTCCGTGACGCCGGGGCCGAGGTCACGCTCGCATCGCCCAAAGGCGGCCAGCCTCCGCTCGATCCGAAGAGCAACGAGCCGGCGTTTCAGACCGAAGACACGCGCCGGTTCGAACGCGACCCGGCGGCAACGGCCGCGCTCGCCAACACGCTAAAACTGTCTGACATCGACCAGGCCGATTACGACAGCGTGTTCTTTCCCGGCGGCCATGGCCCGCTCTGGGATCTGACGAACGACCGCAACGCCCACACGTTGATAGAGGAGACGCTTGCTGCGGGAAAACCGCTGGCGCTCGTCTGTCACGCGCCGGGGATACTGACCAAGGTCAAGGCTCCGGACGGCGGGCCGATCGCAAAGGGCCGGACGGTGACCGGATTTACCAATTCCGAGGAGGCCGCAGTGCAGCTCGTCGAGGTCGTGCCTTACCTGCTCGAGGACGTGCTGAAAGAGCAGGGGGCGAAGTTTTCGACGACGGCAGACTGGGCGGTGCATGTCGTCCAGGACGATCAACTGATTACCGGGCAGAATCCGGCCTCGTCGAAGCAGGCCGCACGCCTGCTGCTGCATGCGCTGAGCTGATATAGCCGGGGGTCGAGATGTTCACCAAACGGCGGCTGGCTTGGGCAACGCCCCTTCACCTTCCGCAGTTCGAAGGCATGCCGAGCTGACGGCTGCGCAGCCTCACGCGATTTTTCTTGAAGAAAAGATCGATCCCGTGTCGGATCGGCGAAGGCTTGTCCGTCCTTAGCGCGTTCATTCTGTCCACTACAAGGATCACCACCATGCCGAACACCATACGCCTGCACCGCGTTTTCGCGACCAGCCCGGAAAAGGTCTATCGCGCCTTTATCGAGGCGGACGCGCTTGCCAAGTGGCTGCCGCCGAATGGCTTTCTGTGCACCGTTCATCATATGGAGCCGGTCGTCGGCGGCACGTTCAGAATGTCGTTCCGCAACTTCACCACCGGCAACAGCCATGCCTTCGGCGGCGAATTCCGCGAACTCGTCCCGGGCGAACGCGTCCGCTACACCGATAAGTTCGACGATCCGAACCTGCCGGGCGAAATGGAAGTTACCGTGACGCTGAAAAAGGTCTCGGTCGGTACCGAGGTTGATATCACCCAGGCAGGCGTGCCCGACCTCATCCCGCCGGAGGCTTGTTATCTCGGTTGGCAGGAGTCGCTGAAAAACCTCGCCAGGGTGATCGAGCCCGATTTCGAGGAATAGCGCGACTGCGCCAGGGCTGCCGGGGCTGAATTACGAAACGGGAGCAAGCTCCCGGATCGCATCGTCGATAGAATAGGATGCCACGTCGCCCCTCCGCTTTCGCCCCGGCTCCTATGCCCTAGGCCGGCCGCGAGCAGAAGGTAGGGCAGAGGCGTTGTCGGTCAATGACAGGCGGGGGTTGCGGCGTGTGCGTGCCTGTACAACATTTGACAGGAAGCGCTCACCGAGTTCCTCATCTCTGTCCTTGAGTCAAAGCCCGAGAACAGAAATGAGGGAAAGGTGGGGCTTCCCCACAACTGTTGGTGGGGATATCGCCACGACGTAAGCTGGCGCCACGCGCCGCTCAATTGCTCCCGTCGTTCGGCCGCGCCTTGGCACTGTCGTTGCTGCTGTCCGAGGCAGTTTTGCCGTCGGGCTGCTGACCGAAATATGTGCCGCCGAGGTGGCCGCCGGCGCTGGTGTTTTTGACCTGCTGTTCGGCGCGTTTCTGTAGTTCACGGACGTTGGTCTTGCTCATTTTCGGCTCCCTGTTCGAGGTTGCGACCTCGGGACAACCGTTGGGGGACGACACTGTTCCATATTTTCTGCCGGAACACTTGGCGCCTTTCCCGGTTTTTCCTCTTCAACCAAGGAGAAACGACGATGGGCATGACGACCCCCAAAGATGGCGCTCCCGGCACCACAGATCAGTCGCCCCGATGGGAAGGCCCGAAGGGAAACACCCCGCGCGGCTATCTCAAAGCCAAAGACGATCCGGATCGCGATCGCGATGCGAAGGGCGAAAACAACCGCGATCCCGAGACCAAGGATCTCGGCGATGCGCTGAAGCAGAAGGGCGAATGAGATGGCCAACCCCGAGAAAGACGCGGCCGGCCAGTTCGCCAAATCCCGCGCCGACAGGAAGAGCACCGGCGTTGCCAGCGCCAAGCCGACCGTCATCACCGGCTCCGAAGATGCAACAGTGCACAAGAACCCGCCCGGCAAGAAGAAGCCGCAGAAGGATTGGGACATCAACTACGATCCCGCCGATATGAATGAGGCGCGGATGCGGTAGGCGAAGAATTCCCCTTTGAGTCTGCAGGCAAGCCGACCCCGTCTTTCGGCTTGTTGGGGCGGCGATGCTCCTGCGGGTGGGCGTGAGGATGAGCCCTTAAAAATAAGCCGCGTGGTCAATATCGGCGAGCAGGTCCGGCTGGGTGGGCTGCCAGTTGAGGAGCGCGCGGGTGTGCTCGCTCGACGTTGGCACGTCGAAGCCCGCGAACATCGCGAACCAGCCGAAATGCTCAACCGCTTCCTCGCGCGACTTCGAGACCACCGGAACATTGAGCCGCCGCCCGATCACCTCGGCGATCTTCCGGAACGGCACGCCCTCCTCGGCGACCGCGAGGAAGGGGCCGCCCACGGCGCCGCGCTCCAGCGCCAGCCGATAGAGGCGGGCGGCGTCGAGCCTGTGCACCGCCGGCCATCGGTTCTGGCCTTCGCCGATATAGGCCGAAACGCCCGTCCGCCGGGCGAAATCGATCAGGATCGGCACGAAACCGTGATCGCCGTGGCCATGCACCGAAGGCGGAAGCCGGACAGTCGAGGCGCGCACGCCGCGTGCCGCAAGTGATACCGCGGTGATTTCCGAGGCGCGGGGATAGGTCTCTGTGGTGGGCATGGGCGGATCTTTTTCGGTGCCGACGCGGCCGGGCGCATGGCCGAGGCCTGCGGTGACCAGCAGGGGACGGCTGGAGCCTTGGAGAGCTTCGCCGAGCGCCTCGATGGCGCGCCGGTCGAGGGCGCAGTTTTCGGCGAATTTCGAGAAATCATGGTTGAAGCCCGTATGGATGACGCCATCGGCCTCGGCGGCGCCGCGCTTCAGGCTCTCTACATCCTCGAGCGTGCCGCGATGGACCGCAGCGCCGGCGGCCGCCAATTCCTCAGCTCCTTTTTCCGAGCGGGTGAGGCCAAGCACCTGGTGTCCGCCGGAGATCAATTCACTAACGACGGCCGAGCCAACCCAGCCGGTGGCTCCGGTTACGAATACGCGCATGTCAGCGTCTCCTGTTTTGCTGGAGACAGATATCGACCACGCTGCTATCATGGTAAAGTAGTGATATTATCATGGTATAATGCATAACAGGATGAGCGAATTCGTCACCTCCGAAAACCGGCTGGGCGCCTATCTGAAGGACCGCCGCGCCAAGCTCGATCCGGCCGCGCTCGGCTTTGCCGGCGAGCGTCGCCGCACGCCGGGGCTACGCCGCGAGGAGGTAGCAGGCCGCGCCAATATCAGCCCCACCTGGTACACCTGGCTGGAGCAGGGGCGCGGCGGCGCGCCGTCGGCCGACGTGCTCGACCGGATTTCGCGGGCGCTGATGCTCACCGATATCGAGCGCGAGCATCTTTTCCTTATCGGCCTCGGCCGCCCGCCCGAGGTGCGCTATTGCAGGCAAGACGGGGTGACGCCCAGGCTGCAGGGCGTGCTCGATGCACTGGACCCGAGCCCGGCGCTGATCCGCAACGCCATCTGGGACGTGATTGCCTGGAACCGGGCGGCAACCATGCTGCTGACCGACTACGGCGCACTGCCGCCGGAAGAACGCAACGTGCTGCGCTTCATCTTCCTCGAGCCGCGCGTGCGCGCAGCCCAGCACGACTGGGAAAGCGTCGCCCGCTTCGTCGTTGCAGCCTTCCGTGTGGACGCGGCCCGCGCGGGTGCTGCGGCCGAGGTCGAGCCCTTGGTCGACGAACTCTGCCGCAAGAGCCCGGAATTCCTGGCAATGTGGCGTGACAACGATGTCCGCACCCACGGCGAGGGCGCCAAACACATCAAGCACCCGGTGCTGGGGTTGCTCGCCTTCGAATACTCAGCATTTCAGGTGGATGGCCGCCCGGATCTCAGCATGGTGGTGTATAATCCTGCCACGGCGGAGGATGCGGAGAAAATCAGAGGGCTGGTGGGGTGAGGTATTAGTCGGGTTCTCAGTGCGGGACTTATGCGAGGCGCACCCGGCTCGTCCTTCGAGGCGCCAGCCTTCGGCTTCTGCGCCTCAGAATGACGCTCTCCTTAGCGGAGACGATTCATCTCCAACGTCGTCTATGATTTTCCGCAGGGGATACTCTCTACATCCCAAATTCGGAGATCGTCGAAATCTCCGTGTCTGGATATCTTGGACATGCTCTTCGCTGACCGGGTTTCAGCTGGCCAAGCGGCGACGTCGCCCCGTCCGTTCTTGCACCGGGCGACGCTTAGCCACGATATGGCGCTATTGCAGCGTGCGCGTCTGGATCTGCTCTACGGCTGGCTGAGAAGCGGAGGTGGGCACGGCGCCGCCTTCCAGGCCGGTCGCCACGACCGAGACGCGGAACCTGCCGTCAAGGCTGCGGTCGAAAATCGCGCCGACGACGATATCGGCGTCGTCCTGCACTTCGTCGCGAATGCGGCTTGCGGCTTCGTCGACTTCGAACAGCGTCATATCCGAACCGCCGGAGATCGAGATCAGCACGCCCCTGGCGCCCCGCATCGAGATATCGTCGAGAAGCGGGTTGGCAATTGCCGCTTCCGCCGCCTTCATCGCGCGGCTTTCACCGGAGGCTTCGCCAGTGCCCATCATGGCGCGGCCCATGCCGCGCATGACCGATTTCACGTCGGCAAAATCGAGGTTGATCAGGCCTTCCTTGACGATCAGGTCGGTAATGCAGCCGACGCCGGCATAGAGCACGCGGTCAGCCGTCATGAAAGCATCGGCGAACGTCGTTTTTGCATCAGCAATGCGGAAGAGGTTCTGATTGGGAATAACGATGACCGTATCGGCCGCCTGGCGAAGCGCCTCGATGCCGATTTCCGCCATCCGCATGCGGCGGTTGCCTTCGAAGGTAAAGGGCTTGGTGACGACGCCAACCGTCAGGATGCCGGCCGCACGTGCGGCGCGGGCGATGACGGGTGCTGCGCCCGTGCCCGTTCCGCCGCCCATGCCGGCGGTGACGAAGCACATGTGCGAGCCGGCCAGGTGATCCATGATCTCATCGATCGATTCCTCAGCCGCCGCGTGGCCGACCTCCGGCAGGGAACCGGCGCCCAGACCCTCGGTCACATTGGCGCCGAGCTGGATACGGCGCGTCGCCTTGGAGGTGGCGAGCACCTGAGCATCCGTGTTTGCGGCGACGAATTCGACGCCTGCCAGGTTTTCCGCGATCATATTGTTGATCGCATTGCCACCACCACCGCCGACGCCGATCACAGTAATGTGCGGCCGCAGTCCCGAAATGCCGCCCTTGGCGTCCGTCATCGCGCTCTCCTTTGATGCTTCGTTCACGCCACGCCCTCGTCGCGGATAGCGAATCGGCGCTTAGGATAGCCGCCCAACAAGGCGGAGGCGAGGCGAAAGACGTCTCAGCGGGAGAGATCAAGATCGGGACGGGGCTTGGTGCTGCTTTCAGGGAGGAGCGCTGTGGCGGCCACTCCTTGAACTGGATGCGTGGACCGGTTTCGGCCCATGAATTGGAACCAGGATCGCACCCGTGCTGTTTAACTGGAAGGACGATCGGTCTTTTAGTTCACCTATGGAGGAGCGCGACATGCATACGACCCGATCGAAAGAACTGGCGGATGAATATCTGCGACTGGGCGGTAAACGGCTGGCCAAGATCGATGATAATATCGTCAAGATCCGCCACTGGGAGGATGACACGCCGGAGGCCGAGGCTTTCTGGCAGAAGAACATTGAGCCGCTGGATGAGCGGCGCCGCGTGGAGGTCGAAACGCACCTTCCCACGATCAACGACAGGTGATCGCAGCGATTTCCCGCAAGCCACTATCGATCGCGCCGGCTGTCCAGTCGGCACTGGGGCGACAGGCGGATCGTGCATCCGTCCCTACGAGATCGCTAGGGAAACGCATCAATGATGCTTTCATTCAAAATATAGAAGTGTTCACCCATCTTGCTGACGCGAACGTCAGTGTTCGTACCAGGATAGAGATGGACGCATTCTTGCATTTCCGAGCACAATTTTTGGATTCGCTCTTGCTAGGCTGCGGATTGCTCGCCGCTGGGCAAGGCAATCTCATCACTCTCATCGTACACAAGCGTTGTGGAAGTTATCGCCTTGAACATACTGTCCCATGCAAATGTCCTGAATCGCGGCTCACCGCTCGTCACATCGGTTCGTACGATCTCTGCGAGATACGCTTGTTTGTTCCAAGCAAATCGAACGCTGTCTGGCGTTATGCCGGTAGCCGCAACGATGTAAATAATGACTATCCACGGAAGAGGCGTGAGCAAGAGTGACACGACACGCCATCAGCGCCGCCGCGCCAAGTTGATGCAAAAGGAACCGACGATGGCGATCACTGTCAGCGCGAGAGTGATAAGGCCGATGGTCCACCAGTCCCATTTGGGGGCCAGCCACCATAGCCAATTTTGCGCCAGATACGACAAAAACCAGATTGCATATCTACACGTAAACTTGTCATCACGTTTTTCCGACTCTGCCACGTTTAGCTAATGGCAATTTGAAGAAGTGGGTGTGGCACCCCCGCTCGTCGGGGGGATGACCTATCTGAAACGCGGCCTGCTGATCGCGGCCGTGATGCTGGCGGCAACGATGACATCCTTGCGTCAGGCCGATGCCGCGCAGTGTGAGCAGAAGACCTTCGAAGGGGGCGGGATATGTCGTCTGAACTGCGGACGCTGACAAAGCCGACCTCAGATTGTTCTGGAACAACGCCGATACGGCCAAGCCCGAAGGCTCCGCCGGCCAGGTCCCGAATTTCTACAAGACCGAACGGCGTATTCTCTATCGGTGACGCGGGCGCTTCGATACTGCCGACCGATGAATTTCTGAAAAGTAAGCAGAGTGTCCGCTTCGCCACCCAGTCCGGCCCGATGCCTCTTTAGACAAACTCTGTTGAGATATAGAAGCTTGGCGTCACGTCTGCAGAAGAGACGCTCACGCGTTTCAATATGTCACGATGGCGTGGCCTGCCAGATTTTTGCATGGTGGTGTACAATCCGGCGACAGCGTGGCCCCGGCCAATATCAGGGAACTGGAACTGGTGGGAAGGGCGTTGGCGGTGCTTGAGGAGCGGCTTAGTTGAGAGGCCTCTTTCCGGCGAAAGAGCTGGCCGGCACCGTCACCGGCAGACACAACACACACCGCAATCCCGCTGCATCGTTCGCCTCCAGCACCAGCGACCCCCCGTAGAGCCCGGCAAGCTCGTTGACGATACTCAGGCCGAAGCCGTTGCCGGGGACGTTTTCGTCTTCTCGGACGCCGGGCTGCACGACGGCGGCGAGGCGATCAGGGGGGATGCCGGGGCCGTCGTCTTCGATCGTGATCCGGGCGGTCGGGCCGTCGCGGCGGGCGCGAACGGTGACGCGCGAGGTGGCCCATTTGAAGGCGTTGTCGATCAGGTTTCCGAGCATTTCCTCGACATCGCTTTCGTCGCAGGCGACGCGCAGGCCTTTGGCGATATCGGTGTCGAAGGCGATCTTGCGCTCGGCATGAATCTGGCTGATCGCCCGGTGGAGATCGGCGACCGAGGCCGCCAGGTCGATGCTGGCGACATTGTCCGTCGAGGCCATCACGCGGCGGGCGGCGGCGAGGTGGTGTTTGATCCTGTTGTCGATCCGGGCGGCGAGGCTGCGTAAGGCGCCTTGCGGATCGTTTTTCTCGTCGAGCGCCAGCAACAGGCTCGCCACCGGCGTTTTGAGGCCGTGGGCGAGGTTGGCGAACTGCATGCGGGTTGCCGCGAGCCGCTCCTCATTGGCCGCCAGCAACGCATTGGTTTTCAGCGCGAGCGGCGCAAGCTCGACGGTCGCCTCATCGGGCAGGCGGGCGCGTTCTCCCCGGTTGATGGCATCGATATTGGCTGCCATGGATTTCAAGGGGCGCAGGCCGAAGCGGATCTGCCAGAGCGTGCCGGCCATCAGCACGAGGCCGAGCAGCAGCATGGAGGGAACCAGCCAGAAGAGCGCGCGGAGCGCGGGGCCGACGAGGGCGATCATCGGCGCCGTCGTGGTGATTGTCAGCGTCATGCCGTCGATGCTGCGGATGGCCTGCCGAAGATAGAGCGGTCGTCTTCCGCGATCACCGCCCGTACCTGATGTCGGCATGCCCATCAGCACATGGCGCAGATCCTGCCGGGGCGGCGGCGCGTCGATCGTGCCGTTCATCAGGGAGCGGGAGGTCAGGCGCTGTTGCCCGTCGTCGATCTGCCAGTACCAGCCGGATGACGGGCGATCGAAGGGCGGTGCGTCGAGCGGCGCGGACAAGGTGATCCTGCCTTGCGCATCGCGCGTCACCGCGCCGGCAAGGGCGCCGATCTGGGTGTCCAGACGCTGATCGACCTGCTCGCGCACCACCGTCTTCAGCGCCAGCCAGAGCACGATCGCGGCCACAACGAGCGCCAGCGTCACGAAGATGCCGGAGAACATCAGCAGCCGGCCGGCGATCGATCTCGGTTTGAGGGCGGGGGCCTTCATGATGCCGATGTCAGCATATAGCCACGGCCGCGCACCGTCTCGATGCGATCACCCCCGAGCTTCTTGCGCAGCCGGGCGATGATCACTTCGATGGAATTGGAGTCGACCTCGGCATCACCGTCATAGACGCGCTCGGTCAGCTCCCGCCGGTCGACGACCATCTCCTTGCGCAGCATCAGGCAGGAGAGCACTCGCCATTCCAGCGCCGTCAACTTCAGCGGCAGGCCGTCGAGTTCGAAGGTGCCGAGCTGGGCATCGAAGACCAGCGCGCCGCAGGTCAGCCGCGCGGCGGCGTGGCCGGCTGCCCGGCGCACCAGGGCGCGCAGGCGCAAGACCAGCTCTTCCACCTTGAAGGGCTTGGCGAGAAAATCATCGGCGCCGGCCTTGAAGCTTGCGACCTTGTCCGGCCAGCCGTCGCGCGCCGTCAGCACCAGAACCGGCAGGTTGCGGCTGCCATCGCGCCACTCCTTCAGCACGCTGACGCCATCGATCTTCGGCAGGCCGAGGTCAAGGATCGCGACATCGAAGAGTTCGGTCAGGCCCGCATGGCGAGCGTCCTCGCCGTTGCGCGCGATATCGACCACGAAGTTTTCCGATCGCAGCACGGCGGCGATCCGGCCGCTGAGGTCTTCGTCGTCTTCGACGAGCAATACGCGCATGGGGCAGGGCTTTCCTCAAGGCTGGGCATCTCTGGGGACAGGCCAAAACTATCGGGCCGAGCTTAACTCAATCTGAACGGAGAGGTTCAGGCGGGCGAGGGGACGGGGCGGTTAGAGTGCGGCAACGACTGATGCAAGGAGCAGATATATGCCGAATGAAGACCAGGACAACGTGCATACCGAGGGCGCAGCCATGCCCATCCCGCCAGGACAGCGCCGGCGTCGGCTGGCGCTTCCCATCATCGCCGCCGCCGTGGCGCTGGTCATTGGGGCTGCCGGGGGCGCCGGTGCTGTCAAAATGATGCGTCCGACGCCGGAAATGGCGCCGCTGACGCCGGTGGCGATTTCGGCCATGCCCGCATCGAGCCTCGTGACGATCAAAGGCAAGGTCGCCGAGATCTACGGCAACAAGTTCGTGTTGCAGGATGAGAGCGGCAAGGCGCTTATTGAAACCGGCCGAGCCGGTGAGGGCGGCACTCTCGTTAGCCGTGACGAAGCTGTCACCGTACAGGGACGCTTCGACGACGGCTTCGTGCGTGCGAGCTACCTCGTTCGCCAGGACGGACGAACCGAAGCGCTGGGTCCGCCGAAAGGTCCGCCGCATAGACGATTTGAGGATTTCGATCACAGGCCTTGACGGGCCATGAACCATAGCCGCGCTGCGGTGTTTACAGACATGCTTCTCAATTCCGGCAAAGGAACAATTCCCATGCAAAGATTTCTCCTATCAGGCCTTGCTCTTGCCGCACTCGCCGGCGCCGCCTTCGCTCAACAACCGCCCACCCCGCCGCCCGCCGCGACCCCACCCGCTGCGGTCGACCCGGCCTCGCCACCGCCACCGCCGCCAACGAACCCGTCTGCTTCCGCCGATGACGAGCGGATGATGGGCGAGCCGGATGCGCGGCCGGGAGATCGGCCCGATGATCGGTGGCATCGTTCTAGAGACGATATGGGTTTCCGTGACGACAGAGGCTTCCGTGGTTTCCGTGGTCATCGCCCGTCACCGCCACCGCCGTCCAAGGCAGCGCATTTCCGGATCGAGGATGGGAACACCCGGATCGATCTGAAATGCGCCGAGGACGAACCGATGAAGGCCTGCGCCGATCTGCTGCTCCAGGTGATGGACCGCCTGCAGGGCCAGGACTAGGCTTGAACATCCTGGCATAGCCGGGACGCCGCACGACATTGCAACCGTCCGCGTTCTCTCGCGGGCGGCTTTGCGAAGGCCACCGTCGCCGACAGCCGCCATTCGTCTCCTCCGCAAGCATTGACGGCGGCCCGATTTGGCTTTAGCTGTGACGCGATGAAAATCGCAATGGTTCTGGCATTGGTGATCGGGCGCATGGGCAGGATGGTGTAACCATCCGGCGAAAGCACCCATGCGCGGTAAGCAGGCTCCTGACGGGGCTTTTTTTATGCCCTGAATCCGGGGCGGGCGCCTCGTCGGACTTTCCACACATCATCACACTGATCAAGGAACGGAACCATGAGATCCCGTCATTCCATCGACACCCCGCGCGCGCAGATGACCGGCGCTGAAATCGTTCTCCAGGCGCTGAGAGACAATGGCGTCAAGCATATATTCGGCTATCCCGGCGCTGCCGTACTGCCGATCTACGACGAGCTTTTCCAGCAGGAAGACATCAGACACATTCTGGTTCGCCATGAACAGGGAGCCGGCCATGCCGCCGAGGGGTACGCCCGGTCAACGGGCAAGGTCGGCGTTATGCTGGTGACCTCAGGACCCGGCGTCACCAACGCGATCACGCCCCTTCAGGACGCCTTGATGGATTCCGTGCCGCTCGTCTGCCTGTCCGGTCAGGTGCCGACGACGCTGATCGGGTCCGATGCGTTTCAGGAATGCGATACCGTCGGCATCACCCGAGCCTGCACGAAACACAATCGGCTGGTCAACGACGTCAATGAGCTCGCGGCGGTCATCCACGAGGCCTTTCGCATCGCCGGATCAGGCCGGCCCGGACCCGTTCTGGTCGACATGCCCAAAGACGTGCTGTTTGCAAGCGGCAGTTATTCACTGCGTGAGGCTGTCGCCCCGGGACCGAGCTACCAGCCGGACAACAGCTGCGGCATCAGGGAGATCGAGGCTGCAATCGCTTTGATGACAGCGGCACGCAGGCCGGTTATCTGCGTGGGCGGCGGCGTCATCAATTCCGGTCCCGAAGCGGTAAATCGGCTGCGCGAGCTGGTCGATCTCACCGGCTTTCCCGTCACGTCGACGCTGATGGGGCTCGGCGCCTATCCGGCTTCCGGCCCGAACTGGCTGAAGATGGCCGGGCTTCACGGCTCCGATGAGGCCAACATGGCAATGCAGGACTGCGACATCATGCTGTGCATCGGGGCGCGCTTCGACGGCGGGCTGGCCGTCGGCGTCGATGGTTTTTCACCGCATTCCCGGAAGATTCAGATCGATATCGATGCTGCCTCGCTCAACAAGACCGTGCGCGCCGATATCGGTATCCAGGGCGATGCGGGCGGCGTGCTTGCCGAATTCCTTCGTCTCTGGCGAGCGCTGCCGCGGGCGCCGGACCGGGCGAGATTGGCCGACTGGTGGAGCATGATTGCGGGCTGGCGCGCACGGCGATCGTTTTCCTATGCGGTGCGCGAGGACGTCATCATGCCGCAATATGCCATCGAGCGGCTTTACGAACTGACGAAGGATCGGGATACCTACATCACGACGGAGGTCGGCGAGCATCAGATCTGGGCGGCGCAATATTACGGCTTCGAGCAGCCGAACCGCTGGATGACATCAGGCGGCCTGGGGACGATGGGATACGGGCTGCCTGCCGCCCTCGGCGTGCAGATCGCCAATCCCGGCAGCCTCGTCATCGACATGGCCGGTGACGCCTCCGTGCAGATGACGATGAAGGAAATGTCGGCCGCCGTGCAGCACAACGCGCCGATCAAGATCTTCATTCTCAACAGCGGCGATCAGGGAACGGTTCGGCAGCACGGAAATCCGGATTTCGTGAAACTGGCGGAAGCCTATGGCGGACACGGCATTCGCTGCGAGAGGCCCGCCGAACTCGATGATGCGATCCTGGAGATGATCGAGGTGAACATGCCTGTTCTGTTCGACTGCCGCGTCGCCGAACTCGCCGACCGCCTGCCGATGATCGGGCCGGGCCGGGCGCGCAACGAGATGCTGCTGTCCGGCGAGGTTGGCGCCGCGCTGTTTGCCGCGTCAGCTGATGGAGAGGGGCGCGTCGAAAGCGCGTCGCATCAAACTTGATTCATGCGACGCGCTTTAGCTCTTTGGTTGAATGGATGTCGTTCTCCCGGAACCGCTGCACACTTCCTGGCGACATGCATTAGCGGCTTTGGAGCATGGTTTGAAAATGTCAGTCGCAGCGGTGGATTCTGCGACTGGCGTCGAGTCATCAGGCCGCCGCCGATGTGGCCTTGTGCCGGCAGCATCATCGCGGCGCCAACCTGATCTCGCTCAATATCTCCACAGGCGGAAACCGGACACAATCGACGGCATCGAAATTTACCGAGAACTGCATGCTATTTTCGTTCGCCCATTTGATCGCGGCCGCTGATTTCGCCTCCGGCACTTTCGCTGCAATGGTGCAGTGAGGCGCCCAATTGCCGGGTCGATAGTGCCCATGACAGAAGGCAGGATCAATCTTTCGATGGAAAGCCGCGTGCAGTTGGAGAAGAGCGTCGTCTGGGATCGGGCGCGCCCAGAGAACGAGGAACTCGTTCTGAAAATAGCCGATGCCCGAAAAGGCTAAGGTGACGGTGGAGCGCGCGCGGAAAACACTTTCAAGCGCCTCGCCCAATCGATCTGCATCAAACGCCTGATAAACTGCAAGGGTCAGATGGGGAGGATAATTCAAGGTCCGCATCGAAGCCGTCTCTTCGAATGCCGCCGCTTCATCCCAGAGTTTGAAAACCGGCGATGCGGTCTCGTTCAGACATTTGAGGCTGATCCCGTAAGGCATTTGCGAGCGTTATCCAGTCCATCGCGCCTGGACTTTAGGCCGATATCGTTGCCGATGTCGAGCGCCCGGTCGGAGCTAACGGAGGCGGCCGGCATTGCTGGATATCGCGTGGGTTTTGTGTGTTTTCCGCCGCGGATTCGACTATCATGGGATGCTTGAACGATAGGATGCACGGCATGATCGATCATATCACCATGGCGGTCAGTGACCTTGAAAAGAGCAAGGTATTTTATGAACGCGCTTTCGACCCTCTGGGCTATCGTCGCACCTTCGGGAAGGAAGACGTTTTCTGGGCTTTCGATGTCGGTGGCAGCCTCTTCGAAATCCAGCACACTGACGACAAGCCGCCTCTGACCCGTTTGCACATTGCCTTCCGGGTCCGAAGCAGGGCGGAGGTCGAGGCATTTTATCGCGCAGCACTTGAAGCCGGCGCAAGGGACAATGGTGCGCCCGGCCCGCGGCCGGAATATGCCGACAACTACTATGCCTGCTTCGTTCTCGATCCTGACGGTTACAATATCGAGGCGATGCTCAACAAGCCGGCGGCGTGAGGGTGACGACGCAGGCTGCGAACCTTGTGCGCAAGGGCGGCCAACGGATGACGCATGTGCCGCCGCTCGATCCGTTGTCGACGCTTATCGAGAATTTCCAGCAGCGCGGCGGCACGATCTGGGCCTGCCCGCCCTGCGTCACCTCGCGCGGTTATACGCAGGAAGACATGCTCGACGGCATCGTCATCGTCGGCGCCAGCGCCATGCATGCCGAAATCAAAGAGGGCGCGGCAACGCTGTCGTTTTGACTGGCTGCGCCGGGCCGGGCGACTATCGGGAGTGTCTTGGCGCCCACATTCACCGGCCTGCGCAGGCGCGACGGAGTGCCAAGCGACTATTCTTGCGCTCGGCAATATACTTGTGAGATTGTACCGATATACATGCGATACTGCCGATGCAGGCAGCGCGGGGGCTTCGATGACATCCGTAAGGGTCAATGAGCTGATATCGGTGGCGGGGCAGCCCGATGCCGCCGGTTTTGCTGCTTTTGCGGCGGACGGTTTTGCCGGCGTCATCAATGCCCGGCCGGATGGCGAGGAGCCGGGGCAGCCGGGCGATGCGGCGGAAAAGGCTTCTGCCGCCGCCGTGGGGCTCGCCTACAGCTTCGTGCCGGTGAAAGGGCCCGAGATTACCGAGGCCGATATCCGCGCCTTCCAGAGGGCGATGATGCAAGCAAAGGGGCCGGTCGTCGCTCATTGCAAGAGCGGCACCCGGGCGTTGACGCTCTATGCGCTCGGAGAGGTGCTTGACGGGCGGATGCAGCCCGGGGACGTCGAGGCCTTCGGTCAAAACCTCGGCTTCGATCTTGCCGGCGCGCGCCGCTGGCTGGAAAAGCGGGCAGGGCAGGCGGCTGTCGTGAAGGCTTTCTTCGAACCCCGCACCTGCAGTGTGCAATATGTCGTTTCAGACCCGGTAACGAAACGCTGTGCCATCATCGACCCGGTGCTCGATTTCGACGAAATGTCGGGTGCGACGGGAACGGCCAATGCCGATGCCATGCTCGCGCATATCGACAGCGAAGGGCTGACGGTCGAGTGGATCCTCGACACGCATCCGCATGCCGACCATTTCTCCGCCGCGCACTATCTCAAAGGAAAGACCGGCGCGCCGACGGCGATCGGCGCCCATGTCACCGACGTGCAGGTGCTCTGGAAGGAAATCTACAACTGGCCGGCACTCGAAACCGACGGCTCGCAATGGGACCGGCTGTTTGCTGATGGCGACACTTTCGAGATCGGCGGGCTTAGAGCCCGCGTGATGTTCTCGCCCGGCCATACTCTTGCCTCGGTGACCTATGTGATCGGCGACGCCGCCTTCGTGCACGACACCGTGTTCACGCCGGATTCCGGCACGGCGCGCACGGATTTTCCCGGCGGCAGCGCCAGCGCTCTCTGGCACTCGATCCAGGCGATCCTGTCGCTGCCCGAGGAGACCCGGCTCTTTTCCGGCCACGACTATCAGCCTGGCGGCCGTCACCCACGCTGGGAAAGCACGGTAGCCGCCCAGAAGCGCACCAATCCGCATATATCAGGCATCGACGAAGCCGGCTTCGTGGCGCTGCGCCAGGCGCGCGACCGCACGCTGCCGAAACCGAAGCTGATGCTGCATGCGCTGCAGGTCAACATCCGCGGCGGGCGGTTGCCCGAACCGGAGGCGAACGGGCGACGGTATCTGAAGATTCCGCTGGATGCGTTGTAGGAACGCAGGGAGCAGCGTTGCGGCGTGCTTCGAGGCTTCGCCCGTTCGGGCTGCGCACCTCAGCATGAGGGAGGTTGGTGGATGCCGCGCCCACGACAGCGGGAATAGTAGGATGCTTAAGAGAGCTCCATCCTGGGGATGAGAATGCTGGCATCATACCGGCCAACAGCGCTCCGACGTTCCGTCTCCATATTTCGCCCACCAAACCCAATCTTCCGCAATAATGATTGACGTCGTGCGGGCGGGCGACGTAACTGGCGGTGACGGTTCCCTGAAGATGACTCCAAGGGGATTAATAGGGAACACGGTGAGGACGACCCAGTAGGGACCGAGACCGTGGCTGCCCCCGCAACTGTAAGCGGATTGTCGATCATCTCAGCTGTGGCCAGCGACTGGCCATCTCTGAAGGGCTTATGGCCCTGCCACTGCGATATATCGCGGGAAGGCGGATGAACGACTTATATCCGCAAGCCAGGAGACCTGCCGTCAATCACGATCCAATCAACCGGGCGGGGATGCCCGGATAAGGAACAGACATGATTGACCTTCTGAACCTTCGCCGAATTTCGGCATGCATCCGTCTCGATTGGGCCTCCTGCGGCTAGCGCGCGCGTCAGCGTGCCTTCGGCCGCGCGTGCGGCATAACCGTGCTTTTTCCTTCAATCGAGGTTTTTCATGCGCCAGATTCTCGCCACCATGACATTTGCCTTCGGGCTGATCGGCCTTGCGGCACCGAGCCTTGCCGCCACCCAATATCCTTTGACCATCACCAATTGCGGTGAGCAGGTGACTTTCCAGACGGCGCCGTCGAAGATCGTTTCGATCGGCCAGGGAATGACCGAAATTCTTTTCTCGCTCGGCCTTACCGACAAGATCGCCGGCACGGCCGTCTGGGTCGGTCCCGTGCTGCCGCAATATGCCGAGGCGAACAGCAGGATAAAGCGTCTCGCCGACAATGATCCGAGCTTCGAATCCGTCGTCGGACAGGAGCCCGACCTCGTGGCGGCCGAGTTCGAATGGCATGTCGGCGCGCAGGGCTCCGTCGGCAAGCGGGAGCAGTTTCAGGATCTCGGGATCAATACCTATCTTTCGCCGGCCGATTGCGTCGCCAAGGTCAACACCGATGGCGGCGACGGTGTGCGCAAGGAGCTGTTCACGATGGCGCTGATCTATCGCGAAATCGCCGAACTCTCAGAGATCTTCGACGTGAAGGAGCGCGGCGATGCGCTGATTTCCGAGCTGAAGAAGCGCGAGGCGGATGCCGTCGCCTCGATATCAGCCGCATCGGGCAAGAGCCTGCCCATCGTCTTCTGGTTCTCCAGCAAGGAAGTCAACGGCGACGCCTTCATTGCGGGCAAGAACAGCGCGCCTGCCTATATACTGAAGGCGATCGGCGCCAGGAATGTCGTCACCACCGAGGAGGAATGGCCGCTGGTCGGCTGGGAAACCATCGCCCAGGCGAACCCGGCCGTCATCGTGCTCGCCACCATGGACCGGCGCCGCTACGCCGCCGACGATCCGAAGGTCAAGATCGATTTTCTCGAGAACGACCCCGTGACCAAGGAACTCGATGCCGTCAGGAACAGGCACTTCGTGATGATGGACGCGCAATCGATGAACCCAACGATCCGCACGATCGACGGCATCGAGACCTTGGCGAACGGCATCAAATCCTTCGGCCTCTCGCAGTGAAGGCAGCGTCGGTCAGGAAACAAGGATGGTGGGCGCTCGCCGCGCTCACCATTTCAGCCCTTCTCCTTCTCGGACTGATGATCAGCCTTGCCGTTTCGATCGGCGAGATCGCGATCCCGCTGGCGACAACGGCGGAGGCCGTCTCCAACCGGCTGTTCGGAACGCAGTTCGAACTCAGCCGCATCCACCAGGGCATCGTCTGGGATTATCGTCTGAGCCGGGCGCTGGTTGCGGCCAGCGCCGGCGCGTCGCTCTCGCTCTGCGGCGCCGTGCTGCAGGCGCTGCTGCGCAATCCGCTGGCCGAACCCTATGTGCTCGGCATCTCCGCCGGCGCCTCGACGGGAGCCGTCTGCGTGATGATCCTCGGCCTCGGCTACGGTGTTCTTGGCCTTTCCAGCGGCGCCTTCATCGGCGCGGTCATTGCCTTTCTGCTGGTCGGCTTCCTGGCGACGGGTGCGGGAGGAACCGGCGAACGCATCATCCTGTGCGGCGTCGCCGGTTCGCAGCTCTTCACTGCGCTGACCTCCTACATCGTGACGACATCGGCGAATGCCGAGCAGGCGCGGGGCATCCTGTTCTGGCTTCTGGGTTCGCTCAGCGGCGTGCGCTGGCCGGATGTCTATCTCTCGGTGCCGATCGCGCTCACAGGTTTCGTCATCTGCATGGCCCATGTCAGGGCGCTCGATGCCTTCGCCTTCGGTACGGATGCGGCGGCCTCGCTCGGCATTGCGGTGCGCCGCGTCCAGATCCTGCTGTCCGGCCTGACAGCGGCGATGACGGCAAGCGTCGTCAGCATGGTCGGCTCGATCGGCTTCGTCGGCCTGGTCATTCCCCATGCCGCCCGCTTCCTCGTCGGGCCGGGCCATCGGCGGCTGCTGCCGGCAACAGCACTCGGCGGCGCGATCTACATGGTCGGCGCCGATATCGTCTCGCGCATCATCATCCCACAGCAGGTCCTGCCGATCGGCGTTGTTACGGCGCTCTTCGGCGCGCCAGCCTTTGCCGTCATCCTCTATCGCGTGCGGAGGAGCGCATGAGCATTACGATCGACGCGGTGAGTTTCGCCGCAGGCGACACGGTCATCGTCAACGGCGTCAGCCTGACGGTGGCAAAGGGCAAGGTGCTCGGTCTGCTCGGGCCGAACGGGTCCGGCAAATCGAGCCTGCTGAGGCTGATCTGCCGGCTGCGCAAGGTCCGCAGCGGCGTCATCCGGCTGGGCGACGACGATATCGCTTCGCTGTCGCGCGCCGCCCTTGCGCGGCGCATCGCCTTCGTCGAGCAGCAATCGACGACCGAGACGCAACTGACCGTGCGCGACGTGGTGCGGCTCGGCCGCACGCCGCATCGCGGGATGCTTGCGCCCTTCGGCGCGGAGGATGATGCCGCGGTCGAGGAGGCGCTGTTGCGGGTCGACATGCAGGCGAGGGCGGGCCAGCTCTGGCAGACGCTGTCGGGAGGCGAGCGACAGCGCGTCCATATTGCGCGGTCGCTGGCGCAGGCGCCGGGCGAGCTGCTGCTCGACGAGCCGACCAATCATCTCGATATCCAGCACCAGCTCGACATTCTCCGGCTGATCTCGAAGCTCGGCATCACCTGCATCGTCGCTCTGCACGATCTCAACCTGGCGGCAATGTTCTGCGACAGCCTGGCGGTGCTTCAGAAGGGTGAGGTCGTCGCCGCGGGCGCGCCGGAGGAGGTGCTTACCGAGGATATGATCGGCAGGGTTTTCGGCGTTCGCGCCCATGTCCAGAAGTCGGCAGTGCATGGGCGGCACCACATCCAATACGTCCTGGATTGAGGAATGGCCTTTTTCCTGGACTGGCGTATGATTTCCGAGGGCGCCTGCGCCCGGTCGAACGGAGTTTCGAGATGCTCGAACGAAATCAGTTTCCCCTGCGGCCCGTCGTCCCCGGCTTCGCTGTCGCCTGGGTCGCCATCATTTCAGGCGCGAGCGTCGCTCTCAGCCTGATTTTTGCCTGCGTCACGCCCTTCGTGGCCCTGGCGGCGGTATCGGCGGTCATTCTTCCCCGGCGCATGGCGCTGACGGCGGTCCTGCTGGCCTGGCTCGCCAACCAGATGGTCGGGTATCTCGTGCTCGGCTATCCCCAGACTTGGGACAGCTATGCGTGGGGTCTGGCGATCGGTCTTGCCGCATTTGCATCCCTGGCCGCAGCGCTCGGCGTGCTTCACCTTGCGGCCGGCCTGACCGTCACCGCGGCCGGCGCCTTCATGGCCGGCTTCGTTGCCTATGAAGGCGTGCTCTTTGCTGCGACGGCGGTGCTTCCGTCAGGCGAGGAAGCGTTTTCGGCGTCTGTGGTGGCGAATGTCCTGCTGATCAATTCTCTGGCCGCGATCGGCCTGGTCTGCCTTCACGCCGGCGCGGCAGCCGGCCGTGCGCTCGTTGCAAGCCAGCCGGGACCGGCGTTGCCTTAGGCGCAAAGACCTAAGGTGCCGGAAACCGCATTACCTCCCGCAACAGCGCAATGACCTCTGAGACCGACGGCCCTCTGACCGGTGGCGACACTGCGCGTTCACAGAACTCGCGCCAGACGAACAGCGTCAGTTCCGCGCCGTCCGCTGCGGTTTCTCCGCGTCCTTCTGCAAAGTTCTCGAGCAGACGATACCGGCCGTCCTTCCAGAACAACTCCTCCACCCAGTCATATATCGGAATGACATGAAAATGGATCGGATAACCGGGCGAGTGCCCGTATCGGCCGATATAGACGCGCTGAGCATTCAGGTCTTGTTTCAGCGCCTTCTGCGTTCTTGCAAGCAATGGGCCGAATTCGCCCAACGCCTTTTCCGATAAATCCGAAAGGTCAGTCGTGTCGGTCTTGGAACTGATCATGAGATAGCCGGGAAGGGCGGACTTCATCCGGTGGTTTACGAGCCATCCCGTGGTCTCGGCAACATGAAACTGCAGAGGAATCTGCAAGCGCCGCCTCTTTCGCTTTCGCAAAGGAACATTTCAACGCGGGAGAATAAGCAGTTTTGCAAGGGCTGCAACGGCGATCTTCAAGATCGATGCTCACTCGCTCTCGGCTCCGCGGCGCTCGCTCGCAAGCCCAACGAGCACGAATGGGTGGCGAACGGCAAGGCGCTGAAGTGAAATGCGCCAAGCATGGGTTGAGATCGTCGCCGGCAACGGCTATCTGGTTCCGGACCGCAAGCGGACCCTCCGCGAACGACAAGGCGCAAAGCTCCCATGATCCCCGATTTCCTCGTCACCCATTCCGGTGGCTTCCATGCCGATGAATTGCTGTCGAGCGTCATCCTGACCCGGCTTTTCCCGCAGGCGCGTATCGTCCGCAGCCGGGCGCCGGAATGGATCACGCCAGGCGAAGGCCGCATCATCTACGATGTCGGCGGCGCCTATGATCCTGCTGCCGGGATATTCGATCACCACCAACGCGGCGCCCCGATGCGCAACGATGGCCAGCCCTACAGCTCGTTCGGCTTGATCTGGAAGCATTACGGCCGTGATTATCTCGCAGCCTCCGGCCTTCCCGAAGCCCATGTCGAGGTGGTGCATGGCACTTTCGATGCGGGCTTCGTGCTGCCGATCGATCTGACCGACAATGGCGCGCTCAGCCCCTCGGGGCCGTTGGCGGGCTTGGCGCTGCCTGCGCTGCTGGAGACGCTGAAACCGGTTTTCGACGAAGCTGAACCCGAGGCCGACGATCGCGCCTTCCACGCGGCGCTTGCCATTGCCCGCAGTTTCGTCGAGGCGAGGATCGCCCAGAGTGCCGCAAAATTGCGGGCCGAGGCGATGGTGCATCGGGCAATCGAGGCTGCGGGGCAGGGCCGAGTTCTGGAGTTGCCGAGGGGAATGCCGTTCCGTCCCGCCATCGTCAAGGCAGGCGCCGAGCAGCTGCTGTTCGTCGTCCATCCGCGCGAAAAGGATTGGTGCGTGACCGGCATCCGCCGCGCCGAGGAGGGCTTCGAACTCAGGGCGGATCTGCCGGCAGCCTAGGCCGGTCTCGCCAATGGAGAGCTGGAGGCGGTTTGCGGCATAGAGGGCGCGAGCTTCTGCCACAACGGCCGCTTCATCGCCGCCGCCAAGACTCGCGAGGCAGCACTTGCCATGGCCGATTTGGCGGTGAAGGAGGCGCTTTCGATCGGGGTGTAGTGGCCGTTATCCGCCTCGGGTTCACCTGATCTCATCTGCGTTCAGGTGAACCCAACTGTGAGGCGATTGACTTGCATCCGCGAAGGATTAAGCTTCGAGCCATAACAACCACCACCCACACGCGAGAGATAATGGAGGGTGTGAGTGGCCGGCGACCTTGAGGAGGATGAGGTTTGCCATGGATTACCGTGTTGTTCTGCTGATTGGTGCAACTGTCACTGCCCTTTTCCCCGGTGATGCCGTGGCGCAGGAGGGTGATGCGACGGCCGGCGCCACTGTTTTCAAGAAATGCGCGACCTGTCATGTCGTCGAGTCCGATACCAACAAGGTCGGTCCGTCGCTGAACAAGCTGTTCGGCAGGAAGGCCGGGACGCATCCCGATTTCGCCTATTCGGCCGCCATGAAGGCGGCCGGCGAAGGCGGCCTCGTCTGGGACGAGACGGTTCTGCGTGACTATCTCCATAATCCGAAGGCAAAGGTGAAGGGCACGAAGATGGCCTTTGTCGGCGTGAAGGACGACCAGGAGATCACCGATCTCATCGCCTATCTCAAACAGTATTCGCAGTGATGGGCAATATTCGCAGTAACGGGCAATACCCCAAATGACGGGCCGCGGCCGGGGTGGCGCATGGCTAAATTGCCGTAATTGCCGATATTTTCTATCTGTGCGATAATAAAGACGGACTTTTTGCGGAATGCGGTTTCACGGGTCAACCTGCTCGAGGAGGAGCGGAAATGGCTGTCGTGCTGATCCTCGTC
>Ga0209051_1000226_pt1 | contig 94990 bp, 88 predicted proteins | sample AraplaCvi_mMS_r2_2_FD_184286 | JGI IMG/M metagenome (GOLD analysis project Ga0209051, IMG submission 184286) | Arabidopsis root microbial communities from North Carolina, USA - plate scrape MF_Cvi_mMS_r2 (SPAdes) (version 2) | ecosystem: Host-associated > Plants > Roots > Endosphere | place...
CTCGACTCCTCATTCGGGTTGAGGCGGTTGAGTCTCCCACACATCGACCCCAATTGCAAAAGAATGGACGCGCCACAGGGCCTCGACGATCCCGATTATGCCGCCTTTGCCTGGAGGCGCTATCGCCGCATCCTGGGCGGGATGGCGCTGGTCGCCCTGGGGGTCGCGATCCTGTCGGTGCTGATCCTCTGGCACTGGCTCGGCTGGCTCAACTTCACCGTCGCCTTCGCCACCGGGCTGGGCGTGTTCTTCACCATCCTGCTCGGCGCCGCGCTGATGGGGCTGATGTTCCTCAGCTCGGGCACCGGGCACGACACCCAGGTGGAGGACCGGATCAGCCCCGAAATAGACATCGGCGACTGAGCTTTCGCCCAGCCGCCGATCCCGTTGCTCAATATTCTATAGCCTCAGGCGGTCGCTTCGGCGTCCTTGCGGGCGCGGGTGCGGCGCGGCTTCTTGACCGGCTCTTCCGCTTCCGCCGCGGGAGCCGCCTCGCTCACACCGAGCGCGGGCGGGAGCACCGCTGCGTCGATCGCATGGCTTTCCTCGGCCTGGGCTTCCTCGCGGCGCGGGCGGCGGGCGCGGGGCGCACGCTCTTCGCGCGGGGCGCGCTCTTCACGGGGAGCGCGCGGGGCACGGGCCTCGCGGGGCGCCTGCTCTTCGCTGGCTTCGGTCGCTTCGACCTCGCCTTCGGCGGCATGACCGTTGGCATAGCCATTGGCGTGGCCGTTGCGCTCCTGGCGCTCGCGGCGGGGCTGACGCTCCTGGCGGTCCTCGCGGTCGCCACGATCACGGCCCTGGCGCTCTTCGCGGTCGCGGCGCGGCTGCTGGACACGCTGTTCCGGCTGGTCCTCGCCATCCTCGACGCGGTTGCCATCGGCCTCGACGTCGAAATCCTCGTCGTCGCCGTCGAAATCGTCGCGCTGGCGGCGCTGCTGCTGGTTCTGCTCCTCGAAGCGCGAGCGGGTCTCGCTCAGCACGCGGAAATAGTGATCCGCGAACTGGAGATAATATTCGGTATTGACCCGGTCGCCCTGCATCTGGGCGTCGCGCGCCAGATTCTTGTACTTCTCGAGCAGCTGGGCGGCGTTGCCGCGGGCACGGTTGTCGATGCGATTCCCGTTACCCTGGCCGGCGTTGCCACCCTGGCGCTGCTGCTGCCCGCCACGACCACGACGGCGGCCGGCCTGACGATTGTTCATCAAGGTCTGTATGTCCTGTCTTGTTTACGCTGTCCGTCGGTCCAATTCCTGGGTCCCGGATGCAGTTTACAAATGCGCGTCAACGCCTCGGGAGGCGCAACTCGCCTGCCATGGCCACCGGACTGCAGCGGCTATCATGACCTGGATTGGGGCTGTGCGTTCTTCACGGCCCAAGTTTCAACTTCTTGGTTGAAAGTGCCCTACCCCGTCGCTGTCTTAGCCGGTGCAGCACCAATGTCCAAGAAGAAATATGTGTCGTTTTAGCGTCATTTCAAGAGAGCAGCAGCGCACGGGGCCGCTCTCCAAGGTCCTTATAGAGCATGATCGAGAAACCGCACTTCCGGGCAATCGCGGATACCGATTCTGCCTGGGTCCAGCCGATCTCCAGCACCGCCGCGCCGCCGGGGGCGAGCAGGCGGCGCAGATCGGGGATGATCCGGCGATAATCGTCCAGCCCATCGGGCCCCGCGAACAGCGCCGAGCCGGGTTCGTAGGCACGGACCTGCTCGGGCAGCGGCTCGTCGGTGCCGATATAGGGCGGGTTGGCCAGGATCAGGTCGAACTGCCCTTCGAGCCCGCCGGTCCAGTCGCCCAGTTTGAAACGGGCACGATCTTCCATTTCGAGATCGTGGGCGTTGATCTCGGCATAATCGAGCGCCTTCTCCGACGCGTCGATGCCCAGTCCATGCGCCTCGGGCCATTCGGCAAGCGCGGCGAGCAGCAGCGTCCCCGGACCGGTACCGAGATCGAGAATGCGGGCCGGCGCACGCACCCCGAAATATTCGATCGCCGCCTCGAGCAGCGTCTCGCTGTCGGGCCGCGGGATCAGCACGCCGGGGCCGACCGCCAGCTCGATCGTCCAGAAGGCACGGCTGCCGGTGATATAGGCGACGGGCTCATGGGCCAGGCGGCGCTGGATCAGGGCCTCGAGCGCTTCGGGTGCGGGATCGCCGATATGGCGCAGGATCATCGACTCCCGGGTGACGCCCAGCGCATGCGCCATCAGCAGCTCGGCATCGAGGCGGGGGGAATCGGAGACCGCCTCCAGACGGCGTGTGGCTTCGTTGAGGGCCATGCGCACGCTGTCGCTCACCACCGGACCTCCCGGAGGGACCGGCCGGGAAAATGTTGAATCTCTTGATACTCCACGCGGGTGCGCGAGCAGCGCGAGGATTCGGGATCGATCCGGATTTGCACGGCGCAGGTCATGCCGGAACCGAAGCAGAAGATTTCCAACATTGCCAGAGGCGGGGCATTGGCATCTGGTGCTCCCCTCCCTGCAAGGGAGGGGTTGGGGGTGGGTTGCGAGCGCAGCGAGCTTAGCGCGACGGCAGCCTTAAACAGAAGAGGCCGGGCATCGAGCCCGGCCTCTTCTAACCCACCCCTTGCCCCTCCCTTGCAGGGAGGGGAATGGAAAGACGCTCACCCGTCCAGCTGCGCCAGGCGGTCGGCCTCGTCCTGGGCGATCAGCGCGCCGATCAGTTCGTCGAGCTCGCCTTCCATCACTTCGGGGAGACGGTGGAGGGTCAGGTTGATGCGGTGATCTGTCACCCGGCCCTGCGGGAAATTGTAGGTGCGGATGCGCTCCGAGCGATCGCCCGAGCCGACCTGCGAGGCGCGCGCACCGGAACGCTCCTGCGCCAGCCGGTCGCGCTCGCGCTCGTACAGGCGGGTGCGCAGCACCTTCATCGCCTTGGCCTTGTTCTTGATCTGCGAGCGCTCGTCCTGCTGGATGACGATCGTGCCGGTCGGCAAGTGGGTGATGCGCACCGCGGAGTCGGTGGTGTTCACCCCCTGCCCGCCCGGGCCCGATGCCCGGAAGATGTCGATCCGCAGATCCTTGTCGTCGATCTTGATGTCGGCGTCCTCGGCCTCGGGCAGCACCGCCACCGTCGCCGCCGAGGTGTGGATGCGCCCACCCGCCTCGGTGGCCGGCACACGCTGCACGCGGTGGACGCCGCTCTCGAACTTCAGCTTGGCGAACACGCCGGTGCCGGTGACGCTGAGCACGACTTCCTTGTAGCCGCCGAATTCGGAATCGGAGGCGGAGATCAGCTCGACCTTCCAGCCCATCCGATCGGCATAGCGCTGGTACATGCGCAGCAGGTCGCCGGCGAACAGCGCGGCTTCGTCGCCACCCACGCCGGCGCGGATTTCGAACATCGCGGCGCGCGAATCGGCCGCGTCCTTGGGCAGCAGCGACAGCGCGAGCCCGCGCTCGGCAGCGGCCAGCGCGGACTCATTGGCGCGGAGTTCCTCCGCCGCCATCGCGCGCATTTCCTCGTCCGGCTCCTGCGCCATCAGCGCGAGCGATTCGGCCTCGGAACGCAGCCGGCGGACCTCGCCGGCGGCCAGCGCCACCGGCTCGATCTCGGCATATTCCTTGGACACCGCGACGAACTTGTCGCCCGACAGGTCGCCGGTCGCCATCTGCGCCTGCAGCTCGTCACGCCGCGCCTCGATCGCGGCAATACGGTCGGCGGGAATCTTCATCGCGCGATGCCAGACACCAGGGTGGCGACGGCATCGGCATCGACAGCATCGCCATCGATCACACGCTGCGCGATCGAGACTTCGCCGTCACGCGACTGGAACGAGACCGTCATCGCCGGGTTGGCCTTCATCGCGCGGTCATAGCGCTTCTTGGGGCTGCCGCTGGCGAACAGCTCGGCACTGATGCCGTTGTTGCGGAGCGCCGCAAGCAGGCCGATCGCCGCCACTTCGCTGCCGGCCGCCTCGACCACCACGGCGACCTGCATGCGTTCCACCGCCGGCTCCGGAATCATCATCGCCAGCCGCTCGATGCCTGCCGCCCAACCCACGCCCGGGGTCTCGGCGCCGCCAAGGCTGCCGACCAGACCGTCATAGCGACCACCCGCCAGCACCGTGCCCTGCGCGCCGAGCTGGTCGGTGACGAACTCGAAGGCGGTGTGGCGATAATAATCGAGCCCGCGCACGAGACGCGCATTGCGCGTCCACTTTACGCCAGCCGCATCGAGCCCGTCGGTCACTGCCTTGAAGAAGGCCGCGGCCTCCTCGGTCAGGTACGCGTCGATGTCGGGCGCGCTGTCGGCGATCGGGCGATCGCGCGGATCCTTCGAATCGAGGATGCGCATCGGATTCTTCTCGAGCCGGACAAGGCTGTCCTCGCTCAGCCGATCCTTGTGCTGCTCGAAATGCGCGACCAGCGCGGTGCGCCAGGCTTCACGCGTCTCGGCATCGCCCAGCGTGTTGAGCTGGAGCGTCACGTCCTCGATGCCAAGCTCGCGCAGCAGCTGGTCGGCGAGCACGAGCAGCTCGACATCGGCAGAGGGCTCGGCGACGCCCAGCACTTCGGCGTCGAGCTGGTGGAACTGGCGATAGCGGCCCTTTTGCGGGCGCTCGCGACGGAACACCGCGCCGCTGGTCACCAGCTTCAGCGGGGTGTGCTGCTGCCAGCCATTGGTGATGAAGGCGCGGCAGATGCCGGCGGTGAACTCGGGGCGCATCGTGAACGTGCCGTCTTCGTCCTCGCCGGGCGCGAAGCTGTACATCTCCTTCGAGACGACATCGCTGGTCTCGCCCATCGAGCGCGAGAATACCGCGGTCGATTCGAGCACCGGCATTTCGGCCCGCTGGAAGCAATAGAGACGGCGGATGCGGTCGAACGTATCGACGACATGCGCGAACCGGCGCTGATCGTCGCCGAAGATGTCCTGGAAGCCGCGGATGCGGTTGGGCGTTTCAATGCGTGCCATATTGGCGCGCGCCAATAGGCCGGTTGGGGATTTGTAGCAACGGTGGGCCTTAAGTGGTCCAATCCCTCTCCCGCAGGCGGGAGAGGGATCTAGAAGCCATAACCGCAGGGAACGCCACGGCATCCGGAGGATTGTTGCGCACGGTAACCATATGGTGGAAACACTGCCCACCAACGGCACATAGTTTCACGTTTCTCGCATATTTCTTGTGTTGCGCCTGCACAGGCCGCTGCCCAAGAGCATTTCTGCATAGAACCGCGCCCGAGTCGGCGCCTTGATCCGGGTTGAACACTTGCACCGAATCACTGCTGGCGGATCCCGCCTTCCTGCCTTTGCCCTGCTTTCCGCCACGCTGATTCTCGCTTCCTGCGGGAGCGGCAGTCAGACCGCGCAGAAAAAAGGCGCCGGCGGCCCGCCCCAGGTGGGTTTCGTCGTGGTGCAGCCGGGTGAAGTGCCGGTGGTCGCCGAGCTGACCGGCCGGGTGAACCCCTATCAGGTCGCCGAAATCCGTCCGCAGGTGGCCGGCATCATCCGCAAGCGCTTCTTCACGGAAGGGACGATCGTCCGCCAGGGCCAGACGCTCTACCAGATCGACCCGAGCCTCTATGCGGCGAGCGTCGCCGAGGCTTCGGCGAGCCTGCAGAACGCCCGTGCCAATGCCGAGGCAGCGCGGATCAAGGCCGATCGCTACAAGCCGCTGGCCGAGGCCGAGGCGGTTTCGAAGCAGGATTATACCGATGCCGTCGCGGCATCCCGCCAGGCGAGCGCGCAGATCGCCCAGAGCGGCGCGCAGCTGCAGACCGCGAAGATCAACCTGAACTTCACTCGCGTGCCCGCGCCGATCACCGGCCGCATCGGCCGATCGCTGTTCACCGAAGGCGCGCTGGTGACCAACAACCAGGCCGATCCGCTGGCCGTGATCCAGCGGCTCGACCCGATCTTCGTCGACATCCAGCAATCGAGCGGCGAGCTGCTCGCGCTGCGCCGCGCGCTGGCCCAGCAGGGTGTCGTCCCCGGCAGCGCCAATGTGCGCGTGAAGCTGGAAGACGGCAGCGAATATGGCCTGACCGGCACCGTCGAATTCTCCGAAGTGGTGGTCGATCCGAACACCGGCACGGTGACGCTGCGTGCCCGCTTCGCCAATCCCGACGGGCTGCTGCTGCCGGGCATGTTCGTCCGCGCGGTCTTCACCCAGGCGATCGACACCCGCGCCTATCTGGTGCCGCAACAGGCGGTGTCGCGTGACGGCAGGGGCGATGCCCAGCTCTGGGTGGTCGGCGCCAACAACAAGGCCGAGCGCCGCAACGTGACCGCCGATCGCACCCAGGGCGCCTTCTGGGTCGTCACCAAGGGGCTCAACCCCGGCGACAAGGTGATCACCCAGGGCATCGCCAACCTGAAGCCCGATGCCGATGTGCGCCCGGTCCCGGCCGATACGCCGCAGAAGATCGAAGCGCCCCGCAAGGGCCAGGGCACCGGCGCCTCCAAGTCGAAGGGCGGCTAAGCCACTATGTCCCGCGTATTCATCGATCGCCCGATCTTCGCCTGGGTGATCGCGATCATCACGATGCTGATGGGCCTGGGCGCGGTCTTCTCGCTGCCGATCGCCCAGTATCCGGACATCGCGCCGCCCCAGGTCAACATCCGCGCCACCTATCCCGGCGCGTCGGCGGAGACGGTGCAGAACTCGGTGACGCAGATCATCGAGCAGAACCTGACCGGCATCGACGGCCTGCTCTATTTCAGCTCGTCCTCGACCTCGCGCGGGCAGGTCACGATCAGCGCGACCTTCGACAAGGGCACCGATCCCGACATCGCCCAGGTGCAGGTGCAGAACCAGGTGCAGCAGGCGCTGTCCCGCCTGCCCAACCAGGTGCAGCAGCAGGGCGTGCGCGTCACCAAGTCGAACCCGGACACGCTGCTGCTCGTCGGCGTCTATGACGGGACCGACAAGCGCACCAACCGCGACGTTTCGGACTGGCTCTCGTCCAACCTGCAGGACACGCTGTCGCGCCTGCCGGGCGTGGGCGACGTCAACGTGTTCGGCTCGCCCTATGCGATGCGCATCTGGCTCAACCCGGCGAGCCTGGCCAGCTACGGCCTGATGCCGAGCGACGTGGTGACCGCGATCACCAACCAGAATACCGAGATCGCGGCGGGCGAGATCGGCGGCCAGCCGATGCCGAACACGCAGATGCTGAATGCGACGGTGACGGCGCAGTCGCGACTGCAGACGCCCGAGCAGTTCGCCAAGATCATCCTCAAGACCCAGACCAACGGCGCGCACGTCCTGCTGAAGGACGTCGCCCGCATCGAGCTGGGCGCGGAGAACTACAACGCGGTCAGCCGTGTCAACGGCCACCCGGGCTCGGGCATCGCGATCAGCACCTCGCCCGGCGCCGACGCGCTAAAGACCGCGGACCTGGTCAAGGCGACCGTGGCGGAAGCCGCGAAGGAATTCCCCGAGGGCCTGAACTACGCCTACGCCAACGACACCACCGAGTTCATCAAGCTCTCGATCGAGGAAGTGGTGAAGACGCTGGTCGAGGCGATCATCCTCGTCGTCATCGTGATGTTCGTGTTCCTGCAGAGCTGGCGCGCGACGCTGGTGCCGATGATCGCGGTGCCGGTGGTGCTGCTCGGCACCTTCGCGGTGTTCTATGCGCTGGGCTATTCGATCAACACGCTGACCCTGTTCGGCCTGGTGCTGGTGATCGGCCTGCTCGTCGACGACGCGATCGTCGTGGTCGAGAATGTCGAGCGCCTGATGGAGGAAGACCCCGAGCTCACCCCGCGCGAGGCGACGATCAAGTCGATGGACCAGATCCAGATCGCGCTGGTGGCGATCGCCCTGGTGCTGTCGGCGGTGTTCCTGCCAATGGCCTTCTTTGGCGGATCGACGGGCGTGATCTATCGCCAGTTCTCGGTGACGATCGTCTCGGCGATGATCCTGTCGGTGCTGGTCGCGCTGATCCTCAGCCCGGCGCTCACCGCCACGGTGCTCAAGCGCAAGCAGGACATGGCCAAGCCGGGCAGCGGCTGGTTCGCGCGCCGCGTGCCGTTCATTGGCAACGCGTTCCGCACCGGGACCCAGAAGTTCAACAAGGGCTTCGACTGGACGATCGAGCGCTACACCCGCACCATCTCGTACGTCGTCGATCGCAAGTGGATCTTCCTGCTGATCTACCTGCTGGTCTGCGCGGTGCTGGTGCTGATGTTCTATCGCCTGCCCACCGGCTTCCTGCCGACCGAGGACCAGGGCGCGGCCAGCGTCCAGTTCCGCCTGCCCGCCGGCGCGACCCAGGCCCGCACCCAGGAAGTGCAGTTCGCCATCGAGAAATATCTGCGCGAGCAGGAGGGCAAGAACGTCCGCACCCTCTTCACCGTCACCGGTGGCGGCGGCGGTGGCGGTGCCAGCGGCCAGAATACCGGCCAGGGCTTCGTCAACTTCGTCTCCTGGGACGATCGCCCGGGCAAGCAGAACAGCGCGGATGCGATCGTCCAGCGCGCCGCCGGCGCCTTCCGCAACTTCCGCGACGCCCAGGTCTTCGCTCTGGTGCCGCCGGCGATCCGCGGTCTCGGCCAGTCCAACGGCTTCACGCTCGAGCTGCAGAACGCCAGCGGCATGTCGCGCGACGACTTCGTCGCCGCCCGCGACAAGCTGCTCGCCGCGGCCAATGCCGATCCGGACCTGCAGGCGGTGCGCCTGTCGGACCTCCCCGACGTCTCGACGCTCAACATCCAGATCGACCAGGAGAAGCTGGCGGCGCTCGGCCTGACCCAGGCCGACGTCAACAACACGCTGTCGACCGCCTGGGGCGGCCGCTACGTCAACGACTTCATCGACCGCGGTCGCGTGAAGCGCGTCTATGTCCAGGGCGACGCGCCCTATCGCGCCGAGCCGCAGAACCTGAGCGACTGGTTCGTGCGCGGCAGCGACGGCAAGATGACGCCCTTCTCCTCCTTCGCGACGATCGGCTGGTCGACCGCGCCGACCACGGTCTCGCGTTTCCAGGGCATCTCGTCCTTCGAGTTCCAGGGCCAGCCGGCCCCGGGCAAGAGCTCGGGCGACGCGATGAAGCGGATGGAGGAGCTCGCGTCCCAGATCCCGGGCACCAGCGTCGCCTGGGCCGGCCTCTCCTATCAGGAGCGGCTGGCGGGCGGGCAGGCGCCGCTGCTGTACGGCGTGTCGCTGCTCATCGTGTTCCTCTGCCTCGCCGCGCTCTACGAGAGCTGGTCGATCCCGGTCGCCGCGATGCTGGTGGTGCCGCTCGGCCTGATCGGCGCCGTCTTCGCAGTGAGCCTGCGCGGCCTGCAGAACGACGTGTACCTCCAGATCGGCCTGCTCACGACCATGGGCCTGGCAGTGAAGAACGCCATCCTGATGATCGAGTTCGCCGAGCGCGCCGAGAAGGAAGGCAAGCGCGTGATCGAGGCGGCACTCGAAGCTGCGCGCATCCGCTTCCGTCCGATCGTGATGACCAGCCTAGCCTTCATCTTCGGCGTGCTGCCGCTGGCGATCTCGACCGGTGCCGGCGCCAACAGCCGCATCGCGATCGGCACCGCGGTGATCGGCGGCATGCTGACCGCGCTGATCCTCGCCATCTTCTACATCCCGCTGTTCTTCGTGCTCGTCCGCCGCGGCGTGCGCGATTCGCTCAAGGCCGTCCGCGAGCACTGGGGCCGCAAGCCGGAGGCGCAGGCATGAAGCGCATCGTCCTCACCCTGATGCTGGGCAGCGCGCTGGCCGGCTGCTCGATGGCCCCCAAGCTGGAGATGCCGGCGGCGCCGGTATCGCCGAGCTGGCCGGTGGGCGATGCCTATCTGAAGGCCAACGAGGCGGCGCTGCCGACGGTCACCTACCAGGAGATCTTCCGCGATCCCCGGCTGCAGAAGCTGATCGAGACCGCGCTCGCCAACAATCGCGACCTGCGTATCGCCGCCGCCAACATCGCGGCGGCGCGGGCGCAGTACCGCATCCAGCGCGCCGACCGTATCCCCGGCCTCGATGCCGGCGCCGGCGCGACGGTCTCCAAGGCCGATGGCAGCGACCGCCAGACCAGCTTCACCGGCACCGTGAGCATCCCGGCGTTCGAACTCGACCTGTTCGGCCGCGTCGCCTCGCTCACCCGTGCCGAGCAGGACCGCTGGTTCGCGACCGAGGCCGCGGCACGGGCGACCCGGCTCACGCTGATCGGCGACATCGCCTCGGCCTGGCTGAACCACGCCGCCGATGCGAGCCTGCTCAAGGTCGCGCAGGACACCGCGGCCAATGCCGAACGCTCGGTGAAGCTCACCGACATGCGGCTGAAGGGCGGCATCGCCCCGCGCACCGACCTGGCCCAGGCCCAGCAGACGCTGGCCAGCGCCCAGTCCGACGTCGCGTCGCAAACCACCGCGCTGGCGCAGGACGTCAACGCGCTACGCCTGCTCGTCGGCGCCGAGATCGACCCTGCCCTGCTCTCCTCGGCGATCGAGGAAGCCGCGCCGACCGTCGCCGAGCTGCCCGCCGGCGTCGATTCCGGCGTGCTGCTCCGCCGCCCCGACGTGGTGCAGGCCGAGTACACGCTGCGCGCCGCCAATGCCGAGATCGGCGCGGCACGCGCCGCGCTGTTCCCGCGCATCTCGCTGACCGGGCTGCTCGGATTCGCCAGCGACGCGCTGACGGGCCTGTTCTCGGGCAATGGCTTCCACTGGTCGGGCGGGGCCACCGGCAGCTATCCGATCTTCAACGCCGGTGCCGGGCGCGCGGGCGTGCAGGCGAGCGAGGCGCAGCGTGACGCCGCGCTCGCCACCTATGAGAAGTCGATCCAGACCGCCTTCCGCGAAGTCGCCGATGCGCTGGCGCGGCGCGGCACGATCGACGACCAGCTCAAGGCCGACACCGCCAACCTGACGGCGGCGCAGGACAATTATCGCCTGTCCGAAGCACGCTATCGTGGCGGGATCGACAATTTCCTGGCGAACCTGGTGGCGCAGCGCTCCTACTACACCGCGCAGCGCGGTCTGGTGAACACGCGGCTGGTCGAGGCGACCAACCTGGTGACGCTCTACCGCACGCTGGGCGGCGATTCGCTGCTGACGGCAACGCCGAGCGGCCCGCAGCCGGCGACGCCCGCGCCTCAGAACTGAGCGATGCCATTCCCAATCCTTCCCCGGAGGGGGAGGGGGACCAGCCGCAGGCTGGTGGAGGGGGCTTGCCACGCACGACATCGCCTGAGGCGGTCCCTCTCCACCACCGCCTTCGGCGATGTGCAGGTGGAATTGCCCCCGGCAATTCCAGCCCCGTGCGGGGCACGGGGCGACCTGCTCATCCCCCTCTCCCTCCGGGAGAGGATTGATTGCAGGTGATTCGGCAGGAAACTCTGACCCGCAGGACCTGCCCCACCAATCAACCGCCGCTGCCCTAGCGGAAATTCGCCACGCTTTTCCGCGCCTCCCTTCCCCGCTATCGGTTGCGAAGCGAAACGGGAGTGGAAGATGGCCTACGAGACGATCCTGACCGAGCGGGCCGGCGACGTGCTGGTGGTGACGCTCAACCGGCCCGATCGCCTCAATGCCGCGCCGCCGGCGATGTTCGACGAGATCCGCGACGCGCTCGCAAACCTCGACGGTGCCCGCGCGGTGCTGTTCCAGGGGGCGGGCCGCGCCTTCTGCTCGGGCGCCGATGTGGCGAGCGGTGCGCTTGCCTCGGCCGATCCCGGCAACGCCACCCATGCCGCGCTGACCGATCACTACAACCCGACGATCCTCGCGGTGACCCGGCTCGGCGTGCCCGTGGTGAGCGCGGTGCGCGGTGCCGCAGCCGGTATCGGCTGCAGCCTGGCCCTCGCCGCCGATTTCTGCGTGGCGAGCGACACCGGCTATTTCCTCCAGGCCTTCGTCAATATCGGCCTGGTCCCCGATGGCGGCGCCACCTGGCTGCTGCCCCGCCTGGTCGGCCGTGCCCGCGCCGCCGAGATGATGATGCTCGGCGAGAAGCTGACCGCGGTGAAGGCGCGCGACTGGGGGCTGGTCCACAGCGTCGTCTCGGACGAGCAGCTCGAGCATGAGGCGCTGGCGCTCGCCACCCGCCTTGCCGCCGGCCCCACCCAGGCACTCGGCATGATCCGCCGCGGCATCGGCCAGGCGCTCGAGCTGTCGCTGGAGGAGACGCTGGCGATGGAAGCCAACCACCAGCGCAGCGCGCGCGGCACCGCCGATTCGATGGAAGGCGGCCTGGCCTTCCTCCAGAAGCGCAAACCGAGCTTCACCGGCAAATAACGGCAAATAAGCTGCACCCCCGCTGCAATTCCCGGTCATCCGCGCTTGATTGACGTTACAATGTAACATATCAGTGCCCCGGCGAACGAAAGGGTGGTTTCCTGGTGTTGGGTAACGGACAGCGCGAAAGCGGAGGGTGGCGATTGCGCCGCCGGCCGGCCCGTGCGGTTGCCCTGCCCGTGGCGAAGCCCCGGCTCGCCGCACGCTGGCACGCCCTGCTGCTCGCGCTGCTGCTGTCCTTCTGCTGGCAGAGTCTGGTAGTCCAGACGCACCAGCATCTTGATCCGGTCCGCCTCGCCGGGCTGACGGCGGCCGCATCCGAGACCCTCAAGACGCCGGGCAAGCAGGACCCCGGCGACATTCCGGCCAACTGCCCGATCTGCCGCGAGATCGCGAGCGCCGGCGCCTATCTGCTGCCGACGCCGGTGGCACTCACCGCGCCGGTCGCGGTCAGCTTCCACTTCACCCCGGCATCGCTCGACGCGCTGACCCTGCCGGCGCCGGCACGCGGCTGGCAGAGCCGCGCACCCCCGCTCCGCTTCCAGGCCTGAGGACTCCGCTCGCGAAGAGAGGCGCGTATCCGCGCGCCCGTGCGCCGTGGAGTCCCTGATCCCCAAAGACCAAGGTTCCTGGAGCAAGTTTTCATGCGTCATCTGTTTCTGCTGAGCGCCGCCACGATCGCGCTCGCCCTCCCCGCCGTCGCCCGTGCCGCCGGCCCCGATACCGCCACCCCGGCCGACACCGCCAAGGCCGCCCCTGCCGACACGCCAGCCGATGCGCCCGGCGACGGGCAGAGCACCACCGGCAATCACGGCGACGAGATCGTCGTCACCGGCCTGCTCAACCAGAGCGAGAAGGACGTGCTCTCCGGCACCTCGATCGTTTCCGGCGAGGAGCTGACCCGCGACCTGCGCCCGAGCATCGGCGAGACGCTGGCGCGCCAGCCGGGCGTTTCCGCCACCTCGTTCGGCCCGACCGCCTCGCGCCCGATCCTGCGCGGCTTCCAGGGCGAGCGCGTCCGCGTGCTGACCGACGGCATCGGCTCGATCGACGTGTCGAACACCTCGGTCGACCATGCCGTGGTGATCAACCCGCTGCTCGCCGAGCGCGTCGAAGTGCTGCGCGGCCCGGCCTCGCTGCTCTACGGCTCGTCGGCGATCGGCGGTGTGGTCAATGTGATCGACACGCGCATCCCGCGCAGCGTGCCGGAGAATGGCTACCGGTTCGACGCGATCGGCAGCTATGGCTCGGCCGCCAAGGAGCGCTCGATCGGCGGTGCCGGTGACGTCGCGGTCACCGACAAGCTCGTGCTCCATGCCGACGGCTCGTACCTCAAGAGCGACGACCTGCATGTCGGCGGTTATGTGCTGACGCCCGAGGCGCGCGCGCAGGCGTTGGCCGCCGCGGCGGGCCCGACCACGCCGGACGATCCCGATTTCGCCGCCACCGCCGCGCTGAAGAACACCCTGCCCAACAGCTTCGCCAAGACCTGGACGGCAGGCGTCGGCGCCTCGATCATCACCGACACCGGCAGCCTGGGCATCTCGTACAGCCATTATGACAGCTTCTACGGCGTACCGATCCGCTACGCCCTCGCCTCGGGCGAGGAGCAGGAGGCGCCGCGGCTGAGCCTGATCCAGAATCGCTTCGACCTGCGCGGCGAAGTCGATACCGGCGGTGGCTTCCTCAAGCAGATCCGCCTGCGCGCCGGCTATGCCAATTACCGCCACTTCGAGCTGGAGGAAGACGGCTCGGTCGGCACTGCCTTCTACAACAAGGGAATCGAGGGCCGGCTCGAGCTGGTCCAGGCCAATCGCGGTGGCTGGAGCGGCGCATCGGGCGTGCAGTTCTTCAGCCGCGACTTCAACGTGGTGGGCGACGAGGCCTTCCTGCCCAAGAACTCGACCCAGCAGATCGGTTTCTTCACCCTGCAGCAGTTCGATTTCGGCGCGCTGCGCGCCGAGGGCGGGCTGCGCTACGAGATGACCGACCAGCAGGCCAACCCGATCGACGGCGACCTGCGCTTCTTCGCGGGCAAGCGCGACTTCAATGCGCTGTCGGGCTCGGCGGGCCTTTCCTATGCGCTGGGCGACGGCGTGCGGATCGGCGTGAACCTGTCGCGCACCGAGCGCGCCCCTTCGGCCGAGGAGCTGTTCGCGCGCGGCGGCCATGCCGGCACGCAGAGCTGGGAGCTGGGCAGCCCCGACTTCCGGCTGGAAAAGTCCTGGGGCCTGGAAGGCTCGCTGCACGTCCATCATGACGGCTTCAGCCTCGACGCCTCGGCCTATTACAACTGGTTCTCCAACTATATCTCCGAGAACCAGGTCGACCCCGCCATCTGCCAGGCGGCCGCGGCGCCGAGCGGGCGCGACGTCGACCTGCCCTGCTTCCAGTTCCAGCAGGCGGCAGCGCGCTATTACGGGTTCGAGGCCGATGCCTCGGTCCGCGTCGCCAAGATCGGCGGCACCTCGATCAACGTCGATGCCCTGGGCGACTATGTCCATGCCAACATCGTCGACGAGGGCCCGGTGCCGCGCATCCCGCCGATGCGCGTGCTGGGCGGGATCGAGGCGCAGTCGGACCGGGTGACCGGCCGCGTCGAGGCCGAGCATGTCTTCGAGCAGGACCGGATCGCCGCGTTCGAGACGCCGACCAGCGACTATACCCTGGTCAATGCCTCGATCGCGTTCCGGCCGATCCCGGGCAACCAGAAGATCTCGCTGCTGCTCAGCGCCAACAACATCTTCGATGTCGATGCGCGGCGCCATTCGAGCTTCCTGAAGGACTTCGCCCCGCTGGCGGGTCGCGACCTGCGCGCGACGGTGCGCGTCGGCTTCTAAGCCGGGGAAGCGGGAGCGGCGGCGCCGGGGAACCGCGCCGCCGCATCCCCGCGATTGCGAGACTATTGGAGTAAAGACATGCGCTGCGGACAACCGGCGGCCGAGCCTTCCGCGATCGACTGGGTCGAGCGGATGGCGGTCGGCGCCTCGGTCCTGTGCCTCATCCACTGCGCCGGCCTGCCGCTGCTGCTGGCGGCGCTGCCCGCCTTGTCGCGGCTGGTTGCGCTGCCCGAGACGCTGCATCTGTGGATCCTCGTGCTGGCGGTGCCCAGTTCGGGCCTGGCCCTGCTGGTCGGGACCTGGCGGCATCGGCTGTGGCAGCCGCTGCTTGCCGGCACCATCGGCCTTGCCCTGCTGGCGGCGGGGGCGCTGGTCTTTGCCGAGACGCCGCAGGAAGTGCCGCTGACGATCGCCGGCAGCCTGTTCCTGGTGTTCGGCCATGTCCGCAACTGGCGGCTGCGGCACCGCCACCACCGCCATGGCTGAGACGCGGCGCCCCGCCGGGCACCTGAACGAGGCGATCCTTCGCCTGCTTCAGGATGCCGGGCAGCCGCTCAGGGTGGTCGAGATCCGCGCGCGGCTCGACCGGGCCGGCGAGGCGGCCGCACCGAGCCTGATCTTCCGCGCCATCCGCCAGCTCGCCGAGCGCGGGGCGATCCACAAGATCGAGATCGCCCGCGGCTATGTCGCCGGCGACGCCGCGCGGCGGATCGCACTGCTCTGCCGCGCCTGTGGCGAAGTGACGCTGATCGACTGCCCCGAGGCGTTCGATGCGCTCGACGCGCTGGCCGAGCGGCATGGGCTGGCAGCGCCGAAGCACATGGCGGAAGCGGCGGGCATCTGCGCGCGATGCCGGGAGCAGGTTGACCATCGCCCCAAGGTCGTGGCAGTGGGCGATCGCATCGTTGCTCCACGGCTTGCCGAGCAGGCCGGCAGCGACGCAGGAAACTGACGAACAATCAGGCTCTTGCGGGTATAGCACAATGGTAGTGCAGCAGCCTTCCAAGCTGAATACACGGGTTCGATTCCCGTTACCCGCTCCAGCCTTCCCAAACGCATGACAACCGACACGCCTCCTCTCGCACTCTATGTGCACTGGCCGTTCTGCGTGTCGAAATGCCCCTATTGCGACTTCAACAGCCATGTCCGCGAGAGCGTCGACCAGGCCGCCTGGCGCACCGCGATGCTCGCCGACCTGGCGCATGAGGCGGCGGAGCTGCCGGGGCGCAGGCTCGGCTCGATCTTCTTCGGCGGCGGCACGCCGTCGCTGATGCCGCCCGAGACGGTCGCCGCGGTGATCGAGGCGGCGGAGAAGCATTGGGGCTTCGAGCCCGGCATCGAGATCACGCTGGAGGCCAACCCCTCCTCGGTGGAGGCGGCGCGCTTCGCCGATATCGCCGCGGCCGGGGTGAACCGGGTGTCGCTGGGCCTGCAGGCGCTGGACGACGACGCGCTGCGCTTCCTGGGACGAGCGCACGGGGTGGACGAGGGACTGGCGGCGCTGGATACCGCGCAGCGGGCGTTCGACCGGGTCAGCTTCGACCTGATCTATGCCCGGCCCGACCAGACCCTTCCCGACTGGGAGGCGGAGCTGACCCGCGCCCTCTCCTTCGGCACCGAGCATCTCTCGCTCTACCAGCTGACCATCGAGCCGGGCACGCACTTCGCCACCCTGTTCGAGAAGGGCGAGCTCAAGGCCTATGATCCCGACGCGGCCGCCGACCTGTTCGAGGCGACGCGGGCGATGACGCGCGCCGCCGGGCTGCCGGCCTATGAGGTTTCGAACCATGCCCGGCCGGGTGCGGAGAGCCGGCACAACCTGACCTATTGGCGCTACAGCGACTATGCCGGCATCGGCCCCGGCGCGCATGGCCGGCGCGGCGGCATGGCCACCGTTCGCCACAAGAAGCCCGAGAACTGGCTGGGCGCGCTGGGGCGTAACGGCCACGGCATGGAGCGCGAGGACCCGCTCGACCCGCATGACCGCGGCGTCGAGGCGCTGGTGATGGGGCTGCGGCTGGCCGAGGGCGTCGACCTGGCCCGCATCCCCGACGCGCCGCTCGACCACAAGGCGCTGGCGGTGATGGAAACACAGGGTCTGGTGGCCCGCACCGGCACCCGGCTGGTCGTAACCGATACCGGCATGCCGGTACTGGAAGCGATCCTGCGCGAGGTGGTGCTGGCCTAGCCCCGATCGCCCCCGATTCGGGGCCGGCGCGGACGCGGAAGTTTACGAAGTATAGGCTACGCTGCCCCGGTTTTCCCCTCCACGGCAGGGGCCGCCGGCAGGCGCGATCGGTGCGGGAAGGGAAGCTAGCTTGCATCCACCAGCATGGAGCAGGCGAAATCCTACATTGCAACTCCCGCCGTCATCGCAGCCAATCCGTCATCCCGGCGAAAGCCGGGATCTCGTGCGGCTCCATCCCCGCGCCTTCGCCTGAGATCCCGGCTTTCGCCGGGATGACGGTTGTGGGACGGGATGACGAGGGGGCGCCGCGATGACGCTCCCGCCCTAGTTCCCGAAGCCCGTGGGCGCCGGCGAGATCGTCACCGTCGTCCCGGCCTTCACTTCCTGCACTTCCAGCGCGCGTTCGGCGATGCCATCGCGGCCGAAGCGGAAGGCGCCGTCGAGGCCGCCAAAGCCGTCCGGAGCCGTCAGGCGGCGTTCGGGGAAGATGTCGCCCGGGCGCCATTCGCGGGCGATGCGCACGGTGAGCAGCACCGCGTCATAGCCGAGCGTCGACAGGCGGTACGGCGCCGCGCCGAAGCGGGTGCGGTACTTGGTGGCATAGGTGCGATAGTAATTGTCGGGCACGCTGGCGAACCAGGCGCCACTCAGCACCGCATTGGCGCCGATCGCCGAATCGGTGTTCCACAGCTCGGTGCCGAGAATGCGCGAAGTCTTGCCGCCGACCGACTTGCGGATGATCGGCGCCGCGGCGACACCGCTCGCACCCGAGCCGGCGATCAGGATCGCCTGATAGGGGGTGCGCGAAAGCTTGGTGATCGCGCTGGTCATCGATCCGGGGCGACCGTCATAGCTTTCCATCGCCAGCACCTTGCCGCCCTGCCCTTCGACGGCACGCAGGAAGCTGGTCGAGGCGCGCTCGCCATAGACGCCCGAGGTCATCAGGCCGACGAAATTGGTGACGCCCTGGGCGCGGGCATAATCGACCACGCGCTCGATCGACTGGGCCGGCGAATAGCCGAGCAGATAGGTGCCGTTGCCGGCGACCGCGGTGTCGTTCGAGAAGCTGAGCACCGGCACGCGCGCGGCGCGGGCGATCGGCGCGACCTCGCGCGCCTCTTCGGCAAGGAGTGGGCCGAGGATCAGCTTGTTGCCGTCGGCGATCGCCTGGCGCGCCGCGTTGGCGGCACCGCCGGCCGTGTCATAGGTGGTGATGCGCAGCACGTCCGACCGGGTATCGAGGATCGCGAGCTGGGTCGCATTGGCCAGCGACTTGCCGACGCCAGCGTTCGGGCCGGTCATCGGCACGAGCAGGGCGACGCGGTGCCGCTCGACATCCTGGGGCAGGCCCGGGGTGATCGGGCGCGTCGAGGGACGCTCGCGCGGCGTCTCCACCGTCGGCGCGGGGCGCGATTCGGGCACCACGCGCGGCCCGCTGGCGCAGGCGGCGAGGAGCGCGGCGAGGCCCAAAGCGGCCCAGCGGAGGATGCCCCGTTGCGGATTCACGGTCGCGTCTGCCATTTACTCTCCCCGATGGACTCTGCTCTTACGCCCGGCCTCTATATCGTCGCCACCCCGATCGGCAATCTCGGCGACCTTTCGCCACGTGCCGCCGAAATACTCCTGAACGCCGATCTGGTTGCGGTTGAGGACAGCCGTGTGACAGCGGGGCTGTTTCGCCACCTCGGCCAGAAGGGGAAGATGCTTCCCTATCACGACCATAATGCCGATGCGGTGCGCCCCGGCCTGGTCGCGCGGATGGCGACCGAGGCGATCGCCCTGGTCTCCGATGCGGGGACGCCGCTGATCTCCGATCCCGGCTTCAAGCTGGTGCGCGACGCGCGCGAGGCAGGCCATACGGTGACGACGATCCCCGGCCCCTGCGCGGCGATCGCGGCGCTGACCCTGGCCGGCCTGCCGACCGACCGCTTCCTGTTCCTCGGCTTCCTGCCGAGCAAGCAACAGGCGCGGGCCGAATCGATCGCCGAGATCGCCAGCGTGCGCGCCACGCTGGTGCTGTACGAATCGGGGCCGCGGCTCTCGGCCTGCCTGGCCGCGCTGGCCGAAGGTCTGGGCGACCGCGAGGCGGCGGTAGCGCGCGAGATCAGCAAGAAGTTCGAGGAATGCGTGACCGGGTCCCTGACCCAGCTCGCCGAGCGCTATGCCGAAGCGCCGCCCAAGGGCGAGATCGTGGTGGTGGTGGCGCCGCCGGGGGCTCCTGCCCCGGCCAGCGCCGACGATGCCGATGCCGCACTCGCCGAGGCGCTGACCCGGCTGCCGGCGAGCAAGGCGGCGGGCGAAGTGGCGAAGAAGCTGGGACTCGACCGCAAGACACTCTATGCCCGGGCGCTGGAGATGAAGGGGTAGCGCCCGGACGCGCCAAATCCGTCATCCCGGCGAAAGCCGGGATCTCGTGCCGTATCGCGCCCTCGCCTGAGATCCCGGCTTTCGCCGGGATGACGATTCCAACCTAGGCGTATTCCTGCTCGAGCAGGCGCATCTCGTCCGCACCGGTCAGTTCGGCCAGGCGCTTGAGATAGGTTTCCGCGAGCTGGCGACGGCGGAGCGCGGCGGCTTCCGTCATGGCACGCCTGGCAGCTGCAAGTTCCTGAGCGGCGCGACGCCGATAATAGCGTTCGTTCGATTCCATTGGATGCAGACCCCCCGGAAGCGCCGATGAACCCGGTTCGGTGCGACTCGGTCTGGAGATGGTAACCAAAGTTATCCACAGGTGCGAGTCGTGAGGGGAAAGAGTCCAACGGATCGCCGCGTTGCGGCAACGCATGGTCGCTAAGATCGTCAGCGGCCGGTCTGATGACCGTGCCGCAAGCGCTGGAAAACCGGCGATTCGCGGTTTGGCACGCGAACCGGGGAAGCTGGTCGGATGACGCACCGCGGCAGCCGGATTCCGGTGTCGGGAACGGCAATGGCAGTGCGATTCGACGGACAGGATGGAACGGGATCGTAATGAAGGAATCGCCGACCAGAATTGCTCGCGACTTTCTCGAGATGCGCCCGCGCCGGCTCGGCCGAACGGCGTGAACCGGCCCCGCCCCCGCAAGGCGCTCGAGCAGCGGCGCAAGGCCGAGACCGAAGGCAGGCGCGGGGAGCGAATCGCCGGCTGGTGGCTGCGGCTCAAGGGGTGGAGCATCCTCGACCGGCGCGTCCGCACCCCCGCGGGCGAAGTCGACCTGGTCGCGCGCAAGGGCAATCTGGTGGCGTTCGTCGAGGTCAAGACCCGCGCTACCGCCGCCGCCCTCGACTTCGCGATCGACGAGCGCCGCCTGTCCCGCGTCGCGGCGGCGGCCGAGTATCTGATGCAGCGCTATGCCGGGCCGAACGACGATATCCGGGTCGACGTAATCCTCATTGCCCCCCGCACCCTGCCTCGCCATATCGAGAACGCCTGGATGGGGTGACTTATTCGAATAAGTCACCTAAAGCGTTTTCTCGAAGGAGGCCGAATGTCGCTCATTGTCGCCGTGCAGATGGACCCGCTCGATGCGATCAACATCGCCGGAGACTCGACCTTCGCGCTGATGCTGTCGGCGCAGGCGCGCGGGCACAAGCTGTTCCATTATGCCGCCGAGGACCTGAACTATTCGGCCGGCCGGGTATGGGCCAAGGCGCATCCGGTGACGGTGCAGCGCGTCGCCGGCGATCACTTCCAGTTCGGCGAGCCGGTGCAGCTCGATCTCGGCGAGGAAGCCGATGTCGTGCTGATGCGCCAGGATCCGCCCTTCGACCTGGGCTATATCACCGCGACGCACCTGCTCGAGCGGATCGCCGACCGTACGCTGGTGGTCAATGATCCGGCCAGCGTGCGCAACGCGCCCGAGAAGGTGTTCGTCCTCGATTATCCGCAGTTCATGCCGCCGACGCTGGTCACGCGCAGCCTGGACGAGGCGCGCGCGTTCCTGGCGGTGCACGGCGAGATCGTCATCAAGCCGCTGCACGGCAATGGCGGCAAGGCGATCTTCAAGGTGGGCAGCGACGGGGCCAACCTCTCCGCGCTGATCGAAGTGTTCAACACCGCCTATCGCGAGCCGCACATGGTGCAGGCGTTCCTCCCCTCGGTGGCGGCGGGCGACAAGCGCATCGTGCTGGTCGATGGCGAAGTGGCCGGCGCGATCAACCGCATCCCGGGCGAGGGCGAGATCCGATCGAACCTGGCGGTGGGCGGCAGTGCCGCCAAGACCGAGCTGACCGCGCGCGAGCAGGAGATCTGCGACGTGCTCGGGCCGGAACTCAAGAAGCGCGGGCTGCTGTTCGTCGGCATCGATGTGATCGGCGGCGAATGGCTGACCGAGATCAACGTCACCTCCCCCACCGGCATCGTCGCGATCGACCGGTTCAACGGCACCGATACCGGTGCGGTGATCTGGCAGGCCATCGAGCGCCGCGTCGCCGAGCGGGGCTAGGGTGATATCTCGCCCATGCGTGTTCCCGGCGAAGGCGGGATCCAGCATCGGCGAAACCAGGTGAGGCGCAGGTGCCTCTCCAACGACATTGCAACTGGGCCCCGGCCTTCGCCGGGGAACCGACAGGGGAAAGCCGCGTAAGCAAATGATCGGTACAGCGTAGATGTGGGACGCGGTTTCCTGGGGCTATTGGGGCATTTTCTGGCTGATGGTGCTGGAGAATGTGATCCCGCCGATCCCCTCTGAAGCGATCATGAGCGTGGGCGGCATCGCCGTCGCGCGCGGACAGATGGACTTCACCCTGCTCGTGCTGGTCGGCACCGCGGGCACGGTGGTGGGCAATCTCTTCTGGTGGGAGATCGGCCGGCGGCTCGGCTATCAGCGCCTCAAGCCGATGATCGACCGCTGGGGTCGCTGGCTGACGCTCGACTGGCACGAGATCGAGAAGCTCAAGGCCTATTTCGATCGTTGGGGCGGGCCGACCGTGCTGATCTTCCGCTTCATGCCGGTGGGGCGCACGATCATCTCGATCCCGGCCGGGCTGATGCACATGCCCTTCTGGCGCTTCGTCGGCTATACCGCCGTGGGCAGCCTGATCTGGAACATCATACTGGTCGGCGTGGGCTACGCGCTGGGCGCCACGATCGAGGACATCGAGCATTGGGTGGCGCCGATGGTGTTTGCGATCATCGGATCGGTGGTCGCGATCTACCTGTGGCGGGTGCTCACCTGGAAGCCTCGAGGCTGAGCCGGTCGAGCGCGTCGGCGATGATCTGCGCGTAGGCCTCCATCTGCGGCACCAGCGCCGCCAGGCCGGCGCGCGAGGCCGGATCGATCGCGCAGAGCGTGCCGAAGAAGCTGCCGTCGCCGCGAACGATCGGCCAGGAGATATAGCTTTTGAGGCCGTAGAGCACCGGGGTGTGGTGCGTGCGCCAGGCGGGGTCCGCATCGACATCGTTGATGAAGACGCCGCGCCCGCTGTCGCGGATTTCGTCGCAGATCGTCGTCTTGATCGCCAGCTCTTCGCCGGCGTCGAGCCCGAACTCGATCTTGTCGAGCACCTGGCAGGCGATCCAGCGATCCGCGGTGACGCGCGCCACCGCGGCAAAGCCCATGCCGGTCAGTTCGCACAGCTCGGCGAGGATCGACTCGACTTCGGGGATGCGCTGGACCGCAGCGACATCGGCCAGATAGGGATCGTGCATTGCGCCAGCCTAGCAGATGGCGAAGGCACTGTACCTGATGGAGATCAGGCGCGGGGATGGGCGTTGCGGTACACGTCGAGCAGGTGCGCGGCATCGACTGCGGTATAGACCTGGGTCGAGCTGAGGCTGGCATGGCCGAGCAGTTCCTGCAGCGCGCGCAGATCGGCGCCGCGGCCGAGCAGGTGGGTGGCGAAGCTGTGGCGCAGCGCGTGCGGGGTCGTCCGATCGGACAGGCCGAGCGCGGTGCGCGCGGCGCGGACCGACTTGCGGATCACGCCGGGCGGCATCGGCCCACCCTTGGCGCCGCGAAACAGGGGCGCGTCGCGCGAGACGCCGTACGGGCATTGCTTCGCATAGGCCTCGATCGCCTCGCGCACCTGGGGGAGCAGGGGCACGATCCGCGTCTTGTCACGCTTGCCGGTGACGCGCATCGCCTCGCCGAGCGGCAGGACCGCGCCGGTCAGCGCGACCGCCTCGCCGATGCGCAGGCCGGCGCCGTAGAGGAGGAGCAGCACCGCCCAGTCGCGCGCGCCGATCCAGGGCTCCCGGGCATCCTCGGATACGGTCTCGGCGAGCGCCACCGCTTCGTGCGGGGCGATCGGGCGGGGGATGCCCTTCTTGACCCGCGGGCCCTTGAGGCGCGGCAGCTCGGCCGCGTCGCCGGCGGCGAATTTGAGGAAGCCGCGGACGGCGGAGAGCTCGCGGGCGGCGGAGGCGTTGGCCAGGCCCTGGTCGCGGCGATGGGCGAGATAGGCGCGCAGGTCGCTCGCGGTGGCCTTTGCGAGGCTGTCGCGGGTGACGGGGCCGCCCCAATGGGTCTGGAGGAAGGCGACCAGCCGCTCTGCGGTGGCGCCATATGCCCGCACCGTGTGCGCCGAGCGCCGCCGGTCGCGGGCGAGGTGCTGCGCGTAGAGCAGCGGAAGGGCGGGGTCGGGCATGGGGGGATGGTAGCACAATTCCTCCCCCAGCTTGCTGGGGGAGGGGGACCGCCGAAGGCGGTGGAGGGGCGGCGGACGCAGTCCGCCGGGTTCCCCGGCGGCCCCTCCACCATTCGCTACGCGAATGGTCCCCCTCCCCGAGACAAGCTCGGGGAGGAATTAAGGGTTCAGCCGATCTTCTGCCCGGTCTTGGCCCAGTCGGCCATGAACGAGGCGATGCCGGCGTCGGTCAGCGGGTGCTTGACCAGCTGGCGGATCACCGCCGGCGGGGCGGTCATCACGTCGGCGCCGATCTTGGCGGCCTCGAGCACGTGGATCGGGTTGCGCACCGACGCGACCAGGATCTCGGTCTCGAAGGCATAATTGTCGTAGATCGTGCGGATGTCGGCGATCAGGTCCATGCCCGGATAGCCGATATCGTCGTGGCGGCCGACGAAGGGCGAGATGAAGGTCGCGCCGGCCTTGGCCGCCAGCAGCGCCTGATTCGCCGAGAAGCACAGGGTCACGTTGACCATCGTGCCGTCGCTGGTCAGCGCCTTGCACGCCTTGAGGCCCTCGATGGTCAGCGGCACCTTGACCGCGACATTGTCGGCGACCTTGCGGACGATTTCCGCCTCGCGCATCATGCCCTCGAAATCGAGCGCGACGACTTCGGCCGAGACCGGCAGGCCCGGCACGATCTCGCAGATCTCCTTGACGACTTCGAGGAAGTCGCGGCCGGCCTTGTGGATCAGCGAGGGATTGGTGGTGACGCCATCGAGCAGGCCGGTATCGGCCAGGTCGCGGATGTCGGCGGTGTCGGCGGTGTCGGCGAAGAACTTCATGGGGAATCCTTGTCAGTCGTGCGTGAGCATGAGCTTTGCGCGACCGCCCTTAAGCCGATTCGCCGTGACGCGATAGGTGCCGGGACGCATCCGGTAGTAGAGGATCTTGCGGATCGTCGAGCAGCGCGGGCCGCGGCTTTCCGACGCCATGCGCAGCGCGCGCTTGCCGCTGCCCGCAAAGGCATCGATCCAGCCTTCCTGGTCGATCGCAATGCCCACCCGGCCCGGCTTGCGGATGGTGATCCGCGTCTCGACGGTACCGCCCCGCGCCGGCAGCGTTACCGCATGGCCGGTATCGAGCCCGCGCCCGTCGCGCGTCCAGCCGGCGAGCGGCCTGGGGAGCCGGGTATCCAGCGCGGTGCAGCGACCCTGCGCCGCCATGCCGATCGCCAAAGCCGTGAGAATCATCGCCGCCTCCCCCTCTGAACGCACGAATGTTCCATCAATGTTCTCATTCCAGCAAGTAAAGCTTGCACCGAAATGAAGACGATGCGTTTAGGCGCGATGCGCGCGTTTCTCGCCTTGCCCCTGTTGTGCCTCGCCGCGCCGGCGCTCGCCCAGCAGACCGACGACCAGCTCTGGCTCCAGGCCAGCAGCGTGATGCGCGTCGGCGCGCATGAAGAGGCCACGGTGGAGAGCATCGCCCGATTCGGCGACCGTGCGAAGGGCCTGGCCCATACCGAGATCGGCGGACTGTTCGCGTGGAAGATCGGCAAGGTCGAGCTGGCGATCGGCTATCGGCACGTCGAGGACTTCGTCGGCGACCGTACGCTGCCCAACGAGGAGCGGATCCGCCAGCACGTGATCGTGCCGCTGGGTGCGGGCTTCGCCACCCGGCTGCGGCTCGAGCAGCGCTTCAACAGCTCGGGGCCGGAGATCGGCCACCGGATCCGCGGGCAGCTGCGCTTCAACACGGACCTGATCCCGGGCAGGCTGGGCCTGTTCGCGACGCACGAGACCTTCCTCAACCTCAACACCACCGGCTGGGGCCAGCGCAGCGGGATCGAGCGGGTGCGCGCCAATATCGGGCTGGGCGTGCCGATCGGCCGCCAGCTGCGCGGCGAGATCGGCTATCTCAACCAGTATCGCTTCGGCCGAGGCGGCGCGCGCGACCAGATGGATCACGCGATGACGATCGGGCTGACGCTGCGGCCGTGAGGCCAGCTCCTCAACGTCACCCCGGCCTTGTGCCGGGGTCCACCAGGAGGCGGGTGCTGGCAAGGAGGCTCTATCGTCAGTCAGGGAGGCTTAGTGGACCCCGGCACAAGGCCGGGGTGACGAAGTAAATTGAGGCGGACCTGTTCCGCCTACTCCCCCGCGACCAGCATCGCCTTCACCTTCGTGCCCGGCAGGCCCGAGACATAGAGGCGATAGAGGCCGGGGGCGAGCTGGAAGCGGACGATCTTGCGGATCGTCGAGCATTCCGGGCCATGGCCATGCTTGACCGAGGTGAGTGCCGCACCGCCCTCGGCACCGGGCAGCACGTCGATCCAGCCGCCCTGGTCGAGCGCGACGCCATAGACGCCCGCGGTCTCGATCCGGAAGCCGATGGTCGCCGCCTTGCCCGGCTTGCTGCCGGCCGGCAGCCCCTTGAGCGCCGCCGCGTCGATCGTGTCGAGTTCCACCGCCTTGCCGGGCGTGAATGCATCACCGGGCTTCACCCAGCCGAGCAGGCCGGTCGGCAGGCTGGCATCGGTCGCCTTGCAGGCCGTGGTCTGGGCGGCGGGCGCAGGCGCGGTCTGGGCGAGCAGCAGGACAGCGGCGAACAGCATGAGATTCTCCCGACAATCTTTTGGCGAAGGAGCAGAATGGATTGCGAGACGATACGGGGATTCCGTTTCGCGCGCAAAACCCCATATGAGGGCGTCTCATGTCCCGCGCCCGCATTCTCGTCCTGCATCCCGCGCTCGGCCCTCTCGACTATCGCGTGCCCGCCGGCATGCAGGTCGCGCCGGGGTCGATCGTCGTCGTGCCGATCGGGCCGCGCCAATATGCCGGCGTGGTGTGGGAGCCCGAGCGGCTGCCGACCGAGGAGATCGGCGACAATCGCCTGCGCAACATCCTGGCGGTGGCCGACGCGCCGCCGATCCCGGCATCGGTGCGCCGGCTCGTCGAATGGACCGCCGACTATTATCTGAGCCCGCCCTCGGCGGTGCTGGCGATGGCGCTGCGCACCTCCGCCGCGTTCGAGAGCGCGCCGACGATCACCGAATATCGCGCGACCGGCCAGGTGCCCGACAGGCTCACCCCGCAGCGGGCCCAGGCGCTGGAACGGATCGGCGAGCGCCAGGGGCTGGTGAAGGAGCTGGCGTTGGTCGCCGACGTCTCCGACGCGGTGATCCGCGGGCTGGTCAAGGTCGGCGCGATCGAGCCGGTCGTGGTCGATACCGACTCGCCCTATCCGCTGCCCGACCCCAATTTCGCCCCGCCGCAGCTGAACCCCGAACAGGCCGATGCCGCATCGATCCTGCGCCAGGCGGTAGGGGCCGAGGCGTTCCAGCCCTTCTTGCTCGACGGCGTGACCGGATCGGGCAAGACCGAAGTCTATTTCGAAGCCGTCGCCGCGGCCATCGCCGCGGGCAAGCAGACGCTGGTGCTGCTCCCCGAGATCGCGCTGACCGAGCCCTTCCTCACCCGCTTCGAGAAGCGCTTCGGCTGCGATCCGGTAGCCTGGCATTCGGGCCTGCGCACCTCGCAACGCCGCCGCGCCTGGCGGGCGATCGCCAGCGGCGAGGCGCTGGTGACGGTGGGCGCGCGCTCGGCGCTGTTCCTGCCCTATCCCAACCTGGGCCTGATCGTCGTCGACGAGGCGCACGAGACCAGCTTCAAGCAGGAGGACGGCGTCCACTACCACGCGCGCGACGTGGCGGTGATGCGCGGACGTTTCGAGGAATGCCCGGTGCTGCTCGCCTCGGCCACGCCCGCGATCGAGACGCGCCACCAGGTCGAGCTCGGTCGCTACGAGGAGCTCAAGCTGCCCGGCCGCTACGGCGCGGCGGAGATGCCCGAGATCATTCCGGTCGACATGCTCCAGGCGCCGCCCGAGCGCGGCCGCTGGCTGGCGCCGCCGCTGGTCAAGGCGATCGACGAGACCCTGGCGCGGGGCGAACAGTCGCTGCTGTTCCTCAACCGGCGCGGCTATGCCCCGCTGACGCTCTGCCGGCATTGCGGCCACCGCTTCCAATGCCCGAACTGCACGGCGTGGATGGTCGAGCACCGGCTGCTCAAGCGCCTGTCCTGCCATCATTGCGGGCACACCATCCCCGCACCGAGCCTGTGCCCCGAGTGCAAGAGCGAGGATACGCTGGTCGCCTGTGGCCCGGGCGTGGAGCGGATCGCCGACGAAGTGGCGGCGCTCTGGCCCGAGGCGCGCACCGCGATCGTGACGTCGGACACGCTGTGGTCGCCGGCCAAGGCAGCCGAGTTCGTCAGCCGCATGGAGCATGGCGCGATCGACATCGTCGTCGGCACCCAGCTGGTGACCAAGGGCTATCACTTCCCCAACCTCACTTTGGTCGGCGTGGTCGATGCCGATCTCGGGCTGGACGGCGGCGACCTGCGCGCGTCCGAACGCACCTTCCAGCAGATCATGCAGGTGTCGGGGCGCGCCGGGCGCGGCGAGAAGCCGGGCACCGTCTATATCCAGACCCACGCCCCCGACGCGCCGGTGATGCAGGCGCTGGTGTCGGGCGACGCCGAGAGCTTCTACGCCGCCGAGACCGAGGCGCGGCGCGATGCGGATGCCCCGCCCTTCGGCCGCTATGCCGCGATCATCGTCTCGAGCGAGGACCGCGCCGCCGCCGAGGAGACCGCGCGGATGATCGGCCGCACCGCGCCCGAGATCGGCGAGGACATGCATGTCTATGGCCCCGCCCCCGCCCCGCTGGCGATGCTGCGCGGGCGGCACCGGTATCGCCTTCTCGTCCATGCGCGCAGGAGCTTCGACGTGCAGCAGGTGCTGCGTGACTGGCTGGGCGGGTTGAGCTGGAGCCAGAAGGTGCGCGTGGCAGTGGACGTGGACCCGTACAGCTTCGTCTGATCCGGTCCAAATTCCTGCTTGTGCGGGGAATGCACTGCGATAGCATCCCGCTGGAAAACTGGGGGGATTCCAGATGTTGCGCAAGCTGCTTGCCGCCACGCTGCTCACCTTGCCGGCGGCCGCGCATGCCGACTGGTACGAGGCCAGCACCGGCCACTTCACCGTCTATTCCGAGCAGAAGCCGGAGAAGCTGAAGGAATTCGCCACCAAGCTCGAGCGGTTCGACAAGATGGTTCGCGCGCTGCGCGGCGCCAAGGACGATCCGGTCGATCGCGCCAATCGGCTCAACGTCTACATGGTCGACAACAAGAGCGTCGTCGCGAAGCTGGCCGGGGAGAAATGGGCCGCAGGCTTCTACCGCCCGCGCGCCGGCGGCTCGCTGGCCATCGTGCCGAGCAGTTCGGACGACGGGGACGCGAACGACCTCAACGCGCAGCAGATCCTGCTCCACGAATATGCACACTATATGATGTGGAGCCTGAGTCCGAGCGCGGTCTATCCGTCCTGGTACATCGAAGGCTTCGCCGAGACCTATGCGACCACGCGCTACGACAAGGACGGCTCGATGGTGCTGGGCGAGCCGCCGCAATATCGCGGATACAGCCTGCTCAGCGGCAATTGGCTGCCGGCCGACAAGCTGCTGACCGCCGATACGCTCAAGCTCAGCGACGAGCAGCGGGAGGGGCTGTACGGGCGCGGCTGGCTGCTCAACCACTATCTCCAGTTCAGCGGCCAGCGCAAAGGCCAGCTCGTCGCCTATCTGAGCGCGATCAACAACGGCAAGTCGCTCGCCGAGGCCGCGAAGGTGTTCGGCGACCTGAAGGCGCTGGACCGCGAGCTGGAGCGCTACAAGACCGGGCGCTTCAGCGGATTGCGGGTGAAGGCCGAGGCCACGGTGGCCGGCGCGGTGACGATCCGCAAGCTCACGCCCGGCGAAGCGGCGACGATGGACGTCCGCATCCGATCGAAGAACGGCGTGAACGAGAAGACCGCCCCTGCGGTCTATGCCGATGCGAAAAAGGCCGCAGCACCCTATCCCAACGATGTCGGCGCCCAGCTCGTGCTGGCCGAGGCCGCCTATGACGCCAAGGACTATGCGGTGGCCGAAGCCGCCGCCGACCGCGCCGTCGCGGCGGATGCCAGGGCGGTGGACGGTTATGTCTACAAGGCGATGTGCCGCATGGCACTGGCCCACAAGGCGAAGGACTACAGCAAGGAAAGCTGGACCGCGATCCGCAAGATCATCGCCGCCGGCAACCGCATCGCGCCGCAGGATCCCGAACCGCTGATCCTCTATTATCGCAGCTTCACCGAACAGGGCGTGCCTGCCCCGGCCATCGCCAAGGACGGGCTGTTCGACGCCTTCTATTACGCGCCGCAGGACGACGGCCTTCGCCTCAACACCGCGGCGATGCTGCTCCTCGACAGGGATGCGGTGCGCGCGCGGGCGCTGCTCGCCCCGCTCGCCTATCAGCCGCACAATGGCGGCATGGCGAAGTTCGCGGCGCTGCTGATCGCCAAGATCGACGCCAACGACATCGACGGCGCGGCGGCCGCGCTGGGCGAACGGGACAAGGGCTCCGACACGAGCGACTGACCCGCGCGCCACCGCTTGAACCGCGGGGGCTTTTGCCCGAAAGCTGCCGGCCAAATGGAGGTTCGGGGTCGATGATGCGTCGGTTGCTCATGGTCGTGGCGCTGCTCTTTGCCTGGGCGGCTCCCGCGCATGCCGACGACATATCCGCGTCCGCGCGCGGCGTGGTGCGCATCGTCACCATCGCGGTGGTCGATGACGAAGTGGTCGGCTTCGGCCATGGCAGCGGCTTCGCGGTGGCGCCCAACCGGGTGGTCACCAATGCGCATGTCGTCGAGCTGGCCTCGCGCTATCCCGACAATGTCGTGATCGGCGTCGTCCCGTCCGAAGGCGACAAGTCGTACCAGGGCAAGGTGATCAAGATCGACCAGGCGCGCGATCTGGCGCTGATCGAGTTCACCGGGGTGCGCCTGCCTCCGCTCACCCTGTTCGGCGGCAGGATCTCCGACGGCGATGCGCTGGTCGCGCTCGGCTATCCCGGCAATGTCGACGTCGCCACCGCGCGCTCGGCGGCGGACTTCATCAAGCCGCAATCGCCGGTGCGCTCGCAGGGCGGGTTCGCCGGGCTGCGCCAGCTGAGCGGGGTGAGCGTGCTGCTCCACACCGCCAGCATCGCGCGCGGCAATTCGGGCGGACCGCTGCTCGATCGCTGCGGCCGGGTGCTGGGGGTGAATTCGGCGATCACCCATAATGACGAAGGCGATTCGACCTTCGCCTTCGCCATTGCCGACAGCGAGCTGATGGCGTTCCTCGCCGAGGCGAAGCAGCCGGTCTCGACCATCGACGTGCCCTGCACCTCGGTCGAGGAGCAGATGGCGCAGGAGCGCAGTGCCGACGAAAAGGCGCGGCTGGCGGCCGACGAGGCCTCGCGCGCCGACGCCGCCAGGGCCGCGGCCGAGCGCGACGACGCCGTCGCCCAGGCCCGCAACCGCGCCGAGACCACGCGCGAAAACTACATGGCGGGTGCCGCGGTACTGCTGGTGCTCGGCGCGCTGGCGGTAGGCGGCGCCGGGCTGCTGCTTTCCCGCGAGCGCAAGCGCGAGGCGATCTGGGTCGCGGCGGGCGGCGGCGTGCTGATGCTGGGCGCGGTGGCGCTGTTCCTCAGCCGGCCGGGCTTCAACGAGAATTCGGTGCTGCCGGTGCCCAAGGCGGCGGCGAGCGGCGCGGCATCCGCGATGGCGCGGGGCAAGCTTGTCTGCACGCTGGTGCCCGAGCGCAGCCGGGTGATCGTCTCGGCGACCGACAAGGTCGATCTCGACATCGGCGCGGACGGCTGCATCAACAGCCGCACCCAATATGCCGAATCGGGCACCCACTGGCAGCGGATCCTGGTCCCCGACCAGGAGGCCAATGTCTCGGTGCTCGACTTCGATCCCGCCACCGGCACCTATACCAACACCCGCTACCTGCTCTCGTCCGAGCAGATGAAGCAGGCGCGGGCGCTGCGGAAGGGCGTGCCGCTGAAGGAATGCTCGTCCGACCAGGCCAAGCGCGCCGAGCTGGCGACCCAGCAGCAGAACATCCGCACGGCGCTGCCGGCGGTGTACAACGAGAAGCTGGTGTACAAGTGCTCGGGAGCCGGGCCCGACGAGACGAGTGCGACGCCGGCGGCACCCCAATAACGTCATCCCGGCGCAAGCCGGGATCTCATGCGGCTCTTGTCCCACAACCCGCGCCATCGCCTGAGATCCCGGCTTGCGCCGGGATGACGATTGGGGCGGAGGTGACGGACCAGGCGCCGGAGCGCGGTTAGAGGCGATCCACCCGCGCCGCGAAGCATCCGCGCTTCGCATTGTGCACATGGAGATATGCCACCGCCGGATCGGCGAACATCCGCGCGATCAGCGGCGCGAGATCGCGGCCCTCGATCACCTCCGCATCGGTCATCATCCCCGCTTCGTCGAACGCGCGGACCGAGAGCAGGCGGATCGCCAGCGGCTCGGGCACGGCGTTTTCGAAGCGCGCCGGCACCTCGGCGCCTTCGCGCACGAAGATCGCATGCGCACTGCGATAGGGCGTGGCGACGGGCAGGTGTTCGTGGTTGACCAGCAGCACGGTCTCGCCCGGCTCGACATCGACCAGCTCGACCCGGCACGGGGCATCGGGCGTCTTCTCGACGGTGAAGCGCACCACCCGCTCGGCGGCGAGCGCCGCGTCCGGCAGGCCATAGAGATGCCGGAACGGCGCCGGGTCGATGCCCTGGATGACATAGCTCATCGCTCGCCGCCCTCGCGCTTGAGCAGCGCCTGCTTGCGATCGACGCCGTAGGCATAGCCACCCATGCTGCCGTCCGAGCGGAGCACGCGGTGGCACGGGATGATCACCGGCACATGATTGGCGCCGCAAGCGGTACCCGTCGCCCGCACCGCGCCGGGGCTGCCTACGGCCGCCGCCAACTGCGCATAGCTGCGCGTCTCGCCCGGCGGGATCGCGCGCAGTGCCTGCCACACCGCCTCCTGGAAGGCGGTGCCCTGCACGTCGAGCGGCAGGTCGGTGTCGCGCCCGGGACTCTCGACCTCGGCAACCACCCGCGCCGCCAGCGCCGACAGCGCCGCGCCGCCCTGGACGATCTCCGCCGCCGGGAAGCGCTGGGCCAGGCCGAGCGCATTCTCGTCGAACGCGACGCGGCACAGCCCCTTGTCGGTCGCCGCGATCAGCAGCGGGCCCAGGCTGGTCTCGGCGATCGTCCAGCGGATCGTCACCCCGGCCCCGCCGCGCTTCCACACGCTGGGGCTCATGCCGAGCCGCGCATTGGCGGTCTCGTAGAAGCGACTCGGCGCCGAATAGCCGGCCTCGTAGATCGCCTCGGTGACACTGCCCTCGCCCAGCGCCTCCGCCGCGCGCTTCGCCTTCAGGCTGCGGGCATAGGCCGCCGGCGTCACCCCGGTGGCGCGCTTGAACAGCCGGTGGAAATGATGCGGGGCATAGCCGACGGCAGCGGCGACTTCGTCGAGCGAGATCGATTCCTCGGCCGCCTCGATCAGCGCCACGGCCCTGGCCACCGCGATCCGGTCGCGGCCGACCTCGTCGGGCTTGCAGCGCAGGCAGGCGCGATAACCGGCGGCGCGGGCGCCCTCGGCATCGTCGAAGAACTCGACATGCTCGCGCTTCGGCCGCCGCGCCGGGCAGGTCGGCTTGCAATAGATGCGGGTGGTGGTCACCGCGACGATCAACCGCCCGTCAAAGGCGCGGTCGCGCGCTTCGAAGGCGGCCCAGGCCGCGTCTTCGGGAAGGGAAAGCTGCTGGGTCATGCCCCGGATATAGGCGCCTGCACGGCACCCCACATCCCGGCGATTGCGCTCAAAGCGAACGCGAGGACCTCAGTCCTCGCGCGTCGGGCGGCGGATCAGGCGGCGGAGCGGCGGCATGGTCGGCTTCCCGCCCGGCCTGGCCGTGCCGAAACGCGCGGCGAGCGCGGCGGAGAGATCGGCGAGGATATGCTCCTGCCCGCGAAAGGCATGGGCGATCTCTTCCTCGGTCAGTGCCTTCATGAAGGCACAGCCATAGGTCGAGCCCGAGCGACGCACCACCTTGGCGGCGCGGGAGCCGGCGCCCGACAGGCCGAGCGAGACCAGCGTGCCGACCGGCAGGTCGATCTCCGAGGAGAAGCGGAAGCCGGTGCGCGAGAAATCCTCGACCCGCACGTCGAGCGGCGCGCCATCGGGCACGCGCAGGGTCGAAGGCGAATCCGCATCGAAACGGATCGCGCCGCGGCGGTCGATATCTCCGAGGATCTCAAGCTTGGCGACGATCAATTTCTGGCTCCGTTACAGGCGCGGAAACCTTAGCCGCACATGCGTTAACGAGTGCTTTGCGAATGGCTCCCGAACGGTACTAATTTCGTGTGCGCAACGGGCGGCCTTGGATTAGCCTGGCGGCATGAGACACCCCGCGCTGATCGCCGTGCTGCTGCCGATTGCCGTTGCGGCGATTGCGCTGCCCGCGTGGGCAGTGCTTGTCGTGAAACCCGGCACCGAACAACTGCAATCACTCGCGGACAAAGCCTGCAAATGCGAGCGCCGCACGGACGACAAGGCCTGCTGGCGAGCACTCTCCCAGCGGATCCGGCAGGATTTGAACAACCCCGGGGGAACGCTATGCTCTCCACTCTCGACAGATATGGTCCATCTCAGCCTCGGCGATGATGACTATCTGGTGCTGCGCTATCGCATCGCTGACGGGAGCGGCCTCTATCTTTGCTCGAAGGAAGAGGCAGTGGTCGGCGAAGCGCTTTGGTATCGCGAAGCGGGCCAAGCGTTTACCGAGGAAGCAAGCCGGATCGCTTATCCTCGTGCCTATGCTGCACTTCGCAACCTGGCATTGGCGCTGAAACGCGGGGAGCGACTGGAGGCACTCAAGCCCGCCATGGGCTGCGTGACGGGATATCCGCGATGATCCGCGCCCTGCTCCTCCTGATCGCCATCGCCGCGGTGGCGCTGCCGGCCTGGGGTGTCGCCACCTATACACCGCCCCCTGCCCCTGCCCCGGCCCTCATTCCGTCGAAGGATCTGGGCCCGGTCTCCAGCCCCAGCAAGGTCGAAGGCGAGCCCAGCGCCGTGCAGATCGCGAATTGGCAGAAGCTGGCCGACAGGTCCTGCAAATGCGCCCGGCGCGGCGGCAAGAGCAGCGAATGCTGGGCGGAATATGATCGCGAGACCGCCGCTTATGCCAAGGGCGATTGGGCGACCATGTGCATGCCGATCTCCCATGGCGGAGATTGCTTTGGCAGTGACACCGGGCTGGACAAAGGCGTCGAGACCGACCGCGACCATGCCGGGCACCTGCTCTGCTCCGCCGAGGAGCGCACTGCGATGGAAGCAGCGTGGAACCGCGAACTGGCCGCGCCGCACGGCCAATCGGATGCCGAAACCACGCGCGCCTTTGACCGCGCGGGCGCTGCAATGGATCGTGTCTATCAGCGCATCCTGCGCGGCGAATCGCTGGCCCAGATCAAGGGTCCGCCGGGCTGCGGCGGCGGGCTTTCTTGACGGAAACCGATTTCATCGCCATATGGCCGACCATCGAGGCGTAATGCAGCGTGATCGGGCATGCGGGTTTATCCCCAAGGGCCCAGGCTCCGCCTCTTTGTTTTCCCGGCTTCCCTAGTCACGCGGGTCGTCATTTTTGACCCCGCCTTGCGCCTGGATTCCGTCCGGTGCGCCCGGCCGTATGTACAGGACACATAATGCAATTCAACGAACTCGGTCTCTCGGAGACCGTTCTCGCCGCGCTTGCCGCCAAGGGCTATAGCGAGGCGACGCCGATCCAGGCCAAGTCGATCCCGTCGCTGCTCGAAGGGCGCGACCTGCTCGGCATCGCCCAGACCGGCACCGGCAAGACCGCCGCCTTCATGCTCCCCTCGATCGACCGGCTGGTCGCTTCGGGCAAGCGCGCCCAGCCGCGCGGCTGCCGCATGCTGATCCTCGCCCCGACCCGCGAGCTCGCCAGCCAGATCGCCGACCAGGCCCGCCACTATTCGAAGGGCACGCGCCTTTCGGTTGCCACCGTGTTCGGCGGCACGTCGATCCACAAGAACAAGACCGACCTCGCCAAGGGTGTCGACATCGTCGTCGCGACGCCGGGCCGTCTCGTCGACCTGATCGACCAGTGCTACGCGATCCTGCTCGGGATCGAGATCCTCGTCCTCGACGAGGCCGACCAGATGATGGACCTGGGCTTCATCCACGCCCTGAAGCGCATCGTCCGCGAGCTGCCCGCCAAGCGCCAGACCCTGTTCTTCTCGGCGACCATGCCCAAGACCATCCGCGAGCTGGCCGGCCAGTTCATCAAGGACCCGGTCGAAGTGAAGGTCACCCCCGAGGCGACGACGGCCGAACGCGTCGACCAGAGCGTCACCTTCGTCCAGCAGGCCGAGAAGCAGGCGCTGCTGACGATGCTGCTGCGCGAGACCGAGATCGATCGTGCGCTGGTGTTCACCCGCACCAAGCACGGCGCCGACCGCGTCGTCCGCCTGCTCGCAGGCAACGGCATCGCCGCCAACGCGATCCACGGCAACAAGAGCCAGCCGCAGCGCGAGCGCGCGCTCGGTGAGTTCCGCGCCGGCAAGGTGAAGATCCTGGTCGCCACCGACATCGCCGCGCGCGGCATCGACGTGTCGGGCGTCAGCCACGTCTTCAACTTCGAGCTGCCGAACGTGGCGGACCAGTATGTCCACCGCATCGGCCGCACCGCGCGCGCCGGCAAGGATGGCGAGGCGATCAGCCTGTGCGCCGATGACGAGCGGCCCTATCTGCGCGACATCGAGCGGCTGATCCGCCAGAAGCTCACCGTGGTGCCGCTGCCCGAGGGCTTCATCGCCGCTGCCGAGAAGATCAAGTCGACCCGCGTCAACGTCGCGCCGAGCCGTGACGAGCAGAACGGCCGCAACGGCCGCGCGATGCAGCGTGACGGGCGTCGTCCGGGTGGTGGCCAGCCGCAGCGCGGTCGCCCCGGCGGCCAGCGCGAAGACCGCGCACGTGGTGATCAGCCGCGCCGCGACGGCCATGCCCCGCGTCCGGAAGCAGCCGGCGCCGCCGCCGGCGAGCCGCGCCCGCGCCGCTTCGACGCGCAGCCGCAGGGCGAACAGCCCCGCAACTATGCCCGCCCGAAGCGCAAGTGGCAGCCGCGCCCGACCGGCAGCGGCGGCGGCCAGCGTTCGGGTGGCCAGGGCGGCGGCGGCCGCCAGGGTGGTCAGGGCGGCAACCGCGGGCGCTGAGCTTACCCAAGCTCCCCTTCCCCGCCGCGAACGGGCTCTGTCTCAGCTTCGCGGAATGTTTAGATCGGCGATCCGGAATGCGCGGTGGGACTCGAGACCCACCGCGCATTCTGCTTATTCGGATCAGGAAGCAGCGCTATTGCTCAACCGAAAGGGATAGGGCCTTAACCTCGGCCAGCGCGTTCGCGGCCTTGTCGGCATCAAGAAACGGCATGAATCGGGTGAACTGGGTAACGCGACTGGCGATCACAGTCGTGCAGGTGACAAACGCGACTTTCTGGACCTTCGAGCCAGCTGGCGCCTGCGAGACATAGACCGAATACACGCAGCGTTCGTCCGAACCGATTTGCTGCCCCCCGCCGAACGCCGCCACGCTGCGACTATTCATCCAGTCATCAATGGCCTTGCGCATCCTTGGGAAGTTCTCGGCACCCGATGGCAAACTGTTGCCTGCGCCCATGCGGGCCAACAGCTCGGCCAGCGTGAGCCGGGGAATATGTCGCATCGTCAGGACAGCATAATAGTCGTAGCTCTGCGGGTCACCTTCCCCACAACGAAATAGCGCGACATCGGGAGGTGGAAGCGAACGCCCCCGTTGCCGCTTGTCATATTCCCGGGCCGCATCGGTGTTGGCGCAATAGCCTTGCGGGACAGCGAGGCTGACCGACACTTCATCAATTTGCCACTTTGCCCTCTCCGGCTGTACCACCGCACCAGACGGCAGAACGCCAAACAGCGCTGCTGCAAACGCCACCACGCTCATCGCCGCCGCTCCCGGATCGCGGCATCCTCGCGGCCCGCGATCAGCCGGATCGCGCGGTCGGCACCTTCGCCGCCCTCCTGGGCACCGGCGCGCTGCGCGGCGCGGTAGAGCTGCTCGGCCTTCTCGTAATTGCCGGCCTGCTCGGCGCAGAGCCCGAGATCGAAGGTGATCGACGGATTGTTCGGCACTTCCCCCGCCATCGCCGACCAGCCCGAACAGGCGCCGCGCACATCGCGCTTGGTGAGCTTGACCAGGTCCTTGAACCGCTTCGCCTGGTCCTTGCTCATCCCCTTGTCGCTTTCGCGCACGCGGATGCGATAGGTGGAGAGGGTCGGCGCGATGTCGGCGCGCACCGAGTTGCCGAGGTCGCGCACCAGATTGGCGATCACGTCCTCCACCGGCTCGGGATCGGTCTTGTCGCCTTCGCACCAGCTGAAGTCGTTGGTCAGCGGCCGGGTGACCGAATAGACGATCCGCCCGTCGCGGTTGCGCACCAGGCGCAGATCGGCCTTCACCGACACCAGCCGGCGACGGCAGCGCAGCTCGACCTCGGCATGGCGGATGCACTTCTTCTGATCGGCGCTGTCCTTCTCGACGCAGCGCTTCTCCTTCCGCTTGAAGTTGGATTCGTCGACGCCGGTGGTGACGCCGCCGGTCAGCGAGCCCTCGGCATTGTCGCGGCCGGTCTGGCCGCCCATCAGGTCGAAATGCGTGCCCGACAGGCCCTGCTCGATCGCCCTTGCCAGCGCCGGCCCGTCCTGGCCGGCGATCCGGTCGACCGAGATCGAGCGCAACAGGCTCGCCTCGCGGTTCGGCGCGGCGAACTCGCCGGTGATCTCCAGCACTTCGGCACGCGCGACGCCCGCCATCAGAGCCACCACTCCGACGCCGGCAAGAATCCGCTTGTTCATTTCCCCGTCCCTTCCCCCAAAAGGATGTTGCGGCGGCCGTTTACCATACGAAACGATTCGGTACACGCCGTGTCGGGGTCACTTTGGGAGAGTGTTCGCGGAGAGCGACTCGGACTCGGGTTGCATCCCTGTGACACCGATGCTAACCGCGCCGCGACCCATAGGGGGCCGTATGGGGTGTCCATCAAACTAATACTTTGATGGAGCCGGAAATCGGCCCCCAATTCATATGGGGCTGAAACCCGAACCTCCGAGAGGAACCCGATCGCGTGGAGAATTCCGCCGGTATCCAGGCAAGCCTAAGCGGACGCTACGCTACCGCCCTGTTCGAGCTCGCACGTGATTCGAAGGCGCTGGGCCAGGTCGAGGACAGCCTCGGCACCGTTGCCAAGGCGCTTGCCGAATCGACCGACTTCAAGGCGCTGACCGCCAGCCCGCTGGTGTCGCGTGGCGATGCCGCCAAGGCCGTCGCTGCCGTCGCCAAGAGCCTGAAGCTCGATGCGACCACCGCGAACTTCCTCGGCGTGCTCGCCGAGAATCGCCGGCTGGGCCAGCTTCCCGCGGTGATCCGCGCCTTCCGCCAGCTCGCCGCATCGCATCGCGGCGAGACGACGGCGGAAGTGGTCTCCGCTCACCCGCTCACTGCGGACCAGGTCAGCGCGCTCAAACAGCAGCTGCGCACCCGGATCGGCCGTGAAGTGGCCATCGACCTTTCGGTCGATCCCTCGCTCCTTGGCGGGCTGGTCGTGAAGATCGGCAGCCAGATGATCGATAGCTCGATCAAGACCCGACTGAACTCCCTCGCGCACGCGATGAAAGGCTGAACATGGATATCCGCGCCGCAGAAATCTCGAAGGTCATCAAGGACCAGATCGCCAATTTCGGCACCGAGGCCCAGGTCTCGGAGACCGGCCAGGTGCTCAGCGTCGGTGACGGCATCGCGCGCATCCACGGTCTGGACAATGTCCAGGCCGGCGAGATGGTCGAGTTCGCCAACGGCGTGCAGGGCATGGCGCTCAACCTCGAAGCCGACAATGTCGGCGTCGTGATCTTCGGCTCGGACGCCGAAATCCGCGAGGGCGACACCGTCAAGCGCACCGGCACCATCGTGGACGTTCCGGTCGGCAAGGGCCTGCTCGGCCGCGTCGTGGACGGCCTCGGCAACCCGATCGACGGCAAGGGCCCGATCGTCGCCGAGAAGCGCAGCCGCGTCGAAGTGAAGGCGCCGGGCATCATCCCGCGCAAGTCGGTGCACGAGCCGGTGCAGACCGGCCTCAAGGCGATCGACGCGCTCGTTCCCGTCGGCCGTGGCCAGCGCGAGCTGATCATCGGCGACCGCCAGACCGGCAAGTCGGCCGTCGCGATCGACACCTTCATCAACCAGAAGACGGTCAACGCCGGCACCGACGAGAGCAAGAAGCTCTACTGCGTGTACGTCGCCGTCGGCCAGAAGCGCTCGACCGTCGCCCAGCTGGTGCGCACGCTCGAAGAGAATGGCGCGATGGAATATTCCATCGTCGTCGCCGCGACCGCTTCGGACCCCGCGCCGCTGCAGTTCCTCGCGCCGTACACCGGCACCGCGATGGGCGAGTATTTCCGTGACAACGGCATGCACGCGCTGATCGTGTTCGACGATCTGTCGAAGCAGGCCGTCGCCTATCGCCAGATGTCCCTGCTGCTGCGCCGTCCGCCGGGCCGCGAAGCCTATCCGGGCGACGTCTTCTATCTCCACAGCCGCCTGCTGGAGCGCGCCGCGAAGCTGAACGACGCCAACGGCAACGGCTCGCTGACCGCGCTGCCGATCATCGAGACCCAGGCGGGCGACGTGTCGGCCTACATCCCGACCAACGTGATCTCGATCACCGACGGCCAGATCTTCCTCGAGACCGACCTGTTCAACGCCGGCATCCGCCCGGCGATCAACGTCGGCCTCTCCGTGTCGCGCGTGGGCTCCTCGGCCCAGACCAAGGCGATGAAGAAGGTCTCGGGCTCGATCAAGCTCGACCTCGCCCAGTATCGCGAGATGGCCGCCTTCGCGCAGTTCGGCTCGGACCTCGACGCCTCGACCCAGCGCCTGCTGAACCGCGGCGCGCGCCTGACCGAGCTGCTCAAGCAGCCGCAGTTCAACCCGCTGCCCTTCGAGGAGCAGACGGCGTCGATCTTCGCCGGCACCCAGGGCTTCCTGGACGCCGTCGCGGTGCAGGACGTGGTGCGCTACGAGGCGGCGATGCTCGCCGACCTGCGCGCGAACCACGCCGATGTGCTGAAGGACATCCGCGAGTCGAAGGACCTGTCGGACGACGCCAAGGCGAAGCTCAAGGCCGCCCTCGAGGCGTTCGCCAAGACCTTCGCCTGATAGCAGCCGGTGGCCGACCACTCCCTCCTAGCGTGGACGCTGCTCAGCGTCGGCCTTGTGCTGACGCCCGGGCCGGACACGATGCTCGTCGCGGGTCACGCGGCGCGCGGAGGCGCGCGGGCCGGCCTGGCGGCAGTCTCGGGCGTGGTGCTCGGGGGATTGTGGTACATGGCGCTGTGCGGCTTCGGCTTCCTCAGCGTCCTGTCGGTCTTCCCGGCGCTGTTCACGGTGGTGAAGACCGCCGGCGCGATCTACCTCGCATGGCTCGGCTTCAAGCTGATCCGCGGCGCGGTTCGCCCGGCTCCCGCCGCTGCCGAGGCGCCCGCTCTGGGCAAGCCCTTCTGGCAGGGGCTGCTCACCACCGCGCTCAATCCCAAGGTCGCATTGTTCTTCCTCGCCATCCTGCCGCAGTTCGTCGGCACCGGCGCTGACGCCCCGCTCAAGGGCGCGCTGCTGATCGCAGTGCCCTATGTGCTCGGCGGCTTCTGGCTCACCGGTATCGTCTTCGTCGCCGCCCGCGCGGGCCGCGCCGCGAAGCAGAGCAGCGCGATGCGCTGGATCGAGGGCGTTCTCGGCGTCGCATTTGTTGGTCTCGCGGGCCGTCTGGCCCTTGCTCGGAATTCGTAAATGGCAAGTTTGAAGGCCCTCAAGATCCGCATCGGCTCGGTGAAGTCGACGCAGAAGATCACCAAGGCGATGAAGATGGTCGCCGCCGCCAAGCTGCGCCGCGCGCAGGAAGCGGCCGAGGCCGGGCGCCCCTATGCCCAGCGCCTCGAAGCCGTCGTCGCCAGCCTGGCCAGCAAGATCTCGGTGAGCGAGAGCTCGCCCAAGCTGCTCGCCGGCACCGGCAAGGACCAGGTCCACCTGCTGGTCATCGCGACCAGCGACAAGGGCCTGGCCGGCGCGTTCAACACCAACATCGCCCGCCTGGCCCGCCGCCACGCGCAGGAGCTGCTGGCGCAGGGCAAGACGGTGAAGATCTACACGATCGGCCGCAAGGGCCGCGCCGTGCTGAACCGCCAGTTCCCCAAGAACATCGTCCACTCGATCGAGCCGGGCGACCTGGGCAAGCTGAGCTTCGCCGATGCGCGCGGCTATGCCGACGACCTGATCGCACGCTTCGAGGCGGGCGAGTTCGACGTCGCGACCCTGTTCTACTCGACCTTCAAGTCGGTGCTGGCCCAGGAGCCGACCGCGCAGCAGATCATCCCGGTCGCGATCCCGCAGGCCGAGACCGCCGCGGTGTCGAGCGGGGCCGCCGTCACCTATGAGCCGGACGAGGAATCGATCCTCGCCGACCTGCTGCCGCGCAACGTCGCGATCCAGCTGTTCCGCGCGATGCGCGAGAACGCCGCGTCGGAGCAGGGCTCGAAGATGACCGCCATGGACAACGCCACGCGCAACGCCGGCGACCTGATCAAGCGGCTCAACACGATCTACAACCGCCAGCGTCAGGCCGCGATCACGACCGAGCTGGTGGAAATCATTTCGGGCGCCGAAGCGCTCTAAGACCGTTCGAACGAGGAAACAGCAATGGCAACCGAAGCTCCCATCGCAGAGAAGCCCGCCCGCAAGCCGCGCGCGACCAAGCCGAAGGCGGATGCCGTCGGCACTCTGCCGACCACGACCAACAATGGCGGCCGCATCAGCCAGGTGATCGGCGCCGTCGTCGACGTCGCCTTCGAAGGACCGCTGCCGGCGATCCTTTCGGCGCTCGAGACCGACAACAACGGCAACAAGCTCGTCCTCGAGGTCGCCCAGCACCTCGGCGAGAACACCGTCCGCACGATCGCGATGGACTCGACCGAGGGTCTGACCCGCGGCCAGGTCGTCAGCGACACCGGCAACCAGATCCAGGTTCCGGTCGGCCCGGCCACGCTCGGCCGCATCCTCAACGTCGTCGGCGAGCCGATCGACGAGCGCGGCCCGGTCGCCACCGACCTGCGCGCCCCGATCCACGCCGAGGCCCCGCTCTTCATCGACCAGTCGACCGAAAGCGCGATCCTCGTCACCGGCATCAAGGTCATCGACCTGCTCGCGCCGTACGCGAAGGGCGGCAAGATCGGCCTGTTCGGCGGCGCCGGCGTGGGCAAGACCGTGCTCATCCAGGAGCTGATCAACAACATCGCCAAGGGCCATGGCGGCACCTCGGTGTTCGCCGGCGTCGGCGAGCGTACCCGTGAGGGCAACGACCTCTATCACGAGTTCCTCGACGCGGGCGTCATCGCCAAGGACGCCGATGGCAACGCCATCAGCGAAGGTTCCAAGGTGGCGCTGGTCTATGGCCAGATGAACGAGCCGCCGGGCGCCCGTGCCCGCGTCGCGCTGTCGGGCCTGACGATCGCCGAGTATTTCCGCGACGTCGAAGGCCAGGACGTGCTGTTCTTCGTCGACAACATCTTCCGCTTCACCCAGGCGGGCGCGGAAGTGTCGGCGCTGCTCGGCCGTATTCCTTCGGCCGTGGGCTACCAGCCGACCCTGTCGACCGACATGGGCGCCCTGCAGGAGCGCATCACCTCGACCAACAAGGGCTCGATCACCTCGGTGCAGGCCGTGTACGTCCCCGCGGACGATCTTACCGACCCGGCGCCGGCGACCTCGTTCGCCCACCTCGACGCGACGACCGTGCTCAACCGCGCGATCTCGGAGCTCGGCATCTATCCGGCGGTGGATCCGCTGGACTCGACCAGCCGCGTTCTCGAGCCGCGCGTCGTCGGCCAGGAGCATTACGACACGGCCCGTGCGGTCCAGTCGATCCTGCAGAAGTACAAGTCGCTGCAGGACATCATCGCCATCCTCGGCATGGACGAGCTGAGCGAAGAAGATAAGCTGACCGTCTCGCGCGCGCGCAAGATCCAGCGCTTCCTCTCGCAGCCCTTCCACGTCGCCGAAGTGTTCACCGGCATCCCGGGTGCGTTCGTGCAGATCGAGGACACCATCAAGTCGTTCAAGGCGGTGGTGAACGGCGAGTATGATCACCTGCCGGAAGCCGCCTTCTACATGGTCGGCGGTATCGACCAGGCGGTCGAGAAGGCCAAGAAGCTCGCCGGCGAGGCGTAAGCATGGTTCGGCGAGCAATGCTCCTGCCTGCGCTGGCACTGGTGAGCGGGTTAACCGCGTCACCAGCCCTGGCGCAGGTCGAGCCGGTCTCGCCGGTCCACATGGCGCTGAACGGCGCACTTTTCCTGTGCCCGAAGCTAGTGCGGACCCATGCCGCACCTAGCGCGGAAGAGCTAACGAAGCTCGGCTTCTTTGCCATAGATCCGCAGGGCCACGGCGACCTCTGGTTTCAGGCAAAAGGCGATCAGGGTGTTCTGCGCGTCTCGTATGAAGCTGAAAAAGGTCGGTGCCTCGTCAATTATGCTGGCGGCGGCTATGAGCAGATTGCTGGCATAGTCCGCGATACGGTTGCAAAGAACGGCCTGAAGCGCATAACCGGCGGCGATAGGAATGGCGCCAAGGCAGACGTGTTCGAGGGCAAGGCGCCTGACGCGGATGCGCACGTCCGGATCATTATTATAGAGAATTACACGACGCCCTCTGCGGCGATCAGCTATTCAGAAAGAGCTGGCTCCTGATGTCCCTGCACTTCGAACTCGTCACCCCGGAAAAGCTCCTCCGCTCGGAGGAAGTGCACATGGTCGTCGTCCCCGGCACCGAGGGCGATTTCGGCGTGCTCGAAGGCCATGCCCCGCTGATGTCGACCATCCGCGACGGCAATCTCGAGATCTACAAGGCCGGCGCGACCACGCCCGAGACGATCCGCATCGAAGGCGGGTTCGCCGAAGTGAACGAGAAGGGCCTCACGGTTCTCGCCGAAAAGGCCGGCTAATACGACGAAATGCCGGCGGGTTAGCCCCGTCGGCTCCGTCTCCCCGGCGAAAGCCGGGATCCTCCCTGGGAAGCTCTCGTCCCGCTCTCGCGGCCCGAATCCCGGCTTTCACCCCAAAGGGTTACTGGCCCGCGCGGCGATAGCGCCAGCGCATCGGCTTGCTGCCATCGGCCAGCGAAATCTCCGCCATCAACAGTTCGCCCTCGCGCCAGTAGCGGATGCGCTGCGGATAATCGTGCGCGGCGTTGACGAACTCGATGCTATGCGCCGCGGCCTGCTTTGCCGCGAAATCGGTGGGTGCCTGGCCGGGCGGCTCGGCATGGAACACCAGTCTGCCCGCCTCGCCGGTGATCCGCATCGGCTCGCGCCGTTCGCCCTTCGCCGAAATCGTGACCGTTTCCCCGCGCATGACGTGGTCGCCGCCCATCGGCTGCCAGGTCTCGCAGGTCGTCCGCCCATTCACCGGCTCGGTGCACCATTTGCCGACCAGCCAGTCGAGCGGCTCGGGCGAAAGGCCCAGTCCGGCGAGCAGCATGAGGTTCGCGATCATCCTTCCGTCCTCCCTGTTTCGCCCGACGCTATGCCCGTGCGGCGATACTGGCTTGAACGCACGCGACATGCGAGGCTCCGCGCATGGACTATGCCGAGCTGCCCCTGCCGCCCGCGCTCGACGGCCTCGTCGCCGCGATATGGACGCTGGCGGGGATCGAGCCGGGCTGGGTGGAGCATGAGGCGACGCCGGACGGCTGCGTCGAGCTGATCCACCGTGCCGCCGGTCGCTCGCAATGGCGACGCGACCAGCCGGAATTCTTCGTCACCGGCCTCTCGGCGCATCCGATACGCTTCGGCTTCAGCGGCGATGCCCGCTTCACCGCGATCAAGCTCTGGCCCTGGGCCTGGCATGCGCTGGGCGGCCCGCCCTGTCCGGGCTTCGCCGATGACTGGATCGCGATAGCCCCCGATTCGCCCCTCGCCGCGCTGCTGCAAGGCGATCCGGTCACCAATCTCGTCCGGGCACTCGCCGGCATCGAGCCGCCGCCCCTCGCCCGCGCCATCCTCGACTCGACGAGTGTCGCGGAGATCTCGGCAGCCACCGGCCTGCCCCATCGCCGCCTGCAACGCATCTTCGCGCGCGAGCTGGGGCTGGCGCCGCGGACCTATCTGCGCCTGCTGCGCTTCCGCGCCGCGCTGCAGGACGTCCAGCAAGGTGACCACACCCTTGCCGACACTGCCGCCGCGCGCGGCTATGCCGATCAGGCGCACATGGCGCGCGACTTCCGCGAACTCGCCGGCCTGCCTCCCAGCGGCGCGCGCATCCGGGCAAGGGGACCATTCCTCTAGGCCCACGCGTTTACCCGCTTTGCACCTTTGCTGGTCCATCTCCGTAACAAGCGGGGTTACCGGGTTAGGTAAATATCAAGCCTTGGCCGGTAACACTCCGCCGTCGAGGGGACATTGGGTTCTGATGAGCGCTTTCGGACGACGCAGCGGATTGGGTGGTGGACCGGCAGGCCGGCCGGCGTTCGGTGTTGCGCGCCCGATGCAGGGCGGCGGACCGCTGCCCCGCCCGGTCGATCCCGCCCCGCTGGGCGGCGAGCAGTTCCCCCCGATCAATTCCGTGCCGCTTCCGGGCCAGGGCGCCATGCCCGATCCGATGGCTGAGCGCGATCCCAACGGCCCGAGCGTCGCCAGCGCCGAAGCGCTGCAGCGCCTCGCCGATCGTCAGGCCGCAGCCGGCGAGCAGGGCAACTCGCGCGTCGAGGGCTTTGAGGCCTCGATCCACCGCATCAAGGAGCAGGTGCTGCCGCGCCTGCTCGAGCGCGTCGATCCCGAAGCCGCCGCCACGCTCAGCAAGGACGAGCTGGCCGAGGAATTCCGCCCGATCATCGGCGAAGTGCTCGCCGAGCTGAAGCTGACCCTGAACCGCCGCGAGCAGTTCGCGCTCGAGAAGGTGCTGGTCGACGAGCTGCTCGGCCTCGGGCCGCTCGAGGAGCTGCTCGCCGATCCGGCCATCTCGGACATCATGGTCAACGGTCCCGAGCAGACCTTTGTCGAGCGCAAGGGCAAGCTCGAGCTGGCCAACATCCAGTTCCGCGATGAGGAGCATCTGTTCCAGATCGCGCAGCGCATCTGTAATTCCGTCGGCCGCCGCGTCGACCAGACTACGCCGCTGGCCGACGCCCGTCTCAAGGACGGCAGCCGCGTCAACGTGATCGTGCCGCCGCTGAGCCTGCGCGGCACCGCGATCTCGATTCGTAAGTTCTCGGCCAAGCCGATCACCCTCGACATGATGGCCCAGGGCGGATCGATGTCGCAGAAGATGGCGACCGCGCTCAAGATCGCCGGGGCCAGCCGCTTCAACATCGTCATCTCGGGCGGTACCGGCTCGGGCAAGACGACGATGCTCAACGCCCTGTCGAAGATGATCGACCCGGGCGAGCGCGTGCTGACGATCGAGGACGCGGCCGAACTTCGCCTGCAGCAGCCGCACTGGCTGCCGCTCGAAACCCGCCCGCCCAACCTCGAGGGCCAGGGCGAGATCACGATCCGCGATCTGGTGAAGAACGCGCTGCGTATGCGTCCGGACCGCATCATCCTCGGCGAAATCCGCGGCAGCGAGTGTTTCGACATGCTCGCCGCCATGAACACCGGTCACGACGGCTCGATGTGTACGCTCCACTCCAACTCTCCGCGCGAGGCGCTCGCCCGTATGGAGAACATGGTGATGATGTCCGACATCAAGGTGCCGAAGGAAGCGATCTCGCGCCAGATCGCCGATTCGGTCGATCTGATCATCCAGGTGAAGCGCCTGCGCGACGGTTCACGCCGCGTGACCAACGTCACCGAGGTGATCGGCATGGAAGGCCCGGTGATCGTCACCCAGGAGCTGTTCAAGTTCGAGTATCTCGACGAGAGCGCCGACGGCAAGATCATCGGCGAGTATCGCTCGATGGGCCTGCGCCCCTACACGCTCGACAAGGCCAAGCAGTACGGCTTCGACCAGGCGCTGCTCGAGGCGTGCCTCTGATCGCCTGACCGGCTAGGCTGTGCCGGTGCTGTCCCTTCTCCTGCCTTTGGCGCTCGCCGCCTCGCCCGTTTCCGCGTCCGGCGAGGAGGCGAAGGACGGCATCACCCTCGCGCCCGACAGCGAGGCGCGCTGGATCGCCTTCGACCTGACTCCATCCAACCAGATCCGCTTCGAGGCGGTACTGAATGGGCGGCCGGTGCGCGCGGTGCTCGACACCGGCCTGACCAACACGCTCGCCACCCAGGATTTCGCCACCCGCGCCCGGCTCGCCATCGGCCGCCGCCAGCGCGCATTGGCGATCGGCGGTGGCGTCGAGGTCGCCTGGGCGCCCGGCGGCACGCTGGTGATGGGCGGGCTCACCCGGCGCGGCGGGCGCATCGTCATTCCCGATGCGCCGGGCCAGGACCGGTTCGGCGCCGACCTGCTGATCGGCAGCGACGTACTGAGCTGCTGCGCGCTCGACATCGACTATGCGGTGAGGCGTTTTCGAATCCTCCCCAGCGGCCGCATGCCCTTCACCGGCCAGACCGCCCCGCTCGCGCTCCAGCGCGGCTCGGGCGTGCCGGTCACCGAAATCCGCCTGGGCAGCGCACGGCTGCGCCCGATGATCGTCGATACCGGCGACGGTGCCGCGGTGACGCTGAGCAAGGCCGCCTGGGCCAGCGCGAACTATCGCGGCGCAACCCTCACCACCACGCTTGGCTGGGGAATCGGCGGCGCGCTGGTCAGCGAGGCGGCGGTGATTCCCGGCTTCGCCCTGGGCGGCAGCATGCTTTCGGAGACGGAAGTCCGCATCGAAGGCGAAGGCGGCTATTCCACCGCCGCCGGCGCCGCCGGGCGGATCGGCACCGGGCTGCTGCTGCGCTACCGGGTGCTGCTCGATCCGCGTGCCGGACGCATGGTGCTGCAGCCCGCCGCCTCCGCCGCCACGCCGGTACTACGCTCGACCAGCGGCCTGCTGCTCGGCGCCGAGGGTAATCACCTGCGCGTGCTCCACGTCATGCGCGGCTCCCCCGCCGCGGAAGGCGGCTGGCGCGAAGGCGAGACGATCTGCAGCGCCGACGGCGTCGCCGTGGCGGGCCGGCCGGTCGACTGGAGCGCAGGCGTGCCCGGACGCGTCGTGGCGCTCACCCTGTGCGACGGCAGCGAGCGCCGGCTGACCCTGCGGAAATTCTATTAGACTCCGAAGATCTGGGCGACTCCACAGCTGTCGCACGGAGCCACCAGTCCTCCCTGACGATGGCCTCAGCCCGCCCAGCGCGAACCGCGGATCACCGAACAGAAATTTCCACGGTGGAAATGGGGCTGCTTGTCCGCGATCACGTCGGCCTTGACGTTTCCGAAGGTCGTGTCGGGCTTGTGCCTGATGCCCTCGTAAAAGGCCTGGATGATGTCTTCCTTGAAAGTCGGGGTGCGAGGGAAACCGGCAACCACCGCCTCGCGCTCCGCATCGGAATATTCGCCATAGGTCAGGCCGAGCACATCCATCTCGACGCCCGCCGTGACGAGCGCGACCACCGGATGCATATGGACGGGTACGCCGGGCGTAGTGTGCAGCGCGATCGCCGTCCAAACCGTATAGGCGTCCTCCTCGGCCACGCCATGGCTGCGCAGGAAGTCGCGCGCGGCGTGGGCACCGTCCACCTCGAAGCGTTCATGGGCGCTTGCGTGGCTCGGCATCAGGCCGATGTCGTGAAACATCGCGCCGGCATAGAGCAGCTCCCGATCGAAGCTCAGGCCCCGGTGCTGGCCGGCGAGCGCGCCGAACTGGTAGACGCGGCTCGAGTGATTGAAGAGCAGCTCGCTCTCCGTGTCGCGGATGAACTCGGTGATCGCCCTGGCGAGCTTGCTGTCGGGAATGGCCGCAGCCGGATCGATGCTGGACATGACGGGTCTCCTTCGGTGTCGGGAGAGACATAGGCGTCTGGCGGATGGCGCGATTCGATGTATTCCTGCTATTCCTGCCAAATCACCTTAAGAACGGACACGGGCGGCATGCGGCCAAGGCAGATCGGAATCCTCGCGACCGAGGGTGTTCAGCTACTGGATGTGTCCGGTCCGGCCGACGTGTTTGCCGAGGCCAATGTCCAATCCGGCGGGATCGAATATGAAATTCGAGTCCTTGGAGCCTCCCCGGGAATGCTGCGAGCATCATCGGGCCTGCGGCTCACGATCGATGGGGTGCTGGGCGACGGCAATCTGGATACGCTGCTCGTGGCAGGGGCGCCGCACCTCCATCGTCGCGCCCGCGATGTCGAGCTTCTCGGAAAGCTGCGCGAGGCGGCGCTTGCGGCCCGGCGCTATGGGTCCATCTGCACGGGCGCTTTCCTGCTGGCCGAGGCCGGTCTTCTCGATGGCCGCCGCGCGACGACGCACTGGGCATTGGCGGACATCTTCGCCAGATCCTTTCCGGAGGTTCTACTGGAGGTGGATGCCATCCATCTGCGCGACGGCAAGGTGAGGACCGGAGCCGGCGTGACCGCCGGCCTGGATCTCGCGCTGCAGTTGGTCGAGGAGGATTTGGGCGCGGAGCTCGCACGACGGGTGGCGAGCCAGCTCGTCATGTATTTCCGCCGTCCGGGCGGACAACTTCAATATAGCCGAGCGCAGCGAGGAAGCCTTGCCGGTCGGTCGGCACTGCAGGATGTGCAGCGGTGGGTGGAAGCCAATCCCGCAGACGACCACAGCGTAAGGAGCCTGGCCCAGCGAACCGGAATAAGCGCACGCCACTTCGCGCGCCTGTTCAAGGAAGAGATCGGCCTGACGCCATCGGCCTGGGTTGAGAGCGTACGTGTCGAGGCCGCGCGGCAGTTCCTCGAAGCCGGCCATCCTCCCAAGGTTGCCGGAGCGAAAAGCGGCTTCGGCGATGTGGAGACATTCCGGCGCGCATTTCAGCGCCGTCTCGGCGTATCTCCCGCGACGTATCGCGGGCAGCATTATCTGGCAGGCTCTGGAAACTGAACTTGCGCGGGTCGCGGCCGCGAGCGTTTCCATTCACCGCGCCGAGTCACTGCGATAATCTTGGCGGCGGCGGGATACGCGGCTCCGGCTTGCCCGCGCACCCTGCGGAGGGCGGTCGCCCGTCTCCATAGCGAAAGCAGGGGCGCATTTCGTCCGGGAACCAGCCATTCGCTTCCAGCGCATAGTTCAGCGCCATGTTCGCCACACCGGATGCGAACATCATTACAGCTGTCCTGGGCGGAAGGGTGCCTTCGCGCCGATACGCGCCCCGCAAGGACAGTGGATGATCCTTGCAGTGCAGTTCGGCGCGCGCCCGCACCGCCGCTACGCCCTTCTCGGTCCGGCTCGAGAATTCCTTGTCCGAATAAGCGAATTTCTCGACACAGCGCGCATAATCGATGGCCTCGGCGAACGATGCCGTGTTCTTCTGCCGGTCCGCCCCCCGGTTCGTCACGATCCACAAAATCAAGACGTTGGCCTTGAAGTCGTTCAGAGACTTGGGTTCGTGGGCAATGTCCTTGAGCGGAAGCCCCGTGCGCTCCACGCATGCCCTCAAGGCGGCCTCGTCATCGAGAGGCGCCGCATCGATACAGGCGATTACAGGCGCCAGTTGCGGCAAGTCATCGAGCAGAGAGGGCTTGGAGGGCTCCTTCGCCTCGGCACATGCGGCCGAGACCATCACAACCAGGACCACAGGCACCCAACGAATTTTCCGCATGCTTCGCCGCCCTCAATTTTCCTCGGCAATATTCTTACGGCAGTATCGGCTGTCCAGAGATGGACGCGGTGCATTTTTACTGACCTGCGACAGGGCAGCCGAGCGCGCGGCGCACATATTCTACCGCAAGTTCAGCGCCACGCTCGCCAGGATCACCGCGCCCAGCATCGCCATCACCTGGATGAACTGCCAGGGCACGAAACCGACATCGTCGATCCGCTTGCGCTTGCGGCGGCGATGCTCGCCCAGGCCGCTGACCACCGCGATCACCGCCGCGCCCGCCGCCCCGATCCACAATTGTAGTTGCATCGTCACAAAAACCCCCCAAATGCGCGGACGACATCTAGGGAGGGAATTCGCGTGCGCCAGACCCTGACCATCTTCGCCGTGCTCACCACTGCCGCCGCTGTCGCCAGCGTCGCCGTCGGTGCGCCGAGCACGCAGCGCTCCGCCATCGCCGAAGCCGTCTCCTCGCCCAGCCGCGCGCCGGCGAACGTCGCGCGCGACCAGTATCGCCATCCGGTGGACACGCTGACCTTCTTCGGGGTGAAGCCCGGCAACACCGTGGTCGAGATCTGGCCGGGCGGCGGCTGGTACACCGAGATCCTCGCTCCGCTCACCCGGGCGAAGGGCGCCTATTACGCGGCGGTCGGCCCCGACTTCCCGAATGGCGGCAAGGCGGTCGAGAACTTCAAGACCAAGGACGCAGCGCTGTACGGCCATGCCAAGCTCGTCGCCTTCCCGGCCCAGGCCGGCCAGCCCAAGGTGCCCGATGGCACGGCGGACGTCGTCCTCACTTTCCGCAACGTCCACAACTGGCGGATGGGCTACAAGCGCGGCAACGTCGATTATTCGCCCGAGGCCTTCCAGCAGATGTTCGCGATGCTGAAGAAGGGTGGCACGCTCGGCATCGAGGATCACCGCCTGCCCGAAAGCGCCAGCGCCGAGCGCGAGAAGAGCAGCGGCTATATCAAGGTCTCGACCGTGCGCCGCCTGGCCGAGCAGGCCGGGTTCAAGTTCGTCGGTGCGTCCGAGATCAACGCCAATCCGCGCGACACCGCCGACTGGCCCGAAGGCGTATGGACGCTGCCGCCCACCTACACGCTCAAGGATGTCGACCGCGCCAAGTACGCGGCGATCGGCGAGAGCGACCGGATGACGCTAAAGTTCAGGAAGCCCTGATCTTTTCGTCCTAAACGCAGCTTTAACCCGCATGTCTTATGCCTGACATGTGCCGCGCCGAATTCGAACCCTTCTGTCGGTCCTCCGCGAGGAAGTGGACAGCTATGCCGCGACCAGCGAGGAGATCGCTGCGCGCACCAACCTGCTCGCGCTGAACGCCGCGATCGAGGCCGCCCGGTCGGGCGAGGCCGGGCGCGGCTTCTCGGTGGTGGCGCAGGAAGTGAAGGCGCTGGCCCAGCAGGCGCGCGGTGCCTCGATCGAGTTCCGCTCCGAAGTGCGCGAGCGCCTCGCGATGGGCGCGGGCATCGCCGACGAGATGGTCAGCGAGATCGAAGGCACCCGCCTGGTCGAGCTGGCCCAGGCGCTGATCCAGAATGTCAGCCGCCATCTCTATGGCCGCAGCATCGATCTGCGCGTGATGGCATCCGATTCCGAAGTGATCGCCGCGCTGGAAGATCCCTCGCCCGAGACGATCGCCGCCGCCGATGCGCGGCTGGCGATGCTGACGGGCATCTCGCCCTATTACGTAAACGCCTTCCTCGCCGATGCGCAGGGCAAGGTGATCGCGGCCTCCGATCCGCATGCGCGGGTACGTGGCGTCGATCTGTCGAGCGCGCCGCAATATCTGAGTGCGATGCGCAGCCACCGGCGCGACGAATGGTTCACCGACGAAGTCTGGCTGAACCCCTATTCGGACCACCGCGCGGTGCTGGTCTTCGTCACCGGCGTGCGCCCGCGCGGCCGCGACGGCCGGCCGCTCGGCGCCTTCTATCTCGAGTTCGACTGGGAAGGGCATATCCCGGGCATCATCTCGGACCGTTCGCTATTCGGCGAGCGCGACTGGGGGCGGACCAGTATCTCGATCGTCGACGAGCAGGACCGAATCGTGGCCAGCTCCTCGGGCAAGCGCCACGGCGAGCATGTCGTGCTGCCGCCCAAGGCCGTCCGCGGTGCCGAGGTGCGCGGCGACAGCACGATCGCCTTTGCCAGCGCCACCGATTATCACGGCTTCACCGGCCTGGGCCTGCGCTGCGTGATCGAGCAGAAGATGCCGACGCTGGAGGAAATCCGCGCGGCGCTTGGCGGGCTGAACGCGCGGGGCTGAGCCCGCCCCACGACCGTCATCCCGGCGAAAGCCGGGATCTCAGGCGAAGGCGCGGGGAAGGAGCCGCACGAGACCCCGGCCTTCGCCGGGGTGACGGCTTGTTACTTGGCGAGCTTCTCTATCTTGTCCTGCAGCCGGGCAAGCTCGGCCTTCAGCGCAGCGACGTCGTCGCCTTCGCCCGCGGCCGGAGCCGCGGTCGGCGCGGCAGTCGCACCCGGAGCACCCGGAGCACCCGGAGCACCCGGCGTGGCGCCCGGCTTGAAGGCCTGGGTCGCCGCCTCGAAGATCTCCATGTTCCGCTTGGCCATCTCGGCGAAGGGCGAGTTGGCGAAGGCGCCCTCGACCGCCGACTTGAACTGCTGCTGGTTGCGGCGGAAACTCTCCATCGACGCTTCCAGATAACCCGGCACCATCGCCTGCATCGAATCGCCATAGAGCGCGATCAGCTGGCGCAGGAAGTTCACCGGCAGCATGGTCTGGCCGCGCTGCTCCTCCTCCATGATGATCTGGGTGAGGACATTATGGGTGATGTCCTCCTCGGTCTTGGCATCTACGACCTTGAAATCGCGCCCCTCGCGCGTCATCGCGGCGAGATGGTCCAGCGTGATGTAGGACGAGGTTTCGGTGTTGTAGAGCCGCCGGTTCGCGTACTTCTTGATGATGACCGGACCGGTGCCTGCAGCGCTCTTCTTCATCTAAGGCCCCCCGAGTGAGTGAAACATATCTATCATCGTTTCATTCTGCGGCGCAACACGGACCGCGCCCCCTTCCGCTGTTCCTCTCGCTGTTGCGCAGCGAGACCGCAGCATCGCCGGAGCGACGCGCCGCCGCGCTGGCCGGACTGAAGGCGTATCAGGAGGCGGAAAGGCCGCCGGAACGCGCCCTCAAGCCCGCAATCGCCACCGCCGGCCGCGCCGCCCTGCGCGACTATGGCGGCGATGGGCCGCCGGTCGTCTTCGTCCCTTCGCTGATCAACCCGCCCTTCATCCTCGATCTCGCGCTGGGCAATTCGCTACTCGAATGGCTGGCGACTCAAGGGCTTCGACCGCTTCTTGTAGATTGGGGCACGCCCGATCCGGCGGATCGCGACCAGGGCGTGGACCGGCACATCACCGAATTGCTGCTCCCGCTGCTGGAAGCGCTGGACGCACCGCCGCTGCTCGCCGGCTATTGCCTGGGCGGCACGCTGGCGATGGCCGCGGCGATGCTGCGGCCGGTCCGGGGACTGGTCACGATCGCCGCGCCCTGGCGCTTCCGCCGCTATGGCGATCTCGCGCGCGCAGCCATTGCGGCGCAATGGGAAGCAGCCGAGCCCGCCTGCGCCCGGCTCGGCCTGGTGCCGATGGAAGTGCTCCAGGCCGGCTTCTGGCAGCTCGACCCCGCCCGCACGATCGCCAAGTTCGAGCGATTCGCGCAGGCGGAACCCGGCAGCGACCAGACCCGCGCCTTCATCGCGCTCGAGGATTGGGCCAATGCCGGCGCCCCGCTGACCTATGCCGCGGGCGCCCAGATGTTCGAGCGCTTCTTCAAGGGCGACCGCCCCGGCAGCGGCCGCTGGTGGATCGACGGCACGCGAATCCTGCCTTCGCGCCTCGCCTGCCCCGCGCTCGAACTGCTCTCGACCACCGACCGGATCGTCCCCGCCGCCACTGCCGCCGGCCTGCCCGAGCGACAGAGCCTCGCACTCGGCCATGTCGGCATGATCGTGGGCGGCCGGGCGCGGGCAATGGTGTGGGAACCCTTGCGCGACTGGCTTCTTGCCGCAGCGCACCCTAAATAGCCGCCAAACGACAAAACCACCCGCAGGAGTTCCGAGCATGGCCAATCCGAACGACGTCGTCATCATCGCTGCCAAGCGCACCCCGGTGGGCGCGTTCCTCGGCGCATTCGGCAGCACCCCGGCGCATGAGCTGGGCCGCATCGCGATCGAGGCCGCGCTCGAGCAGGCCGGCGTGAAGGGCGAGGAAGTCAGCGAAGTCATCCTCGGCCAGGTGCTCACCGCCGCCCAGGGCCAGAACCCCGCCCGCCAGGCGTCGATGGCCGCCGGCGTGCCCAAGGAAGTCCCGGCCTGGAGCGTGCAGCAGGTCTGCGGCTCGGGCCTGCGCGCCGTCGCGCTCGCCGCCCAGGCGATCCAGACCGGCGATTCGACCATCGTCGTCGCCGGCGGCCAGGAGAGCATGTCGCTCGCCAACCACGCCCAGGCGCTGCGCGCGGGCTCGAAGATGGGCGACGTCACTCTGGTCGATACGATGATCAAGGACGGCCTGACCGACGTGTTCAACGGCTATCACATGGGCATCACGGCGGAAAATCTCGCGGAACAGTATCAGGTCACCCGCGTCGAGCAGGACGAGTTCGCCGTCGCCTCGCAGAACAAGGCCGAGAAGGCCCGCGCCGAGGGCCGCTTCAAGGACGAGATCGCCCCGGTGACGATCAAGGGCCGCAAGGGCGACACCATCGTTGCCGACGACGAGTATATCCGCGCCGGCGCCACGATCGACAGCGTCTCGGGCCTGCGCCCGGCGTTCAAGAAGGACGGCACCGTCACCGCCGCCAATGCCTCGGGCCTCAACGACGGCGCCGCAGCATTGGTCGTGATGCGCCGCGACGAAGCCGAGAAGCGCGGCGCCCCGATTCTCGCCACGATCCGGAGCTGGGCGACTGCCGGCGTCGATCCCTCGATCATGGGCATCGGCCCGGTCCCGGCATCGAAGAAGGCGCTGGAAAAGGCCGGCTGGGCCATCGCGGATCTCGATCTGATCGAAGCCAATGAAGCGTTCGCGGCGCAGGCGCTGTCGGTCGGCAAGGAGCTCGGCTGGGACGCGAGCAAGGTCAACGTCAATGGCGGCGCGATCGCCATCGGCCACCCGATCGGCGCCTCGGGTGCGCGCGTCCTGACCACGCTGATCTACGAGATGGGCAAGCGCGACGCGAAGAAGGGCCTCGCGACCTTGTGCATCGGCGGCGGCATGGGAATCGCCATGTGCATCGAGCGCTGAAATGCCTTTCAGTGCGTAACAGAATGTTTCTACCCCTCCCCGCCCTAGTGTATTGATGCACTAGGGCACATTCTGAATATTACATTAACTGGGAGGTGCTTGAAATTTAGCGCGCCCAACAGTCACTTTTCTGCAACACCGGGAATGGAATTGCGTTGCAGCGCGTTTCCTTCTCTTGCAGCGCGGAAACATGTCCGTCTCATTATCCCTTCGGGCATCCCGTCCGAAGGGGCAAATAATGAAGATAAGTCATCTGTTGAGCGCTACCGCGCTTGCCAGCTCCGTGCTTTTCGTTCCTGCGGTTGCATTCGCGCAGTCGAGCGACACGAGCGATACCGCCACCACTGCCGCAGCGCCGAAGGATGATCAGGAATCGATCGTCGTCACGGGTTCGCGCATCCGCAGCCCGAACGTCACCTCGGACGTGCCGATGACCTCGATCGGCGGTGAAGCGCTGCTCAAGTCGGCCAACACCTCGATCGGTGACGAACTCAACAACCTGCCGCAGCTCGCCAGCACCTTCTCGCAGCAGAACCCGGGCCTGGGCATCGGCATCGCCGGCCTCAACCTGCTCGACCTGCGCGGCCTCGGTACCCAGCGCACGCTGGTGCTCGTCAACGGCCGCCGTCACGTTGCCGCGGACATCCTGAACAACGCCGTTTCGCCCGACGTTTCGTCGATCCCGAGCAACCTCATCGAGCGCGTCGACATCGTCACCGGCGGCAACTCGGCGGTCTATGGTTCGGACGCGATCGCGGGCGTCGTCAACTTCATCCTGAAGCGCAACTATGACGGCATCGAGCTGCGCGGCAACGCGGGCATCACCGAAGCGGGCTTCGGCGGCAACCAGTCGATCTCGGGCATCGTCGGCAAGAACTTCGCCGATGGCCGGGGCAACGTCACGGTCTCGGCGGAATATACCCACCAGGATCGCGTCTATGCGTCCGACGTGCCGTGGATGCGCCAGAACAACACGCTCGTCACGGTCGACTCCGACGCGTCGAGCGGTGGCCAGACGCTGGTCAACGGCAGCGACGGTTTCGCCGACCAGATCTTCCTGCGCGACATCCGCAGCGCGACGATCAACCCGAACGGCCTGATCGCCGTCCCGCAGCGCGCGAGCGTCGCGGCCTGCGGTACCGGCACCCTCGCCAGCTTCGGCGCGCCGAACACCAACGGCACGCCGTACAACTGCACCTACATCTTCACGCCGGCCGGCCAGCTGGTCGCGCAGACGGGTACGCGTTACGGTGCCGGCCCGACGGGCGGTATCCTGGGCGGCAACGGCCAGACCGGCCGCGAAGGCAAGACCGTGTCGATCCTGCCGTTCCTCGAGCGCTACAACGCCAACCTGATCGCGCACTACGAGTTCAGCCCCGCCGTCGAGTTCTTCGTCGAGGCGAAGTGGGACCGCGTGAACGCGCTCGGCAACAATGCCGGCCCGTCGTTCATTCAGACCGCTGCGGGCAACAACGGCAACGTCGGCGACTATCGTGAGCGGGTTCGCATCGACAACCCCTTCCTGGGCACCGCGAACCGCACCCTGCTGACCAACGCTGTCATCGCTTCGGGCTGCAACATCAGCCTGACCGCTGGCTGCCCGGCGGCCGGCAACCTCACCGCGGCGGACATCACCGCGCTGAACAACGGCACCTACCGCTTCCAGATGGCGCGTAACCTGCTCGACGCGGGTCTGCGCGACGAGAAGTTCCAGCGCGACACCTTCCGTGTCGTCGGTGGCTTCCGTGGCACCTTCAACGGCGACTGGTCGTACGAAGTGTCGGCCAACTACGGCCGTTTCGATCAGAAGACGGTGGCCCAGGGCTATATCGATCGCCAGCGCTTCTCGCTCGCGATGGACGCCGGCCTCGATCCGGTGACCAACACGATCAAGTGCCGGTCGCAGTTTGATCCGGCCTCGGCCGTGGCGGACACCCGCACCGACGACGTCGCAGTCGCCAACCGCGCCGCCAACCAGGCCCGCCTCGCCGCCGATATCGCGGCCTGCAAGCCGTACAACCCGTTCGGCAACGGATCGGGCAACGCCGACGCGATCAACTATTTCAGCCGCACGTTCACGGCCGATGCCTCGCTTGAGCAGCTCGATTTCCAGGGCTTCGTCTCGGGCGATCTCAGCCAGCTGTTCGAACTGCCCGGCGGTCCGATCCGCTTCGCACTGGGCGGCGAGTATCGTCGTGAGAGCGCCTACTACAAGCAGGACGATTTCTCGTCCAAGGGCTTCACCAACGCCGTTGCGATCCCGACCTTCTCCCCGCCCGATTTCGAGGTGAAGGAAGCGTTCGGCGAAGTTCAGGTTCCGCTGCTGAAGGACATGCCCTTCTTCAAGGAACTGACGGCCACCGGCGCCGCGCGTTACTCCGACTATGGCGGCGGCACGGGCAGCGTGTGGGCGTACAATGGCGGCGTGCAGTGGTCGCCGATCAGCGACATCCGCTTCCGCGCCAACTATGCCCGCGCGGTGCGTGCACCGAACGTCTCGGAAACCGGCTTCCCGCTGGTCCCGAACTTCTCGACGATCGGCGATCCGTGCAACACGATCAACATCAACACCAGCGCGACCCGTTCGACGAACTGCACGACTGCGGTGGGTGCGGCCAATCTGGCTAACCTGACCGCCGTCAACTACTCGCTGGCGATCGTGAGCGGCTCGAATCCGAACCTCAAGGCCGAGACTTCGGACTCGTACACCTTCGGTGCGGTGTTCCAGCCGAGCTTCATCCCGGGCCTGTCGCTCACCGTCGACTACTACAACATCAAGGTGAACGGCGTGATCGCGTCGGTCACCGCGCAGCAGATCCTCAACAACTGCTACGATTCGGCGACGCTGAACAACATCTACTGCTCGCAGTTCTCGCGTTACCTCGGCACCGGAACCGGGCCCAACGGCGAACTGCCCGGCGCGATCCGCAGCAACTCGCTGATCGTGGCGCCGCTGAACTACGCCAACCGCGTGCGCAAGGGCATCGACTTCGATGTGAGCTATCGCACGAGGCTTGGTGCCAATGCGTCGCTCAACTCGAGCCTGATCTACGTGCACAGCATCAAGGTCAGCGACTTCCAGGATCCGACCAATCCCAAGTTCGAGAATCGAATCCTGAGCGAAGTCGGCTACCCCGAGAACGAGTTCCGCTTCGACACCGACCTGAATGTCGGCGACGTGACGTTCGGCTACCGCGCGCACTATATCGGCCCGATGTACGTGGGTGCGTGGGAGAACTTCAACGGCATCAACGGAGTGGGTCCGGCCAATGCCGACGCCAGCGAGCCGAAGAAGTATCCGGCCATCCTCTACTCGGATCTGCGCTTCGAGTGGAACGTCGCGAACGGCAGCCGCAAGGACGCCTTCCAGTTCTATGCGGGCGTCGACAACGTGACCAACCAGGCTCCGCCGCTCGGCTCGACCGCGACGGGTGCCGGCACGGCCATCTACGACTTCCGTGGTCGTACCTACTATTCGGGCTTCCGCGCCCGGTTCTGATCGCTTCCGGCATCGGAATGACTTTGGGGACGGTGACTTCGGTCACCGTCCTTTTTCTTTGGCCAGATCCGCGGCGGGACGCGACGGGTTGGCCCGCCTCTCCCGGCAAGCGTCAGGCAGTCGCTAGGATGCGCGCGGTAGTTGGCCCGCGGCCATCCATTGCAGAGGACCGGATTCCGCCGGCTCCATGCACGGCGTCGGCCTGTTCGCGCCCCGGCGCGCTCAGCTCCAGATTCGCTGGTACCGCGGGCCCAGCCCGGTCAGCAGCTCGTACTGCGACAGGCCGCTCAGTGCGGCGGTCTCGGGCAAGGCATAGTACATCGCCACCCAATCGCCCTCGCCGATATCCGGCAGCGCAGTGACGTCGATCGCGGTCAGGTCCATCGAGACGCGGCCGATCAGCGGCAGGGTGACGCCTTCGGCCAAGGCCAGCCCTCTGCCCGAGAAGCAGCGCAGATAGCCATCGGCATAGCCGAGGTTGAGGATCGCCACTTCGGTATCCGCCGGCGCGATCCAGGTGGCGTTGTATCCCACGCTGTCGCCCGCCCGCACCGTGCGGCGCTGCAGGACCTGCGCTTCCGGCGTGGCGACCTGTCGGATCGCGTCATGCCCGGGCCGCTGCCAGCCGCCATAAAGCGCGATGCCCGGCCGGGTGAGATCGAAGGCGTAATCGGCGCCGAGCGCGATACCCGCCGAATTGGCGAGGCTCATTCGCTTCGCCTCGGTCCGCCCCTTGAGCGCACCGAACGCGGCGAGCTGGCGCGCATTGAGCGGCACGTCCTCATCGGCCGAGACGAGATGGCTCAGCAGCGTCTCGATCTCGAGCCCGTCGAGCAGCCCCGCCCCGATCTCCTCCGCCGATACGCCGAGCCGGTTCATGCCGGTGTCGACCATCACGTCGCACGGCCGCCCGGTTGGTCTCCAGCGCCGCACCTGCTCGGCGGTGCTCAGCACCGGGCGCGCATAGGGCGCATCGAGCGGATCCTCGGCACGCAGCCCGTGCAGCACCGATACCGCGAGCCCCAGATCGGCGAGCGCCGCCGCCTCGGCCCAGGTCGCGACGAAGAAGTCTCGGCACCCCGCCTCGGCCAGCCGGCGCGCCACGTCGCGCGAACCCAGCCCATAGCCGTTCGCCTTGATCGCGGCGCCGCACGCGGCGGTGCCGCTCAGCTTCGCCAGGTGCCGCCAGTTCGAGACGAGCGCGGCGCTGTCCAGCCGCAGGCGCAGGGGTGCAGTCATGTGCCAGCGGTTACGGGGTGCGCCCCCGGGCCGCAATGGCCCCGACCCATTCAAAGATGGGGATGGACCTTGCGCTGCGGTTTCACCGTCTCGGTCAGCCCCAGTGCGGTGACCAGCAGCGCCATCGCCACCACCGCCATCGTGTACCACAGCCCGGCATAGGGATCGCCGGTCCGCGCGACGATGTACTGACTGATGAAGGGCAGGAAACCGCCGAAATAGCCGGTGCCCAGATGATAGGGGATCGACATCGAGGAATAGCGTATCCGGCTCGGGAACATCTCGCTGAGCAGCGCGGCAACCGGGCCATAGGTCGCCCCCGCAAGCGCCATCAGCCCCAGCATCGCCAGCACGATCACCGCGATGTTGCCGGTCGAGGGCACGATCCGCTCGAGCTTGTACCCTGCTGCCGCCAGCGTCGCGTCGAGCCCGGCCGGGCGCATGTCCGGCACCGGCACACCGCCGACGGTCACCACCACCGCATCGGCCTTCATCGTCTTGTAGGCGATGCCCTTCTTCGAAAGGTGATCGAGGATCTGGCCGCAGGCATCGGCCTGCTTGGCGGCGAAAGGATCATATTTGCAGTTCGGTCCGCGCACGACCACCGGCGCGCGCCTCGCCGATTCCGCCAGCCCCGGATTGGCTGCCCCGCCGATCGTCCAGAACAGCGGGAAGAGCAGCACCAGGGTCAGTGCATAGCCGATCACGATCGGCTTCTTGCGCCCGATCCGGTCGGACAGGTGCCCGAACAGCACGAAGAAGCCGCAGCCCACCAGCGCCGATCCGCCGCAGATCAGTTGCGCGGTCGTCGGGTCCACCCGCATCGGCCCGGTGAGGAACGACAGCACCGAGAACATCGAGGTGTACCAGATCACCGTCAGCCCGGCCGCGATGCCGAACAGCGCGACGAACAGGCGGGGCAAATTGCCGGGATAGGTGAAGCTCTCGAGGAACGGGTTGCTCGCGGTCTCGCCGGCCTCCTTCATCGCCTTGAACACCGGGCTCTCGGAAAGCTTGAGGCGCATCCACAACGACACGGCGAGCAGCAGGATCGAGAAGAGGAACGGCAGCCGCCAGCCCCAGGCCTCCCAGGTCGCGGCGGGCATCGGGGTCTTGAACGCCAGCACCACCGCCAGGCTCAGGATGAAGCCGCCGACCACGCTCGCCTGGATGAAGCTGGTATGGAAGCCGGCACGCCCGCCCGGCGAATGCTCGGCGACGTAGATGGCGGCACCACCATATTCGCCGCCCAGCGCCAGGCCCTGCGCCACGCGCATGATCAGGATCAGCACCGGTGCCGCCACCCCGATCGCGGCATAGCCCGGCACCAGGCCGATGCCGGCGGTCGCCAGGCCCATCACGGTGATCGTGACGAGGAAGGTGTATTTCCGCCCCATCCGGTCGCCGAGATAGCCGAACAGCACCGCGCCCAGCGGCCGGAAGCCGAACCCGACGGCGAACGCGGCCCAGGCGAGCAGGCTCGCCAGCACGTCGTTGCCCGCCGGGAAGAAGGTATGCTGCAGGATGCCGGTGGCGGTCAGCGTCCCCCAGATGAAGAAGTCATACCATTCGAAGATCGTGCCCAGCGACGATGCGCCGATCACCAGCCGGATGTCCTTGCCCGTCGGCTCGCTCGCGCCGTCCGCCATGTGGGTGCCCTCTTCCCCTGAATTTGCAGGCGAGCTTAGCGGTTCGGGAGTGGGCGGCAAGACAGGTCCGGAAAGGCCCTATTGCCAGATCAGCATCGCCGCCGCCGCCGCGCCCATCACCAGCGTCGCCGCCCAGCCTAGCCAGAGCAGCGGGCCGTGGATACGGAACTCGCCCATCACGCTCCTGCGCGTGGCGATGATCATCATCACCGCCATGATCGGTACTGCGGCGAAGCCGTTGACCACCGCGCTCCAGAACAGCGCCTGGATCGGCGGAATGTCCGACCAGTCGAGCGCGATGCCGAGCAGGGTGGCCAGCGCGATCACGCCGTAGAAGCCCGGCGCATCGGCCACCTTGTGCTCCAGCCCGCAGCGCCAGCCGCGCGCATTGCTCACCGCGAAGCCCGCCGAGCCTGCCAGCACCGGTACCGCGAGCAGCCCGGTGCCGATGATCCCGATCGCGAACAGCGCGAAGGCGAAGTCCCCCGCCACCGGCTGCAGCGCCCTGGCGGCATCGGCGGCGGTGTCGATCTGGGTCACGCCCTGCTGGTGCAGCGTCGCCGCCGCTGCGATCATGATCGCCAGCGCGATGATGTTGGAGAAGGCCATGCCGACCAGTGTATCGATCCGCATCCGCTTGATCTCGCGCGGCGCCTGATCGGGTGCCTCGTTCAGCGGCCTGGCCGCGTCGTCATCCTCGATCTCCTCCACTTCCTGCGCGGTCTGCCAGAAGAAGAGATAGGGGCTGATCGTCGTGCCGAAGATCGCGACCACCGTGGCAATCGCCTGCGGCCCGCTGAGCCGGGGCACCACCAGCCCGGTGGCCGCCGCCGCCCAGTCGACCTTCACCACGATCACCACCGCGGCATAGGCGAGCAGCGACAGGGTCAGCCATTTCAGCACGCGCGCATAGCGGTGATAGGGCACGAACACCTGCAGCATCAGGCTGACGAACGCGAAGAAGATCGTGAACCAATGGTCGCCCCAGCCGACGACCAGCTGCGCCGCGTCGCCCATTGCGGCGATGTCCGCGCCGATATTGATCGTGTTGGCGACGAACAGGATGGTGACCAGCAGCGTCAGCAGCCAGCGCGGCATCACGTCGCGCATGTTCTCGGCCAGGCCCTTGCCGCTCACTCGCCCGATATGCGCGCTCACCAGCTGCACCGCCGACATCAGCGGATAGGTGAGCACCATCGTCCACATCAGCCCATAGCCGAACTGTGCGCCGGCCTGGGAATAGGTTGCGATGCCGCTGGGATCGTCGTCGGCCGCGCCGGTGATCAGCCCGGGGCCAAGTTGCTTGGTTACCGAGGTTTTTTCATTGTTCTTCTCGGTCATGCAGGCTCCGGGGATCGTGACGATCGCACAACCTTATCGATTGCCCGACGTTCCCGGATCAACCCAGATTAAAGTGCTAGCGCCCGTGCCGCACCGATCCGGTTCGAATGCCGTTTGCACCACATCACCGAACAAGGGAGCTTCATCGCAACCCGCGTCACGGGACGCGGCACGAGGGGGAGAGACACATGTCCGGCGACAATCCCGATTTTCCGATCAGCACCTGCGCGGCGAGCTGGTTCGACAGCAGCCACACGCTGCACATCCGCGTCTATTCGAGCGACGGCTACACGATCAGCGAGCGCTGCAACGACGGCCAGGGCTGGGTCGCCGGCGCCACCTTCCCGGGATCGCAGGCATCGGTCACCGTGTGGCAGGACTCGACCGGCGAGCACATCCGCCTCTACGTGACCGGTGCCGACGTCACGACCGAATATTGCAGCGATCCCGGCACCTCGGGCTGGACCAAGGGCGCCTATACCCAGCCCTGATCTCGTTCACCCTCTCCCCAAAGGGGAGAAGGAGCGAAGCGCCTCGCCATTTGGAATTTCAGTTCCCCGGCGAAGGCCGGGGCCCAGCTTCGGCGCGGTTGGGGAGGTGCGTGAACCTCTCGAACGACATTGCAGCTGGGCCCCGGCCTCCGCCGGGGATCAGCCTTTCCGTCGTCTGCGCTCGGTAGCCCCTCAGTCGAGGTTCGGCCGCAGGTAGCGCGTCGCCAGCGCGACATCGATCCCGCGGCGCACGGCATAATCCTCGAGCTGGTCCTGTCCGATCCGCGCCACGCCGAAATACTCGGCCTGGGGGTGCCCGAAATAGAAGCCCGAGACCGCCGCGGTCGGCAGCATCGCGAAGCTCTCGGTCAGCGAGATGCCGGTCCTGTGATGCGCGTCGAGCATCTTGAACAGGATCGGCTTCAGGCTGTGCTCGGGGCAGGCCGGATAGCCAGGCGCCGGGCGGATGCCGCGATACTGTTCGCGGATCAGCGCCTCGTTGTCGAGCTGCTCGCCCTCGGCATAGCCCCATAGCGAGGTGCGGGTGAACTGGTGCAGCCGCTCGGCGAACGCCTCGGCGAGACGGTCCGCCAGCGCCTTGAGCAGGATGTCCGAATAATCGTCGATCGCGTTCTTGAAGCGCGCCAGATGCGGCTCGATGCCATGGATCGAGACCGCGAAGCCGCCGATCCAGTCGCCCTGGGTGTCGATGAAGTCGGCCAGACACATGTTCGCCCGGCCTTCGCGCTTGGCGATCTGCTGGCGCAGCATCGGCAGCGTGAAATGCTCCTCGTCGCCGACATGGACGATGATGTCGTCGCCCTTGCGACGGCACGGCCACAGCCCGGCCACGCCGCGCGCGGTGAGCCACTTCTCGGCGATGATCGTGTCGAGCATCTTCTGCGCATCGGCGAACAGCGACGAGGCGCTCTCGCCGACCACCTCGTCGGTCAGGATCGCGGGATAATTGCCCGCCAGTTCCCAGGCGCGAAAGAACGGCGTCCAGTCGATATACTGGCGCAGGTCCTTCAGGTCCCAGTCGTCGAACGCGTGCACGCCCGGCATGCGCGGCTTGGCCGGCTTCAGGCTCATGTCCGCCTCGAACGCATTGTCGCGGGCCTTGTCGAGCGGCAGCAGCTCGCTCTGCCCGCGGCCGGCACGCGCCTGGCGCACCTGCTCATATTCGGCGGCGACCTTGGCGACATAGTCGTCGCGCTGCGTCTCCGAGACCAGCGCGGTCGCCACGCCGACGGCGCGCGACGCGTCGAGCACGTGCACCACCGGACCCTTGTACATCGGCTCGATCTTGAGCGCGGTGTGGACGCGGCTGGTGGTCGCGCCGCCGATCAGCAGCGGCATCGTCATGTTCGAGCGCTGCATCTCCTCGGCGACGGTCACCATCTCGTCGAGCGAGGGCGTGATCAGCCCCGAAAGCCCGATCATGTCCGCGTCATTCTCGTTCGCGGCCTTGAGGATGTCCGTCCAGGGCACCATCACGCCCATGTCGATCACTTCGAAGCCGTTGCACTGCAGGACGACGCCGACGATGTTCTTGCCGATATCGTGCACGTCGCCCTTCACGGTCGCCATGATCACGCGGCCCTTGGCCTTGGACCCGGCTTCCTTCTCGGCCTCGATATAGGGCATCAGGTGCGCGACGGCCTTCTTCATCACGCGCGCCGACTTCACCACCTGCGGCAGGAACATCTTGCCCGATCCGAACAGGTCGCCGACCACGTTCATGCCGTCCATCAGCGGGCCCTCGATCACCTGGATCGGGCGCCCGCCCGCGGCGAACACCGCCTGGCGGCACTCCTCGGTATCCTCGACGACATGCGCGTCGATGCCCTTGACCAGGGCATGCTCCAATCGCTTCTCGACCGACCAGCCGCGCCACTCCGCCGCCTGCTTCTCGGCCACGGCATCGGTGCCGCGGAACTTCTCGGCAAGCGCGACCAGCCGGTCGCCGGCCTCGGGATCCTTGTTGAGGATCACGTCCTCGCAGGCCTTGCGCAGCTCGGGCTCGATCTGGTCGTAGACGTCGAGCTGGCCGGCGTTGACGATCGCCATGTCCATGCCCGCGGGGATCGCATAATAGAGGAACACCGAGTGCATCGCCTTGCGCACCGGCTCGTTGCCGCGGAACGAGAAGCTCAGGTTCGATAGGCCGCCCGAGATGTGGCAATGCGGGCAGCGCGCCTTGATCTCGCGGCACGCCTCGATGAAGTCGACGCCGTAGTTGTTGTGCTCCTCGATGCCCGTCGCCACTGCGAAGACGTTGGGATCGAAGATGATGTCCTCCGGCGGGAAGCCGATGCCGACCAGGAGGTTGTAGGCGCGCTCGCAGATCTCGACCTTGCGCGCCTGGGTATCGGCCTGGCCGGTCTCGTCGAACGCCATGACGACCACCGCGGCGCCGTACGCCATGCACTTGCGCGCATGCTCGAGGAACTGGTCGACGCCTTCCTTCATGCTGATCGAGTTGACGATCGGCTTGCCCGATACGCACTTCAGGCCCGCCTCGATCACGTCCCACTTCGAGCTGTCGACCATCACCGGGATACGGGCGATGTCGGGCTCGGCCTGGATCAGCTTGAGGAAGGTGGTCATCGCCTCGTGCGCGTCGAGCAGGCCCTCGTCCATGTTGACGTCGAGCACCTGCGCGCCGGCCTCCACCTGCTGCAGCGCCACCTCGACGGCGGCGGCATAGTCCCCGTTCATGATCAGCTTCTTGAAGCGCGCGGAGCCGGTGACGTTGGTGCGCTCGCCGATATTGACGAAGTTGGTGGAGGAGAGGGTCATTGTAAATCCATTGTAAGCAGGCGCGTTACCACTCGCGGCGTAGAAGGCAGGCAGAACCGCAGCCGATCGCAACGAGTAAAAGGAAGGGAGAAGCGATGAACGCGGTCACGCCGACGATCATCCCAACCCCGCTGAAAATTGGCAGCCAGTTTAGCCCCAGAAACATGCAGCTTCCGGCAAAACCTTCATTGGGCTCACATCCAGTAGCAGCGCTGATGGCAACGCCCGTGCCAAAGGCAGCCCAAGAAACCGCAATCGCCAGAATGCAGAAGAGAGTCATTCGCCCATTATCGGTCTGTGGGCGCAGAACAATCATGCAGCTGCCATCGTGAACGGCTCGAGGCCTGCCAGCTTGGTCCGCACCTCGGGCTTCGGGATCGACCGTGCGGGGAGCCCCGCCACGGCGTCCGCGATCGCCTTGATGTGCGCCGGGGTCGAACCGCAGCAGCCGCCGAGCACATTGACCTGCCCGGCATCGGCCCATTCCTTGACCAGGCCGGCGGTGGTCACCGGCGCCTCGTCATAGGCGCCCAGCTCGTTGGGCAGGCCGGCGTTCGGATAGACCATGATCAGCGTGTCGCAGATGCCGCTCAGCGTCTTCACGTGCGGGCGCAGCTGCTCGGCGCCGAACGAGCAGTTGAGCCCGATCGTCACCGGCTTCGCATGGCGCACCGCGTGCCAGAACGCCTCGACGGTGTGGCCGGAGAGGTTGCGCCCCGAAAGATCGGTCAGCGTCATCGACAGCATGATCGGCAGGTCGCGACCAAGGTCGTTCGCCGCCTCGATCGCCGCCATGATGCCGGCCTTGGCGTTGAGCGTGTCGAACACCGTCTCGATCAGCACGAAGTCGATCCCGCCCTCGACCAGCGCGTCGATCTGCTCGCGGTACACGTCCTTCAGGTAATCGAAGTCGATCTCGCGATAGCCGGGATCGTTGACGTCCGGGCTCAGCGACAGCGTCTTGTTGGTCGGCCCCAGCGCGCCGGCGACGAAGCGCGGACGGCCGTCCTTCGCCTCGAACTCGTCGGCGATGCTGCGGGCGAGCTTCGCGCTCTCGACATTGATCTCGCGCACCAGATGCTCTGCGCCGTAATCGGCCTGGCTGATCCGGTTGGCCGAGAAGGTATTGGTCTCGGCGATGTCCGCCCCCGCCTCGAAATAGGCGCGGTGGATGCTCGCCGGCACCTCGGGCTTGGTCAGCGCGAGGATGTCGTTGTTGCCCTTCTGGTCGTGCGAAAGGCCGAGATCGCCGGCATAGGCGGCCTCGTCGAGCTTCCAGTTCTGGATCTCGGTGCCGAACGCCCCGTCAGTGATCAGGATGCGCTTGGCGGCCTCGGCCAGCAGTTTCTCGCGTGCAGTCATACTAGTCGTCATCCCGGCGAAAGCCGGGATCTCCCTAATCTTGGCGTGCCCTTGCGGCACGAGATCCCGGCTTTCGCCGGGATGACGGTTATGCCGCCACCAGCGCCGGCACCTTCGGCCGCACGCCCAGCAGATGGCAGATCGCATAGCTCAGCTCGGCGCGGTTCAGCGTGTAGAAGTGGAACTGCCGCACGCCGCCCGCATAGAGCTTCCGGCTCAGCTCCGCCGCCAGCGTCGCCGCGACCAGCTGGCGCGCGGCGGGATGCGCGTCGAGCCCCTCGAACAGCCGGCCCATCCAGGCGGGCACCTCGGTGCCGCACATCGCCGACATGCGCTGGACGCTGGCGAAGTTCATCACCGGCATGATCCCCGGCACGATCTCCGCATCGATCCCCGCCTTGGCGGCATCGTCGCGGAAGCGGAAGAAGGTCTCGGGCTCGAAGAAGAACTGGGTGATCGCCCGCGTCGCGCCCGCGTCCATCTTGCGCTTGAGGTTCTCGATGTCGGCCGCCGGATTGGGCGAATCCGGATGGCATTCCGGATAGGCCGCGACCGAGATCTCGAACGGATGCAGCTTCCTGAGCCCCGCGACCAGGTCGGCCGCATTCTCATAGCCGCCCGGATGGGTGCTGTATTTCTCGCCGGCGCGGGGCGGATCGCCGCGCAGCGCCACGATGTGGCGCACGCCCGCCGCCCAATATTCCTGCGCGACCTGATCGATCTCTTCCTTGGTCGCCTCGACGCAGGTGAGGTGCGCCGCCGCCGGAATGCCGGTCTCGCGCGCGATCCGCGCCACCGTGTTGTGGGTGCGCTCGCGGGTCGAGCCGCCGGCGCCATAGGTGACCGACACGAAGCGCGGCCCCAGCGGGCTCAGCGTCTCGATCGATTCCCACAGCGTCTCCTCCATCTTCTCCGTCTTGGGCGGGAAGAATTCGAAGCTCACGTCGATGTCGCCCGCCACGTCCGCGAAGAGCGGCGCCGCCAGCGGGTCCAGAATAGTCATGCGGCCCTCACCTTTTCATTCATCTGGCCGGTCTTGCGACCGAGCCACAATTTCACCGTCAGCTCGCCGCCCTCCAGCGTCTCCACCTGGACGGGCGCGAGCCCATGCGCCTCGAACCAGCCGAGCACCTGCTCGTCCGAGAAGCCGAGGCGCGTATGCGCGTCCTTCTGCCGCAGCTCCTCGCGCTCGTGCGGCGCGAAATCGGCGATCAGCAGCCGCCCGCCCGGGGCCAGCACCCGCGCCGCCTCGCCGATCGCGGCGCCCGGCTGCTGCGCGAAGTGCAGGACATGGTGCAATATCGCGAGGTCCGCCCCGCCATCCTGCAGCGGCAGCGCATAGAGGTCGGCCTGGCGCAGCTCGGCATTGGCGAGCCCCTGCTCGGAAAGCTTGGCGCGCGCAAGGCGCAACATCTCGCTCGACCGGTCGATACCCAGCGCCCGCTCCGCCCGCGGCGCGAACAGCTCGAGCATGCGCCCGGTGCCCGTGCCGATATCGACCAGATAGCCGACCGGCCCGTCGCCCAGCGCGCGCGACATTGCCGCCTCGACTTCGCTCTCGGCGACATGGAGCGAGCGGATCGCGTCCCATTCGCCGGCATTGTTCTCGAACCAGTCCGCCGCCGCGCTGGCGCGATCGGCGCGCACCGCCGCCAGCCGCGCCTCGTCGGCGATCATCCAGTGATCCGCCTTGTCCCAGCCGTCGAGCGCCGCCAGCATCGGGTCCACCGTCGCGGCGGCGCCCAGCCCGACGAACACCCAGCTGCCTTCCTTGCGCCGCTCGAGCAGCCCGGCGTCGCACAGGATCTTCACGTGCCGGCTTACCCGCGGCTGGCTCTGCCCGAGCACCTGCGCCAGCTCGCCCACGCTCAGCTCCATCGAGCGGACGAGCGCAAGGATGCGCAGCCGCGTCGAATCGGCAAGGGCACGGAAGATGGCGAGGGCCTGCTGCATGGCGGTTAGAGATATAAAGATATCTTTATATGGGGTCAACGGACGACATCCAATTCCTCCCCGAGCTTGCCTCGGGGAGGGGGATCATTCGCGATAGCGAATGGTGGAGGGGCCGCCGGGGAACCCGGCGGACTGCGTCAGCCGCCCCTCCACCGCCTTCGGCGACCCCCCTCCCCCAGCGAGCTGGGGGAGGAATTAGAGCGTTGCACCTCGCCCAACCGCTGCGCTACCCAACCGCCAAAGCAACTACGGCAAAGGGATCCCCGTCATGCGCAAGATCTTCCTCCCGCTCGCGGCGGTCGCGCTGCTCGGCCTCTCGGCCTGCGGCAACAAGGCGAAGAACGAAGCCGCCGAGGCCAATGAATCGGTCGCCGGCGACAGCAACACGATGGGCGAGGCGGTCAGCGACGTGAATGCCGCCGAGAACGCCGCGTTCGGCTCCGCCGAGAGCAATTACGATCAGGCCGTTCCGGTCGGCAACGCCGCGGGCGGCACGGGTTCGGGCGACGAAGGCTCGGGCGACGAATAAGCCGATGCGGCTCGCCCCCCTGCTCCTGCTGATCGCGCTTGCGGCCTGTGGCGGCGGCGACGGCGCCGATGACGATCATGGCGGGTTGAGCGCCAGCCAGTCGCGCGATCTCGATGCGGCGGCGGCCGCGACCGACATCAATGCCAGCAACGGAAACCAGCAATGACGACCCTTCGCGACCTCGGCGCCAGCGATCTCCGGACGCCGTCGCTGATCCTCGGCGGCAACGTCTTCGGCTGGACCGCCGACAAGGCCACCAGCTTCGCGGTGCTCGACCGCTTCGCCGAGGCCGGCGGCACGCTGATCGACACCGCCGACGTCTATTCGGCCTGGGTTCCCGGCCATCAGGGCGGCGAGTCCGAGACGATCATCGGCGAATGGCTCCGCACCTCCGGCAAGCGCGGCCAGGTGAAGATCGCCACCAAGGTCGGCATGCTCGACGGCGAGGGCGGCACCAAGCTCGCCCCGGCGCGCATCGCCACCGCCTGCGACGCCAGCCTCGCACGCCTCGGCGTCGAGACGATCGACCTCTATTTCGCCCATCAGGACGATGAGGACGTGCCGCAGGAGGACGTCCTCGCCGCCTTCGACAAGCTGATCCAGGCCGGCAAGGTCCAGGCGATCGGCGCCTCGAACTTCCACGCGATGCGCCTCAAGTCCGCGCTCGACATCGCCACGCGCGAGGGCCTGCCGCATTTCCGCGCGCTGCAGAACGAGTATCACCTGCTCAGCCGCCACAAATATGAGGGCGAGCTGCAGGACCTGTGCGTCGAGTACAATATCGGCTGCGTACCGTTCTACGGTCTCGCCTCGGGCTATCTCACCGGCAAGTACCGTTCCGAAGCGGACCTCGGGAAGAGCGTGCGCGGCGGCCGGATGACCGCGTTCATGGAAGCAAAGGGCCCGGCGATGCTCGCCGCGATGGACGATATCGCCGCCGAGACCGGCGCGTCCCTCGCCCAGATCGCCCTGGCCTGGCTCGCCGCCCAGCCCGGCGTCACCGCCCCGATCGCCAGCGCCACCTCGGTCGCCCAGCTCGAGGAACTGGTCGGCTGCTGGAACCTGACGCTGACCCGCGAACAGCTGGACCGGCTGACGGTGGCGGGCGCCTGATACCGCCCGCAGGGTACGAATTTTTCGGGGTAGCTGCCCCCATGCGGCAGGCCTAGGCCGGCAGTCATGAGCAGTCGCGCGACACAAGGCCTTTGGGCGCTGACCGAGAAGGAGAAGCAGACGCTTCGCCTGATCGTGCGCGGCCATGATGCGAAATCGACCGCGCGCAGCCTCGGCCTTTCGGTCCACACCATCAACGAGCGGCTGCGCGACGCGCGGCGCAAGCTCGCCGTGTCGAGCAGCCGCGAAGCCGCACGCCTGCTGCTCGAAGCCGAGGGCCCGGCCCCGGCTTCCCCGCACCCCCAATCTCTCGGGGACACGGAAATCGGGGAAGACCCGCAGCACGCATCGATCGATCAGGAAGCCGCGCCGATCCGCGGCGTGGGGCAGGCCCGCCGCCTGGCCCCGATCCTAATCGGAGTGCTTCTCATGACCTTCGCCCTCGCCCTGCTGGCGCTCACCGCGCTGCCGCAGTTCGCCTCCACCCCGGCGTCGACGCCCACCGCCACGCGCGTCGCGCCCGATCCGCAGGTGGTCGATGCGGCGCGCCAGTGGCTGGCCCTGATCGACCAGAGCCGCTGGGACGATAGCTACCAGGCGACCGGCACCGCGTTCCGCAAGCTCAACACCGCGCAGACCTGGCGCACCATATCCGAGAAGGTGCGGACCCCGCTCGGCGCACTCGTGTCGCGCACCCTGCTCGGCCAGGAGAGCCTGCCCGCCCCGCCCAATGGCTATGAAGTGGTCAAGTTCCGCGCCAGCTACGCCAACAAGGCCGAGGCGGTGGAGACCGTCACGCTCGAGCGCGAGGACGGCAGCTGGCGCGTCGTCGGCGTGACGATCGAATGAACAGCGCCGGACGGGCGGCCAGCATCCCCGGCCGCCCGCCCGGCCCATTTGCGCTCAGTCCTTGAAGCCATATTCCCAGGCATAGGGCACGCCCGTCTCGCCCAGCGCCGTCTTGACCAGCTTGGGGAAGGCCCGCTCGATCCGCACGTCATTGCCCAGGATCAGCACGCAGCGCTGCCCCTTCTCCAGGCAGACCAAAGTGTTCGCGGTCACTTCGTTGTGCCCGCCCTTCAGCCAGCCCGCGCCCTGCGGCCCGGTGAAGGCGATCACGCCCAGCGCCGCCTTGGCAGTCGTCCCCTCGCCCGGCCCGGCCGGGTTGTTCAGCGTCGGGAACTGCGTCTTGCTCGGGATCTTCTGGGTGCCGCGGGCATATTCGACGCGCCACTGCTTCGACAGGCCCTGGCCGCGCACCATCGCTGCGGCCATGATCGCCAGGTCGTGGATCGTCGTGTCCATCGATCCCGCCGCGCGCACCCGGCTGCGGTCGTCGTGCGGCTCTGTCTTGCCCGCCTCGTCCCAGCCGTCCGCCAGGTTGGTGCCGAAGCTGTCCTGCCAGATCAGGCTGGTCCGGGTCATGCCGAGCGGCTGGAAGAAGCGGCGCTGCAGCTCCGCCTCCACGCTCAGCCCCAGCCCCTTCTCGATGCCGAACTGGAGCAGCGAGATGCCCTCGCCCGAATAGGCGTAGTTGCTGCCCGGATCGAAGTGGAAGCGCAGCTTGCCGTCGGGCTCGAGCACCGCGAAATTGGCGAAGCCGGTGGCGTGGTTGAGCACGTGGCGCGGCGTCACCTTGCGCCAGCGCTCGTCGCCGGCCAGGTCGCCCCAATGGCCATAGGCGTCGAGATTGCCATATTCGGGCAAGGGCTTGGCCAGCATCGCCGCGATCGGCGCATCGAGATCGAGCTTCTTCTCCGCCGCCAGCTGGGTGACCAGATAGCCGAACACCGCCTTGGTCAGCGATGCGCCGTACAGGATCGTGTCGGCGGTCAGCGGCTCGCCCTTGGCGTTGCGATCGCCATAGGTCTTGACCGAGACGACCTTGCCCTTGTCGATCAGCGCGACCGCCACGCCCTTGGCGCCGGTCTCGGCCATCGCCGCCTTGACCGCGGCATCCATGTCCGGCCCCTTGGCCGCGGCCGGCCCGGCGACACCCAATGCCAGCAAGCCAGCCAACCCCAATCCTACCGAACGACGCATGACAAACCCTCCCTGTTCGGGCGGCATCCTGCATGTTCAGGATCGCGCAGCAACAAAAACCGACGCTTGCCGACGGTTGCTCACATGGGAAGCGCCACCATTTCGGAACTTGCCCCGCACAGGTGAGGTCGCTCGCAAACGCGCCGGAAAGGTCGGATCCTTGCCGAAGCGCGGCGAAGCATTGCCCGTCGCAGGGCGGCGATATGCGACGCGTCGCCCGGATTGTTGCCAAATGGCAACGTAACATGGCCAACACAGACCGTCACCGATTTGTCGTATCTCCGTAACGATATCGTCCCCAACCCTACCTAGCGGCTCCCTCCGGGGGCGGCCCTCCGGCCGCCGGGATGGGAAATGACGATGATCGATTTTTCGCGCCGCCGGCTGCGCCAGGGCCAGGTTCATGCTCTTCTGATGGCGTCGGCCGCGCTCGTCGCGCTCGCGCCCGCCGCCCATGCGCAGGACAGCACCGCAGTCGCCGCGGAGGACACCGGCACCGCCGATACGAGCAGCGACATCGTCGTGGTCGGCAGCGGCCAGACCCGTTCGGTCTCGACCCTGCTGCCGGCGAACCTCGACACGCTGCCGCCGGGCACCAGCGTGCAGAAGGCGCTCAACTTCCTGCCGGGCGTGATGGCGCAGTCGATCGACGCGCTCGGCGTCAACGAGCAGTCGCTCTCGCTCCAGGTGCGCGGCTTCAACACCACCCATCTCGGCTACACGCTGGACGGCATGCCGCTCGGCGACGGCGCCTACAACAACTACAACGGCCTCACGATCAGCCGCGCGCTGATCTCGGAGAATCTCGGCCGCGCCGATCTCGCCACCGGCATCGCCGGCCTCGCCATCCCCTCGACCAGCAACCTGGGCGGCGCGCTGACCTATGTCAGCCGCGATCCGAGCAAGGACGCCGCGCTGGCGGTCAGCCAGACGCTCGGCAGCGAGAGCAGCCTGCGCACCTTCGTGCGCCTCGACACCGGCGAGCATGGCGGCTTCTCCGCCTATGTCTCGGGCCAGTATGTCGAGCAGGACCTGTTCGTGAACCAGCCGGCCTATAACAAGTCGACCGGCAAGCAGCTCAACGCCAAGGTCCAGTACAAGGCGGACGGCATCAAGATCACGGCCTTTGCCGATCTCTCGCGCACCAACCAGGCCGACGACGCCTATCTGTCGAAGGACATGCTGAACCGCCTGGGCTGGGACTGGGGCGGCTATGCGCCGAACTGGCAGGCCTATGTCGGCGTCGCCGCCTGCACGGTGACCACCACCCCGTTCAAGTGCGCCGCCGCGCCCGCGCCGACGAAGAACGCCGACGTCTCCTTCACCAACGGCCAGATCCTGCGCAACGACAATCTGTTCTACCTGTCGGGCGATTTCGAGCTGGCCAAGGGCCTGAGCGTCCACACCCAGGTCTACCACCACAATGACAAGGGCGCCGGCAACAACTTCATCACCGGCCTGTCCAACCAGGGCACTTCGACCACTGCGGACGACGTGCCGGTGCAGATCCGCGACACCCGCTACACGATCGACCGCACCGGCGTGCTCGCCAGCCTGAACTGGCAGGTCGCCTTCAACGAGTTCCAGGCCGGCCTGTGGGTCGAGGACAACACCAGCAGCGCCGCCCGCTACATCTGGACCAACGTCACCGGCCCGTTCAGCCTCGCCCAGTATCTGAAGGGCCAGCCGAACACCGCCCAGTGGGTGCAGGAGACCCGCTGGAAGACCCACCAGTTCTTCGTGCAGGACACGGTGCGCCTGTTCGACGATGCGCTGAGCGTCGATTTCGGCTTCAAGAGCACCTATTCCAAGTCGGACGCGGAAGCGATCCGCGGCATCGCCGCCTCGGCCCCGCCGGCGTCGAGCCAGTTCGCCAGCGGCACGCTGGTCGCCAAGGACAATTTCCTCCCCGAGGTCGGCGTCCACTGGAACGTCGCGCCGGGCCATGAGCTGTTCGCCAGCTATGCCGAGAACATGGCGATGTTCCAGGGTGGCTTCAAACTCGGCCCGCAGTCGGTCTCGCAGACCGTGTGGAACCAGCAGGGCAAGTATCTGAAGCCCGAGACCTCGAAGAGCGTCGAGGGCGGCTATCGCTATGTCAGCGGCCCGCTCCAGGTCGCGCTGTCGGGCTACTACGTGAAGTTCGACAACCGCCTGCTGCAGTACAATCCGTGCCCGACCAACCAGCAGCAGAACCCCGGCTGCGGCAACAGCTTCCACAATGCCGGCAGCGTCACCAGCAAGGGTGCCGAGATCGGCGTGCTGTGGAAGCCGGCGCCCTGGCTGAACTGGTACAATTCGGCGTCGTACAACAAGTCGACCTATGACGAGAATCTCAACTGGTGCACCACCACCTGCGTGGTGAAGCTCACCGCCGGCAAGCAGCAGGTGGACACGCCGAAGACGATGCTCGCCAGCGTGCTGACCGTGAAGCAGGGCGGCCTCTCGGCCTCGCTGCAGGGCAAGTATACCGGCCGCCGCTATTACACCTACACCAACGACCAGAGCTTCGGCCCGGTCACCACCTTCGATCTCGGCGTCAGCTACGATTACGGCTCCTTCGCCTATGTGCAGGACCTCAAGCTGTCGCTGAACATCACCAACCTCACCAACAAGCGCTACGCGTCGAACTTCGACAGCAGCGTGTTCGCGCCGGACGATGCGACGGGCACCGTGCTGGTGTTCCACTCCTCGGCCCCGCGCCAGGCGTTCGTCACGCTCAGCGCCGGCTTCTGAAGCCGCCGCGCTGCGCAAAGGGAAAGGCCGGGGTTCGCGCCCCGGCCTTTCTTGCGTTTGTCACGTATTGCCAGCCACCATCCGGGCTGGAAGCATCGCCGCATGCCCAGGCGCTACCAGATGCTGAGACAGACGGTCGCCCGCCTCGCCGAGGGGGCCGACGCGCAGCACGCCTATCTCGAGTCGCTCTTCCGCCCGATGGCGATCGACGGCGACGCGTCGCGCTACGGCAATGACGAGCTCGCGCTCGAGCTCGACGATCTCTACCGCGCCACCGGCGAGATGCACGAATGGGACGAGATCAGCCCCGAGGAGATCGAGGCGATCCGCCCGCTCGACGCGATGTTGCGCGCGTTGAGCGGGGAGACCCATGCCGATTTCTGGTGCCGCGAGGCGCTCTGGTCGGATCCGCGCTGGGAGCAGGTCCGCGCGCTCGCCCGCCGGGCGCTCGCCCAGCTGCCCGACGAGGAACGCACGAGCAGCTGGCAGAGCGAGGCGAATTGACCCGGCCTCAAAGGATCGCCTTCTCCGCCGGCTCCTGCCACCAGGCATCGTGCAGCCCATCGGCATAATTGACCGGCGCCGCCTCCAGCTCCTCCAGCGGCACGTCGTCGAGGCACAGCACCTGCACCGACACGAACGCCCCACCGATCGCCTCGACATAGCCGGTGCCGAACGGCGCGATGCCGCATTTGCTGCAGAAGCGGTGATGACCGCTCTTCGTGCCGAACTGATATTCGCCCAGCGCTTCCTCGCCGGAGAGCAGGCGGAACTGCTCGGGCTTGAGCAGCGCCCCCCAGTTGCGGCGCTTGCGGCAATAGCTGCAGTTGCACTTGCCCGTGCCCGCGGCGAGATCGATGTCCGCCTCGAAGGTCACCGTGCCGCAGTGGCAGCTGCCATGATAGGTCTTGGTCGTCATTTCCTGGCTCCCGTTTTTGATCCGACGGGACTCGACCTACTGCCATGCTGCTGCCAGCATGGTGTCAGCAGCATGGCAGTAGGTGTCGGGATGCCGGCGCGGAACGAGTCGGCGCCGCCAGGGAACCAGCAAATGCGGAAAGCAGACCGCCTCTTCCAGATCGTCCAGATCCTGCGCCGGGGCACGCGCCCGATCACCGCCGACGCGATCGCCGTCGAGCTCGAGACCTCGAAGCGCTCGGTCTATCGCGACATCGCCGCGCTGATCGGCCAGCGCGTGCCGATCCGCGGCGAGGCGGGGGTGGGCTATGTCCTCGAAAGCGGGTTCGACCTGCCGCCGCTGATGCTCACCGCCGACGAGATCGATGCGGTCGCCCTGGGCGCCACCTGGGTCGCCGGCCATGCCGATGAGAGCCTCGCCCGCGCCGCCAGCGACCTGCTCGCCAAGATAGCCGCGGTGCTGCCCGAGGAGATGCGCCCGTTCCTCGGCAATCCCGCCACCCGCGCCGTGCCCGCCTGGGACCGGCCGGTCGACGGGATCGATGCCGTCCAGCTGCGCGCCTGGATCCGCGCCGGCCGCAAGCTGCGCCTCGACTATGCCGACGAGCAGGGCCGCGCGACGCGGCGGGTGATCTGGCCGCTGATGATCGGCTATGCCGACACCACCCGCGTCGTCGTCGCCTGGTGCGAACTGCGCACCGGCTTCCGCACCTTCCGGCTCGATCGGATCGCGGTGGCGGAATTCCTCGACGAGCTGATCCCCGGCAGCGCCGCCCAGCTGCGCGCGCGCTGGCTCAAGGAAGTGCGGGAGCGGAGCTCACAATAGACCACCCGCAATCCTCCCCCGGAGGGAGAGGATTGATAACAGCCCTCCCCCCTAGAATCTGACCACCACGCTCTCCGCCGAGATATCGGCCGGGCCGTGATACACCGCCTCGATATTGTTGCCGTCGGGATCGATCAGGAAAGCGCCGTAATAGCCGGGGTGATAGGGCCGCTCGCCCGGCGCGCCGTTATCCACGCCACCCGCCGCCAGCCCTTCCTTGTGGAAGCGATCGACCATCGCGCGGTCCTTCGCCTGGAAGGCGATATGATGCCGCCCGGTCAGCTTGCCGGCCGCGGCCTCGCTCTCCGGCGTCGAGATGAACAGCTCGTCCGCCCAGAAATAGTCGTCGCCCTCGCCTGCGATCGGCACCCCGATCACGTCGAATACCGCGCCGTAGAAGCGCCGGCTCGCCGCCAGGTCGCGCACGACGAGCTGGATATGGTCGATCAACCGTCCGCGGTGCAGTTCCATGGGGATACTCCTCTTTGCCCAGGGCAACCGGCGGCGACGCGCGGAGGTTCCCTGCACTTGCATGCAGCTCCGCCGCGCGCTAATACTGAACCATATGGTTCAGTTTTCAGCCACCGCCCGCCTCGATGCCTCCTTCGCCGCGCTGTCCGACGCCACGCGGCGCGGCGTGCTCGAGCAGCTGGCGCGCGCCGAGGCCTCGATCACCGACCTTGCCGAGCGCTTCCACATGACCCTTACCGGCATGAAGAAGCACATCCAGGTGCTCGAGCGGGCCGGGCTGGTCGTCACCGAGAAGATCGGCCGGGTGCGCACCTGCCGGCTCGGCGCGCAGGGCCTTGCCGAAGAGGCCGCCTGGATCGCCGGCTACCACCAGCTCTGGAACGCGCGCTTCGACGCGCTGGACGAGATCATCGCGGAACTCAAAGCCAAGGAGAACAAGGATGAGCCTGAACGCCACTGAATTCGGCGCCACCAAAGTGAGCCGCACCTCGGACACCGAAGTCGAGGCCACCCGCCTGTTCGACGCCCCGCCGCACCTCGTCTGGCGCGCCTGGACCACGCCCGAGCTGTTCCAGCGCTGGTGGGCACCCCGGTCGATGGGCGTGCCGATGCACGTCCGCGAACTCGATGTCCGCGTCGGCGGCGGGTACCGGATCGAGTTCGAGGCCGAAGGCAGCCAGGTCTGGGCGTTCTTCGGCAAGTATATCGAAGTGATCCCCAATACGCGCATCGTCTGGACCAACGAGGAAGGCGGCGACACCGGCCCGATCTCCTCGGTCACCTTCGAGGAACGGGACGGCAAGACCCTGGTGACCTTCCAGGAACGCTACCCGACCAAGGAAGCGCTCGACGAAGGCATCGGCGCGGCGGAAGGCCTGCCCGAGCAGCTCGCGCAGCTGGCGGAACTGCTGGCGGAGATGGGGTGAGCGCCGCGAGCCGCGCCATTCTGCTCCTCGGCGAAGCCGGGGCCCGGGTTTCTCCGCAGCGACGCTAGTCCCGGCTTTCCCGGTGGAAGCAAAAAATGCAACGCGGGCAGGAATACCCCACGCCTTGACGCCAGCGGCGCGCCTAAACAAACGGCTGGGATTGGGCCGGTTGCGGACCAGCCGCTTTTGGGCGAATGATCACTTCAGGCAAACTCTCGTCCAGCGATGGATTGATTTAGATGCGCTGGAAAAATCTCGCTCAATTTCGGAGAACATCGAGCGGTGCTTAACCTGCAGATAAGCTCGCTCAATGAGATCGTCGCGAACACACCAAGCCTGCTCGTGAACGGCGATTGGGTTTGCCTGAATATTGATACTCGGACCGCCTGGCCGACCAAGCCGCAATCCTTCGTGTTCGAAGGGCGCGAAGTCTGGGTCATGCCACTCACTACGGACCACTATCCGGGGCTGGCCGCGAACAAACCCGCCGATATGGACCGCGATGAATGCTTCGCCCTCCTTCATCGCGCTTTGAGCGTCTTGGCTTGGCTTCAGGATACAGGCGCAATCGTCGTCCACATGAGCGGCGGAAATTTGCCGCGCATGATGGGGCGCCAGCAATCGACCGGCAACGCAATCCGCGATGAGTTCGACTTGTCTGACTTGCCGGCGATTGAAGAGGGATCAGGAAAGTTGGCCTTGGCACTGATCCGCGAAGGCCGCGGCCTGAATCATCCCGGCTATTCATTTTTGTCGTTCTTTCGCGCACTCGAAACAGCCATCCCCAATGGGCCAGCGCGGGGTGCTTGGGTCACCGCGAACATCGATCGCATTGAGGGCCACCGCGCGAAGGACGCGCTCGATAAACTCAGAGCGAACGTTCAAGGCGACATCGGCAAACATCTTCGAGAATCCGGCCGGCACGCGATCGCGCACGCAAAAGCGGACCCTATCATCAACCCCGATGACCCGCGGGACGCCCGGCGATTGGAAGCGGAACGGCCGATTATTGAAGCATTGGCGGTATTGGCAATCGAAGACCATCTAGGGATCCAGACGAGCCATAAAGCCTGGCGCGAACACCTGTATGAATTGCGCGGTTGGAAGCGCATTCTCCCGCTTCCAGTCGTCCAAGCCAGCTTGCTACCCGAACCGCCGGACGTGCAAGCCGAAGTCAATCTTCCTCAAATCAATTTCCGGTTGCGACGCAGCGACCTGTTTCCGCTACTTGAGGGTATGATGCCCGTACATGCCGGGCTGTCGAACCAACGCGTAGAACTCGTCTATCGCAGCGCCGATGGCCTAGCTGAAATCATGTTTTGGCTGAACTTCGCAGAAGAGCGTCTCGAATTCGACCTAGATCATAGTTTCAAACTGTATGACGACGGCAGTGTCGCTGCCGCCAAGAATGGGAAGGAGCGATGCCGGTTTATTTGGGACTATTTCAGCAACGGAGAAATTCAGATTTGGGACGCTGACAATGGCGCGCTGATCTCACGTGTCGATGCCTATCTTCCGCTAAACATGATGGCGAACTTCGATGGCCATATGGCCGAGCTCGCCGCATGGGACAAATTCATTGCAGATCGGGAGCAATCGGGGGCTGCGAACGAGTAACCGACGTAGAATCGCCCCCTAATCCCCCGCAAACCCGAACGGCGTCACCCCGCTCTCGCGCTCGTTCGCCAGCGCCGCGCGGCCCGCTGGCGGGGCCGAGCGCTGGGGGCAGTCCGGCCGGGTGCAGGCCCTGCAGCCCAGCCCCACCGGCACCGCCTCGCCGGCCAGGTCCACCCCGCGCGCCGCCGACAGCGAACGCGCCTCGGCCGCCGCCAGCCCGATCCCCAACGCGAAGCGCGCCTTCACCCCCTGCGCGCCCTGCGGCGTCCGTGCGCGGGACAAGGTGAACCAGCGCCCGCCCTCCTCGGTCTCGACCAGCTGGGCCAGCGTCTCGTCGGCCCGGCCGAACGCCTCGGTCAGGTTCCATAGCGGGCACAGGCCCGGCCCCTCGGCCAGCGGCGATCCGCTCGCGCCTGCGAAGCGCTTCGACACCTGCCCCGCCCGGTCGGTGCGGATCAGGAAGAAGGGCAGCCCGCGCGCGCCCACCCGCTGCAGGGTGGTCAGCCGGTGCGCGACCTGTTCGAAATTCGCCCCGAAGCGGCGCTGGAGCAGCTCCAGGTCATAGCCGCTCGTCTCGCACGCCCGGAGGAACCGGCCATAGGGCATCACCAAGGCCGCGGCGAAATAGCCGACCAGGTGGCGCAGATAGAGCCGCTCGCCGGCGCGATCGAGCCCGGCGCCGCGCACCAGCGCATCGATCTCGCCCCGCGCTTCCTGGGACAGCCGCTCGGCCAGCGCGAAGGTGCGCCCCGGCATGTCGAGCAGCTCGGAAAGCTGGATTTGGCGCGCGTGCAGGTCGAGCCGCTTGAGGAGCCCCGGCATCACGTCCGCCGGCAGGATGCGCACCGACAATTGGTGCTTCACCCGCAGCCGCTCGGCCATCGCGCCATAGGGATCGCCGGCGGTCTGGCGCAGCTCGTCGGCCAGCGTCTCGGCCACCGCGTCGAGATCGGCGAAATGGTTGCGCCAGCGCTCGATCTCGCGGCGCACCTGCCGCCCCGGATCGCCCGCGCCTGTGTCGGCCACCGGTCCGCCGGCACCGATCCGGTCATAGGCACGCGCGAACGCCTCGGCCCCGCCCGGCGCGCCCGCCAGCCATTCCTCCATCTGCTGCCGGTCGATCTCGAGATCGGCGAAGATCGGATCGGCCAGCCGCCGCCGCAGCGCCTCCATCCCGCCGCCCGGCTCGGCCGCGGCGAGCTTGCGCGGATCGAAGTCGTACACTTCCGACAGCCGCAGCATCAGCATCGCCGACACCGGCCGCTGGTTGCGTTCGACCAGGTTGAGATAGGAGGCCGACACCCCCAGCGCCTCGGCCATCGCCGCCTGGGTCAGCGCCAGCTGCCGCCGGAGACGGCGGACGGCATGTCCCGCGAAGAGTTTCTGCTCGGCCATCTCAATCTCCCCGAACTCCCTCTACCGCTTTTGCGGGAGAGGGACGGCTCGCAACGCGAGCCAGGGTGAGGGTGCGTGCGTGCCGCGTGCGGCGCGCTCGCAGCTCGCACTGCCCCTCACCCGACCTCGCTGCGCTCGGCCACCCTCTCCCGCGAAAGCGGAGAGGGAATTACGCCCTGTCCTACACGCAATGTTCCCTATACGTTCACATCGATCGAGTCGAACCATCTTGTAAATAATTTACACCTTTTCAACTCAAAGGAAAGCCACCCGCGACACCGCGACCCTCCCAGTACCCAAGGAGCCCTATCAAGATATTCAACCAAACCGCACACAGACCGGGCAATCCAGTCAAGGAAATGACAATGCCGACCCGCTTCGAAGACCTGATCCCCGCCCCGACCGGCCGGTTCGACGGTATTGTCCGTCCCTACACGCCGGAGGACGTCCAGCGGCTGCGCGGGTCGCTGCCCATCGAGCACACCCTCGCCCGCCGCGGCGCGCTCAAGCTGTGGGAGCTGCTCCAGACCGAGGATTACATCAACGCCCTCGGCGCGCTCAGCGGCAACCAGGCGATGCAGATGGTCCGCGCCGGGCTGAAGGCGATCTACCTCTCGGGCTGGCAGGTCGCGGCCGATGCCAACACCGCCGGCCAGATGTACCCCGACCAGTCGCTCTATCCGGCCAATGCCGGCCCGGAGCTGGCCAAGCGGATCAATGCCACGCTCCAGCGTGCCGACCAGATCGAGCATATGGAAGGCGGCGCGCAGCGCGACTGGTTCGCACCGATCGTGGCGGACGCAGAGGCCGGCTTCGGCGGACCGCTCAACTGCTTCGAGATCATGAAGGCCTATATCGCCGCAGGCGCCGCCGGGGTGCACTATGAAGACCAGCTCGCCTCGGAAAAGAAGTGCGGGCACCTCGGCGGCAAGGTGCTGATCCCCACCCAGGCGCATATCCGCAACCTCGATGCGGCGCGCCTGGCCGCGGACGTCGCCGGCGTTCCCACGGTGATCTGCGCCCGCACCGATGCCGAGAGCGCAAAGCTGATCACCTCGGACGTCGACGAGCGCGACCGCGAGTTCCTCACCGGCGAGCGGACCCCGGAAGGGTTCTTCCGTCTCAAGGACGGCACCGGCGTGGATCATTGCATCAAGCGCGGCCTGGCCTTTGCCGAGCATGCCGACCTGCTGTGGTGGGAGACCTCGAAGCCGAACATGGACGATGCCCGCCGCTTCGCCGAGGCGATCAAGAAGGAGTTCCCCAACAAGATGCTGGCGTACAATTGCTCGCCCAGCTTCAACTGGGAGAAGAATCTCGACAAGGACGACATCGCCCGCTTCCAGCGCGAGATCGGCGCGATGGGCTACAAGTTCCAGTTCGTCACCCTGGCCGGCTTCCACCAGCTCAACTACGGCATGTTCGAGCTGGCCCGGGGCTACAAGGATCGCGGCATGGCGGCCTATTCGGAGCTGCAGCAGGCCGAGTTCGCCGCGGAGGCCAATGGCTACACCGCGACCCGCCACCAGCGCGAAGTCGGCACCGGCTATTTCGATGCGATCGCCACCACCCTGGCGGGCGGATCGAGCAGCACCACGGCGCTGGCCGAGAGCACCGAAGCCGCCCAGTTCGTCACCACCGAAGCCGCCTGAAACCTGAGAAAGGAGTGATTGCCATGACCGAACCCCAGCGCAGCCGCGCCGTCTTCTCGACCGAGGATTTCCGCCTCATCCGCGACGCCGTCGCCACCCACCTCGAGAAGGTGAAGGACGCACCGGAGAGCGTGAAATACGCCAATCTCTATCACCGCCTGGGCCGCGTGGCCTGAGAGGTGAAGACTTTCCTGGGGAGGAAAGGATGTCCGCCGAGGGGTCAGCCCTCGGCGGACATTTCCGCCTTTCCGGCAGCGAGCAGGGCGACCCGCGCCTCGTGCTCGGCCTTGCCGAACGGGAAGGCGCGGTAGAGCCCCGCCGCGGCGAAGGCGAGCACGGCATAGAGAACGGAGAAGAGAATGGTCAGCCGATCGACTGCCACCGCCGCCACTTCGCCGGGCTTCGCCGCCGCGGGGAAGCTGACCAGGTCGAGCAGCATGCCCGTCGCCCAGATGCCGAGCCCGCTGCAGCATTTCTGCACGAAGAACGCCCCGGCGAAGAACACGCCCTCGTTGCGCCGCCCGGTCTCGATCTCCGATTGCTCGACGACATCGGCCATCATCGAGCCGCCCAGGATCGTCGCCGAAATGCTGCACGTCACGTTGAGCACGTAGATGACGAACAGCGAAGGCAGCATCCACGGCGTTCCCGGCGCCGGGAACAGGCCGGCGAGGCGCAGCGCATAGGGCAGGACCACCCAGAAGACGGCGCCCATCATCAGCCACATCGCCGCCTTGGGCTTGCCCAGCCGGCGCGAGGCGCGCGGCGCGACGAGGAAGGCGAAATAGGCCCCCACGAGCAGCGACAGGGCGATGATCGTGAAGTCCTGGTTCTGGAAGCGCCAGACATGGGCATAGATGTAGCTCGACAGCGCGAAGCTCACCCCCTGGGCGCAATAATAGCAGAGCCCCGCCGCCATCAGGATCAGGAAGGCGCGGTTCTTCACCGTCCGCCCGAGCTCGCCGAAATGCGCGCCCAGCGACTGGCGCGTGCCCTCGGCGCGGGGCAGCCGCTTGATCTCGCCATGCGTGCCCCAGGCCGAAACCAGGATCGCGAAGGCCATCAGCCCGGCGCTCACCATCGAGAAGGCCGGGTAGTTCTCCCGCACCAGCTGGCCATTGGGATGGCCCGGCGAGGGGCCGAGCAGCCAGGCATAGGCCAGGATCATCATCCCCAGCCCGCCGACCCAGCCGAACAGGAAGCGATAGGACATGATCCGCGTCCGCTCCTCGTAATCGGCGGAAAGCTCGGGGGTCAGCGCCTGGCTCGGCACCTCATAGGCCGAAACCGCGGTGCGGACGAGCACAGACATGGCGAACACCCAGAGCAGCATGCCCGAATCCGACAGCGCGGGCGGGTTCCACAGCAGCAGCCAGCCGATGGCGATGGGAATGGCGGAGGCGTACATCCAGGGATGGCGCCGCCCCCAGCGGCTCTTGGTGCGGTCCGACAGGAAACCGATCGCCGGATCCGCCACCGCATCGAGCAGCAGCGCGCACATGATCGCGAAGCCGACCTGGGCAGCAGGCAGGCCGAGCACCTGATTGAAGAAGAACAGCAGGAAGGTCGAGAAGCAGAAATCCTTCACGCCGTACGCCACCGTGCCGAAGCCATAGGCGAGCATGATCGGGGCCCGGATTCGCCGCGTCGGGGGCACTGCCGCCTGGTTGGTGTCCATGCCCGCCTATGCTCCTGTCGACCCGTTTTGCCGCGCAGCATAGGTGCCATAGCCCCCGGGTCAATCGCAAGGATTGGAATATGGGGTATGGCTTGCCCAATACTGCTTCGGCGGTATAGCGTCCCGCTTCGAACCTGAGGAACGCACGACATGGCGCTCGACCCCGAAGTCTTCGAAACCCTGATCGACACGATTCGGCGCTTTGTCGGCGAGCGCCTGCGCCCGCTCGAGGGCGAGGTGGAAGCCGCCGACGCGATTCCCGCCGCGGTCATCGACGAGATGAAGGCGCTCGGCCTGTTCGGCCTGTCGATCTCGGAGGAATATGGCGGCCTCGGCCTGACCATGTTCGAGGAGTGCAAGGTCGCCATCGAGCTCGGCCGCACCACGCCGGCCTTCCGCTCGAGCTTCGGCACCAATGTCGGCATCGGCTCGCAGGGCCTGGTCATGGCCGGCACCCCCGAGCAGAAGGCTGCGTGGCTGCCCCGTATCGCCAGCGGCGAGATCGTCACCAGCTTCGCCCTGACCGAGCCCGATGTCGGCTCCGACAGCGGCGCGGTGAAGACCCGGGCGGTCAGGGACGGCGACGTCTACCGCCTGTCCGGGACCAAGCGCTTCATCACCAATGCCGACAAGGCCGAGCTGTTCACGGTGATGGCCCGCACCGGCGACGAACCCGGCGGCCGCGGCGTCTCCGCCTTCCTCGTGCCGCGCGACCTGCCCGGCGTGAGCATCGGCGAGCCCGAGAAGAAGATGGGCCAGAAGGGCGCTCGCGTCGCCGATGTGGTGTTCGACGACACCCCCGTCCCCGCCGCCAACCGTCTCGGCGCCGAGGGCGAGGGCTTCAGGATCGCCATGCAGGTGCTGGACCGCGGACGCCTGCACATCTCGGCGGTCTGCGTCGGCGTCGCCGAACGACTGATTGCGGATTGCGTGGCCTATGCCAGCGAGCGCAAGCAGTTCGGCAAGCCCATCGCGGAGCACCAGCTGATCCAGGCGATGCTGGCGGATTCCAAGACCGAGGCATTGGCGGCCAAAGCGCTGGTGCTGGAAACTGCGGCAGCCAAGGACGCGGGCCAGAACACCACGATGGAGGCCGCCGCCGCGAAGTATTTCGCCAGCGAGATGGTCGGCCGGGTGGCGGACCGCGCCGTGCAGATCTTCGGCGGCGCCGGCTATATCGCCGATTACGGCATCGAGCGGCTCTACCGCGACGTCCGCCTGTTCCGGATCTACGAAGGCACCAGCCAGATCCAGCAACTGATCATCGCCCGCGAAACGCTGAAGCGCGGCGGGTAAAGAATAACCGTCATCCCGGCGAAAGCCGGGATCTCATGCAGAAGCGCGGCGAAGGAGCCGCACGAGATCCCGGCTTTCGCCGGGATGACGAATTGGGAGAGAATGCATGGACACCACCACCCTGTTCCGCCTCGACGGCCGCATCGCCCTGGTCACCGGCGGCTCGCGCGGCATCGGCAAGATGATCGCCGCCGGCTATGTCGCCCAGGGCGCCAGGGTCTATATCTCCTCGCGCAAGCCCGAAGCCTGTGCGGAAGCCGCTGCCGAGCTCGGCCCGAACTGCATCCCGCTGCCGATGGACGTCTCCACTGTCGCCGGCTGCAAGGCGCTCGCCGCCGCCCTGGCCGAGCGCGAGGAGCGGCTCGACATTCTGGTCAACAATGCCGGCGCCGCCTGGGGCGAGCCCTTCGAGGCCTTTCCGGAGAAGGGCTGGGACAAGGTGATGGACCTCAACGTCAAGTCGCCCTTCTTCCTCACCCAGGCGCTGTTCGACCTGCTCAAGGCGGGCGGTTCGGCGCAGCGCCCGGCCAAGGTGATCAACATCACCTCGATCGACGGCCAGCGGCTCAACCCCTGGGAGACCTATAGCTATCATGCGTCCAAGTCGGCACTGATCTACCTGACCAAGCGCATGGCCGCCCGTCTGATCCGCGACCATATCAACGTCACCTCGATCGCCCCCGGGGCCTTCGCCAGCGAGATGAACCGCGCCGCCCGCGACCATGGCGGCGAAGTCGCCAAGGCGATCCCGGCCAGGCGCATCGGCGTCGACGAGGACATGGCCGGCGCCGCCATCTACCTGGCCAGCCGCGCCGGCGACTATGTGGTCGGCGACACGATCACGGTCGATGGCGGCCTGGTCAACGCCTCGCTGGGGTTGAGCATCGACGGCTAGCGCTGGTAATATCTGCGCCGCACCTGATGGGGCATCTCGGCGACGAACGACCTGCGCACCATCTCGACGCAATAGCCGGCCTTGTTGCGGATCAGCTGGGGCGCGACGTCGCGGTCGTTCGCCCGGCAATAGGCGCGCACCGTCGCCTCGATGCGCTCGCGCAAGGCAACCCGGCCCGCCCGGGTGTCGAGCGCCAGGTCGCCATAGGTGACGCGCAGCGTCGGCTCCTCCGCCTGATCGGGCAGGCGCGCCGCGCTTGTGCCGAAAAGGACGAGGGGCAGGGACAGGATCAGGATCGAACGCATCGTCATTCTCCCTTCAGGTCGCCGGGCAAGCCGGCCCCGTGGCGCGAAAGCCGCGCGGTGCTTGGGTGGCGAGGGGGTACGGGCTAGTAGGCGCCCGCTATCTGCTTGGCCTGTCTCTCGAGCTTGTCGGCCTCATCGGCCAGCGATGCCGCGACGTTGCGATAGCCCTGGCGGATATCCAGCGAGAGCCCGGGATTGCGGGCACGGTCGCGATATTCCAGCGCCGCACTGCGCAGCCGCTGTACGGCGGCAAGCCGCTGCTCGGTCGGCGGCGGGGTTGTGCGGGCCATTGCCGGCATCGGCGCATGGGACTGGATCGGCGCATGGGACTGGAGCGGCGCCCGCGCAGCTTCGGCCACCGGCGTGACGCGCAAGGGCTTGTCGCGTCGGGAAGAAGGCAGGCGAGACGTCCGAGCCACCGTCTTCCGCATCGGCACCGCCTGGGTGCGCGGGGCCGACGAGACCGGGGCGGTTCGGACGGCCACCGGCTCCGCCCTCGGCGCAGCGGGGGCCTGAGGCTGGGCGACGATCTGCATCGCGGCGATCGGCGCGGCGCCCAGCGGCATGCCCGCAATCAGCGCCGCACATGCCAGCCCACTCGCTGGCTTGCGCGGGGCCGCATCGAGCACCCGGAGGATCCGCTGCGCCATCGCACTGCGCGTCACCGCCATGCCGCACGCCGCATGCGCGCCGGATGCGCCGGCCACCGCGAGCAATGTCTGCGCGTAATCGGCGCGCCCGACATGCGTCACCGCCTCCTCGTCGGCAGCCAGCTCGGTCTGGCGCGTCAGCTCGGCGACGAGCAGCCAGGCGAGCGGATTGAACCAGAACAGGGCCAGCACGCACCGCCCGACCAACATCGCCAGCCAGTCGAGCCGGCGGACATGCGCCATCTCGTGCGCGATCACCGCGGCAGCGCGATCGGGCCGCCCCTCGATGTCCGGACCGATCAATATCGTCGCCGGCGCGATTCCCAGGCTCAGGGGCGAGACGACGCTCGGCGAGACGAGCAACCGCACGGGCCGCCGCAAGGGTTCGGCGGCCCGCGCGAACGCCTCCCGCCACACGGGGTGGGAGGCGGGCACCGCATGGCGGGTCCAGCGGTGCAGCAGGAAAAGTCCGAAGGCGAGGCGCAGCAGCACCAGCCCGACACCGGCAACATAGGCCAGCGCGATCCAGTCAATGCCGGGCACCGCCGGGACGGGCACGGAATCCGGCATCACCAACGCATCGGCCGTTGCCCGCAGGATGGGCAGAGGCGCCTCGGCGGGCAGGATCGCTATCTCGAGCACCGGCAAGGCCAGGATCAACAGCGGCAGGAGCAGCAATGCGGCCACGCCGGCCCGCAACACTGCGACGCGCTGCGCCGCGGGCCGAGCACGCAGCGCCAGGCTGACGAGCAGCGCGACGCAGCAGGCGAGCGCGGATTTCCAGCCGAGGGCGAGCAGCAGGTCCGGGCTCATTTCGCCTCTCCCCGCGCTTCGTCGATCGCGCGCTGGAGCGCATCGATCTCCGCCCGGGTCAGCCCCTTCTCCATGCCGAGCAGCGCGGTCGCCGCGCGCGCCGCCGATCCCTGGAAGAAGGTCTGCACCAGTCGCTGGAGCGCCGTCTCGGCCACGGCATCGGCCTGCGGCACCGGCGCATAGACATAGGCCTGGTTGAGCGTCCGGTGACCGATCAGCCCCTTGGCGGCCAGCCGGCCGAGCAGGGTGCGCACCGCGGAGTCGCTCGGTGGATCCGCCATGGCGCCGCGCACGGCGACTGCAGTCCCCTCACCCAGGCCGCACAATGCCTCGAAGACCTCGCGCTCGCGGCGCGGCAGCGATTCGATCACGACTCGATCTCCTCCAACCTGTTACATTTGTAGCATGCTACAAATGTAACAGGCAAGAGTGTCGTGCGGGACTAGATCAGCGCGCGATCCCGCCGGCCGCGAGCACCGCCAGCGTCACCAGCTCGCTCGCCGTCGCGGTCATCGGGGCGATCTGCACCGGCTTCTCCATGCCGATCAGCATCGGGCCGATCGTCGAGTCCCCGCCCAGCTCGCGCAGCAGCTTGGCCGAGATATTGGCCGATTGCAGGCCCGGCATGATCAGCACGTTCGCCGGCCCCGAGATCCGCGCGAACGGATAATTGGCGAGCTGGCGGGCGTTGAGCGCGACATCGGGCGACATCTCGCCCTCATACTCGAACTCGACCGCGCGCCCGTCGAGCACCTTGATCGCGCCGCGGACATTGTCGAGCCACTGGCCCTCGGGATTGCCGAAGTTGGAATAGCTGAGGAAGGCGACGCGCGGCTCATGGCCCATGCGGCGCGCGACCTGCGCCGCGCCCTCGGCGATGTCGGCCAGCTCCTCGGCATTGGGACGCTCGTTCACCGTCGTGTCGGCGATGAACACCGTGTGCGACTGGCCGACCAGCACGTGCATGCCGAACGGCGTCTGGCCCGGGCGGTGGTCGATCACGCGCTTCACCTGGCGCATCGATTCCGCCCAGGTGCGGGTCACGCCGGTGATCATCGCATCGGCATGGCCGAGCTGGAGCAGCAGGCCGCCGAAGATGTTGCGGTCGCGATTGACCATCCGCTCGCAATCACGGCGCAGGTATCCGCGGCGCTGCAGGCGGCAATAGAGGAAGTCGACCATCTGCTCGACCAGCGGCGAGTTGACGCTGTTGTGCAGCTCGAACTCGTCCGGATTGGCGCCGAGCGCCTTGAGCCGGTCGTGCACGCTCTCGCGGCCGACCAGCACCGGCGTGCCATAGCCGCCATCCTTGAAGGCGATCGCCGCGCGCAGCACGACTTCCTCTTCGGCCTCGGCGAAGATCACCCGCTTCGGATTGGCGCGAGCGCCCTCATAGGCGAGGCTGAGCACCGAGGTGGTCGGGTTCAGGCGCGCACGCAGCGACTGGCGATAGGCCGCCATGTCGGTGATCGGCTTGGTCGCCACGCCCGAATCCATCGCGGCCTGGGCGACGGCGGCGGGCACCAGCTCCATCAGGCGCGGATCGAACGGCGCCGGGATGATGTAGTCGGGGCCGAAGCTGTGCTGCACGCCGTACGCCGCCGCCACTTCCTCGGGCACCTGCTGGCGGGCCAGCTCGGCGAGCGCGGTCGCCGCGGCGATCTTCATCTCGTCGTTGATCGTCGTCGCGCGCACGTCGAGCGCGCCGCGGAAGATGAAGGGGAAGCCGAGCACGTTGTTGACCTGGTTCGGATAGTCCGAACGGCCGGTGGCGATGATCGCATCCGGACGGGCGGCACGCGCCTCGGGCGGGGTGATCTCGGGATCCGGGTTGGCCATCGCGAAGATGATCGGCTTCAGCGCCATGTGGTTGAGCAGCGCGGCGGGCAGCGCGCCCGCGGCCGACAGGCCCATGAACACGTCGGCGCCTTCCAGCGCATCGGCCAGGGTGCGGCGATCGGTGGCGACGGCGTGCGCCGACTGCCACTGGTTGATGCCCTCGCGGCCCTGGTACATCACGCCGGTGCGGTCGAGCATCAGCAGATTGTCGTGCGGCAGGCCCATCGCCTTGATCAGCTCGGCGCAGGCGATCGCCGCCGCGCCGGCGCCGTTCATCACCACGCGGGTCGTCTTGATGTCGCGCCCGGTCAGATGGAGCGCGTTGATCAGGCCAGCGGCGGCGATGATCGCGGTGCCGTGCTGGTCGTCATGGAACACCGGGATGTTCATGCGTTCGCGCAAGGTCTGCTCGATCACGAAGCATTCGGGGGACTTGATGTCCTCCAGGTTGATGCCGCCGAAGCTCGGCTCCATCAGCTCGACCGCGTCGATGAAGCGGTCGACGTCCTCGGTCTTCAGCTCGATGTCGATCGAGTCGACATCGGCGAAGCGCTTGAACAGCACCGCCTTGCCTTCCATCACCGGCTTGGAGGCCAGCGCGCCGAGGTTGCCCAGGCCCAGGATGGCGGTGCCGTTGGAGATCACCGCGACCAGGTTGCCCTTGGCGGTATAGTCATAGGCCTTGGCCGCATCCTCGGCGATGGCGAGCACGGGCACGGCCACGCCCGGCGAATAGGCGAGCGCGAGGTCGCGCTGCGTCGCCATCGGCTTCGAGGCGATGACCTCGATTTTGCCCGGACGTCCCTCCGAATGGTAGAGCAGCGCCTCGCGCTCGGAAAACTGGACGTTCGCTTCCTCAGACATTCTTCTCTCCCGGGCGTCGCCCTACCCTTTAGGAGGACCATTCCGACGCCGCAATGTGCCGAATCCCGCAAATGGCACCGACTGGACCCAGTTTCTAGTCTGACTAATTATCGAACCGTGCGAAATCCCGCACATCGCGCTTTTCCCCAGAAAAGCACGGCCCGGGTGTTGATCGGCGGAGCCTTTCGGCTAGTCCGGGCCCGGCATGGCCTCCACAGCTCCCACTCCGATGATGGCGCAATATCTCGCCCTGAAGGCGGAGGCGGAGGACTGCCTGCTCTTCTACCGGATGGGCGACTTCTTCGAGCTGTTCTTCGAGGACGCCAAGATCGCCAGCGCGGTGCTCGACATCGCGCTCACCGCGCGCGGTGAGCATGACGGCGAGCGCATCCCGATGTGCGGCGTGCCGGTGCACGCGATGGAGGGCTATCTCGCCCGCCTGATCAAGGCCGGCCACCGCGTCGCCATCGCCAACCAGACCGAGACGCCGGAGGAAGCGCGCAAGCGCATGGGCTCCAAGGCGCTGGTCAACCGCGCGATCGTCCGCGTCGTCACCGCCGGCACGCTGACCGAGGAGTCGCTGCTCGACAGCCGCACCGCCAACTGGTGCGCGGCGATCGGCGAGGCCGGCGGCAGCGTCGCCATCGCCTGTGCCGACATCTCCACCGGCCGCTTCGAGATCATCGAGACGACGGCCGATCGCGCCGGTGCCGAGATCGCTCGCCTCTCCCCCGCCGAAACCGCGGTCGCCGACGGCTCGCCCTTCGACGAACTCGCCACCATCACGCGGCCCCGCCTGGATTTCGACAGCGCCAATGGCGAAGCGCGGCTCAAGCGGTTGTTCGGCGTCGCCACGCTCGACGGCTTCGGCCAGTTCTCGCGTGCCGCGCTCGCCGCCGCCGGAGGCCTCGCCGCCTATCTCGAGCATACCGCCAAGGGCGCCCTGCCCTTCCTGCGTCCGCCGCGCGTCACCCGCACCGAGGCGGCGATGGCGATCGACGCGGCGACGCGCGAGAGCCTGGAGCTCACCGTCAGCAGCGCCGGCACCCGCAAGGGCAGCCTGCTCGACAGCGTCGATCGCACCGTCACCGGCGCCGGCGCCCGCCTGCTCGGCAGCGACATCGCCGCGCCGCTGATGGACCGGCCGGGCGTCGAGGCACGACTCGATCTCGTCGCCCATTTCCACGACGATGCGGGCCTGCGCGACATGGTCCGCGGCGCGCTGCGGGCCATGCCCGATATCGGCCGCGCGCTCGGCCGCCTCGCC